>OJOR01000014.1_pt1 | contig 215409 bp, 204 predicted proteins | sample 1598251 | NCBI WGS metagenome assembly OJOR01 (sample SAMN03922467, study PRJEB24848) | human gut metagenome | isolation source: stool sample | host: Homo sapiens | place: Germany | collected 2010-11 | reverse complement strand
CCGCAGCAAATTGCTACTTTCTCGGTGTAGTGCGGGTCACTAAGGTATACATCGAATTGCATGCAAGCATGCATCGATGATACCTTTTGACCCTTTAATCATATTATCATATTTTTTCCATATTTCAAGAAAAGCTATACAAGACTTGACACAAATGTTGTCACAAGCATCGCTGCTATAACCACTATTATCACTATAGCAACCACCTTCTGATTTCTTTTTTTATTAAAATCGTACATACTATTCACCTCTGTTCAAAAATGAGTTATACTATTTTCATATATGAGAAAAGATTTTCCAACATATGATTCCAATTTGTCTAATTTTGTTCATTTTATTTATTGCAGTGATTACTTTTGCCATAATGAGGGCTGATTCAGCCCAGGCAAAGGTCACCGAGGAGTTCTGGGAAAAGGAGCGTAAGGCCAACTCAACCCTCCGCGGAGATACCACTGACCTGTGTTATATTACCATACCGGAAAAGTTTTTTCCATTAAATAATGATAAAATAAATGATTTAAGGGATAAACCCTTGTCAATCTCACCTGAATGACAAACACTGATTTAAAGCATAAATATGGCATTCTCAATTTTAAAAAGCTGTCTGAATATGATGATAATTTCACGAAATTTGTTTCAATGCTTGAGAGCTTACAGGCTGATGCCGCCTCGGCCGGTAATTACTCACACCTATTAATGTACTTACTGCGATATTCATCGTACAGCCTTGAGGCCTGACTTCTGGTCAGGTTGTCCCACGATATGACATCTGCTATTCCATACTCAGTCATCAGCTCCTTTAGCTGTCTGACCTGATGTGCTGTGGCGGGTGTCTGTTTTTTTGCCTTGTATACAAGTGGCTTTGACTCCACCGGCTCACCTTTTTCATCCATCAGTGCAAGCAGCTTTTCAAATATCTGCTTTGTCTCTATCGCATCATCGAGCGCCCTGTGCGCATTTTCCCTGTTTACACCAAAATACTCGCACAAATCCTCCAGCTTCTTTGACTGCTCAGAAGGCAGACATTTTCTGGCTATTTTCAGCGTATCATATGCATTCAGCGAGATGGTTCTCTTGTGATTTACCGCCCACTGCTTTAAAAAGCTGTAATCAAAGGTCACATTCTGCCCGAGTATGATATCATCTCCGATAAAATTAAGAAGGTTATCCACGGCCGCGTCCATATCTGCCGCGTTTTCCACATCACTGTCGGTAATTCCCGTTAATTCCTGCACACGCTGTGGAATATGCTGCTTCGGATTTACCAGTGTGGATATCGTATCCACTATCTCGCCGCCCCTCACACGTGCCGCACCTATCTCTATTATCTTGTCATTTTTTGCAGAAAGGCCTGTCATTTCCAGGTCAATCACCGTGTAATTTTTTATATTATCTATGTTGCTCATTTTTCTTAGTCCGTAAACCTTTCCGGCTTTTACCGCTATAGTCATTTCACGTTACTGTTATTCTATATACTCCACCAGCGCCTGGTGGTCAAGCGGGTCTCTCATGTCGTAGTGGAAAAGCGCCCACACCGGCTCCTTATGATACTTTGGCAGCTCATCCAGCTTGCGCGTGTGCTTGTCCGGAAAAATATAGTGGAACGGCTCCACATGTGACAGCTTTCCATTCTTACAGTATGCATGTGTCATGTACTTAAAGCTTCCTATATCTGTGGCCCACCTCGGGCGGCTCTTGCAGTTCTCACGATAGTACAAATCAAAGATAAGTGACTCCTGAATCATGCTGTAAATCTGCGCATTTTCATCAAAATCAGTATTATATCTATCTATGGCATTTTCGTCAAAATCAGTATTATCTCTATCTCCGTCATTTTCGGATAATCCCACAGAAGTCATATCGTCGTTGTCACAGCCATGCAGGTATAAAGCCAGAAATTCAAGCAGTATCTCACACCTTCTGATGCGCGAATGGCTCATTCCAAAATAGCCGTTTGCCTCATAAAAATCTCCAAGCTCCTGAAAAAACTCAAACGCACTGTCAAAGATACACTCCATGAGCTTCATCGTAATCTCAAACTGTCCGCTGTTGTAATACACCTCAAGCATATCCTCAACACGCTTAATCTTTATCACATCATCAAACGAAAGCCACTTTGTGGACATGACCTCATACGGCGGCTTGTCATGGTAGACAATACCATATTCCGCGGCATGCTCAAACATGTACGAACCCTTGAGTACCTTTAAGAACCCAAGCTGCAGCTGGTTTGGCTTAAGCTCATAAATCTCATCAAATGAACGCCCAAAGCTGTCATAGTCCTCGTATGGCAGCCCTGCAATCAGGTCCAGATGCTCATGGATATTGTTGCCGCTTTGAATGAGCTTCACAACCTCCTTAAGCCTCTCAAGCTTCATAGTCCTGTGAATCTCCTTAATCGTGACCTCATTGGTGGACTGCACACCGATTTCAAGCTGTATAAGCCCCGGCCTCATATCAGAAATCAGCTCAAGCTCCTCCTGATTCAGCAGATCCGCCGATATCTCAAAGTGAAAGTTTGTCACACCATTGTCATTCGCCTTTATAAAGCGCCACAGCTCCATGGCATGAGCATGATTGCAGTTGAAGGTTCTGTCCACAAACTTAATCTGTGGCACCTTCTGGTCTATAAAAAACTTAAGCTCCCTTTTGACAATCCGAGTATCCCTGAAACGCAGTGTCTTATCCACCGATGACAGACAGTAGCTGCACGAAAACGGGCATCCCCTGCTGCTCTCGTAGTAGATGATGCGGTTTGAAAAATCATCGAGAGTATCATAGCAGAATGGAATTTCACTCATGTTTTTAATTGGGCGTTGACTTGTGAATACTATTTCACCGGCTTTATTGCCTCCTATGTTGTTCACACTTGTACTATTACCTGTGCTGTTTTTTCTGAAAGCAATGCCTGCAATATCACTCAGCTTTCTTTTATGCGCATAGTAACCGCACAGCTCTCTAAAGGTATCCTCTCCCTCGCCTATCATCACACCATCTATGTATGGATTTTCCCGCAGAAATGCCTCCACCTCGTAAGACACCTCAGGCCCTCCAACCCATATCGGCACTAACGGACAAAGCTTTTTATACTCGCGTGCAATATCAGTCACATAATCAATATTCCATATATAGCATGAAAAACAAAGTACGTCGGGCTTTCTCTTGTAAAGCTCCTCAAGAATGTAATCCTTCTGATTGTTTATCGTGTATTCCGCAAGCTCCACAGCATCCCTGTACTCCCCGGCACAGGCGCGCAGTGAATAAACTGCGAGGTTTGAATGTATGTATTTTGCATTTATTGCTGTCAGTAAAATATTCATGGTTTCTCCTTAAAAAATGACCCTTGAATGTAGACTTTATGCCACATTCAAAGGTCTGCTTCGTATTATTGCAGCATCGACATATTAACAAGCCTGTCGTACACGCCGCTTGCAAACAGCAACATCATGCCAATCGTGCAGATGACCGACAGTACAAAGCCTATTATCGATGTAATCATACCCGCAGTTGCTATTGCATTGTTATACTGCTTTGCCCTTTTTGACATTTTGGAAGCAAGCATGCCGACAATTCCAAGTCCCATCAGATATCCAAAAAACGAGAAAATAATACTGCAGATACCAAGCACCAGTGAAACAACTGCAAGCTTAGCGCCCTCCCTCTCGTCATCTGTGATAGTCTCATTATTGTAAAGCATCTCAAGACGGATACGCCTTGATTTACGCAGCATAACAAGCATAGGAATACCGAGCACGATAAACGCGACACAGTTCATTGCCGAAAACTCATTAATCCTGTCGGCCACTCCGCCTCCCTCAAATATTCCCGATGATAAAAGTCCTCCCATATCTACAACAGTATGGAAAATGGCAAGCATCCAGAAATTGCGTGTAGAAGCGTATATCATGCAAAACAGCACACCCATGAGACCTGCTGAAATAACCTGTATCAGACAACTGCTGAACTTAACCCCTGCGCCCATATTGGAAAAATGCATCAATCCAAACAGTACGCCTCCCAAAACTACGGCTCCTGTGATTCCACCTTTCGTTTTTGGAAAAGCTCTCAGCAGCAGATTGAACACCACGCCTCTGAACACCAGCTCCTCAACGAGCCCTACAAGGCAGACCGCAATAAAGAAAAAGAGTATGTTGTAAAATGCCTTCACATCACCATGCTCGCTCAAAAAGCACATATAAATACCTGAAACAACAGCATACAGACAATAAACTATGAAAAAACCACCTGTGTATAAACTTCTTGTCCATCCTGCTGCATTTTCCTTAAAGATATCCCACAGCCCAAATAAATATGTGATGCCAAGAAAAATAACTAAAACAACTGTCTCCACAATAGCCTGCAGCAGATAGTCATCCGCCTTTTCCATGCCCGGAATCAGTCCCAGAACTTTTCCGCTCCACTGCAAGAGTGCAATGAAAATAAAAACTGCAAGAATGGCAAATATTATATTTGCCGGTGCTGAAAGATTTCTCAATTTCTGTTTCATAACTTTAAATCTCCTCATTTGCGTGTTATTAAGTATGAGAATATTCTATAGCATTTACTTTGACATTGCAAGCGAAGTATTTCATACTGCAATGGGCAGCAAAAAAGCCCTGTCCTTACGAACAGAGCCCTATGCATTATGTTGCACTTACAAGCCTTACTATCACATCAATTCCAGCCGCCCAAAAGAGTATCGCCCCCACGATATATACCTTTGTCTTCTGCTCAAAACCGAAGTGATATCCTGTGTAAATGCCTGCCACTATACAGATAACAGTGAGCAGCGCCACCATTATCATAATGGTCAAAAGTCCGGTACCGAGGAAGCCGAATGCTATTCCTGCAAGAACCGTATAAAATGCGGTGATTCCTGCTATCCTTAGCACTCTTTTCATGTCAAGCTGTGCCTGACAATGCTCCTCAATCCTTTCGTTTCTTATAGCCTTTCCTATAAGCCTGATCCCCAGTCCTATCAATATTCCGATAGAAATTATCTCTCCTAAAAGTGCTTCATCCTTCACCGAGTATTTCCCATTAAGAAAGCTTGACAGAAAATACCCGATGTACATTGCTAACAACTGGCAAACTGCAACTATGAAGCAAATGGCTGTAAGCTGTTTCTTATTTACTTTCTGGATCAGGGATCCCTGACATTCCATCGCAACGAAAATCTCCAGTGAGCTTCCCGCCACGATTAACAGATATTCTATCCAGCCCATTTTTGCCTCCCCTAATCTTTAAACATCCTTAACTGTTCAGTACCTTCACAGTTGCGGACCGCAAGCGCATTAGAATCTGCTGCGCTGATGGGCGCTTGCTCCTACATAATCTATGTTTTCTTACGAAATATGCGGTACCGCATATTTCTGTACTGAATAGTTACAAACATCTTTTAATAATTAATTATTTGTCGCTATCTGCCTTAGCATCTATTGAAGCTAATTTATATATGAACTTAACGCTGCCCGTCTGTCCATCAGCGATTGCTGAGTATGTCTGATATTCCTCACCTGCGTCAATTACTGCCTGAAGCTTGTCGGTGAATGGCTTTAAGTCACCGTTGTATGCGTCGAGAATCTTGTTGATTCCCTCCTCATTGAACTGTACCATACCGTCTGCAAGTGTGTGTGCACCCTCTGAAAGTGTCTTAGAACCTGTTGTGAGCTGGTCAACACCTGAAACTATCTGATTTGTTCCATCTGCAAGCTGTGAGGCTCCGCTGTTGAGCTGTGCATTGTTTGCTACAAGTGTGTTTGAGCCGTCTACAAGCTGCTTGATTCCACTTGTGAGAGTTGGTACTGAGTTCATGAGTGACTGTGTTCCGGCTGAAAGCTGGCTTGCTCCGGCATTGAGTGCTGTTGCTCCGGCATTTAATGTATCGTTGTTTGCAACTAATGTATTTGAGCCATCCACAAGCTGCTTGATTCCACTTGTAAGCGTCGGTACTGAGTTCATGAGTGATTGTGTTCCGGCTGAAAGCTGGCTTGCTCCATCATTGAGTGCTGTTGCTCCGACATTAAGTGTATCATTGTTTTTAACTAACTCGTTTGAACCATTTACAAGACTGGTGATTCCTTTTGTCAACTCTGGTAATTTATCTGCAAGACTTTGTGTGCCTGTCTGAAGCTCTGTAGCTCCTGTTGCAAGCTGTGTAGTTCCTTTTGCTAAATCAGAAGCTCCGCTTGACAACTCAGATGCTCCATCTGACAACCGTCCTAAACCAGCATCTAATGATGACGCACCATCTGATACCTTTGCTGAGCCATCCTTTAAAGCTTGCACTGTGGAAGCACTGTCTGTTACACTTTGGTTCACGGCAGAATATACTGATACAGCACCTTTTCCCTGAGACAGACCAACAAGTATCTGATTATAAGTTGCAGATGGATTCTGATTCTGCATATTAGTCAAAGCATCTATTATATCTCCTGCATTGTTTACTGCTGCATCCGCTGCTGCTGATACATTGTCTGCTGTAATCTTATCTGTATCAATATATCCAAGAGTTTTAAATAATGTTCCGACATTTAATTCATTCAGTGGTTCCAGAGATTTATTTATATTGGTTTTGATTGTTTCAGGCATATCTGATAAAGATTGTGTCAACTGACCAACTCCTTCATCAACCTGCTTTGCTCCTGCTGCAAGAGAATCAGCTCCTGTTTTTGCCGTATCAATACTTGTCTTTAGCTGTGCTGCACCTGCAGATACTCCTGCTGCGCCCTTGTTTGCAGCATTAATACCATCCGAAAGCGTTTTTGCCCCATCATTAAGGCTGGTCACACCTGTTGCAAGACTTCCTGTGTTGTCATTAAGCTGGTTCAAGCCTGTATTTAACTGACTTGCTCCATCCGTATATGATTTCAAGCCATCCTTAAGTGTTGCACTTCCACTTGCCAGTTGTCCTGCTCCGCTATTAAGCTTATCTGCTCCATCAACTAATGCACCTGTACTGTTTCCAAGTGTATTCAGTCCACCATTGAGTGTGCTGGCTCCATCCGTATAAGTCTTCAAACCATCCTTAAGTGTTGCACTTCCACTTGCAAGCTGACCTGCTCCACTATTAAGCTTATCTGCTCCTGACACAAGGGCACCTGTACTGTTTCCAAGTGTATTCAATCCACCACTTAATGTACTTACACCATCAGTATATGTCTTAAGTCCACTCTGCAGTGTGCCAACTCCTGATGCGAATGTGCCGAGCTTGCTCTGCAATGTTGAAAGTCCGTCAGCAAGTGTGTCAATACCCTCTGCCAGTGTTTTTGAACCATCCTGAAGCTGTGTTGAGGCATCCTTTAAGTCATTTATCATGTCATCGAGGTCTGATGTGTCAATTCCGTCTGTGCTTACATAATCAGATGCGTTTACCACGAAGGTCATGGCTGCAGGCATTGAGAAATTCTCCACATCTGCTGTCATTTCCATGTATTCAGGGATATTTACATCGCCATCAAGATCTCCGTCCTTGATTCCGAGGCTGTCCTTTAAGCCCGGAAGAGCATAGCCGAGCACTACGCTTGATGAGTTGCTTACCTCAGCCTTGCCGTTTGTCACTTCGATATTCTCGAAGCCATCACCGAATACAAGTCCTGTTATTGCTGCAAATGGTACGGAAACTGTCTGCTTCTCGCCATTTACTTTCTCTGTATATGATGTGGTATTTGTGTAGTCAAAACGGATTTTGACCTTTCCTGATTTTCCCGCAAGGTCCTCAGGTGAGATTTCTTTTCCATCGAGGTAATATGTAACCTTCTGTGTTACAGGCGGTTCCTCTGTTGCTGTGCCCTGATAGTAAATGTCCTTGCCACCGGCCTGCCAGGTGAGCTTGTCACCGCTTTGTGTGAATTTTTCCTTGCCCTTTACGTTCTCGATATCTGAAAGGTTTGAAGCATCCTCCAAGGTATCCTTTTTGTCTTTATTTTTAAGGTGATCTACTACGATTGTTTTGTTTACGTTGCCGTTTGCATCTGAGATGAGGTATACACTCTCGTCCTTGTCTGCATCGTTATCCTTTAATGATACGCTGTCCATGAGCTTATCTGCTATGTCATCAGCATCCTTGCTGCTTCCTGTTGTGCTGTCTGCCTCGGCTGTGACTGCGGTGCTGTTCTTCTCTGCAAAAACTGCTGTTGCTCCGATTCCTGTACCTACAAGTGCTATTGTGAGGACTCCGGCTACAACACGGACAATATATTTACTTTTTAACTTTTCTTTCAATTCTGGTAATTTCATGTCTTATTCCTCCTGATTTTGTTTTTGAGGTCATATTTTTATGTTATGAGGGCCAAAAAGTATTTTATCCCTCATTTATGATTAATCAGATTACTAAGCTGTCAGGTTCTTGTTTTTAAAGCCTGCGCTTGTGGCACATATTACTTTGTCAAAAATCATAAACATTGACGGAAGTATAAATACTACTACAAACATACTGATGATTGCGCCTCGTGCAAGCAGTATACAGATAGAACTGATCATATCAATGTTTGAATAAAGTCCTACCCCAAAGGTTGCGGCAAAGAAGCAGAGTGCACTGACGATAACTGAGTTTGTCGAATCTGCAAGTGCCTTTGTGATTGCCGGCTTTTTGTCCATTCCGGTGTATCTGTTCTTTCTGTACTTTGTGGTCATAAGTATCGCATAGTCAACCGTTGCACCAAGCTGTATGGTTCCGATTACGATGCTCGCGATAAACGGAAGCTTTGTTCCTGTAAATCCCGGAATTCCCATGTTTACAAAGATTGCAAACTCGATGACCGCTACAAGTATGATTGGAAGCGATGCTGATTTGAATACTACGAGGATGATAAGGAATATCAATACGATTGATACTGCACTTACACGCTTAAAGTCTGTATCTGTGATAGTGATAAGATCCTTTGTACAAGGTGCCTCACCGATAAGCATTGCGTCCTCGCTGTAATTCTTTACTATCTTTTTAATCTCTGTAATCTGGTTGTTTACCTCATCAGATGCTGTCGCATATTTTGATGAAACAAGCATCATCTGGTAATCACCGTTTTTGAATATCTCCTTTGCCTCATCCGGCACCATATCATCCGGTATTGTAGGTCCAAGTATTGAGTCAAGTGATACTGCAAGCTTTACTCCATCGACCTTCTTGATATCATCTATCATGCTTATGCTGTCTGCCTTTGACATATCGCTCGGCGCGATGATGATATGTGTGGCACCCATAGCATACTCCTTGTCGAGTCTTTCATTGGCCTGCTTACTGTATGCACTGTCAGGCATGGTTCCTGCAAGGTCATAGTAGACCTGATCATGAGTGTATCCGTATATTGCCGGGATGAGCACTACGATGAAAATCACTGCAAGTATCTTATAATGATTTGTTACCCAGCTTGCAATCCTGGAAACATCAGGCATGAGAATCTTGTGCTTTGTCTTCTCGATTGCCTTATCACATGCAAGAATCAGTGCAGGGAGAATTGTTACACATCCGATAACTCCGAATACAACGCCCTTTGCCATTACGATTCCCAGGTCAAGTCCAAGTGTAAAGCTCATGAAGCAGAGGGCTACGAAGCCTGCGATTGTTGTGATTGAGCTTCCTGTTACTGAGACAATTGTGTGGGAAATGGCATGTGCCATGGCTCGCTTCTTGTCTCCGTCATATCTGTCTATCTGCTCCTGATAGCTGTGCCACAGGAAAATCGAATAATCCATTGTTACGGCGAGCTGCAATACTGCTGTCAGTGCCAGTGTCAGGTATGAAATCTGTCCCTGTATAAAGTTTGTTCCCAGGTTATAGATAATAGCCATTCCTATGCTTAGGAGGAATAACATCGGAACAATTATTGAATCCATTGTAATTCCCATGACAAGCATTGAAAGCAATGCTGCTATGATGACATATATAGGAGCCTGCTGCATAACAAGTGTCTTTGTATCTGCGTTGACCGCTGCCATTCCTGCTACGAAGCAGTGGTTTTTCACCATCTTATCCATCTTGTTGACGGCTTCCATTGTCTCATCCGAACCCATTGTGTCACTGTAGGTGACGAGCATGAGCTGGCTGTTTGCATCCTTGTTGTTAAATGCGTCGTACACCTCATCCGGAATTGCCTCTCTTGGCAATGTGGAATCAGCGATTGTTCCGTACCAGATGACATCATTTACACCCTTAAGGTCCTCTATGTCATCAGCCAGAGTCTCTATGTCCTGATCCTTCATATCCTCCAAGATCACAAAAGACAACGCTCCGGTTCCAAACTCATCTACCATGATATCCTGACCCTTCATAGTCTCTATCTGGCTTGGCAGATAAGAAAGGATATCAAAGTTGATTCTCGTGTTGATAAAGCTGATGCCCGACGGTATAAGCAATGCAAATGCAACTATCAGTATCAGCACACGATATTTTACGACTCCTTTTCCAAATTTAATCATTAGATTCACCACTCTTTCTTTTTTTCGTATTGAAGTATAAAAAAAAAGACCGAATAAATAAATATTCAATCTCTTCGATTTGTCATGTAAGATATACAAATCCATCAATTTGTATATCCGATATGACACATATATGATATTGTATTTGATTTCTGACACTTTTTCACAGCATTTTTATATTTATATGAACACATGCCTCTTTATGATTCTGCTTTATTAGCTTGCTTAAGCCGTCATTTTCCATGGCAATTGTCCTCTACAGCTCACTTAGTATATCATCCATCGAGCGCGTAATCAGATACATGTATGCCTCAGCCATCTCCTTCGGCTCAATGTCATCCATGCCCTGGGCTATCCAGCCCTCCGTGATAAAGCACAACGACTGCGCATAATATGTAGAAATCACCTCAGGTGTGAGCCAGCGGTATTTTGATTTCTTTCCTGTGCTCTTTTCGCTTATGATATTCATAAACATCTCATAGACGCACTTCATAGCAATCTGATTAAACGTCACTGCACCCTCCAGCTTTAGTGCTTTCTTGTAAAAAACACTGTTTGCCGAGATATTATTGAGCATCAGCACAATCGCTTCAAAAATCATTCCGGCATTGAGCAGCGGCTTGATGGGCTCAAGCAGCTCGGTTTTGATAATCCACTCTATCAGCTCGTACTTGTCCTGAAAATGATTGTAAAACGTGGGGCGGATAACTCCGGCCTTGTCCGTTATCTCTTTAATTGTAATCTTATCGATTGGCTTTTTCGCCGAAAGCTCTATAAGGCTCTCAGCGAGCACCAGATCTATTGCATTCTTACCTTGCTGTGTCATTACTCATCAAACTCCATCGTGACAAAGTAGCCCTTCTCTGTCTCCCTCACATCCACGACATCGCCCTCGCGGCTTTTGAGCCTCTCGCTGACCACGTAGTTTCCCGACATGGCAATCGCATGCTCTATCGTATAATAATATGAAGTCGGAAGCTTGCTCTCTGTTACCTTCAGATGGTCACCGACCTTGGTAAGTCCGGGTCTCTCCATCTTAAACTCCATCCGACGCATTCTGTCGCCTTTCTGTTACTGCTTAATTGTCCTCTTTTCTATCCTCAACAAACGTTGCCTCAAACTCCTTTTGCTTGTTGTAGGCGCTCTCAGCCTTTGTAGCACGGCTTGTAATCCAGATATTTGATACTCCGTTGAAAATCAGTATGATACCGACAACAACAGTGGCTGTCTTCATTACATCAAATGCATTTGTCACGCAGATTATTCCAAAAATCAGACTGATTATTGAAAAAATCAGGCCGACACTCCAACCTCCGTAACCGTATTTTCTGGCATCCACTGCCTCAATAATGCTCCTGATGCTATGAAAAATGAGCACCAGACCAATGACTATAGGTATCAGGCTCACAACAACCTTTGGCTGCACCAGAAACCATATGCCCACTGCCAAAACCACAAGCCCCAGCATCGCTGAAAAACCATTCGTGACTATATTCAAAAAATAGCTGCACATATAGACCACTCCGATGATGATAAGCACTACCGCAAGCACATTGGCCACAATCGTGAGCACCGAAGCTCTCCATATGATAAACACCAGTCCCAGCGCTATACAAAGCACTGATGACAGTAGAAAATCAGCCTTTATTCTGCCTAAAAACTCCTTCATACGCGACCTCCTTTATATATCCCTGCCCTGCATTACTTTTCTAATTCTGTTCCTCTGCACTGTTCTTGACCAGGTCAAGAACAGTCTGAAGCTCAGCCCCCTCAACCGGTGCAGCTCCATATCCAAGACGCTTGTGATCCTCTGTAATCTCAACCAGCTCAGTAGTTTTATCGCCCTTCGCATCAATCACAAAATATCTGCCCTGTGACGCAGCATCATCCCACACGAGATAAGCACGGATTGCGCAGTTTGGAGCCATATCTCTTGTCGGGAAATCAACTCTGGTGACATTAAGCGTATCAGAAATCTGCATAGACATAACAGAGAAATCCTCCTCCATATATGGATACATACGCTTCTGCTGATATGCCTCCTCGTACAGCTCATCTATTAGCTTTTCCTTCTCATCGGCTAGTCGGTCCATGAACTCTTTTCCACCCTCAAACATCTTCGCCGGCAGGAAAATATGCTCATACTGCATACGCTCAAAGATGACATACTGCTCTGCTGTCATCTGTACAGTCTTGCCCTTTGTCGGTGATGTAGGATGTCCCTCTCTTCTGGCCTTTTCCACTGCCTCAATCTTTTCTACAAGAGGCTTTTTGAAAATCAGATTGTGAGTGAACGGGTTGAATGCGATACCATTAATCTTTGACTCTTTATTTGCCACCATGTTGTTGACTGCAAGAAACGGCATATTTACAATGCATGGTGACGGATGATCCTTAGAAAGCTGTGCCTTTGAGGTATAAAGCGGCATGAAAGCCTCTCCCTCACCGTTTTTAATAAATAGCGGAATCGGCTTGTTGTTCTCTCCGACATTTGCAGGTACCAGGAATCTGCTCTTAGTGCATTTTTCAATGAGCTTATTGAGCGTCTCCGCCTTTTTGTCGCTTGAATACTGTGTCATCAGCGCCTCAACCTCCGGGTTTTGCACCTCAAGAGTGAAGGCCGGATCATTCTTTAATTTATTTTTGATTTTATTTTTATCCATTTATACTGCTTCTCCTTATATTAAATGCCCGGATTTACATCCAGGCATTATTTTAACACATTTCTTTTATCAACTCAACAATCTTAGTGTCTCTTGCTATCCATTCCTTATCAAGAAAGGCGCTGTTGGCCTTTATTATCTCATCCGGCGTAGCCCATGACAGATGATACTCAAGCCTTATCTCGCTATCTGTCATCTGTGCGGCTACATGCTCGTCCTTCACATCACAGAAATACACGTAGGTGTGACAGTAATATATCTTATCAGCCTCAAATATATCGCGTCTCTTTTCTATGACCTTGCCGCACTCCCTGATGCTTTCCGGCACGACAAGAAGCCCTGCCTCCTCGCGCACCTCACGTGCCAGCGCCACCTCGTTGGTCTCGCCTGCATCGATGCCGCCGCCCAGTATCTTGTAGTAGCCCTCACCGGCCTGCTGCATGGCAAGCTTTCCGTCTCTGATAATAACCGCGCGCACCGCGAAGCGCTCAAATACCTCCATATCATCGGAATAATTGTGTTTGTCAAATGTATATAGCGTCCTCATATTTATCCTCCGTATATGGGCTGTAATCATTCATTAGTATACATGGAAAGTAGTTTTTATTCTACACCATTTGACGGCGAATTGGAATACCATTATTGACCTTTTACCTGCAAAGTAAAACCACTGTCTCAATGTGCTCTGTATATGGGAAGCAGTCATATGGTGTTGCACGCTTCACTGTATATCCATGCTTTGTAAGATACTTTAAATCCCTCGCCAGTGTTTCCGGACCACATGACACATACACCACTCTCTCCGGCGACAGCTTGACAACCGATGATAAAAATGCCTCGTCGCTGCCGGTTCTTGGAGGATCCATTATGACAACATCCGCTTTCTCACCCTTTTGTGCCATCTCGACCATGAATTTTCCGGCATCGTCATTGTAGAAGCGGATATTTCTGATGTCGTTTCGCTTTGCATTGATGACTGCATCGCGGATTGCATCACGGTTTAGCTCGACCCCGATGACTTCACCTGCATTTTTTGCTGCTATGATGCCTATGGTTCCGGTGCCACAGTATGCATCGATTACACGCTCCTTGCCGGTGAGGTGTGCCTCGTGAATGGCTTTTTCGTATAAAAGCTCCGTCTGTACCGGATTCACCTGATAAAACGAGCTTGGTGAGATGCGGAAGGTACAGCCGCACAGCTTATCCTCTATGAAGCCCTTGCCATAAAGTGTGATGTTTCTGTCTCCGAGCACCATGCTTGTCTTTTTATCATTCACGTTGAGCACCACTGTCGTGATATTGGGATGCTTTTTCTTGAGTGCTTTTACAAAATTATTCTTCGATGGAAGTATCGGCGATGCCAGGACAAGCACTACCATTATCTGCCCTGTTGCATAGCCCTTTCTTACAAGCACATGTCTGAGAAGGCCATAGCCGGTGTCCTCATCATAGGTCTTTATCCTGAATGAGCGGAGCATATCCTTTATGTCCCTTATTATCTCATCTGACTCCTGCTCCTCTATCATGCAGCTTTCAATATCCACCACATCATGTGTGTTTTTCCTGTAGGCTCCCGCCACGATCTGACCGCGCCTCGTACAGTCAAAGGCTGCATGTACCTTGTGACGATAATAGAGCGGATTTTTCATGCCGACAATCGGCTCCACAAAGCAAAAAGGCTTTAGCAGCTTTTTCATGTATGCCTGCTTGGTTTTTAACTGTTCCTTATATTCTATGCCCTGATAGTCGCAGCCGCCACATTTCTTCGCATACGGACATACGTTATCGCTTTTTGCCCGGCTGCTTTTCTCCTTTAGTCTCGGCTGTCCGTTGGCTTTTTTGTATTTTTTCTCATTACGCGTGGTTTTTTCCCTGTAATTGCCTTGATTTCCCGCCATATCTGTGCTCCTTAAAATCAGCTATGCTTACTACTTTGTGTATGTATTATATAGATACACATGATTATCTATACAGTGCCATCCGCTTGAAGCGCCTGCTGTCACACATATATATGTCTTTCCGCTTGCTGCCTTCTCATAGCTGACCGCACAGTTGCCGGACTGATTTACAAAGCCTGTCTTTGCACCGATTACCTCGCCGCTTGTCATCCTGTCCTCTATTCGGCGCAGGAACAGATTCGATATGTTCAGGTTCTCCGGATGCTGCGGTGTTGCAGCCGTGCTATATGTATGATTTGAAAGTACTGTTTTACAAATGTCGTCCTGCATCGCTGCCTGCATGATGACCGCCATATCATAGGCTGTGCTGTAATTGTTCTCATCATATATGCCGACAGGGTTTGCAAAATGTGTGGTCTGGCCTATACCAAGCTCTGCAGCCTTCTGGTTCATCATATCGACAAATGCTTCCATGGAGCCTGCTGTATAAACCGCAAGCTGATATGCCGATTCTCCACCTGATGGCAGGATGGTTCCGTTAAACACATCGCGAAGAGGCACCTGCTCCCCGTCTAAAAAGCCTGTTGTACTGCAATCATGCACATATGAATAATCTGTGGCTTCTTTTGTAATTGTAACAACCTCGTTGAGCTTATTTTCTATAACAGCCTGCCTGTCTATTTCGGTGTTTTCATTCTCCGCTGCAGCAATTGCATTTTTCTCAGCCTGCTCTGCTGCTACAAGCACTGTCATAACCTTTGTCATGGAAGCCGGATACATTTTCTCATGAGCATTTTTTCCCGCAACAACTGTGCCGTCCTGCTCATCAATCACTACGGCATAAGAGCTCTCAAGCTCATCTCCGATCGCTGCTGTAGCATCAGATTCCTTTGGCACAAAAAGCTCCTTTGCTTCCTCTGTCTCACTTACCTGCTCAGTCTCACTTACCTGCTCTGTCACACCGGTCACATTTTCTGTGGCTGTCCCTGTGTTTTTTGCCTTATTACTGTCTTTTTTTGTCTTATTAAAGCACGATATAACTATTATAATCGCTATAACGACTATCACAGCCACTATTCCTACAAGCTTAATCTGTGAAGCTCCTGTATTTCGTCTACGACGTTTGTAATTTTTTCTGCTATTATTTCTCATATCCAATCCCTATTTCGTTGTAACTATTCATCCCCACGCACATTCGCAAAACCGCACTATACTTGTGCTTTTTTGTTCTCAGTGATTCTGAATAATCACATTTCATTTATACTGTAACCTGTTAAGTATACTCCCTATCCGGAAGCTGTGCAATAATTATCGCAATAAACATGAGCACGCATCCAAAAATTTCTCTGCCACCTAGCATCTGGTCCAGCAGAATCCATCCTGCAATCACAGAAACCACCGACTCAAGACTCATCGCAACCGATGCCACCGCCGGGTTTAAGCCATTTTGTCCGACAATCTGCAGCGTATAGCCCACTCCGCTTGAGAAAATACCGGCATAGAGAATCGGAATCCATGCATCCCATGTGCAAAGCGACTGTGCCCACTGCGCTATACCGCCTGTAGACGGTCCCATATCTGTAAAAATCATCACTATACATGAGCCAAGTCCGGTGACAAAAAACTCAATGCATGAAAGTCTGACCGCATCTACCTGTGATACGAAATGGTCAATCACAAGTATCTGTATCGCAAAGCACAATGCCCCTGCCAACAGGAGCAAATCCGAGCCGCTAAGTGAAAATGCCCCATTCATGCACAGAAAATACATGCCTACCAGTGCAATAAATACGCCTATCCATATTTTGACTCCGCATTTTCTCTTAAGGAAAATCCCAAGTATCGGCACCATAAGTATATATGTGGCTGTAAGAAAACCAGCCTTGCCGGATTCTGCTCCCATGCTGATTCCAAGCTGCTGCAGGTTGCTCGCAAAGAAAAGTGCTATTCCACAGCAGCTTCCGGCTATCCAAAGCTCTTTCTTTTGCTTTTTGCTTTCAGGTCTGTTTACCGTCAGCTCTTTCTTATCCAGTATTTTTATGACCGGCAGAAGGCAGAGCGCACCAATAAGGAAGCGGATGCCGTTGAATGAAAATGCTCCAACTGCATCCCCTCCCTTTGACTGCGCTACAAAGGCTATTCCCCAGACTATATCTGCCAAAAACAAAATAAAGACATGTCTTGTCTTTGATGCTGCATTCATTATAATAGTTCCTCCGTGTTATTAAATCTATTTAAGGTTACCGTTTGCCATTGTCTCCGGTAACCTTAGTAATCCGTCTTATTTGACAAAATCAGAGATATTATATCACCGTCTACCTTAAATTGCATACTTAAATATGCTGTTACATTTCGTTTGTATATGAAATTATACAAAAAACAGGCGGCAAACACCCTCTTTGGGTATTCGCCGCCTGTCTTTATATCTTATTGCGTAACACTATTATTTACGCTATTCTGCCAGCTTAAAATGCTTTATCTCTCCGTTTCCTGCCACATAGAAATCATTATCCTTGTAAATGCCTCTGTAGCCTTCTGTATTTTTATAGGTCAGCGCCTGCTGCTCCAAAAGACTAAAGCCGTTTTCACTGTCATACGAAAACAGATAGTAGTCATTCGCAGTAAATCCTATCAGATTTTTCTCCGGGTCAGCAAGAATAGCCTTGTAGTTGTATACAAACTCATTACTCCAGCTCTCAGAACTGTCGATAAGCTTCTGGTTCACCTCAACCGGCTTTGTCGGATCACTCACATCAAACATAGTAAGCTTTATCTTACTCTGCTGCGAATCACCATAGCCTATTCCAAGTACGTGCGTATCATCCCACATATGCAGATATTCAGAAAATCCACTCACCTCAAGCTCTCCCAAAAGCTTTGGTGCTGTCGGATTAGATATGTCTGCAACAAAAAGAGGATCCGTCTGCCTGTATGTGATGAAATATACGTATTTTCCAACAAAGCGGGCTGCATATATACTCTCCCCTCGCGCAATCTCATTTATCACACCGACCTCATTCATATCCTTATCCAGCACATGAAGCGAATTGACAGGCTGGCTGCCGGTATTTGAGGTTGGAAGCACATACAGATATCCTCCCTTCTCATTTATTGCAAATTTATCGTTAAGATAACCATTCACTGAGGTTGTCTCCCCGGTCTTCATCACTCCGTCCTCAAACGAAATTTTGCTGATTTTGGTAAGCTCACGGCTTGCACTCCAATCGGAATGATACAGATACATGGCATTGCTAGAAACGTATACCTCGCCGCTATTATTCATAATGCATTTTGCATCTATCGTCTTATCAGGTTTATCCACATCAAAGCTCGAAATAACTGTGCCTGAGTATGTATCCTCTCCTATATAAAAGCAGTCATAGCTTATCACTTTGCCATTTACCTGAGGCACCCATTTCTCCAGATTATCCTCCTGCAGCGCCACATTTTTATTCATATCGGAAGTCTTTATATATGTGTCTGAAAAAACATATACCGTATTGCCAATTTTGCGCGATGTATTGTAAAATCCATCCTGACGCGCTTTACCTATAAGCACCGGTTTCGTTGGGTCAGATATATCATAGCTATAGCATATAGTCTCATCCTTATCGCCTGCGTGGTTTGATATGATAAGCATTTTTCCGTCACTGATATAAAGCTCCTCTACAGTATCTGACGGTACCTCAAAATCAGGACGAAACAGCGTCTCTTCCCCAGGCTTTCCCTTTGAAATATCCGTAATGGATATCTGACCATCCTCGACCATGTAAATGTATTTTCCGTCCGTCTTTACCACATCACTCTCATCAACGCCCTCTGTCATCACGTTGGTTGTTGAATACTCTGTTTTGGCTGCCGCCTCCTGTTTATTTGTAGACGATGCATCAGACGTAATTCCTGTTGCATCCGCACTCTCCAGCAAGTCTCCAGATGCAGTATTCCTTATTGAAGCCTCAGCTTTTTTTGCCACATCATACAATTTCCCGTAATCAGAGGCCGCTTCATAATCCCCAAGCTTTGCACCGCTCTTTATTCCTGCATAGACATTATTCTGCGCATTATTCTGTGAAATCACATTTGCAGTTTTTGTCTCCAACTCATCTATACGGTTATTAAGCCGCACAACCTCCGTGCCTAAGACTGCAACAACAAGGACGGCTGCCACTGTGGCAAGCGCTTTTGCTGCCCGTGCAAATTTTTTGTATTTTTTCCTGTTTTTGTCTGCTTTTGAGGTTTCATGATTATTTACATGAATGTCATCACTGTACCCGGCCGATTCTCCGGTCGGCTGCGCTTCTTCAATTATTTGGTCATCGATGTAATTTAAACCATCAAATAAATCCTTTTTCGTCATAGATATACGCCCTCCTCATCCAGATATTTTTTAAGCTCTGCCCTTATCCGAAACAGTGTGGTCTTTACGCTGCTTTTGCTCCTGCCGCTCATATCTGCCAGCTCATCAATCGTCATGCCATACCAGTAGCGTCTCACGAAAAGCACTCTCTTTTCCGTCTCCAGTCCGTTTAGAAAATCCGATAAACACCTTCCAATGTCCGACAGCTCGCCCTCGTATTTTGCATTGCTGTCTGCAAGGCACTCCTCAAGCTCATCAAGCATACAGTTCATGTTGGAATTTCTCTTTGAAGCATTATTCCAGTCAATCCTGTCGCAGACGATATTGCGGCATACCCTGTAAAGCCAGGAAAGGAAACGCACAGGGCGCTCCGGCGGTATCTTGTTCCATGCTGCTATGTATGTGTCATTTACGCATTCCAGCGCATCCTCATGTGCTATCATCGTGTCTGCAAACCGGGTAAGCTTCGCTCCGTACATCTGCGAGGTCGCACTGACAGCCTGCTGGTTGCGATCAAAATACATATCAAGTATCTGTTCCTGTGTGTACATTTTCCACAAACCTCCCTTCTATTTATTATGTAGGATTTTGTTTGGTGGGGGTTACATTTCATCATTAATTCTTTAAAATTTCCCTTATGTAAACTTTAAGCCTAGCCTATAGGAAATAAAGCTTATAGTGCTGAATAATTGAATTGTATCATATTTCGTCTTAGTTTAAATATCAAAAAAGGAAGATTCTCCTTAGAATCTTCCTCATATGAATTCAAATAGTAATATTTAATTGTTCTTCTTTGCCGTAACAAGCGCAACTACCGCAAGAACTGCATTTATCAGGCACCAGCCTGCCCATATAGCCAGATCCGAAAAACTTCCATAACCCGCAAATCCGATAATTGCCGCCAATCCAAAGAGTACTATGAGTGCGATATTCCCACCCTTGCCTAACGATTTTCTCGTAGCGATTGAAACAATTCCACCTGCAAGCATAAGAATTGCCACAATTATTCCTGCACTTCCTGATGCCTCACCATTGGCCTCCAATGCATTAGATACTCCTGCAGCGCATGACTGAAATGATACAAAAACAAATAAAATTATTGATAAAATACCTGAAACTAATTTCCAAACCTTCATGATGAATTTCTCCTATCTATTTAAATATTTCGTAGCTCTACTGTTTAATAATCATACTTTCATATGATGTTTAAATTATTTACTGTGCCGTAAATGTTATCGCATCTGAATCCGCTATTGTATCGTAGCTCTCAGCATTGTATATATGGAATTTAAGCTCTACCTGATCAACCGACGTGATTCCGTTTGCCTCAAGATCACTTGACATAATGGTTATATCATCTATCGACTTCTTTCCGTCATAGACTGTGGTTGAAAACAGCGGTGTCATCATATATCCATTGATAGACATGTTGTCCACGTTTATTCCGACATTCTGACCTGAGGTGTTTTCGATGTAAAGTAAAATTGCTGTTCCCCAGAAAGAATTTTCATCAACTGTTTTTCCAACAATCCTTACACCATTTGCATTGTAAAGCTCCTGTCCCTCATCGTTTGGTGTCGTATCCATGTTTGCAAATTCAGATGTCTCAAGCTTTGAATATACATTCTTGAAAAGATTATCCCAGTTTGAATCGTATGCGTGGAAATACATCTCAATTTGTCCTACTGTATCTATTCCGGCAGCTTTAAGCTCTGTTGACGATAAATACATAACCTCATTCGACTTCTTTCCTGCCGCAACATCCGCGCTGAACAGATCTGTGATCATATAATCGTTTACGATAAGTGCATCACAGCCTATTGTATAGTCCTTGGCCGAATTATTTTCAACCAGAAGCTTAATTCCGTCTCCCCATATGCTGTCTGTCACATATTCAGTCGCAGTTATTTTGATGCCATCCTGGTCTACAAGCACCTGCTCATTGATGCTCTCATCTGCTGATGCCTGATCTGCGCCGCCTCCATTAGTTCCGCTGCTCTCTGCGCCTCCACCGGTCTCTGTTGCGCTTCCCGGTGCAGCTATGCTCTTTTTTTGCCCTGTATCCGAGCTGCATCCAAATAATGTAAAGGTGATTGCTGTGATACTCAGTACAAGAGCCAGTAAATTAGTTCTTTTTTTCATGGTTAAGTCCTCCTCTGTAAATTGTAGGACTATTATACCATCACAGTATGAATACCGTTCTCCCCACAGCGGTGGTAAAATTATATTCTAAACCTACTCCTGCACACCACTTGTCCTGAGCATTTCCATACCATTTTTGCTGAGTAATTCGTTCACTTCTATGATTCCACCCGGACGGTCCTTAAAAATAAGCATAAGAAGAGCATCTCTCGGGATTTTTGCATAGAGCTGCGGCATCTCGTATTTTCTCAAGGCTCTCTGGGTCTGCTCTAATGTAAGCTCTGCAGCATAACATATCCTCAGGATAATATCCCTCTGCCTGGTATGTTTTTCGCCTGACAGAAGCTTGTAGCCGTATTTTTCCGGAATATCAGCCTTCAAAAACACCATCTGCTGTGTTATTTTCTTTTCCTTAAGCAAATCCTTTATGTACTCTGAAAACGCATTTTGCTCCGGATCCATGCTGCCTTTCTGCTCAACACAAAATTTATCAAAATCAGATATATGAGTTTTTCCAAGGATATCATCCAATTCTTTTGTATTTTTTTGCTTCATAAATTTCTCCTATCTGTTATACTTGTACTTGTAACTATTCCTACCTCATTAGCGATACCTGAAAGGATACATGCACCATGAGCGATTACAAAATAATCTCAGCCTTAAATGAAGAACACAAGGTTTATCTGGTTCAATCTGCGCTTTCCGGCAATATTTATGTCCAGAAAATCCTTGATGTATACAATATCCGCGTGTACGAATACCTTTATCGCAATCCTGTGGCCGGTATTCCGCGCCTTATCAATTACTATGAAGATGGCAACCAGCTTATCGTAATCGAAGAATATATAAGTGGAACCTCTCTGCAGGAAAAAATAGACAACTCTGACCTTAGTGTTTCCGATATCAGAAGCTACATGATTATGCTCTGCAATATACTTAATGCTCTGCACTCGATGACTCCGCCTATAATCCACCGCGATATAAAGCCGTCAAATATCATAATTACCAGTTATAACTATGCCATGCTTTTAGATTTCAATGCCGCAAAACAATTTTCCGGCCAAAACGAGTCTGACACTGTGCTGATCGGCACTCCCGGATACGCAGCTCCCGAGCAGTATGGCTTTGGTTCTTCATCTCCAAAAACAGACATATATTCTCTCGGTATAGTACTGCGTGAAATGCTTGGCAGCATCACTCCGGCTCCCGACATTGCTCCAATTTTGCACCGGCTTAACCTGATTGCAGAAAGATGTACTCAGATGACACCAGCTGCAAGATACCAGTCTGTGACAGAATTAAAAAATGCCGTATCGCAGTCATATTATCCTGCGCAGCACAGCACTTCTGCTGCCGGTAATTCAAGTCAATATGCACACCATAACCATGATAATACAAACAATGCAGCCAATGCCGATACTGCTAAACGAGCTATCCACGACAGTGCTTCCCGTTTTCTCCCACCCGGATTTCGCACGAGAACTCCATGGAAAATGCTGCTATCCTCAGTCGCATATCTGTTCATAATATGGCTTTGCCTGTCATTGGAATTAGAAAATACTTACGGAGCAAAGCTGTGGCTTGAAAGAATCTTCTGCCTTGGTATGTTCATATTTGCGATTTGCTGTAGCTTTAACTATCTCAATGTACAGAATATACTGCCACTTTGCAAGAGCAAAAACCGTTTCCTGCACTATGTCGGCATAATACTGCTAGATGTGGCAGTGATTTTTGCTCTATTTGTGATTATGTTCATTATAGAGTCTGTTGCATTCCCTATAAAGTGATTATTTATATCATAGCACATAAAAATAAGCCATGTTCTCACCGCTGTGGTGGTAACATGGCTTATATTATTTTTCATAAAGATATATTTTGTTATAAAAAGCCGTTGACTTATACACACTTAATGTGTATATTATGATTATGGAGGAGGCATTTATGAAACAAAGAGAGCTTATCAAGAAACTAGAGGCTGCCGGATTTGAATTTTCAAGACATGGCGGTAATCATGATGTATATGTTCGGGGTTCAGATATAGAGCAGATTCCGAGGCATAAAGAGATCAACGAAATGCTTGCCAAAGCAATTTTACGTAAATGGGGATTATAGCATTTATAATTTATCACATATTATATATACATTAATTTATGGAGGATATTATATTATGAAACAGGTATATCCAGTTATATTTACACAATTAAATGATAAAAAAGACACCGTGCTTATTAATGTTCCTGATATGAATATATTAACAGAGGGCTTCGGTCTACCAGATGCTATAGAGATGGCTCGCGACGCCATTGGAGCAAACGGAATCACATTACAGGATCTTGGCAGGGAAATTCCGGTTCCAAGTGATATTTCAGATATTGACATCAAAAACGGTCCCTTTGACAATACTGGTATTAGTCATGTTTCATTTGTGGATATAGATTTTGATGAATACCGCCGCAAGGTCGACAATAAAACCGTCCGAAGAAATGTCACTCTCCCTAATTGGCTTAATCAGGAAGCTGAGAAATCCCATATCAACGTATCCCGCGTTTTGCAGGAGGCTCTCATGGTAAAGCTAGGTGTATCAAGATAAATAAATTTAAAAACCAAATCAAACTAAAAAGAGTGCAGGTTATTTATTGGATAGCCTACACCCTTATTTTGTTCTCATACCTCAAATAGAATTTCAATCAAGGTATTAATCCGGTTATTTGCAGGAACGATTTATTAGAATGCTGCTCTGTAAATCTCCACAATATCGTCCTTGCTAAGCGGTACAAACGATCCCTTTGAACCCTCGCAGGCCTTCTTTGCCATCACCTCAAAGTTCCTGTCGTCTGTGATTCCCACAGCTCTTAGATTTGCCGGAATGCCCATTGTCTCAAAGAAGAATTTCTTCAACGCATCAATGCCAGCATGTGCAAGTGCATAGTCATCATCACCACAAAGTCCCCAGACATTTTTTGCAAACTCCACAAACATCGGAAGTGTGTCGTCATTTAGTATGTGCTCCATCCACGCCGGTGTGAGTATTGCAAGTCCCTCTCCGTGAGTAATATCATAGAAAGCGCTCAACTCATGTTCCATAGGATGTACGCACCATGCCGGTGAACATCCATCGCCCACAACACCATTGATTGCATGTGTGCCTGCCCACATCAGGTTGGCTCTGGCCTCGTAGTTGTCAGGCTGTGCGAGGGCAACCGGTCCATTTTTAATCATTGTACGCAACAATCCCTCCGCCATAAATTTCTGGCAGTCAGCATTCTCCATAGAAAAATAATTCTCCATTGTATGGCTCATCATATCTGCGGTTCCTGCTGCAGTCTGTTTTTTTGATACTGAATATGTATATTCAGGATTTAATATTGACATAGTTGGCACCATATACGGCGATCCTGTTCCCCACTTTTCATTTTTAGACATATCAGAGATAACAGCAAAAGGATCCATCTCTGTTCCTGTTGCGGAAAGAGTAAGCACATCAAATATCGGAAGTGCCGCCTTGACCTTTGAGCCATCAAGCACCAGATCCCATGCATCACCATCATACTTTGCACCTGCTGCAACAACCTTTGAGCAATCAATTGTACTGCCGCCTCCTATTGCAAGCACCATGTCGATACCCTCATTTTTACAGATTTCAACACCCTTTCTGACTGTCTCAATCTTTGGGTTTGGCTCCACTCCGCTAAGCTCAAACACGGTCAGCCCCGCATCCTTAAGGATCTTCATTGCGGTATCGTAGAGACCGTTTTTCTTTATAGAGCCGCCTCCGTACACTAAAAGCACCTTGCTGCCATATGCCTTGAGCTCTGATAAGCTCGAAATGGTATCCTTTCCGAAATGAATTTTTGTTGGAATGTTGAATGTGAAATTGTACATATATAATACCTCCTGCTAAATAATTATATTTTTTAATCTCTCCAAATCATCTGCATCGGGATGCGACAAAGCCTTGTCAAAATTTTCGATCAGCGCATCAATATTATCCGGATGCTCTGGGTTTTCTTTCATTTTCACATAGCGTTCCCTCACAGACTGTGGCATTTTGCCCTGACACATATATTCTCCTACAATAGTGTTGCTTGAATCAATGGACATTTTAACATTGCCAAGAATCTTTTGAAAATATGCATCACTTCCTCCAAAACCGGCTGTTCCGAACAGAAATATCTTTTTATTTTTCAATTTAGATAAGAAATCTAATGTATCGCTATCCGCGTTTCCCTTGTCCGTCCAAAATCCAATGTATAGCAATTCGGATTTTATCCCCTGCGCATCAGCCGTGCCAAAATAATCACAGCTCTCCTTTGGCAGGATTTCATGAATTTTATCAGCCAGCTTACGTGTGTTGCCTGTCATACTACTGAATATTATAGAATAATTTTCGTTGTACATGCAATATTCTCCTTTAAATTAAACTAATATTTGGGCATTTACACTTTAAATTCATCTTCATGTTTTTTGAAGAAATTATAAAAATATCGTACATTATCCAAATCACTCCATTTTGTAACATCATACTCTTTCGTATCAAGATTGTATATTTTAGCATTTAATGTTCCAAGCATAAATGGTGAATGCGTTGCAATAATAAACTGGCATTCTAACAACCTTGCCATTTTATTAATTTCCTCTGCTAACATAACCTGATTCGCAAGTGAAAGCGAAACTTCCGGTTCATCTAACAAATACAATGCATCTGGTTGTAAATACTCCTCAAAATATTGCATTGATGTCTCTCCGTTAGAATATTTTTCCTGTGCAAATTTTATATATTCTTCCTGCTTACACCCTTCTTCAGATGCTAAAAATTTTTTTGCTTCAAGTAAAGACATACCTCTCTTAACGTAATCATACTCCATGCCATCTGATAATATCTGCTTTTGTTGTATCTTCTTAATCTCATACAATATATCTTCACTTTTAATATATCGGCTATTTTCCGGTAATTTATTTATTGTATTTCCATAATCGTCTTCCCCCAAAGTATACAAGCATTCTCTGGAAAACGAACCACAGTAATCAACGCTTCCAAATGAATTGCTTGTTGCATATTCTTTCCCTTTTAGTTGTAAGCAATTGGCTATAATATTTAAGAGTGTTGATTTACCTGAGCCATTGTTGCCATAAAGTACAGTGATAGGTCTAAAAACAAATGGTTCAATATACTTATCCCGGAATACATTGTAGGGATAAATATTAGGATTATTCACTTTTCTTTTACTTAATCTAAAACTACTTAAATATATCATATCTTTTCATTATCCCTTTCCTGATAAAAGAGCTCCAACACCATTATTTCTCGAATATGTGAAAATGAAGGATTATTCACTAATACATCTGGTTTAGTTATGAATTGGTGAGACACTGTCACACTTTTTCCAAAATCTTGTGCAGTATTTATATAACTAATTTTTAAGTATTTCCTTATTTTCAAATGACAAAAGTATGCTAAATATTATTTCTAGCACTATCATCATTGTTACAAGAAAATAATTTGCAAAATTTAAGCCAACTATTAAAGATAATATTGGAATAATTATTGACAATATCAGATATGAATTTGAATTATATAACCAGCTATAAGGCAACAAATGTCCTCTGAAAATCATAGCAATAACCATATTACTATTGATGCAATAATAAAGTGAATACCTTTCTTTTGCTTTTGGCTACAATCTTCCTTTAATTCTTCTAAATTCATCCTTTTACTTCAACCTTTCCAAACTTCAAATGCCAAACACATTATATTAAAGATTTTGATCAATCCGATTTTCCTATCTATACTCAACGATTTCTTCCAATGGTTTCCTTGGTCTTTTAGCCGGAGCTTCATAGGCAAAGCCAACAGCAACAATTCCTGTCAACTGGCTGGCTGTTCCGATAAAATCCATCAACTCATTGTAGGCAAAGCAAGTATTGGCAATCCATAAGGTACCTAATCCATATCCCGTTGCCGTGAGAATCATATTTTCAATTGCCGCACCTATGGACAGTGAATCACAAATTTCAACGATTCGTTTTTCATTTCATAATTATCACGTATATCAACCAAAAGTCCAAGCACAAAGCCATGATGCATCCGCAATTATCTTCACAACTATAATTTTTTCACTTTCTTTTATTTTCTAATTTCTTCTGTCTAACAAAGCCTCATTTTTAGAGGCAAATCTTATAAAAAAACTGTTTGGCAACTCTGTATTTTTAAAAATCACAATATAAAATATTATAAGAATCAATTTTGTTACGTTTGATGCATTTTTATCCCTAATATCTACCATATCCCCAAACTATTTTTTCTTTTTTGAATCAAATCCAATATACATTTCACCATGTTTTTCACCTTCAGTAAAAAGCCAGCTAGATAAGCCAAAAGCAGTTGACAGTGTTCCATCATAACACATATCCATATATGTGTACCTCCTCTTCTCTTTGTTTTATTTTTGCCATTCCCGTCTGCAGACAGTCCCGACTCTATGTAAAGCTTTTACATTCTCATCTGCAGAATGCAGCTCATATTTTAATACATTATTTAATTTAAACGTTTTATTTTCATATATTTTTATACTACTCATTTCTATCCTTTTCTACTTTTGTATCTCAAGATTAAGCATAAAATTAACACTATTCCAAATAATGTACACATAATATCAACAATATAATTCTCATAAGGCATTAAAAATAATATTGCCTCCCCTAAGTACATTAACAAAATCACCAATGTATACCATTTTTCTTTATTTTTATGAGAAAAGTAATTTTTAAATTCAATTAAGAATATACAAAATAAAATAAATATAATGTATTTTTCATTAAAAAGTTTTTGCTCACCTAAATATTGAATCATCTTATCCTCCAAAGTGTGTAGCTCTCCATATTCACACCTCCAAAAAAATAAACTAGAAGCAGAGCAGGAAAGCTTCTAGTTTATCCCATCTTCCGCCTATATGCTAACTCTTTTCTGCGAACGGTTCATTTTTTCGACGAACGGTTATTTTACAAGCAGATTTTATTGGAGACAGATAGTAATTTAGAATTGTGTTTATTATTTCATTCCCTACTCCATCTGATTAACATTAAGCAAAAAACTATTGAGAATAAATCAATTCCAATTTTAGACTCTTCTGATACTTTGACAATAAATTTTCGACTTCATCATGAATGCTTCACAGCTCATACTTGATGCTGCTGAGATTATCATGGCTGAGGCAGAGGTATAGATCACAGCATAAAAGTGGAATAACTACAACATACAACTAAAGGTGGCAAATTGCCAACAACTTGTTGACGATTTGCCGTCTCTTATTTTCTTACCACTTTATAACACTGTGATACGATATTTTGCGATACTTTACGAGGTTTCTTCCGGGCAGGTCTTTGTATTCTCTTTTTTCAGCAAAGCCGCTATTTCAAACCTGCGGCTATTTCGCCAGGTAATACCCAGTCCTTAGTGGCAAGCCGCCACTAACTGGGCAATGGTTGTACCCTTGTAGCCCACATATAAACCAATTTTTACACTCAAAGCAGAACATTCTTCTCTAAAACTATTTTTCAACAAGACAACTACTAATCAGTTCTTCCAACATATCGTTGCTGGCATTTGCCGATCTGACACTGGCGGCTATCATCTCTTCTTTTGAAACATCGGTAAAATCAATTTCAAATCTACCATTGTTCAAGCATAACTGCTCAATGTATATTCTCTGAGTCCTTCCATTACCTTCTCTAAACGGATGGATCATATTAATCTCACCCAGGTAATAGGCTAGTCTCTCGCTCATTTCTTCCTTATCGGTTATGTCAGCTAAGAAATTTTCCTTTTTCAGCTTACAATACAAATCATCAAACTGGCTTTCGATAAACTGCACCAAACAGAAAACGGTTCCTTTGGAAATATCAACCGTTCTCGTCTTGCCCGCCCAAGAATATACATCACTGAATAAATGCTTATGTATAGAACAAAGATGCTTAAAAGAGAAATCTCCAGTAACGCCTTGACCTACAAGTTCTGCCTGACGCACCGCTGAATAATCTCTTTCAGCCTCATGCAATGTATCTAAATCTCTTATATCCAGTTTATTCTTTAATACATTTGTTCCCGGATAACAGTACTTGGCATCCTGTTCATCCTCATAGAAATAATCATACTCTTGATCCTTCAACCTGCTTCTTGGATACTCTGTATTTCTTATTTAATTCTGAAATTGCATCTGTAGCAGAAACTTTCTTGGTTAAGACATTTCTTACTCTTTGACGACATTCTGCATCAAATGGCATGCTTTCCATTTTGAAGCTGGATTCAATACTGCTTACTCTTCTATCAACTGTCATACACGTATCCTTTCCCCTTTCCCTTTCGCAGAAAGGTATTTGTTCTTCTATAGTATACCACAAAACGCTACATCTATATATACTACAAATTTCCGTATTCACTTTTCTTACCACTTTATACCACTGTGATACGATATTTTGCGATACTTTACAAGGTTTGCAAGCTAATCACTAAAGACCTTCCAGCCCTTGTAAATCAAGCATTTCCGCCACTTTCTGTCATCTACTTCTCATCAACGACCTGGAAAATGAAAAACTTAAGATAATACGACTCCGGTACATTAGCTGAGTTGGCCCACAGTATCGGATGATCCGGTCCCTGTGTGCGGAACTCCACCTGGCGCAGCCTCTTGTGAGTGGCCCTTGCCGCTTCCTTGACCGTTTTTGCAAGCAGCTCCTGCGTCATGAAATGAGAGCATGAGCAGGTAGCCAGAAATCCACCATCCTTAACAAGCTTAAGTCCCTTCATGTTAATCTCGCGGTAGCCCTTTATCGCATTTTTGGTAGCCTCACGCGACTTTGTAAATGCCGGAGGATCCAGAATGACTACATCATATTTTTCACCATCTGCAGCGAGCCGTGGCAGCTCATCCAGCACATTTGCAACGCGAAACTTCACTGTGTCTGAGAGATTATTTCTCTTCGCATTTTCTGTGGCCTGCTTAACCGCATACTCTGATATATCAAGTCCTGTGACCTCACTTGCCCCCGCAATTCCTGCATTGAGAGCAAATGTGCCCATGTGCGTGAAGCAGTCGAGCACTCTTTTCCCCTTGCAGATACGCTGCATAGCAAGCCTGTTATACTTCTGGTCTAAGAAGAAGCCTGTTTTCTGTCCATTTTCCACATCGACCATATAGTGAACTGCGTTTTCTACTATCTCCACATTTGTGTCAAACTCGGCTCCTATAAAACCTTTTACCTTAGGAAGACCTTCTTTTTTGCGCTCATTTGCATCACTGCGCTCGTATACTCCACGAATATTTATTCCGTCCGCCGCCAGCACTTCCTTTAACAGTTCAACGATTTTCACCTTAAACTGCTCCATTCCAAGTGCAAGACACTCCACCACAAGCACATCTGCGTATTTGTCCACTGTAATACCCGGCAGGAAATCAGCCTCGCCAAATATCACACGACAGCAGTTTAAATCAGGTCTGCCGGTTCTACCAATGCCTGCCTCACAAGCCTCACCTGCAGTGTCTGTTTCACCTGCTGCAGACACATTGTCATTGCCTCCTGCCATCACCTGCTTGCGATAATCCCAGGCATTTTGCACTCTCATCCTGAGGAAATTGTCATAAATCAGTTGGTCTGCTTTTCTTGTCATCATTCTGATACGGATTTTTGAATTCTGGTTTATGAAGCCACGCCCCATCGGATATCCGTCGAAATCGTGCACCACAACAATGTCTCCGTTCGTAAAGGTGCCTGTGATTGTGTCTATTTCATTGTCAAAAATCCATGCGCCACCTGCCTTTATAGTGCGTCCTTCGCCTTTTTTCAGTGTTACAATTGTATGATTTTCCATGTTTGTTCCTCTTCTAAATTACTTCATTATTCCTTGCTAAAATCTGATTATATAGTTTATCTGAAATTCTATAGCCTTTAGAAATAAGTTTATCTATCGACATTCCATTTCAATTATATGAAATCCCGGCAATATTTACAATACACAAATATTTCTGCAAAACATGCCGATATATAAAAGTCTCTACCAGCATTTACCAACTTGTAAAATCCTCTCTAAAGTGATAATATAGAAGTTATAGAGTTTGTTATTTTTTTAACGTAGCATTTTGCTACTATCATTTTAGGTATCTAAGGAGGATTTTATGAGCTTTTTAGAAGAGTACAAGCAGAAACTTGTCTCAGCAGATGAGGCAGTAAAGATTGTCAAATCAGGCGACTGGGTTGACTACGGCTGGTGCACAGGCACACCTGATGCCCTCGACAAGGCACTTGCCAGAAGAACTGATGAACTTAAGGATGTCAATGTACGTGGTGGTATTTTACTTAAGCCACTTGCCATTTTCGAGCGTGAGGATGCCGGCGAGCATTTCACATGGAACTCATGGCACATGGGCGGTTATGAGAGAAAGCTTATCAAGAGAGGCTGTTCTTTCTACTCACCAATCCGTTACTCAGAGCTTCCTCGTTATTATAGAGATTCAACAACACCTGACGATGTCGCTATGTTCCAGGTTGCACCGATGGATTCACACGGATACTTCAACTTTGGTCCTAACGCATCTCACCTCGGTGCTGTATGCGAGACTTCAAAGAAAATCATCGTTGAGGTCAATGAAAACATGCCTCGCTGTCACGGCGGTTCAGAGGCCAATGTACATATTTCACAGGTTTCTTACATTGTTGAGGGTGACAACCCTGCAATCGGAGAGCTTGGTGCCGGTGGTCCTGCAACAGATGTAGACAAGAAGGTTGCAGAGCTCATCGTTGACCAGATTCCAAACGGTGCCTGTCTCCAGCTCGGTATCGGCGGAATGCCAAACGCAGTAGGCTCACTCATCGCTGAGTCAGACCTCAAGGATCTCGGTGTACACACAGAGATGTACGTTGACGCATTCGTTGACATCGCAAAGGCCGGAAAAATCACAGGAGCAAAGAAAAACATCGACCGTTATCGTCAGGCTTACGGCTTCGGTGCCGGAACCAAGAAGATGTACGATTACCTCGATGAGAATCCAGAGCTCATGAGTGCCCCGGTAAGCTACACAAATGATATCAAGAATATTGCCGCACTTGACAATTTCATCTCAATCAATAACTGTGTAGACCTTGACCTCTACGGACAGATCAGCTCAGAGAGCTCAGGCACAAAGCACATCAGTGGTGCCGGCGGACAGCTTGATTTCGTTCTCGGTGCTTATATGTCAAACGGTGGAAAGAGCTTTATCTGCTGCTCTTCAACTTTCACCGACAAGCAGGGCGTAGTTCACTCACGTATCCGTCCTACTCTTGTAGAGGGTTCTGTCGTTACTGACACAAGAGCCAACACTCACTATATCGTTACAGAGTATGGTATGGTAAATGTAAAGGGTCTTTCTACATGGCAGAAGGCAGAGGCAATCATCTCAGTTGCTCATCCTGATTTCCGTGATGAGCTCATCAAAGAGGCCGAGAAGATGCACATTTGGAGAAGATCTAACAAATAATTATCTTTGGATATAATTTTTACAATAAAAGCGGTTTCAGGATGCAATGTCCTGAAACCGCTTTTGTGTTCTTAATCCGTCCCACAAACTATATTTTCAAAAAGTTAAAGCACCTCTTTTAACACTTCCTCAATCTCGCTCTTTGCTGCCTTGACAGAGCCCTGCACCATAACCGGCTTACCACCGCCTCTGGCACCCAGCTTATTTCTCAGTGCTGCGGCAACTGTATTACAGTCTGCATTCTTGCTTCCGATAATAAAGCTATAGCCTGCCTCATCATTTCCTGTAAAAAATGCACTAAAACCACTATATTTCTCCACAAGGCCATTGACGCAATTTCTTGCTGTATTCGTATCAATGCCGTCCTCAAACAATACTGCATTGTCCGTATCAGCAGGAAGCTCTGCTACCTTATAATCCAAAAGCGCTGACTTTGCAGTGCCAAGCTCTGACTTAAGTGACTGGTTTACTGCCTTAAGCTTTGTGACGTTATCCACAATAGCCTCCTGATTTGTGGTAAATATCCCCATGAGCTCTGATATGATGTCGCACTTTTGTCTGAAAGCCTCCAGTGCCCTGAAACCACAAAGGATGCTGATTCTGACGCCTCCTTTATAATTCTGATAATTCATAACCTTAAGCATGCCAATCTCGCCGGTGCGCTTCACATGCGGCGCACAGCATGCACACACATCATACCCCGGCACTGTCACTATTCTGACCTGTCCTTCAATCTCGATTTTGCTTCTGTACTCCAGCTGCGCAAGCTCATCCCTTGACGGATATGTCACCTCTATCGGAATATTTTTTGAAATGGCTACATTTACCTCATGCTCCACCTCTGCTATATCCTCCGGTGAAATCACTCCACTGAAATCCATTGTCACTACAGAATCACTCAGATGAAAGCCAACATTCTCAAAACCAAACCTGCGGTGGACAATTCCCGAAAAAATGTGCTCTCCACTGTGTTGCTGCATATTGTAAAAACGATGCTGCCAGTCTATTTTGCCACGTACGTGGACGCCTGCTGCAAGCTCCACTTTCTCCGGCTCAAATTCATTGCCGGTGATTTGCTTACCAGCTTCCTTTTCTGCCTCACAGCAATCATCTGCAGAAATATCCACCGTATGAGTAATGACTCCATTCTTAATCTGCACATCAACGACCCTGTAGCCTCCAAGTATTCCCATGTCCGGGCTCTGTCCACCCTCCTCCGGGAAAAATAAAGTCTGATTTAATATTATATCAAACTGCTTATCATCTGCCTTGTTCGGTTCGCAGGATATAATATCTGCCTCAAACTCTATGGCATATGCATCCCTGTCGTATAGTTTAATTGTTTCTGTCATACTCATACTGCTTATTCCTCTCGCTCTATATTCTTATGCATCATAGCTATGTCCTATTATAGCGCATTCATAATTCATATGAAACCCCTAAATCTGGTTTCCCACAATCCTGTAGTATGCTCTCGAAGTAATCTTGAAAACAATATAGTATATAGCCACAAACACCAAAAACGTAGCAGACATGCAGATTGCAATTAACTTAATATCCGTAAGATTGAACATGACAAGCAGTCTGCGAAGCAGAGGAAATGCTGCTGCAAGATGACACGCTGCAAGGATAATCGGCAGGAAAAATACCATACGCACCTGTGAAGTAATGGATTTCTTCACCTCGTCATTGCTCATGCCCACCTTCTCCATAATCTCATAGCGTGCTTTGTCATCATAGCCCTCTGAAATCTGCTTATAGAAAATAATCATCACAGTAACCATAAGAAACATCGTTCCAAGGAATATTCCGATAAAGAACAGGCCACCATACAATACATAAATCTGTTCTCTGTTTGCATCACGGCTTTCCTCATAGAAGCCTGACACATCTGATTTTACACTATTTTCCTCAAAATGCTTATCCAGAGCCTTTGCCACAGCAACCTTATCCTCACTGCTGCCGTACAGATTATAATCAATTTCATTGTTGAGCATAGTCGGCACACTATCCTCTCCCAGCGAGCTGTTCAGGTTAAATATCTCTGCAAGTGTTGCCTTGCTGTCTACCACTACATAGTACACACCACTATACATAGAGGACATATAGCTGTCTTTACTTACAGCAGTTTTTTCTGTCGCAGCCACTTTAAATTCTTTGCCCAACAGATTAATTATATCGCCATTAAACTTTTTCGTTCCATATACAGCCACCGAACCGGTATCAAGCTGTGGGATTTTTTTATTCAGACTCTCTTTAAAGCCGGTCTCCATCTCATCAATTTCATCTCCTGTGACAAAATACAACAGGGAAATATCGTTATCGTAACTTAACACCGGCTTAAACTCTGTCCCCTCTCTAAACACTGTCCAGCTAAAATAAGTGTAGCTTTTGCTGTCTTTAACATTACAAGCAGAGTCAGCTATTATTTTATCCGAATCTGCAGCAGCTTCTTTAAGTGCATCATCCAGATTCACATCAGCCGGCACTTCCTTATACCAGCTATATACACTGATATCCGCAGGATATCTCTGCTTAAGCTCGCCCTCCGTGCCCGCATACATGCTCACGGTTGTGGAAACAACCACCAGTACCATGGTGGAAAGCACACATATACTCGCTAGTCCGCCCGCATTCTGCTTCATTCTGTAAATCATTCCTGAAACCGCTGCAAAATGCTTTTTGTTATAGTAGAAGCCTTTATTTTTCCTGAGAGCCTTCAGTATCACGATGCTTCCGGAAATAAACAGAAAGTAGGTTCCTATTATGACCAGAAGTACTGCTACAAAGAACAGGGAAAGCACCTGCAGCGGGTTCTTTGTCGTAATTGCAATATAATATCCCCCTGCCAGACATAACAGACCTATAATAGCGATAAACCATTTGCTCTTTGGCTCTTTCTCACCGACATTGCCCCCGCGAAGCAGCTCTATCGGATTAGCAAGCTTCACCTGCATCAGGTTATAGATGAGAGTGAGAAAATACAGCACTCCAAAAATAAGTATTGTATTCACAACAGCGCTAGTAGATACAGTAAAATTAATTTGTGCTTTAATATTTATAATTCTATAAAGAAACATAATCATCAGCTTGGAAAATAAAATCCCGGCTATGATTCCGGATGCTATTGCTGCGAGTGCTACGGTAAGTGTCTCAATTATCAAAACTCTCGCGATATGACGTTTTTCCATGCCAAGAATATTGTATATTCCTACCTCTTTCTTGCGCCTTTTGATTATAAAGCTGTTTGTATAAAACAGAAATATATATGAAAAAATCGCTATTATTCCGCATCCAAGCCCCATTATATCCACCAATATCTCCGCACCCGGCACCTTGCCAAGTCCCTTTGAGTTGTTTAAAAACATCATCACATAAAACATGGCTATCATGACCATTCCCGATATAATGTAAGGCATATAGAGAGTCTTATTATTTTTTATATTTGTAAATGCCAGCCTGCTATAAATTTTATTCATGCTTCTCACCACCTGTCGTAATCAGCATAAGTGCATCCTGAATCTTCACATAGAGCTCGTCATTTGTAAGATTGCCACGGTAAATCTGATGAAACACCTGACCGTCCTTTATGAAAAGCACCCTGTTGGCATGACTTGCAGCCTTTGTGCTGTGTGTCACCATGAGAATGGTCTGTCCGTCCTCATTTATCCTGTTGAACAGCCTAAGCAGACTGTCTGTTGCCTTTGAATCCAGTACTCCTGTTGGCTCATCTGCCAAAATTAATTCGGGATTTGTTATTATCGCACGTGCCACTGCTGCCCTTTGCTTCTGTCCTCCTGACACCTCGTATGGATATTTATTAAGCAGCTTTTCAATTCCAAGCAGTGAAGCTATAGGTGCAAGCCTTTTTTCCATATCCCTATAGTCCACACCTGACAGCACAAGCGGTAAAAAGATATTGTCCTTCAGTGAAAAATTGTCAAGCAGATTAAAATCCTGAAATACGAAGCCCAGATGCTCACGTCTGAAGGCAGATATCTCCTTTTCCTTCAATGAGACAAGGTTCTTTCCATTTAAGAGTACCTCTCCCGCTGTCGGCTTATCAAGTGCCGCGAGAATATTTAAGAGTGTCGTCTTTCCCGAGCCGGACTCTCCCATGATTGCCACATACTCACCTTCCTCTACAGAGAAATTGATGTTTTTCAATGCCTGTACCTGGTTGCCACCAAACCTGGTGGTATATATTTTTTTGAGGTTGCTTACTTCCAAGATTGCCATTTCAATGCTCCTTCACGATTATTTCTACAATGTTATTTAAACTTATATTTTGTTACCTTTATTTTTAATATGACGTCATAATCGGCTTCACAACTTACATTGTTGCCGCTTCATATCATTATAATAACAAAAGGCCGGAATGTATGCTATCGAATTAGCTTACATTTCGACCTCGTATCTTACATTTTTGTAAGAAATTAATTTATTGAAGGGATGTCAAAGGTCGGTTTTACACCTGAACAGTCCCTCACAGTATATGAAAAAAGCAGAATGAACTTACTTATCAATTTCATTCCGCTTTTCTCATTTCAATTTTCTGTTTATTTCTATTTTTTAAGCTTCTTTCGCAGCTTCTCTTTTTGCTTTATCTCTTGCTGTCAGCCTTTCTCTGACTGCTTCCATGTATCCCGGTTTATCCAGGTTATATATTGCCAGCGGAATGATACCGATAAAGAATACTAATCCCGGAAGCAGGTTGGCTGCCACATTGATACCAGTCTGAACATGAGGTGTGATTTCTCCGCCACCAACATATCCGAATGCTCCCATAACTACGAGGAACAGAGAGTTTGCGATTGCTGTTGCGATCTTGACCGCTGTTCCCTGGAAAGAGAATGCCATACCATCGTTGCGGTATCCGTATTTGTCATCGAAGTCATCGATTGCATCGATCATCATACCGGCTCCACATGGGCCTGCTACATAACCCAGACCATAGCAAATCAGTACAACAAAATCAAATACGATGTTTTCATAAGGTCCGAAGAACAGAATCATCAATGCACCCCCCTGGATCACCATGGAAATGATTGCTGTTTTCTTCTTTCCGAATTTGTCGATAATCTTTGGTGTAAATGGCATAATCAATGTGCCAACGATCATCTGCATCATCATAAATACAGTAATAAATGTAAAGTTCTGTACACAGTGCATATAGAAGTAAACTGCCACTGAGATACGTCCCAGCATACCAAACATGTTAAAGAAGCAGTACATCATTGCACAAACAAGATTCTTATTTTTGAAAACCAGTTTCAGACCTTCACTGACTTTTCCCTGATCTTCTTTCTTTACTGTGATTCTTTCTTTTGACAGATACGCAACTGCCCAGAACATCGGTAATGCAACCAGTGCAAATACGATTGCTGTTGAATGATATCCTGCAGCCTGATCTCCTTTTCCAAACCAGAGAACCAGTTTCAATACAAACAGGTTTAACACGATCTGTCCGATTGTCATACCCATCATCTGTGCTGCGTTCAGTTTATTTACTTCTTTGGGGTCACGAGTCATAACTGCAGGCAATGCCAGATACGGAACGTTTGTCATTGTATAAGACATTCCCAAGCCAATGTAAGTAATGTAAGCATAAGCAAGTTTTGCAGGTCCTCCAAATCCCGGTACTGTAAATGTCAGTATCGTGAAGATTACAAGGAAAATCGCGCCTACAAAAATGTAAGGTCTGAAACGTCCCCATCTTGTGTGTGTACGCTCCATCAAAGTTCCCATCATAGGATCATTGATTCCGTCCCATACTTTTGCGATCAGCATCAGAAGTGCAACTGCACCAACTCCAAGTCCGAATACATCTGTATAGAAAATAGACAGGTATGTACTTACCATTGTCCAAGACAGCTGAGATGCAAAGTTACCAAGTCCATATACAAAATAATGTTTTCCTGTCAATGGCGTCATGCCATATGCATTTAATTTTTGTTCTTTCATCATGTTCTCCCCAAATTTCTCATTACATATTTGCGATTGTCTCTTCAAAGTTCACGTATTTTTCCATCATCTTCGGCAATGTGTCTTTGTTTGCGACCAGCTTTGGCACACATACTTTGATCATGTTTTGTATTTCATTGTAATGCTCGTAAATTCCGATATTTGTATTTCTGGCACGTGCGATTTCCTTCTCTGACCATTCTACTTTTACCTTTTCTCCATCTACTTTCAAGTCACCCCAGATACCACAGATTGGACACTCTACATGTGTTGTTCCGTTCATGCTTAAGAGCGGATTGTGGCAGACAGGACATACGCCCTCTTCTCCTACCCATGTATCTACTTCGTCATATGGTTTTCCAAGTGACTCTGCAACTGCTTTTCCGAGTTCTGCACATTTTGACATCAATGCCGGATCAAATAACGGATGACCTGTTCTTCCCTGATCATAAGCATCTACGTGACCTACACATTTCATGCAGAATGAGAAACTGAACAGATCCAGCATAGGCAATCCGAGAGATACCCAGTTGTGTGTCTCAGCTCCGCCGACGGAAATGAATCCCGTGTAACGGTCTTTGAAATATCTTGGGTCAAGCTCCGGCTTTCCTTCTGCCTTTCGTTTCTTGTTTTCTTCGATCAAAGCAGCTCTGTCATGAGATGGTCCGAAACGGTCTACAAAATTCTTAAACTGTCCTACGATACCAACTGCGTAAACAGGTGCTCCGATGATGATTCCATCTGCTTCCAGACATGCTTCTTCCAAAATATGGTAGTCATCTTTCATACAGCAGTGAATCTCTGTCTCGCCCTTGTCACGCATACGGCTGCAGTAATCGCAGGCACGGCAGTGGCCGATATCCATGCGGACTGTATTGATAAACTGTACTTCTGCACCTGCTGCCTTTGCTGCAAACAATGCTTCCTTTACCATTACATCACTTCGCTGGTTCCTTCTTCCGAAGGAAATTCCTAATACTTTCATGTTTTACCTCCATCGATTTGTTATGTACACAGTTTATCTTTTTTTTAGATTTCCCGCTTTTCTCTGCAATGCCTGTTTGGCAGAAAATAATTGCTGTATTTTTCCTTGCCATGCGAAGAAAAACAAAAAATATGACATATTTTTTGTCCTGTTTTATTTATTTGATTTCACATGGGTTTTTCTTGCAAAAAAAAGGAATTGTTTCCAGAAAATTCTGTATCACAATTCCTTTTTCTTTTCCTTATTTTAAACTATATCGATACTGGATATCCAGCAATCTGATTTCCTGTGCCATCAACACATTTTCCAATTCCAACACCCCGCCCTCCACATGGACATTTTTCATTTCCATTCTCGGGATTGCACTTTTTTCCAGATACTGCATCTCATCTCTTGCCAGATTCTTGCTGTACTGCAGTCTCTTCCATATATCCTGCACACTTCCGTTTTCTTTGTTCACCATGTGAATCTTCACAAGGTAATCTCCATCCTTCACATTTTCCAGACGAAACTGTAGCTTCAGAGGTTCATCGTTTTCCATATAGTTATCAATTGTTTCTACTGTAATCTTTTCTTCCTCAGAAAATACATACTGAGCCGATAATTTCTTAAAGTTGTGACAGGCGATTACGTACCTGTCTCTTCCATTGGTTGTAATAATGGAATTCTCATCTTTCTTGATGACATTCGGCAAAAGCCGGTTCATAAATACATATGCATAAAAAGATGGTTTCCGGATTCCGTCACGGGAGATCATTCCGGAATCTCCGTTCAGAACGTTATCCGCATCATAATAATCAGAATAACTGTCCAACGCATGCCAGTATGCCATCAAATCGACTTCTCCGTTCATATCAATACAGTTTTTGAGAACATATGCGCCCTGATTGCAGCTGTCATTCAATACATTTCGGTTGGAAATTGTGAAGTTCCATTAACTTATATGTAACTCCGGAACCTGAAATCCGGTCTCTTTTATTACTTCTCTCAATATCTCTGTCTGGTTTCTCATATAATCGATGTCAATTGATTTTCTTCCATATCGCTTGTCATTATCATCAATTGCCACATACTGATATGAATATACCGACAGAAAATCCGGCATTAGATTCTTCTTTTTCCATATCGGAAGAATGCTACGGCATCCCAATGTTCCATATCCAAGAATAAAACCGGCTCCTCCGACCTTGATTGCCGGGGAGATTCCTTTTAGAATCCGATAAATTGTTGCAAAATACTGATAATACAGACCTTCTTCCTCGGTCATACCAGTACTTTCTGTAGCACCTGTATTAGAGAAGTTATAATATTCAAAATACCATGTTTCAATCTCATCAATTCCATAACGATTCACCAGATGCGTACAGAATTCCCGGAAAATATATTCATATACCTGCACCTCATAGTTTTCTATCTCTTCATTCTCTTTGAGGAATTTTTCTGCCGAATAGTTCAGCAATACTTCTTTATGCCCCAGTTCCAGATACGGTTTCATATGGTTTTCCAAAAGGAAGTCCAGTATCTGATCGATTTTACGGAAATTACATCCTTTTTTTTCGTTATAACATTCTTCTCTGGAAAAGATATTCCACATTCTTGCATATTTAATGTCTGCTGCCTTTTGAAGGTCTCTCAGCTGGCTCTGTACATTCGACTGCAGAACGGTATAAGCATCTCCGACACAGATTGCTTTATGACAGTCTGTCAACAACTTTCCTGTCTGCTGCACATCCACCGTACATACTTTCTGATTCTTTACGACCGGCTCATTGTGCTGTTCCTTGAAAATCAGATACTTTTTGATACGCCCGGATTCTTCCTCTGACAGTCCATGCTCCGGATTCTCCGGCTCCTGCTGTTCCCTCATTTTCCTTCGGTATTCACTCGGCGCCTCTCCGTAGATATCCCGGAACGCTTTTGTAAATGCAGCGGAAGTCGGGAATCCATTATCCAAAGCAATGTGAGTCATATTTTTCTTTGTGTACAGCAATTCATCCACCGCATGGAACAACCGGACATTATTCAGATATTCCATGAATGTCAATCCCAGATGTTTTTTCACATATTTTGACAAATAGGCATTCGACAGGTACAACTGATCTGACAGATTATTCAAACTGATCTGACTTTGATAATTTGCCTGGATATAATTCTGGATCCGGCGTACGCGCTGACGATCCTGTGAATCATCCATATTCAGCCTTGTATCATCTGCTTTTACGAGGAAATTACTCGTAAGGATATGTGCCGCCTGAAAATATAACGCCTGCAGATCCAATGCGCTTTTTTCATCCTTCTCAAAATATCTACTCAGAATATGATCAAAGACTTCCCGAAGGTCTGCATATGCCGCATTTTTGTCTGCAACGGAATTACACCAGAACAAAAGCTGCATGGACTCCATATATTCTGCCAACAGATGAAAGTCAATCTCGAATCTTGCCCCAAGCAATTCCTCATTTCCATTCATTGTATGGCGCTTATTTGCATTAATTAGAATGATATCCCCTTGTTTCATCAGAAAAGTGGTTTCGTCAATTTGCACCTTCAGCTCCCCGGTAAGTACGTAAAATACTTCCGGATTCTGATGATAATGCGTGGACACCTCCGCATTTGTAATAAAATGAAACTGTATTAATTTCCTATCGTTTTCCATGATTTCAACACCCCAACACAACTTTATTTTCCATTTTATCTGCTACTAAGTATACCGAAATATCACACAAAAAGAAAGCTCCAAAGCTGATGAATTTTTCCACACCAGCTTTTTTGCTCTATCGACACTTTTTATTGAATTCTAAATCTGCATTGCTGTAAAATATGCCTGATTTACAGCATGATAGATCAGGCCGACTTGCTTGCAGTCCCCTATGATATAAGATTCATCCACTGTTTCACAAAACTCGTCTACTTCTGCATCTGGATCAAATGTGTTCACATACTCCTTGTTCACTTCCGTGTTTAAAATTACTTTCACATCGTATCTGAGCATGATGAAATCTATTTAAGTTTCACTGCCCAGCTACCGTCTCCCGATACTTCCGAGACTTTTGTCTTATTTTGCTGTGGCTATCTGCTGTTTTTTGCATAGCAAGGGGCAGCCCTCTCCGAAGAAGGGACTGCCCCCTTGCCTTTTATCTCTCATTTCTTGAGATATTTACTCTCAGGCGATTCCACAATATTCGGACATTCCAGATTTTCTCTCCACATTACCGGTGCAGCCCATCGAACTGCATTTTCAATCACCTTCAACACATAAGGATTGTGGTAAGACGGATTTGTCTCATGTCCCGGCTGAAAATAGAAGATTTTTCCATAACCGCGCTGCCATGTACAACCGCTTCGGAACACTTCGCCACCTCGATACCAACTCAAAAATACGACATCGTCCGGCTTTGGAATATCAAAAAATTCCCCATACATTTCTTCTTCCTTAAGTTCAAAACTTTCGGGTATTCCCTGTGCAATCGGATGTGTTGGATTTGTATTCCATACTCGGCAAAAATCGCCCTCTCGCCATTTCAAACTACCAGAAGTTCCAAGCAGGGCTTTCATCGGTTTACTTGGGTGCGCAGAATGAAGCGGGATGAATCCCATTCCCTTCAACACACGGTCTTTTATCTTTTCTACCAAACAATCCGGTATACGGTCATGAGCCACATGAGCCCACCAGATTAACACATCTGTATGATTTAATAAATCATCTGGAAGGCCATACTCCGGCATGTTCATTCTCACACTTGTTACTTGCATATCTTCACACGATTCCAAATGCTCTGCCACAGTTCCCATGACACCTTTTGGATAGACTTCTTTTATCTTTGCTGCAACATCTGCCACACGCTTTTTCAATCTAGCCTTCTCTTCTACAGACATGTCTTTTGGGAGGAATTCCTCATTAAATTCGCCTGCTTCCTGTACATATTCATACCATACTGTTACCCTAATCATTTTACAATTCCTCTTTTTGAATCATTATCCTTTTAACTTCTTAGTTCTATCGCTTCTTAAATCTTCCTACTTTCGTTAATCGGTTCGGAAGCTTCGGCACTTTGCCGGATGTTTTTATAATCGCTTCTACTTCACAGACACCCATACATTTTCCACAACCATCACAATCGAATTCGTCGATCATATGAATATAACCGGATTTTCCTTCGATGCAGTCTTTCGGACAAACATCCATACATTCTCCACAGCCGTCGCATAACTTCGGATCAATGTAGATGGTTTCCGTTGAGAAACATACACCTGCAGGACAGTTTTTCTTCTTGATATGTGCCTCATACTCTCCTGCAAATTTTTCGACTGCAGTGAGTGCGATTCTGGAAGAATTCTGTCCCATAGAACATGGTGTGGAATATGTCATTGCCTCACCGATTTCTTTTGTCATATCGATAAATTCTGCTTTGCCTTTTCCATCTTTTACTTCTTTTTGCATATACTGCAGCTGCAACAGACCTTCCCGACAGAACACACATTTTCCGCAGCTCTGTTTTCTGGATGCAGTCAATCTCTTTTCTGTCTCAGTTACGATACAGTCTTTTTCAGACAGGACGCGGATCACTCCGTTTTCTGCACTTGCCACCGTCAGTTCTTCTGCCTCTTCTGCTGTATAATATTCATACCCAATCTGTAATGCCTTTGCGCTGTTGAGATCAGTTAATTCAGCAATTTTTGTATTGCATGCAACTTTTTTCAGTGCTGTTCCATTGATTGACACATAACTTCCTGCTTCATAAGAATCTGCAGGTTCTGAAAATGCCTCTGCAAGATTTGTAACTGTTACAATGTGCACCAATGCACATCCTTCATTTGCTCGGACATCCACAAGATCTGCTGCCAGTTTTACACCGTATTTCTCCGCTGCTGTCTTCACTGCTTCTGATTCAATCAGTTCTGCCGCGTACTCCGGTACATATAGTATCTTGTTCTCTGTCTCAATTGCGTAGGCTGCAATAGCAATTCCTTCCATTACATTTTCCGGTTCTGATTTTAACAGCTCGAGGAGTACACCATCGATATCAGCATTGTTCAATGCGCATACAATACCACTTTCTTTTCCTTCTTCTTTGCTTTCTGCAACTGCTGCTTCCAGACGCTCTGACAATTTCTGAGCACAGAGTCCGTATTCCTGAATATCAAGATCCGCAATCTTCTCTAATACTTGTTCACTGCTTAATTTTTTTGCATTCTCTAAAGCACTCATCTTACTCTGCCTCCTTTTGTTCTACAAAATCGCCCCACAGACTTGGTCTGGAGATCTGTAATCTCAGATCACACTGCAGACAACGTCCGGCTTCTGCACAGATATCTGAATCACAGATACCGTGATCAAACAGGTTAAAGTTATCGGAACGTTTCTCCGGTGCATCCACCTGCGTATGTTTTCTTTCCTGATATCCGAATCCCGGACACTGTCCGATATATGGGTCTGCTTTCTGTACCGGTGCAAGTACTTCGGAAATATCTCCGTCTCCACCCAGATATTTATCAATCTGGCTTGCTGCCTGACGTCCGGATTCGATTGCCATGATCACTGATTTTGTGCCATAAATTGCATCTCCTGCAGCAAAGATTCCTTCTACGGAAGTTGTCTTGTCATTGTCCATATTCTTAACAACAATGCTGTTTCCTCTTCCCAGTTCCAATCCGGCTTCTTCTGTGATATCAGGTCTCTGTCCAACTGCAAAGATTACTGTATCTGCATCGATATGATGCTCGGATCCTTCTTCTTTCTCAATGATTGCGCGACGGTTTTCATCAAATGTAAAGGATTTTACATTCATGAAATCGACACCTGTCACTGCATCTGTACCTGTAATCCGCTCAAATGTCTGTGCAGGATGTACAAAGATTCCTTCTTCCTGTGCCTGTGTGATTTCTTCCTCATCCGCTGTCATTGCATCTCTTGCCTCCAGACAAGCCAGATGGATTTCTTCTGCTCCGAGACGTTTTGCTGTTCTTGCACAGTCAAATGCAACGTTTCCGCCACCAAGAACGATGATTCTCTTGCCGATGCCGGTTTCATTTCCCATACTTGCATTTCTCAGGAAATCTGCATTTAAGATAGTTCCCGGAAGCTCACTTCCTTCCATCGGAAGGCGTACTCCTTTATGTCCACCGATCGTCATAAGCACTGCATCATATTCATTCAGCAATTCTGCCGGTTTCTCTACCTTTGTATTCACTTCAATCTTAACGCCCTGCTCTACGATTACATTCGCCTCGTCTGCAATGATTTCTCTTGGCAGACGATAAGAAGGAATTCCGTAAGCCATCATACCGCCGACTGTCGGAAGTGCTTCTTTCAAAGTCACCTCATGTCCCTGTTTTCTCAGATAATACGCTGCTGTCAGACCAGCCGGTCCTCCACCTACGACACAGACTTTCTTTCCTGTATCTGCCAGCTGTTTTCCTTTTCCCTTCCAGTAAGAGCCTGTATCATGATCCGCTGCATAACGTTTGATATCACGGATGGACATTGCCTCATTGACTTCTTTTCTCTTACATTCCAGTTCACACACATGGGTACAGATATAACCAAGAGCCTTCGGGAATGGTACTTTCTCACGAATGACAGCTACTGCTTCATCATACTCCCCGTTTTTCACGTGACGGATATAGCGAGGAATATCTGTATGTGCCGGACAAGCATGACGGCAAGGTACAATTGCATCTTCTCTCTTCACTTCGGAATTCATCAGCTTATCGCGGATTGTTCCGGTCGGACAAACTTCTGCACATGCTCCGCAGAAACGACAATCTGCATCTTTCAATAACTTGTTATGTACGGTTCCGACGTAAGTCTCCATATCTTTCTTCTGATACTGAAGCACTTTTACTCCACGCAGCTCGTTACATGCACGTACACATCTTCCGCAGAGAACACAACGGTTCATATCGTGAATAATCAGTGGATTATCCTCCTGTGGACGGAATCCCTTTGTACGCATTTTCAGACGTCCTGTCTTCGGTCCGATGTACTGTATCAACATCTGCAATTCACAGTTTCCGTACTTCGGACATGTAGAACAATCTTCCGGATGTCCGGTCAGAAGCAGCTCCAGAGCCAGCATTCTCAGACGCTCCAGCTCCGCTGTCTTTGTTTTGATCACCATTCCGTCTTTTGCCTTCAATGTACAGGAAGTCGTTACTCCCTCCTGTCCTCCCACTTCTACCACACACATACGACAGGAGCCCAGTGGGCTTAAGTCCTTGTGATGGCAGAGATGTGGGATGTAAATTCCATTTTCCAACGCACAATCCAGCACGTTCTTATTCTCTGGAACGTCCAGTTTGATTCCGTCTATTGTAATGACTGCCATTTCTATTTTCCTCCTTTAAAATATGATTTAAAACAATAATCTCACACATCCGTACATTCCGGCATCATTGCCTAATGTAGCAAGTGAAATCTCTGTTTCAGCACATGCATGAAATGCCTTTGCAGCATAATGTTCTTTGATTCCGTCAACTAGGATTGCTCCTGCACGCGAAACACCTCCACCGATTACGAAGATCTCCGGATCTGCAACTGCCGCGATATTCGCCATTGCTGTTCCCAGCATATTACAGAGAACATCTACCAACTCTGATGCAACAGCATCTCCTGCTTTTGCCTCGTCAAACACGTCCTTCGCTGTCAGTTCTTCATACGATGTAAGTGTAGTCTCCCTCGTCTCCTCTTCCAGCTTCTGTTTTGCCATACGCACGATTCCGGTTGCAGATGCATACTGCTCCAGACATCCGTGTCCGCCACATCCGCAGGTTGCTGTCTCGCCATCACGCATTTTAATATGTCCGATCTCACCGCCTGCACCGTGGGAACCTGCTACAATTTTACCATTGATGATAATTCCACCACCGACTCCGGTTCCAAGTGTGATCATTACGACATTATCATGACCTTTTCCGCCGCCCTGCCACATTTCTCCAAGCGCAGCCACATTGGCATCATTTCCTACTTTTACGAAAATTCCTGTTTTCTCACTTAATTCTTTCTCTACATTTAGGACATCCCAGCCAAGATTTACACATTTAAATACAGTTCCGTCAGGTCCTACAGGTCCAGGAACTCCAAGTCCGATTCCCTGTACTTCTTCTTTGCTGATATTTTTTTCATCCAGCTTGCCGAGAACTGCAGCGGCAACATCATCTAAAATTGCTGCTCCGTGATTCTCTGTATTTGTTTTGATTTCCCACTTTTCCAAAATAGTTCCGTTCATGTCAAACAGACCGATCTTGCAAGTAGTTCCTCCGATATCTACTCCAAAGCCATATTGCTTCATTGATTTTTCTCCTTCATTTTTCTTCCTGATATTGTTACAACAATTCCAAACATGAGCATTCCGACAAATGCGATTGTAAATTGATTTACCGGATGATTACCACCCAGCACATATGTTGCAATATTTCCTAATACAATCGGTGCTACCAGGCCACCAATGCCGCCGATGATTGAAAACATTCCGCTCGCCTTTGCCACTGCTTCTTTTTCTACCGAAACGGAAATCAAATAAGAAGTCATCGCCATAAAGCAGCTTAGCGACACACCGCACAGTGCACTTGCTACATACACTCCAGCCATTCCCGGAACAAACAGAATCACGCCGTATCCTGCTGCCGCAGCCAGAATCGAAAATGCAAGGGTGTACTCCTTCAGCACTCCGGAAATCTTGCCGAAGAACATTCCGACCAACAAAGCAAACGCAGAGTTTACTGCTGTCACAACCCCCGTCACAGACGGATTATCTGTGATATTTTGCAAAATATAAATTCCAATATTCGTGTTATACGCATTAATAAATAATGTATGTACAAATGATGCAAGCGAAATCACATATACCATCTTGTTCAGCTTCATATCTGATGAAGTCTCGTCCATGACAGGCGGTGTCTCGATCAACACGATTTTGATGCCGGCTGCTGCCAAAAACGCAATCAAATAAACAAGATAAAAACTGCGGTATCCGATTCCTGCCAATATTCCGCCGATCAGATTCCCAATCATTGTTCCAATTCCCATTCCGACTACATGTAACCCCATATAGGATGCTCTTTCCTCTGGCGGGAAAAATTCTGTAATGATTGCTGTGTTCATCGGACCGACGATACCGAATCCAAATCCAATCAACAATCGGGTCATTACAAGGATCAAAAAATTTTCTAAAAAGAACGGAAGCATACCACAGATTCCGATAACAATCAATCCGGTAATGACGATTTTCTTCTTACTGATTCTTGTTGTCAGCCATCCCACGAGGAGAGATCCCACGATCAACATCAAATATGGCATCGTCTGCAGCTGCTGTACCATTCCTGTTCCATATTGCTGGTATTTTTCATTTAAAATTCCAAGAATCGGAAGAACTCCGGTAATATTCAGTCCAAAGGCGAATGCTGTAATAAACACACTGACTGCAATTCTATTTTTTGTTTTCATATCTGTCCTTTCTCTCTTTTCACTTAGATTTATTCACACGGCTGCAGCACATCCCAGTGTTCTGCAATCATCATCTCCCTATCTAATAATTTTGTAATAATCGGCTTTTCGTTCTATCGGCTCCGGAAATCCATTTGCAGGATAGCCTAGAATACAAGAACCCACTCCGATATATTCTCCTTCATAGCCTGCTTCTTTTAACAATTCTTTTCCTAATTCTGTCTCAAATGTCTCCCTGATCCGGTTGATCCATCTAGAACCAAGACCTAACGCATATGCTGCGTTAAACATGTTACCCAAGCAAAGACTTCCGTCTTCTACCGGATTACCGACTCCCTTTTCTGCCAATACAAGAATAATAGTCGGTGCTCCGTAAAACACATCAAATCCTTCCGGTGCTCCGGCAATCTCAGCATTCAGCTTACATAGTTTTTTAATCCATTCAGGATTCTGTACTGCAATAAAGATCGGTGACTGCTTGTTTCCACCAGACGGTGCGTTCATTCCCGCATTCAGTACGGCCATCAGTTCCTCATCTGTAATCTGCTCCGGTTTATATTCCTTCACACTTCTGCGGTTCTGAATATCGATTACTGTATCTTTCATAGTTTTCACCTTTCTTCAAATAAGAGCGGAGTTTCCTATCCACTCCGCTCCATTCGATTCTGTCATTTTTTCATTACAACTCAGTCTTTGCTGATCTGCACTACTACATTTCTGCTAATAAAGATTAATCTTCATCCTCTACATATTCTGCAGCGCTCATACCAGCAATACGTCCTGTATTCACTGCAAATCCCATGGAGTTACCCGGAAGCAGGAACATATAACTGTCATCGTAAATATTACATGCATCAGCACCTGCTGCATAAAGTCCAGGTACCGGCTCAAACTCTTTATCGCATGCTTCACAATTCTCATTGATACGGATACCACCAACTGTTCCATATCCACCCGGACGGATACGTGCGCCATAGAACGGTGCTTTTGTAATTGGTCTTAAATATCTCTTGTCTTTGAAGAATTCTTCATCTACACTGTCACAGAAGTCATTATACTCTTCCACTGTATCTACCAGATTATCTACATCGATACCAGCCTTCTCTGCAAGTTCTTCAATGCTGTCTGCGATATACAGACCTTCATTTCCGTTCTCTTTTGCCATTTTGATTGCATCTGCAAAATCAGAAACATCTGGATTTGGGCGAACCATTGATACGTTATCCACACCATTTCTCATGTAATATTTTGCGATAGAAGAATCTACGATGCTGATACATACACGACCTTTCTGATGAGAAACAACATTAGAAAGATATGTAGCGTTCTGCATATGATCCTCGTTCATTACACGTTTTCCCTGCAGGTTTACAAGCAGGTTCGGCTGTCCCATAATATTTCCTACACTTCCAGGAAGATCATCTACACCTTCAATCGCTGCTGCCTGTTCAATTCTTACCGGAAGCTTGTCAGCTCCAGACTCCCATGCCATTCTCAGACCGTCGCCCATAATACCAGGAATTGCAAAGTTGAACATATCCTCTCCATGTTTATATCCTGTCTCATCCTTGATCAGTTTCGGATTACATCCGGCTCCACCTGTACAGATAATTGCTGCTTTACATGTGATTTCGATTTCATTTCCATCTTTATCTGTTGCAAGAACTCCTGCCACTTTTCCATCTTCCATTACGATTTTCTTTGCAGGTGTCTCCAGCAATACTTTCACGCCAAGTTCCTGGGCTCTGGAATACAAAGCTTTGTTCATGAATGATGCAGCTCTTGGTCCGATTCCCTGATCTGTTTTTACGATATGCCATGTCGGTTCTGATTTTGGGAAGTAGCGGTATGCGCCTTCGAACTCAACTCCCATGTCCTCCAGCCACTCGATTGTCTCTCCTGACTGCTCGAAATAACGTTTTACAAGACGTGCATCTACGTTGTAATGTGTATATTCCATAAACATGTTAAATGTTTTTTCTACTGTGATATCTTCCATCTGCTGTTTCTGGTATTTTGTACCGATTCCAAGCGGTCCCATTCCCATGTTTGCTGCACCGCCGACTGCAGCTGCTTTCTCAAGAACGATAACCTCTGCTCCGTCCTCTGCTGCCTGAACAGCAGCGGATAATCCAGAAGGACCTGCTGCAATAACAACAATCTGTGTTTCATAATTTGCCATGATCTTTACCTCACTTTTCGAACTTGTTATTTTTTAACTTGTACTCATTTTATTATATTTGCCAAGTTTCATATACCATGTTTTAAACCTAAATCACTTGTATTTTTGTCCTGAAAAACCTGTTTTTTGAATGGAGAACAAAAAAACCATATATCATTTTTGCTCTTTGAGAATAAACAAAAACAGGCAAGTCACAACCATCAATGTAACTTGAAAACGCCCGCAGAATGACTACAAAATCTTTGACTTGAATCTTTGATTTCATAATCCCCATGCGGACGTCTCAAAAGACAGTTAACAACTCATTTTTTACTCTTCAAATGCGATTGCTTTTCCGGTCTTAGCAGACTCTCTGACTGCATCCATTACACAAAGAACACGTCTCACCTGCTCCGGTTTAATAATAATATCTTCTTCTCCGTTAAATGCTTTCAGGAAATGTTCAAAGTAATTTCTGTGATCCACATTTACTTCCGGCAATGGCTCTTCATACAACAGTCCCGGCTCTGGAGGTCCAAAGCTTCTTGTAGGACCTGCTGCAGTCATCGTGATCTTTCCAGGGACATTTTCCAACAGATGCGCTGTGCGGACAATCTTGCCTTCTCCTGCGAATCCATCAATCAATGCAGAACCTTTATTTCCACCGATGAACCATGCACGCTTTGGTGTCAGGTAATATGTTCCAAGCTCAATCTCTGCTGTCACACCGTTTTCAAACTTCATGATTATCTTGAAGTAATCATCTACATTTTCATTGATGACATTCTGAACATCTGCATAGAGAGATACGATTTTGGATTTCACCATATCCAACATCTGATCGATCAGATGTACACCCCAGTCATAGAGCATTCCTCCACCCATCTCCGGGTAGATATGCCAGTCATGCATATTTCCGTTTACTCCGTAAAGCTGGGATTTGATGATGTACATATCTCCTACCATTGATTTGTCGTAAACTTCTTTCATAATACGGTAGTCTTTGTCCCATCTTCTCTGCTGGTGAACCGTAAAGATCACACCATTCTCCTCACATGCAGCAACCATCTCATCATATTCCGCAACACTCATTGCTGCCGGTTTCTCACAGATTACATGTTTTTTTGCTGCTGCGGCCTTTTTAACCATCTCCGGATGACTTGGGTTCGGAGTCGATACCATTACTACATTGATATCTGCATTTGCAAGCATTTCATCAATATTTGCATAAGTCTCCACTCCTTCCGGAGCATCTTTTAACTGTTCCGGATTGGTATCTGCAACTGCTACAAGGTCAATATCATCAAATGTTGCCATCATATCAGCATCGCAGTGTCCCATGAAACCAAATCCGACAATACCTAATTTCATTTTTTCCATATTATCCACCTTCTCTTCAAAGGGGGTCAGCCCCCTTTGCCCTTCGTTTTCGGAATATTTTAAATTTAACCCTCGATTGCTCTTCTCATTGCTTCCTGATGACGGCGTACCTGCTCAATACTGTCTACTTCCATATCCGCACGCAGATGCTCTCCACCTTCATACTCTGAACTTAAATAACCTTTATATCCTGCCTTCTTAAATGCCTCAACAACTTCTGGAATTGCAACTGCTGTCTCTACATAGTCTTCACTTACATTGTAGAATTTTGCATGTGTATGGAAAATATAATCGATGTTATCGATAATATCCTGTGGCTCTGACCAGGAATATGTGAATGAAGATCCTGCATATTCCATATCAGCTGGGCCGCCGCCTGCTGCCTGTACAGCATCCATCATTTCTTTCATTCCGTTTTGCATACGGTATTCCATATTTGCTTTTCCAAGGTCCAGATCATATTTGATCTTTGTAAATCCTTTTGCGATTCTCTGTGCATATGCATCATCGACAATCTTGATACATTCTTCTGATGCACCGTGTCTTCTTGCTTTATCTCTTACCACATCCGGAATGTTCTTACAGAAGATTCCCATGTCAGGAATGAATCCGAAGTATTTTGTTCCGGTGCGGTGAATCATCTCCATATATCCATCTGCCCAACCTGAATTCAAAGAGAACGGAGCATGTACTTCCAGACCGATCTTTACATTCATCTGTTCTGCATACTCAAGGCTACCCTCTATGACGTCCATTGGTGTTGAAACAAGTGTACGGAGGTTCTTAAATCCAAGCAATGATGCCAGACGGATATCACGTTTCATCATGTTAATCTGCTCACTCAGAGTTAACATACGGTTGTCGTAAATATGATTCTCCAAAAATGCGTCATAACAAGATGGCTCAAGATTATATTTCTTCATCCATCCAAACCACTGATCACGGAATTCTTCTGTCTCGATCGGCAGCGGGAATCTACGGATCATCTGCTCAGCAAGAAGCTCAACTCCTGTTGCGCCTGTCTTCGCAGTCTCTCTCAAACAACCTTCCAAATCTAATTTTTTATCATAATACTCATCCTGATAACTGTACAGGGAAACACTTCTTTTAATATCGTAACTCATGCTTCGTTCCTCCTTATTCAATCACAAAATCTGTCTCACATACCGCTTCAATCTGGAATGGCATGTAAGAAGGGTCAATAATCTGTACTGCTTTAATGTGATGGTTTCCTTTTGCAAGTCCGCCTTCTTTCATTACAGAAACTGTTGCATAATCACCGAATTCCCAACGATAATCAGAATCGATCACCGTACGCATCTCTTCCAGTGTAAATGTTTCTCCGTTTACAGTGAAACGTACATTTTCTCTTTCGATATCTTCACCATCAATATTTACTTTGATATCTCTCACAATAGAAAGTGTGATTCCACGATAATACTGTGCTTTGAACTGAAATTCAAAGCCTGTAAGACTTCCATCTTTTTCAATATTTTTAAATCCTTCCGGATTGTATATTTGTCTGCCAGCCATCTTTTTTCCTCCTATTTCAACCTTGACTTTTCTTTGAAAATGGCAGCTCCTATCCATTTCTCACATCGCATGCGATTTATCAGGAGCTGCCATATTGTTTACTGATTAGTCAAAGAATACTTCTTTTCCTGTCTCTGCTGATTTGTAAATTCCTTCCAGAATCTGTGTTACAACGAATGCCTGCTCTGGCTTTACAAGCGGATCTGTATCATTAATGATCGCATTGAGCCACTGCTCCTGCTCGCGAACTGCCTCTGCAGCTGCTCCACCTTCGAAGAAGTCAACAACACCTGCTGGTGAGATTGTTTTTTCCATCAACTGATTGTGCTCAACTGTGTTGTAGATCAGTTCATCCTGTGGATAACTTCCGCCGTGGTGAATCTCAGCTCCACCCTTTGTTCCGCAAAGTGTTGTAGATGCTTCCATAGATTTCAGAATGTTCAGTGCCCATGAAGCCTCAAGGTAGATTGTTGCTCCGTTTTTCATCTTTACAAGACCGAATGCGGAATCTTCTACTTCAAATGTCTTCGGATCCCATGGTCCAAATACGTTTCCTTCCGGACCATCATCCTGACGTCCCAGTTTGTAGAATACCTGTCCTGAAACTGACTCTGGCTCGTAGTTGTTCATCATCCAAAGTGTGATATCCAGTGCGTGTGTTCCGATGTCGATCAGAGGACCGCCACCCTGCAGAGCTTTGTTCGGGAATACGCCCCATGTAGGAACAGCTCTTCTTCTAAGTGCGTGTGCTTTTGCGAAGTAAATTTCTCCAAGTTCTCCGGCCTCACATGATGCATGAAGTGTCTGTGTATCGTCACGAAGTCTGTTCTGGTATCCAATTGTAAATTTCTTTCCGGATTTCTTCCATGCTTCGATCATCTTGCGGGCATCTTCTGTATTGTGAGCCATTGGTTTCTCGCACATAACATGTTTTCCAGCCTCAAATGCTGCAACAGTGATTGGGCAGTGAGCCACGTTTGGTGTACATACATGTACAACATCAATCTCAATGCTTGTATCTGCAAGCATTTCCTTATAATCTGTATAAACTTTTGCACCTTCAACACCATACTCTTTTGCTGCTTTTTCTGCACGCTCCGGAATAATATCGCAGAAAGCTACCATTTCCGCTTTGTCTGCCTGTGTTTTGATAGATGGCATGTGTTTCTGGTTAGCGATTCCACCACATCCTACGATTGCAATTCTTAATTTTCCCATTGTTTTTTCTCCTTTTATATGTGAATTTTATTTTTTAACAAATTAAATAACAAACTGTTTCAAATATCTACGGCTAAGTATCAGGGAATCCTCTACTTTTTCTTTGCTTCCTTCGAATGCTCTATCCTCTACTTCGATACATGTGCATCCGTCGTATCCAATATCTGTCAGTGCTGATACATATTTACTCCAGTCAACATCCCCCAGTCCCGGAAGCTTAGGCGACATAAAATCAAGTGGATAAGCCATGATTCCGCAGTCATTCAAGCGATCCGGATATACTTTGATATCTTTATAATGTACATGGAAGATTTTATCCTTGAATTCATAAATCGGTTTGATATAATCAATCATCTGCCATACAAAATGGGATGGATCATAGTTGATTCCCAAATTGTCGCTTTTCAGAATATCAAATACCTGTCTCCAAATCTTTGGTGTTGTCATCAGATTCTGTCCGCCCGGCCACTGATCCGGTCCGAATAACATCGGGCAGTTCTCAATTGCAACTTTTACATCGTTCTCTTCTGCCAGTTTGATGATAGAAGGCCATACTTCCTTCACCAGTTCCAGATTTTCCTCCACCGTCTTTGTCTGATCTCTTCCGATAAATGTTGATACCATGTTTACGCCAAGCTTATGGCTTGCACGGATTACATTTTTCAAGTGAGCAACTGCTGCTTCACGTTTCTCCTGATTTCCATCCATTGTATTCGGATAGTATGCGAGGGTAGAAATCTCTACATTCTTCTCTTTGCTATAGTCCAGAATATGTTTTGCATATTCCTCATCTTCCAGCACTTTGTCTACATCGATATGAGTGACTCCTGCATATCTTCTCTCAGCCTTTCCCTGTGGCCAGCATGCAACTTCCACACATTCAAAGCCGTGGTCAGATGCGAAATCCATCATCTCTTCATAATTCCATGTGTCAAGAATCGCACTTACAAATCCTAATTTCATTGTTTGTCTCTCCTTTTCTTATTTCTTGTTTCACTTTTATCTTGAATTCATTATAGTCCAGTACATTTTCAAAAACTTTCCGCATATTATCCTAATTTGCTACTGTATTTGGACTCTTTTTTATATCAGTCAAATCAGAGGACAAAAATAGGGGTAATTTTTTTGTCCTCTGCACTATCTCATCTCAAACCAGTCAAATTCTGCCTGTTCTCACTGTCCACACCATTTCCGGTTGCATATATTCCGATGATAGTTTCTGACATGCGCCATTGTCCCAAACGTCTCCTGTTCCCATGATGTATGCCTTTCCGTCACCATCAAAGAAAAGCAATGATTGTATAAGACATCCTCTCTCAGAAAAAAACTAAAGTGATCCACGCAAAAAAATGCTGTATCGCAGTTATTGATACAGCATTTTTTTCGGTGAAAACAGGAACTCATCAGTGTCCATAGTCTCACTTTCTAATATTGATAATGAATATCCAGCGCCTTGATCTCATGTGCCATCAGCTTTGTATCCACTCTCAGCACACCATCCTCCACATGGATTTTACGCATCTCCACCTTTGGCATCGCGCCCCGGCGGATATACTCCACTTCACCTTTGGAAAGATTTTTCAGATAATCCATGTCACCCCAGACATCCTGAACGCTTCCATTCTCAGAATTAACATAGAACACACGCATGATATAATCTCCGTTTTCTACATGGTTAATACAGAATTTCAGATGTACCGCATCTGTATCCTCGTACAGCTCTTCCAAATCTTCGATTCTAATATCCTTCTCTTCCTTCATCGTGTATCGGTAATTAAACCGTTTACAATTGTGACAGACAATCGTATATGTCCCTCTTCCATCCGTAGATAAAACCGCATTCTCTGTCTTGCCCAGCAATTGCGATTGTAGGAAATTCATAAAGTGAAATGCATAAAACGATGGTTTCTTAATCCCATCCCTTGTCAGTAAACCGTTATCCCCGTACAGAACCGCCTCTGTGTCATAGTATTCCGTGTGCAGGTCTGACCCGTGCCAGTACCCCATTTTATCCACATTTCCGATTGACTCAATGCAGGTTTTCATCACGTAAGCCCCATGTGCACAGCTGTCGCTGATACAGTTACGGTTGGAAATGGTATAGTTCCATTCCGTAATATGTAGTTCCTCAGCCATAAACTCTTCTTCCTGAAGTACCTGTTTAAAAATATCCGTCTGGTTTTTCACGAAATTATTATCCAGGGATCGCTTCCCGAAATACATACTGTCCTGCTGGATCAGCAGATAAGAGTAGGAATACATACTGATAAAATCCGGTTTCACCTTCTGTTTTTTCCAATTCTGTATCAATTGATGGTATTGGTATCTGTCATACCCCAGCGCAAATCCGGCCCCTCCGACTTTAATTCTGTCAGAAATGCGCTTCAATGCATGATACCCGATCTCAAAACAATCAAAATACCATCCTTTTTCATCCATCATATTCAATCGATCATCTTTCCACAGTTCAAAATACCAGGATTCCACTTCGTCCATTCCATATCGATTGATAAGATGTGATGCAAAATCATTCATCACTTTATCGTAACTGTCTCGGTCATGGAAAATGATATCATTCTCTTTTTCTGTAAGTGTTGAATACAACGTATAACTAACATGAATCGGTTTAAAAGACAGTTCTATATATGGTTTCAACTGATTCTCCACAAGAAAATCCAATCCTCTGTCTACTCTGCTGAAATTATAATGCCAGCTTCCGTCTTTTTCCTCATACATATCCTGCACGAATATATTCCACACTCTCACATACCTGAATCCCAGTTCCTGCTTCATGATCAGAACCTGCTGCTGCATCTCACTGTCAAGAAGTGCGTCCACCTTCCCGATATTAATAATCGCATTCCAGTTTTTTTTCAGTTCTGTTGTCTCTTTTGCATCTACTGTAAACAAGTCCAGATTTTTTGCTGCCACTTCATCCTGCGGTGCCGTATTCCCGGCCAGATATTTCTTAACTCTCTGCTCGATCTGTTCCTTGGATTCTGTATCCTGCACTTCTTCTTTCGTTTTCTGTCGGACACTTGTCCGATATCCAGACGGCGTCATATTATAAACTTCTTTGAAAACTTTATTAAAAGAAGCCGTCGTCGGAAATCCGTTATCCAACGCAATCCGAGTAATTTTTTTGTCGGTGTACAACATCTCATCCACTGCATGAAAGAGTCGAATGTTATTCACATATTCAAGAAAACTCAATCCAAACCTCTTTTTTATATACTTGGACAGATATGCATTGGACAGATACAATTTCTTCGCCAGGTCATTCAAACTAATCTGCTTCTGATAATTTGCCTGTACATAATTCTGTATCTCAAACACGCGGGAATTATCCGGCGTCACATCGTCCTTCAGACGGCTGTCATCCGCTTTGATTCGAAAATAACTATTCAGAACATACAGTGCTTCATAATAAATACTGTTCAGATACAGTGCACCTTCCCCTTCTTTATCGTAGAATCGGTTCAGCACGCGATCCAATATTTTCCTGAGCTGTTCATACGCCTCATTTTTATCCGCAGTCGTATTACACCAGAACAAGATCTGATTCGTTCCGAGATATTCTGCCAGCATAGAAAAATTAATACGAAAACTAGCTGTCAGGAGTTCTTCTTCTGTCTCCCGGATCGAATGCCGCTTATTTGCATTGATCAGCAGAAAATCACCTTTCCCCAATTCATATTTTTCCGATTCTATCTGGATTTCAAGCCCGCCATCCAGCACATACAGTATCTCCAGATCCTGGTGAAAATGTGTGTTCTGCACTTTCTTTGTATCAAACTCAAAATCCATCATTGTCCGCATAATTTCCATCTTTTATCCCCTGAAATAGATAACTTTTTTACCCTTAAAAGTTTAATTGATATGCTACAGATTTTTAATTACCTCGACTCTTGTGACAACGCCCTGCTTCATACTGTCCACTCTGAGCGCACAATCCTTGTAATACACACAGGCTCCGATTGCCACATTTTTGTCCTCCTCCTGTAATTTTTCACTTATCACATCTCTAAGCAGCTTTGTCTTTTCCTCAGGTATGTTTGTTCCTGAAATAAAATTCGCCCTCGCTACCGTCTGGCTGCCACGGCATATCATGTGGTCCGCCTCATCAAAGCTGCAGAAAAGGAATTTTCTGATGGCAAAAAGCGCTGCTATCGCACCTATTCCGACAAGTGTCTCATATACATTGAGATGCTCCACGATCATCTGTCTGGCTGTCGCAAACAAAAGCACCTCTATGATTGTGCCCGGCTTATGAGTACAGAGCATTTTCACAAACTCCACACCGATTGCAAGCGACATGATATATTCCATGTAATACTCCAGCTCAATTTTATCATGCCATATATCAAAAAAGCTCTGCCCTATAAGCTTTATAATAAGCACCACTATCACAAACACCAGTACTGCCGACAGAAAAAGCTCCACATAGGCTGCAACATTTTTCATTGTTTTTCTCAGGAATTGCTTCATCATCATTTGTTCCTCTCGCTTTTTAATTACCGGCAATAAGTTTTTTATTGCAGTAATTTACTTTTTTATTATACAGGGCATACCCTATATACCGCAACTACTCTTTTAAATTATTTGATTAATTTCATATATATAAAGCTCCCACATAATAGTCAAATTATGTGAGAGCCTTTGCGCGAAAAATTATATTTTTTTATGTTTTCTCCCGCATTCTGCGGGTATATATTTTGCCAGAATACTTTCATGGCAATTGGGTTCTAAATAAATTTGATACCAGGCTCCGGCAACTATTTGATGAATCCTACCTGCTTGCAGATTTCCTCTGTTGCTGCATCTTTTTTCTTGTTGAACTCAACTTTCTGCTGCTCGAACCAGTTGTTACCCTCTGCATCTATAGATACGATAAGTGGGCCAAACTCTTTCACACGGCAGTTCCAGAGTGTCTCAGGCATTCCGAGATCTCTCCACTCTGCGCGGACGATTTCCTCAACCTCTGTTGCGGCTACTACTGCATTTCCTGCCGGGAATACGCAGTGAATGGCACCGAACTCTTTACATGCACGCTCTGTATTCTCTTTCATACCACCTTTTCCGATGATAACACGTACGCCGGTCTCTTTTACGAACTCGTACTCGAATTTCTCCATACGCATACTTGTTGTCGGTCCAACAGATACCATCTCAAATTTGTCATTCTCGAGTGGACGGATGATCGGTCCTGCATGGAAAATAGCATTGTTTCTTACGTCTACCGGAAGTTCTCTTCCCTCCTCAACGAGACGTCGGTGTGCTACGTCACGGCATGTTGTCATGCTTCCATTTAAGTATACAATATCTCCGATTTTTATTCCTTTAAGATCCTCTGCTGAGATTGGTGTTGTTAAAATTGTTTTTCCATTAATTCTCTCTACCATTATAATTCCACCCCCGAATGTGTTGTGATTGTATAGTTAAGGTCCTTATCAAAAACAATGTGTCCGCGTCTGTGGCTCCAGCAGCCTACGTTTACGGCTACACCGATTGTAGATGGATGACGGGCTGTGTTCTCGATATTTACACCCATTACTGAGTATTTTCCGCCCATTCCCTGAGGTCCAAGGCCGATAGCATTGATACCATCCTCGAGAAGTTTTTCCATCTTTGCGGCTCTCTCGTTCTCATTGTGAGATCCGATTGGACGCATGAGTGCTTTCTTTGATAAAAGTGCTGCTGTCTCAACAGATGTTGCTACACCTACACCTACCAGGAGAGGTGGGCATGCATTTAAACCATAAGTAGTCATAACATCCATTACGAATTTTGTAACTCCTTCATAGCCCTCTCCAGGCATAAGTACCATAGCTTTTCCCGGAAGTGTACATCCACCTCCTGCCATGTATGTGTAGATCTCGCATTTGTCGCTGTTTGGCACGATATCCCAGAATACTGTAGGTGTTCCTTTTCCAACGTTTTTGCCTGTGTTGTACTCATCGAAAGTCTCAACACTGTTGTGACGAAGAGGAGCCTCAAATGTAGCTTTTACAACTGCCTCTTTTAAAAGTCCCTCAAGCTCATCAATAAGTGGGAATTTTGTTCCACATTTAACCCAGAACTGAAGTACTCCTGTATCCTGGCAGCTTGGGCGGTTAAGTTTTACCGCAAGCTCCTGATTTCTGAACATTGTATCATAGATTGTTTTTGAAAGAGGACTGTCCTCTTTGTCACGGAGTTCTGTCAGTTTTGCAATGACATCATCCGGTAATTTTTTTGCTATATGAGCGATAAAATTTGCCATATAGGTGGTAAGCTGTTCTACCTGTTTCTCGTTTGACATAGTTTTTCCTCCTAATATAAATCTTGTAAATAATTAAATATTAATTTATTGTTTACCCACTCCCATCCGTTCTTATGGGAAGAACGGATAGAAAATCGGCAGTAAGACCATGCTTACAATGGTCGCCACTACTATAAGCGGAATACCGGCCTTTGCATAATCCTTGAAGGTGTATCCTCCGGCTGTAATGACCATTGTGTTGGCAGGCATACCGATAGGTGTGGCGTATGCACATGAACCACCGATAACACATGCCATAAGTACTGCACTCGGGTCAGCTCCAATCTCTGTGGCAATTGATACGCAGATTGGAACCAAAAGTGCTGTGGTGGCGGTATTTGACATAAAGTTCGTAAGTACACAGCAAAGCATGAACACTACGAATGTGAGAACGTATGGTGATGGATTTTTGCCAAGTATACCGATAACCGCTGTTGCGATTTCTTCGCCTGCCCCGGTCTCCTGAAGCGCCGCTGCAAGTGAAAGAGTTCCACCAAATAAGAAAATGGTTTTCAAATCTATTGATTTAAGTGCGTTTTTCTCACTAATAACGCCTGTAATGATAAGGGCAAGTGCTCCGACACAGCCGATGACACAAAGCTTGATGCCAATCTTGTCCTCGAAAATCATTCCCAAAAGTGTAAGGATTAAGATAATCAATGACATCATCTGTTTCCATTTAGGCACATTTGAAAAATCCTTCTGCTCATCATATGAGCTTTCCGTACTGCCCTGCTTTTCAGGCAGGAATTTGTATCCTATAAATGCAAAGTACAGAATACCTGCTATAAGTATCGGAAGTCCTACCTTTGCATACTCGAAAAATCCAAAGCTAAGTCCAATCTCTCCCATAGCTGATTGTGCTATGAGATTTCCCGGTGCACCGATGAGAGATAAATTTCCACCCATGGCTGCTGCAAAAACAAGTGGCATAAGAAGTCTCGATCTCGAGTATCCTGATTTTGCTGCAATTCCGATAACTACCGGAATGAGAACTGCTGCAGTTCCTGTGTTTGAAAGTACTCCGCTCATCAGTCCCACAATCACCATGATTGCTATGATAAGCTGCCTCTCTGTTTTGGCGAAGTGTGTGACCACTCCTCCAATTTTGTTTGCCATACCGGTTTCAAACAATGCTCCTCCGACGATAAACATCGCTACGAAAAGAATCACATTGCTGTCGATAAATCCCGAAAAGGCTGTTTTCCAATCCAGTACTCCTGTGACAACAAGACCGACACATACTATCATGGATGTAACCCCAAGTGGAATCTTTTCCCACACGAACATCACAACGGCAAACAATAAGAATAAAAGTGTTATTGTTGCTGGACTCATATCATTTTCCTCCTCCGCTTAATATTTGATATTTGATATTGTATCCAATTTCTAAGTTTAAGATATAACAAAAAACCGAAATCGTCAATACCTTTTTGACAATTTCGGCAATTTATATATATTCCACCTATTCAATTTGTGCATCTATTACAAGTAATGTGTTAAATTAATAACTTACATCTACACATAATATGTCAGCATATCATCACGACTACGCATGATATGCTCATACATCCTCCGCTGTGCAAGCTGCACATCATGAGCCTTGATTGCTTCGTATATAGCCTCATGCTCCTTTATAGAAATGCCCGCATATTCCTCCTCTGTGACCATGCTGCCCATTGAAAGTCCGTTCCACAGTTCTGCGATCATATTTTGCATCTTTTTGTTGCCGGATGCTGCCCAGATTTCACTATGAAACTCACGGTTTAAATCCGCATATCTGCTATAATCTCCGGAAGCAGTCATCTCCCTTGCATCCAGGTATGACTGCTCTATCTTGCTGATATCGATATCAGGTGAAGCAGCAAAACCTGCACATGCGCCCTCGAGTATGCCTCTAATCTGATAGTGCTCCCTTATGTACGTCTCTGTAATTCCAAGTACTATTGCTCCCTTATTCGGTCTTAGCTTGATAAGTCCGTCATGCGCTAATATCTGAAAAGCCTCACGCACGGGAGTTATAGATACATTAAGCTGCTGCGCTACACTTTCCAGTGTAAGATTTTCTCCCTCTTTTAGCTGTTTTGACAAAATTGCCTTGCGCAGCTCCGATGCTACACGCTCCTTCGCTGACGGAATCTTTATCGGTTTAAGTCCTATCATAATTACTTTTTCCTCTTGTTATCTTTTAATTTTATATGCTTCCGAATCATCTGTCATTATTCAGTATAAAATAAGTCACCAATTACCTGCTGCTTTCTTCCCTCTCTGCTATAACAGCCTCACAAAGACTTCCAAAATATTCTCCCAAAAGTTCTCTGACAATATTTATATCCTTATCCGAATATGCCTCTGCTATTTTCGATAACAGCTCAAGTCTTCGCGCATTTTCCCTGCCTGCTGCCGTCTCTTCAACCGCAAACCTGATATAGCACCAGAGACCATTTTCAAGAATATGTGTAAAATACTCGTTATGACTATTGGATATAATTGTCTCATGAAACTGCAGCTCTGCAGACAATTTTTCATTTATAGCAGATGGCTCATGTACGCAATTGGGCTGCTCACTGTTATCACTGACCACTTTATCCCACAAACATATACCAGACTGCAGCATGCCCTTTAACAGTTTTATCTCCACATCTGAAAGCAGCTCATAGATTTCCGTTATCACCTCGTCCGAAAAATCAGCCACCACCACATGCCTTGTTGCCAGTCGCTTTGCCAATCCCTGCGACTCAAGTATCTGCAATGCCTCCCTGATTGGTATTCTCGAATAACCGAGACTATCCGCAAGCTCTTCCTGTCGCAATGGCACTCCTGATGACATACGTCCTGATAAAATTTCATTCTGAATAGCTTCCGCTATATAATCACATACTCTTTTATTTCTCATAATGTATTATTATATCTGATTTTGGATACAATTTCCAGTCAAACTTATTACACCGATTTATCCTAATCCCTCGTATCTGCATAATCCAGATCAAACCCTATCCACACCTTAGTTCCTTTTCCAATCTCTGACCCCATGTGGATTGTATGCCCCAGCTTGTCTGCCATCTGCCTGCATAGATAAAGCCCAATTCCCGTAGCCTTCTTATCGGCATGACCATTGTAGCCTGTGTAGCCCTTTTCAAAAACGCGTGGCAGATCCTCAGCTTTGATTCCTATTCCGGTATCCTTTATTGTAATAAAAAACCGGTCTTTTTCCTCTGCAGTTTCTATTGTAACAACCCCATGCGGTGTATATTTTATGGCATTTGAAAGTATCTGTTCCAGCATAAATGCAAGCCATTTTCCGTCAGTATATACCTTCTGCCCGGTTCCTGAATAATTTATTCCAATATGCCTTCGTATCATAATTTTTGCATATTTTTTAATGGTATCACGTATGACACCATCCACACTGACTTTTTCAAGCACAAAATCATTTTCGGTGCTGCTCACACGCTGATACTGCAAAGCCATACTGACATATTCCTCTATGCGGAACAATTCGTCCTCAAACGAGTCCATGTTATCTGACAGCTCTGTGAGTACAGCCTGTTGTTTCAAAGCAGCATTTAATCCGGCAGCACCTATATTCCCACCGGTCATATCGCCTATATGGCACTGACTCTGTTCATCATCACATATAAGCTGCCCAAGCTCCTCCCGCTCTGCCTCAAGCAGTAGTTTCATAGCCGATATCGGGGTCTTTATCTGGTGCACCCACATAGAGTAATAATCTCTCATCTGTGATTGTCTGATTGCAGCACTGCTTTCTGACTCACTTCTTGCAATACTTTGATTTTCCAGCAGCCGGTGATAAAGTATCTCCACATCATCTGTTGCTTCCGGAAGCTGTGCCTGTTCCTCAACCGGACGTTTTAAAGCATTGCTTAGAGCTTTTACCTTGCTGCTATATCTGAAAAATCCAACCAAAACTGTTATCAGAAGAAGTATTGCATCAAGCACTGCCGCATACACCAGATCCTGTTTGCGCGCACCAATCAGGTACATGTAAAGCAAATGGATACATGACATTGTGACTATCATCAGAATCCATATATAGTTTTGTTTTATAAAATTTGTCAGATGCGGTTTGTTTTGTATTTTTGCCATGACCTCTCACCCCAGCCTGTACCCAAGTCCCTTTTTTGTGACAATAAAGCTCTCAAGCCCTATAGAATCCAGCTTTTTACGCAGCCTGTTGACATTCACCGAAAGCGTATTCTCGTCCACATACGCATCACTCTCCCACAGCTTTTCCATTAGAAGGCTGCGTGATACAATCCTTTCTTTGTTGTCAAAAAGTGTCTGCAATATTTTGAGCTCATTCTTTGTAAGCTCGAGCCTTTTGTCGTCATAGGTTATGGTGGCATCAGATATATTGAGCATGGCGCCATTATGCTCCAAAACACTGTTGTTTGCGCCAAAATCATAGCAGCGCCTGATGATAGCCTGTATCTTTACGGTCAGCACATCGAGGTCAAACGGCTTTGCTATAAAGTCGTCTGCCCCCATACTGACTGCCATCACTATATTCATATTATCAGCAGCGGATGACAGGAAAACCACAGGAACCTTTGATACCCTTCTGATTTCCGTACACCAGTGATACCCATTGTAAAACGGCAGACCGATATCCATAAGCACAAGATGCGGATCAAATGATGCAAATTCTGACATTACAGCATCAAATTTCTGCACTACATGCACATCATAATCCCATTTTTCCAAATGTCTTCTGACAAGCTTTGCTATGGTCTCGTCATCCTCAACCAAAAATATTCTATACATTATTTTCCGCTTTCTTCCATGATAATCTCAGCCGCATCGATGATGAGCTGTGATGCCTTCATACGAAGTAAATCCGGCTTGAGCTGTGCCTTTGGAATCACCTGCTTTACAACGTCAACAGGCTGACCATACTTCTGTGAAATAAGCTCATACTGCTCATCCATCTCCTCGTCAGATACAGTGATATTTTCCACTCTGATGATTTCATCGAGAACAGCCTCAAGCTTTACCTGCTTCTGTGCTACAGGCTTGAGCTCTTCCTTTAAGCTATCCATAGTCTTGCCTGTCATCTGAAGATACTGCTCCATAGCCACACCCTGCTGTGCAAATGATGCTGCCATCTGCTGAAGCTGCATATTTACCGCTGTCTCTACTGCCTGTGGCGAAACAAGGCATGAGCTGCTTTCAAGAATCTGGTCATAGAGCTTTTCTCTTGCCGCATCAGCCTTTCTTGCCTCTACCTGGTACTCAAGATACTCGTTGATATATTTCTTTAAATCCTCCACTGACTGTACCTCAGGGAAATTGAGAGATGCTGCAAACTCATCGTTCAGCTCTGCTTCCTTCTCATTGTAAATCTCGTGCAGCTTAACCTTGAAAACAACCGCTTTACCTGCAAGCTCCGGCGCATGATACTGCTCAGGGAATGAGAGATTGATGTCTCTGTCCTCACCGATTTCCATGCCTACAAGCTGCTCCTCAAAGCCCGGAATAAAAGAGCCTGAACCGATTCCCAGAGGATATTTCTCAGCCTTTCCGCCCTCAAACGCAACTCCGTCCTTAAAGCCCTCGTAGTCGATTACTGCCGTGTCGCCCATCGCTAACGGGCCTGTTTTCTGCTCTCTGACAGGATTTCCTGAAAGAAGTGTCGCTATCTGTGAATTAACATCCTCCTCTGTATATGCAATATAAGGGATGTTTGCCTTTAATCCTTTGTAATTTCCTAATACGATGTCCATGATTATACCTTTCTTTTATGTGTATTTATATCTGCTTAACGAAGCTGTTATATGCAAATAGTATACACTAGTTACCAAATAAAGCCAATAAAAACTCAACTCTTTCCAGGCTTTTATATATTCTAAATATTTAAGCACCACGTCAGACATTACAATTCAATCAGGAAAAGAAATGCCAGTCCATAATAGGTCACAACTGCCACCAGATCATTCACCGTCGTGATAAGCGGGCCTGACGCAACCGCCGGGTCAATCTTTATCTTGTGGAAAAACATCGGAATCACTGTGCCCACAAGGCTTGAAATTGCCATTGCCACAAGCAGTGAAACTCCTACACAGCCTGATACCGCAAATGCTCCAAGCCATGTGTAGCCCTTGAACAGATGCACATATATTCCCAGAAATACAAGTGCCATTATTCCAAGCAAGCCACCATTTACAAGGCCTATTCTTACCTCTTTTACTACAAGCAAAAGCTTCTGCTTACCGCTTAAATTCTCATCCATAAGTACTCTGATTGTGACAGCTAGTGACTGTGTTCCTACGTTTCCTGCCATGTCAAGCACCAGCGACTGGAAGCAGATGACTATCGGCAAAGCCGCTACCACATTCTCAAATATTCCAACTACGGAAGACACTATCATTCCCAAAAAAAGCAGGATGATAAGCCATGGCATTCTCTTTTTCATGCTCTGCAGCGTGGTTTCCTTCAGATCCTCCTCTGCGGTCAGTCCGGCGAGCTTTGCATAGTCCTCACCCATCTCATTGTCTACCATCTCTACAATATCATCAGATGTGATGACACCGAGTATATGCTTATCCTTTGAGAGCACCGGAATTGAATCCTCAGCGTAGTCCTTGATTGTATCGATACAATCATCGATTTTCTCATGGTCGAGCACATATGGATATGAATGGGCTATAATGCTTTCCAGATTCATGCCCTCCCTGGCTGTGATTAAATCCTTTAAATCAATAGCTCCCGCAAAGCATTCATCTGAATCAACTACATATATAGTCATGATATTATCGTTTTCGCCCGCCTGCCTTACTAGCTGGCTCATCGCCTGCTTCACTGTCAGGCCTCCCGGAATACAGATGTAGTTGGTTGTCATATAGCTGCCTATTTCATCATCGTCATATGACAGAAGCATCATGACATCCTTTTCCGCGTCCTCATCCAGATGCTCTACAATCTCCTTCTTGTCCTCATCCTCCAGATTTTCAAGCAAATCGACAGCATCATCCGAATCCATCAGCGATACTACCCTTGCCGCCTGCTCCACAGACAGCTCATCAAAATAGGCCTGCGGCTCATCAAGATATGCAAAAATCTCCGCTGTCCTCTGTGTTCCAAGGAGCCTGTAAAGACGTTTGCGCTCCTTCTCGTTCATTCCTGCAAGCATATCAGCAATATCATTCTCATGATAGTCTGACAAAACCTCCAGAATTTCCTTATCCGTTTTGTGGCTTCTCAATAGAACAAGAAGCTCTTCATATTTCTTTGTATTCATCTCAATTTCTCTCCTTTCTCATTTCCGATAGCATTTTCCACATAAAATAAACATATGTGGTTCTCCAAAATCCCGTGATTCTGAAGCATAAAAATCATTCCATGATAGAAAGGACGAAACCCGTGCACTCAATAAATTTGCGCACGAAAAAAGCACCTAACGGTGCTCTGATATATAAACAAGTATGCATTTGTGCACAGCAAAACACAGCACAGCGTAAGCCGATATTCCTTAATATGCCTACACTGTACCTCTAAAAACTGTCCGGTGATGAATCCTACCACGGACAGAATCCACTATGCCTGCCAATACAATACTCACTTGTATATCAGCACCGATGTCGTTCTTACTTCGCCCAAGACCATCACTACTGTCCATGAAATTCACCTCCATACTTAGATTCTTAATTTCTACAATTAAAGTATTAAATTCGGTATACATTACCGGCCTGCAGATATCTGTCATGTCCGTAAATCCTACCAAACTCTTAACCGTAGAAATTGTATCATCAATATACACAATTTTCAACCCATTAATTATATCTTAAGACACGCCATACCAAAATTTTACAAGCACGAAGCTGCCTAGATACTGTAGAAATTATGCCCATGAAACGCAGAAATGCCCCGCCAAGGACGGCGGGGCAAGGATTACATGCGCCATGGACGGCGCATATAAACTATATTTTTCTACTGGTTCTCTGTCAGTTCATCTGTCTCCGACTCACTGTCGTGCTCCACTGCAGGATCCACATATGTATACGCATTCTCAGACTTTCTAAAAATGGTATCACTAGATCCAACCTGGCACACAGTTATCTCATCACCATCACTGATGTCTTCCTTCTTGATAGCAAGCACACCTGCTGAGAGATAAGTCGAAGCCACCTTGGAGTCGTTGATATAAACCTTACTCCAGTTGGTAAAGTTATGACCGTAAATATATACTGTATCACCGGTTGATGAATCAGACACATTTGTGATTTCCACCTTGTCAATTCCCATGACAAGATCTGAAGCCGGATATAAATCTGTGCCGTTGTAGCAGTAGCGCTTTCCATAAAGGATATCGTACTGTAACAGGTCAAGACCATCCTGATATGATGCCTCATCTGTACTGTTCATCTGAGTCTGATGATAGTTCATGATAGTTCCCTCATGGATACCTACAGTGTCTGTAGTCTTGGCAAGAAGCTGGTAAGCATAAAGGTCAGCATCCTCCTTTGGCAGTCCCATGTTGTTCCATGTGATGTACTTTGTCTTGTAGATATCACCTGACTTCATATCAGAATTCTGAAGTCCCATTGTAGGGAGGTGATCGCCAAACATAACAACGATGGTGTCCTCATCTCTCTTAGAAAGCTCATCTGTGAGCTCCTTGATGAAGCGGTCAGCCTCGTTGAGCTGGTTTACATAATATGTCCAGGCATTTTTCATGCCCTCGTCCTCAACACCTGATACGGTGTATGTAGGATTTTCAATAACAGGCTCCTTTGGATAGTCACCGTGAGTACCAACTGTGATGATATAAGTAAAATCAGACTGATTCGGTGTAGCATCAAAGGTCTTCATTGTCTCGCTGACGAGAATATCATCTGTAGGCCAGCTTCCGTTTGGAGTGTACTCTGTGATATTCATGAGCTCCTTGCTTGTAAATGTATCAAAGCCCATCTTAGAAAATGCATTGGTACGGCTGTAGAAATTACCACCGTTGTTGTGCACTACATGTGTTGCATATCCAATCTTAGATAAATCAGAGGCAATGCTCTCGCAATCTGTCTGCTTTAAGATAGTCTTGTATGGATACTCTCCTGTACCGAAATACTGCATGCTGAGCCCTGTAAGCATCTCAAACTCTGTGTTAGCAGTTCCTGCTCCGACTACAGGTACATTCAGATATCCGCTTGAATAGTTTTTCTCAAGCTCATGGAATGTAGGAATAGGATCCTCATTCACCTGAAGGAAATTAATCTCGTCCGGGTCACAGAATGACTCTAAAAGCACACAGATGATGTTTGGACCGGTCTTTCCGTCCACTGTGGTGGTCTGCTTCTGTGAATTGACCTTCTGCTCCACATCTTCCACATTCTGCTTATTGTAGTCCTCCGGCTTTTTCATTCCACGGTCCACTACAGTAGATGAGAATGAGTATACAAAGCCATAATCATCATAGCCCTGGGCGATATTTGAATAGTAGCTGGCAACTACATTGGTATTCTGTGCCACATTGGTTGTAACAGGGATTGCTACGAAAAGCAATGCTAAAAATGCCACTGAAACACCTGCATAACGGATTTTTCCTGTATATTTAGGTCCCTTGATAAAAAGAGCCACAAGAAACAGTGCAAATGCACCAAGTCCAACTACAACTATTGTAGCCTGCTGCGCTGTAAAATAGCTGGTATTGTTCATGGCTAAAAGCTCCGGAATACACTTTAAATCAGTATAACCAAACGGTGTGACACGGTTTGAAAGCACACAGCCGTTGATGATTCCGAGGATAGTCCAAAAGCCTGTAATTATTACCCTTGCAAAAGCCCTGCGCCTGAACAGATACACAAGTGAAAATGATACAAACACTAAAAATGAGTTGTACATGAACGCAAGTGTATGTGCATCTACGAACTTACATGCAGAGATAAAGCTCCTGCGCGAGATAATCTCCACTATAAATACGATAGCCATCGCTATGATCGCATGGAATAAAAGCGAATATTTATTTAAAAAATCAATTCTGCGATAATATTTTTCTGAATGAATCTTGTCTTTCTTTACAAAGAGCTTTTGTTTAATGACATTCAATACATCAAATATTTTCTTCATATTTTCCTCCTATTTGCCTTTCTTTTACCTTCTCTTTACTACATGATAATATAGACAAAAATATGCACAAAAACAAGGGCATTTTTTTATAAAAATTGACGTTAAAATTATTGTTTTTGGGTAAATATTGATAATAAAATTAACTCTTTTTACCTTTTTTGGTTGTTTTCGTAAATTTTGAGTATGAAAACTATTGTTTAATCCGTGGGTAATATGATTATGAAGCCAATGAAACGAAATGTAAATAGGGAAATTGCATATTTAAAGAAAGTTTAATATTTGGCAGTGCAGGGCGAATGCCGCGGATTCAGGTGCCGCAGACCACACAGCTGTGAACTACGCTATGCGATTAAGATTCTGTACGAATTATGCTTAAAGGTTTTCTATGAAATACAGGCATATATACCGCACCCGGCGGATATATATGCCTGCTTCATAAAGAAATATTGTAACTATATAGATACTGAACAGTTACAAAATATTTAAATGCGCTCAAGTACTTCGGTTGCTTTTGCGAGGTGGTCGTTTTCTATGCTGTAGAAATCACCCTTATCGGCGATAGCTGCATATGATGTATCGAGTGGCAGCTTACCAAGTACCGGTACTGAAAGCTCTTTGGCGATCTCGTCTATATGGCTCTCTCCAAAAAGCTTTATCTCCTTGCCGCAGTCAGGGCATTTGAGATAGCTGAAGTTTTCTACCACACCAAGCACTGTGATATGCATTGCCTCTGCCATGTTATAGGCCTTTTTGACAATCATATTGACAAGCTCCTGTGGTGATGTGACGATTACGATTCCATCTACCGGGAGGGACTGGAATACGGTGAGAGGTACATCTCCTGTTCCCGGTGGCATATCAACGAATAGATAGTCTATATCGCCCCATGCTGTCTCGTTCCAGAACTGTTTTACTACTCCGGCAATGACTGGGCCTCTCCAGATAACCGGATCCTCCTCGTTATCCATGAGCAGGTTTACTGAGATGAGCTTGATGCCCTCTTTTGTCTCATACGGATGCATCAGGCCGTTTTCGTCTCCGAGTATCTGGTCATGTGCGCCAAACATCTTTGGTATTGACGGTCCTGTGATATCAGCATCGAGGATACCTACCTTGTAGCCCTTCTTTGCCATATTTACCGCCAGTGAGGATGTGACGAATGATTTTCCTACTCCGCCCTTTCCGCTGACAACTCCTATTACATGCTTGATGTTTGAAAATTTATTCTGCTCTACGAGGAAGCTCTGTGGTCCGCCATTATGTGATGGACAGCCCTCGCAGCTTGATTTTGTGCAGCTTCCCGCGCTGCTACAGCTACTGTTTTCCGGCATTTTTATCTCCTTTTCCTATGAGAAAGCATTGTTGTATTTCACAAAATATATTTGTGATTGCGATTACTTCTCATATCCTGTGTTTATTTATGTGTTTATCGTTCATATTTCATACGACATCTATATAATGTAGTATAACACGTATGCAGTATTTTTTATGCTTTTTTTCAAAAACACCCCTATTCCCACCTGTTTAATCGTATTTATTTCGTGACTGTTTCCCGGAAATTCAGCCACCTTTTCATGTTTTGTCACTACATATCCATAATCGTGCTACGTTTTCCCTTTTTATTATATGGATATTCACGCAGCTTTACAACATAATCGAGATTCTATACACACTGGTTGACAAGCCATATCAGACAGACGACAAAAGATGGCAAAAATCCTATATCAAACATCAAAGGTAGAATTAATTGATGCATAATAAATGCCGGATGAAATATCATATTTCTATCCGGCATTTTCATTTATAACCTCATTATTTTTTCGCTTTAAACTTCATTTTCAATTAAATTTTCTCCCATTTTCAACAACAAAAACCGCCACCAGTGAGCTTACCAGGAGAAACATCGGATAAAACAGATACGGCAGTATATTAAAGGCTGACACCTCATGCCCCAGCTCATGTACTGCCGATATGGCCACGAGCATCTGCGCTCCATATGGTATCATCCCCTGAAAAATGCACGAAAATGTATCCAGTATAGACGCTGTTTTACGTGGGGTTATATCATATTTCTGAGCCATTTCCTTTGCTATCGGATTTGCCATAACTATAGCAACTGTATTGTTGGCAGTGGCAATATCGATAAGTCCTACCAGAAGTCCCATACCGAGCAGTCCACCTCGTTTGCCCCTGAACGTCCTGTAAATACCCGAAAGCAGGGCATCAAAGCCACCATATTCACGGATCAGCGCACACATGGCTGCCACAAGCACTGCAACCATACAGGTTTCAAACATGCCTGACGCTCCACTTCCCATATTGGTAAGAAGATCGTATGGTGCTGTATTTCCTGTTGCGAGCATTATGACCGTTCCCGATATGATTCCTATTATAAGCACTACAAATACATTTATTCCGGCAATTCCACCGAACAGCACGAGAATATACGGTACTATCTGCAACAGATGATATTCCTGCGATACAGCGCCCGCGATATCTGTCCTGAATGACAGAATTGCTATAACAACCAGCGTCATTACTGCCGCCGGAAGTGCAATGAAAAAATTCTCCCTGAATTTGTCCTTCATCTGACAGCCCTGTCCGTTACATGCGGCAATGGTCGTATCTGATATAAAGGAAAGGTTGTCTCCGAACATCGCGCCACCCATTACGGAGCCTATACAAAGCGGCAGACCAAAGCCCGATGCATCCGATACTGCTGCCGCTATCGGCACAATCAGTGTTATGGTTCCAACCGATGTTCCCATCGCAATAGACACAAAACATGCCACGACAAAAAGCACCATCACCGCAAACCTTGCCGGTATCAGTGACAGCATGAAATATGCCACGCTCTCCGCACTGCTTCGACCTACTACACCCACGAATGCTCCCGCGGTAAGGAAAATTAGCAGCATTGTTATGATATTTTTGTCAGCCAGTCCCTGTGCCATTATCTCTAGCTTTTGGTCGAATTTCACACTACGATTCTGCAGACATGCCACCAGTATTGCCACGAGGAATGCTATTATGATGGGCACATTATAAAACCCCATCGGAATTTTCATTATATATTCAAAAAGTATTCCCAATCCCAGATACAGTACGAGAAATACTGCTATTGGTAACAGGGCTATTGGATTTTGTTTTTTCACGTTTATATGTTTCCTTGACATTTTTTTAGCAATTTTCATCATAAGTAATCATCATTAGTATGTCAATAATAATATGCTATTTATTATAATTTTATGTAACTGTTCAGTACCTTCACAGTTGTGAGCCGCAAGCGTTTCGCACTAAGTTAAAAGGATAGCACGATGTAAATCCCAAAACAGGCTATATTTTGAGCTGTTTTGGAGGTTATAGTGATTTCAGCTACTTTCTGCTGGGTCTTTCCTGGATGTTTTGCTGAGTTTTGGGTGCTGTTTTAGGGATTTTTGCAGTTTCAGCTACTTTTTCCTAGATTTTTTCCGGATGTTGGGCTGGATTTTGGGTGCTGTTTTAGGAATTTCTGCAGTTTCAGCTACTTTTTCACAGATTTTTTCCGGCTTTTGAGCTGGGTTTTAGGAGCTGTTTTGGGGATTTCTGCGGTTTCAGCTACTTTTTCACAGATTTTTTCCGGATGTTGGGCTGGGTTTTGGGTTGGTGCTAGAATATAACCATAAGAGAAACCAAACATGCTATTAAGATATGGCATTCATTGATTAACCAAATACATTTATTGGTCCTATAAATGCGTTATTTTCCGGTTTATTCGCTCAGAAATTCAGCCACCTTTTCTATCTGCGCACTATTGTACTCCATGTATTCCAGATAATACTTTTTCACGGTCTCATTCTGCACTTCTTTTTTATAGAGCCACTGTCTTGTTTTAGCCTCCGGTGCAAACAGCACTGCCTGATATTGTGGAGAAAATATCTCATCGAGGCTGCAGGCTGATTTGTCCAGCACGCAATTGTAGTCCATATTTTTTTCCGCAAAATACCGGTTCAATGCTTCCGCAAACTTTTTTGCTTTTCTCACATGGACAGCATATTCCACCGGATTATACGGCTCTCCTTCTATTACCGGCACCTGCCACACTAAAATACATTTTTTCATCTCTTTGTACTCCTCATTTTTTGCCAAATTTATATAGATATCTTTATTAAATTTTGAAGCTTTAACAGTGTTATCAGTATCTCTATTTGCTATACATACTACCACCATAAGAAAAAACAAACAATATATATGTGCTATTTGGTATGATTTCGGTGCCATTTGACACAATCTACTGTTATGGTGAATTTATATCTAATAAATTTAATTATAGTTTTATGTAATGGTATCTGGCACCAATATGGTCAAAATCATTGTTTGCATATTCACTATACTCTTTTATGCACAAAAAAAGCAATCACTATGGTATGAACGACACTTTTTAGGTATGAACGACATAGTGATTGCTTATTGATATAATTTTTTCCTATTATTATATATTTATTGTTACAATAAATCTTTCATTTTCCTGAGATATTCTCATATCTCCATCATATTTTTTTACAGTCCTCCTTACATTTTCTAACCCTATACCATGATTCAGCTTATCCTCTTTTGTAGTAATAAACTTTTGTTTTTGATTTATAATACTCTCCATATCATATATTTATGTAATTGTCGCGGTCTACCTCTATCACGGTATAGTAATTCTTTCCAAGCTTTTTCCTGACATTTTCCTGTATTGCATTGCATATATCATCATCTGAGGTGATATAGCCGAATGGAACTGCAATGTCAAAAACCAGATTCGTATGTGTATCACCTCTGATAATACGGAAATCGTGCATATTTATGTGCGAATCAAGCCCTTTTATCACAGAGAGCACCTCGGCCTTCAGTCCGGCTACCTCCTCGTCCTCTATCGCTACCGGGTCCATGTGGATGGTCACTATACAGCCCATCTCCCTTCGTATCCTGCGCTCCAGATTATCGATTATATCGTGCAGCTCGACCATATCTCCGTCCTCCGGCACCTCTGCATGAAACGATACTATCCTGTGTCCCGGTCCATAATCATGCACCATAAGGTCATGCATACCGAGTATGTTTTTGTCAAAGTCCAGTACCATCTCCTTGAGTCTATCGACAAACTCCGGCTCCGGCTTTGCTCCAAGCAGCGGGTCTATCGCCTCTCTGGCTGACGATATTCCTGAATAGAATATAAACAATGACACAAATACACCGCCTATTCCATCCAGATTGAGTCTTGAAAAGTGCGCTATGAGTGTGGCTGCAAGTACTACAGATGTAGCGATACAGTCTGACAGACTGTCCCTGCCTGTCGCTTCGAGTGTTGATGAATCAAGCTTTTTTGAAAAATAGAAATTGTATACCGCCATGACGCATTTTACGGCTATTGATGCCAGTAGTATCGCTACAATAAGCCATGAAAACTCTATGTCCTGCGGCTTTATGATTTTGCCAAAGGAATCCCTGAACAGCTCAAAGCCCATGATGAGTATGATTGCTGCAACTGCCAGTGTAGCCACATACTCCATCCTCGCATGTCCGTATGGGTGCTCCTCGTCGGCTCTCTGTGCCGCCATCTTGAAGCCTGCTATCGTGATGATTGATGAGCCTGCATCTGACAGGTTGTTGAATGCATCCGCAGTGATTGAGATTGCACCGCTAAACATTCCTGCAAATAGCTTGCCGGCAAAGAGTATGAGGTTTAAAAATATACCGACTATACCGCACAACATGCCATATTTATTTCGTTTTTCAATGTCTGTTTCTGTCTTTGGCATTTACTTTACCTCTATTTTTATTTTATATCCTGATTTACAGCTTATTTCACCGCTCCGAATCTGTTGAACGGGTAATATCTGAATATTGCTTTTGCAAGTATATCGTCCTTAGACACATATGTGTGCTCCCAGACTCTTGCGTCTGATGAGCCATTTCTGTTGTCACCGAGCAGCAGATATGAGTCCTGTGGCACCTTAAACTCGTAAGGTCCGGCATTTACTGTCCACGGATCCTCACCGCTCTGGTTTGACTTGAGATAATCCTCCTCAAGCGCCTCACCGTCTATATACACCTGACCGTCCTCTATGGTGACTGTCTCTCCCGGCAGACCTATTACACGCTTGATGTATTTCTCAGAAGGCGAATCCGGTGCATTGAATATGACTATATCCCCTCTCTTTGGGTCTGAAAATGTATATGCGAGCCTGAAGCCAAATATGTCATCTCCAATCTGTATGGTGTTCTCCATCGAGCCTGACGGAATATTTGCATTTATAATGACATAGTTCTTTATGAGTATTGCCGCTACAATGGCGAATGCGATTGTTAACACCCAGCTTAAGATTTCCTTGACAGGTGATGTTTTTTCCTCCGGCTTTTTTGGCTCCATCTCATCGGTTGTTTTTGTGTCTTCATCGTTGTTTAAGTCTAATATCTCCATTTTCATGTTCTCCTTATTCATGCTTCAATAAGTGTTTGATAATATATATCATGGCGGTACAACCTATGGTGCCATCCACCACTTTATAAAGTCCTTCCTTGTAAAATAAAGACTTGTAAGCCCGTAATCTGCGATTTCCATTATGTATTCCCGCATTTACACTGATTATCTTCCGTTTATTATATTTTCCGGTGTGGTCTGCATGATTTCCTGCGCGTAGTCATCACCGAACTTCTTTGCCACGTACTCATAGCATTTTTTCATGTTGCAGACGCGCTCCTTTGTACCATGGCTGTCGCTTGCTATTACATCAACAAGTCCTGCCTTCAAAAGCTTCTTTGTATATCTCTTGAAGTGTCTGCCATCTATGCCAAGCACTGAGTCTGCATTGACCTGTATGAGCGCTCCCAGCTCCTGCAAATCCTCTATACGGCTTATATCTCTGAGACACTCATATCTCTCTACATGTGCTATCACCGGTATATATCCTGCAAATATAGCTTCGCGCGTCATCTTGTATATAAACGAGTATTCGCTGGAATGTGAATACTCTGTGAGTATATACTGTGTATCTGCCAGTGTATGACACCGCCCACCGTAAAAGGCATCTATCATATCGGTTGCCACATGATACTCTGTGCCGAGCTTTAATTCTATTCCAAGCTTCTTTGCATATGACACCAGCTTTTTATAGTGTCGCTCTATCTTTTCAATCGGATGCTTAAACATTCCATGGCGCAGGTGCGGTGTGAGGATTATGCCTGTGATGCCCTGCTTTTTGGCTATCTTGAGCATCTCTACCGATTCCTCGAGCGACTTTGAGCCGTCGTCCACTCCGTATAATAAATGGCAATGTATATCTATCAAAATTCATGGGCCTCCGTTTTGTTTTCCTGAATTATCATTATACTATATACAGATTTTTCGTGCAATTCTTTAGATATTAAATTTTTCTTCTTTTTTGTGGGGGAGTACGTGTGCGCTGCATGGGTGCCCGACGCTTACGCCACTTACGTTGTGACAATAATTTACAATTTGAGATATCATAAATAATCGAGGTTCAAATATCTATGATATTTGAACCTCGGGGATTATGCTATTATTCTATATAATGATATGAGGGTCAAAAGGTATACAACGAATTACATGCAAGCATGCATCGATGATACCTTTTGACCCTTTAATCATATTATCCGATTTGTCTGACAAGATTTATCATTTCGATTGCACCGAGTGCACAGTCATATCCTTTGTTTCCGGCTTTTGTTCCGGCTCTTTCTATTGCCTGCTCGATGTTTTCGGTGGTGACTACTCCAAACATTACCGGGATTTCTGACTCAAGTGATACTGACGCGATTCCCTTTGATACTTCGTTGCACACATAGTCATAGTGGCTTGTTGCGCCTCTGATTACTGCTCCGAGGCAGATGATTGCATCGTATTTTCCACTTTTTGCCATCTTCTTTGCGATGAGTGGTATCTCGAATGCTCCCGGCACCCATGCTACGTCTATGTTTTCCTCCGGCACGTCGTGTCTTACGAGTCCGTCCTTTGCTCCTCCTAAGAGCTTTGCTGTGATAAATTCATTGAACCTTGCTACTACGATTCCTACCTTGATTCCATCCTGTGTCATTTTTCCTTCGATTACGTTCATTTTTCGTTCTCCTTTTGTTTTTTATTTTTGCTAGTATGAGAGTATATGTCCCATGCGCTTCTGCTTGGTTTTCAGGTAAAACAGGTCATGCGCTGTGGCGCTCATCTGAATTGGCACACGCTCGCTGATTTCCATGCCAAACTCTGAGAGCTGGTATACCTTGTCAGGGTTATTTGTGAGAAGGCGCAGGCTGTGTACGCCAAGCTCTCTTAATATCTGGGCTCCGATATAGTACTCACGCTCATCTCCGGCAAAGCCGAGTGCGAGGTTTGCTTCGAGTGTATCCATACCATGTTCCTGAAGCTCATAGGCCTTCAGCTTATTTATCAGGCCGATGCCTCTGCCCTCCTGACGCATGTAGAGCAGTATTCCTCTGCCCTCCTCGTCTATCTGTCTCATGGCCGCCTCAAGCTGCTGGCCACAGTCGCAGCGCTGTGAGCCGAATACATCTCCTGTGAGACACTCTGAATGTACTCGGCAGAGCACATCTCTTCCATCTGCGATTTCGCCCTTTACAAGTGCCACATGATGCTCTCCGTTTAATCTGTTGACGAAGCCATATGCCTTGAATTCGCCGTATTTGGTTGGCAGCTTTACCTCTGTGACACGGTCAACGAGCTTTTCATGTATCTTTCTGTATTCCTGAAGTGCCGCTATTGTGATGAATTTGATATCCCATTTTTTTGCAAGCTCCATGAGCTCTGTTGTGCGCATCATGGTACCGTCCTCACGCATTATCTCACAGCACAGTCCACATTCCTTTAGTCCTGCGAGCCTGCATAAATCGACTGTTGCCTCTGTGTGTCCGTTTCTCTCCAGTACGCCGTTTTTCTTTGCTAGAAGCGGAAACATGTGGCCCGGACGTCTGAAATCCTCAGGCTTTGCGTCATCAGAGACACATTTCATTGCTGTGATTGAGCGCTCTGCTGCGGAAATGCCTGTGGTTGTTGAGACATGGTCTATTGATACTGTAAATGCTGTCTCATGATTGTCTGTATTTTCCTGCACCATCTGCGGAAAACGAAGCTTCTTTACATATTCCTGCGACATCGGCATGCATATCAGACCCTTGCCGTGCATCGCCATAAAGTTGATGTTTTCTGTTGTGGCAAATTCTGCCGCACAGATGAAATCGCCCTCATTCTCTCTGTCCTCATCATCTGTGACAAGTATTATTTTTCCTGCACGAAGCTCATCAAGTGCTTCTTCTACTGTGTTGAATTTCATATTTTATGTCCTTTCTCTTATGATTTTGAAGCTGTTCAATTACATAATTTTTTAACCCTTCAGCCCCACGCACATTCGCAAACCCGCACGATACCCGTGCTTTTATGTTAAAAGCCGTATTTTGCCAGGAAATCTCTTGTTATTCCTTCCGGCTGCCCTTTACACAACAGCTTCTCAACATATTTTCCTATGATATCTGTTTCCAGATTTACGACAGCTCCCACTTTTCTGTCCTTTAGAACAGTCTGGCTTACCGTGTGCGGTATCGCTGATATCGAGAAATTATCCTGTGCCACCTTTGCGACTGTGAGGCTTATTCCATCGATTGTTACGGAGCCCTTCTCGACTATATAGCGCATGAGCTGTGGTGTGGCCTGTATTGTATACCAGATGGCATTGTCATCCTTTTTGACCTCCACAATCCTGCCTGTTCCGTCAACATGTCCCGACACTATGTGCCCGCCGAATCTGCCATCTGCTGCCATCGCACGCTCCAAATTGACATGTGCTCCTCTCATCGCGTTTGCAAGCGATGAACGGTTTAGCGTCTCGTGCATGACATCCGCTGTAAACGCATGTGGCATGAGCCTTGTGACCGTGAGGCAGATACCGTTTACCGCTATGCTGTCTCCGACCTTTGTTCCAGCTAGCACTTTTTCAGCTCTGATTGTAAGTACTGCTGAGTTTGCTCCACGTGAAATTGTATCTATTGTTCCAACTTCTTCAACTATTCCTGTGAACATTGTGTATCGCCTTTCTTTTTCTATATTTTCCTCACACTCATTTGCATAATTTACATGATAAATTGTTTACAATTGTTTCCGTTCTCACCAAGGCGAAACAGTAGCAATTACATCAATTACACAACATCACACTCGATAAGGAAATCATCACCAAGCTTTGTCACCTTACTGTTTCCAAGCATCACGGCATGTGCCGGCGAGTCGGTTCCCATGCCCTCTATCGGAGTTTTTGCATCCGCCCCTCCGAAAAGCTTTGGTGCAATGTAAGCGTATACCTTATTCACAATCCCGCTCTTAAGGGCTGACCAGTTGAGTATTCCGCCTCCCTCAAGCAAAATGCTGTCTATGTTTCTTTCGCCGAGCTTTTGCATGATGTCATTTAAATCAATATGACCGTTTTTTTCAGCTACATACAGAATTTCTATTCCTTTTTCTTCAAGCCGTGTTATTTTTCTGTTTTTTTGATAATTATTGTTTTCTTCTATACTATCTTTTTCAGTATCAGGTAAGGCTTCTGACTGTGCGGTTTCACGATATCGCTCACTGACTGCAACAATCGTCGGCACTTCCTTTGCAGTATTTACTATCTGCGATTCCAGTGGAAGCTTAAGGTGCGTATCGCATATTATGCGGATTGGATTTACTCCGCCCTCGATTCTGCATGTAAGCAGTGGATCGTCTGCAAGCACTGTTCCTATTCCTGCCATTATGGCTTTATATCTGTGGCGCAGGTTTTGCACATGTTCTCTCGCTTTTTCTCCTGTTATCCACTTTGATAGTCCTGAATATGTGGCTATCTTTCCGTCCATCGTCATGGCATATTTCATAGCGACATATGGACGTCTGGTCTGTATAAAGTAAAAGAATACCTCGTTCAGCCTGTCGCACTCGTCTTTAAGCACCTGCGTGACAACCTCTATCCCATGCTCTTTAAGGATTTTGATACCGCCCCCTGCGACAAGTGGATTCGGATCATCCGAGCCCACATATACTCTTTTTATCCCAGCTTCTATCACTGCCTCCACACATGGTGGCTGCTTGCCATGATGACAGCATGGCTCGAGAGTCACATACATTTCCGCTCCCCGTGGCGATTCCTTGCAATGCTTTAACGCATTTCTTTCCGCGTGCAGCTCTCCGTATCTCTCATGCCAGCCCTCTCCGATTATTCTGCCGTCCTTTACAATCACAGCTCCGACCATCGGGTTTGGCGATGTATATCCCATGCCGCGCTTTGCAAGCTCAATCGCTCTTCTCATATATTGTTCATCAGTCATTTGGTTTCCTTTCCTGTCCTTTTTTATATTCCACAACATACATCTCGAATTCGCTTCTTACGAAGCTTCTCCGCAGTTTACACTGCTACAATTCTCGATTTATGTTGTGTCGTCAAATGTTCGCATATCTCCTTGCATGCAAGCATGCAGATATATATGCTCCATTTTACCTCTTTGTTCACTAAAAAAGCCCTGAACTATTATCGTTCAGGGCCTAATGATTTCAAATATCATAATCTCAGATAAACATGCACAAGCTACATTTCATCATAAATGAATTTTGAGACAAAAAAATCTGGAATGTATCAAAACACTCCAGAGTAGATATCTGTTATAACTATGATATGTGCTGTATCTATATCTGAAACTGAATCTGAAACCCAGCTATCTATACTCTGCATATATCATATTCACATCTTCTTTCATCCAGACTTTACTGTCGGCCTCGGAATCTCACCGAATCATGCCTTGCGGCTCGTGGGCTATACCACCGGTAGGGAATTACACCCTGCCCTGAAGAATAATTATTTAATTAGCTTACGCTAACCATAGTAAACCTTTGCGGTTTGGATGTCAAGATTATTTTTATAATGTGGAGCATATTTTTTTATAAGTTGTCGTGCAATTTATTAGAATGGAATTTTTAAAGAGCCAGCACCTTGAATGGGCTGACTCTTTCAATGTCACCTGTAATTGATAAATTGGAATTTTCTTAATTCTTCATCGCTGGTTTTTTTCTTTTCCAATTAATCAGTAGACCAATCGTGGAAATAACAAAAATTAATGCCGATGTTAAAGAAATAATTCCATCAGTAACCACAAATATGATAAACGTGGCTAATGGAATATAATTAAGAATACTTTTCAAAATTTTCATGTCCAATCCTCCCTTAGGTTTCATAATAGGTTTTTTTTTATTTTACCACATGACAAAGGGTATTGGTATTGTTATTTTCGGTCTTTGATGACTGATTCTATGATATTTATTTCTTCATCAGTAAGGTTGTATTCTTCGTAAAGCTCTTGGTCTGTAAATATATGCTTATTTCCACCTGCCTTATAACTACCTTTTATGATATAATCTAAAAATCTTAAAATTTTTTGTAACAAAACAATCCTTTCTACGTCTAACCTATGAACAAAGGAGGTGACAGTTCTGGATTATGAGAAATTGTACAATTCCTATTACTTGCAAGTATACTCATATGTAATGACAATTGTAAAAAATCAACATCAGGCTGAGGAAATTACCCAGAATACTTTTTATAAGGCCATGACCGCAAAGAAGGCATATGCCGGCAAATCAAGCGAACAGACCTGGCTTTGCAGCATAGCAAGAAATCTGGCAATGGACGAATGCCGAAAAAGCACAAAATTTACAGAGCTTGACGAAGAGCAGCTCGAACAACCCGATAATATGGTAAAAAGCCTAGAAAATAAAGATACAGCTCTTCAGATTCATCTTATACTGCACGAGCTTGATGAGCCCTACAAGGAGGTCTTTCAGCTTAGAATATTTGGTGAATTGCCATTCTCCCAAATAGGCATGATATTTGGAAAAACAGAGAACTGGGCACGGGTAACTTACCATAGGGCCAGACTGAAAATCAAAGAAAGGATGGATAGAAATGAATAATCCAATTACACAATCAACCGATGAAACCTGCAATATAGTTCAGGATTTACTCCCACTATACTATGACGATGTATGCAGTCCCTCAAGCAAAAGACTTGTTGAAAAACACCTTAAGACTTGTGAAAAATGTCAAAATACATACAATGAGCTAAAAAACGATTCTATTGATTCAATGATAAAAAAAGAGGCCGACAGTGTATTAAAGCAGCATGAGAAAAAGGAAAAATCTGCTGCCTACAAGACCGGAGTCATAATAGCCGGACTGCTGCTTATCCCAATACTCATCACATTCATAGTGTGCCTGTCAAATGGCGGTGGTTTAAATACCTTTGCGGTGGTAACAGCATCTATGCTTCTTGTAGCTGCAATGACAGTTGTTCCACTTATGGCACAGCAGAAAAAACTGACCAAATGCATAATCTGCGGTGTTTTTGCTCTGCTTTTGATATTCTTTTTTGTTGACAGAATGTATAGTTCAAATGAATTTATGCTTTGGTCTATTCCAACTATATTTGGATTATCAATTGTTCTTTTTCCGTTTGTCATCAGAGGAATTGAGCTTCCACCTGCTTTGTCAGACAAAAAAGCTCTTATCACTATGCTGTGGGATACCTTATGGCTTTTCCTCACAATCATTGAGGTGTGTGGTCATACAAACGATGTTGCCGGAATGAAGGCCGGCTGTATTATAGCATTTGTCTTTGTACTTGCAGCCTGGCTCATATTCTTTGATGCACGATATTTAAACGCAAACGGATTTATAAAATCCGCAATTATAGTTTTGATAGCTTCGGTTTGGACAGCTTTTGCCGATGACATATGCGAGTTTTTAATTTTTGGCACCAGACAAATCACTATAAAGTCCGTGAATTTTTCTGACTGGACTTCCAATATCTGCGTGAATGCCAATGTTTACGCTATTGTGCTTGTGTCCGGCGTTATTATCGCCTCTATACTTTTTGTAGCAGGCGGTATTAATGCATTTGCTAATAAAAAATAAATTAGTTTTCTCTTTTATATATTATTACAAAACCCCTCCCACAGACTTCTATCTGTGGGAAGGGTTTTTATAGTCATTATTCAATAAGTGCCTACAAGATTAGCAAACACCCTGTGCAAGCATAGCGTCAACTACTTTCTCAAAGCCTGCGATATTTGCACCTGCAACATAGTCAGTCTTTCCACCAACTGTTGCATTGTATCTCTTAGCAGCATCACTGATGTTAGCGTAGATTGTCTCCATGATGCCCTTGAGCTTTCCGTCAACCTCTTCGAATGTCCATGAAAGTCTCTCAGAGTTCTGGCTCATCTCAAGTGCTGATGTAGCAACACCACCTGCATTGGCAGCTTTACCACATACGAAGAGTACTCCGTTCTCCTGAAGGTATTTTGTAGCCTCAAGAGTTGTAGGCATGTTAGCACCCTCTGTAACAGATGTAACACCGTTTGCTACGAGCATCTTTGCATCGTCAATATCTAACTCGTTCTGTGTAGCACATGGAAGAGCAAGGTCTACCTTGTACTGCCATACGCCGTGCTCACCATTCTCTTTTGCATGGTACTCAGCGCTTGACTTAGCTGCAGCGTACTCTGTAAGACGTGCACGCTTAACCTCTTTAACCTCTTTAAGGAGTGCAACATCGATTCCTTCCGGATCATAAATCCAGCCTGTAGAATCAGAGCATGTAACAACCTTGACACCGAGCTGCTGTGCCTTCTCGATAGCATAGATAGCAACGTTTCCTGAACCTGAAACTGCTGCGGTCTTTCCGTTTAAGTCAAGTCCGTTGTCTTTCCATAATGCGTTTGTAAGGTATAACAGACCATATCCTGTAGCCTCTGTACGGGCAAGAGATCCACCATAGGTAAGACCCTTACCAGTCAGCACACCTTCGTATGATCCACGAATTCTCTTATACTGTCCAAATAAGAAGCCGATCTCTCTTGCACCTGTTCCGATATCTCCGGCCGGTACGTCAACATCTGCTCCGATATATTTGCAAAGTTCTGTCATGAAGCTCTGGCAGAATGCCATGATCTCTCTGTCAGATTTACCCTTAGGATTGAAATCAGAACCACCTTTACCACCACCGATTGGAAGTGTTGTAAGAGAATTCTTAAATACCTGCTCGAAACCTAAGAACTTGATAATACCCAGGTTTACAGAAGGATGAAGTCTTAAACCTCCCTTGTATGGTCCAATGGAATTATTGAACTGTACACGGAAACCTCTGTTTACCTGTACCTGACCATTGTCATCTACCCATGGTACTCTGAACATGATCTGACGATCCGGCTCTGTGATTCTCTCGAGGATAGCGTTCTTTCTGTAAAGCTCCTCATTTGCCTCGATTACAGGTCTTAAAGAATCAAGTACCTCTGTTACTGCCTGTAAGAATTCAGGCTGTTCAGCGTTTTTCTTCTGTACTACTGCGAGTACTTCATCAACATAGCTCATTTTTATATCTCCTTTACAAAATTATTTTTGACATCAACAAGTTTATTTTATATAAATCTATTGCTATAATCAAGTAATTTTTGAAGGTTTTATATAAAAAAAATTCATTTTATTTATTATCTTCATTTATATTATCCCAGTTTTGGTACTGATTCTCCTCATCATCGGAATATACCACCTTGAAATAATCCGAGAGTTTTGCAAGTGAAGTTATAAGAACTTTCATTTCGTCATCCGAAAGATCGTCCTTTATATGCTCTATCATATGACGGTGAAACTGCTCATGATGATAGTATGCACTCTTTCCCTTGTCAGTGAGTGAGAGCTTTACCACACGCTTATCCTCCTCACTGCGGATACGGTTCACGTATCCCTTGCGGGTGAGACCATCTATTGCCTTTGTCAGCGTGCCCAGAGTGATAGACATAAGCTTGGCTACGGTGCCGGAGCGCTTTGGCTCATCGACTCCTATTGCCTCTATTATATGCATATCGTTGATAGAAATATCAGAAAATTCGTCTGTTATCAGACATCTGCCCTCTATCTCTGTCAAATCCTTGAACAGACACACCAATAATTCATTTAAAGTTTCATCTGCCGTCATAAATACCTCTTTCTATTGCCACTCTATGGCGCAGGCTCCCCATGTAAGTCCTGCTCCAAAGCCTGATAAAATTATTTTTTCCTCATGCTTTATCATACCATCTTTGCGGACTTTATCAAGCAAAATCGGCACACTTGCCGCAGAAATATTTCCACACTGCTGTAAATTGGTTGGAAATTTGTCCATAGGCTGCTTAAGCCTCTTAGCAACCGACTCAATAATACGGATATTGGCCTGATGCAGCACATAGACATCCACATCATCTGCGCTCCAGCCGATTTCATCAAGCAGCTCATTTATAGCCTTTGGCACTGTCTTTACCGCAAACTTGTATACAGCAGGACCGTCCATGGTGACATAGCCACCGAGTGCAGACTGCTTTCCATTGTCGGTAAACGGATTGACTACAGGACGATTGTCTCCGTCAAGCGCCTCACCGCCTTTTCCGTCAGAACCCTGTACAAAGCCCTTGAAGGCATCGCCCTCGTCTGTCACAACCGCTGCTCCTGCTCCGTCTCCGAAGAGTACACAGGTGCTTCTGTCATTCCAGTCCATTATTTTTGAAAGAACCTCTGCTCCCACTACGACTGCCTTGTGAAATCTGCCTGTCTTAAAATACGCATCTGCTGTGACAAGCCCGAATAAAAAGCCTGAGCATGCGGCATTTATGTCAAATGCCACTGCACTGCCTGCACCTATCTCAGCCTGAATCTGACATGCGAGCGATGGAACGATTTTGTCTGTGGATACGCTTGCCGCTATTATCAAGTCTATCTCACTTCCGTCAATTCCCGCATCCTGCAGCGCACTTTTTACTGCATCACAGGCAAGTGAGGTGGTTGTCTCAGTCGTTGCAATGTGTCTGTTTCTTATTCCTGTACGCGAGCTGATCCACTCGTCAGATGTGTCCATTATGGCTGCCAGGTCATCGTTTGAGACCACTCTCTGTGGCAGGCAGCTTCCTGTTCCAACTATCTTCATAGAATTTCCTTTCCGGGACTAGAACTTGCGGAAACGCTTGTATCTTTCCTCCAAGAGCTGGTCCTTTGTCAATTTGCTTTCTTTTTCCAAGAATTTCTTCATGTTGCCCTTCATGTAGTTTCCGATTGATGAAAGAGCATCCTCGTCGGCTCCGCCAAACTCAGGTATTATATCATCCACGACATCAAGCTCCTTTAAGTCGTGTGCTGTAATCTTCATTACCTCTGCGGCTTCCTTTGCACGCTTTCCGTCCTTCCAGAGGATAGATGCAAAGCCCTCAGGCGAAAGGATTGAGTATGTGGCATTTTCCATCATCCACACTTCATTTCCTACAGAAAGAGCTAAAGCTCCGCCGCTTCCGCCTTCTCCTATCATGAGACAAAGGATTGGCACCTTGATGTCGCTCATCTCATAAAGGTTTCTTGCGATTGCCTCACCCTGTCCGTTTTCCTCTGCTTCCATTCCCGGATAAGCTCCTGATGTATTGACAAAGGTTATGATCGGACGGTTGAATTTCTCTGCCTGCTTCATGAGGCGCAGTGCCTTGCGGTAGCCCTCAGGTGATGGCATACCATAGTTTCTCTTTGCGCAGTCTTCAAGGTCTTTTCCCTTGTGGACACCGATAACTGTGACCGGCTGACCGTCTAAATATGCGATTCCACCTACGATAGCCGGGTCATCGCGGAAATATCTGTCTCCGTGCAGCTCCATAAACTCATCAAAGATATAGTCCATATAGTCAACCGATGCAAGTCTCTTAATCTGTCTTGCGGCGCTGACCTTGTCCCATACCTTAAATGGCTTAGCCTTTGCCTCGCGCTCCTTCATAAGCTCTGTCGGCTCGTAATTGTCGTCTGAGTGAAGCGGGTCAAAATTGGCATAGCCAGTGGTAGGTCTGTGAGCACGTAAAATCTTGTAAAGAGTCTTCTTTAAATCCTCACGCTCAACTATCATATCCACAAAGCCGTGCTCAAGCTGGAACTCTGCCCTCTGGAAGCCCTCAGGCAGCTTCTGTCCGATGGTCTGCTCGATAACACGAGGACCCGCAAAGCCGATAAGTGCCTTTGGCTCTGCAAGAATGATGTCTCCAAGCATTGCAAAGCTGGCTGTCACACCACCTGTTGTAGGATCTGTGAGTACAGGCACATATAAAAGTCCTGCCTCTGAATGACGCTTTGCTGCGGCTGAGGTCTTAGCCATCTGCATCAGTGAAATGATACCCTCCTGCATTCTGGCACCGCCTGAACAGCAGAATAATATAACCGGAAGTCTTTCCTCTGTGGCACGCTCAAATGCGCTTGTGATTTTCTCACCAACCACATGACCCATGCTTCCCATCATAAATCTTGAATCAATTACACCAAGCACTGTCTCCTCACCGTAAATCTTTGTCTTACCGATGACAATGCCCTCAGAAAGTCCTGTTTTCTCCTGAGTCTTTGCAATTTTCTCCTCATACTCAGGGAAATTGAGAGGATTTCCTGTTGTAAGCTCTGTAAACCATGGCTCAAATGCTTCCTTGTCGGAAACCATTCTGATTCTGTTTTTAGCACGCACACGGAAATAATAATTACACTCATAGCAGACGTATTTGTGCTGTTTTACAACTGATTTGAGCACAGTCTTGCCACACTTGGGACAAACGATTGTCTCAGGGACATCCTCTTTTGTTTCCTGTGCTGCACCGGCATTTTTGCCATCTGCGGCTGTTTTTGCGCTCTCAGCGTTCTTTGCTAAAGCCTCATCAGCCTCTATATTTTTATCTTTCTTCTTGAATAACTTCATAATGTCTCCTTATGCAATTAACCTATTGCAAATGTAAGCTCCGCCATACAGGCAACCTTGCCGTTTACCCTGGCAACAGCCTTGCCCACACCGATAGGACCCTTAACCTTTATAATCTCAGTGGTCAGCTCCAGCGTATCTCCCGGAACCACCTTCTGCTTGAACTTGGCATTATTGATGCCTGCAAAATATGCAGTCTTGCCCTTCCACTCATCCTGACAAAGAATGGCAACTGCACCGGTCTGCGCCAAAGCCTCAATAATAAGCACTCCCGGCATCACCGGATTTCCCGGAAAATGTCCCATAAAATGCGGCTCATTCATAGTCACATTCTTCTTAGCCACACACTTTACGCCCGGCTGTAGTTCCTCAACCGTATCAATGAGAAGAAACGGACTGCGGTGCGGCAGAATATCCATAATCTGCTGCGTATTCATAATTGACATATACATCTATCCTTTCTCAATTCGCTCTAAACTATCTACATGCTTCGCGCTCCGCAACGTGGAGCCGGAAAGCGCACAGTGTGTTCTGAATAAAAAATATGAACTGTCACGGCGTTCCATCCGCTCCAATAGCATGAAGCACTAACACCATATCACAGCCTGTCCGTGCAAAATGCCGTGACTGACTTCATATTTTTTATGAGGAATATACTGTGTGCTCTACCGGACCTCACAGCCTAAATTCGCGAAGCCCCTAAAAAAGCAGAAGCTATTTATTTATAAGCCTTGAGCAGAATACTTGCATTATGTCCACCAAATCCCAGTGAATTGCTAAGTGCATACTCAACAGGCTCCTCATAGCTGTCCTTGCAGTAATTGAGGTCAATCTCCTCATCAGGAGTCTCATAGCCAACAGTCTTATGTATAAATCCATCCTGGATTTCCTTCACACATGTTATAAACTCAACAGCTCCCGCTGCTCCGAGCAGATGTCCTATCATAGACTTTGTTGAATTGATTTTAAGATTTGCAGCCTCATCACCGAACGCAAGCTTGATTGCTCTTGTCTCAAAGAGATCATTGTGATGTGTGCCTGTTCCGTGAGCATTGATGTATTTTACATCTGCCGGTGTGACACCTGCATCGCTCATGGCATTGGTCATGGCTCTTGCTGCACCTGCGCCATCCTCCTGCGGAGATGTGATATGGTATGCATCCGATGAGCAGCCGTATCCGACTACCTCTGCATAAATCTTTGCACCTCTTGCCTTTGCATGCTCAAGCTCTTCAAGGATAACTACTCCTGCGCCCTCACCCATTACAAAGCCGCTTCTGTTCTTGTCAAACGGAAGTGAACACTTTGTCGGATCATCTACTGTAGAAAGCGCTGTAAGTGCTGTAAATCCTGCGATTCCGATAGGACATACACTGCCCTCTGTACCACCGGCTACCATCACGTCAGCCTCACCGTACTGGATGCTTCTGTATGCCTCACCGATTGTGTTTGTTCCTGTAGCACAGGCTGTTACATCATTGATACTCTTTCCCTTGAGACCGAACTGGATAGAAACATTTCCTGCTGCCATGTTACAGATCATAAGCGGAACAAGCAGAGGATTGACTCTGTTTGGTCCCTTTTCATAAAGCTTTTGTGTCTCGCGCTCCATAGCCTGAAGACTTCCGACACCTGAACCGATGGCACATCCAACCATGTATGGATCTTCCTTTTCGATATCAAGTCCGCTGTCATCAATTGCCTGCTTTGCTGCAGCTACAGCGTACTGTGAGAATGGCTCCATTCTCTTTGCTGCCTTTCTGTCCATAAAATCCTGTGGGTTAAAATCCTTAAGCTCTGCTGCAATGTGACATTTATAATCTGTTGTGTCAAATTTTGTGATGTGGTCAAATCCGATTTTTCCGGCCTTTACCGCTGCCCAGAAATCGTCCACATTATTTCCGATTGGTGTTACTGCTCCAAGTCCTGTTACAACTACTCTTCTACTCATATTGCCATTCCTCCGTCAACAGACAGCACCTGGCCTGTGATGTAGCCTGCTGCATCTGATGCTAAAAATAATACTGCGTTTGCGATATCCTTTGTGTTTCCCGGTCTGCCAAGCGGAATCTGTGATAAAAGATTCTCCTTTGCCGCATCGGCAAGCACATCTGTCATCTCTGTCTCTACAAAGCCCGGTGCCACTGCGTTTGCTGTGATTCCCCGGCTGGCAAGCTCTCTGGCTACAGCCTTTGTGAGTCCAATAACTCCTGCCTTGCTTGCGCTGTAGTTGGCCTGTCCTGCATTTCCGAGTATTCCGGAAACTGATGAAATATTGATAATTCTTCCTGATTTCTGCTTCAAGAAATAGCGTGACATGTGACGGATTGTGTTGAACGCACCCTTAAGGTTTGTGTCAAGCACTGCGTCATAGTCTGCCTCGCTCATCTTCATGATGAGACCGTCTCTTGTGATTCCTGCGTTGTTTACGAGGATATCTATGTGCTTGTACTCCTTGATGAGCGCTGTTATCATATTCTGGCACTCATCAAAATCAGATACATTGCACTGATAAGAAACTGCATCACCGCCTGCTGCCTTTATCTCTGCAACAACGGCATCTGCCTTTTCCCTTGAACCATTATAATTTACTATTACAAAGGCGTGTGCTGCGGCAAGTGTAAGAGCTATCTGTCTTCCAATTCCACGGCTTGCGCCTGTAACCAGGGCATTTTTACCTGTTAACATACTTTTCAAAATCCTCCAGTTTATCTATGTTTACGACTTTTACGTCTCTATTTATCTTTCTCATAAATCCGCTGAGTGAGCGTCCCGGTCCGATTTCCACAAACTCATCTGCACCGTCTGCGATAAGGCGCTCGATGGTCTGCTGCCAGCGTACTGACGATGAAACCTGCTTTGTCAGATAATCCTTAACGTCTGCCGGTGACTTCACATAGTCTGCTGTGACGTTTGTGATATATGGCACCTTGATATCGTGGATTTCTACACTCTCAAGTGCATCTGCGAGCTTTTCGCCTGCGCCCTTAAGCATTGCTGAATGGAAAGGTCCGCTGACCTTGAGCGGTACGCATCTCTTGGCGCCTGCCTCGCTGCATGCTGCTGCGGCGGCATCTACTGCTGCCTTTTCTCCTGTGATAACAATCTGTCCCGGGCAGTTATAGTTGGCTACCGATACCACTGAATTTGTCTCATCTGCTGTCTTTTTGCAGATATCCTCAATGACCTGCGGATCAAGTCCTAAAACCGCTGTCATGGCTCCACCTGTAGGAACTGCCTCCTGCATGTAGATTCCTCTTTTTCTGACAACTGCAAATGCATCTGCCATAGTCATGGCTCCTGATGCGATGAGAGCACCATATTCCCCAAGGCTTAATCCTGCTGTGACATCAGGTGTGATACCTTTGTCAATGATTGCCTGATATATAGCTGCCTCAACTGCAAGCATACATATCTGTGTGTACTCTGTAATATTCAGCTTGTCATTTTCCTCAAAGCAAAGTGCCGGAATATCCAAGCCTGTCTGTTCACTGGCAAGGTCGATTACTGCCTTTGCATTTGGCATTGTATCGTAAAACTCCTTACCCATTCCTATATACTGTGAGCCCTGTCCGGGAAACATAAATACTCTCTTACCCATTTTCGGTTTCTCCTTATTTCTGACAGGATACCGTAAGCCACTCTTTTCAGGCGCCCCGGTATCCTTAAATTTACATGTAAAAGTGAATACTGTCTATTTGTTCAGTCCCACTACATCCTCAATGATTTCTTTGCAGGTTTCCTCTTTCTTTACGAGGCCTGCGCTCTGACCTGCCATGACGCTGCCATATACGGTATCTCCGTCTACAACGGCTTTTCTGAGTGCGCCAAGTGTCATTTTTTCGAGCTCTTCAAATGGAGCTCCTTCCTTTTCCAGCTTGAGATATTGTCTGGTCATCTTGTTTCTGAGTACTCTGATTGGATGACCTGTGCTCATTCCTGTAACCTCAGAATCTATATCCTTGGCCTTAATGACCTTCTGCTTATAGTTTTCATGTACTATCGATTCTTTTGCGGTGACAAAGCGTGTCCCCATCTGGACTGCCTCCGCACCGAGTGCAAATGCCGCATTAAAGCCTCTGTTGTCTGCAATTCCGCCTGCTGCGATAACAGGGATGCTCACTGCATCAACAACCTGTGGCACAAGTGTCATGGTAGTCTGTGCTCCGATATGTCCGCCTGACTCCATTCCCTCGGCGATTACTGCACTTGCCCCGCCTCTCTCCATGAGCTTTGCGAGTGCTACGCTTGCAACTACAGGGATTACGATGACGCCTGCTTCTTTCCACATATCCATGTACTTTGCAGGATTTCCTGCGCCGGTGGTGACTACCTTTACCTTTTCCTCGGCGATGATTTTTGCTATCTCATCGGCCTCCGGATTCATAAGCATGAGGTTGACTCCGAACGGCTTATCTGTCTCCTTCTTTGCAGCGACTATCTGCTCCTTTACCCATGAAGCCGGGGCTCCGCCTGCTCCGATGATGCCAAGTCCGCCTGCATTGGACACAGCGCTGGCAAGCTCATGGGTTGCTACCCATGCCATGCCACCCTGAATGACCGGATATTTGATTCCAAGAAGCTTTGTTATTCTTGTCTCCATGTCTTTTAAGCCTCTACACCTTTGTTCTTAAGATACTCAATGATGTCGTTAACTGTTGCGATTTTCTCTAAATCCTCTGAAGGGATTTCTACTCCGTACTCCTCCTCGAGTGCCATTACAAGCTCGAAAAGATCTAATGAATCTGCCTCAAGATCCTCCTTGAAGTTTGACTCTAATTTGATATCATCCTCGTCAATTCCTAACTGATCTGCTACGATTTCCTTGATTTTCTCCAACATATTTCTGTTCTCCTTTTTCTGTGTTTATTTTCGATTTTGTGTGCTGGTATTTTTGCACTAGTTTGCATGTCAAATATTTTCATCATCAAATCATTTGACAGTGAAAGTATATCACATTTTAAATAGTTGTCAAGTCAAAGTATTTTTATTTTTCATTTTTTATATGGTACGGGAGCAATAATATACAATAAAAAAAGCAGGACAAGTATTTCTACCTATTCTGCTCATTTTTACATAATTTAATTGTTTAGATATAGATTATCTACCGGCTGTTCGCCATCTACTTCACATAGTCGAGTGCCTTCTTAACCGGTGGGATTGATATCACTATGATTGTGATAATTCCCTCTGCAGCAAGGTATGAACCATTGTAGGTCACTGAATATATGAGCGCATCTATCGTCTTGTTTCCTATCGTGACAGGTGCGTATGCTGCAAAGAACACAACTCCCGACAGCACTGCAAAGAAAAATCTACTGGGCTGCTCCGCCTCCGGTGGTACCACCGGTAGCTCCACCTGTGTTGTCCCCGGTATTCCCACCTGTGTTGCCACCATTATTTTCTCCGGTATTTCCGCCTGTGTTACCACCGTTGTTTTCTCCGGTATTTCCGCCTGTGTTGCCACCGTTGTTTTCTCCGGTATTTCCGCCTGTGTTACCACCGTTGTTTTCTCCGGTATTTCCGCCTGTTGTTCCGTCTGTATTGTCTCCGGTATTTCCACCTGTGTTGCCACCAGCAGCATCTGTCTTATTCGGGTTTGTTGTGGTCTTATCCGGTGCTTTAGTTCCTGCATCAGGTGTGGTCACTGTCTGATCTGTAGGATTATTCTGCGTCTGGTCATCGGCAGGTGTATCCTGTGTCTCCTGGCTGTCCTGATAATCATCCGATATTTGAGCATATGGCAGGAAATCTATTGGTGTAAGGTCAGCATGTATCTGATCCATGTAGTTCTTCCATATTTCTGCCGGGTAAGAGCTTCCTGTCAGCTTTTTGACTGACTCAGGCATATCACAGCCTACCCATACACATGTGGTGTAGTATCTGGTAAAGCCACAGAACCAGCCATCCTTCTTATCGTTTGTTGTTCCTGTTTTGCCGGCGCAAGGCATGCCATTGTCCAGATTAGCGCTACGGCCGGTTCCTGATTTCATAACATCTGTCATGACATCTGTCATCATACGCGATGCTGTCTCTGTATATATGATGGTGTCCTTCTGCGATGATGTATATATGATATTGTTGTCAGAATCCACAATCGACTTTATACAGGTCGGATTCCTGTACATTCCATCGTTCTCAAGTGTTGAATATGCAGATGCCATCTCCAGTGTGGATACACCTGTTGTAAAACCTCCAAGTGCTGTTGCTGTGACATAGTCATCCTTTACAATATTGGTAAAATTCATATCCTTGAGATACTGTAAGCCTACCTTTGGTGTGAGCTCATCATATAGCTGCCATGCTACAGTATTCAGTGACTTTTGAACGGCAAACCTGATAGTCACATCACCGTAATATGAATCACCCGAGTTAGACGGTCCTCCATCAAACTTGTGGTCATTTACGATGGTATCCGGTGTCTTACCACGCTCAAATGATGGTGTATACACAATGAGCGGCTTGATTGAGCTTCCCGGCTGGCGATGGCTTTGGAAAGCACGGTTTAGCGTATGACTGACCGCATCCTGGCTTCGTCCACCAACTATTGCAACCACCTCGCCAGTGTCGTTGTCTATACAGGTTGCAGCACTCTGCAGCTTAAATGTGCCATCATCGGTCGTGTCTGTAAAGTCCAAAAGCGTCAGGTCAATTGAATCCTGAAGCTGCTGCTGCATAGTCAGATCAATTGATGTATAAATCTTGTAACCGTCTGAGTAGAGCTTTTTCTGACAATATGAATACATCTCATCATATGAAGCATCATACTCCTTTTCTTCATCGTCTGAATCAAAGTAATACTTGAACTTGAAGCCCTCATTCTCCATGAGCGCCCTCGTAGCGCAGTAATATGCATAGGTATCCACATAATTGTACTTGACCGTGTCATCCTTCTCAGGCATATTGAGGGTTATCTCCTCGTTTATGGCGGCCTCATATTCCTGCTGTGTGATTTTGCCATCTTCCTTTAGATTTTTCAATATGAGATTACGACGTGTCAATGTATGATCCTTATTGTTTATCGGGTCGTAGTATGTCGGGCTGTTCGGAATCGCACACAAAAAGGCAGTCTGCGACAAATCAAGATCCGAAAGCTCACAGTTAAAATAGCCATGGCACGCTGCCTGAATACCATAATATCCGTTCATGAAATAGACATTATTCAGGTAGAACTCCATAATATCGTTCTTTGAATATTTCTTTTCCAGCGCCATCGCTATGAACATTTCCTTGACTTTTCGCTGCCAGTTCTTGTTCGTATCCAGGTAAATATTTCGGGCGAGCTGCATCGTGATGGTACTGCCACCCTGGGTAATTCTCTTGTTTTTTATAATTGACTTTGCGGCACGCACTATTGCCTTTATGTCCACACCATTGTGCTTATAGAACTTCTTGTCCTCGATGCTGACCATGCAGTTTACGAAGTTCTGCGGTATATCCTCATACTTCACATAGTCAGCCTTTTTGGTAGTGGCCGTCTCGGATATCTCATCACCGTTTGTATCGTAGAGTGTGCTCGTGCGCGCCGGTAAAAATGTGTATTTGTCAGATTTCTGCACGAGCTCTACCGCCTCTGAGTGAAGCTTCGCAACCTTGTCTGCATAGCCTCCAAAGTAAAAAAAGCATAATCCACCGAGAATCAGTACCATCAGAAAAATCTGAAGCTTTATGAAAAACCAGAAAACGCGATGCTGCTTTTTCTTCTTTTTCTTTTTCTGTTTTGCCATTTCTAAACGTTACCTCCAAACTATCGGTATACCATTGTATATCGGCATACTTTATAGATAATTGACAACTATATCCAATATGTACTGTCTATTATACTACAATGCCTTAACATCAGATAATTAATAATTGATTAATTTTCTATTATATACCTTTATAGCACAAAAGGAAGCTAATTGCTCCCTTTATCAAACTATTTTACATCTTTATTACTGTTGTAGTCAAGTAAATAGTTTTTTTCAATGCTTTTCGCTATCTCTAGCCAAGCTGGTCAGCCAGAAATTCTGCTGCTGCACCCGCCAGCTTTTCGGCAATCTCAGACTTATCGGCTTTTTCATCGAAGGTACATAGTATAACGGCTCCCGCACTATCACCATCATGCACTATTACTGCTATTGCCTGCGCTTCACAGTCAGCTTTATCGTCCTTCACCACAGGTATCAGGGTATCGTCTTTTTTACTGTACAATGCACTTTTTCTCTTATCCATAATATTCTCGAGTTCTTTTGACAAAGACTTGCCTATATAATTTTTGTGGTTTTTGCCGGCTGCCGCTATTATCTCATCCCGGTCTGCTACACATACCATGGCTCCTGTTACCTTTGACAGGCTCTGTGCATATGCCTGTGATATATTCTTCAGGCTTCCCACCTGCGAATATTTCTTTAGCACTATCGTCTCGTCCGCATCCATATATATTTCCAGTGGGCTTCCCTCTTTTATATGCAGCATCCTGCGAAGCTCCTTTGGTATGACTATTCTGCCGAGGGAATCTACTCTTCTGGTCAATCCTGTGATTTTCACTTTATTGTCCTCCGGTTACTTTTTTGCATTTGCATTCATGCTTTGGAGGTAGTATATGGGAATTTGAATAAAATATACATTCGGTATGCACTGATACAGTGCTCTTTCATAATAGCTTTTATAATGTCACGGTATGTTTTGAATTTGATAAGTTATCTATATCCATCAGCTCACGCTCATCTGCGATATCCACATATACACAGTCATACTTCTTTGCCACACTTCTGCCACCCTTATCACCCTCCAGTGATAAAAGCTGCGGGATAAGCGATGAATGAAATACACACGGATTGCCTACAGCATCTCCACAGCGAAGCGAAAAAGCCAATCGCATATTCCCTTTATTTTCAAGTACTTTGTCTATTAATTTAATCACGCTTTGACTTTTTAAATATGGCTGGTCAGCTACTGCAAACATGTAGTAGTCCTCTGTTTTGGCTGTATTATGTAACGAGCCACTGTTTTTTTCCGGCTTTTTCTGCCACACACAGCTTTGCCACATCTGCATACCGGTCTTTTTCTGCTCCTGCACCGCCATAATTCCTGCTTTTATGGTGTAGGATATGCCTTTTTCGCTGTCCGGACTTAAGACTGCATGGCAATCTGGGATACATGCGCAGTAGTCCAGTATTTCCCGGTAACGTGTAACGACGGTTATATCTATGACCGGGTTATTCGATTCTGCATTTTTTAATTTATTATATCTATCTTTAATTTCTATCAAACGTTCAAGCAGATGCCTGTACATAGGTTTTCCATCCAGCTCATAAAACAGCTTGTTACTTCCAAAACGGCGGCTGTTTCCAGCCGCCATGTATATGATATGAATCATTTCACTCTTAGATCCTTTTCGTGCCAGTCAGGGTCTGCCATTCCCATAAATATTTTCTCAGGGGTAAACGGAACTGTCCTGTGCCACACACCTGTTGCGCGATAAATGGCATGTGCCAGTGCAGGAGCCGGTGTATTGATAACTATCTCGCCGATTGACTTGACTCCAAATGGGCCTGAAGGCTCATAGCTTGTCTCAAATTCGACGTTAATATGTCCCACATCCTGTCGTGTCGGTATCTTGTACTGCATGAAATCATTTTCTGCGATTTTACCACCAGCATTGTAGGTGACATTCTCATAAAGTGCCATGCCGATTCCCTGACCTATGCCACCCTCTGTCTGTACACGCGCAAGGTTTGGATTGACCGGGATTCCACAGTCCACAACAGCCTGATAATCAAGTATTTTAACTGCTCCTGTCTCCTTATCAAGCTCTATCTCGACCATGCCCACCATGTATGGTGGCGGTGAAACAGGTGATGAATATGTGGTGGTGACGTCTACAGGTATCGTGTTGTTGACCTGTGATTTTGTTGCTATATCGGAAAGACTTACGGAAACTGCCCCATTGTCTGCATCGTCCGGATTTATGATATACACCTCTTTACCGTCGAAATCCACCTCTGATGCAGCACAGCCCAGCATCTGTGCACCGATTTTCTTTATATTTTCACGAAGCTCAAGTGCTGCATTCTGTGTGGCCATTCCTGTGATGTAGGTGGTTGATGAGGCATATGAACCCGAGTCATAAGGAGAAGCATCTGTATCCGCTCCAAACACTGTTATATCATCCGGCTCGCAGTCAAGTACCTCAGCCGCCATCTGCGCAAGTATTGTATCACAGCCTGTTCCCATGTCTGCCGCGCCTATCATCATATTGTAGGTGCCACAGTCTGAAAGCTTTAAGGTACACGAGCCGACATCTACATTGGATATGCAGGAGCCCTGCATTGCAAGTGCCATGCCAGCTGCACGAACCTTGCCATTTCCCATGTCGCGGACAGGATACTTTTCTGCCCAGTGGAAATTGTCCGCGCAGTGCATTATGCATCTGTCGAGTGCACATGCATTTGCTGTCTCACCAAAATATGCCGGCATAAACATGCCCTCGCGTACAATATTTTTCAAACGAAGCTCAACCGGGTCTATATGCAGCTTTTCAGCAAGCTCATTGACCGTTGATTCAAGTGCAAAGATACCCTGTGTGGCTCCATAGCCTCTGTATGCTCCTGCCGCCTGCACGTTTGTATACACAACATCGCACGAAAATCTGGTTGCCTCGCAGCCTCCTGTATAAAGCGGAAGCGATTTATGACCGGAAAGTCCTACTGTTGTAGTGCTATGCTCTCCGTATGCTCCACCATTTGACAGCGTATAAAGATCTATCGCCCTTATATGACCATCTTTCATCGCTCCGAGACGCACGGTAACCTCCATCTCATGACGCGGTGACGCGATAGTCTGACACTCTTTTCTGCTGTAGATTATCTTGCTCGGGCGCTTTGTCTTCCAGGTAACAAATGCCGGATACACCTCACAGACCGCTGTCTGCTTGGCACCGAAACCGCCTCCGATACGCGGCTTTTCAGCGCGCACCATGGACTTTGGAATATCGAGTGCATTTGCCAGTATTCGGCGCAGGTGGAAAACTATCTGTGTCGAGCTGATACAGTGAAGTCTGCCGTATCTGTCTATCTCACAGTATGCCCTGCAGGTCTCCATATATGCCTGCTGCGCTGCCTTTATGCGATATGTGTGCTCAATAATCTCATCGCACTCTGACAGAATTTTCTCCACGTTTCCATGCTCATCCTCCTCGTGATGAATGAGATTGCGCTTTACATCGCCTGTATCTATGCTGGATGACCAGTCATCCTCAGGATGCACGAGCACCTTGTTATCCAGCGACTTTCTAAAGTCAAGCACCGGCTCAAGCACCGTGTACTTTACTTTTATCATGTTAAGAGCCTTGTCCACCGCCTTTTCAGATTCTCCGACCACTATAGCGACGGCATCACCTACGCTTCTCACATGGCGGTCAAGGATTAATCTGTCATATGGTGACGGCTCCGGAAATGTCTGGCCTGCGATAGAAAAACGCTTTTTCGGAACATCCTCCCAGGTGTATACTGCGACCATGCCCGGCACCTTAAGAGCGATATCTGTCTTTACATCCTCGACAATTGCATTTGCATACGGGCTTCTAAGAAGCTTTATGACAAGCGCATCACGCGGTGTGATATCATCGGTAAATACCGGCTTTCCGAGTAAAAGCTGGCTTGAATCCTTTTTAGGTATACATTTTCCAACTGCGTGGTAATCCCTTCTGGCGCGGTTGAAGCTGTTTTCATTAGTTTGATTTGTGCTCATCCTGCCACTCCTTTCCGATATCCTCTCCGTAGACGCCTGCCTCAAGATTAAGAGGTGCGCCCTCTTTCTTACTGTTTAAAAAATTTCTGATTGAGCGGAGCTGACTCTGATATCCTGTACAACGGCACAGATTTCCTGAAAGATATTCAAGAATTTCCTCGTCAGTCGGGTCAGGATTTTCTCTCAGAAGCGCCACAATATTTACAATATAACCCGGATTACAGAAGCCGCACTGATCCGCTCCCTGTGCAGCAAAAAATCCTGTAAACTGCTTAGCTTCCTCCTCAAGTCCCTCGAGGGTGTCCACCGCTCTGCCGTCTGCCCTGCCTATCGGCGTGCTGCATGACAGCACAGGCTTTCCATCCAGAAGCACTGTACAAAGACCGCAGTTGCCTGACTCACAGCCTCTCTTCACCGAAAAGCAATTGTGCTTGCGGCAAAAATCCAGAAGTACCATATCCTGGTCTACCGAGTCTGTTATTAACTTTCCATTTAATTTTATTTTAACATCCATATATATGAATTCCTTCCTACTTAATGCTCGTGCTTAATTTCATCGCAGATGTCAAGCGACTGTGTGACAGCGCGACGTGTAAGCACCCTGCATATCATCTCTCTGTACTCGGCGCCTGCCCTTATATTGCTTCCAAAACGGATATGCTCTGCAACATATTCAGCAAATTTATCTATTTTTGCATTGGTTTCGGAGTTATCTGTCAAAGCTGCATTACCGTCTGTCTTTGCATCTGCTAAACAATCGAGTATGCCCTCCTCATCCCACACAGGCTCTGCCATATATGGTGATGCTCCGATAACCGCCACATACCTGCCGCTTCTATTTGCCACTGCACATGTGAGCACCGGAAAGTCTGTTGACTGATTTCTCTGGCTTAAGTATACTACGCCCTTTGCATTTTTCGGTACTATTACTGACACAAGCACATCGCGCGTTGTTCTTGGAAGTGCCGCAAACTCGTCCAAATCCATAATTCCCGCCTTGTGAAGCTGCACCTTTGCTCCCAGTGCCCTGAAAATCGTCATGACATCTGAAAATCCGAATCTGCCCCAGATGCTTCCTCCGACAGTTGCCACATTTCTAAACTGCACTCCGACAATGTGTCTGACCGACTCTGCGATTGCGCCGTGTGTATATGCATTCAGGGCTTCATGTGTCTCTATCTGCCTGAGTGTTGCATATGCACCGATTCTAAACTCGTTCTCATCCTCATCAATTTGGTCAAGTCCGAGGTCACACAGGTCAATTGCCGTGCCAAGCGTCTTATTTTTCATTTTGAGCCAGAGCATGCCGCCCAGCACAAAATTCGGTTTTTTCTGATAAAGCTCATAGGCTTCATCAAGGCTTTGCGCCCTCACATACTGATTGTAATAAAACATATTTTTCTCCTGTTATCCTGTTATATAGGTAACTATCAATTACCTCATTTCGATTTCATACATCGCTTCCCACCTGATGTCATGCTCCTTCATAAAGGCTATGAGGCACTCCCTGTCAGAAAGCTCTGCTCTCCATGCCAGCCCGCAGCCCGCCGATATGACAGACGGAAGAGGAATCGTGCGTCCCGGAATACCACATGCCTTGCCCTTGATATCAAGCTTCAACGGTGCTGTGGTGGTCTCGAAGGTGATGATTAGCCGTTTTTTCTTTTCTCTTGCCAAATTATTATCCATTACCTCACACCTTGTATAACTCTAAGGACTTACAATAAGAGATGCCCCAGCCATCTTTTCTGCGATATCATACATGTTGGTCACCTCTCCGACTGCAAGCTTATCTGACAGCTCATAGTAGTTCAGGCATGTTCCGCAGGTAAGAATTTTCACCCCACGGCTCTTAAGCTCCTTTAAATCCTCAAGTGACTCTGAGCCCTCACAGGTCAGCTTCGCTCCTCCATTGTAGAAAAGCATGGTTTCAGGCGGGTTGTCCTGCTGCGAAAGCGCATAGATAAAGCCCTTTATAAGTACCTTGCCAAGCTCCTCACTGCCCTCTCCCATATATGAAGAGCGGATTACAACAACCCTGTTATCTGCAGCCGGCCTGCATGTATACTGTAAAGCTTCGTCTGTATCCGAAAGCTCATCGGCATTTACAGCTTCAATTGTCAGCTTTACGCTATAGCTTCCGTCATCGAGCTTACTGCTATCGCAGCTATAGCCTTTCTGTACAGCCATCTTTTTTAAATTTTCCACTGCAACTTCATTGTCCACAAGTGTCTCCACCGTATCCGGCTGTGTGAGAGCCTCGATTGCTTTCTTTGTCTTTACTACCGGGATTGGACATGTATCCCCTATTGCATTTACTGTTATCATATTTATAATCCTCCCTATGTTATTTTAACTCGTCAGCCCTCAGAATGCAGGGCATGCAGGCTGTCAGCAAATTTGCATAAGCTATGGCAGCTTAAAATCAATTCACATATATCGGCACATCTCGCCGCTTAACAAATCGTCCCACTTTTGCAGCCGGAAGTCCTGCGGCTTTAAGCTCATGCAAAAATGCATCTGCCTCAGTAGCTTTTACTGCAAACAGCAGTCCTCCGGAGGTCTGCGGATCGAAAAGTACCTCCTCCATTGAGAAAGGTATATTTTTTGCAAAGCACACCTTATCACCTACATGGTTTCTGTTGCGCTGCGCTGCCGCCGTGAGGAAAAACTCATCTGCGCATCGCAGTGCTCCGGTAATGACCGGTACGGAAATCGAGTCGATAAGTGCTGTTATATCATCATTTAACATCTCGCTCAAATGCCCTAAAAAGCTAAAGCCCGTGACATCTGTGCATGCATGTATATCGAAAGCATGACTGATTTCGGATGCTGCCTTATTCAGTGTGGTCATAGAACTTACCGCATCCTCAATTGCACCTAACGGAGCCTCCCCTACGCGGTTTGCGTTGCATACAAGCCCCACTCCGAGTTTCTTTGTAAGTATAAGCACATCTGACGGCTGCCCTGTGTTGTTGCTGTAAATATGCTCCGGGTGGACCGTACCCATGACTGAAAGTCCGTATTTTACATCACTGTCTGCTATAGAATGGCCGCCCGCAAGTGTGCCGCCTGCCTCTATAACCTTATCGGCACCACCCTGCATTATTTTGCCGAGTATATTCAGGTCCATTTTCTCAGGGAAACAGACGATGTTCAATGCGGTCTTTACTGTGCCGCCCATCGCATAAATATCACTGAGCGCATTTGCGGCCGCTATCTGTCCAAACGTATACGGATCATCAACCATCGGCGGGAAAAAATCAAGCGTCTGGACTACCGCCGTGTCATCTGAAATTTTGTACACTGCCGCATCATCACAGCTATCATATCCGATGAGCAGATTGCTGTCTTTTTCACCCCTTGGCAGCTTTGCTAAAACATGACTTAACAAATCCGGACCAAGCTTTGCGGTACAGCCACCGCCCTTGCAAAACACTATTTCCTGTGGCATTTTTGCTCCTTTCAATTGTTTAATACTATTTATCGCAATGCCGCAATCTGCATAAGCGCTTCAGCGGCCTCATTTATCTCATCAACTGTATTATAATATGAAAATGAGAATCTCACCATACCCTGATTTTGTGTTCCAAAGAATTTATGCATCAGCGGTGCGCAGTGTATACCGCTCCTTGTTGCAATGCCATACTCATTCATAAGTATGTCTGACACCTCCGCCGAGTCCATATCAGCTATATTTACTGAAACAATCGCACAGTGCACACCATTGTCGGGCAGTATATCGAAATCTCCATATATCCTGATTCCCGGGATTGTCTTTATTTTTCCCATAAATACCTGCATCAGCTCATATTCTTTAGCGTATATATTGTCGAGGCCGATTTTCTCAAGCTCCATGACACCTGTTAAAAGCCCTGCGATTCCCGGACCGTTTAAGGTACCGGCCTCAAGTCTTGTCGGAAGCTCCTCAGGCTGGCTCTCAAGAAAGCTTAGCACGCCGGTGCCACCGCTCTTAAACGGCTTTATATCTGCTCTCTCCCCCACATAAAGTCCTCCGGTGCCCTGCGGTCCCATCAACCCCTTATGGCCTGTGAAGCAGAGCACATCAATATTCATGTCTTTTACATCTATCGGAATCACACCGGCTGTCTGCGATGCATCGACTATAAATAAAAGGTTATGCTTTCGTGCGATTTGCCCTATCGACTTAATATCCACCACGTTGCCTGTGAGATTTGAAGCATGTGTGCAGACGATGGCTTTTGTATCCGGACGGATTAAAGCCTCTATGTCCGACGGGGAAATTATCCCCCTTTTTATGCCTACATCGCTGCATGGTACAATATCCACACCCACGCCCCGCTCCCTTTGCATATAAAGAGGCCTGAGCACAGAATTATGCTCAAGCTGTGTTGTAATCACATGCTCCCCCGGCTCAAACAGTCCGTGGATTGCAATGTTTAGTGCCTCAGTGGCATTTGCCGTAAAAACGAGTCTGGCCGCATCATCTCCGCCGAAAAATTCTGTAAGACACATTCTGGCCTCATATATTTTCCTCGACGCATCAAGCGATGCATCCGATGCCCCGCGCCCGGAATTACCGCAGTGCTTCATTGCATCAAGTACTGCATCATATACCGCATCCGGCTTTTTAATTGTTGTGGCAGCATTGTCCAGGTAAATCATAGTATGTCCTCATTTACTTCTCATCCAAGCAGATAAAAATTCTTTATATAAAGCTCATCATTTATATTTTTGCTAAGCATATTTGCTTCTGTATGCCTCGGAAGGCTTGCGTAAATTATTGAATCGTTATTTAATTTACACAATACTTCCCAGCTTTTCAGTTCTTCAATCATTTTATAATCTTTAATCCTGATTATATTTTTATCAGCATATGCAAGTGCCGTTTTTGTTTTGCCTGCAGATATTATAATATCCTGTGGGAAAACACCTATGTGCGATATGCTGTCCATACTCATTGCAGTCTGTTCAAGCTGCTCATCAGTGACCTCAAATACGCTATCCCATTCCACAGCAAGCAAATGATGCTTATCCTGCCATTTTACCTCTGATATATTGTTGCAGCCCACAAGCAGTGCCTGCTCCACAGACATCGGCCGCATGAAGAAATCTTTTTTGTCGCGGACTGTACTCAGTACACCGCTCTCAATACTGCCGATACGCTCGGCCAGGCGATACACCTCATCGCGATTGTGTGACACAAAAACTACAGGATTGTGAAAATCTGTCAGCATCTCCATAAGCTCTGATTCCATGCTTCTTTTTACATGCTCATCCAGTGCCGAAAAAGGCTCATCGAGCAGTATACACTCCGGCTTAGCCGCAAGCATGCGAAGCATTGCCACGCGCTGCCTCTGACCACCTGAGAGATGATTGGGATATGTGTATGCCATGCCCTCAAGCCCATACCTCTTCAGCCAGCCCTTCACTTTTTCCTCGTTACGCTGACCCATTGCTATGCATATATTTTCCATCACAGTCATTGTCGGAAATAATGCGTAGTCCTGAAATAAATAGCCTACCCTGCGCTTACCCGGGTGCAGATTTATACGCTTTTTCGAATCATACAGCACACGGCCGTTTAATGATATAAAGCCTGAGTCCGGTGTCTCTATCCCTGCTATGCACTTTAATGTCATACTCTTTCCTGAGCCCGACATACCGATTACGGACACAACCTCGTCCGTAAGCTCCATGTCAACCGAGAGCATGAAATTATCCAACTGTTTTTTTATTTTTACTATGAGCGACATTATTTTTTCTCTTTCTCTTTATGCCCTTGCTTTTGCCACATATCATATTTATCGATACAAGACATGCAAATGAAATCGCTATGATTACTATGCACCAGAAGCCCGCTGTGGCATAATCACCGCTTTGGACGACCATTGCTATCTGCTGTGATATGGTCGAGGTTTTTCCTGCTATATTTCCGGCAAGCATCGATGTGGCACCGTACTCACCGATAGCTCTGGCAAAGGCCAGTGTGACACCCGAAATAATGCCGGGCTTTGCCATCGGCAGACGTATCTTCCAGAAAATCTTCCACTCACTTATGCCGAGAGTGCGCGCCGCATATATGACATTTTCATCTATCTGCTCAAATGCCGCTCTCGCATTTCTGTACATGAGAGGGAGTGCAATGATGGTTGCTGCCACCACACAGCCAAGCCACGTGTGTACTACCTGTATCCCCATGCTATGGCTTAAAAATCTTCCAAAAGGACGCCTTGTGCTGAAAATCCTTAAAAGAATGTATCCAGCCACGGTAGGCGGCAGTACCATAGGAAGTGTCAGCAGTCCATCCCAGAATGCCCTCACTCTGCCCTTTGTGTTTATGACAAGCTCAGCAAAAGCTATTCCTATGAAAAAAGAAAAAACTGACGCTACTATTCCTGTTTTTAATGTTACCCAAAGCGGTGAAAAATCAATCTGTCCCATTATTCATTTACCGAAAAATGATATTTCTCAAATACTGACATTGCCTCATCTGTCTGAAGGTATGCGATAAATTCCTTTGCTGCTTCAAGCTCATCTGATGTAGTGCTGTCTCCCTTTAAGGCTGCTATCGGATAGATGACATCGCCTGTTAAGCTGTTTGGAAGCTTTTCTATAATATCAAGCTGGTTCTCGTATCCGAATGTATCTGAGTAATAAACTGTTCCTATCTCATTTGCGCCCTCAGCTACGGCAGATGCAACCGCACCTACATTGGCACAGCTGTTTATTTCCAGACCGTCAAGTGCCTTTGAGATATCGGAATCTGAAATAGCCTGTGGATTTGAAGCATCACCTTCAACCATTTTTGAATTTACCAATGCTGCTCTGGTGTACTGTCCTACTGGAACTGTTCCGTCAGCAAGCGCCATATTTTTAGCCTTTGAGATGTCTGCAAAGCCGGTAACTGCCGTGCCACTATTCTTATATGTAACAAGGCACACCTGATTATTTAATAGGTCAACACGAGTACCGTCCACCACGCTTCCTCCGTCGTAGCCATTCTGAAGCTCATCCATCTGTGCCACTCCTGCTGAGAAAAAGATGTTGCACTTCGCACCTTCTTTAATCTGTGCCATCAGAGTTCCGGAGCTGTCATAGTTGTTCTGGAAGTTTACATTTGGATATGCCCTGGTGTAGGCTGCACAAATTTCATCCATGACACCGTTTAAGCTCTTTGCCGCAAAAATTGATAAATCGACATCTGTATCTGCTGTATCCTTTTTTCCACAGCCTGCAAAAAGTCCTGCTATAAGGATAAGTCCAAACGCAAGTCCTGCATATGCTGCAAATTTTCTCTTTAAGCCCTTGCGCACTTTTATTGATCCGTCAGTGCATGTCGCTATTCTTAAGCTCATACTTTTAACCTTTCTTTTTATTTAGACAATATGCATGTGATTAATGTGCATATTCAGCTTATCTTGATTTATTAATATATGATAATTTCATCATCCAATCTGCTCCAGCAGCACCGAAATACTGCCTCCGCACACCATGCCCTCTTTCTCGGCATCGTCAGTGTTCATGCTCACATCCATCAAACCGCATTTGAACTCCTGCTTGCGAAACAGTCTCCTGCAATGGCTTATAACCTCTGCCTCCGCACAACCGCCGCCTATAGTTCCGATGATCCGATTGTCTGAGCTCACGAGCATCTGTGTTCCGACTCCGCGCGGTGCACTGCCATTCTTTTTTATGATGGTACACAGTATATACTTCTCATCTGATGCCTCAATAAGTGCATCAAGCACTTCGTTATCCACCTGTGTGCAGCTGGTACGCTCATTTTTGCACTTTACTATCTCACTTATCACCGAAAGCGCAATTTCCTCCGGTGTCTGTCCACCTATTGCAAGGCCTATCGGAGAATGTAATCCGGATATGGTTTCCTGTGAAAATCCCGCTTCTTCAAGGTCTTTTTTTACTATAGCAGCTCTTTTCTTTGAGCCCATCATCCCCACATAGGCGTATGGCTTTCTGAATATCTCTGTAAGACACTCCATATCAAAGCGATGGCCTCTTGTCATGCATACATAGTAATCATCCGCCTGTGGCTCTAGCTTGGCGAGAGTATTTTTATAATCGCCGCAAATTACATGGTCTGCTCCTTGGCGCTTTGCATTATCGGCAAACAGAGGTCTGTCCTCTATCACCCATATGTCAAAGGCCAAAAGCGATGCCATGCGTACAAGTGCCGCCGATACATGACCTCCTCCGCAGATTATGAGGCGTGGTCTGCTGCCTATCTGCTGTTTAAACATCACAATGGAATTATCATTGTCATTTATTTCATCTGACCATGCACTGCCTGATGCCACTCTTATTCTGCCATCTATATAAAGCGCCTTTTCACCGGCATATGCTCCTTCTATGACTGTCAACAGCTCACAGCGGCTATCCGCCGGTCTGTCCTTTATCGAAGCATATATGTTTGCCGGAATCAGCTTCACCTCGTCCCCGGTATGAATCTGACCGCCTCTTATGACTACTGCAAACACGCCCTCCTTTGGCATAATACACTCACCCATCCTCTTGTAGATAGCACAATGCGAATGACACTGCTTGCCTATCTGCGTCATCTCCAGAATAGCATCTCCTATGCAAAAGCGTGTTCCAAGCGGTAAATTCTTGAAATCAAATCCTGATATAATTAAATTTTCGCCAAATGCGCCGTTGTCTATCTGCGCTCCTCTTGCCCTGAAGGCATCTATTTTCTCTGCGGAAAGCAGGCTGACCTGCCTGTGCCACTTTCCGGCATGTGCATCTCCCATGATGCCATAGTCTGCAACAAGCTCCGCCTGTGGCACCTCTCTCTTTTCAGTTCCTCTCTCTTTGCTTATATTGATTGCAAGAAGCTTTCCCATGATCTGCTATCAGCCTCCTATCCGGCTCATATTTCTTGCTGCATTTACTTCCGCAGCTTTCAGCTCTGTAGCCTTTGTCTCCACAGTCTTTGTCTCTGTAGTTTTTGTATATGTCACTGCATTATCATTAAAATTGTGACACCCTGGCTTTGCCTTTATGGCAGCCTTTAGTGCCTGAACTATTACAAAATCTTTTTCCAAATCATCTGTAAATTCGCACGAATCAGGTATTAAATCCATCGTCGCGCTGCTTCCCAGGCATGGCATAAGCCTGCCGTCAGCCGTAACACGTATGCGGTTGCAGGTATCGCAGAACTTCCCATGGATTGCCTGAATCAGCCCTACTCTGATATCAAGTCCATGAAAACTGTAATACTCTGCCGGACCGTTATCCGCATTATTATATCCCGAATTAATTTCTTCTCTATTTTCAGTATCTATATGGCAAGGAGTTCCATATACTTCTAAAAGTGCGCCAATAACCTTCTCATACGGCTCGACTCCGTTGGTATGCCCTTCACCTACCGGCATCATCTCTATAAAACGGATATCTGTGCCTTTTTTTGAAGCATACCGTGTGAGAGCCACCACATCTGTCTGCGGTGTGAGCACCACATTGATTTTCACTCTTATTCCACACTCTATGGCGGCATCGATTCCATGCTCCACTTTATCAAGCAGCGGTTTTTTTGTGATATGTTCATATTCTGACGCATCTATCGTGTCCAGGCTCACATTTATACTGTCTATGCCGGCTTTCTTAAGCTGCTTTGCATGCTGCGCAAGCATTACTGCATTTGTGGTGAGCGATACACTCCTGACACCGGGTATCTTTTTGATTTGTGAAACCATCTCATCAATCTGCGGATGCAGAAGCGGCTCACCGCCTGTCAGACGAAAATGCATGATTCCAATCCTTGTGGCTGCGCGGACTATGCAAAGCACTTTTTTTACGCTAAGTATATTTATTGCCTGACAATTTTTATTATTGTCCTGTGGGTTGCAATAATAACAGTTCAGATTACAGCTATCTATCACCGATATGCGCATGTAGTCAATCTCTCTGCCAAATCTATCGCGCATATTAAAAACCCTTCCCGAAACCGCAGTTAGGAAACGTGCAGACATCACAATTCAGGCAGAGTCCGCCTTCTCCAAGTCCGGCAAGCTCATCTGCCAAAATCATATCACACGCCATAAGCCTCGGCAATACAATATCAAATATCGTGCGCTTGTTGTACATGGCGCAGCCAGGCAGTCCACATATCGGCACCAGCCTGTCACCTGCATCATAGTACGACAGCAAAAACATGGCTCCCGGCAGCACCGGTGAACCGTATGACACGATCCGCGCGCCTGTATTTTTTATGGCAAGCGGTGTTTTATCATCAGGATCCACGCTCATTCCTCCTGTGCAGAATACAATCTCCGCTCCTGCCTCTATTGCACGTAAGCATCCGTCTGTTATTTTTTGGTCATCATCATCAAACACCTCATGAAACATCATCTGTGCACCAAACTCTGCTATTTTTTTCTCAATGACAGGGGTAAACGCATCCTGTATCCTGCCGTGGTACACTTCATTTCCGGTTGTGATTATCGCTGCTTTTCTGACCACGAACGGCTTTATATCAAGAATCGGTCCGTCATCGCATATGTGCGAAGCCGCCTCTAGCTTATCCTTTTTTATGACAAGCGGTATGATTCTTGTTCCGGCAAGCTTATCACCCTTTTTCACAGTGGTATTGCCGTGCCTCGTTGCTATCATCATTTCACCAAAGGAGTTGACCTTTTTCAGCTTTTCGCTGTCCACCTTAAGCAGTCCGTCACAGTCAGCAATCACCTCTATCTTGCCTTCCTTTACAGGGGATGGATGCATTTTACTTGCGGTGCCACCAAAAACGCCGGATTCTGCGGCTTCACAATGACGTTCGACGTCGGTCTCATTGCTATTTGTGCCACATGCGCTCATACGATAAAGCACCTCTGCTGCCTCATTTTCGTGCATCATGGTCTCATCATTTTCCCATATATATATGGTGTCTTTTCCAACGCTAAGCAGCACCGGTATATCTTCTTTTGTTATAATATGCCCCTTGCGAAAAACCGCATCCTTTTTCACACCGGGGATAATCTGTGTGATATCGTGGCAGAGCACCTGTCCGACTGCCTCCGTTGTCTTCATAAGCTTCATATAATCCCACACTCCAAATATTATTTTTGTAAATAGTTACTGTCCTAAACCATACCCCGCGCATTTCCGTCACCGGCCGCACTCACTGTCATACTGCAGTAAAATATCAAGTCCATGCTCTATATTTCCCATCAGAAAATCCATGCTCTCCGACACTGCCTTCACACTGCCGGGCAGATTGACTATCAGTGTGTTTTTTCTGATAACTGAAGCTCCTCTGCCAAGCATGGCTCGAGGTGTAAGACTCATGCTGTACGCTCTCAGTGCCTCAGCGATACCCGGTGCATTACGCTCTGCAATATCCATTGTAGCTTCCGGTGTGATATCTCTCGGTGAAAAACCGGTACCTCCGGTTGTAAGCACCAGATTGCATTTCACATCATCACACAGCCTGACAAGCTCGTCTGCAATCTGCTCCCTCTCATCCGGTATGATTTTATATGAAACCACATCATATTTATCTTTGGGAAGCAGTTCCTTTATTTTCGGACCGCTTTTATCCTCTCTTTGGCCCGCTGCGCCTTTATCGCTTATCGTTATAATCCCTACAGTATACATTACATCACCCTGTTATCCTTGATTAATTGTGTATTTTTAACTTCTCAGCATTTTAAATGGGCTGTAATCGTTGCCGGTCACATTGTTAATTGTGAACAGTAACGTAGTGTCCGCTCTTGCCACCGGATTTTTCCAGCAGATGTATCTGCCCGATTTCCATGCCACGGTCCAGTGCCTTACACATATCATATATGGTAAGAAGCGCCACACTGACCCCTGTCATGGCCTCCATCTCTACACCGGTTTTGCCCACACAGGCTGTCGTGCAGATTGCCGTGATACTGCTGTTTTTTTGATCCAGCTCAAACTCAACATCGCACTTTGTCATGGCAATAGCATGACAGAGCGGAATGAGCATGGAATTGTTCTTTGCGCCCATGATTCCCGCAATCCTCGCCACTGCCAGCACATCACCCTTTTTAGCTGTGCCTGTAGATACCGCCCTGTATACGGCGCCATTTACCTTTATCGTGCCACAGGCTTTCGCCACGCGGTATGTGTCATCCTTTGCATGCACATCCACCATGTGAGCTTCCCCTGCCTCATTAAAATGTGTGAGCTTTCCTTTATTTTGTTCCTGATTATTGATATCTAATTCGTTTTCCTGCGTCAATCTGTTTATCCTCACTGTAACTATTCAGAACCACTGAAAACACCTTAATAGTTACCCTCATTTATTATTTAATAAATCTTTACGCCGTGCTCAAATGCCGATACCGCCTCAAGCACACTGCCTGCTATACTCCTTGCCTTGTCAGAGATTGTAAAGCAGTTTGTTAGCTCACTCTCGCGTGGGTCGATATCCGCTATCTTGAAGCCTTTCCTGAAATAATATCCCTCACGGATAAGGCCTCGTATGATACCTGTAATTGTAGCATTCACAGGGACATATTCAGACAATGCATTGTCATAGCTTTCTTTATCCCGATATATCCGCGCTATCTCATCTCCCTTTTGCACGATGTCTCCGATTTTTCTGACATCATGAATATATCCTGCCGCCGGAGCGTGAATCACACGCTCACTTGTGAAACCAGCGATATTTCCCGGAACACCTGTGTTGGGCTGTGCCATGCCATCTGTAATGATGCGCGCCAGATTGTGCCCACGCATGGACTCAATCACCAGATGCACGTCTTGCCCTGCCGTAAAGCCCGGGCCTACTCCTAGCACAAGCGGGGCCATATTGATTGTGGTACCCAGATTTTTCTTTGCTATTATGGCATCTACCACAACATCCGGCCTTAAAAGTTCAATTGACTCACCCTTTGGATCTATAAAAAGCGGGACCTCTCCGGCTTCAAGCACAGCTTCGATGGCTGAACTATCCCACTTTTCTGATGCAATATGAGCTGCCGGTGTGTCATTTATCCCTGAATATGTCTCTGTATCCGTCTCTGCATCAGCCAAGGCAGGAACAAGTCTGGCTGTCACACCCTCTACAGCTGCGCTCCCATCATACACTGCTTCACAAAAGGACACCTGGCGCCGTATGGCAGCCGGATAGTCTGTCTCAAGCGCTATCACCCTATGCCCTGCCCGGTGCAGTCTGTGGATGATGCCGGTCGCAAGGTCTCCTGCACCGCGGCATATGATTAACAAATTTTTCTTTATTATCTGATTATTGCTCTGATTCATGCTCATCTGATTAATTACCCTGTTACCTTATTATTTCCATATTTGCAACTATTCAGAACCACCCACGCTCATTCGCAAAAACGCACGATACTCGTCCTTCAAACCCGCTATCGCGCAGCTTTCTGACATAGACCTGCCGCAGCGTATCTATAACCGAATCATCAACCACTGCATCCTCTGCCGTACCAAGCTCCTTTTGCATAAGCTCATATCGAAATACAACGTCCTTACATGACCTGCCCTTTTCCCATGTGCCAAGCACTATGATAACATCTGTGGTACCCGGATATATGACCGGCTCATCCGCTGCCGGATATTTGAGGGAATGGTGCTTTGCCCCATCTGCTTCGATTATAACATAATCTAACGCCTGTGGCATGTCTTTAATCAGTTTATCAAGCAAATCATACGGCAGTCCGCACATCTTTGACTTTGACTGTTCTGATATTTTCTGCCCCGCCATACAATATCCATCTTTTATTATTTTATCCCTTAACGCAAAAAAATCGCAGGATAGGTCAGTGTCAGCTTCGACATACATGTGCGTTGTTGTTGTGACAAGCACACCTTTTCCACCCCTGTGATATTCCCTTGCAAGCTTATGAACGAGTGTGGTCTTGCCACCTGCGCCCACTATTGAAATCACTTTTTCCATATATTTCCATACTTTCCCACAAACAATAAAGCCGCCGGTGTACTTAATGCACCGGACGGCTTCAAAATCCTAAGCGTTAGTCATCCACACGCTTCACATCGTCTTTCTCGTCCATATCCCACATATATGGCGCGTTCTTTGACTTCTTCGGCAAAATAATATTGAGAAGAATAGCGCAAAGTGAGCAAGGCACGATACCTGAACCGCCAAATATAAGCTGTACATAGTATGGCAGATGTGATGTAGCACCGGTTGTAGCGCCAAGTCCGTAGCCTAAACCGATTGCTACTGAGATAATTGTAATCTCACGGCTGCCGATTGGCTCCTTTGTGATGAGCTCAATTCCCGAAATCAGGATAGAAGCAAACATCATAACAGCAGCTCCGCCGAGCACTGACTGAGGCATGATTGACATGAAAGCTCCAATCTTTGGGCAGAAGCCGCAAATAACGAGGAATATAGCTCCCATTGAAATAGCAAATCTATTGACAACCTTTGTCATTGAAACAAGACCTACATTCTGTGAGAATGATGTATTTGGCAGTACTCCGAAAAGCGCTGCAAATGATGAACCAAGACCATCACAGATAACACCGCCTGAAAGCTCTGAATCTGTAGCTTCTCTGTCCATTCCACCCTCCACACAGGCTGAGATATCGCCAACTGTCTCGATTGCAGTAACGATAAACATGATGCCGATTGGGATGATTGCATTGGCATGGAAGGAAATTCCCACATCTGACAGCTTTCCAAAGCCTATAAAGCTTGGAACTGCTATCCATGCCGCATTTTTAACCTCATCAAAGTTTACAACCCATGAGTATGTGTATTTAACACCGTCAGCGGTCACACCTGTGTGTGACATGGTAAGTGTCATAATGATTGCTACAACATATCCTGCCAGGATACCAAAAAGGATGGCAGATGATGAAAAAATACTGCGCGATGGTGCAAAATGCTTAAGAAGCACGATTACTATAAGTACAACCATTCCAATAAAAAGGTTTGGCAGTGAGCCGTAATCATTTTTGCCTGTTCCACCACAGAAGTAGTTGATTCCCACTCCAAGGAGTGAAAGTCCGATTGCTATAACAACTGAGCCTGTAACGATTGCCGGGAAAAACTTGCGCAAAGGCTTTAAGAAGGCTCCGAGTATGCCCTCGAAGATACCTCCTACAAGGCAGGCTCCCATAATAGCACCATATGCTATAACTCCGCCGCCACACGCTGCAACTGTATTATTTAATACTCCAAGAAAGCCCGAAGAGGTTCCCATAACGATAGGTACCTTTCCGCCGACAGGTCCGATGGAAAACATCTGTACTAATGTTACAATACCTGCGATAATCATTGCATTCTGTAAGAGAGCTGTTCTAAGCTCCGCAAAGCCAGCGTCCGCTGTGAGTCCGCATGCTCCCATAACAATGATAAGAGGTGTAAGGTTTCCGATGAACATAGCCATAACATGCTGCAGTCCAAGCGGAATAGCCTGAGACAGAGGTATTCTGCCCTCAAACTGGTAAGGTGAAGAGTTCGTTGTCTTTTTCATTGGTTCCTCCAAATAATTATACTCTTATTTAATAAAAAATTTACAAAATTATTTTACGAGCATAAGGCTATGTGGTCAATTTAGTATTACTTATAATATAATGTCCATTTACTTATAAATAAATGCTATTGAAATTAGTTTCTGACAACAACAGGGCACACCACAACCGGTATGCCCTATCTATTACAAACGATATAACTATTCAGAATAATCTAAATTTATTCAACCCTAAGCAGCTCGCAGTTTCCCTGCATATCCTTCCAGAAATCCTTTATAGGTGTGCCACGAAACTGATTGACTATGCTGCAGTTCATTGCACCGTGTCCCACGACAAGCACATTTTTGCCTGCCTCAAGCTGCGGTCTCAGCACCTGCTCTATAAACTCGCCTGTTCTGTGATATAGCTCCTCAAAGCTCTCTGCGCCGTCCTTTGCCACATATTTTTCCGGCTCCTCAAAGAGCAGGTAGACAGGGCATTCGGGCTTTTGCCTGATGTTCTTCACTCCCTCATAATCACCGAAGCACATCTCGTGAAGCCTGTTGTCAGTGATAATCTCTACTGCAGGGTTTCTGTCTGCAAGAAAAATCCTTGCCGTCTCCTGTGCTCTCTTAAGCGGGGAGCAGTAGCATATGTCAAAGTCTATATCCTTATATTTTTCTGCGGCATCGTAAGCCATCTGCCTGCCGGTTTCGTTGAGTGGGATATCCACCTCCCCCTGCAGTCTGTGCTCCTCATTCCAATCTGTTCTTCCATGTCGCAAAATATAAAACATAATTAATCCTCGATTTCTCCATTTCTATGTCGCTCGAAGAAATGCTTTGTCTCCTTAACAACAACACCACTAAGAGCAAACAGCGCTATCATATTTGGCAGAGCCATGAGACCGTTGAAGATATCAGCGATAGTCCACACCGCACTTACAGTCATATAAGGTCCGATGAAAACTGCAAGTATATATATCCAGCGATAAACCTTTACATATTTCATCCTTCCGCCACTCAAATACTCTAAGCACCGCTCACTATAATAATCCCAACCGAGTATAGTTGTAAAGGCAAAAAATACAAGACACAGCATAAGTACAAATGCTGATAGCTCTTTCGGTAAAGGAAGACCATTCTGGAATGCGTATGTAGTAACCTGCACACCCTCGAGTCCGTCAACCTGCCATGCGCCTGTGAGCACGATGGAAAGTCCTGTAAGTGTACATATAACTATTGTATCAATGAAGGTTCCTGTCATGCTGACAAGTCCCTGACGTACAGGCTCCTTTGTCTGGGCTGCTGCCGCTGCAATCGGGGCACTACCAAGTCCTGCCTCGTTTGAAAAGATTCCTCTGGCAACACCCTTTTGCATTGCAACAAGAAAGCTTCCCACAGCACCGCCTGTGATGGCCTTCGGTGAAAACGCTGCCTTTACTATTGTAGCAAACGCTGCCGGAACCGCTGTGATATTGCATACCACAAGCACGAGCACAAATACAATATATATAACTGCCATGAAAGGAACTATTATCTGGCTGACACTTGCAATACGCTTTACTCCGCCGATAAGCACTGCTGCCACGCAGAATGCCAGTACAAGCGAAGCAATGACAACTGACCATGAATACTCACCAAGGAACGGTAAAACCTTTACTGTATGCTGGTTTTTAGGGTCAAAAAAGTTGTTTACAGCACTTGATATTCCGTTTACCTGGCTGAATGTTCCTATTCCGAAAAGTCCAACGCATACGCCGAAAAATGCAAATATCTTTGCAAGCCATTTCCATTTTGCACCCATTCCCTGCTCTATGTAGTAGAATGGTCCGCCGAGACTATGTCCGTCCTTGCCGATGACACGATATTTTACAGCCAAAAGTCCCTCTGAATACTTTGTTGCCATGCCAAAGAAGGCTGCAAGCACCATCCAGAAAAGTGCTCCCGGTCCTCCTGCACCGACTGCAGTTGCTACACCGACTATGTTGCCGGTTCCGATTGTTGCGCTAAGCGCGGTACAGAGTGCGCCAAAGCTCGTAATCTCGCCATCGCCGCCCTCTTCATTTTTGACCATCCACTTTAGTGCCAGAGGAAGCTTTCTCATCTGAAGAAGCCCCAGACGAACTGTGAGCATTATACCTCCTGCCATGATGAGCACCATGAGCGGCACTCCCCAGACGAAATCGTCCACTGCTTTAAGAAAAATGTTGATTGTGTTCCACATTGAAATACTCCTGCCTCTCTTTTTTATCTAAACACAAGATCTTTGTGTTTTGAGCAAATACTATTAATATAAATGATATGAGGGTCAAAAGGTATTTTGCCCCTCATTTATGACATCCGGAAACAATTGAAAAAGAAGGCTTAGCAGCACTTACGTGAATTGAAATAAAAAACCCCATATACGCTGCATATACAGTCTGATACATGGGATTAAGAAGATTATCTTAAGAATATCTGTCCAATATCTTCTCCGTCCTGTTGCCTGAGAGATTCGTACGGGAAGCAGCCTGTGCCATGATATATTCATAGTCACTGCACTACTACTGCTTCCTATTCGTACGTTGCACCTTCGGCCCCCGCCAAGCGGGTGTCTCCAGAGAGTCGATCCATTTACAGTTGCACCGCCTGCTGCGGCACCTGAGAGTTTTACTCCTTCGGTAGGCTTTGATAAGGTAAAATCGCTGCCGTTTTCCTGCAAACTTCATCTCGAAATTGTTTATTTTAAATTTATTGTTTTTATTAATCTTTAAGGATTATATGACATATATACGATTTAATCAATAGTATAAATGTACTAAACTGTCTCCACCTTAATCACATTGGTGTTGCCTGTCTTACCATTGATGAGACCTCCTGTGAGCACTATATGATCACCCTTTTTGAGCTTCATGACACTCTTTGCCTCGTTCATCGCATTGTAGAACATAACCTCCATTGAGTTGTATTCCTCGCACAGAACCGGCTTTACACCCCAGCTCAGGTTCAGCTTGCGCCATGCCTTTTCAGAGGTTGTCATGCCTATTATATCAACAGGGCAGCGGAAACGGCTGACCATGCGCACTGTACGTCCTGTCAGCGAGCTGACTACGATACATTTCGCATCCACATCTATTGCCATGGCACATGTAGCATGTGAAATAGCATCGACTATGCTTTTTGTCTGGAAATCCGCATTGGCAAATCTCTTGCCGTAGTTTATCTGCTTTTCTGTATACTCTGCTGTCTCTGCCATATTTTTTACAGCCTCTACAGGATATTTACCTGCTGCAGACTCTCCCGAAAGCATGATAGCTGATGAGCCGTCGTATACCGCATTGGCTACATCCGAAAGCTCAGCTCTTGTAGGACGCGGATTGTGAATCATGGACTCAAGCATCTCTGTTGCTGTGATCACGCGTGTACCAAGCATACGGCACTTGTTGATAAGATACTTCTGTATTGCAGGCACCTCAACTCCCGGAATCTCAACACCGAGATCTCCTCTGGCTATCATGATTCCATTTGCTATCTCACAGATTTCCTCCACATGATCTACACCTGAACGGTTCTCAATCTTTGCGATGATTTCAATGTCCTCTCCACCGTTTTCATCCAAAAAGCTTCTCAGATCAGCTACATCCTGCTTTGTAGAAACAAATGATGCAGCAACATAATCCACCTCGTTTTTTATACCAAAAAGCAGATCATCCTTGTCCTGCTTGCTTAAAAATGCATGCTTCATGACCTTATTCGGGAAGTTCATGCTCTTTCTGTCTGAAAGTGTACCGCCTGCGATAACATCACAGATTGCATCGTTTCCTTTAAGCTCTCTGACCTGCAGAATGATGATTCCGTTCGCAACAAGCACACGGTCACCAACCTTTAAATCCTTGATCAGATTCTCATAGTTTACTGATACTCTCTCCTGATTTCCTACAATATCGTCAGTGGTAAGTGTGAAGGTATCTCCATCCTTGAGCTCTATTTTGCCATTCTCAAAGGTCTTGATACGATACTCAGGTCCCTTTGTGTCAAGCATGATTGCGATTGGCATATGAAGCTTCTGTCTTACCTTCTTGATTAAATCTATTTTGCCCTGATGCTCCTCATGTGAGCCATGAGAAAAATTCAATCTGGCAACATCCATACCTGCCTTTATCATCCTGGTGAGGACATCCTCATGTTCACTGGCCGGTCCAATAGTACAGATAATTTTTGTTTTACGCATTAATATTCCTCCTGATGCTGATCACCCTATCAGCTTTTCTTTTAAAAATATAATCTCACCCGAAGTCATTATATGACAATTTTGTTCAACAATAAAGTAAAAATATATATTTTTCAATTATTTAAAAATTCATATGCTCCACATACATTTCATTGAAATGCGGATACGATGCCAGCTCGATGTAACGCATGTTCCCGCTTATCTCCAGTGCTCTTTCCCAGGCTTCCTGCGATAAAGCTGCCGAAACAGCTCCGTTTCCTGCCGCATTTCCCACTTCTTTTGCCTTGTCCAAAAGCTCCTGTGGAAACAATCCTATTGCAGCCGCACTTGCTTTGTCAATGTAGTTTCCAAAGCCTCCTGCAAATGTGAGAACATCAATATTACAAGGCGTACAGCCATATTCCTTAAACAATACTTCTATTCCGGCGGCTATCGCGCCCTTCGCAAGCTGCAGCTTCCTGATATCCTCCTGCGTAATGTAGACTCCAGGTGCAATATGAACGGCGAGAGAGAGCTCTGTGCTCTGTGCAGTCTCCTCCGCTTCCACCTCAAACACATACGACCTAAACAGTATAGGAAGCTCCTGTCCGCTTAAAATCGTGCCGTTTTCATCTATGATTCCGGCTTTCAGAAGAACGGCAAGCGCATCGATAAGCCCCGAACCGCACAGCCCCACAGGTCTGTCATTTCCGATAACCGAATACTTAATTCTGCGACCTTCCAGCCATACCTTATCCACGGCTCCCTTAGACGCCGGCATGCCCAGCTCAATCTGCGCACCCTCAAAAGCCGGTCCTGCCGCCGTGGCACAGCACACATATCTGTCGCCTTTTCCAAGCGCCATCTCACCGTTTGTTCCGATATCCAGATATAGTGTCAGCTCGTTGCAGTTCACTGTCTCCATCATACCCGCTGTAATATCTCCGCCTACAAAGCCTGATACAGCCGGAAATATAATCATGGTTTGACAATTTTCAAGTCCTATATCCAAAGGATTAAATTCCCTGCCAAAATATTCATCCGGCATAAACGGTGCCTTGCCAAGCTTTTCCGGTGAAATTCCCATAAGCAGATGACACATAACTGTGTTTCCGGCAACTGAAAACCGGCTTACTTTAGTTCTGCCACATTCCGTGAGCATTTCTGATATCCAGCCGTTAAGCAGGGACACTATCTGTGTCTGCATCATCTGCAGGCCGCCATTCGCTTTATCGTTATCATCCGCCCTCGCTGCCGCATCAATTCTGGAAAGTACATCTGCTCCAAAGCTGCGCTGTGGATTGGCACCGCTTCTGGTTGAGATAATCTGCCCGGTCTCTTTATCAATCAAGTAGCAGACTACTGTTGTGGTTCCGATATCACAGGCCGCCAGAGTGTCTTCATTTGATTCGACTTTTTCAGATTCATTTGCGGTCTCTTCCTTCAAGACAACATTCCTATTCACATGCTCATTTACATGCTCATTAAATTTTTCCGATACATTTCCTCCATTTGTCAGAACAACCATGCTGTCTTCTTTGGTTCCGGTGCTTTCTTTTCTCCCAACAATAATTTCCATACCGTCACAAATCTTCGTCTGACAGGCCAGCACGTCCTTATAGTATGGTTTTGTCACCGTCACCTTGCACTTGCCGCAGGTGCCTTTTCCACCGCACGGTGTTTCTATCCCTGCAATGCCGTGACTGCGGCAGTATTCAAGAATAGTGGTTTTGTCGGTTGTTTTGCTATCTGTGTTAAGATTTATGGTAATTCGCTGCTGCATATAGTTTACCTCATTTGACATTGTACTATTATGGCTTTTTTCTTTGATTGTATGATACCACATTTATATATACTTTTGTAAACAAAGCACGAGTATCGTGCGGTTTTGTGAATGTGAGTGGGAGTGATTCTGAATAGTTACCTTTAATATAAAGACCCGGACAAACGCCCGGGTCTTCATTGATCCATATATACTATGCCATATTAAACTATGTCTGATCTATATCATCTAGTATATATCATCTAATCCATGCACATGAATTATTCTATCTGGTAAGTGCTGCAACAAGCTCATCCATCTGCTTTTCAGATGCCTCATTGAGAGTAGATTTAATTGTAACAACAGGCTCAACACACTCTATCTTCTTGAAGCCCTCAACAATAGCCTTCATCTGGCGTGCTGCTGTAGGAGCCCATGAACCGTTTTCCACGAAGGCAATCTTACGATTCTGATAAGCCTTTGCCTTGAGATGATGTAAGAAATCCTCCATTGGTGGGAAAATGCCTCCATCATATGTGCATGCGCAGAGCACAAGCCTGTCGTATCTGAACGCATCCTCAACAGCCTCTGCCATATCATCCCTGCAAAGGTCTGTAAATGCAACCTTTACACCTGTAGCCTTGAGCTTTTCTGCTAAAAGCTCCGCTGCCTTCTTTGTATTACCGTGAATAGAAGCACATGCCACAAGGATTCCCTCATCCTCAGGCTGATAGCTGCTCCATGTATTATATTTATCTATGTAGAAGCCAAGGTTCTCTGTGAGAATCGGTCCGTGAAGAGGACAAATCTTTTCAATATCAAGCCCTGCTGCCTTTTTGAGAACTGCCTGTACCTGGGCACCATACTTTCCAACAATATTGAAGTAATAGCGTCTTGCCTCACATGTCCAGTCCTCATCAGTATCGAGCGCACCAAACTTACCAAAGCCATCTGCTGAGAAAAGCACCTTGTCTGTTGACTCGTACTCCATCATAACCTCCGGCCAGTGAACCATAGGAGCCATGACGAATGTAAGCTCATGCTTTCCAAGAGAAAGCTTATCTCCCTCTGCCACTACAACCTTTCTGTCCGTTAAGTCTATATCGAAAAACTGTCCCATCATGTTAAAGGTCTTTGCATTACCTACAATCTGCATATCAGGATATGCCTCTGCAACCTTCTGGATATTGGAAGCATGATCCGGCTCCAAATGGGAAACAACGAGATAATCCGGCTTTCTATCACCGAGCGCCTCTCTCAAATTGGCAAACCACTTATCCGTAACTCTTGCATCTGCTGTATCCATGATCGCAATTTTGTCATCCATAATCACATATGAGTTGTATGAAACACCGTTTGGAACAACATACTGGCTCTCAAATAAATCAATGTCCTTGTCATCCACACCGATGTAAATAATGCTGTCTGTAATCTTCTTGTCCATGATAGGTACCTCCTGCTAATAATCTCCAGTTAAATTAGTAATTATTACTATTTTTGATTAGATTATATGACAAAAGTATCATTTGGTCAACCGAATAAATTGTATTTTTTTGTATTTTTTGATATTCTCGCCTAAAGGTTACACTGAAACGCTCATCCACTTTTAGTTGCAAAAGTATATTTTCAACAAATCTGTTGTTGCTTTGTCATTTATGACAGCCCGTCCTATTGTTATGCCATTGTTGATGATAATATATTCTCCGTTTTCATATCTGACATTTACAAAATCATCTTCCCTTTTTAAGTCTATACATATACTTGATATAATTCCGCAAATCTCCTCTTGTGAGCTTCCGCTTTTTATCTCATAAGCATAACCCGCATCTCCTATCTCATTCAGATCAGTTACCAAACAATACTCCGCTCCATTCATCAGCATTTCTTCATTCAAAGTGGGTAATTGAGCCGTCTTATACTCATTAAATAAAAAGATAACTACAAGCGCAATGAATGTCGGAAAAAAGATACCGCCAAACCGCTGTGCATAATTTTGTTCTTCCCACCGCTTGCTATGACGACCAAACAGCGGTATTTTCATCTGCACCAAACCTGCTCCTATACTTACAAGCAAAAAATAAAATATAACTTTTATCAAAGACTCATCCCCATTTAATCATTAATAAAAATATCGTTCCTAAAACGACGCCTACTAACCATATAAAGCGAAACACCTTGTTATATCTCGAACTATTAGAACACGGAACAAGCCAATATTCCTGTGGAAACCCCAAAAGGTATTCTTTTAATTCCTGCTTCAATTCCATGACTATACTCCACATTAATCCAGACAGCACAATGCACACCGTTCCATAATATGTAATTGGTGCATTTGTAACCACAGCAAAGAAATAATGTGCCATCTTAAGAAGGAAGATACACCACGCAATACAGCATGGAATTGTAAACGCCCTTTTCATTTTCCACTTCAAACCCAATATAACCTCTGGAACGAATACAGTCAATGCCCCCATCGGCAATCCTCCTGTTCGTCCATGTGTGAAATCGCTCTCCGACTCCAAAGACCAAATTCCTGTCAATACTATTACTGCTGGTATTAGTATGGTGCAGAACAAGTTATATGCAATAATCAACACATTTTCATTGTCGTCGTTCATAACTTAGCCCCCAATCAGTTCATCAAGCCTGATAGCCACTCTTCCTGACAATGAATAATGCAATGCTGTTAGCTTTGCCTTATCGTACAAATTTGCATACACGTTATAATAACATAGCGATATTGACATACCAAAGCCAAATAATGTTGTTCCTGCCAATACTCCTAAAAATCCCGTAACACATGCATCAATATACTGTTGGCTGACATCCTCCGGCTCCAAATCTACATACATTGCATTTAATAATTCATTTACAGAAGCCGTACTCTCATAGTGGTCCTTAAATGAAGTGACAATTAACTTTGCTCTTGATGCGGTTTTTTCCGGATCAAACGTAGATAAACCATATATCGCATTTGCGGTATTTATGGATATAACTTTTCCCTCATCCACCGCGGTTAGAATGTCTGACGAATTATTTACCGCAGACTTGAACTCATCCATAAAATTAACCAGATTTGTAGAGAACATAGAAAACTTACTTTGTGCTATAAAATTCTCATATGCTGTAATATCATCTGAAGTAATAACATAAGCATATATATTATCAAATCCTGGACTTTCTTTAGTATAATTAGGATTGTCTATATAATGGGACATATAAAGATAAAGTACATATTTGTTAAAATCTGCTGTGTTATATGTATTACCATATCTCTCTAATGCTACTTGTGTAACATATTGCATCCTTTCATTCTGTTCTTGTGGGGTTGCTGGCGGATTACCGTTCTGTGCATAAGATTGAATATACCCTTGCCCTGCTATTGCGTTTTCTAATGCCTTTGTTTCTACTGTTTCTACTGATAATCTAGCTATGTCCGTGTTCAACGACGCATAATATGGAGTCATCTTTCCTTTGCATCTGCATTATATTGGCAATATCCTCCGAATCAAAACCAATATTCTCCCATGACTGTCCCGCTACTGTTATATCGTTCAGCACTGTCAACATATCATCCGGATTAATCCGAGCCGATGATGCTGCATATATCGGCTGAATAGAACTTCCAATGGTTGAAATAAACATCAAACATATTGCAATTACCACGCTAATGACTTTCTTAATCATATTGACCCCTCCTGTTTTTTTTCCTATCACTCTAATTACCATATACCAAACATGTATGCTCCAAAAAATAAGTATTATATAGTTACTGGAAAATATTCTTACTTGACAGAGAAACTTAAAGTGCTGGAATAGTTGGCATCTTTCTCCAAAGCTCATTTCAATATAAACCCTATTTTTTCCGCGACCGAGTTAAATTCGCCCATACTGCAATCTTTTTACACTGATTACTAAAGTGAATCCAAAAAGCATATCAAAATATGCCTTTTAAGATACTATCGGGCAATATAAACATGTTCAAGTCATTTCTTCAACGCCTAAAAATAACTTCGGATCGCATTGATCCGAAGTTATAAGTATCATATAGCTATCGGAAAGCATTCTTACATTTCCTGCAATTTTAATTTATTTTGCCTCATAAGAAGAAGTAAACCTAGTCCGTCCAGAATCGACTTGATTATTATACGCATCTACAATGTCGCTATATTCCGTTGAATCGCTAAAAGGAGCAATATCGCTTGTATTGTCAGATACACTCATGTTAGAAACAGGACCGGAAATTAACAATGACCCGTCCGGCTGGGCATAAGCAAAAAAGATATATTCATTTCCTACAACCGGAAGCTCATCACCCTCATAAACAAAATATTGTGAGCCATCTTCCGAAAGTCCGCCAGATTTTTGAATCGGGATAGCCGTGTCAGTAACTAAATTGCCTTTGATTTTTTTTGTGACGTTCACAGTATAATTTGTGTATGGGCCGGAAACTTCACGAGTCTTTCCATCGTCTGTTTCAACCGTAACAGCATCTTTATAAACAGTACCTTCTTCACTTGCGACCGTACCAACGAATACATAATCAGCATCGCCTACAACTGCATTCAGATCGCTATAATCAATCGAAAAAGTACCTCTCAAATATGATGTCTTAATTTCGTCAGAAGTTGAAGGTTTCGCAATGCAAAAAAACAGCACACCAATAACCAGCAAAATCACAACAGCTCCGATAAAAATACCAATTTTGGTTTTAGACTGAAATTTCATAGATATTCCTCCCTTCTTTAATATCTTTTATAACTTGCGTCATAGGAAGCCTTGTCGTTGGCAGAAAGACTTTTTACTGAGCTTACATACGCATACATAACATCGCCTTTCGCATTATGAGCTAATCCTAAGGCATGACCCAACTCATGTGTGCATACATTCTGTTTCTGAGCAGATGTAAAATTATCCATCTGATATGTATTGAACTTAATTGTACCAGCCGAAGAAGTAACTCCAGCAGTTGAGCTTACCTCATAGTAATCAGAAATGGTAACATCGTTAATCGTATTCCAAGCGTCTTTGCGAATAACACCGGATTTATAATTATTCCATGTGCTTACGGCAGAATTAAATTGAGTTTGGTAAGATGTACTCCCTTTCCAATCCAAATGTTTGCCAGAATCAACCAAGTACCAATCCAAAATAGCAGTAGTAGCAGCAGACGCTGGAATAACAGAAATAGATAAAAACAAACACAAACATAGGAGAGCCATCAAAAACTTTCTGCATTTTTGCATTTACCTCACACCCTTTCTAAATATTGTAAAACAAAAGCTACATTATAATTATTGTTTGCGCCGAATCACCTCCACATAAACATTCCAACAGGCACCCTTAACCACTTATATTACAGCAAATACTTCAGCGAATATATTAGCGGTAAGTATGAACAAAATGAAAACTTTTTCGTTTCCCTAAAATGTAAAGTTTACTGATGTAATTGTAATCGCATCCGAAGAAGCATTAGTTATCCCAACATAATAATATGCTGTAGAATCAGCCGTTTTAGTTACTGAGCCATTTTTGGCTGTAATAGTTCCTGTTTTCCATACATCAGCATATGGAGTGGAGCGTTGGCTAGATTTCATAAATTGATATTTTATTGTTGCGCTTCGATTTAACGAATACGAAAATTTCATTGCTGTATTTGATGTAATATAAAATGCATTCGGACCGGGCATACGAAAACTTGTATACCAGCCATTATTCAATGTAATATTCGGAGACCAGTGATACCTTGCGTTTGTAGTTCTCGGTATAATACCTTCGTCTACAACTTCTCCATTCTCGTTATATACAGTGTAATAAATTTCATTATAATTTTGATCTGATTCTGCTGCATTTACTGTTACACACAAACCCATCATCATTGCCAAAGATAAAATAGTTACTATAATTTTTTTCATTCTTTTCATTTGACTTTTCCTCTCTATTTACTAAGATTGATAGTGCCTTGTTTCAATGTTAAATAATCGGAAGTTGCGCTAGTAATATATAAATTGTATTCTCCCCCCTCTCTAACTTTTAATTCGTAACTTCCGCTTAGACTTCCAAAACTTTCTCCGTCATACATAACCCCATCTTTAATATATCCTATAACCAGCACCTGATTAGAAACCACATCTGACTCATATTTTTCAAACGAAAAGGTTAATATATCCCCTGCTTTACAATTCCAACCTGCATAATCCTCCAGATAAAATACTGCCATACTTCCGTTAGTCATAATAATTTCAGGCGTCGTATCATTCTCCACCTTAAACTCAGAAACAGATAATGGCAGCACAATATTATCATCTGCAACGCTCTTTATAATATGGCTTTCAGTTATAACGTTCCCAGCATTATTCTCTGTATTACTTTCTTCACCATGCGTAATCTCCGATTTCGAATTATCTATGACTTCTTTTCCGATCAATCCTTCGTTTTCATCTGTAACTAATTCTGCTCCAAACAGCCCATTAATCCACTGAACCAGTTTCCCTCCTGTCGCCGCATTGGCAATCCCTCCTGTTGTAAAAAGAATAATACTTACCACCATTACAGTTGCAACGCGAGCCAACCGTTTACGGCTATGTGCGTTACTTTCATTAAATAGTTTGATCTTCTTTTGTGAGGAAATATCGCTTTTCTTTTTTTGCTCTAAACATTGTGCAGCCTCTAGGATATATTTATCGTTAATTTCATTCATTGCATAAAAAATATCTGATTTCAAAGTTTTCATAAATACTTCCTTTCCGCTAATTGTTCTCTCAGCTTTTTTCTTGTTCTAAATAAGATTGTTTCGACTTTGCTTTTGCTCATATTACAACATTTCATAATCTCTTTTACCGACATAAAGTACCAATATCTTAATACAAAAACTTGTCGATGAGGTTTTTGCAACGATTCCAAAAAATCCTCAACAATATCTTTCAATTCATTATTTTCCCAATTTTCTCCTCCCGCTTTCGCCAGATAATTACTCAATTCCTCATATGGCAAACACATATCTATATCTCTTTTTGCCGCATGAATATGTTCATACTTTTTTAGCGCCTGATTCCTTGCAATTTTTAAAATATAAGCTTTCAAGTTATCTGGTGTTTTTGGGGGAATCGTAAACCAGACACCTAAATATGTATCATTTGTACATTCTTCAACATCTAACTGATTCTTTATCAGCTTGCCAATTATAAATGATACAAGTTTCCCATATTTCTTCTCTGTTTCTAGCAATGCATCCTCAGATCGGCAATTATATAGTTTAATTATTTCTCTATCGTCCATTACAACTCTTCCTTTATTTATTAAGTACGGATTCGATCCCTTTTGCTTGCAAGTTATAAAACTTTTTGTATTTGTCATTTCAGCTACACAGAATATAGCTTTTGATGTTAACAGTGCCTAACCCTTTCCATGCTGGTGTTTTAATAAAAAAGCCAGAGGTCAGTGTCTCTGGCAAAATGTATATTATATTAAGTTTGCTAAGTTCGTCCAATTTGCATCATAACCCATTATGGACATGATATCTGTGGCTGAAATGGTATGTAACTGTTTTTGAAGTTTGCCAAAAGCAGTTCTCATAGATGAAATAAAGTCCTTTAAGTCGGATTTGCTTAGTAATAGCGCAAACATTATAGCTATGGCGTATGCATCATTAGTTCCATAAGTATAGGCGCCATCTTTGGCACGTACAATCCCTAAAACGGAGAAATTTTTAATACTTTTTGTATGATTTATCTGCCATGGTACCTCCTATATATAAAAAGCCCCCGGGTCCGAAGGACACCGGAGGACAAACTGGCAATCTCTTGTATAAGTATTATACTACACATTGGCAAAATGTCAATGACACTATGCTGATTTGGTGTGGATCGCGCATCGTGCAGTCCAAATTTTTCAATTTCACTTTATTAACCTGCTATTCCAAAAACAATTCAAACCCATAACAGCTCTACAAAGAAACAAGGACATTGATATTTACTATCAACATCCTTGTTCTAATTATTACACCATCTCAGGAAGTTTGTAGCCTAATTTTTACATTGCGTCTGCGAAGTCATCTAATGACATACTTACTCTACTTGCGCCTACCTCAGGTTCTAATATACCATCCTGAACAAGTGAATATATTTCAAGGCATCTGCCTTGTTGTATTCCTTCCTGTATGCCAAGCTTTTTATGATCATCCTATGCCTTACACATATTTACCACATCTTCCTTTTCATCATACTTAATATCAGTTCTTGTCTCAATATAACCTATCACCTACAATAATTGCCCATAAAGCAGTATCGATATACTCACCATTTTTATAGTATTTTTGTCTGGCCACGCCTTCTAACACCATGCCGCATTTCTTTAATACCGCAGAGGAAGCATCATTTCCATAGAATACTTCTGCCTGAACTCTGTTAAATCCAACTCTATCAAAGGCATAATCTAAGACAGCCTCCAATACTTCTGTCATAATGCCTTTATTCCAAAATCCGGGAGACAGCATATAGCATATATCACACATATGACATGCTTCTTCCACATTTCCCAAATTAATTGTTCCTATCAATTCTCCCGTTTCTTTCCACTCAATTACCCAATGAAAATATGAATCCGACTCATAATTAGATATCCAATGCTTTACCTTGTCCCTATATATTTCTATGTCATCAACAGGATTAAATGGATAGTATCTGCAAACTTCATCATACTTAGCCCAATTTTCATACATCATAGTATAATCGGATAGTTTGATTCTTCGTAAAAAGCATCGTTTTGTTTCAAAATTCTGTGTACCTATATAATTCATAAATTATTCCTTTTCATATTCAAAATAAATTCCTGCAAATATCTATTAATCACCTACATGGTATAATATACAGATACAAGATACATCTACTCCCCCTGTAATATAAAAATCATGCCCCAACACAAATCAGTTGGGGCAATTTCTATACTTTTAAGCTATTATACTACACCATCTCAGGAAGTTTGTAGCCTGCTTTTTGCATTGCGTCTGCGAAGTCATCTAATGACATACTTACTCTACTTGCCCCTACCTCAGGGTCTAATATACCATCCTGAACAAGCGAATATACTTCAAGACATCTTCCTTGTTTCATTCCCTCCTGAATGCCACGCTTTTTATGATCGTCCCATGCCTTACACATATTTACCACCTCTTCCTTTTCATCATACTTAATGTCAGTTCCTGCAAATAGATTGATAGCTGCTACTGTCTCAACGTCAACCCTTGTAAAGGTTTCGTCTTTTGTAATTAAATCATTCAGCTTTCCCTCATCTGACGCATTTTTCAGCACTTCAAACAGTGGTTTCAGACCTGTTTTGAACTTGGAAAAATCCTTAATCTCCAGTGGATTCAACAGATTAATCCTGTAATCGTTGATAAATGGCCGAAATCTTTCGTCCATATGAGGCATCATCTCAACAAGACTTCTTGGACCATCCCAGTTTTTTGTTCCAAGATATAATGTAATTGTAATCACCGGTGTCAGCCTATCCTCAAGTGTAAACCCTGATAAAAACTCATCTGATGATTTATAATCTTTGTTTTTCTGATGTTGCTTCTTCGCCTCGTTGACCTGTTCTCCATAATTCATGGCATCATAAATCATGGTCTTAACCGGCATCGCATAATGAACGTCTGCCTGTGCCTCTATCCCCATCAGTACGATGTATACTGATTCTGTATATTTTACAGACACCCCCTTTAACAAATCTCTCCATTTCTGCTTAACAATCTGCTTCTTATCAATACCGAAAACTGATAACACCTCTGTAGTGTCACATTCCTTTAAATTCTCCGGTTTGATAACCTTCTCTCCGTCAAACAATACATAATTGCAGATTTCACTAAACCTCGTATTATCTGACAAATACTCCTTTGCCTTCGAGTCCTTTGTACCCAAATTAACCTCCTCTTCTCGTGTGAGCAGGAAAATCTGAAGTCGAATAAAAATACTGTATACTTATGCTTTCCACGTATATAATGTGTACAATAATCCCTTATATAAAAGCCGGCAAAATCCCCACAACTCGCTTTTCTCGCAATGTTTTCACATCTGACATTTCAATTTTCCTGCTATTAACTGGTAACATAAAGCATTGAAAATTTCCATGTCTTTGTCGAAAAATGCGAAGTGGTCTGCCCTCTTCAAAGTGATACACACCGGAAAAATATGCTGTGGTGTCGTATTTACAGAAATATAATGCTTTGAGTTGATTGTAGCACACAGAAGTAAGCTTGTCATTATATTTTTCATCTGTGATAATACTTGCAAGATAACATGTCATGCCCGACATCCAGAATGTTAAAAAGAAGCTTCCATGGCAAAAACCGCAATAATCTCCCGCTTCATTACACAAGAAGAATGCAAAACTATTTTCATCTGCCCTGCATTAGTCACTATAATGGTCTGACTGACGCCACATATTCGTTTAGCTTCGCTCTTATCTCTTCAAACTGCTTTCCTGTAACCTCATTATCCGACTCAAATGCCATCATTTTGTCAAGATATCCTCTCTCCTTTGCTATCTGAAGGCTGATAGGATAAACCAGCTCAAATGTCAGTGCAATATGCCCTGCAACATGGTCTACCGCGGTCTTTTTACAGGAACGAAGTACTGCGTGCCTCTCATCAAAGGCTGCCATAACCTCAGGACTTACCTGCGAATTTTTCAGTTCCTCAGTCGTCACATTATATATATCCTCTGCCGGAGTATCTACATTTACCCTAAAAATATCCACCTTATCAGCATCCCGTAGTATATTGCAAAACATAACCGTATACTCGTCAAGCCTCTCATCTATCCTGAAAGCGCTGTGATTTCTTATCGCATTCTCAACAATCACACCATATTTATCATCATGAAATCCATCCACATATGTGTCGATAAGTCCTTCCTTAAACAACAGGTCTGCTCCAAAATTGGCATGATCGACAGACTGTGCATCGTTAAATGTGTTATAGCGCTTAATCTGTTCAAATCTTCCGACATCATGCAGCATCCCTGTGAGCCATGCCACATCTGTCTCATATTCATCAAGCTTTAAATCCCTTGTTATCAGCTCGCAAAGCTCCGCTACCCTATAGGTATGGTCTATTTTGAGCTTAATCTTTGGGTATGTGGCGTTGTATCCTGATGTGTATTCTGCGAATGTGTTTTTTACTCGTTCTCTATCTATTATCATGTTTATTATCCTTTCAAAAAAACGGCTTATCGTGGCTTCATTGCTGCTGTTTTAACTCCCATCGCACCACATCTCTATGTGGATTAACCCTGGCAAGTCCAATCTCCGTAATTGTCGCTTCAAAAGGCACAAAACTTTCCTGCATTACTGAAAATGCCATCTGCATCTGTTCCTTTGTCAGTGTCTTTCCAAGTGTAATATGTGGCAGCCAGCTCATTGGCTTGTAATATCTGCTCACTGTAGATTCCGGAATGCTTTTCATCTCATCAAATACTTTTTCCGATAAATCCTGTAAATATCCGTTAAGCACCGGCGTGGCATAAAATACATATGGCAGCAATTGCCCAACTGACACAATGCTAATCGTCCCATTAGAAAGTGAATTTCGCAGATTATCCATTGCTCCCAATAAAGCATTTTCACTTCGGGCTTCTATTGCCGATATCGTCATGTGTGGCGGCACATTGTTATCCGTCATGAATGAATTACCTGTTTTCTCAGCTATTTTATTTATATATCGTTGTAAAATATGCTCTGCCGTCTTGTCAAAATATACAGATACAAGATACATCTACTTTCCCCTGTCATATAAAAATCATGCCCCAACACACATAGGCCGGGGCAATTACTGTTTCTATTTATCCTTTCCTCTCCTCATCGCTACAGCTCCCGGCGATGATATTGCACTTCCCAATACAAGCTTCACAAGCCAGATAAAAAATACTATCACAAGTACAGGAATAAGACACGTTGTAACTATAAGCACTGCCAGTCCATCAATGAACTTGTTGACCATGTTCTTTACACTATTTGCCGTAACTGACAATGTATTTTTCACACTGTTTACTGCATCCTTCGCCTTATCTATAAAACTGCTTTCAGTATCTTTACTCTTCTTGCTATCCTTATCATCATCCTTTGATGCTTCTGATTCATCCGCTAAATCATTTGCCTCATCGATTGTCGCATCAATTGACTCCTGATATGTACTGTAAATCATTTTTGAGACATGCACGCTTACCGGAATAACCGCATATATTGCCAGACCAAAAATGAATATTTTTACACCTATTTTCCAAAAGAGCTCCTTTTTGCTTCCAAAATATACTGCCAACGCGAGCATTGATACCGGAATAAGCCATTTGAAAGTCAGCGTGCCCAAAATAGTCAACAGATATTTTTCAAGATATATTGCTGAAACAACAATCAGAAAATATCCTGCCAGATCCATTAATTTATTTGCAACAGGAGTTCCGTCATCTCCCGGCGCTAATGTAATAAGTGTTGAAACTGCTGTAGCACTTGCGCTCAGCTCCAATGCAGTTGTTTTCTTTTCATCGAGATACTTTATAGTTTCTTTGTTTATTTTTGACTCAGGCGATGAATAGCTTTTTGCAAGTCCAAAAAATGAACTACCTGCAATAATTATACACACTATAATTGCAACTACTCTGAATATTATGCTTCTTTCAAACGATGAATCAGTTTTATTTTCCATAATGACTTATACCCTCATATTCTATAAAAATGTTCTTTTTCCCTCTTCCCGGCTATTCTTCAAGGTAGATGCAGCTCCCTCTCCGGCAAAATATTCCTTCACCAGCTTTACAACTACACCCGAAAGCAAAAATACCGCGATAAGGTTTGGTATGACCATAAGGCCATTGAAGGTCTCCGCTATGCTCCACATCAATCCGAGGTTCATTGTCGCACCGACTATCGCAACGAGCGAATATACTACCATGAACGGCTTATTTGCCTTAGTTCCGAATAAGAACTCTATGCATCTGGTTCCGTAAAGTCCCCAGCCTATGATGGTTGAAAATGCAAAACAGCACATGGCAACCGCTGTAAAGATTGATACCCAGCCGCCGTAGGTGGATGTAAATCCGCTGATGGTAAGCTCTGCGCCTGCTGCTTCTCCATAGCCCACAGAAACTCCGCTGCAAAGTATGACAAGCGCTGTGAGTGTACATATCACGATAGTGTCCACAAACACCTCAAATATGCCAAAGAAGCCCTGCTTTACAGGCTTTTTGGTGTCTGCACAGGCATGTGCGATAGAGCCTGTTCCAAGACCTGCTTCGTTTGAAAAAATTCCTCTGGAAACTCCCTTTTTCATGCTCATAAAAAAGCTTCCTACTGCTCCGCCTGTCACTGCTGACGGATTGAACGCGCCCTCTATTATGGCTCCGAATACGCCCGGTATAGCTTTAAAGTTGACGATTACTACTCCAAGTGCCAGCAGAATATACATCACTGCCATAAATGGCACAAGCTTTTCAGTAACCTGGCCTATACGCTTGATTCCTCCAAGCAGAATAAGCGCAATGAGAGCGGCAAGCACTATTCCTATTATGAGATTGAACGTTGATGCCGACTCTTTTGAAATTATATCGAAATTATATAAAGCTGAATCAATCGCTGTGGTTATGGTGTTTACCTGTGTAGCGTTTCCTGTACCGAACACGGTGAGCACGCCAAACGCTGAGAACAGATATGCCAGCCAGTGCCAGTGCTTTTTAAGACCGTTTTTAATATAGTACATAGGGCCGCCTACCAGGTCGCCGTTTGCATTTCTCTCGTGAAAATGTACAGCAAGTGTGACCTCCGAGAACTTGGTGCACATGCCCAGAAGTGCTGAAATCCACATCCAGAACACCGCTCCCGGTCCGCCTATCGCGATGGCTCCCGCAACTCCTGCCACATTTCCTGTACCGACCGTCGCCGCAAGTGCCGTACACACTGCCTGAAACGGTGTGAGCGCTCCGTCGGATGCCTCACGTTTTTTGAGCATCCTGCCAAGCGTAACCTTCATCGCATATGGAAACTTTCTAATCTGAATAAATCCCGTTCTGAAGCTCAAAAGCAGCCCGACACCTATGATACATATCATCGCAGGCACGCCCCAGATAAAATTGTTGACCACGTCATTGACTTTTTCTATTACTGATAACATCTTTTTCTCCTACTGAATTTAGTGTAACGTATAAAGTATAACACGGTTTGTACAATTTTTTATATATTTAATTTCATTTTTTTGAAGTTTTTCTTTATAAAAAACACCCGGATATAGCAATTTATCTATATCCGGGTGTTTATTTTTGTATAATATGATTAAAGGGTCAAAAGGTATCATCGATGCATGCTTGCATGCAATTCGATGTATACCTTAGTGACCCGCACTACACCGAGAAAGTAGCAATTTGCTGCGGAAACGCAGGAAATTAGCGGATTTCGAGGTGGAGTCAGATTACGGGAATGCGTAGCATGTAGTAATCTGATTAATCATAAATGAGGGGCAAAATACCTTTTGACCCTCATATCATAATATATACAGGATATCCCTCTACAGTCCCTGTGTCATCTTGTAATCTATAAGTGTCATGAGTGATTCTGACTCGATGGCGAGCTGCTCACACTCCTCAATCCACTTGTCATAGGCTTCACTCGCCTCATCCTCCGGCTCCTTTGCTTCGAGCGCCTCCATCATGGCATTGACCTCGGCAAATTCTGCCTTGATATCCTCTAAGAGAGAGTCTTTTGTTGATTTCATAGTATCCTCCCAATTGATTTAACGTAAAATATATTTTTATGTTCTCATGATAGCTCGAATAGAGCCACCGCCACACAATTTCACAAAAATTTCATTCTACAAAGTGTGGCTCAAGCATCTCAAGCTCCGCCACATCTATGCAGTTTGGAATCGTGCCGTTTATCACGTCCTGCTTACACTCTGCGTAGTCAAACCACTTTACAGAGTCGATTTCCTCCTTCTGCACGGTGATGTCCGCTTCGTCCACATCGAGCCACAGAAGAAACACCTTGCTTATCTGGTTGTCCAGGAATCTTTCTCCGTGAAACACCTCGTCTGCATGGTGTCTGTGCAGTCCACAGTCGATAAGCTGTGCCGGATCTATTGTCAGGCTCAGCTCCTCCCTAAGCTCTCTGAGTGCAGACGGTATATAGTCCACACCGGCCGGTATGTGTCCCGCACTTGATATGTCATAACAGCCCGGAAAGGAGTCTTTTTCCATGCACCTTTTCTGCAAAAGTATCTGTATGGAATTTCCACGGTGTCTGACTATCCAGACATGCGCAGTCCTATGAAGTATATTGTTTCTGTGCGCCTGCTTGCGCTCTACGGTCTGTCCTGTTGGATTTCCCTGCTCGTCCACTATATCAAAATATTCCATATGAGACTCCTTTCCCTGCTCAATAAAGTGCATTTTTTGAGATATATTATAGCTTATTTCTGATCGAAGTACCTATCCCGGAAATCAAGGATTTCCGGGATGGTTCGGCGGTCGCCGAACTTCGATTTAGCCAAATATGAAATTATGCAAGCACAATTTCATATTCGCCTTAAATCTTGTACTTCTCGTCGCTTACGTCCTATTCGATAGGTGCTCCTGCCGGCATTGGTTTCTCCGGTGTCAGGAGTGCGAGATTGCCCTCTGCATCCTCTGCGCACAGCAGCATTCCCTCTGATAAAACACCTGCGAGCTTAGCCGGTTTTAAGTTTACAAGAACCATTACCTTCTTGCCTACCATCTCCTCAGGAGAATAGTACTTTCTGATACCTGATACTATCTGCTTTGTCTGGTTTCCAATCTTTACCTGTGAGCAGAGAAGCTTCTTTGACTTCGCAACTGCCTCACATTTTACGATTTCACCAACCTGGAACTGGAGCTTTTCGAAATCATCAAATGTGATTTCTTCCTTTGCTTCCACATCCATCGGCTCAAGGTCTGCACCATCTGCGGCATTTTCACCTGCACCACAGCCACATGCTGCCTTACCCTCAACTGCAGCAAGCTTAGCCTGCTCAGCCTCAAACTCTGCTTTCTGTACCGCCTGGATTTTCTCTACCTCAGGCATCACATCCTCTGCCTTTAATCTGCCGAAGAGGATCTCAGGTTTGTCTGTAACCTTTGTGCCGCTCTCATAAAGACCAAATTTGTCAAGGTCATCGAACTCACGGAGTGTTGTGTTAAGCTGTGCCACAATCTTTTCTGCTGTCTCAGGCAGGAATGAATGAAGCAGGCTTGCTCCGATTGTGATAGACTCTGTGAGGTTGTAAAGCACCTCAGCAAGACGATCCTGCTGTGCCTCGTCCTTTGCAAGCACCCAAGGTGTTGTCTCATCAATGTATTTGTTGCAGCGACGGAAAAGTGCGAATACCTCTGTGATGGCATCTGCCACACGAAGTCCTTCCATTTTCTTTGCCACTTTATCTCTTGTGCCGGTAACAACAGCCTTAAGATCTGCGTCAATGGTAGTCTGATCTGCATCGCCTGTTGCGCCTGTGCTCTTTACGATGCCGTCAAAATATTTATTGCTCATGGAAACTGTTCTGTTTACAAGGTTTCCAAGTATGTTTGCAAGGTCTGAGTTGAATCTCTCGATTACAAGATCCCATGTGATGATTCCGTCGTTCTCGAATGGCATCTCATGAAGCACAAAGTAACGTGTGGCATCCACGCCGAAAAGTCTGACCATATCGTCTGCGTAAATAACATTTCCTTTTGACTTACTCATCTTGTCACCGCCCTGAAGCAGCCATGGGTGTCCGAATACCTGCTTTGGAAGCGGAAGGTCAAGTGCCATAAGAAAAATAGGCCAGTAAATAGTGTGGAAACGCACTATATCTTTTCCGATAAGGTGCAGATCTGCAGGCCAGTTTTTCTTGAAAAGCTCTGATGATCCGTCAGGATCGTAGCCGATTTTTGTGATATAGTTTGTGAGGGCATCAAGCCATACATACACTACATGCTTTGGATCGAAATCTACCGGAATTCCCCAGCTGAATGATGTTCTCGATACGCAAAGATCCTGAAGTCCCGGAAGCAGGAAGTTGTTCATCATCTCGTTTTTCCTTGAAACCGGCTGGATGAAATCAGGGTGTGTGTTGATGTAGTCGATGAGTCTGTCTGCATATTTGCTCATCTTGAAGAAGTATGCCTCCTCCTTTGCAGGCTGTACCTCACGTCCGCAGTCCGGACATTTTCCGTCCACGAGCTGTGACTCTGTCCAGAATGACTCACATGGTGTACAGTAAAGTCCCTCGTATGAACCTTTGTAGATATCGCCCTGATCGTAAAGCTTCTTGAAGATTTTCTTTACACATTTCTCATGATCCTCATCTGTTGTGCGGACAAAATTGTCATATGATGAATTTACCATATCCCAGATTCTCTTTACCTCACCTGAAATCTGATCTACAAACTCCTTCGGTGAAATTCCGGCTGCCTCAGCCTTTTCCTGGATTTTCTGTCCGTGCTCATCTGTTCCTGTCTGGAAATATACGTCGTATCCCTCTGCTCTCTTGTATCTGGCGATTGCGTCTGCAAGGATGATCTCATATGTGTTTCCGATATGAGGCTTGCCTGATGTGTACGCAATGGCTGTTGTCATGTAATATTTACCTTTGTTTGCCAATTTAGTTTCCTCCTGTTTTTCTCAAAATGCGTATAAATACATAACTCCACCCTCAAATTCGCCTTTTCAAGGCTTCTCCGCTGCTTCGCAGCTACAATTTTCGGTCTCCGTTATGCCGTCTGATTTCGCATAAAGCACTTCTGCAAACAAGTTTGCGCGTTCTTTATGCTCATCATACTTCTTTTATACGCTAAAAAACGCCTCCTCAGGAGAAAACTCCCAAGAAGACGATTATATCGTGGTACCACTTCTCTTCACGCAGCTATCAAAATCATCCGGCATCTTTTGCCGGCTCTGCTGCGCCTCTTTCCGCTATAACAGGCGGTTCCTGTCAGTATCTAGCCAATGGTTCGATACTGCTGCTCCAAAGCCATGTTCCTCCTACTTTAGGTCATCCCCTCTCAGCCTGTGTGGGATTTCTCTGTAAATCTGCCATAAAAGTACTCTCTTTTTCGTCGCTTTTATCTCATACATTTCTAGAGTAGCATGTGGCTTTTAAATTGTCAACTGTTGTAAGTCAACTTTTCTTTTACCAATCTTTTAAAATGCAGGCTGTACTTGTAACTGCAAAATAATAGAGCAGGCTCACCCTGCTTTCAATAGCTTTCTATTTGGAAACTCAGAGATTTCCAGCATTGGTGCTTTTTTCTGCATATCCTCTTTTGTACAGCCCTCAGTCCTTGTAATAGGATAAGGCAGCTCAAATTCCATGCTTGTTCCCTTTCTAAGTGAAAACGATGTCCCCGGCATATCAGGGTACATTGTGCAAAAAACATTCTCACTCACAAGTGTCATATAATTATCGCCCATAAGACTATAGCGATTCAGCATCAGCCCGCCTTCCTCTCCAAGATCGCAGTCTTTATTATAGATACGAACCTTTAACAGACAATAAAATGAAGTATTTTTTACTGTTGCTTCATCTGCCTGCCCCATATTATAACGCTCATAAAGTTCTCTTGTATCTACTACCTCATAGCCCAGAACCTGTACAGCATATCCGTCGATACACTCTTCAACAGTATCCACATAATCATTTCCAAAATCTACAGTTTCTCCCACATCATATATGTATACCGGCACTTTATCAGCATTTTTATTAACCACAATTACACGAGCTGTATACAGAATAAGCAAAATTAACCCGCAAATAATAAGCACTCTTTTTCTCACCCGCATATCCTGCCCTCCTTAAGTTTTACAATTTCATCAGATAATTCCTCCAATGTCTGCATATCATGGCATGAAATGATCACAAGTGCTCCCCGCTCTTTCTGTTTTCTAACAACTGATTTAACCATTTCCTTTCCATCATCATCCAGGGCATTTGTCGGCTCGTCTAATACTACGATATCGGGATTTCCAAGAACTGCTGCCGCAATCCCCAGTCTTTGCTTCATTCCAAGTGAATACTTTTTATATTTTTTCCTTCCCGCCAATCCTAGTCCTACGTCATCAATTAATCCACGTATTTCATTCTCCACGCTCTTTTTATCCACATTACTATCCACTTTTGCAAGAAGCTTTAAATTATCCTCTCCTGAATACATATCCAAAAACGCAGGATTTTCCAGCAAAAATCCGATACTCTCCGGAAAATCAATATCTTTTCCAAGTTCTTTGCCATCAATACACACCTTGCCGCTCGTTGGACGAATCAATCCGATAAGTGCTCTCATAAGCATTGTCTTTCCCGAGCCATTTATTCCCTGAAATCCATATACCTTTCCTGATGACATATCCAGATTTATATCTTCAAGCACTATACTTTTATTGATTGTTTTACAAAGCTTTTCTACCTCTATATGTGCCATTCTAGTTTTCCTCCTGAATAATGTTATACTTTTTGAACCTTATCACACCCACTATAACTGTTATAAATATTATCAAACACATAACAGGGATTGCCGCTTTGCAATCTATACCATCCTCATTTATCCACGAATGCCTTATCAGCATTGCATAATTTCCAATAACAAACAGGCTTTGAAAATATGCTGACAGCAGCAAAACCATGCACATTACCATAAAACTGTATATCGGCTTAAGCCAGAGTCCCAGTGCCATTTGTATCTGGCATATTGCTACAGACAACATAAAAACCATTACTATATCTCCAACCGGCATTATTGCATGTGGCTTAAGTGACGTATCTGCCCCCAGATTAAAAAGAACTGTCTGCATATCTGTATTTACCTGCATACCGGACTGTATACCGCTTATAATGCAAAAAGCCAGAATTAATATAAAAATTATTCCGAAGAAAATCATATTGCAGAGCAGATTCCATATACATTTTGACAGCCACCATTTCACACGGCTTTTTCCCTTTACCAGAAGCTTGTTTCCGAAACCGCATAAATTGTTCATGGGATAACTCAGAGTCCCAAAAAGTATCATTACAAAAAGCAGCATCCATGTCACTGGAAATTGAAACACATTTTCCATAGACAGTTTATACTTTTCCATACCACCGAAATTATATAGCAGAACATCTCCCATATGCTTTTGTGTACTTATACCATGCTGCGCATACGAATTTATTTTCTGCCACAGCATAAACAGTACAGCCATTTCAAATATAATCGGAAACAATAATAATTTCAGGTTTTTTATGCAGCCATATTTTATGTCATAACATAACAATTTCCACATTTTCATATATGCATCCTCACATTACATCTTTTTTATGCATCAAAACCACATTAACCACTATTGTTATAACAGCCATTAACATAGACATTAAAACTATGATCCAAAGTTTTGCCGGATATCCGGTCTGTACACACTTGGTAAAATAAAATGGTGAAAATTGATAATTTTCTGTCCCCGGAGTATTTGAAAATAACATATTATTAAGTACATTTAATACCATGGCGACAGCAAACGGAAAAATACAATTAACCCATTTATATTTAATAAATTGCGCCGACAGCATCGTAATACATGCCAAAGCTCCGCAAAACATAAAATCAACCAGCAAATATATCGCTACATAAGCAAATGGCTGCGTATAATACAGGCTTGAAAATAGAGAATTGCCAAAAACACCATACATAGTGTCGTATGTAGGAACAGGTGTTATTGCCGGAATAAACAGCGCAGTAAGCATAAAATTGATGATCAGCGGCACTACCATTGCAAGACCACCGGCAATAAATGTTGCCAGAAATTTGGCTGTCAGGTAGCTTTTCTCTCCTGCTCTTACCAGCATCTGACGCATATATCCGCTGTTTTTTTCTCCACAAAATGACCAGCCGTACGGCAATGCTATAAGCAGCGGAAACACAAAAAAGTATAGTGATGACCCTAACGAAAAGCCTTCACCACCAATCCAATTATTAAATAACGTAAATCCCTCATAACAAGGATTGATACCATCATATATCTGACTGTTGTATACAAGATTTACATTATAAACCAGCCCTACTATGCCTATCATAGTTCCTATGATTATGGATATGGCAAAATATCTGGTCTTAATCGCCTTGTTAAGCTCAATTTGTAATACATTTTTCATATGCTACTCCAATCTGAGATCTATAAACTGCCTGTTCTCTTCATCACCATTAAAGTTTACCGACAGATAAAGCTTGCTTAAGTCCATATTATCAATCTGCAGCAATGCCGGATCTACACAAAATCCTATCTGAGCATCAAGCGACTGCCCCTGCACCAGTGTATAATCATATATCCCATGCTCATTGTCCTTTGCATTTGAAAAATAAATCGGATACCCTAAAAGCTGACATGCACCATTAATTTCATATACCAGAGAAATATCCCCAACAGTGCATACTTCATCCTCGATATTTTTTACAGATATATCACAAAGCAGAAACTTTCCGCAAGCCACCTCATCCTTTTTCAGTATCGCAGGCTTTTCGGGATCAGCTCCCATATAATAATCGGTTTCTGTAAGTTTATCCTGCACACCATCAATTTCAGCCGCAGTATCATATATTTTTACACTATTTACAATATAACTTTTGGCAACATATTCTCTATTTGTGCCATAATCCACGTTTTTTACCTGAATTTCATCTCCAATATTATAAATATCACCTTCATTATCTATAACTATATCCTCGACTTCAGGTCTATCGCTTTCATCACCTTTACCCAGGTTGCCGTAGCTTTGTTTTTGATTTGACGAGCAGCCTGAAAATGTGGTTATAAGCATTGAAATTGCCATGATTGCAGTGAATATTTTTTTCTTCTCCATAAGTGCTCCTTATTTGCTTAACGTGTACGTTGTCTCATTAACAATTATTGACTCAATATTATTTATATCAACAAGGCGGTTAAAAACCAATTTATTCTTTCCATCAATTGTTTCACATAAATATTCTGTATTGTCTATATCTACATCACATGAATGGCAGCCATTTACATTATGTTCATCCACAACATACTTTGTCCCATCTTTATAATTAATACATACATAGTAGCAATACAGAGGATCTTTAGACTGTATCTCATCCAGTCCCAGTCCGCTCTTCATGTCAATACTCATAGACAATGGAGAAATTTCCACTTTCCCTCCATCCTGATTCTCATATGTCACACTCTCTACTTCGTCCCTGCAAGGAATCGTAATAGTTGATGTCTCTACCTCGCTTTCTATTTCATCACGCTTCTGATCATTTATATCCAATTTATAATACTCGCTCAATTTGCATGGAAACTTATCTATTTTCAGTTTAATATTTTTCTCTTCATCAAGTGTCATATAATCGTAGCAATATAATTTTTCATCTGTGGAATTCGCAACATCTACATAAATATTGCCTCCGGGTAAAACATCAAATCTGAATGTCGATTTATCCTCGGCTATCCATGCACCTTTTAATTCATTTTCCGTCTCTCCATAGTTGAGTACATCAACACCGCCCTTTTTTTCCATGGTAAACTCCACCACTGCTGCATTTTTGTCTCTGACTGCCGACACTATCGTAATTGTTGTTCCATCTACACTTGTTGTTATGTCGGGGTATGAAACAGCCTTACCAATAAGTTCCTCTGCCTTTTTTGTATCTGTATTCTCAAAGGTTCTTTCAGGATAAGTTACATCCAGTTTTCCGCCTTTACCGTCATCAATTACCTCGTCATGAGCCGGTACATTTTTGTGTCCTGCTGTTCCCCATATTCTCGAAAACAATTCTCCATTTGTTGCTGCATTAACAGCGACAGGAGCTACTACGAGAATTACAACACATGCTGCCGCTATCTTTGCCGTTGTTTTTTGCCTGTCTTTCCATATATTTTTCCTGTATTCCCTTAACATTTTCTTTTTATTGTCATTATATTTCTTTGAAAAAACATGTGTTCCATCCAAGCTGTCAAACTCTTCCAGCGAAATATCATATTGCTCTAAATTTCTCATTTCCATCATTTCCTTTCGTCAATGTCTTCAACAATAGCTTTGCACGCTCAAACCTTTTTCTTACATTAGCTTCCGTAATCTCCATTTCCTTTGCCGTTTCCCTCACAGATAATTCCTTTATGATCATACAATTAAGAACCTCATAATATTTTTCCGGAAGCTTTTCTATCATCTGTATGATTTCTTCTCTCTGATCATCTAAATCTTCCTTTCCGGTCTGCTCAAAATCGTCATTGCAATCCGAGAAAAACATTACTTTCTGTTCTTTCCTCATTTTGTTGTATATATCTATAGATGCATGTTTAATCGTTGTAATAATATACTGCCTGCATTCAACAGACCCGACATCCTTGAAATCAATATTACTTTTCATCAGCTTTAAAAATGCTTCCTGAACCGCGTCCTCCGCCATTCCCTCATCCCTTAATATGCAATATGCAACCTGATACATTTTCTGTTCATATAGCTTATAGCATCTTTCAATAAAACGAACCGATGCTCTTTTTTTCTGCATAAACCCAGGCCTCCTGTGTTTGTAGTTTTGTAATCACACATTATTTGTGCTCTCATTAAATATAACCAAATTTGTAATACATTTGTGACAAAATATATAAAATTCTCAAAAAAGCAAAATAAAAGTGCACAGACTTTAACCATCTGTGCACCTGTTTTTATCTATTTTAATCTTATTTTACCCTATCGTATAATAATATACGCTGTATATGCCGCATACATTAGCAGCATGATGATGCCCTCGCCTCTTTTTATCTCACGCTTTGTCCATGCCATAATCCACACGATGAGTGAAAATACCACAAGCACGATAATATCTATGATATTTTCCTGTATGAATGCTATCGGGCTGATGGCTGATGCAATTCCGAGCACCATGAGTATGTTGAAAATACATGAGCCGACGGCATTTCCGAGCGCCATATCGACCTCGTTTTTTCTGGCTGCGACTATTGATGTCACAAGCTCCGGAAGTGATGTTCCGATAGATACGATGGTTAGTCCGACGAGTGTCTGGCTCATTCCAAGGTCAATCGCTATGCGGCTTGCACTGTCTACTACGACATCTCCACCTACTGCGATGCCGACAGCTCCGATTAGAATGAAAATCACTGCTTTTGGCATTGAGATGAGAGGTATCTCATCGACCTCCTCATCTGATGACTGCCTGTTCTGCTTTAATGTGTGTCTGATAAGGTAGAAAATATATCCTGCAAAGCAGCCGAGCAGTATTATTCCGTCCGCTCTGCCGAGTATCATGCCGATTGTTCCCATTACAAGAAGTAAAATGGCACATATCATCGAGAATGGGAAGTCCCTTTTTAAGGATGCTCCGTCCACCACGACCGGTGTCATCAAAGCGCACACACCGATTACTACCATGAGGTTAAATATGTTTGAGCCTGTCACGTTGCTGACTGCAAGCGTATTATTGTGTGCTATGGATGCTGCCACACTGACCGCTGTTTCAGGAAGCGAGGTTCCCATCGCAACAATTGTCAGTCCAATGATAAGTGACGGCACCTTGAAGCGCTTTGCCACGCTTGAGCTGCCCTCCACGAACAGATCTGCGCCCTTTACCAAAAACACAAAGCCCACTATGAGGCAGAGCAGCACCACTATAAACGGTGCATTATTGATGAAATTTTCCATGTTGATTCCTCCGTTTTTTATTTTTTAAAAGCTTATAATTCCCAGGTGCTCAAGCAATATCTTCACACCTATGAGTATAAGAATGATTCCTCCGGCTATCTCTGATTTCTTTTTATATTTATTGCCGAAAAAGTTTCCGACTATGACTCCGATGATTGAGAGCACGAAGGTTGTAAGTCCGATGATTGCAATAGCCCAGTAGATGTTTAAACTGTCATAGGTAAATGCAAACATGATTCCGACTGCAAGCGCATCGATGCTTGTCGCAATTGCAAGCAGAAGCATCTCTCCCTGATTGAGCGCCAGGTCTTTTTCCACGACCGCGTCATCATCCTTTTCCTTTACTGCCTCATAAACCATCTTGCCACCGATAAAGCCCAGCAGAATGAATGCTATCCAGTGGTCAATGCTTGTGATGTACTTCTCAAACCGGATGCCCAGCATATAGCCGATAAACGGCATAAGCGCCTGAAATCCTCCGAAATACAGACCGATTGTCAGCGCCTGCTTTCTGTTTACCTTTGTCATTCCAAGTCCCTTGCAGATGGATACTGCGAAGGCGTCCATTGACAAACCTACTCCTATGAGCAGGATTTCAATAAATAATACCATATTTTTCTCCCTTTTGCCTAATGTGCGGCGATTAAATTCTCCCGGATAAGCATATGAATGCGTTACTGTTCACACCTAACAGTGTTATCAGCAACATGAACGCTCCATATGAAAAATGAGACCCTCGCATGCAGACACGAAACCTTATAAAGCCATAATTTATGGCTTATATAGCTTTATTGTGTGCTGCATACTTGAGTCTCATTCTTTAATGTTTGCCAGGTCTATTGACCGGTCTGTTGACAAACCACGTATATGTAATGATACGCGAACTACTCCCTCAGAGGTAGTGTGTATTTAATTAATCGCCTTTGCTTCTAAAAAAATATATCAAATGACATGGGCTGTGTCAATGTATTTTACCGCTAATTTTTGTACGGAATGGCTAACTTTTTAAAATCATGGTTGACACGAAAAACAACATGTGATATGTTTACTACGACAGACATAGTATGACACTCGTAGTATGTTACTCGTAGTATTGAATAATTTTAAGATGAAATTAAACACTTTATACAGGAGGTGAATAATGCTCAATATAAGCAGCGATGTCATCCGCGGATACAACGATACCATCATACTCTACCTGCTCCTCGACAGACCATCCTACGGCTACGAGATTTCAAAGCAGATAAAGCTGATATCCGAGGAAAAATACGTCATAAAAGAAACAACTCTCTACTCTGCATTTACCCGCCTTGAGAAAAACGGCTATATCACATCATTCTCTTCGAACGACAATGCAAGTGGAAAGCGCCGGACCTACTATCAGATTACTGATGCCGGCAGAGAATATTACAGGATGAAATGCGAGGAATGGAAGCTGACACTTGATGTAGTAAGCAAATTTATACGATTTTAAAGGAGACATTTTATGGAAACTATAAAGAATTATCTGGAAAATATGTTTTCGCACCTCCCGAATACCCCCGAGGTGCAAAAAGCCAAATATGAGCTCTATCAGATGATGGAGGATAAATACAACGAATTAATATCCGAGGGCAAATCCGATAACGAGGCCATAGGAATCGTCATATCAGAGTTTGGAAATCTTGACGAGCTTGCTGACTCACTCGGTATCAAGAGCTTCGTGGATCCTAGCCAGGCAATGCCTGCCGCCAATACACTCTCACACGAAACTGCAGCTGCATTTCTCATGGATTCAGCAAAGCACGCATATCTCACTGCCTTTGGAGTGCTGCTTTGCATAATCGCAAGTCTTGGACCGATATTCAGCGAATGCATTCCGCGTTCACTCGCTTCACCGGACGCATCTGATGCAATCGGCATCACGTTCCTGTTCGTTTGTATCGCTGTGGCAGTCGGCTTCTTTATCTTCTCAGGTTCTCTCTCATCTAAATGGAGCTACCTGAAAAAAGAGCCTTACTGCATAGACTTTGAAACAGCAAACTGGGTCATCGAGCGAAAGGGAAGCTACCGCTCCACACATGCGATGCTTTTAACAGTGGGTATCATGCTCTGCATACTCTGCGCAGTGCCGGCAATCATAATCAGCTCACTGAACACCAAAAGCACCTTCGCAGACTCACTTTCAGGTGGACTCGTGCTCGTGTTTATAGCAATCGGTGTATTCATGATAGTATTCACAAACATGAAGAAATCAAGCTTTGACAAGCTTCTTTCCCTGAACGGAGCACAGACTATGGGCGGTAATTTTGCCAATTCACACGATGGCAAGGTGCACTATGAAAACCCTGTTGTGGCTGCAATCATGTCAGTCTACTGGTCAACTGTCACATGCATCTATCTATGCTGGAGCTTTATTACCTTTGACTGGGGTATCACATGGATTATCTGGCCAATAGCCGCAATCATCAATTCGCTGGTGGAAAATCTGCTCGGCGATAAACATGGAAATTAATGGAAACCAAGACAGTCAAAAATGTGTGTAGCATATTTTGAATAATCACAAAACAAATTATGCAACAAGATAATTCAGAAATGGAGACAAGTCATGAAAAAGAATATATATCTAATAATAATTACAATAATTACAGTGGTCTGCATCATCGCCGGGAGTCTCTACCATATCGGGGGCTTTGCCCTAGGCCTGTTTGACAATCTGATTCCGCGCTCAGACAAGTCTCTCGGAAACGTATGCACAGAGGAGCTTTCAGTCGATGAATTTTCAAACCTGGTATTTGATACAACCATATCGAACATCAACGTAAAAACCGGTGACAGCTACATGGTCTCATACAAATGCAACAAGCGACTGGTTCCAAAGATTAAGAGCTCCGGCGATACCCTCACAATATCACAGAGCAATAGAGCCAACTACAAAAGAAACACCACAAGTGAAATCACTGTTACCATTCCTGAGGGCGCAGCATTGAACAAGCTCTCCCTTGATACCGGTGTAGGCGAGGTAAACCTTAATTCCCTGACCGCAGCCGATGCAGAATTTGACACCGGCATAGGCGATTTATATGTCACAGACTGCAGCTTCGCCACATGTGATGTGGATGGCGGAACCGGCAATCTTAGCTTTGAAAACTGTGCCTTTGACGAGATGGATATCGACGGCGGTACAGGTAACATCACTGTGACATCCTCACAGTCACTTGACGGCTACATGATGGACCTGGACTCAGGTACAGGCGATATCACAATCAACGGCAATGACTATGATGATGAGTATGAGGTAAATGAGCATGCCAAAAAACACCTGGTTATCGACTCAGGGCTTGGGGATATTGTGGTGAAATATTAAATTAAACTTTTCACTTTTTATTGTCCATAAACTGCGGCTCCATATATCCGGTTCCTGACATGGACTTGTAGTAGCGGCTTGCGGCCTGCGTGCCGACACGCACCTCGCGGACCTGCTTCTTTATGGATGCAAATTTCAGAGTCATGAGGTCCTTGTTGCGGGCCTCCTGACTCTGTATTTTTACGCTCTTGTTGATATCATCCACTCTTTTTAAGTATAAAGAGATTTTGAAAAATCCCGGCCCACATCAGGATACTTAGCTTTATCCTATGACGTGAGCCGGGATGGATTGTCTCTTTATTCTCTTTGCAATTTAGTCTTAATGCTCCAGATTTGCAAACTTCGTGTACTCAGGCAGCCATGCAAGGTTTACGGTGCCGATTGGACCATTACGCTGTTTAGCGATAATGATCTCTGAGATGCCCTTGAGCTCGGTGTCCTTGTTGTAGTAGTCGTCACGATAGATGAACATGACGACATCGGCATCCTGCTCGATAGCTCCTGACTCTCGAAGGTCAGAAAGCATCGGTCTGTGTTCCGGTCGCTGCTCTACGGCTCGTGATAGCTGGGAGAGTGCCACCACAGGGACTGAAAGCTCTCTGGCGAGCGCCTTAAGTGAACGTGATATGTCTGAGATTTCCTGCTGACGCGATTCTGAGCCTCGTCCTGAGCCTGTCATGAGCTGCAGGTAATCGATGATGACGAGCTTTAAGTCGTGTTCGAGCTTGTATTTACGGCACTTGCTTCGAAGCTCTGATATGCTGATACCCGGAGTGTCGTCTATGATGAGCTCGGAGTCTCCGATGATTCCGGCTCCCTCGACCAGCTTTTCCCAGTCGGCATCAGACAGATTTCCTGTACGCAGTGCCTGCGCATCTACCTTTGATTCGAGTGAGAAAAGACGGTTTACGAGCTGCTCCTTCGACATCTCGAGTGAGAATATGGCTGTACACAGATGTTCGTGAAATGCCACATGCTGTGCTATGTTGAGCACGAAGGCTGTCTTTCCCATTGACGGACGGGCTGCCACGAGCACGAGATCTGACGGCTGAAGTCCCGCTGTCCTGTAGTCAAGGTCTATGAAGCCTGTCGGGATTCCTGTTACTGTGCCCTCCTGCTGTGCTGCTTTTTCGATTTTCTCGAGGGCATTCATGACTACAGTACGGATTGGCACGTAGTCACCTGTCTGCCTTGTGGAAAGCAGCTCAAATACATCGTGCTCTGTCTTGTCGAGTACGCTCTCGAGTGATTCCTTGCCGGCGTAGCACTCGTTCTCTATGTCCTCTGTCACATGGATGAGCTTTCGCTTTATGGCATTCTCTTTTACGATATTGGCATAGTACTTGATGTTGGCAGAGGTCGGCACACTGGTGACAAGAGTTCTCACAAAGTCAAGGCTTTGTATTTCCTGCGGCACATCCTTTTCCTTTAAACGGTTCTGGAGTGTGACGAGATCTACAGGCTGCCCCTCTGTAAAGAGCTCAACCATTGTCTCAAATATGATGCCGTACTGCTGATGATAAAAATCCTCCCTAAGGAGCATCTCGCTGGCAGTCACTATGGCATCCTTGCTCATAATCATGGAGCCGACCACGGACTGCTCTGCCTCAAGGCTGTTTGGCATTATTCGTTTGATTAATGCTTCTTCCAAGGGGATTCCTCCTATCCTTCAACCACTGATACTGTGAGGTTTGCTGTTACCTTTGGATGAAGCTTGACAGGCACCTCATAGTTTCCGAGTGCCTTGATTGACTCGTTAAGCTGCATCTTTTTCTTATCGAGCTCTAAGCCATGCTGCTCCTTTGCTGCAGCCGATATCTCCTTGGTGGAAATGGAGCCGAAGGTTCTGCCGCCCTCTCCTGAGCGCAGCTTTACTACTACCTTTGTGTTCTCTACTACCTTTGCGAGTGCAAGTGCACTCTCGTAGTTTTCCTGTGCCACCTTGTCAGCGTGCTGGTTCTGAAGCTTTAAGTCATTTAAGTTCTTTGGAGTAGCCTCTACTCCGAGCTTTTTAGGTATGATATTGTTTCTGGCGTAACCGTCACTTACGTTTACTATCTCGCCTTTTTTGCCTAATGGTTTTACGTCCTGTAATAAGATTACTTTCATTCTTCTATGTCTCCTTCTTTTAGCATTTCGTCCAGTGTATCCTGTATCATGCGCTTTGCCTGCACGATAGTGACGCCTTCAAGCTGTGCTCCTGCCACATTTAAGTGTCCGCCACCGCCCAGCTTCTCCATGATTATCTGGACATTTATCTCGTCGATTGAACGAGAGCTGATATAAATCTTGTCATTGTACTCCGTGAGCACAAATGATGCCTTGATTCCTATTATATTGAGCAGCTCATTTGCCGCCTGTGCACCGACGATTGTCGGGCTCTCCACATTCTCGCTAGGGCATACCGATATGGCAAACGAGCCCCTGTATACCTCTGCATGGCGTACTGCCTCGGCTCTTGCCTTGTAGCATGCCATGTCGTTTCTAAGCATCTTTCTGACGCGTGTTACCTCTGCTCCTGAGCGCTTCAAAAAGGCTGCCGCCTCAAATGTACGCACGCCTGTCTTCGTCATAAAGTTATTGGTGTCGATGAGGATTCCTGCATAGATGCAGTCGGCCTCTGTCGCATTGATCTTGACTCCGTCGTTGAAGTACTGCAATACCTCTGCGACCATCTCACACGCACTCGATGCATACGGCTCGATGTATGAGAGTATAGGATTCTCTATTATCTCGCTGCTTTGTCTGTGGTGGTCAAATACGACTATCTTTCCTGTCTTTCTGAGAAGCTCAGGGCACTCTGTGTAGCTTGGCCTGTTGGTGTCCACCACCATGACAAGCGTATCCTTGCTCACCATCTCGAGGCCCTCCTCACTATTTATAAACATGTCTGTTGGATAGCCCTTTGCCTCTGAAAATGTCTCCATGAGAGGTCTGACTGAGCTTGTCGGGTCATTTATTACTATCTGTGCCTTTTTGTCGAGATTCTTGGCTGCACAGTATATGCCTATGCCCGCTCCGAGCGAATCTACATCTGTGATGCTGTGACCCATGATAAGCACATTCTCACAGGTCTCAATGATTTCCTGAAGCGCCTGTGCCTTGACTCTCGCCTTTACCCTTGTCTTGCTCTCCACCTGCTTTGACTTGCCGCCAAAATACAGGATATCATTGTGATCCTTTATAACTACCTGATCACCGCCTCGTCCGAGGGCCAGGTCTATGGCATTTCGCGCATATACGTAGTTTTCATTATACTTATCGCTCTTTATACCGATTCCGATACTGAGTGTGACCGCCATCTCGTTGCCGACCTTTATAGCCTTGACCTCGTCGAGCACCTTGAACTTGTCCTCCTTCATGCTGTCAAGGTACTTGTACTTGAACACCACGAAGTATTTGTCGTTTTCTATCTTTCTGACAAGTCCGTCATACTTGGCAAAGTACTGGTTTACACGCCTGTCGATAAGTGCAACGAGCAGTGACCTCTTTACGTCCTCTATGCTGTCGAGCGCCTCATCATAGTTGTCAATATACACAAGCGCTGAGACCTGCTTCTGCTCTGTGATTTCCTTCTTGCATCGATAAAGCTCCGACTCATCAAATACGTACAGCGCCGTCAAAAACTCGTCTGCCTCATTTGTGTCGATTATCTCATTTTCCTCTGCGATAGAGTTGAAATATATTCTTTTGACGGACAGTCTGACTATGCTGTCCTCTTCCTCGTTTACTATCTTGAAATCTGTCGGCGCATCACTCTTGGTGAGAAGCTCCCTGGTCACTGTCGGGAAAAGTGTCGTGATGGATTTGTGATAGCTTTTATCCACACCCATGAGCTCTGCGAATTTGTCATTTACCCAGAGTATCTTGCCGGAGTACTCAAGCAGGGCATACGGCACCTCAAACTCATTAAGCAGCCTCTTCTGCACCGATGAATACTGGGTTGCAAAGCTAATCAGCTCATTGGCAACAACTGACTTGCTTCTGACATACAAAAGCAGCACGAACGCAAAGTAAAACACTGTAAAGCCTACCATGCCATAGCCAAGCTTTCTGTCATAGCGCAGTGCTATTCCGTCAGCACATATCCACACAAACGTCAGATATAGCGGCCAGCACATGTAGCTTTTCAGCCTGCCCTTGAATTTTATTTTTTTCTTCATTTTACTCTCCTTATCCCCGGTGCGCTGCGCTGATGCTGCCGGTGCAACGGTTGCGGTTTCGAGAATGTACTACAAATTAATAGTTACCGGCCACACCTTTGTGCAGCCCGCATCGATTGATATACCTATTAGAGAGTATACCACTTTGTGTGGATTATTCCTAGTACTATATTTATCAGTTTGGAATTACAGGAGTTCAGGGCAATTATGTGTAATCTAAGCACAATTCTATGCAATCTAAAAAGCACCGCATATATCTGATATGATACATGCGATGCTTTTTGTGTGCTCTCATCTTCCGGTATTCATTTTAATGATATGAGGGTCAAAAGGTATTTTACCCCTCATTTATAATTACTTCTCAGTCTTATCCGCAGCTATCTCTGCAATCGACTTTGTAAGACCTGCAATCCCCTGAATCTCTGAAGGGATGATTATCTTTGTAGCCTTGCCGTCTGCGGCCTTGGCAAATGCCTCCAAGCTCTTTATCTGGAGCACTGCGTTATCCGGATTTGCCTCCTTCAACATGCGCAGTCCGTCTGCATTGGCCTGCTGTATCTTGAGAATAGCCTCTGCCTGACCTGCTGCCTCCTGGATTGTTGCCTCCTTCTTTGCCTCTGCGCGAAGGATGGCTGCCTGCTTTTCAGCCTCGGCGTCGAGGATGACTGACTCTTTATTTCCCTCTGCAACAAGGATTGTTGATTTTTTCTCACCCTCTGCACGAAGAATTGCCTCTCGTCTCTCACGCTCTGCCTTCATCTGCTTCTCCATGGCATCCTGGATGGCCTTTGGAGGTATGATGTTCTTGAGCTCGACACGGTTTACCTTGATGCCCCATGGATCTGTTGCCACATCGAGTGTTGCGCGCATCTTGGTGTTGATTGTCTCACGGCTGGTGAGTGTCTCATCAAGCTCTAAGTCTCCGATGATGTTACGAAGTGTTGTGGCTGTGAGGTTCTCAATTGCCATGATTGGATTCTCTACTCCGTATGCGTAGAGCTTTGGATCTGTAATCTGGAAATATACTACAGTGTCTATCTGCATTGTTACATTATCCTTTGTGATTACAGGCTGTGGTGGGAAATCTACCACCTGCTCCTTTAAGATGACTTTCTTTGCTATTCTGTCGATAAATGGCACCTTGAGGTGAAGTCCTACGCTCCATGTGGTGAGATATCCTCCCAAACGCTCAATTACCATCGCGTGTGCCTGTGGCACGATTTTGATGCAGTTTACCAGTACTATAAGTACGATTACGAGTAACACTGCAAGTGCTATTAATCCTTCCATTTCCGGTTAAGCCTCCTTTACCCTTTTTACAATTAGTTTTACTCCGCTTATCTTTACTACCTCGATAAGCTCGCCTTTTCTTATGACCTGGGTCTCGTCCTGCGGTCTGACTGTCCACTCCTGACCGTTTACAACGGCTTTTCCCGTCTGCTTCATGCTGTCAGCATCCTCGGTGAGCACAGCTCTTTCTCCTACCAGACTGTCCACGTTTGTCTTCACTGTCCTGGAATTGATGTACTTCCCGGCCCATGGCTTTGTGAGAGCTAAAAGCGCGACTGAAACGAGTATAAATGCAATTCCCTGAACCACGACATTGCCGCCAAGCAGCGCGATTATAAACGCTACAAATGAGCCTGCCGCAAACCATATGGATGTGAGCCCGACTGTCATAAGCTCAACTAAAACAAAAACTACGGTGGCTGCCAACCAGAAAACAATGTATGTATCCATTTGAACCCTCCCTTTTTATTAGTATTTGTTTTATATTCATTTTATACTATGTAATTTGATTATGCAACAAATATTAATTTTTTAAACATAAAACATTTTTAACCTAAAAAATCCCGACCACCATCCGGTAGTCGGGATTTATCATACATTTATCTTATTCGCAAACGTATGGCATAAGAGCAAGATGACGTGCTCTCTTGATTGCTACTGTAAGAGCTCTCTGGTGCTTTGCACAGTTTCCTGTGATACGGCGTGGAAGGATTTTTCCTCTCTCAGAGATGTATCTCTTTAATTTGTTTGTATCTTTGTAATCAATGACATTGTCTTTTCCACAGAATACGCAGACTTTTTTTCTTCTACGCATTGGTCTTCTCTTCATTGATGAACCATCAGCTGATTTATTGTAAGCCATTTTTGTTACCTCCTTGAATATTTGTCCTCGTGGACACTACTAATTGAATGGAAGCTCCTCGTCGATTCCGTCCGGAATGTTCATGAAGCCATCCCCAGCAGCCTGGCTAGGTGCAGGTCTGTCTGCCGGTGCAAATCCGCCTGCATTTCCTGATGCGGCTGATTTGGACTCTGCAAACTCTGCATTCTCAACCACGACGTCAGTGGTGTATACCTTCTGTCCGTCCTTGTTTGTATAGCTGCCGGTCTGGATTCGGCCCTCAACAACAAATTTTGTTCCTTTACGGCCAAATCTCTCAAAAAATTCTGCTATCTTTCCAAAAGCTACGCAGTTGATGAAATCCGTTGACTGCTCCTCTGCATTCTTGCTGTAGCGTCTGTCTACTGCAAGTGAAAATCTTGCTATTGCAAGTGAGTTGTCCCCCTGGGCATAGCGGATTTCTGCGTCTCTGGTTAATCTACCCATAAGTATTACTTTGTTCATAATACAATCTCCTATTTTCTTATACTATGCCTCGTCTTTTCTAACGCATAAGAAACGAAGAACATTGTCCATGATACGAACGTCCTGCTCGATTTCTGCTGGGACTGTTCCCTCAGCATCGAACTGGATGAAGTAATAAAAGGCCTCAGTCATGTGCTGAATCTCGTAAGCTAATCTCTTCTTACCAGCCTCCTCAACTTCTGTAACAGTACCGCCGGCACGTGTGATGTACTCTTTTGCCTTCTCGACTACTGCTGTTCTCGCATCATCCTCGATCTTTGCACTAACGACGAGTGCTAATTCATATTTGTTCATGCGAATGTTACCTCCTTTTGGTCTCTGGCTCATAAATCTGATTATGAGCAAGGAATTTTATATCACGAGTCTAGATAATAACATGAATCGTGGTACTTTTCAAGGGGTTTTTGCAATTTTTCTTTAATTTTTATTAGGTCGGGACATGCGCTGTTTCTATCTAACTAAGCCTGCTTCTTGGTGAGACCGCGGTCATTTTTCTCGACCAGCTTTCTTGGCACCATAACCTGGTGTCCGCAGCCCATGCATTTCAGACGGAAGTCTGCTCCGACACGCATGATTTCCCACTCGCTACAGCCGCACGGATGCGGTTTTTTCAGTTTTACGATATCTCCTACTGCGTATTTATCCATTCTATATTCCTCTTCTACCTATGCCTGCCATTTAATATGCTGTGTATTATCCTCTGTTTACACCTCTATTTGCTCAAATACAGAGCCCAGTCCCTGCTGTATCAGAAGGTCTGCTCTTGCGTCCATCGGTGTGGTGGACTTGTTGATAAGCACGAGCTTGTTTCCGTTGTAATAGTCTATGAGGCCTGCCGCCGGATATACCGCAAGTGATGTACCGCCCACTATGAGCACATCGGCGTGACTGATGTAGTAGATTGCATCCTCAAGCGTTTTCTGATTTAAGCCCTCCTCGTACAATACGACATCCGGCTTTACCGGGCCGCCGCACTTTGGGCATTTTGGCACGTCTGTCGAGTTGAGGATTTCCTCTGCGCTTACAAACTGCAAGCACCTCTCACAGTAATTTCTCAGCACACTGCCATGCAGCTCCATCACATTTTTGCTGCCGGCCTTCTGGTGCAGTCCGTCTATGTTCTGCGTCACAACGCCCTTAAGCTTTCCTGCTTTTTCAAGCTCTGCCAGCTTGTAATGCGTGATGTTCGGCTCTGCATCAAGGCAGAGCATCTTGTCACGGTAGAAGCGGTAAAATTCCTGCGGATGCTTCCTGTAAAATGTATGGCTCAGGATGGTCTCGGGCGGATAGTCATACTTCTGATTATAAAGTCCGTCCACGCTTCTGAAATCAGGTATGCCACTCTCGGTTGATACACCTGCTCCGCCGAAAAATACAATATTGTCCGAAGCCTTTATCCACTGCAAAAATGTTTCTACACTGCTGTCATTGTTACCCATATGTATCCATCCTTTCTTCTTTTCTTCTTTAAATTGCTGCCTATTATTTTTTGAGCCGCACTTTTATAGCTTTCGCACCAGCTTGTCCACATCTGCATTCAGTCCAAGCACCATCACTGCATCATCTGCCTTGAACACATAGTCCGGCAGCGGAAGCACGCGATTCTTTCCGGCTTCCTTTACTGTAACGATATTTACATTGTATTTCTGACGCACATTATTTTCCATGATGCTCTTTCCTACCCAGCCTTCAGGTGGATTTATCTCGTAGATTGAGTAATCATCGTTTAATGCCACATAATCAAGCACATGGTTGGCGCTGTATTTCTTTGCCACTCGTTCTGCCATGTCGCGGTCAGGATAGATAACCTCATCCGCACCGTTTCGAAGCAGGAACTTGGCATGCACATCCCTGTTTGCCTTGCTGATGACGTATTTTCCGCCCATCTCCTTAACGAGACTTGTTATCTCAAGTGAGCTTTGGAAATTGGTGCCGATGCATACAAAAATCAAATCGAAATTGTTAATTCCGAGTGCTTTTACTACCTGTGGGTCGGTACAGTCACCTATCTGCACCTTGGTCACGTCATAGATTAAATCCCTGACCTTGGCCTCGTCCTTGTCCATCACCATAATGTCGTTTCCATTTTTTATCAAATCCGCACACAGATGGTGTCCGAATTTACCCATTCCAATAATTAAAATTGATTTCATTGCGTTTCTCCTTATCCTTATCCAATGATAACTTTTTCCTCCGGAAGCTCTATATTGGCTTTATCCGGTCTATGCACAAACGAAAGCACAAATGTCATGCTTCCGATTCTTCCACAATACATCATAATTATGATAATTATGCGTCCTACTGTATTTAAATCTCTTGTGATGCCTGTTGTCATGCCGACCGTACTGATTGCAGAGTATACCTCAAACAGTACATCGTCCATCTCCATATTGGATGTGGCAAGTATAGCTATCACCGCTGTAAGTCCAAGCACCAGATTAATGATAAGCACCATTCCGGCCTTTTTGATTACCTCACTGCTTATTTTCCTGCCAAACACATTGCAGCCGTTGCATCCTCTCAGATACGAAACAATATAGATTATCATGACCGCCATGGTTGTGGTTTTGATTCCACCGGCTGTCGAGCCCGGGCTTCCTCCTATGAACATGAGCACTATAGTCAAAAGCTTGCTCTCCGGTGTCAGTGCTGCTGTGTCTACTGTATTGAAGCCTGCCGTTCTCGCCGTAACTGAGCCGAATAACGATGCAAATACGGCACCCGGTGTGTCCATGCCTGCTATGGTATTGTTTTTTTCAAAAATATACATAAACAGTCCGCCGCCGAATACGAGTATCAGTGTGGTTGATATTACTATCTTGGCGTGGAGCGAGTATCTGCTAAGCTTAAACTTTTTGATTCTGACCTCATTCCATATGGTAAAACCGATACCACCTATGATGATAAGCAGCATAATTGTGATATTGACTAACGGGTCTGCGGCATATTTTGTAAACGATGAGTACTCCTCGTTTATGCCCATCAGGTCAAAGCCCGCATTGCAAAATGCAGATATCGAGTGGAACACCGAGAAATATATGCCTCTTAATATGCCAAAATCCGGTATGAAGCGGATTGCTAAAAGCACCGCTCCTATGCCTTCGATAAGGAAGGTTCCCCTTATTATCACGCTGAAAAGCCTAACTATTCCACCAATCTCGAGTGCATTGACGCTCTCCTGCATCAGATCCCTCTGTCTGAGTCCGATTTTTTTGTGCAGAAGCATGGAAAATGCCACACCGATTGAGATGAAGCCCATGCCTCCTATCTGAATCAGCACCAGAATTACAAGCTGCCCTATGATACTCCAGTGTCTGAAGGTGTCAAACACAACAAGACCTGTCACACAGGTTGCGCTTGTTGCCGTAAAAAGTGAGTCCAGAAAATTGGTCCATTGTCCGTCTCTCGAAGAAAACGGAAGGCTAAGCATTATAGCCCCTGATAATATTGTCAGAAAAAAGCCAACTGCGATGTATCTGAACTCTGACAGGTTCTTATGTCGTTTTTTTATGTCATGTTTTATATCGTTCATATCCAATCCTAACTATTTGCTGCAGAATGTATTATTGTCAGCTTACAGAAGCTGTTTGTATATATCCCTCTTGCTGACACCTCTGTCCTTTGCCACGAGCTTCATGGCTTCCTTCCTGTCGATGCCCTGTGACTCATAGTGTGCCATATGCGCTTCAAGAGGCATGGCTTCCCAGCTTTCCTGCTGCTCCTTTGCTATTTCAGCCACGTTTCTGCCACAGATTACAAGCACATATTCGCCTCTTGGCTCCTGTGTCCTTGAACGCTCCAAAAGCTCCGAAAATGTAGTCTGCACCTTTTCCTCGTGCTTTTTCGTAAGCTCCCTGCACACGGTAAGCTCTCTGTCTCCGAGCGCATTGTAAAGCTCTGTGACCGTCTTTATAAGATGATGGGGTGCCTCGTAGATGATGATTGTCCGAGTCTCGTTTTTAAGCTCCTCAATGACGCGCGCGCGTTCCTTTTTATCCCTCGGCAAAAATGCCTCAAACGCAAACCTCCTGGTCGGCCTGCCCGACATGGTGAGCGCTGTAATGCACGCTGCTGCCCCGGGAAGCGAGGTAACAGGCACGCCCTCCTCGTAGCAGATGCGCACAATGTCCTCACCCGGGTCAGAAATGCCGGGTGTTCCGGCATCAGTGATGAGGGCTATATTTTTGCCCTCCTTAAGCTTTGCCACAAGCTGGTAGGCTTTATCTATCTTGTTGAACTCATGATAGCTCGTCATGGGTGTCTTTATCTCAAAATGATTGAGCAGCTTTATGGAGTTTCTCGTATCCTCCGCTGCGATGAGGTCTACCTCCTTAAGTGTGCGCAGCACACGGAATGTGATGTCCTCCAGATTTCCTATCGGAGTTGCGCACAGATACAGTGTTCCTGTCATATGATTCTCCTGTTATTTTCCGTTATTCCGGGGCTTATCGCCGTATATCTCATATATCTCATCCGTGTATACATTAGGCTCCTTGTATACAACTAACGGTTTTTCGATGGTTATACGGCTTTTGCCGCCCTTTAGCCCCTCTATGAGCACCATGTTCGGCTCCCTGTCCGCGTAGGGATGTACAAGGCGCATTCGCTTTGGCTCGATATGATATTTCATCATCGTGCTAAAAATCTCTGCCAGCCTGAATGGTCTGTGAACCATGTAAAAACGCCCATTGAATTTGAGCATTTTTGCGCTCTCCCTGACTATGTCATCCAGTGTACACCTTACCTCGTGGCGCGCTATAGTCATAGCATCGTCTGCATTTTTGATACCATGCTGGCCTATCATATACGGCGGATTTACCGTCACCACCTCCACGGACTCTCGACCGAAAATCTCCGATGCATTACACACATCTCCCTCTTCTATGGTCACTTTGTCCTCAAGATGGTTATATTTCACACTTCTTCTTGCCAGGTCTGCACACTGAGGCTGAAGCTCAAGCCCGCTGTAATGCTCTCCGTTATTTTTTGCCTCAAGAAGTATCGGAATCACACCGTTTCCGGTGCACAAATCCACAGCTCTCTCGCCGCGCTTTACCTTTGCATAGTCAGATAAGAGCACGGCGTCTATGCCGAAGCAGAACAGCTTTGGATCCTGTATGAGCCTATAGCCCTTGCGGCACAAATCGTCTAGTCGCTCATTACTGTGTATCAGTGCTTCCATTGTCTTTGTCCCTGTTGTAATCTTTATTATACTCTTTATTATAGTTTTTGTTCTTGTAATCCTTGTTGCGGTTGTATTTCTGCTTGTTTGGTCTGTTTTTGCCGCCCTTGTACGGCTTTTTGTAACCGTCCTTATTTTCTCTGCCGGCATTTGCAGCATTTACTTCATTTGTCTCATTTGCAGAAGCTTCCGCTGCCTCTATGTCCGCCCTGTACGGACGTCTTTCTCTGTTGTCACGCTTATCACGGCGCTCGCGATATTCATTTTTGTTGTCACGGTGTCCACGGTTTCTCTGCGGTTTCTCCTGTGACTTATCCTCCATCGTCTCGTCGCCGCTATCCTCGAGATCCTTGAGCTCGCGAAGCTCCTCCTCGGTGAGCTTTACATCCTTTTTCTGGCGCGGCTTTAAGCGCAGATCATCTACAGTGTACTCACGAAGCTCCTTCTCCTCGCCGTTGTCAATGACAACACGCACGAGCTGCCTGAGCACGCTGACTGACTTGACCTCTCCGATGATTCCATCAGGTGTCTTCACCTTTTCTCCCACTGACGGCATTCTGCTGTTCAGATACTCATATGTATCCTGCTCATACTTGAGACAGCACATAAGCCTTCCGCACACACCGGATATCTTGGTTGGATTGAGCGAGAGATTCTGCTCCTTTGCCATCTTGATGGAAACCGGCACAAAATCTGCCATATAAGAATGACAGCAGAGCGGTCTGCCGCAGATTCCGATGCCGCCCATCATCTTGGTCTCATCCCTGACACCGATCTGACGAAGCTCTATTCTCGTGCGGAATACCGCTGCCAGATCCTTTACGAGCTCTCTAAAATCAATTCTGCCGTCCGCTGTAAAGTAAAACAGCAGCTTGTTTCCGTCAAAGGTATACTCTGCATCCACCAGCTTCATCTCAAGTCCGTGCTTGATGATTTTCTCCTTGCAGATGGCAAATGCCTCTTTTTCCTTTTCCTTATTTCTCTCAACCGTTTTCTCATCCTCGTCGGTTGCCACTCTGATGACAGGCTTAAGCGGTGAAACCACCTTATCATCATCCACCTCCTTTGGCGGAATGAGGACAGTTCCCATCTCTATGCCTCTAGCTGTCTCCACGATAACATGCATTGCCATGTCGAGGTCGAAATCAGCCGGGTCAAAGTAATATATTTTGCCTGCTGTCCTGAATCTGATACCAACTATTTTTGTCATGTGATTAGTTCTCCTTTATGGTCATAAGCAGCAGCTCAATTACCAGGTCAAAATTAACGTTTGCGTTAATTCTTATCTTCGCCTTCTCAAGCGCCTCAAGTATTGCCTCGATTCCCTGATAGGAATGCTTTGCTGCCTGTTTCTTTATATCATAGACCTCATCCTTGAATATGAGTCCGTTAACGTCGTTTGTTGCCTTCATATACAGCACATCTCTGTACCATACCATAATCAGGTCAAAATAATCCTGCACCTTAAGCTTGTACTCAGCTATCTGCTTTACCGCTGCGCCCAGCTCGTACAAATCTATGTCATCGAGGCGCTTTATAAGCGACAGTGCTGACTCCTTTAGCTCGTTGAACTCGTCTGATGAGGCGAGCTTAACGGCCTTTCCGACGATGCCCTGTGCAAATGCGGCACTGATATCTGCCTGATAATCCGGAATATGCTTTTCGTTCATCAGGTATGCCTTTATCACCTCGTCCTTTACCGACTTCATATTGAGTATGATGCAGCGCGACCTGATGGTCTGCAGAAAGCTGTCTGCATTGGTGGTAAGAAGCATGATGACCGCATATGCCGGTGGCTCCTCAATGGTCTTTAAAAGCGCGTTCTGCGCCTGCTGGTTCATTTTTTCAGCCTCATCCACTATGTAAATCTTGTATTTACTGCTGTACGGCTTTATCACTATATCGTTGTTGAGCTGTGTCCTGATATCGTCAACCGATATGTTGTTGGGCTTTTCATGACTGACATATATGATATCAGGATGATTGTGGTCATCTGCCTGATGGCACGATTTGCACTCTCCACAACCGTCTGTGCCCTCCTTCTCACACTGCAGTGCCCTGGCAAATGCCTCGGCTATCATCATTTTGCCGGACAGCTGTGGTCCGTTTATTATATATGCATGTGAGACCTTTCCCATTGATATGGCATTTTGCAGATGCTCTATTATCTGCTCATTTCCTACTATATCCTTAAATCCTGCCATAGCTGCTGCCTCCTTATTCGTTTCCGGTTACACTTATGTGCAAGCCGTAACCATTTTCCTGCTCTGCAATTAGGAACTCTGTCGTATGTATGCTGAAATCTCGGCAAGCACAGTGTCCATATCATCATTTACGAAACGGTGTGTAATACCCGCCTCACGCAGCTTGTCCTCAGAAAAATCTGATGCGTCTGCCAGAAAACGACGGCACATCTCCTCATATTTAGGCACCTGCTGCCCCTTTTCCCGGTGAATGGCTCGTATCAGACGGTCGCCGTCCTCCACCTCCACATAGATTGGCAGTACCTTGTCACTGCCAAAATAATCGCGTATCTTTGTGTAAGACTCCAGTGTTCCGACTGTCAGATAGCTTTTGCAGCGAAGGTCTATATCACCATCGTTTACCGTGAAATACTTCCACACACCGTACACCGTATTGTACTCGCGAAGCTCTATGATGCGCCCCTGTGCACTAAGCCTTTTTACATCCTCTTCATTGCAGAAATGATAATCCTTATCCTGTGTCTCTCCGTCCCTTATCGGGCGCGTGGTATACGGGATAATCCTGCTAAGCATGAGTGAATCATCCTGCAGTATTTTATTGTATATAGTGTCCTTGCCTGATGCGCTTTTTCCCATCACGCAGAAAATCTTACCCATCTGTAAACCTCTTAATATTGTAATTAGTATAAATACGATTGTTTGCTATGTCAAACTGTTGCTTGCTACAGCACAGCAACAAACTTCCACATATGAGCATCCGGATCAAAGTACAGGCCATCCACTTCAAGAGCTGAATTTACAGCCTTTATTACATCATCTATGAGCTTGTCGTTCATTATCTCTCCCGGCACCACAAGCGGTATCCCCGGCGGATATATATTTATAAAGGCACCGCTCACCTTCCCGCTTGCCTTAAAGGCATAGACCGCCTGATGGTCTGCATCATATGCGTCATACATTTCCATTGCGGCAGGCAGCTTTTGATATATATCTGTGTCCATTTTGACAGGCTGGTAAAATTTATGTACTACGCCCTCCTGCTTTAATATATCATAAAACTCTTCAAAATCAGACTTATATTTTTCGAGCTGGCTGTCTATTTCAATCAAAGCATCCGCAAGCCTGTCAAAGCCCTCATCCGTATCCATGACAGACGCCAGCGCCAGTACATAATTGCCCGCCGCCATCTCAAGCTGCAGCTCATATTTTTTGAGCAGAAGCTCAAGCAGCGTATGTCCATTCATAGCCTCTTTCGTAAATATAATAATCTTTGATTCGTCAAAATCATATGCCTCGTCAGCAGAAAAATCACTTTTTCTGACCACGTTCAGATGCGAAAGTCCGCTGACCTTCTGATAAAATCTGTCAAGTTTGCTCCTAAGCTGTGCAAAGGCTGTCTCTTTGTTATCGCGCACATAGTGTATGCAGCGCTCTATGCCTGTCATAAGCACATATGACGGTGAGCTTGTCTCATAAATGCCGAGAAACTTCTCCACTGCAGCTTCACGCATCCCACCAAGCAGCAGAAGCGCTGTCTGTGTAAATGCCGGAAGCGTCTTGTGCAGGCTCACTATGACCGCATCGGCCCCGAGTGCTATGGCATTTTGAGGGAAGCCGCCTCCAAAGCCAAAGTGCGCGCCATGTGCCTCGTCGACTATGAGCAAAGCTCCATGTTCATGTGCCGCAGAGGCGATTGCCGCCACATCGGAAACCACGCCATCGTATGTAGGCGAGGTTATCACGACCGCTTTTATGTCGGGATTTTCATCAAATGCCGCCCTTATCTGCGCCTCGGTTATCTGTCCCTGCAGCCCTGTCCGTGTAATTTCAGGGTATGTAAACACCGGGTGAAGCTGCCTTAAGTAAAGCGCATGATACACCGCCTTGTGACAATTCCTTGCTACAAGCACCTTGTCTCCCATTTTGGTGGCCGCAGATATTGCTGCCAGTATACCGCAGGTGCTTCCGTTTATAAGAAAATATGCACGCTTTGCACCGTAAAGTGCCGCTGCCTCAGCCTGCGCATCCTTTATAATGCCCTCAGCGTGGTGCAGATTGTCAAAATTGTCTATCTCTGTGATATCAATAGCATACGGGTCCAGCCCTTCACCTATATCACTGCCACGGCGCTTATGCCCCGGCATGTGAAACGGATAAATATTTGATTGTGAATTATTTATCAGTTCTTTTTCCATTTAAGTACCTTGCTTATCGGCTAAAAGCCTCTCAGCATCACGTAATCCAAGCTGATACAGGCTCTCAAGCTTATTAGGATCCTTTTCTACCTTGCTTATTTTAATGTGCTCCGACGGCCTTAACACCTCGGCAATGCCCTGCTTTTCAAGCTCCTTAAGATGCTCAAGCTGATAATTGTACATGATATGCCTGTTTGAAAATGCTTCATAAAACCTCGGAAAACGCTTTTTGTATACCGATGTAAAAACCCTTGGCATAGGCTTTTTTATATAGTCTGCAGGCTTTGTCAGCACGACAACCACTCTGTCATAGCCCATATCAAGCATATGCTCATATGGGATACTGTCCGTCACCGCACCATCCAGATACCACTCATGCCCCAGCTTCACAGGCTTTGACACTACAGGCATGGAGCCCGAAGCCCTGAGCACATCCATCTGGTCAAAGACACTCTTTATCTGCACATATTCAGGCTTACCTGTCCTGATATTCGTCACAACCGCATAAAATGGGATATCCGACTTCTTATATTCCTCATCATCAAACGGGTCAAGCTCTCTTGGTACGGTATCATAGGCATATTTCGTGCTCACTATGTTTTTCTCCCGAAGAAGCGGCCTGATACCCATATAATTTTTGTCACTGTTAAACCTCTTATTGTATCGTATAACCCTGCCGCGCTGCTTTGACAGCAGATTCACTCCAAAAAGTGCTCCCGCCGAAACACCGATAACAGCATCAAAGCTAATATCATGGTCCATAAAACAGTCGAGTACTCCGGCTGTATACATACCTCTCATGGCTCCACCCTCAAGCACGAGGGCGCATCTTTCATCACTCATTTCTGCCTCCATTTATAATGTCATAATAAAAAATGTATTAATATTTATGTCGGCCGCTGAACTTCAGATTGTCTCTCCTTCTGCGCCGTTTTCTTTCAAGCTTGTGCTCTCTGAAGCGCTCGCGCTGCTCCTTCTTAATGCTCCATTTGTGTTTCAACACATATATATTGTCTGATATTCTTCTAAACATGAAAATACTCAGAATAATCACTGCGATAAGTACGAGCACCCAGAGAAAATATACCGGCTTTATCCTTATTATATCACTTTCCAAATTCTGTCTGCTGTTCTCATCAAAGTACGACAGATCGACCTTTGCTCCTGATTTCAGCAGATCCACACAGCCTACCACATGATCACAATACTTGTATCTGACCGTAGCAAGAGCATCCTTGTTGTCGGACTTCATGTCAGCAGCTTCCCTTTTAACGCTTGAAAAATCCGCGTTGTTTGGCAAAACAACATAGTTTTCCGACACATTTGCATACATGCCGTGCTCATTCATCACGCCCAGATCCGGCGTATTGTCAGTAGCTGCGCTGTTTTCATTTTCAGCTATGCTTAGTGCCTTGAAGTTACTGAAATAGTAATTGAGCAGCGTGTTTGTGTCTGCATACTGGTCAGGCGACTGTGCATTCATAATAACCACGCACAGCGTCAAGCCATCCTTCTCCGCATAAGTGACAAGCGTGCTGTTAGCCACTGAAGTGTAGCCGGTCTTGCCGCCGGTACAATCCTGATTTACAAACTGTGAATACGACTTAAATGGATGCAGCATCGCATGATGATTGTACAGCGGAGTATCCTCGGTATGCTTGTTTGTAGGCGGTATGATATAGGTCTTTGTGCCTGTAATCTTTCGAAACTCGTCATTCCTGTATGCCGCACACGAGATAAGCCCCATATCGTATGCGCTTGTCCAGTGATTTTCATCGGGCAGACCATTTGCATTGTTGAAATGTGTATCTGTACAACCTAATTCTTTGGCTTCCTTGTTCATCAGATCAATAAATGTGCTGTAATCTCCCCCAAGCTTTTTGCCTGTATGCTCTGCTGCAGCATATGCGCACTCGTTTGCCGACTCAAGCATAACTCCATATAGTGTCTGCTCCATGGTCATCTCCTCGCCCACATCCCTCTTGATGCTCGACGAACCATCACTGCTCTCCTTCACCGCCTCTTTTGAGAATGTAACCTTCTCATCCATCTTGCAGTTGAGTATAGCCAGATATGTGGTGAGAATCTTTGTGATACTTGCAGGATAATGCTTTTCGTGTGAATTTTTCTCATATAGCACCGTACCTGTATTGACCTCCATCACCACGGCGCACGGTGAATTTATCTGCGGTCCCTCCGGCCAGTACGTGTCATCACCATCCGCAAATGCCATAAGCGGTCTCGCACAAAGCGTCGTGACCATAGCAAACACTGCCATTATTAGTATTCCTGATTTTTTTAAATTTATAATTTTATGCTTCATATCTGTTCCTATTAATTCTAAAATTGGGTAGCTGTTCAGTACTATAACCAAAAATGTACTATTTCTAATTATAATGTATGAAAAACATGTTATCAAGGGCATGTGCAGCGTATTTTGTCATTTTATTTTGACACCCACACAATTGTAGGGTATTATCTATATAAAATTTTACGTTTTTATAAGGAGATTTACATGAGACTTAGAAATATCCCGGGCGCCGGTGAAGTCATCGACAACAGCGCTTATTGCATAAAGGAGCCTGTTGAATTAAAAGGAAAATGGCATGATTTTTTAGGAAACAATAATCCGATTCATATAGAGGTTGGTATGGGAAAGGGCAGATTTCTGATGGATCTGGCACGGATTCATCCCGAGATTAACTATATAGGTATCGAACGATATACCAGTGTGCTTCTTCGTGCCGTACAAAAAATGCAGGAGGACGAGCTGCCAAATGTGCACTTTTTGTGCATTGATGCCGCAACTCTTCCGGATATTTTTGATCGTAATGAGGTTGACCGCATTTACCTGAACTTTTCCGATCCATGGCCGAAGGACAGGCACGCAAGAAGACGCCTCACCTCAAGCGAATTTCTTGCCAGATATGATTTGTTTCTCGCACCTGACGGACGCATAGAGTTCAAGACTGACAACCAGGACCTCTTCACATTCTCTCTGGAAGAGATCGAAAGCTCTGATAAATGGCACCTCGACGCCAGTACACGCGACCTGCATAATGATGCCGCAATGAATGAGGGCAACATCATGACCGAGTACGAGGAGAAATTCTCTGCTGTCGGAAACCCTATCTGCAAGCTGATTGCTTCAAGATAATGCGACATATCTGTCGTTAATCGCATGATTTATATAGTCAAACATGACCCAGCTTTTATGACATTCTTCAGATTTTTCTGAGGAACTGTCATATTCGTCTCTGGCATCGTTGAAATATCTCTGCGCTTCCTTATCTCTTCCCATCTTGCTATAGCTTGAACCGATATTACTGTAAACCATAGCCTTAAGATCTCTCAAGCGCGCAATCGCTTTCTTTATACGTACAACCGCACTGTCATAGTCCTTCTTTACCACGTCATCTACTGCAATTATCATTTCGTTATCCGCTATAATGTCTGTTGAATATTTGTCTACCGCGTTCATCATATTTTACTCCGACCAAAGCATCTTTTCAAATGTTACTTTTTTCCTATTTAACAGTATAAACTCATTATTTCAAAATTTCAATATTAATTTCACTTTTATGTGCATAAGCTGCCAGCCTATCCAAATAATGACATGATACCTTTTGATCCTTTAATCATGATATAATGAGCGTAGCGAATTATATCACGCGCGAATGCGCATAAGTATCAGCCGCAGGCCTATCATATGCGTAAGCATATGATATAATGAGTGCAAGTGAGAAGAATGCATTTATGCATTCGGCGAACGACGAATGTTGATCATGAAGCAAGGCTTCATGATATAATAAAAAAGCACCAACCCTATGGCTCATACGTCCATAAAACCGGTACCTTTGAGTGCGCCTCCAGGGGCTCGAACCCTGCACACCCTGATTAAGAGTCAGGTGCTCTACCAAATGAGCTAGAAGCGCGTTTATTAATTTGTTTGCGTTTTCCTTAACGCGAAATTTATTATATAGTATAGTTTATAGAAATGCAACACTTTTTTTTAATTTTTTTAAATTTTTTTTAGATTTTTTGTAAAACAGTTGATTTTACACCGTTTTAAGCTATATTATTTTCTATATACAGAGACTTTTTATTCCAGATTTCCAATCCAAAGTCTCTCAGAAAGGAATTACTGATAATGAAAGTAGAAGAAAGATTATTAAAATATGTGGGCTATCACACCACATCTGATGAAGCAAGTGATAAAATACCAAGCAGTGACAGAGAATTTGCACTCGCAAGAGAGCTTGAGTCAGAGCTTAAGGAGCTTGGCTTATCCAAGGTTGTGCTCACTGACCATTGTTACGTGTATGGTCTGCTGCCTGCCACTGCCGGCATGGAGCACAAAAAAGCGGTCGGATTTATTGCACATATGGATACTGCACCTGATTTTTCCGGGGAAAATGTCAAGCCACAGCTGCTGCGTCACTATGATGGAAGCGATGTGCTGCTTAGAGGCAGTGGCGAATACCTGAGAGTAAGCGATTTTCCTGAGCTTAAAGCCCTCACCGGACGCACTCTCATTACCACAGATGGCACTACCCTGCTTGGTGCCGATGACAAGGCCGGTGTGGCTGAGATTATGACCGCCTTAGAGCAGATTATCGCAGAGGGCACTCCTCACGGCGATATCTGGGTTGGATTTACCCCCGATGAGGAGGTCGGAAAAGGTGCGGATTTGTTTGATCTGGACTATTTCGAGGCAGATTTTGCCTACACCGTGGATGGTGATTACGAGGGCGAGGTGGCCTATGAAAACTTTAATGCCGCAAGCGCTGAATTTACCATAAAGGGCGTCAACGTGCATCCGGGCGAAGCAAAGGACATTATGGTCAATGCTGCTTTGGTTGGCTGCGAGATTGCCGCAGCGCTGCCTGCAAACGAGACTCCTGCCACAACTGAGGGCAGAGAGGGCTTTTACCATCTGTGTGATATGAGCGGTGATGTAGCATCAGCCCATCTGTCATATATTGTGCGCGACCACGACAAGGCTCTTTTTGCTAAAAGACTTGATACTCTTCGCTCTCTTGAGATAGAGATGAACAAAAAATATGGTGAGGGCACTGTTTCTTTGACTATCACCCACTCCTACGAGAATATGCTTTCAATCATAATGGACAACATGTACATTATCGACCTGGCTAAGGCTGCTATAGAGGAAAACGGTCTAAAGCCGCTATCACGCCCGGTTCGCGGCGGTACAGACGGCGCACGTTTATCCTTCATGGGACTTCCTTGTCCAAACCTCGGTACCGGCGGCTACGGCTTCCACGGCCCATTTGAGCACATATCAGTGGAGGGCATGGAGACTGCGGTTAATATAATCAAATCAATTGTGAAGCATGTGCTGATGCTGGCTGACGCGTAATTTCGTGCCGGTCAATTACTGTTCACAACTAACAGTGTAACCAGTAATCCGACTACACTTTAGTGTAAACAATAGCTGATTTATGTATTGACTTATCTGACAATTCTGCTATAATGATGGCAATCAATTGTTTTTCGTTTATTTTCGAACGAATAATTACAGCTTTTTTTAAACTGACAGATGTTTCAGAAGGGAGACCATATGGTAGTACTTGCAGCACTTATCATTTTTGCAGTTGTTGGTGGAATATTTGTAAATTATCTTCGCAGAAATCAGAATGATATCGGCGGAGGAATGGGAAAGGATTACATGAAAGAGCATTGGGGAATCGATGACGACAAGTAATCAAAAATACCGGGCAACACATTTTGTGTCCCGGTATTTTTTATTTATACAATCATCGTATATCCAATTTGAAATCTATCGTGAATTTGCAGGCTCAATGTTCACAGAGCGCCCCTTTATCTTCGCATTCTTCATGGCATTGAGCACTTCCTTGCCATACTCAGCCGGCACCTCAACAAATGTATACTTATCGTACATGTCGATTGCACCGACAAGCCTGCCAGGCATGCCTGACTCGCCTGCAATGGCGCCTAAAATATCGCCCGGCTTTATCTTGTCCTTCTTTCCGACGTTGATAAACAGGCGTACCATGCCATCCTCTGCTCCTGTATTGTGGAAATCATAGTCGTCCTTTGATTCAGCTGTGGATATCTCTGAAGCACCCATAGCCTGGTATAAAAATGCCGCCGCTATATCCATTGCTGTGTAATCTGACTCATTTATCTGATTCTCTATAATATCAATGACACTTGTGAGATTTTCCTCATCTATAATGGTGGAAATCTGGTCCATAATCTTTTCTGCCCTGATTTTGGCAACATCATCAGATGATGGAATTGGCTGTGCATAGATTTTTGTCTTGCAGTAGCGCTGTATGTCCTTGAGCTTATATACCTCCTTGCCCTTTACAAAGGAGAATGCCTTTCCACAGCGGCCTGCTCTTCCTGTACGACCGATTCTATGTACATAATACTCGTCATCCTGAGGCAGATCATAATTGAAAACAGCCTCCACATCATCCACATCGATTCCGCGCGCTGCGACATCAGTGGCAATAAGAATATCTGTCTTTCCGTTTCTGAAGTTCTTCATGACACGATCTCTCTGCACCTGCTTCATATCGCCATGAAGTCCCTCTGCACTGTAGCCGCGTCCGCAAAGCTCATATGCCAGCTCGTCGACCATCTTCTTGGTGTTGCAGAATACAAGTGAGAGCTTTGGATTATAGTAATCCAACAGTCTTGTGAGTACATCTATCTTGTCCTTGCGCTTCACATCATAGTAATACTGGTCGATATTTGCGACTGTCAGCTCTTTTTTCACAATCTTGATATTGATAGCATCATGCTGATATTTTCTTGTAATTTCCAAAATAGGCTTTGGCATTGTTGCCGAGAAGAGTACTGTCTGATGCTCCTGTGGCAGGTATTCGAGCACTGTCTCGATGTCCTCCCTAAAGCCCATGTTGAGCATCTCGTCTGCCTCGTCGAGCACTATTGTCTTTACATGGTCGGGCCTGATTGTCTTTCTCCTGAGATGATCCATAAGACGCCCCGGAGTTCCGATAATAATCTGCACACCGCCCTTAAGTGCCTTAATCTGGCGGCTGATATCCTGTCCTCCGTATACCGGAAGTACCTTCACACCATGCATATATTTTGCAAGCTTCCTGATTTCATCTGCCACCTGGATGGCAAGCTCCCTTGTAGGAGAGAGGATGATAACCTGTGTCTTGTGACTTGATGCATCAACGCTCTCAAGCACCGGAATACCAAAGGCTGCTGTCTTTCCTGTTCCGGTCTGCGCCTGTCCGATTACATCCCTGCCCGAAAGCACTGCCGGGATTCCCTGAGCCTGTATTGGGGTTGCCTCCTCAAAGCCCATATCCTTGATGCCTCGCAAAATCTTAGGATTTAGTTCTAATTCGTCAAATCTGATTGTTTCCATATATTTTTTATATTTCCTTTCAAAAAAATAAAGTGTGCATATTTTTATAACATGCACACTTTAACATATTTGTGAGATAATTACAAAATATTATTTCTTCATTTTTTACAAAATACTACATACTGTTCCTCCCTCCTGTCCTCCTTTAGAGCATTCAGTGAGAAAAATCCACTTATTACTCCCATGATAATTGTAAACCTTTATTGCAGTTACGGTTGACAATTGACATCTTTTCATGTTAATGTGTTAACCGTACAAAAATTACTATGAAATTTACAAAAAGGAGATTTTATCATGAACCAGACAGAAACTATAGACTACAAGCATGGAACGACCTATGCCATAACGGTAACAGCGCTCATGACAGCTGTCACATGTATTCTTGCACCATTATCTATCCCGATTGGGCCGGTACCGATTTCACTGACAAACCTGGCCATATATATTTCATTATATCTGCTCGGATGGAAACGCGGAACTATAAGCTACCTGATTTACCTGCTTATCGGACTTGTCGGAATCCCTGTATTTTCAGGCTTCACCGGTGGCCCAGCTAAGCTTGCCGGTCCTACAGGCGGATACATCATCGGTTTTATTGCCATGGCAATTATTGCAGGACTTGTAATCGATCATTTCCACCAGCCTTGGCTCCAGCTCATTGGTATGATTGTCGGAACTATCATATGCTATGTGCTCGGTACAGCATGGTTCTGCTTTGAGGCAAAAAGCACAGTCAGCGGTGCGCTCTCAATATGTGTGCTCCCATTTATCCCGGGCGACCTGATAAAAATGATAATTGCCATGCTTATCGGACCGGCTATTAAAAAAAGACTTCGCTAAACATCAACTCCAAGCTTTCTAAGCTCCTGATACAGGCGCGCTACCGGAAGCCCTACCACATTATTGTAATCACCATGTATTCCCTTAATGTGGATGGCAAAGCGTCCCTGTATCCCGTAGCTTCCTGCTTTATCCATCGGATCCCCGCTTGAAATATAGCGGTCAATTTCCTCTTCCGTCAGTGTATACATGCTGACATCCGTCTTCTCATAAAAGCAGTGTTCTCCGGTTCTTCCGTCTTTGTCAATAAACACAAACGTTACCCCTGTATAGACACTGTGCGTTTTTCCCGAAAGCATCAAAAGCATACGCCTGGCATCTTCTTCGTCCTTCGGCTTTCCAAGAATCTGATTCTCATAAGCCACTACCGTATCCGCTCCGATTACAAGAATATCCTGCGGTGTCACAAGCTCTGCATGCTGTTCATTGTAGGTAAGCACACCTGACGCTACCTCCTCTGCCTTTTGACGGGATAGCTCCATGACAACCGCAGATGGCTCCTCCTCTGTGATTATCTCTTCTCCCTTTGCAGGACAGACAACAAACTCTGCCCCAATCTGCTCTAATAATTCCTTTCGGCGCGGTGATGCCGATGCCAATATTATCTGACTCATATTTGTTTTAACCTTTTCCTTCACTTTGGATTTTGTGGCTGTTTCATCTGAAGAATACAATTCCTTATGACTGATTACACGTTTCCACTTGTATTATACAGCTTTCTCTTTCACCGACGCTTTCCCTGACATAAATCTGTAAAATACAGCACAAAATACCAACGCAAAAACGACTCCAAACACATTCTGAATCACCCTGAGGCTGACTGCTCCTTTTAACCCATAGCTCTCTGCAGCTATAGCCAGAGCACCAAATGTATTAAAAACAGCCTGCCAGCCGTATTGTGCCGATAATCCCACGCCGATTCCACCTATGATTCCTATGTACGCATAGATTGATGGTGGAAGCAGAAAATATAATGCCGTGAAGCATATAACCCCGGCGATATTACCGACAATCCTTTTTTTGACCCTGTACTGCATATCCTCCATAAACGGCAGGATGGCAGACATGGCTGCAATACCTGCCCACATTGCACGCGGCATATTGCAAAGCTGTGCAATACATAGAACTAACGGTACGCATAGTATCTGGCACAGCTGCCATTTTGTACGTGATGAAGAAAGGTCAAACTCCTCAATTACAGCTTTCATATTTCTTTTATAGTCTCTGTTTTTATGATTTCTGTAAAATACCAGGCATGTGATGGCAGCTCCTGCGGCCATCCCTGCTATTCGAAGCATATAGCTTTTTCCTGACACATCATATCCATATAACAATAAATAGCCAAGAACCAGTGTGGATTGATTAAACATAAATGGATTATGGCATCCGAACAAAATCAGCACTGCAAGAGCTGCAATGTTTATAAGCAGCGCCGGAAGCGGTGAAAGCTGATTTGCCAGATGCGGGCATACTGTCATAATTACAAAGAACAATGCCAAAAGCCATGTAGAGTGTCGGGTATGGATTCCCAGATCAGCGTTGCGAAATACCATAACGCATAATAAGACCACTACTCCCACAATGCTGTTATCCTTTCCCAATATGATGCTTGAAGCAGTGACAAAGGCAAAGCAAAAAACCATTGTGACAGCTATCTTCACCATATATACAAACGCATGGTATAGTTTTTCTTTCATTGTTTTACTATTTTTCAGCAGGCTTTTAGAGCCGGCCTGATTTAACTGCAGTTCCTGATAAAATGTCATATGAATTCTCCTATCTTTTTATCTTATTATTTTATGATATGATGGTCAAAAGGTATTTTGCCCCTCATTTATGATTATTTATTGGCAGTTCTACTACAAATCTGCATCCACCATATTCCCTGTTTTCAGCTTTAATTGTTCCACCGGCGATGTCTACAATTCTTTTCACAAGTGCCAGGCCAAGGCCGTTTCCCTCGGCTTTATGGGAACCATCCACCTGATAAAACTTATCAAATATTCTGGCTTTTGCATCATCCGCGATTCCCGGTCCCTCATCTTCCAGAATAAACTGCACAGAATCATTTTCATGCCTTAGAAACATGGTGATTGTCCCATTTTCAGGACTAAACTTGATTGCATTATCCAAAAGATTCATCCAGATATGCATAAAAAGCCCTTCATTTCCAACATATCTGACCTCCTCCATCTCCACCTGAAAGCCAATTCCTTTTTCAGTCCATTTGTCTTCCAATGCAAGAAATGCCTGACGGATTTGTTCATCCAGACGATATTTGGTTTTTTTCATTGGAATATTCTGATTTTCCAGCCTTGATAACAATAAAATATTTCCAACAAGACCTGAAAGCCTTTGAGTATTAAACAGGATTTTTTCTACATACCCCTCCTGCTCCTGTGACAGCTCATCTCCCTGGAGCAGCATCGTATAGCCTTCAATTGCATTGATTGGAGTCTTAAACTCATGGGAAACATTGGATACAAAATCCATTTGCAGCATCTCTGTTGCACGAAGCTCTTTTGTCATGACATTAAAGCTCTGATAGGACTCCCCAATCTCGGCTATGCGGCTGTTTGTTTCCAGATGCTGTTCAAAATCTCCCTGGGAAACTGCTTTCATTGCTTTACTGAGCCTGGTAATCGGCTCAAGGAGCCTTGCATTGATAAATAATGTGATAAGTCCTGCTATCAATGTATTAAAAATCAAAAGCCAGCCAAGGCCCGGTATTTTCCCGGGCAACTCAAAAAAATGATTCAAAAACGCAAACAACAAGGCTGATATCAGCATAGAAAATGCAAGTGCCAACCAGATTGCACCGGTCAGACATGAGCGGATACGCAATTCTTTTTTCTTTTTATGTTCCATTATTTTTTCACCACCTTGTATCCCAGACCACGCATTGTTACAATTTCGAAATCCGGATTTTCCTTAAAACGCTCCCTGATTCTTCCTATATGTACCTCTATCGTATGTGGGTCTGCCTCCGTCTCATATCCCCATACCTCATCCATTAGCTGCTGCTTCGTAAATGTCCTGCCCGGTGAAGCTGCCAGCTTATATAAAAGCAGGAATTCCTTTTTGGGCAGGACAAGCGTTTCATCACCGGTCACAACTGTCATTGCATCATAATCAAACTCGGTTGAGCCAATCACAATTTTGTGTTCGTTCAGTATCTGTGCACGACGAAGCAGTGCTCCTACCCTTAAAACCATTTCATTGACATTTACGGGTTTTACCATATAGTCGTCACTTCCCGAAAGAAAGCCCTGACGCATATCATCGAAGCTGCTTTTTGCAGTAATCATAAGCACCGGTATCTGATATCCCGCCGAACGAAGCTCCGACACAAGTTCATATCCATCCATAACCGGCATCATTATATCGGAAATGATTAAATCAATATACTCTCTGTCCAATACCTCCAGTGCCTGTGCTCCATCCGACGCACTTTTGACCTGATATCCACTCTTTTCAAGCACCTTTTGGAATAACTGACTTAATTCCTTATCATCTTCTACAATTAATATCTTAAACACGATTTATGTTCTCCTTTAATCAAAACAAATCCCTTGCCCATCCAAGCAGATGCTGTACCAGAAACACCTTTCTTTTACGTTTTTCTGTTAATTCAATCGGCTTTACATGATACGGATCATAATATGTTCCGTCGTCTAATACCTGTCTGGACACGCTCTCATACTCCATCATGCCATCCTCCAGCTGTTTATTAATCTCTTTACTGCGTATTACAAGCATCAGCTCTGTATCCAGATAAGTACTTCTCATGTCCATATTGAATGAACCTATTACTGACAGATCATCGTCAATCAGAATACTTTTTCCATGATACGAATAACCGCCTTCATATTCCCAGATATCAATTTCTGTTTCTAAAATTCTGTTTCTGTTTTTGGCATAATCAGCAGCTCCAAATGGATTTCCGTTATTTGCAACAGAATTTGTCATAATAGAAAAGTCCGGAACCTTCTGTGCAATTTCCTCCCATGTATTATACATCATATCATTGCAAATAATATATGGTGTATGAATTTTTACGCGTTCCTTTGCATTTTTCATTAATTCTCCCAGCTGATACCATACCACCGGTTCCTTAGCTTGGGTGTGGATTGGGTTTGATAACAAGGTAATCTTTTCTGTTTCAAAGGTTTCATCCGCATAATCTGTATCACAAATTTTTTCCTTATTAACTTCAAAATATTGCTGATACCCTTCTTGCAGCTCTAAAACTGCTTTCTTTACAGATTGTCTGTCAGCTAATTTTTTACTGTTATGAAAATACCGACAGTCCTCCTGTTGCCATATTGTTTCAAAATAATCCAATAACTGATTGACCGAATTATCTTTCTGTGTCTCATTGCAGACAACTAACACGTCCCGGTCAAAATTTTTATGCCCCGGAAAATCACCCAAAAAATAATTATATGTGTTTCTTCCGCCAAGAATATATATTTTACCATCTGCAATCAGATATTTATCATGCATTCTTCCCATTGTCTTCCATGGCTTAAGCGGATTTGCTTTATTGTACAGCTTAATCTCAACATTCTCATGCGAAGATAATCCATAAAAATATGGATTACCCTCCATATCAATCCAGCTCTCCATTCCATCTACCAATATGCGGACATGTACGCCTCTGTCTGCCGCATCATGCAGTGCTCCTAAAATCAATTTTCCGCTTTCGTCTGATTTAAATGCAAATGTAGAAAGGATTATTTCATCCTTTGCATTTTGGATTAATCTCACTCTTTCTAAAAGAGCCTGCGAATTTTTTTCAATGATTACTGCTCTTTCCGTATTCTCTCTCCCCGCCACACTCATAATATTTTGTGTTTCCTTTATAGTAGCATCAGACACCGCCGGCTGTTTTTTATATGTGATGCAGATTCCGATTAACTCATAAAAAGCCACACATAAAAAAACTGCCAGTATAGCCAAAATAATTTTACATATTTTATGCCTTTTCATTGTACATCACCTGATCCCTTGTATTTTATACTCATACAATACAATGTCAATCTCAATTTTACCTCAACAGAATTGATTTTATGCAAAAAGACAGGAAAAAGCAGCTGCCTGCAATTTCCTGTCCATAAAAACTCATATAAAATTATTTTACTGCGATTTACCTATTTTTCGTCGCTTCTACCGTCTTTCCGTTTACCTGATGTGCAAAGCTCCATGACTCTTATAGATAATCCATATAATTTTTAAAGCACAATTACGGCAGCGTCAAGCCCGTCTACTTTTCCGTCAAATGCGCTATCTTTCAGCAGATTATATTTCTTGGCATACTCATTAAATTCCTTTACACTGCTGCCGCAATTGAAAAGCATTGCGATTGTCTCTTCGCCGTTTTTTCTGATCATAACAATCGTATCATCATCGTCATTTGTGATTGTCTCAATCATTTCGCCCTCTACGATGCATGCATGTGCTTTTCTAATCTGCATGAGCTTCTTATACCAATTATACATCTCCTTGTCCTGGTATTCCTCATCCCAGTACATGCCTCGTCTGCAGTCCGGATCATTTGCTCCCGGCATTGCATACTCATCACCATAGTAGACCATAGGCATTCCCGGCATTAGCAGCTGAAAGGCTGCTGCGAGATGCTGCTTTTTCTTATTATCATGGCACAGATGTAAAAATCTTGCTGTATCATGGCTGTCAATCAGGTTCCACATCAGCGGATAGCACTTTTTGTTTAAGCGCCCCTTCAGATATCCAAGATTTTGTACAAACTGGCTGACATTAATCTTTTCGTCTGCAAGCAAGTCTATCAGATTCAGGTAGAATGGATAATTCATGACAGTATCCCACTCATCTCCCTCGAGGAAGTCTCCTGCGTAGTGCCATATCTCACCAATTATCAGCATATCCTTCTTTACTGCCTTGATTGCCTTTCTGAAATTCTTCCAGAAAAAATGACTGATTTCATCTCCTACATCCAGTCTCCATCCGTCAATATCACATTCCTTAATCCAGTAGCAGGCAACATCCGTGATGTATTTTTCAACCTCAGGATTTTTCAGATTAAGCTTTGGCATTCCACCGTAATAACCGAAGCATTTGAAGTTTGGAATCTCTCCCCATTCACCCCTAGGCGGCAGTTCGTCGATAAAATACCAGTCCAGATATTTTGATTTCTCGCCCTTTTCCAGTATATCCTGAAATGCAAAAAATTCTCTTCCTGAGTGGTTGTATACCGCATCCAGCACTACCTTCATGCCACGCTCATGAGATTTTTGTACGAGCTCCTTTAAATCCTCTGTTGTTCCAAATGATGGATCAACCTGATAATAATCAATGGTATCATACTTATGGCACGAATTTGATTTAAAGATTGGTGTCAGATACACCACATCGATTCCCAAATCTTTAATATAATCCAGATGCTCTATGATACCTCTGAGATTGCCATGCAGATCATCCATAGGCGTAATCGGCGCCTTATACCACAGCTTTTTGTCCACCGGCTGTGTTGTGGCAAAACGCGATGGAAAAATCTGATACACTACCTTGTTGGCTGCCCACTGTGGCACCTCAAACATCTCTTCCTCTCTGAGATTCTGCGGGCAGTCAAACATTCTGTCCCTGTTTGTGATGCACTCCTTATCGAACTCATAATTGCCGTAATATACCTTTTCACCCTGCATGTCCGTAAATTCAAAAAAGTATCTCAGACATATCAGATGCATCTGAAGCTGTGCTTCATAATAATCGTGAAACTGTGAGGTGGCTACCTTCTTCATAGGAAGAGTCATTCGCGTATCCTTGCGCTCCATTGGTATATACTTGTCCTCATAGTGAAGGATTACCTCCTTCATATCATCCTTTTTTACCTGCACGCGTATCACAAACAAATCCTTATCTATCGCATAGCAGAATCTTTTATCCATGTCATGAAAAATTGCTGAATATTCCATAAAATGCCCCTTTACTTACGTATTTCATTATTTTGTATTTTAACGCACTCTTTTAAACAATTCTATCATTATATCCATGACATTTTTTCACTATTTCTACTTTATGCATGATTTTAGCTTAATAACATTTAATTTTTTTGACTTTATTCTCTAAAACACTGCGTTCATTATATCACTGCACACTCAGATAGCTTGTCACACAGTAAAGTGTCTGTCCATTATATTCCACGCGTGACCAGCCAAACTCCTCATTGATTCCGGTCCTGGTGACTGTTTCCCCATTTTTTATCGTTGCGATGACTGTAGCATCCGGATTTGTGACACTTGGAAGTGCACGCAGATTAACCTCTATCTTTGCAGTGACAGTATCATTACAATCCTTGAACTTTGTCTTCAGTCCGTCTCCGCTGCCACTTCCGTCCTGTCCGGGAACTACATAGTTCATATCTGTTGTGAGGTAACTTGAAATGGCATAGTATGTCTGTCCATTATATTCGATACGTGACCATCCACTGTCACTGATCCCTGTTCTTGCTGCCGTATCACCGTTATTGAGCGTTGCCTTAATTGTGCTGTCATTGCCCTGACTCGGAATATCCCTCAGATTGACGCTCTCCTTGGCAGTTACAGTCTCATTTACATCCGAAAACTTCATGTTTGCTTCCGGGTCAGCTGTTGCATTGTCAGCCGCATCACCATTTTTTGCAGACTCTGTCTCATCAAAACCAAAGTATGCCACATTCAAATCTACCGGCTTATCAATCCCTGACACCTTTCCCTTATTGGTATACTGCCACATAGCATGTGTGCCCTCATAAGATGACTGTGGTGTTTCCGGGTAAGCTGTGTCCGGATATTGTGACACCCAGATTTTGTACCTGCTCTCAAGTGTTTTAGTATCCCACTGGCTGTTTGCCGACAACTCATTCATTGCAGCGTAAAACATAGGTGTATATCCTTTATTATATATTTCCTGCAAAAATGCCTCAGCTACTTTGGTGCGTGCCTCTGATGACATGCCATACTGTCTGCTGGCTGAGTCTGTGAAGCCCTCGCAGTCAAATGCCACCGGATATGTAATCTGATATTTTGAGATGTAGTCTGCTACCCAGTCTGCCTCCTCAATGGCTTCTGTTTCATTTACTGCTGATGAAAAGAAATATACCCCGACCTTTATGCCATTTTTCTGCGCCTCCTGCATGTTGTATCTTGCATTTGTATCAACACACATCTCGCCTGTTTTCTGGGTTCTGTAGCCCACACGTATCATTGCAAAATCAATCCCGCCTGCGGCAACCTTGTCCCACTTTATAGTGCCCTGATATTTAGATACATCAATTCCGAAGGTCAGGTTACTGTTTTCCGCAACAGAGCTTGCAGACAGTATCTGTGTCTCATCCGCAGAAGCCCCATCATCAGATGTCACACTCATTGAGCCGGCATTGTCTCCTGTATGCTGTGGGTCGTCCTTGTCTGAACTATCCTCTGTGGCTGTTTCCGTCATCTGTGACGAACCTTTAGCCTCGTTTTTTGCTGATTTAATCACAAAAAATGTGGCTACTGCAGCCAGTGCAGCTACTATCGCAACAATTATAAATATTGCTATTATCTTTCTTTTATCGTTCATAGCTTTTCCCCTTCATCAATATATATACCATGTATAAACAACCTGTTTCTATACAACAAAATATATCATATAATATACTGATTTTCAAATACTTGTCCATTTTTAAGAATCTTTTTTTCGGAAAAAATATTAAAAAATCCGCTATACTCACCTATCATCGTATAGCGGATTAATAAAACATTATTCAATTTTCATCTTATTTTTTATTGCTCTAAGCTATTGTGCCATTTGCAATATCGTTCTTTGCCAATAAATATGTAATAGCCGGCATAAGAATGGCTGAAATAATTGCTTTGACAATATTACCGGCACTAAGCTGTGCTGCAATAGCATATGTAACCATACTTACAATGAATCCCAGGGCTGCAAGTGCAAAAATAAGCACCAAACCAATCTTTTTGTGTGCGAAAAGCAAAATACCGATAGAAACAGTTATGATAATCTGTAGTATAACGCTAATGAAACACAGTACGACATATATCGCACCTAATCCTAAAGTAGCTCCTGCGACTGAAGCACCCAGCGCAACGACAATCCAGCCAATTGTTGCAAGAATATTCAGCACGAAAATAATCCATAACCATACGGTTAAACCTGTTGAAAGCTTATTGTTTTCCATAATTATCCTCCTTTAGTAATCCCAATTTATTTCAACATATTCATTATAATATACCGGAAAAATATTTCAATAGTTAAAATGTTTTATTTTGTACTTTTTCATCCCGGCCGGCAAAAAAATGTCATTGATTTAAATAACAGATGCATTTACAATATAGCTATTATGAAAAAATTATTTGTAAAGTATATCTCACAAAACATACTCGGCATGGTGGGTATGTCATTATATATACTTGCCGACACCTTCTTTATATCAAAGGCGGTCGGCTCAAACGGTATCACCGCGCTCAATCTGGTGCTGCCTGTATACAATTTGATTTTTGCCATAGGCGCAATGATCGGAGTCGGCTCCGCTATCAGATATGTCGTAGAGAAAAATAAGGGCGATACATCCAGCGAGAGCTACTTTTTTCATGCCCTGCTGTGGTGTGTTATGATAAGTGTTATATTCATATTGATTGGTATTTTCATCCCGGACAGGCTCGTAGGGCTGCTCGGCGGAGATTCGGCAATTATAAATACCGGTAAAAACTATACACGTATTTTCATGCTTTTTACGCCGTTTTTCATGTGCAACTATGTGTGCAACGCTTTCGTAAGAAATGATGGCGCACCATCCATTGCCATGTGTGCCACACTTTTCAGCAGCCTTTTTAATATTGTTTTTGATTACATACTCATGTTCCCGCTTGGATTTGGTATGGAGGGAGCCGCTTTAGCTACCGCTATTTCACCGATTATAGGCATCCTGATATGCTGTATTCATTTCTGCTCAGACAAATGCTCCGTAAAGCTTAAGCCGACGGTTCCATCTGTCAAGAGAATCTTTTACTCCTGCCAGGTTGGTGTTTCTTCCTTTGTTGCTGAGATATCATCAGGTGTCATAACTATTGTCTTCAATATGATTATCCTGAGGCTTGCAGGAAATATCGGCGTGGCAGCATACGGTGTGGTTGCCAATACATCACTGGTCGCTGTAGCTTTGTTCAACGGAATAGCACAGGGTTCACAGCCTCTTATCAGCGACTATTACGGCAGAGGACTTAGAAAAAATGTAGGTTCGATACTCAGGATGGCTGTCGTTTCATCTCTCTTAATTGCTGCACTGCTCATTTTGTTCATATGCACCTTTGCACCTTTTGTGACATCTGTTTTCAACAGCGAGCACGATGCCAGGCTTGCTTCGTATGCCGAGAGCGGACTGCGCCTTTACTTTACAGGCTTTATTTTTGCCGGAATCAATATAGTAGGTTCTGCTATCCTAAGTGCCGTTGAGTCCGTAAAATATGCATTCGCGGCATCTATCATGCGTGGTTTTATCGCTATAAGCATTTTCGCATTCGCACTTTCAGCCGCCTTTGGCATGACAGGTGTGTGGCTTGCTTTTCCGGCGGCTGAATTTGTGACTATGTTTATTATTGTTAAGGGATTAAGGCAGCTTAAGCTGTAGTTGCAGGCTGTAGGTGTAGGTGAACTATTTTCATGCATACTTATTTTCCATGTGATATACTTATGATTAAGAAAACCTATCACAATTATGATATATGATAAAAGAGGAGGGCTTACATATGGCAAAAATAGAGAGAATTATCAATAAAGATTTTGACCAGTTACTTTCCACGATTGAAGACGGAATAATAAATGGCAGTGTGTCAGCATCTCTGGAGGATGCCAGTGACTTTCGAAGCCAAGATGCGCGTTGCAGCGTCAGGGTATTTGAACGCTTCAGCTATACCGGTGGTAACAGGGTAAGTCTCAATGTTACACTTTTTCAAAATGGCGAGGAGCCTGTTCACCTTTCCGCAATTACGGCAGGTGGAAGCCAGGCTGTTTTTTTCAAGCTTAATACTTTTGGGGAAGAGGCATTTCTTGATAAATTGATTGAATTGCTTGATTGAAATAGACAAATTTTTTCAAAAGTATTCTTTATGTTGGAAATCAAACATACAAGTTGTTTTTATAACGCTATTATTCTGTCAGAAACATAAAAAAACTACTGATGGAGGAAAAAAATATGTTTTGTTTTCAATGTGAACAAACGGCCGGATGCACCGGCTGTACCGGAAATATAGGTGTCTGCGGAAAAAAGGCAGATACTGCACAGTTACAGGATGAATTGACAGGCGCACTGATTGGTCTGGCTAGAGCTGTCGATGACACATCAGCTGTTTCAAAAAAGACTTGGCAGACCATTATCGAGGGCTTATTTACCACAATTACAAATGTAAGCTTTGATAATGCAGCAATTGAAGATATGATACAAAAGGTCAGAGCAGAAAAAGCCTCTCTGGCTGGCGGCTGTAATAAATGTCAGTCTCCTTGTGGACGAACTGACGAATATGATATGCAACAGCTATGGAATGCTGATGAAGATATCCGTTCCCTGAAGTCACTTATTCTCTTTGGTATTCGCGGAATGGCTGCATATGCCTATCATGCATATGTCCTGAATTTTGAAGATCCCGAGGTAAATCAGTTTTTCTGTGAAGCCTTGTTCAAGATTGGTTACGCAGAAAGTATGGATGAACTGCTTCCAACAGTTCTCAAGGTAGGTGAAATCAATCTAAAGTGCATGGCACTTCTAGACAAGGCAAATACACAAACCTATGGAACACCGGAGCCAACAGATGTTACGCTTACGGTGGAAAAGGGACCTTTTATCGTAGTAACCGGACACGATTTAAAGGACCTGCAGCTTTTGCTTGAACAGACAAATGGAAAGGGAATCAATATCTACACTCATGGTGAAATGCTCCCTGCCCATGCATATCCACTCTTAAAGAAATTCCCTCACTTGAAAGGAAATTTCGGAACAGCATGGCAGAATCAGCAAAAAGAATTTGATCATATTCCTGCTCCTATTCTCTACACCACAAATTGTCTGATGCCTCCAAAAAGCAGCTACATCGACAGAGTGTTCACAACAGAAGTGGTTGCCTTCCCTGGTACTGTTCATATCGATGAACAGAAGGATTTCACTCCTGTTATTGAAAAAGCACTTGAGCTCGATGGTTACAAGGAGGATCAGACCTTCACAGGCATAAATGGCGGCACACAGGTAACAACCGGTTTTGGTCATTCAGCAATCCTGTCCCATGCGGATACGGTAATAGAGGCCGTAAAATCAGGAGCTATCCGTCATTTCTTCCTGGTTGCCGGCTGTGATGGTGCCAAACCGGGCAGAAATTACTATACAGAATTTGTAAAACAGACGCCTCCTGACAGTATCGTCCTGACTCTGGCATGTGGAAAATTTCGTTTCAACGATCTAAATCTCGGAGAAATTGGTGGTCTTCCGCGACTGATGGATATGGGACAGTGTAATGACGCTTATGGCGCGATACAGGTTGCAATAGCACTTGCGGATGCATTTGGATGTTCAGTAAACGAGCTTCCGCTTTCCTTTGTACTCTCCTGGTATGAACAGAAAGCAGTCTGCATCCTCTTAACACTGTTACATCTTGGTATAAAAAATATCCGTCTCGGTCCTTCTCTACCGGCGTTCCTTTCTCCTAACATTCTGAACTTTCTGGTAGAAAACTATGGGATTGCACCTATTACCACACCGGAGGAAGACATCAAGGTGCTGTTGAAACAATAATATGTATATTTCCAAAAGAACATACAGAAACAAGCCACTTAACCGGTCACAGGCTTACAGAATCGTAAAAGCTGCCGCCGGTAAAAAAACACAGGATATAGCGCCTTTGCTATATCCTGTGTTTTAAATTAACTTTAAATTAATTTGCAATCATTAGGGTAATCTAAACTAATTCTCCCCATACATCTCCGGCCGCCTGTCCCTGAACAGTCCCCAGCTCTTTCTCTCACTCTCCAGCTCATCCAGATCAAAACTGTGGAGTATGAAGCCCTCCGATACTCTGTCCATCTGCTCAACAACCTCTCCGGTCGCATCTGTGATAAACGAAGAACCATAAAATGTCAGTGCAGAGCTCTGGTTTCCGTTTTCTGCACACGGTACAACCTCCTCTGTGCCTATCCTGTTTGCCGCCACAACCGGCATCAGATTGCAGGCTGCGTGTCCGGTCATACACCTTCTCCAGTGTGGCATGCTGTCACATTCCAATATCGGCTCGCTGCCTATGGCTGTAGGGTAAAAAAGTATCTCCGCGCCCTTTAAAGCCATGCCTCTTGCCGTTTCCGGGAACCACTGATCCCAGCATATGCCGACTCCAATTGTTGCATATCTTGTCTTAAAAGCTTTAAAGCCTGTATTTCCCGGTGTGAAGTAAAACTTCTCCTGATAATAATGATCGTCCGGGATATGTGTCTTTCGGTATATTCCAAGCACCTCTCCATCGGCATCTATCACCGCCACTGAGTTGAAAAGCTGTCTGCCCTCTCCCGCCTCATAAAAGCTCACGGGAATCACCACGCCAAGCTCCTTTGCAAGTGCCTTCATGCTCTGCACCGCATCATTTTCAGAAAGTGGCTTTGCATAGTCATAATAATCGTACCGCCTCTCCTGACAGAAATACTGTCTCTCAAAAAGCTCCGAAGGAAGTATTATCTGTGCTCCTGCCTCTGCCGCAGCTCTTATAAGCTTTGCTGCTTTTTCAATATTTTCTTTTACGTCACGGCTGCAGCTCATTTGGATTGCAGCAATTGTAACCTCTCTCATACTATTCACCTTTCTAATCCTGTCGTCTCACAATGGGCTTTTCCCAAGCCTCTGTGAGACCGAAAACGATTACAACCAATTAAATTACTGTGGTATCTGCTGTGTGATACAGTGTATATTTCCCCCGCCAACAATTATGTCGCGCGCATATATCGGATACACTTTTCTTCCCTCAAAAAGGCTTCCGATTGCCTTAAGTGCAGGCTCATCCATCACATCACCAAACTGTGGAATGAGCACACCGCCGTTTGTGATGTAAAAATTCACATAGCTTGCCGCTAAGCGTTCTCCTGCCTCGCGCTCATCCTCACCCTCCTCAAAGGTGAAGCCCGAAAGCTCATATTCTGTGATACACACCGGATTCTTTGGAATGTAAACCTTGTGAACCTCAATTTTTCTACCCTTTGCATCAGTTTCATTTTCCAATATTTCAAGGTTCGCTAAGGACATCTGATACTGTGGATCATCCATGTCATCAGTCCACGCAAGCACCACATGCCCCGGGCTTGTAAATGCACATACGTTGTCCACATGCTCGTTGGTTTCATCATTGTATATTCCATAAGGAATCCAGATAATTTTTTCGGCACCGAGATAATTCTTTAATTTCTGTTCTATTTCAGACTTCGACAATTCCGGATTTCTGCCCTTGCTGAGCAGACAGCTTTCCGTCACTATCACAGTTTTCTCTCCGTCTGTGTGGATGGCTCCACCCTCTAAGACAAACGGATGTGCATCATACATGTCGTATCCGGCTTTGTTGCAAAATAAAGCCGCTACTCTGTCATCCTTTGTCCAGTCTGCGTACAGTCCGTCCACCTTGCCGCCCCAGGCATTAAAACACCAGTCGATTCCTCTGACAGCACCATCCTCATTTTTCACGAAGGTCGGCCCCACATCTCTGGCCCAGGCATCATCTGACTCCATTTGTATAAATTTCACCGGGAAATTTTCCTGATAATTTTTCTGCTTTCTGACAGCTTCCACAACAGACCTTGCATTGTCTATCACATCTGCCTCAGCGAGCACATATGCCTGCTCAGACTCTGCTATTGCACATATCACCTCCGCAAAAGCCTCTCTTGCCCGCCCGGCACCGTAAATCCATGAGCCCGGGCGCTTTGGCCAGATAATGATGGTACCATTGTGGGGAGCATACTCTGCCGGCATATAAAAGCCGTCTGCTCTAGGACAGCCTGCATTTAAAATCTTCATATTCGAATCTCCTGATAACCTTACAATCGTTATTTTCATCCATTACTGCAATGTCCGGAAGTGGCATGCCGTTAAAGGTATTATTTTTGACCATCGAGTAGATTGCCATATCGCAAAAGCACAGCCTGTCACCGGTTTTTATCTCTCTGTCAAATGAATAATCCCCTATCACATCACCTGCCAGACAGGTACATGAGGACAATCTGTAGGTATACTTCTTCTCACCCGGCTCGCCACTGTCCATAAGCGGCGGACGGTACGGCATCTCAAGCACATCCGGCATATGGCAGGCTGCGGAGGTATCCAGAATGAGTATCTTTATGCCATTGTTTTCAACTATATCAAGCACCGTTGTCTCCAGATATCCTGCATCAAGCGCAACCGCCTCTCCCGGCTCCAGATAGATTTCCAGCTCGTATTTGTCACGCATATGCGTAATGCATTTTTCAAGCCTTTCAATGTCATAGTCTGCCCTTGTGATGTGGTGTCCGCCTCCCATATTGAGCCACTTAAGTCCATACAGCAAATCTCCGAATTTCTCCTCTACCGCTGCAAGAGTCGTTTCGAGCGCATCCGAATCCTGTTCACAGAGCGTGTGAAAATGAAAACCCTCAATACGTGATAAATCAAGCCCGTTTTTAATAGCCTTATCGAGTGCCTCTCTCGTTATCCCAAGCCTTGAGCCCGGCGCACATGGGTCATATATCTCATGCCCCTCCTGTGTGGAGCACTCAGGGTTTATTCTGAGCCCGACACTTATTTTTTTATCAGCCTTTTCTATTTTATCCCTGTGAAGCAGATACTGCGATACGGAATTAAATACAATATGGTCACATATTTCTACCAGCTCATCCATCTCCTGCGGTAAAAAAGCGGGACAGAATACATGGTTTTCCTTTCCCATTTCTTCATGTGCAAGGCGGGCTTCAAAAAGCCCGCTTGCAGTTGTCCCGCTTAGATATCTGCCGATAAGAGGATATTCATAAAATGCGCTGAATGCCTTCTGTGCGAGAAGAATCCTTGCACCTGTCCTTTGCATAACACCGTTTAATATCAAAAGATTTTCAGTTAATTTTCCCTCGTCTATCACATAACAGGGAGTTCTTAATTCATCTATCTTCATACCGGCCTCCGGACTAATCCATATGTACTGACTCATCCTCAGTCTTGTAGCAATCCACAGGAACCGGATTCTCCACTACCTGCCAAGGCAGTCCGAACTTATTAAGAGCCTCCATGTATGGATCCGGATCCATCTCCTCGAGATTGAACACTCCCGGCTTCTTCCAGAGTCCCTTTACCACCATCATGGCTCCAATCATTGCCGGCACACCTGTGGTATAAGAAATTGCCTGCGATTCAACCTCCTTGTAGCACTCCTGATGGTCGCATACATTATAGATGTAGATTGACTTTTCCTTTCCGTCCTTGACACCTGTAAAAATACATCCGATATTTGTCTTTCCGACTGTGCGAGGTCCCAGGGATGCAGGGTCAGGAAGCAGCTCCTTAAGCACCTGTATTGGCACTATTTCTTTTCCGTCCACCATGATCGGGTCTGTTCTTAGCATGCCGACATTCTCAAGACACTTCATGTGTGTGAGATAGCTCTGTCCAAAGGTCATGAAGAATCTGATTCTCTTTATTCCCGGAATGTTTTTGGCCAGTGACTCAATCTCCTCGTGGTGAAGCAGATACATATCCTTTTCTCCGACCTGGTCAAAATTGTACTGCGCTCTCCACTCCATAGGCTTTGTCTCTACCCAGTGGCCGTCTGTCCAGTATGAGCCGTTCGCAGAAACCTCACGCAGATTTATCTCAGGGTTAAAGTTTGTCGCAAACGGATATCCGTGGTCCCCGCCATTGCAGTCGAGAATGTCTATAGTATGTATTTCATCAAAATAATGCTTAAGCGCATATGCAGAATAAACAGAGGTCACACCCGGGTCAAATCCGCTTCCAAGAATAGCTGTAAGCCCTGCCTCCTTAAATTTCTCCTGATATGCCCACTGCCATGAATAATCGAAATATGCTGTAAATCCAAGCTCCTTGCAGCGCTTTTCGTATATTGCTCTCCACTTTGGATCCTCAGTATCCTCACACTCATAGTTGGCAGTATCGATGTAGTCAACACCACACGCAAGACATGCATCCATGATTGTAAGATCCTGATACGGAAGCGCAACATTTAAAACCGCATCCGGCTTGTATGCATTAATCAGCTCTTTTAATTCCTCCACATTGTCGGCATCAACCTTTGCAGTCTCAATTTTTGTGCTTGTCTTTCCCTCAAGCTTTGCCTTTAAGTCATCACATTTTGACTTGGTTCTGCTTGCAATCATAATCTCGGTAAATACCTCGCTGTTCTGGCAGCATTTTCTGATTGCCACCTGCGCAACTCCACCACATCCGATAATAAGTAATCTGCTCATTTTTGTCCCTCCTGATTCGCTTTGGTTATGATATAGTTTTTCTAATTTATTTTACCTTGTTTCCTCTTCCTCGAGTAAATCCTCCACATATTTCGGAAGCATGAAGGCTCCCCTGTGTAAATGTGTTGTATAATACCAGGTTTTAAGCCCCAGTGCATCCCATCTTTTTGCATCCAGATCATAAAGCGGATGATATTTCTTCGATGCAAACCCAAACAGCCAGTAGCCTGACGGACAGGTTGGAATATGTGCCTGATATACCCTGCTTATAGGAAATGATTTATACACCTTTCTGTGCATTTTCCGGCACTCAAGCTCATCCTCATCATAAAAAGGGCTGCCGTGCTGATAAACCATGATTCCATCATCCTTTAGTGCCTTATAACAGCTTCCGTAAAACTCTTTTGTGAAAAGTCCCTCCGTATGTCCAAGCGGGTCTGTGGAATCGTTGATTATCAGATCATATTCATCATGTTTTCTGCGTAAGAATCGCAGACCATCATCATAAAACATGGAAATTCTTTCATCCTCAAGTCCACATGCTACCTCGGGGAAAAACCGCCTGCATACATCGACAAACATCTTGTCTGTCTCAACCACATCAATATGCTCGACAGACGGATATTTTATGAGCTCCTTTGCCACGCCGCCGTCGCCGCCACCTATTATAAGTATCCTTTTTGCATTCGGGTGGACCGCCATCGGCACATGTGTGACCATCTCATCATATATAAACTCATCTGTGTCCGAAAAAACAATCTCGCCATCCAGCGCGACCATTTTGCCAAACTCATATGATTTAAACACATCTATTTTCTGATAATCACTCTGCCCTGAAAAAAGCTGCTCCTGTATCCTTACATCCAGCTTGACATTGGCAGTATGATATTGTGAAAACCACATTTGCATAGCTTTTCCTCCTGTTTACTGCTCCAATACCTTAAGATATTCTACCGCAGGATCCTCTGTTCCCTGCATTGAACAGCCCTTTTCCTTTGCGTAGACAATGTATTGCGCAATCTCTTTTGTGATAAGCTCTCCCGGTGCAAGAATCGGGATTCCCGGTGGATAACACATGACAAACTCACCACTTACAGCGCCTACCGCGTCCATAATGCGCACTGATTTCTTCTGCGAATAAAACGCCTCCTGCGGCGATACCGCCACCTTTGGATTTATGTACTCTCCCGACAAAAGTCCGGTCTTGTCCTTGCTGTAAAGGCGCTTGATATCCTCCAGCGCACCTACAAGCCTCTCTATATCCTGTATTCTGTCACCGATTGATATATACGCAAGTATATTACAGATATCTCCAAACTCTATCTGGATATCATACTCATCACGCAGCAGATCATATACCTCTATTCCGGCAAGCCCTATATCGAGCGTATAGATGGACAGCTTTGTCACATCATAATCATATATGCTCGTGCCGTTTACAAGGTCACGCCCATACGCATAATAGCCGCCTATTGAATTAATCTCCTGCCTTGCATACTCCGACATCTGTGCCACCTTGGCAAAAGATTCCTCGCCTCTGAGTGCTAGATTTCTTCTTGATATATCAAGGCTTGACAATAGCAGATACGATGCGCTCGTGGTCTGTGTGAGGTTGATAATCTGCCTCACATAATCAGCATTTACATCCCTTCCGGTGAGCAGAATCGAACTCTGTGTCAGGCTTCCTCCCGATTTGTGCATCGATACCGCAGACATGTCTGCCCCGGCTGCCATTCCTGATATCGGAAGCCCCTTTCCAAAATAAAGATGTGTACCATGTGCCTCATCCGTGAGCACCTTGATTCCCTTCGAATGAGCCAGCGCAACTATCGACTTAAGGTCAGAACAGATTCCGTAATACGTAGGATTGTTTACAAGCACAGCCTTTGCATCCGGATTCTCCTCGATAGCCCTCGCCACCTGGTCAATCTCCATTCCAAGCGAAATACCAAGCTTCGCATTCGTCTGCGGATTGACATAAACCGGTATCGCTCCGCAGAGCACGAGTGCATTAAGAGCGCTTTTATGAACATTTCTCGGAAGTATAATCTTGTCTCCTGCCTTGCAGGTAGACAAAATCATAGCCTGCACCGCAGAGGTGGTGCCTCCTACCATAAGAAAAGCATTTGCCGCTCCAAAGGCATCCGCCGCAAGCTCCTCCGCCTCTCTGATTACCGAAACCGGATGGCACAAATTGTCAAGCGGCTTCATTGAATTGACATCAAGCCCTACACACTTTTCCCCGAGCAGATGCACCAGCTCAGGATTTCCCCTGCCTCTCTTGTGTCCCGGCACATCAAACGGCACTACTCTCTTCTTCTTAAACTCCTCAAGAGCCTCATAAATCGGCGCTCTTTCCTGTCTTTTGATATCCATTTACTTCTCCTGTATTTAAAAAGGACGGTGCATGCAAGCATCATCCTTTAGATTCGTCTTAACAACAGTAAAATCGTAACATATACTATGGAGTTATGCAAGAATTTACGTTTTATTTTTGCTAATGATAGTTACACCATTGCAGGCTCTTTCTTCTTAATAATTGCCTCAACTTCATCAACACCTGTTTCAGCTACATCTGCGATCTGATCCAATGTATAACCCTTTTTATACATATTCAGAATAAACTTTTCGCTTGTCTTTTCAGTAGCTCTTTCTTCAATTCCTGTACTCAGATTACACATAATTCTCACATCCTCTCTAAATTCTTGACTGGTTGGAATATTATATTCATGTTCTATGATATCCAATTTTTCCCGTTCTTTCAGTTCACTTGAAAGCAAAGCCCCAATCAGGCGGTGCATTTCATATTTTTCATCATGTTCCGGAATCTCATTTGTGATTCCTATTAACACAATATTTAACAGGTCGAGGTTACCTTTCCAGTTACATGGTTTTAACAGCTCATCTTTTGTCAAATGAATATGGCTTAGGCTGTTATCATCCATGTTCATACATATCCATATGCTGAATACCTGCTTAATGTCATCGTAGTTAGTATTTACAAAATCCCTTTCCTTTTGTGACGAAATCATCCTGCTCACATAAAAGATTGCCCGATTTAAAATTTTATATTCCGTCGGCTCATCCTTCTGAGCCTCAATATTCACAATAATCTGCGAAAGTCCATTTTTCATACGGACATAAAAAATAATATCAAATCTTACTAATCCTTCATTAATTTCAGCATTTTCTGTATTAAGACCTACAATACGCTGTCCTGCAGCATCTGGTTTTTCCATATTTGCTAATCCCGGCTCAACCGGAACAACGCTAATACTCGGTTCGCCTTCGATGTATTTTACAACATCTTCCGGCTTCATTCCTTTAAATTCATCGATTGTTTTCACCAGAATATGTGCTAATATACTCTTCTGTGCCAGTAACCTTTTAACATGAGTATCATATTGTGCCTTATCTCCTGCTGCATTCACAGCATTTGCTATTTCTGTATTCAAGTCGGCATCCCTCCTTTTGTATTGTGCATAACACTTCTAAGATTCCGCAAAAGGCTCTCTGCCTTAATATCATTATAAGCGAGGGACTTTACGAAATCAACTGATTTTTCATTACTTATATAGGCACTTTTTAGTCTTCCAACTATAAAGAGGAAGCCGGTACATGTGGAGTGTGCCGGCTAAAAATATGAAAAAGATTAATATGAGTATTTCTTTTGTTTATGATGTCAGTATACAGGACAATTGTGAAAATGCTGTGTTTACTTTCTTACCCTTTTATAAACAAAATATTACATTTTCTACTATAAAGGAGTATTCAATGGGAACTACACAGCCAATCCGAAACAATGACGAACTCACGGCTTTCAGGATGTACTATAAGGACATCCGTCCAAACAGCCGCAATTACTGTTTAATTGTGATGGGATTAAACACAGCACTAAGAATTAGTAACCTGCTTAGATTAAAGTGGGACAACGTTTACAATTATACCTGCAGATACCAGCCTATAAGCAGGACGCAGGCATATCGTATTGTAAAGACTGCTGCCGGCAAAACAGTGCAGGATGAGAGGGATGAGATTTATCTGAAGCTTGAATTATAGTACCTTCTATTCTGCCGGCCAGGATTTTCTGAGAGCCACATAGGAAATCAGGAAATTGGCAAGCCAGCCGACCGGTACAGCAAGCCAGACAAATGCAATACCGAAACGCGGCGCGCAGATTAAGGCAACCGAGAGGCGGATTGCCAGGTTTACCATATTTGCAGCGAGAAACGGACGCATGATGCCAAGTCCACGAAGCACACCATCGGTGGCCATCTTTATACCCATAAAAATGAAAAAGAAGCCAAGCCATCTCATATAATCCCCTGATACCTGATATGCCAGGGCCGTTCCGTCTTTGCCCAGGAATAATGAGGAAATCTGTGTATGCAGTGTTTCAATTACTATAAAAGCAAGCACTGCAAAACACAGGTCTAACACCAGCGCTGCGTGATAGCCTTTTTTGATACGTTCTGTCTTCTTTGCTCCGAGATTCTGGGAAACAAACGGAGAAACTGCATTTCCAATGGATACAAATATCAGTGAAAATACATTCTCGACCCTCATCGTTGCCGAATATCCTGCAAGCGCCTGTGTACCGAACGGATTCACAACTGCCTGTACTATCATCATGCCAATTGACACTGTAGACTGCTGGAGAACCGAAGGCACAGCAATCCGAAGCATGGAACGAAGCTCATGTCTGTCAAACCATTCAAAGCGACTTTTATACCGGCGCATACGGCTAAAGAAAATCAAAAGTGAAAACACTGCAGATATTCCCTGAGCAATTAGAGTTGCAAGGGCAGCACCGAACACTCCCAGGTCAAGGCCAGCCACCATCCAAAGGTCCATAAATATATTTAACACAGAAGAAAATATCAAAAGCCCCAACGGAATCCTTGACTCGCCAATCGATGTAAACATCGTTGAAAGTATGTTGTACATAAACAGAAACGGAAATCCCACAAAATAAACCCTAAGATACAGCACTGCCTCATCCAGTATATCTGCAGGTGTCTGTAGCAAGCTCATCATTGAATGTGAAAAGAAAAAGCCGAAGACACCCAGAAGTACGCTTAAAACCAGAAAACTAATCAGTGATGTTGATACTATTGTTTTCATTTTGCCGTAATCCCTGGCGCCGAAATAGCGGCTCACAAGTACACCGGCTCCTACACCGGCTCCCAGTGCTATACAGATGAACACATTCGTAAGCGCAGCACAGGCTCCAACTGCCGCAAGTGCAGAGGAGCCTACAAACTGACCAACAATGATTGAATCAGCCATATTATATACTTGTTGAAAAAAGCTGCCCAAAATCATAGGCATTGCAAAAACTGTCAGCGCCTTTAACGGGGCATCTGTAATTAAGTATTCATCTTTTGACATTATTTTTCCCTCATTCCGCTATAATTAAGCTATAGTATATCCGATTGAGAGGCAAATTACAATATAGCATTCTTTATCGACATTTTTCCATTTCTTATGCTTTCCCTCTAATGCAAACATCATACTGCTCCTTTGTATTTTAATTTAAAAAGCCGCCCAGGCCATAGGCCTGTGCGACTTCTCATAAGATGATTTAAATTAAGTTTATCCTTCAATAGCAATATGCTTTGTGGTCTCAACTTTCTTTTGCTCCTTCTTCGGAACTGAAAGTTTAAGAATACCGTCCTCATACTTTGCCTTGATATCTTCCTGCTTCAGCTCATCACCTACATAGAAAGACCTGCTCATAGCACCGGAATAACGCTCCTTGCGGATGTACTTACCATCCTTTTCTTCCTTTTCTTCCTTGTCAAGTCCTTTAGCTGCGCTGATAGTTAAGTAACCATTCTCCAGCTTAGCCTCAATCTCATCCTTCTTGAATCCCGGAAGATCTATATCTACTTCGTAGCTATTGTCTGTTTCCTTGACATCAGTCTTCATAACGTTCTTTGCGTGTTTACCATAAAGCGCCTTGTCAACATCAGGAAATGAAAAATCCATCCAATCATCGTTAAATAAGTTTTCTCCAAAAATACTAGGCATCAACATAAGTCATCTCTCCTTCTTAATCTATAAAATCTGTGTCAACCTGTTTCTTTGGAACCGGGATGTTTCAAGAACTCAAAGCCTTTGCTTTTTGTTCCTTTCCTTTGTTCTTGACTATGTTATACACCTATTATCAGCACTCGTCAATAGGGAGTGCTAATAATTTATAAAATGTTTATATTTTCCGAGCAGCTTCAAAGTACTTACCATATGAAACTCCATTATTTTGCAATAAATAACACTCCGAGTGTGCCAGGCCCACAATGTGATGAAATCACACCACCTGCTCTTGTCTCTATAATTTCCTTAAAAATGCCAAGAGAGGCTATGTAATCTCTTACCTCTTCAACTGTCTTAGCATCACATTCCGAATGTGTAATAAATACCCGATCCGGTATTGCGTTTTTCAGGTCCTCTTCCAGATCTTTTGCATAATTCTTTATGACTTTACCGATCTTACCTCTATATTTCCTGCTTGCATCCATTTTACCATCCTTTACAACGATCATGGGATGAAGCGCCAATGCTCCTCCGATAAGCGCAGAAACAGCATTGCATCTGCCACCTCTGTAAAGGTACACAAGTGTATCTACAACAAAGCTTGCTCTTACCTTCGGGATCAATTCATCAATTCCGGTTTTTATCTCCTCACGGGATTTCCCATCCGCTGCCATAACTGCCGCCTCAACAACAAGCAGGCCTATTCCTGTGGACAGATTTCTTGAATCTATCACCGTAACTTTATCTTCCGCATCAAGTTCTTCTGCCGCCATTCTGATCACGTTGATTGATGTCGACATCTCACTTGATATGGAAAAGCATATGATCTCCCTGCCTTCATCAATATATGGCCGCATTACATTCATTGCTGTTTCTATAGATGGAGCTGAAGTCTTTGGTGTAGTCTTATTTTTATCAGCCCACTCATACAATGCGTGAATGTCTATCTGCGGTCCGTCCTCCAGTTCTTCATCTCCTTTTACAATATGAAGCGGAATAATATCGATATCGTATTTCTTTAAAACTTCCTGTGATAGATCACATGTACTGTCTGATATAATTTTTACCATTTTAACACCTCCAGGCTTTCAAAAATCATTTTGTCCTTCCTTTCTGTTCCATTATACTATCTTATTTTATTATTTCAATTGCGGAATAAATATATTATTTTCATGCCCATATTCAATAGTTACATGTTCTTTTTATTACAGTATCAAAAAAAGATATTTTCACCAAGGGGGAAAGCAACGTTCATTTTACTGTTGACTGGCTCCGCTGGCTTTGTGATATTGCCTTGTAGTAAACACAAATAGAAATGATTGCTGTAATCGCTTCCGTGATCCAAAACGCATTCCAGACGCCAACCGCTCCGAAAATCCTGCTGAGTAAAAACGCAGTTGGGATGATAACCACAACATACCGGCAAAGTGAAATCAGTAACGAAGGAATGCCTTTTCCAAGTCCCTCCAGTGCGCCGGAAGATGTAACGGAAACCGCCGAGACGATAAAACCGGCGCCGATGATACGCAGGGCTGTTTTCCCGGTCTGGATTGTCGCTTCTGTGTGGGTAAACAGCCCCATAAGCTGGCCGGGGATTAGCAGACATATCACTGTCCCAAGCACCATAATGATACCGCTCATGCACAAGACGATTTTATAAATCTGGCTGACTCTTTTGTTCTCCCCCGCACCGTAGTTATAGCCTATCAATGGGCGCATCCCCTGAACAATGCCATTAGCCGGAAGATAGATGAATGTCTGCAATTTGTAATAGATTCCCAAAACCAGAATATACACTTCGGAATATGCCGCCAAAATAGCATTGAGTGCCGAAATCAAAAGAGATGGGAGCGCAAGATTCAAGGTTGCGGGAATGCCGATGGAGTACAGCTTTATTACCATCTTTTTGCTGAGCAAAATGTACTGCCTGCTGATATGCACGCGAATTGGCCGCACAAAATAAACGACCAGATAAATCGCAAGCGTCAAGGTCTGCCCGATGCCGGTTGCCAGCGCGGCGCCTTCGATTCCCATTTCAGGGAATGGACCATAGCCAAAAATCAGAACAGGGTCTAAGACAATGTTTATTATACACCCACACATCAGGCTGATCATAGTTGTTTTCATGTTTCCTACAGCTTGGAATATTTTCTCGAATGTAACACCAACAACGATAATCAATGTAAAAGAGAACGCAATAACAGAATAGTGGACGCCAAGTTCAATCACTGTCTTGGATGAAGTGAACATTCCTAAAAAAGCCGGCATCATTGTAATACCGCAGACTGTCAAAACAACGCCGTGAATCATGGCAAGCACAAGTCCCTGCGTGGCAGCTTGATCTGCTTTTTTGTTATCTCCAGCGCCTAGATAGAAGGCGATCACTGCGTTGATTCCAACGCCAAATCCAATTCCAACAGCATTGATAAAATTTTGAACCGGGTAAACCAGTGATAATGCCGTCATAGCTTCCTCGCTGATCTGCGCGACGAAAAAGCTGTCGATAATGTTGTATAGAGAATTAACCAGCATTGATAAAACCATAGGCATGGCCATGGATAAAATCAGCGGCAATACCGGTTTTTCTTTCATAAAAGTATCGTTCATCATTTCTCCTCCTTGGAACATGTTATAAGATATTTTTGTGGCGATACCATGCCATTATTATGAGAGCAATGAGCATAGTGGCGGTTTCCGCAACAGGAAATGCAAGCCAGATTCCGTTCAGTTGAAATAATTTGTCCAGACACCATAAGGCCGGAACAAGGAAAAGCAGTTGTCTGCATAATTGAATCGCAATGCTGGAACCTACTTTTTCTGTCGCCTGAAAATAGGTGGAAATCATGGTAGAGAGACCGCAAAACAGATAGCTTGCAGCCATAATTCGCATGGCGGATATGCCAAAGGAGCGCATGGCTTTTGACGCTGTAAATAATTCCAAAAGCTGCGCCGGAAAGAAGTTGACGGTCAATGTTCCCAGTATCATCATCCCGGAGACCAAAGCGGTTCCGTATCGGAAAGCGGTGTGCAGCCTATCTCTGTTTCCCGCACCGTAGTTAAACCGCATAATAGGCAAACAGCCCTGAATCAAGCCGTTTACTGTCATAACGATCAGCTGCTGCACCTTAAAATACGCACCGAAGAATGCAATCGCCGTATCGGAATACGCCACCAGAAACAGATTGACGAATGTCACCATAAACGAACTGAGGGCATTCATAATGAAAGATGGTAAGCCAAGAGCGAATATACGGGCAATCATCCACTTTTGTATATGAAATTCTTTGATCTTTATCCGCACTTTCTGCTTTTTGCCCAGCAGCAAGGCAAAAGCCAAAATCATGGATAACAAATAGCCCGCAACAGTAGCCACCGCAGCGCCACGGATTCCCATAGCTGGAAAAACACCAATACCAAAAATTAGGAGTGGGTCAAATACAAAATTAACGACCACTCCTGCAATCTGGAACCACATAGGAGCAATCATGTTCCCAGTAGCCTGTATCATCTTCTGGATTGCGATATGCACCATGTTGGGAATTTGCATGAACGAACATACGCTCATATAGGCAAGACTCAACTGATAAATTTCTTCGTTATTGGTGAATGCCCTAAAGTAGGGTTTCATAATCAGTAATGACAGAAGATTGAGCAAAGCACCAATTCCAAAGGCCAGTAACAATCCATGTGTGACGGTAGTATTTGCCTCATTCTGCTTTCCCTGTCCAAGATACCCTGCAATCAGTACATTCACGCCAACGCCGATCCAGATAGATGTCGCATTCATCAAAGTTGTAATGGGAAACGACAGGGAAACCGCCGTCAAAGCATTTTCACTCAGCCGCGCTACAAACGCGCTGTCTATCAGATTATAGGAATATTGCAGAAACATAGAAATCAGCGGCGGTATCGACATTTGCCAGATGAGTTTTCCAACTGGCGCAACCGCCATTTTGTTATTTGTCTGCATGCTTTCCCTCTTCTCCACAAATTGTCCGAACATTATAGTCCTCCATTCTGCTAATACTTCCGAGATACAAGCAACAAAAAAGCCACACAACTATCACAAGATAGCTGTGTGGCAAAAAGATGACCGAATCCGGAAAAGTCCACTAAAATTTTGCGTTTATCATTATAGCGAACTTGAAGGAGACTGTCAAGCAGCACTCATTACGGAACTATGCAGAAGAGAGAAACTATATCTCTCTCCATGCTTATTAATACACATAAAGGTACATCGAAGCAAAAGGTTGAACTCTTCTCCCAACATAACATATGCCGAGAAAATTATTTCTTAATATTGATTCATGCTTTGGCACATAGCTGCCTTCTTTAAACTGTAACACGTAATTCGGCTGTTCCATTATTTGGCAAGCTTATCGATCCATGCAAACAATTCTTCCAGATCATAATCTCCGCTATGCGGTAATCCCCACGGCAATGAAAAGTCCACTTCATAACCTTTGTTCTTTAACATTGTTGCCAATATTACAGGAATCGCAATCAAAGTATCTCTGTCAAAAGCTCCATGACGGATTCTCCAGTTTTTTGTCGTATCGGTCATATTGACACCGATAGTGATCATGCTCTTATCTTCTGTTCAGCGTTAACCTCTAAAACGCTTCGCACTTCTTCAATCGCAAAACACTGACAGAATATGGCGGTGCCTCGTATACGAACTCTGAGGAAGCGCCATGCATATTCACGGTAATATTCTTCACCTTCTCCGGCTCTTCAAAGCTGTTTTCATCCCCTTTTTCACCGCTAAGAAGTGTTACGGTATAGTCGCTCTGTACCTGACAGTCCAGTGTAATGGAAACCGGATCCACATCTCCTGCAAAATTAACCGCCTTAATAATGATTTCGTCCTTGGTGTCAGTTACTACCGAAACAAAAGCAGGTCCGTAGGGAATCGAAATTTCCTTCTGAAGCTCACCATCAACATACAGGCGAATCTGTTTTCCGTCCGTTTCATATCCAAAGCGGTGATATTCTCCCGGTTTTACTGAAATAGCAAAGTCCTCAGTCAGCTTGTTGTCATGCATAAAGCCAAACTCTTCCAGTGAACATTGTCCTCCATTAACCTTCCAAAGGAACGGACGCACCAAAGCTGCATTCCATTCTTTTTCCACTCCGGCCGTAATCACGAGCTGCTCATCATAATAGGAACGAACCACCCTGGCACTGAATATACCCAACTCGAAGTAAGCATTTTCCTCAACAAAAATATCGGTCTCAAATCTTCCATAAGTCTGGTCTTCTTCTCCAAATACCACAAAGCTCTTGGTCTCATCAGCCCATTCCAGAATACTGTGAAATTCCTTTTTCTGCTCCTCATCCGGAAGCTGAAGCAGGCAGCAATCCTCTGTATCCTGCACATGTCCCATTAATTCATGAGTAATCTTTGCTTCTTCTCCATTCCAAATGGGATTTCTGAAGCGAAGTTCCTTATTGGATTTTAAAGATGCCATTCCGGTTCTCGGACGATAAACACGTCCTCCCTCATCTTCGGATCGCACCACATATTCTCCGCGATTTTGACCGAACATTTTCCAGACATAATAAGTAGGAATTCCAAAGCTCTGATGATTATTGAAACGAATCAGATTAGGATACCACGCTCTGTAATTTACATTTTCAAATAATGGAGCATAAGAGGCCAATGTTACGATATCCTGATTTTTCTCAATACCCATAAGGAAAGCCGCTTCTCCCAAAGCCGCATACAACTGTCCCATATAGTTGCCTTCGTTTACAGCCACCTCTCCTACAAAGATTTTTGGTCCCTTACGATCGTAGTCATCATAATAATTTACATGTTCTGCAAAGAACTCTGTTGTATTGTAAAAATGTTCATCCACGCACTCGGCAGGACAACCATTTTTCTCTACATGCTCATTGGCTATGGTTTTAATCTGGGGATACAGTTCCTTTACCTTCTTATAAATCATGTTGTATCGCTTTTCATAATCCGGACCCCAGTTTTCATTACCAATTTCCAGATAGGTCATTTTAAAGGGTTCCGGATGCCCCATAGAAGCACGAAGCCTTCCCCATTTGCTTTCCTTAGAGCCGATAGCATATTCAATGGCATCCAGTGTATCCTGTACCATTTCATCAAGAGCCTCTCCTTCCAGAAGGACACTCTTTCTTCCCTGACAGGTCATTCCGCAGTTACATACATACAGGGGCTCCATCCCCAGATCCTCGCAAAGCTGCAGATATTCATGAAAGCCAAGTCCTAATGTACTTCTGTAATGCCATACAAACAGCTTACTGGGTCTTTCCCATACCGGACCTACCGTATCCCGAAATCTCATCGCTGTGGACGGTGTCGTTCCTTCCACAATACAGCCTCCGGGAAAACGCATAAACTTTGGACTCATTCCCTTAAGCTTTTCTACAAGATCTGTTCTGAGTCCATGCCCCATGTAGGTATTGTCAGGCATTAGTGAAATAAATCCCAGCAGAATCTCTCCGCCTTCTTTGCAGGAAATAGTAAGCTGTGCCTCGTGACAATCCTCAGCTGCTGTCAGCTTCATGTCATATCTTGTATACTCCTGACCGGAAACCACCAGACTGTTTCCAGTCAGTACTTTTCCCTGGTATTCGATCGCTACGTCCAGTCCTATTTCTTCCTTTGCTTTTGCAAATAAATACAAAGAGTAACTTTCTCCAGCCTTTACGGATATACCGCAGTAACCGGTATTAGTCAGAGATCCGTCCTTTTCAAACTGTATACGCAGAGCTGCGTCCCGGTGTTCATTCAGGGTATCCGTCAGTTCCAGTTCCATCTTTGCATTGTGTGTATACCATGCCGGTATTTCTGTCTCCGGAATATTGTTGCCCTTTACCCAGCGGCATAAGCCTTCTCCGTTGCAAAACTCATCCAGCCATCCGGATACGGTTTTTACATGGATGCCATCCTCCTGCTGTATATAACCCTCCGGTAAAACGGAATCTTCGAAGCTTCTGTTTCGAAGCATTTCCGGATAAAGTCCTCCGTCTCCGGCACGGTTAATGTCTTCAAAAAAGATTCCGTATAAATCCCTGGCTGTCTCAAATCGTCTTTCCTTTGTTTTAATCTTTAACTTGCTCATTGTAGTCTCCTTTTTTACATTCCAAGAGTTTTGAACACTGCCTGTATATGCAATAACATAGATTATGATAACTCAAATGATCTTAATGCAGCATTTCCGTTACCGCGATAGGTCAGGTAAAGCGCCTGTATTCCATCCGGAATCGTAACCGGTGCGGTATACTTTTCCCAGACATTGGTATATTGAACCTCTAATGTTGCCAGTACCTCTCCATCCCATGCTGTCTTTACTTCAAAAGTGCCATCTGCATAGCCCCGGATCCAAATACTGATTTCACGAATATCATGGCAGTCAAAATATTTGAAGCCGATGGTAGTTGAATCTGTAATATTGGCAATATATCCAACTTCTTCGTCTCCATCCCTGCCGTCCTGCATTACTCGTGGAAAATTCCCTTCGCCCACATAAACTGATGGGGTATCGGTAAACAGATTACATGCAAGATAAGCGGGGTATTCTCCTTTACCCTCAAGCGGACCTCCATTTAAACCGCAGGAGGTAATTTTTACCTGTGGAATACTGCCGTCCGGCATAATCTGCAGCTTTTCAGCACATCCCTGTCTGCTGTACCAGGTATTATTGGTATGCCTGTGATAAAAAATGTACCAGTCCTCTCCGATCTGCACAATACTTCCGTGATTATTGGCACCGTAAGCTGTTGGCATATCTGCCGGCTTGTAGGTATCGATGTGCAGATCACAATTGCTGACAATAACTCCGCCATAGACAAAGTCCCTAGTAGGATTCTTGCTGGTGGCATAACATAATTCGTGCATTAATATGGATGAATAGACAAAATAATAGGTGTCACCTACTTTACGGATGGAAGGTGCCTCAAAAAACTCATGTCCCTCAAATCCGGTACCGGCACCATATTCACAGCCGGGGGCCACAAACACCGGAGCTTCCCTGATCGTCAGCATATCTGCTCCCAACACCGTAGCCATAGCTCCGGTACGGGATTTATCACCTTTTCCGCAAAATCCGGTATAAAGATATGTCACATCTCCTTCCGTCAGAACCCCCGGGTCAAACTGGGGCTCATCACCTTCCTTTTCGCCCAGACGTGTGCCATCTTCATAATGAACATAGCCATAAAATTCATACTTTCCTGCCGGAGTATCACATACAGCAACTGAAACTACCGAAACCTTGTCCAACACGTAATAAAGATAGTATCTTCCGTCCGGTCCCACCGTAACATCCGGGGCATACAGACACATTTTGCCTTCCGGGTTCAGCGGATCGGCTGTCTTCGGATAAATCACACCCTCATATCTCCAATTGCCCAGGTCATCGACCGGAGCTGACCAGCACACATAGTCTCCCATGCAGAAAACATATCCGTTAAAGTAATCATGGGATCCGTAAACATATACGCGATCGCCAAAAACATAAGGTTCTCCGTCCGGAATATACTCCCAGGACGGTAAATATGGGTTAAACGCTTGTTTTTTCACTTTGATAGCCTCCTTTGCAAGCCTAATACATGTACATTGTTTCATAAAGCAAATTACTAGTTTAAGCCTTCAAGCTGACCACACGATCATAGTCATATCCTCGATCCGGATTCACCTTTCCGGCATTCAGTTCGAAATAAACCACACCGTTTTCGTTTACAGGAAGCTCTACGCAGATATTTCCGTCCTCCTGCTTTTTACGCTCTGTTTTTACAAAAGGTCTGGATGATTCCCGAATCAGCTTCGTCTGTTCCTCACTCAGATTGGCAGGTTCTCCCATATCATGCCATACCTTCAAAGGATTACATGTTTCCTCATCTACCGTCTTAGTCAGGAAGCAGTACTCCTCCTGTTCAGCCGGAAATGTAAACTCCAACAGCATTTTTTCTTTACCCTGTTCTGTACTTTTACGGGCAATATTCCAGGCTACACCTAGATAATCACCATTTGCACGTTTCAAAACGACAATATTGTCATCCTTATATACACAATTGGCTTCACTTTCCTCAAGCTTTTTGTAAAAAGCAAATGTCCAGAAGGTCGGCTTGGTAATACAGCCATTGGCAACCAGTCCAAAGCCGCCGTGGAATGGTGTAAAAGGAACTCCCTGCTCTTCAAACACATCACCAAATGTCCAGTAGGAATAGGATTCATTCACATCTCCCAATCTGGAAAGCTGCTGTGCTATAAGGGCCGCATTCAGGTTTGTATCATGAATGACGCCCTGAGGAGTATAGGAGCTGTTGAACTCCGTGATATGAATCTGCAGACCCTTATATTCCGGGAAACTGTCAATAATATCTCTGGTTGTTTTTAAATTGGCAAAGCCGTCCTCTGCCTTCATCAGTTCAGAATATGCATAATGTCCAATACATTCCGGCGGATCAATGGTGTAATGATGTCTGGTTACAAAATCCACAGGTATGTGATTCTCATGGCAATATTCCATAAATGCCTGAATCCATTTCTCATCCGTTCCTCCACAAACAGCAGGGCCTCCTACACGGAATCCCGGATTCACTTCCTTTATGGCATCAAAGGTTCTATGGAACAGCTTAAAATATTCCTGCATATCCGCATTTTCCCAGAAGCCGCAAAGATTGGGCTCGTTCCATACTTCAATGGGCCATTGAATAACTTCCTCTTCTCCATAGCGTTCCATCAGATGCCGCAGCAATGAATGCACCATATTACACCACATATCATAATCTTTTGGAGGAGTGGTATTTCCCTGCCAGTAAAAGATAGTCTGGCTTCCACTTGCCAACTTTTTAGGCATAAAACCCAGTTCAAGAAAAGGTCTCAGCCCCACCTTCTTATAGGCATCCATTACTCTATCCAGATAAGTATAGTTGTACTCAACCCTTACCTTACCATCCTCCTCATAGGTCTGAAAGATCGCCATATCATCACAGAATAATCCATGTCCCCGGATATGCTTAAATCCGATTTCCTTTTGAACCAGGCGCAGCTCCTCCTGATATTCTTCTGTCAATGCAAGCCCCATTCTTCCGGTTCCCACACAATAATCTACATTATTGTGAAAAAAGGCCTTTGAATCCTTTGTAATCACGATCTTTTTTCTGTCATTCTCTGTTGCCCCACCAAAATTTACCATGCATGTATCTCCTTCTTCTAAATCATGTTCCTATGCAGTCACGCATCAGATGTCTGACCGCTGCACGATCCGCAGCTCCCTGATGACGATTGCCATATTAATATGATACTATCGCATTGATTTAAAATTTCCAATGATTTATACTATAAGAAAATTGATATATCCTCTGATGTATCAGAACGGAGATTCCAAATGACTGAAATTGAATTTGTCGGCTACAGTGCCGTTCACCCCTCAGATTTTATATATGATGTTCCGAATGGCTTTACAGGCTATCTTCTGCTTCTTTTCGACTCTCCCTCGGAGCTGCTCATAGACGGAAGACTAATGCGGACAGCCGCCAATTCTGCTATTCTGTATACACCAGGAAGCAGGATTTATTACCGTGCTGCCGGTGAAGAATACCGGAATGACTGGATTCGTTTTCGTTCCGATCACTCCTTCGTGAAGCTGTTTCCGTTAACAAACACCCCATTTCCCGTAACAGATCCGGAATACTGTCATCAGCTTTTTAAATTACTAACCTGGGAGTCCGCCTTTTTCTCCTCTGAAAGCGAATCAAACATTACTCACCTGCTGCGGGTTCTGTTCTCCAAATTAAGAGAAGGAATCCAGAATGAGTCCCCGGGTATTCACGATCATGAGCTGGTTGCATTGCATAAGATGATCTACAATAATCCTCAGCTTCCATGGAATATAAACATGATGGCTGCGAAGCTTCACTTAAGTCCCAGTCATCTTCAGACTCTCTATCACCGCAAATTTGGCTCCTCCTGCATGGACAATGTCATCGAAGGACGTCTGCGCCGTGCACAGGATTTATTAGAGTACAGCGAATACTCCATCCGCGACATTTCCGAGCAATGTGGTTATAATAATGTAGAGCATTTCTGCAGACAGTTCCGGCAGCATAACGGCTGTACCCCCGGACAATACCGGAAAAATGCATCAGCGGGAAGCAACAAAAGACTTCTCACCCACAATACCCTGGGAGGAAAGGAGTTTGAGAAGATTAATCGGAATATCCGGAAATAGTGTTCGGGAAGGCCCATTCCACAAGCCTTCTCCAAAGTGACTTTTGCTCCTCCACCGGCATACATTCTTCCAAGACCGCATAAAATTTTATCAGAACATGTATAAATTCTTCTTTTTCTTCTTTTTCCCATTGCAAATCCTCCATTTTCCTGTATGATAGAGATATATTAACAGTAAGGAGGCATACAGTTATGTTGCAGATTAAAAATCCGGTTTTGCCGGGATTTAATGCAGATCCATCCATTATCCGTGTGGATGATACATATTACATTGCGAACTCTACGTTTGAGTGGTTTCCGGGAGTTCGTCTGCACGAGTCAAAAGATTTAGTACATTGGAATCTTCTTCCATCCGCATTGTCCACAACGACATTGCTTGATATGAAAGGAAATCCGTCATCGGGAGGTATCTGGGCGCCGGATCTTTCCTATGCAGATGGAAAATTCTGGCTGATTTATACGGATGTAAAAGTAACCGAAGGACCGTTCAAAGATATGATCAATTATCTGACGACGGCAGAAGATATCCGCGGACCATGGTCGGATCCGATCCGTGTCAATGGTGTGGGATTTGACGCATCATTGTTCCATGATGATGACGGACGCAAATACCTTGTTCAGCAGACATGGGATCATCGCGAATACCACCATGCTTTTGACGGTATTACAGTGACAGAATTTGACACAGAGACAATGAAATTAAAACCGGAGACAGCACGTACGATCTACGCCGGAACGGACGTTAAACTGGTTGAGGGACCACATTTGTATAAGATCAACGGATATTATTATCTGTTTGCTGCACAGGGTGGAACCGTTTGGACACATCAGGAAGTAGTAGCTCGTTCAAAGACGTTAGATGCGTTGAGTTTTGAGACAGAGCCTGGCGATCCGTTTATTACAAACTTTGATACGCCGGAACTTGAGATCCAGAAGCAGGGACATGGTGCTCTCGTAGAGACTCCCGGCGGTGAGTGGTATTATGCAAGTTTGTGTGGAAGACCGTGGCACCACGAAAATGAAAGTTCGATCGACCCACGCGGCTGGTGTCCGCTTGGCCGTGAGACGGCAATTCAGAAAGTATACTGGGATGAAGAAGGCTGGCCTCGTATCGAGGGCGGACATGGCGGAAAAGTGCTTGTGGATGCGCCGAAAGATGCAATCTTGACAGAAGCACCGGTAGATCATTCGATGCATGATGAATTTGACACACCAAAACTTCATGATGAGTGGAATACCCTCCGCGTACCATTTACCGAGGAAATGGGTACGACAGGGGATGGCAGGCTGACATTGGTCGGAAAAGGATCCCTCTGCAATAAGCATGAGCTTTCGTTGGTGGCAAAACGCTGGCAGGCATTTAACTTTGATGCCGAAGTGAAAGTGAAATTTGATCCGTTCAACTATCAGCAGATGGCTGGATTGACTAATTTTTACAATGATAAGCACTGGTCATTCGCTTTCGTTACGTGGAATGAGAAAAATGGCCGCGTGATCGAAGTGGCAGAGTGCAATCGTGGCGGATATCGTTCGTTCCTTCGCGACGATGCGATTCCGGTACCGGATGATGTTGAATTTGTATGGCTTCGCACAAAAGTAAGAAAGCAGTCTTACAGCTACGAGTATTCCTTTGACGGAAAGAACTATACAGAGATTCCGGGCACACTGGATGCCGCTGTATTGTCCGATGATTACGTACTCCAGTCATACGGTGGATTCTTCACCGGAGCATTTGTCGGCATGGCATGCGTGGACTACTCCGGATACGATCAGACAGCAGAATTCCGCAGTTTTGACTATAAAGAACTGGATTAATCAATAGCAAGAGCCTTTTTTAAACCAGGCTCAATCAGATGGCTGGCGATGCCGCAGAGGATTCCGGGAAAAGGACGAAAAGTCCGGGAACCAGGAAGACGATGAGGCAGGCGCCGGCCATTGTAAATAATAAGATGAAAGTTTCTTTGATGTAACCTGCCATCAGGCGCACGGAGAGCAGAAGAACTGCCGGAAATGAAGTGCGCAGATGTGAGCGGAAGTTTGTGTGTGACCGCGCGAGATACAATGATAAAGCGCCGTCAAAGAAGCCCATGAAGTGTATGGTATAGTCATTTTGAAAACACTGAATTTCTGTTATCATACCATGAAATGGGATAAGTTAGAAGAGGAAACCTTATTCTTTGTATTTTCGTATAATAATCATATAACTTATAAACAATAAAACAGCTGCGCTGGTCCAGGCACAAATTTCCGCATAAAAAATTCCGTCTTCACCGATCAGTTTTGGTAACAATAATGCAACACTGACACGCATCACAAATTCTGCAATGCCACTGGCGAGGGGAATCAGGGTATTACCCAGACCCTGAATCGCCGAACGATATACATACAGCAGATACAGTACCCATAGAAAAATTGCCATAATAAACAAATATTTATATGCAATGTCTAACACCTGTCGGATCTGTTCCGGTTCGCCGGATACAAACAGTGACAATATATTGCGTCCGAATAACACCATCACACCTGAGATCACAACAGAAGTAAGCAATGCCATATAAGTTCCGCTATGCACACCTTTCCGGATTCTCTGATATTTCTTTGCACCAAGATTCTGGCCTACATAGGTTGTAATTGCATATCCGTATGAAACGGCAGCAATCTCTAAAACTCCATATAATTTGTTTGATGCTGTAAATCCAGCCACAAACAGGAATCCAAATCCATTGACTACATACTGTACTGTAAGCCCCCCTACAGAGATGATCACATTCTGGATCGCAAGAGGAGTCGCCACTTTCAAAAGCCGCAGACTCATTGCCGGCTGTCTGTAGAAGTCCTGTTTTTCCAGTCGGATATCCGGAATTTTCCGTAACACCATCAGACAGTACAGGGCTGAAAATCCCTGTGCGATGACTGTCGCCACTGCTGCTCCGGCTACACCCCAGCCAAAAACTGCCACAAATAACAGGTCCAGTCCCACATTGATCAACGCTGCTACGGTCATTGCTATCAGTGGAGATCTGCTGTTACCCAGTGCTCGAAGAATCGCTGCAAATATATTATAAGCCGCTATGATCGGAATTCCGGCAAAGATCAGCCGAAGATATAGCATTGTCAGGTCAATGACATTATCCGGTGTCTGTAAAAACAAAAGAACATGATAAACTGCCCCTTCACTTACCGCAAGTACAATCACAGAAAGCAGTGCTGTCATGATATAGCTTTTCGCCACCGCGCATTTCAGATTTTCTTTTTCCCTTGCTCCATAAAACTGAGCTACCAGAATAGAAAAACCCTGTGTGATACCTGTCATGATACCGAACACCAGCCATACCAGCCAGTCTCCGGCGCCTACTGCCGCCAGTGCTTCAACCCCTACCACCTGTCCGACGATCATGGTATCTGCCATCGTATAAAACTGCTGAAAGATATTTCCAAGCATCAGTGGTATGGCAAAAGTAATGATCAGTTTTCCAGGTGATCCAGTGGTCATATTTTTTTCATTTGTTCCCATAAGAATCTCCTTTTTTTTCATCCTTTTCCGATTATTTTACATAGGACTCTGCCAAAACGCAATCCTCTATTTTCACAAAGTTTTCCCGATATTTTTGGTAGCTATTATATCCTTTTTCCCGGCTTTTTTCAGCACTTCTTTCTCAAAGGGAAAGTTGGTAAACTTGAAGTTTTCTATTTTTTCTTCTCCTTTTTTAAAAAATAAACAGCAATAGCTCCAACTAATAGTGGAAAGATAACCCTCCCATAATTTACACCACCTATTCCTCTTGCACTAATACCTGAAATCAAATAACTAATACCATTCAATAACCCTGTAATTGCTAAAATCAAAATTACTATACATACTATCTTTTTCATACAATCACTCCTTTATCAAATTCTGATTGAACAAAATCGCTGCGCGATGGCCTGCCAAGGCTGTGGCGCAGTTTTATTTTTATTAAAAAGCAGTGGAATTACTTTTCATAATCCGTTATTGTTAAGTTACCACACGAAACAACTGAACTAAGAAAGCTCCA
>OJOR01000012.1_pt1 | contig 224816 bp, 223 predicted proteins | sample 1598251 | NCBI WGS metagenome assembly OJOR01 (sample SAMN03922467, study PRJEB24848) | human gut metagenome | isolation source: stool sample | host: Homo sapiens | place: Germany | collected 2010-11 | reverse complement strand
GGCTTGATACTAATATAAGAGCGCATAATTTTATTTCCAAACAATACTGGCAGAAAATAAAGGAGCGGAAATACCTTTATCACAAAAAGTATACACTATTCTATTATAATAATAAAAATATCTCCATCATTTCAAAAGAGAATGACGGAGATATTTTGCCCTGCTTATTCTTGTAGTAACCAATCGGCTATATCGTGAATTTCAATTCCTTCATAGCTATATTTTGGATGTTTGGTTCTGGCAATAATCATTTTCGGATAAGCATCTCGAATCTGAAGGAGAGGAGAGCATTCTCTCTCAAATGTTTCCTGCCCGGAAATGTTGTCGCTGACCTGAATATAAAACTTCTCGCCGCCTCGCTGAGCAACAAAGTCGATTTCCTTTTGATAGAGCTTGCCGACATAGACATCGTATCCACGGCGAAGAAGCTCGATGCAAACGATGTTTTCATATACTCTGCCATAATCCATATTTCTGCTTCCCAGTATTGCATATCGAATACCGCTGTCACACAAATAGAACTTTTCAGAGCTTTCAAGGTATTTCTTACCTCGGATGTCGTATCTCTTAATATCATAAAATACAAAAGCATTGCACAAATACTTAATGTACTTGCCAACGGTTACATGATTGGTTGGAGTCTCATTTGCTGTCAGTAGCTGACTGACCTTATTCGGAGAAGTCAGATTGCTGATATTATCCATAAGGAATTCGCTCAGACGTTGTAAAACCAAAGTGTCCGGGAGAGCATATTTCTGCACCAAATCCCTTGTAACAATAGTTTCGTAGACCTCTTTGATATAGTTTGTTCTGTCTTTTTCAGATACTCAATATACGCCTGCATCAGCTTGGACTTACCGGATCGATGAATACCCGTGATGATCTTGATGTCAGGAGTGCCATTCAGTTCAATGATTCTATCGAGATATTTAGTTCTCGTGATTGTTTTCATATAGTCACTCACTTTCAAAAATTGAATTTTTTTCATTTTTCGAAACTGCATCGTTGTACTTAGTATACTGTTTGCTAATAGTATATGCAAGATTTCACTTTCGAAAACACAAATTTTATCATTTTTCATAATAGTATCATTATGGTATAATAGAGGCATTAAAATCGAAATCTTCATATAAGTGGACTTTTGAACGAAGAAAAAGTGGACATTCAAGGTGTGAAAGTGGACATTGAAAGCGTGCTTTCCGCAAAAGCCAGCGATTTCACAGTAAAAACGACGGTTCATATCCATAGACTCTTTGAGAAGTTTGGATTTGATGGAGTATTTGGAAGAAGTGCAGTTATGAAACTTCTTGAGCTGAAAAGTTCAGGCGCTTCGAAACTTCTTTCCAATTTGGTGCAAGCGGATATTATTGAACCAGTATCCGGTCATGGAAAGGAAAAATATAAATTCAAGAAATAAATGAACGGCCACTTGAAATTTGGCTGGTTATAAATCGGAATTTCTTGAAGAAAAGTAAAAAAATACAGGCAGTAATAAGATACTAACAGAAGGGAGAAACAAAATGGAATACAGAAAATTTGATAATGTAATAATAGCGAGAATTGACAAAGGGGAGGAGATTTTAGAGCAACTGAAAGCAATTGCTATAAATGAGAATATAAAGCTTGCCAGTATCAATGCTCTTGGAGCTATCAATGATTTCACAATCGGAGTATATAAGACAGATGAGAAGAAATATTACTCAAACAGTTTTAAAGGGTATTATGAAATTGTATCACTGACAGGTACGATCAATACAATGGATGGAGAATATTATGCGCATCTTCATATGAGTGTCGGAAATGAGAAAGGTGAAGTGTTTGGAGGGCATCTGAACAGAGCTGTCGTGAGTGCAACTTGTGAGATGGTAATTACTGTCATTGATGGAAAAGTTGACAGAGTTTATGATGAAGAAACAGGGCTTAATGTATTTAAGTTTGATTAGATGCGTTGAACACATGTGAAGAATCGGGAGTTTCAGGAGGTGAATCATGAGTAGCAAGGGAATTTTTATTTTGGCAATAATATGGCTTGTTTTATCGCCAGCTTGTTTTTTAGCAGAAAATACTGCGATGGCTATTATATGGCTATGTGCCGGAGTTGCAGAATTAATCATAGCATTAGTAAGACGCAACAAAGAGAAGAAAAGTAAGTAAAATTCAGCTTGTTGAGAGATTGGAAAGAAGCGTAAGCTTTGAATTGACCGAGCAGAGCGAGGGATGCTTCTTGAACGGAAGTTCAAGAAGATGGGTGATTCGACAATTTGAATTTGTGGAGGATAGAGATTTATGAATGTGACAATAGCAGAATTGGAAAGTTATTTACTTGACCATTATGAAAATGGTGGAATTGACGAAAGTTTATTCATGAAACTGGTAGAAGAAATCGGTGAAGTAGCAGAAGTATTAAACAAGAAAGCAGAAAGGAAAAAATCTGATAGTGAGGATTTACAGAGCCAATTGGGCAATGAGTTAGCAGATGTGATACACTATGCGGTTGCTATTGCCGCACTAAACGGTTTAGATATGACCCAATTCATCATAGAAAAGGATAAGACGGCATCTGTGAAGTATCACCACAGAACAAATCTGGAAGAGTTTGTAATTGATAGCAGAAGTAAGACGGCGAACTGTTAACTTCCAGTTTATAGTAGTAAAGGAAGATGAAGTACCTACGGTGCCAAAACGGTGCCAAGAACTTAAGCAAATAAAAATACACTGTGTAAAAACAGCAGTTTCAGACGGATTGTTTCTACAACTTCCTGTCTGGCTTCATCATCAAGCTGATAGAATGATGTAAGTAGATTATCTACATCAGGCATACTATTTTTGCCAAAAAGATACATCAACGGATACATAGAATTTTTTAAGTAAGTCTTTACACGACTTGCGTCTAAGGCTCCGTTCAAACCGTCTGGAAGTGTAGGATAAATCTCTTCTTCCTTAATTGTGTCAGAAAATGGACTGGCAGAACATATCTCATTCACATCAATTTGCAATTCGTTTGCAAGTCTTAAAGCAAAATCAAATCGAATATTGGAATCTTTTTGAATGATTGAATATAAGGTTGTAGCACTGATTCCAGTTGCTTTTGCAATTTTACGGACATTTATAAGTGGTTAAGAGATCTGATGTATGCGTAGAAAATGGAAAATATGTTACAAATAAAACGAGAATTTGAACTCGAAATTTGGAAAAAATAATGAAAATAACTTGACATTTGAAAATAAGAGATGTATTTTTAAGATAAATTCAATAAACGGGAGGTGGATAAAAATGTTTAATCTTGAAGAATTGAGCTTGGAGTTTGTAGAGATTTCTGAATTAAAAACCTCTAAGAACTTATTTGGACCAGTTATGTACGGAACAGGTGTGAGAATGTAGTTTGTAGAAAAGACTTGCTCTATGTAAAAAGAAATATAGAGTAGGTCTTTTTTATTTAAAAAGGATTATAGGAGAGAATATATGAATAAATTAACTACAGCTGTATGGGAAATAACAATGGGTTGTAATATGCGTTGTAAACATTGCGGTTCAAGTTGTGCGGAAGCGCTACCCGATGAGTTGAATACATCAGAAGCTCTTGAGGTGTGTGACCAATTAAAAGATTTGGGATTAAAAGTTATTACATTATCTGGAGGGGAACCTACGACACGTAGTGACTGGCATATTATTGCGAAAAGATTAGTAGATAATGGCATAATAACAAGTATTATTACAAATGGTTGGTTGATTGATGAAAACTTTATTCATAATGCGATAACATCAGGAATTAGAAGTGTCTGTTTAAGTATTGATGGTCTTGAAAAAACTCACGATTTTATACGGAGATCGGGATCATTCAATAAAAGTATTAAAGCATTGAAAGAATTAAGAAAAAATAATATTTCGACATCAGTAATAACTTCAATAAATAAAGAAAATATATGTGAATTGGAAGAACTATATCAATTATTAAGTGATTTGGGAGTTAATAGTTGGCAGTTACAGATTGCATTACCAATGGGGAATTTTGCAAAACGCCCAGAATGGCTTATAGAACCTCAAGATATTCTTTCTATTATTGATTTTGCATATAATAAAATTGGAGGTAAGTTGTTAATTGTTTTGGCAGATTGCATAGGTTATTATAGCAATAAAGATATAAAAGTAAATGAGAATTTTCTTAATGATAATTGGTCTTGGACAGGTTGTGGAGCAGGAAAGCATGTAATTGGTATTCTGCATAATGGAGATATTGTTGCTTGTACTTCTATTAGAGATAAAACATTAGTAGCGGGAAATATTCGTGAAAAATCTTTAAAGTCGATTTGGGAAAGTCCGGACTCTTTTAAGTGGAATAGAAATTTTGATAGTAGTAAGTTAAAAGGATTTTGCAGAGAATGTCGTTATACAGAACGATGCTTAGGAGGATGTAGTAATAGTCGTTATTGCATTAACGGCTCATTTGAAAGTGAAAATAGATACTGTGCATATAATGTTGAAATGAAAAAATGGAAAAAATATTTGGAATCACTTAATGATATATCAGAAATTGATAATGTTATAGAAAAAGCAGCGGCTTTAAAACATCAGGATCTTTATAAGATAGCTTGCGAAATTAAACAATCTAAATTATGATTAGAGAGGTAATAGATATGAATAAACATGAGTTATATCATAACCACAATTATGTTTATCTGCTGACTTCTAATATTATTAACCGCTGTGGTGATTCATTAGATACAATACTTTTTACATGGTTGGTATATTTACTTACAAATAGTGCAGGGTGGTCTGCGATTATTTTTGGTATTAATCAAGCTACTTCTGTAATTATTCAACCATTTATAGGTCCATTAGTCGAGAATATGAATAAAAAGAAAGTGTTAGTACTTTCAGATATAGCTCGAGTTCTGTTAGTTTTGTATATATTATATGTATATACACAAAACATGCTTTCACCATTAATATTGGTTTTTATGACAATATCCATTTCATTAATAGAAGCATTTCATATGCCAGCAGGGGTGGCAGTTATTCAGCATGTACTTCCTAATGAACATTATGATAAAGGTGTAAGTGTCAATGTGTCTTGTACCAAAATAGCAGTATTAGTTGGAACTGGCTTGTCAGGCATAGTGATTAGTTCATTTGGAATAGGTATTTCTTTAGCGATAGATGCTTTGATATTTTTAATATCAGCGTTGCTTATAGTAAAAATAGAATTTTCTGTTCAAGAAGAAAAGAAGACAAACCGAATAATTGGCAGAGAATATTTAATTTCGCTTAGAGATGGATTTAGTTATGTATTTGACCATAAGAAGCTATTAAAACTATGTTTTTTATGTATTCTAATTAATTCAGCAGTGGTTCCATTTGATGCACTGCTCGCCCCGATTGCAAGAGAAATGTTTAGTGGAGATGCCAAAATTGTTTCATTACTAAGTGTAAGCGTAACTATTGGTACTATTTTGGGATCATTGACTTTTGCAAAAATGAAAGAGGAGAAAAAAAATAATACACTTGTTACATTTTGTGGAATTGTTTTAGGTGTATACTATGTTTTTATTGCATTTGTTTCAAAATATATTGCAAATCCTATAACTCAAAAATTACTGTTGCTAATCGGTTCGATAATAATTGGTGCAGCATTGGGATTAATGATTACTTATGTACAAGTGAAATTTGTAAAAGAAGTTACTAAAGAATATATAGGACGTGTTTCTGCAATTCGATTTTCACTTACATACGCATGCGCGCCAGTGGTATCTTTTGTGATTAGTATTATATACAAAGTTACTGTTGTTGATACAAGTTCACTTTTTGTGGGATTTGGTATTGTAATAATAATTCTTTTTCTTTTGGCAAATAAGATTACGTTTTCTCCTTTGAAGAAAGGCGATAAAAGTTATTAGAAATTATTTATATGAAAAACTGGCTGCTTTTTGGCTATAAATTAAAGCTGATAGAGAAGAGTATAAACAACAGAAGAGAAGCTTTTTGACTGAGGCTTCCGGTGCCAAAACGGTGCCAAGAAATCAGGCAAATAAAAATAAATAGTACAAATCAGTCGTTTTTCACTGTATTTTGGAGAGAAAACCATAAAAAATATGAGGTAAAATGATATTAAAGTATCGTGAGGGTGGACGTACAGTAGGATCTGGACGTGTTGCTACAGTTATCGAGTAATATATTGTACACTTAATGAGTGCGTAAGCGCGAATTTAGTGAGAAAGTTGTTTTGTGAGCGTTGCGAGCAGAACTACCTTCTGATAACAAATATAGTAATATCAAGGCTTCCCGAGAAATCTCGGGAAGCCTTTTTTTGATGATTTTTAACTTACTGAACTAAGGTATAAGAATTAATGGTTCTAAAATGGCTCTATTTTGAATTATATAGCCGCAAAGAAGCAAGTGAAATAATCAAGTCAAATAGCCTAATCAAACATTTTTGGGATATTCTAACCAATCAAATATGAAGTGACATTTCATAATATTAATGCTATACTAATTTAAATATGTAAATTACAATTTAATCTAATGGTAAATTTAAAATCGTAACTATTCAGAACCGCAGAGAACAAAAAAGCGGGTGAGACCTATAGTTACTATCAAATTTAAACTTGGATAAAACGCAGGAGGCACACAATGGTTAAACACATTATTTTATGGACACTCAAGGATGAGTACACAGAGGCACAGAAGAAGGAAATACGTGCCGGCATAAAGGAAGGCTTAGAGGGACTTAAGGGACAGATTCCGGGCATGCTTGATATTTCAGTGCGCACAGATTATCTTCCGACATCTACCGTAGATGTGATGCTTGATACTACATTTGAAGATGCTGAAGCACTTGCAGCATACGCAAAGAATCCTAAGCATGTTGCAGTGGCAGATACCAAGGTGAGACCGTTTACTGCAAATAGGGCATGTATGGATTTTGAGGTGTAGTAAGCGGGAAATTAGTGTATTTGACTATAAATCGTTTCTAAAATCAGGCGATATGTCAAAAATGACGAATATTGTCAAATTATCATTGAAATCCAAGACTATCATAGATGAGCTTATACGTCATCTGAGAGTTGCTGAGCAGTAATCATAAATGAGTGGCAAAATACCGTTTGACCCTCATATCATTATATTGAATAGAATTATTGATGGTCACAATCCGGAGTGATTTGACGGTAACCGGATGTTACTGTTAAGACTGAGATGTGAAGCAGCAATATTAATATCCCCACGTTTATTTCCATGTATATGGCGAAAAACGTGGGGATATGTTATTATATGAGTATGACATTGAAAGATAGAATACCAAAAGAATTTTATAGCTTGTTCCGCACGAAAAATATGGATGCATACATGCAGATAGTTGTTGCGTTATATGAGGAGAATAACGAGGTCTATGCATCACTGGGACTGACACGTGAGGAGTGTCAGATAATCATAGCGGATACCATATCAAAAACAGGCATTGTATGGCAGACTGATTATAATGAAGATGAGAGTAATAAAGATAGTGGCGGCATGGATAATGATGATGATAATCATGATTCCGAAATTGATGTTATATATGACCAGACCAGTTTCGCATACACCCTGACACCATCAGCTATATTGGGCAGGCTTATAAACTGGGGCTGGATCAGGAGTGATTTTGATGAAAAGCTCAACACATATGTGATTGCATTTCCTCAGTACAGCCAGATGTATGCTGAGCTATTTAAAAAGCTGCTTGTGGATGATGACAGCAGGGAGCGCGAGAGCATTTTGGCTGTTTACAGTGCGCTTTTTACATATTTTTCAGATCCGGAAAAAAATAATGATATTCTGAAAAATGCGTTGTATACGTCAAAAAATCTTGGTCAGCTTTTATCAAATATGCAGGATGGTATGAGGGCATATTTTGATGAGCTGTCACGTATGAAGGATTTTATAGGTATACAGAAGGTACTGATTAAGGAAATTAATAACAGTGATAGCAGACGTTATGCCATTCTTACAACCACGGATAGCTTTTATCGTTACAAGGAGGCTGTAAAGGAGCTTATAAGCAAAATCCTTAATCAGAACGATGACAGAAGGGCTGAGCTTGAGGGAATTCTTTCGCAGACTACACCCGGTACGTTTGAGAGAAAACGCTATGAGTACAGCGTGGAGTATTGTGATAAGGCAAGTGAGCTTGTTTATAAGGTGGAGCATGAGTTTGACCTGATTGAGAGAAAGTACAACAAGCTTATTGAGCAGAAGACGATTTTTGCAAAGAGGGCGCTTGCAAGGATACACTATATCCTGCAGGAAGGCGCAGATGACGAGGATAATATAGTAAAGCTCATTAACCTGATAGATAAGAGTGATAAAACAGATGAGATACTTGGGGCTCTTCGAAACAGAATGAAGTTCACCAGACAGTTTTACAATGTAACGGACGACAGTTTTCCGGGAAGAAGAGAGAGAGGAAGAAGTGAGTTTGTTCCGTTTGTTATTGACGATGCTTCGGCAGGCGAAGATGATATGGCAGATTTTGTGCCAAAGCCATTGTATACAAAAAAGGAGCTTCAAAGCTTCAGAGATAAAAATATGCGTGATGGCATGTTTGTGACAGATGAACAGACTGTAGAATCCATGGAGGACCTGGAAAAGCTTCTGTTTTTATGGCAGGAGGAGACTAATGAGCGCATGGGTGAGGATACGGTGAGTTTGGATGGAGAGATAACAAAGAGTGATGGTGTAAGCTACTCAAGGCTTGTAATATCCAAATCGGACTCTAAACGAGAGGCATAGAAAAGAGAGCAATGTATGTTTGAATATATGGAGAATGTTTCGCCAAATGAGGCAGAAAATATTAGAAAAACTATTCAGGATCTGTTGAGGCAGACCTGTATTTTGCAAATGAAGTGTGACCCCGTTACATTGATTCAAAGAGACAATCCAAGGTATCAGGTGTGTCTTAGAAACAGGGAGTTTATCTCTGATTATCTGGCTGTGCTTGACTGTGAGCTGGTTCATGACCAGCAGGAGCATCTTTTCAGGATAACGGGTGATGGTGTCATGCTCGAGAAGATGACTCTTCTTACTGCAAGGATTGTTATTATAATGAAGATGATATACAGGGATAAAATCATGGGCGAGGGGCTTAATGCGACAACAACGAATCTGGCAGAGATTCGTGAGTATGGCAGAAATACCAATCTGATTACCAGAAAGCTCAATAATCAGGAATGGTCAGACGCTCTTTTGCTTATGAAAACACATCAGATGATTGAACTGCCGGGGGCTATTGCAAACCTGGAGGACAACACACCAATTTATATTTATGGCACAGTAAATATATTCTGCTCAGCCATGGATATAAATGAGCTTGTGCGCATGTACAGTGATGAGGTGGAGCTGATTAAGTATGATAACGAGTCGGCTGCAACACTTGAAGCTGACGGATTGAATACAGAAGGCAGTTCTGTAAACCATACCCATGAATTTGCCAAGAACAGTGAAATGGAGGAGTTACCAATTGAGTCAGTCTAAGAAGATATTTACCAGAATGTGTCTAAACAACTGGGGCGGAATAAATCACAAGGTTTTGCAATTTAATGAGTATGTCAATTTGTTCAGTGGTAAGAGTGGCTCGGGAAAATCAACCGTCATGGATGCGATTCAGGTAATCCTCTACGGCAGCTTCAGCCCCACCTTCTTGAACAAGGCTGCAGATGATGCAAAAAACAGGAGAAGTGTTCTGAGCTATTTGAGGGGTGAGCAGAAGGATGGCTCAGCAAATCGTGGCGACTGTGATTTTTGTTCGGTCATAGCGCTTGAGATAGAGGATACAGGCAGTCATACGTTTACATGTATAGGAATAGCATTTGAGGTACGAAAAAACGACTCTGAGATTAAGAGATTTGTGTACTTCAGTCATTCGGGCAGGATGCCGGAGCCTTCATATGTGACAGCGGACGGCTTTTGCTATTCAAATAATGATATTAAAAAGCTTGTAAATACTCGCTCACAGTCAGCTGACAGACGCGCCAGAGGGGATGTAAACCGTATTTACGCATCGAAGGAGGCATACCTTGGCACATTATATGATGTGATTTTAGGATATATTGATCCGAATCGTTTTATCACAATGGAAAAAAGTGCTATTGCACTCAGAATGACAAATGGAACAGGCCAGTTTATACGTGATTATATGTTTCCAAAGAGTGACTCGGGCACGATAGAGACTATCAGTGAGCAGCTTGATGCATACAGACAAATCAGGGAAAAAATAGAGGATATGCGCAAGCGTATTGAGCTTCTTAAGGAAATAAGGGAGTCAGGACAGGAACTGGTAAATATCCAAAGCGATATTGTCATGGCAGAGACAATGATCAGGTGCATAGATATCGAGGATATGCGTGCAAAGATTCAGGCAGCTGAGGATGATAAAAAGCGTATCGAAGAAGAACAGGACAGGCTTTCAGAAAAGGCAGAGGATATAGCCGGGCAGCAGGCGGATCTGCAGCAGGAGTATATTCAGGTATGTGCGGATTTGAAATCGAGCGATTTAGGAAGTAAAAAGGATCAGCTTAGGGAGCTTGAGAAGAGAAGTCTCATGCTTACCGACAACAGCCGTCAGTGGATTAAAATCACAAACGGACTAAAGGCCTGGGATGAGGATGAGGTCATCACAGATTATGTGAGCAATGCAGTTTTAAACCTCATTGAAGAGATTGTGGATGGCGATGTCACAGAGGCAAAATGTCAGGAGCTTCATCTAAAGCTTGAGTCTATAAAGAAGGATATCGAGGATGAGCTCGAGGACAATACTTCGCAGAAAAATGAGATAACAAAAGAGCTTAAAGAGAAAAAACGTCTGGTCGATGATATGAAGAACAACCGTAAGTCGTACAGTGAGAGCCTGCGTTCGGCAAGAGCTGCGCTGCAGAGAGACTTAAGTGATAGATTTGGCGAGCCTGTGAAGGTACAGGTATTTGCGGATATGTTTGACGTACAGGACGAGGAATGGAAGAATGCCATAGAAGGACGAATGGGCAGGCTCAAGTTCTCACTTATCACAGAGCCGCGTTATGCGCATACTGCTGCTGTTATTTTCAGGGACATGAAGCAGTTTGAGGATGTTGACCTCATCAATTCCAAGGCTATCATGGACAGCGAACCAAAGGCCATGGATGGTTCGCTTTATGAGGCAGTGGATACAAAGGAAAAGTATGTAGATGTCTGCCTGAAAAGATATCTGGGACATATTATAAAGTGCCGGAGTGTTGACGAGCTTGAGCAGGTACGAGATGGAGTTACACCGGACTGCTACTCATACAGCAACTTTATTTTCAGACATCTGAAGAAGCGCGATTATACTACAAATGCATGCATCGGAGGCAGGGTATCCAAGGCAAGACTTGCCGAGTATGAGGCAGATGTGGAGAGGCTTGAGAAGGACCAGATACAGCTTATGGGTATTATTTCAAGTCTCAAGGCACAGAGAGATTTTGAGTGCTTAAAGGGGGAGCCGGGGTATTTTGTGGGCCTTTCTGAGGCGTCAGATGAGCTTAAAGAAGTTAATTCGCAGAAAAATGAGCTCGAAGAGATTATTAGGACGATGGAGAATGGGCAGTACAAGGAGCTAAAGGAGAAAAAGAGGCTTCTTGAGAAAAACATCGATGCACTTAAGAGTGCTTTTTCACTGAATCAGCAGCAGATAAATGAAAAGATAAGCCAGCATGAGAAAATCATAGGTGCAAACGAACAGCGAAGAGCACAGCTGGATGATATGTTACAGGGCTATGTTGCCGGAGAGGAGCTTGAGAAGCAGGTGCAGGATATGCTGCAGCATAGCTCAGGAGCATCGGTCAAGAGCAAACAGCGTGAGAAGCTTATTGAGCTGCAAGGCGCAGACGGAAATGGTGGCAGGCAGCAGTCGTGTGTGGAGACGTTGCAGACTGCCCGCTACAGGTATATAAAGGAGTTTCCGTCAGGTCAGTTCAGCGGAGCCGAGAAGTCAAATAAGGCATATGAGGAGCTGCTGGAGAAGTACGAGAAGGATTATGAGCCGGAATATGAGAGTGAGTTTGAGGAGCAGTGCAAGGTGATCTACAAAAGTCTCAGAGAGAATGTCATTGGTACAATCCACGGTGATATCAAGGCTGCAAAGCGCCATGCCTATGAGATAAACAGGCTTCTTAGAGAGACTAATTTCTCAGACAGTACCTATCAGATTAAGATAGAGCCGGCAAAGAACGAAAACGGTCAGTTCTATGATATGCTTATGGCGGAAGAATTGGACAGTAAAAATCCGGATAATGGCGGAATAGCTGGACAGATAAGCTTTGGTGAGGATGATTTTTATAAGAAATATGAGCAGAAAATTAAACTTTTGACAGACAAGTTCATGCCACCAAGGGATGAGGATGAGCATCTGCGAATGCAGAAGCGCAAGGAAATGGAGCAGTATGCGGATTACCGCAATTATCTGTCATTCAGCATGTATGAGCAGGTTACGGACGAAAACGGCCGTGTCATCAGGGAAAACTTTGTAGATGACATGGCAGGACGTGATTCGGGCGGCGAGGGACAGAACCCTAAGTATGTTGCGCTTCTTGCGGGCTTTGCGATGCTTTATATGCAGCAGAGCAATCGTGATTCAAAGATTAAGCTGGTGCTTTTGGATGAGGCATTTTCCAAGATGGATCAGGAGCGAAGTGCGGTGTGTCTCAAGTATGCAAGGAAGATGGACTTGCAGCTGATTGTCTGTGTACCGGATGAACGTCTGCAGTCGCTTATCCGAAATGTGGACTGTGTCTATGGCTTCAGGCGGCATAATAATCAGATTTCTATGATGCATATAGACAAGGGCGATTATCTGAAATTGATGGAGGGATAGATATGGCATATTATATAGCGGAAGGTGCCGTTGTTAAGGGTCAGGTGACAATGGCTGACGGAGCAAGCGTATGGTATAATGCAACTGTAAGAGGCGATTCAGAACCGATAGAAATAGGCAGAAATTCGAATATACAGGACAATGCGGTGGTACATGTGGACTTAAGCCACAGTGTCAGAATCGGTGACAATGTGACAATAGGACACAGCGCAATTGTTCACGGGTGTACTATAGGTGATAATACACTCATCGGCATGGGTGCCATCGTGTTAAATGGAGCAAGGATTGGTAAAAACTGCATAATAGGTGCGGGCGCTCTTGTCACCCAGGGCACCGATATTCCTGACGGAAGCCTTGCATTTGGTTCTCCGGCAAAGGTAGTCAGGGCACTGACCGCTGATGAGATAGAGGAGAATCATCGCAATGCCATGCATTATGTGGAAATTGCGAGGGAGTCGCTGATTTAATATTGGGCGGATTATTTACATAAACTTTGCAAATGGGTGGTAGCGGTTTTTACATAAAAAAAATAAAATCGTAATCTGGGACATACAAAACAGGGAAGGTATAATTTATGAAATCAAAAGAAGACAATACACAAAAGAAAACCAAAAAGCTCTCATCAAAGGAGCTCTCATGGGTATTATATGATGTGGGAAATTCCGCATACACACTGCTTGCGTGTGCGCTCATACCGATATGGTACAAAAGCCTTGCCGTTGGAGATGGGGCAGGGCAGATTTCATCTGACAGGGCGACTGCATATTATGCGGTGGCAATAGCTGTGATGACAGTTGTATCAGCACTTATCGGGCCTGTCTGTGGTGCGATAGCAGATCATATGCGCATCAAAAAGGCTATTTTTTCCACGACAGTAGTTGTAGGAGTGTCGGCATGTATACTTAACGGTTTTACACTCACATGGGTGCTGTTTCTTGTTATCTATGTGCTTACAAAGATATTTTACAATGCATCGCTGGTGTTTTATGACTCGATGCTTGTCGATGTGACGACAAAGGATAGAATGGACGAGGTGTCTTCCTACGGCTATGCCTGGGGATATCTGGGCTCGTGTGTGCCGTTTCTTGTTTCACTTGCAGCATACATCTGTGGACCGGATATGCTTGGATACATATCAAACCGCCTGTCGATGATAATAGGCTTTGCGGTTACGGGAATCTGGTGGTTTGTTGTTACAATTCCATTGTTTAAGAGCTATAAACAGGTGAATTATGTATCGGATGCAGCAGACAAAGATATTCATAAGAATTTTGAAAATGATGTATTTATAAGAGACAATATCAAAGAGAAAAACAAAACAAACAAAAATCCGGGAGTCCTAAGACTTATAGCTGACGCATTTGCACAGATTTTTGGAACAATCAAAAAAATAGCTACAAAAGATAAAAAAGTAGGACTGTTTTTGGTTGCTTTTTTCCTTTACATAGATGGTGTAGGAACTATAATAGATAATTGTATAAACATAGGAACTGATTTAAAGCTTGATTCAGTGGGACAGGTAGTGTTTTTACTTTTTACACAGATAGTGGCATGCATCGGTTCACTTGTTTTTGGAAGACTGTCACAGACATACAAAACTACAACGCTTTTGTATGTATGCATTGCGGGATATTTTGCAGTTTGTCTATATGCACTTACACTGCATGATCTGATTGGCTTTGGAATCATGGCATTTGGTGTGGGATGCTTCCAGGGCTCATTGCAGGCGCTGTCACGCTCATATTTTTCAAAGATTATTCCTCCTGAGAACTCGGGAGAGTACTTCGGAATCTATGATATTTTTGCAAAGGGAGCTTCGTTTTTAGGCTCGCTTGTCATAGCGTCAGTAAAGCTTGCAGGCGGCACGATAAATGTGGCGGTTGCAACTATGGCAATATTCTTTGCAGTGGGATTTGTATTTTTAAGGCTTGCAGACAGATATGATGCACCGAGGCATGAAAATAACTAAAATAAAAAGTAACGAAAGAAGGCTTAAAGCATGATAAACACAGAGGGAACAAAGGTCTGGGCACACAGAGGAGCATCCGGATATGCACCGGAGAACACACTTGAGGCATTCAAGAAGGCAGAAAAGATGAAGGCTGACGGCGTGGAGCTTGATGTGCAGCTCACAAAGGATGAAGAGCTTGTGGTCATACACGATGAGACAGTGGACAGAGTAAGTGGAGAGAAAGGCTTTGTAAAGGACTATACACTAAAGGAACTGAAGCGGCTCAATGTGTCAAAGCACATGCCGTCCTATGACAAGAAGACTCGTATTCCAACACTCGATGAGGTGTTTGACCTGCTCAAAAACACAGAGATGACCATAAATATCGAGCTCAAAAACGGTATCGTACAGTACAAAAATCTGGAGAAAAAGGTACTGGCGCTCGTGGAAGAGTATGATATGCTTGACAGAATCTGGTGCTCATCATTCAATCACGAGTCGATTGTGCGCATGAAAAAGCTTTGCCATGATATGAGGTGCGGTCTGCTTTTTTCTGACATTATAGTAAATCCGGCAGAGTATGCAAGCGAGCTTCATGTGGATGCGCTTCATCCGGCAACCTACCATATGCAGGATGAAAACTACATTGACAAGGCGCACGGAAGAGGACTTAGAGCTCATGTATGGACTGTAAACGAAAAGCATGAGATGAAGGCACTTGTCAAGGCAGAAGCAGATGCAATTATCACAAATTATCCGGATATTGCCGTAGAAATAGTAAAAAATGCCTAGAAGATATATAAAAATGCACAGGAATCTATTTTATGTAAAGTTGAGTAAAGAATTGTAAAGTTTTTACCTTGATTTTACATAACTGCGTTTTGGACTTTACATTAGCTTGATATTATTAACTTGTTGAATAGTTATTGATTAATTTTAATCATTTATCATGCTAATGGAGAAATCATGTTGAAAAAGAAATTACTAAAGAAAGCGGCCGTCATAGGAATGATGGCAACAATGATAACAGGCTGTTCACAAGAGGTACAAACTACCCATGTGGATGGCCTTAATTCGTTGGGAAAAATTGAGGTTGTTTCGCGAGAAGAGGAATCCGGAACGAGAAATGTCTTTGCAGAAAAGACAGGGATTTTGGATGAGACAACCGGAAAGGATAAGGCTACAGACCAAAGCATTGTAGCAGATAGCAATGAAACAGCATATGAAAAGACCGCAGAGGACAAAAATGCTATCGCATATGTGTCATCGGGTGTGGAGCTTGATGATAACAAGGTAAAGACAGTCACCATATATGGCAACGATCTTACAAGGTCATTTTATTTGGCTTACAAGGGAGAGCTAAACGATGTTGAGGATGACTTTGTGCGTTACATATCAACGCAGGGACAGGAAGTGGTCAGTGAGAAGTATACTGCAGTTGCGAAGCCGGGCTCATTTCTGTCAGACAAGGCCGGCGGAGAGATTAAGATTGGCGGTTCTACATCAGCGACACCACTTGTAAAGGAACTGGCCGACAAATATATGGAGATAAATCCAAATGCTAAAATTACAGTTACAGAGACTGATTCAGGCAACGGACTGACAGGAGCGATGGAGGGAACATATGACATCGGAATGTCATCGCGTGAGCTTAAATCATATGAGAATGAGCTTCTCACGAAGGTTGAGATTGCGAAGGATGAGGTACATGTGATTGTAAATAAGGAAAATCCGATTGAGAGGATTTCGATAGAGCAGCTTGGAGAGATTTACACAGGAAAGTTAACCGAATGGGCACAGCTAAACGGCAAAGCGGAGGATAAGTAGATGAATGAAACGGTAAAAATTATATTTGGCCTGTTGGGAGGCCTGGCAGTATTTATATACGGCATGAACATGATGAGCGAATGCCTGCAGAAGGCAGCAGGAGAGAAGATGAAGGCAATTCTTGCGATGCTCACCAAAAACCCGGTGCTTGGAGTGCTTGCAGGAGCGCTTACTACAGCAGTGCTTCAAAGCAGCAGTGCTACAACAGTCATGGTAATCGGCTTTGTCAGCGCGGGACTTATGAGCTTACCGCAGGCAATTTCAATTATTTTAGGTGCTAACATCGGTACGACGATGACAGCACAGATTATCGCATTTAAGATATCTGACTATATTTATCTGATAATATTTGCAGGCTTCATATTAAGCTTTGTATGTAAAAAGGAAAAAGTAAAAAATATCGGACAGACAATATTTGCATTCGGTCTTTTATTCCTGGGAATTGAGACTATGGGAAGTGTTATGAAGCCGCTTGCTTCAAGCCCATTTTTTGTAGATATGATTGGAAAGGTAGCACATATTCCTGTACTGGGTGTTGCAGTTGGAGCACTCATGACACTTGTGGTGCAGAGTTCAAGTGCAACAATCGCAGTATTGCAGAACTTTGCATCTCAGGCAGGACCTGACGGAGTGACAAGCATCATAGGACTGGCAGGAGCTATCCCGATTCTCCTCGGTGACAATATCGGAACTACAATTACGGCAGTGCTTGCGTCAATCGGACAGTCAAAGGATGCCAGAAGAACAGCCTTTGCACACTGTGTATTCAATATATCCGGAGCAATTTTATTCCTTTTTCTTGTGAAACCATATGCTGCCCTGATACAGTTTATTTCACCAAAGGGAAATGAGGTGGATGTCATCTCAAGACAGATTGCAAATGCACATACAGGCTTTAACCTGACAATGACGCTTATCTGGATACCGCTTATCCCTGTAATGGTAAAGATAGTTATGAAGCTTGTGCCGGAAAAAACCAGCGTTACAGAGATTGCAATGGGTCAGCCAATGTACCTCGATACCAAGCTCATCAGCCAGCCGGTGGCCGCAATGCAGCTTGTTGCAAAGGAAACGCTCAGATGTGCTGATATTGTTGAAGAAATGTTTGTAAATTTGCATGAATGTATTGACAAAAACGGCAAAAATATCGAAAATGAACTTGAAGAGAGTGCACAGACATTACAGAAGCTTTATGTGTCAATAAACGACTATCTGGCTTCCATGTACTCAGAGGGTGTACTGACAGAGGAACAGGCATCACAGAGTGCGGGAGTGCTTTATGTACTGTGCGATATAGATAGAATTGGAATATTATTAAACGAAATAGTCAATACCATATCTGTGGAAAATAAGAGCAAGCACAAATATTCAAAGGATGCATTAAAAGAGCTGAGAAAGGCGATGGCACAGATTCATGAGATATATACTGCTTCAATAAGAGCCATTTCAGGTGATGGAAGCATGGATATTGAGGCCCTTCAGAAACAGAAGGATGAGGTTATGGCGCTTGATGAGAGGCTGCGTAAAAACCATATCACCCGTGTCGGAAAGGGCAAATGTGATTCAAAGCTTACAGCTCAGTACAACGAGATGCTTCACAATATAGACCGAATCGGAAACAGCTGTGTGAATCTCGTGGAGGTCGCCAATGATAATGTGACCATGCAGTCATTTTTCATAGATGATGATGACAACGGAGAGGTACGTATTGCATAGGGAAAGAGTTTTGAAGGAACTTGCGGGGATGCTGGTTGCGGTGGAAAATAAGCTTCATCTGGTAGACAGAAGGAGACGCCGTGAGGATAAACTGATAGAGCGGGCAAGGCTGCTTGAAATACAGCGGGCACAAAATAAAACGAACTTAAAAGACGCGGATGCGAATGGAAAAATATCATATAGAATAGGAGCATATATGCAGATGAAAAAACTGGAAGAAGTTTACACAAACAGAGAGCTGTCATGGTTACAGTTCAATGAGCGAGTATTAAATGAGGCGGGCAATCCAAGAGTACCGCTTGCGGAGAGACTGACCTTTGCATCAATCTACCAGACAAATCTGGATGAGTTTTTCATGGTAAGAGTCGGATCACTCATGATGCAGATGAATTCAAAGGAAAAGATTTTCGAGAACAAGACAAAGATGTCGAGTGAGGAGCAGGTATCGGCAATACTTGACAGAGTATGTGAGCTTGAGAAGAAGAAAGCAAGGATATACGAGCAGCTCATGGGTGAGCTCGAGCCAAAGGGTGTGCGCATAATCAATTTCAACAAGCTGTCAAAGGATGAGGGAGATTTGCTGGAGGCATATTTTGATGCACACATTGCACCTTTCCTCTCTCCGATGATTATAGGAAAGCAGCAGCCGTTCCCATTCCTTGCCAATAAACAGCTCTATGCGGTAGTGCTTTTAACTACACAGAAGGGGAAGAAAAAGACAGGTATCGTGCCATGCTCAAACAGCGTATTCAAGCGTCTTATCGAGATACCTACAAGACCGGGCACATTTATGCTGTCAGAGGAGCTTATTTTACACTTTGTATCCAAGCTCTATCCAAAGTATGTAATCCGTGAGAAATCAATCATGCGTGTGACACGTAATGCGGATATCGATGCGCAGAGCATGTATGATGAGGATATGGATTACCGTAATATGATGGAGGAGCTCATCAAGAAGAGAGTGCGTCTTGATCCTGTAAGAGTTGAGCTTTCAAGAAAAATCAATCGCAAGGCGATTGATGAACTTTCAAGCTTCCTTGAGATTGGCAAAAAGCATTTTATCAGTGTAAAAACACCGCTTGATATGTCATTCGTATTCCAGCTTCAGCACTATCTGCGAGACAAGCAGGAGCTTTTCTTTGAGAAGCGTACACCGCGTGACACACCTGAGCTTTCGCTTAAGGAGAGTATACTCGGTCAGGTTGAGAAAAAGGATGTGCTTCTTTCATATCCGTTTGAGAGCATGAAGCCGTTTATCAAGATGCTTAACGATGCAGCAGAGGACCCAGATGTGGTGTCCATCAAGATGACACTATACAGAGTGGCAGACAAGAGCCAGATTATCGATGCACTTATAGAGGCTGCAGAAAATGGCAAGGAAGTTATCGTGCTTGTCGAGCTCAGAGCTAGGTTTGATGAGGCTAACAACATAGAGATGTCACACCGCCTTGAGGATGCAGGCTGTCAGATACTTTACGGACTCGGTGATTACAAGGTCCACTCAAAGCTCTGCCTCATCACAAAGAAAAAGGGCGATGGCTTTGAGTACATCACTCAGATTGGTACAGGAAACTACAACGAGAAGACCTCGCGTCTTTATACAGATTTATCCCTTATCACTGCAAATCAGGAGATTGGAGCAGATGCATCAAGGGTGTTTATGGCGCTTCAGAGAGGTGAGACTGTTTCGGACGGAGATGTAAAACATCTGCTTGTTGCCCCAAAATGCCTGCAGAATAAGATTGTTGACATGATTGATGAGCAGATTGCCAATAAGAATGCAGGAAAACCGGCATACATCGGAGTTAAGATTAACTCTCTCACTGACAAGGTGCTTATAGACAAGCTTATCGATGCATCACAGGCAGGCGTGAAGGTAGAGCTTATTGTCAGAGGAATCTGCTGTGTGAAGCCGCAGGTTGAGGAAGTCACAGAAAATATCACTGTAATAAGTGTTGTAGGAAGATATCTTGAGCATTCACGTATATACAGATTTGGTGTGGGCGATGATGAGAAGATTTACATTGCGTCAGCAGATTTTATGACCAGAAATACAGTAAGACGTGTGGAGGTTGCAACACCAGTATACGATGCACATGCTAAGGACAAGATCCGCCATATCTTCGATACAATCATGATAGATGACGAGAAGGGCAAGGAGCTTTGCGCTGATGGTGAGTATGTGGACAGAAAGATAAACAGCACACCGATAGATTCGCAGGAGCAGTTCTTTGAGGAAGCATACAAAAATGCCGATAAGAGTGCGGACAATCAGTAAAATAAGGCAATTGCATAAAGATATGATATATTAGTTTCTCTAATTGCAGGCGTTTGTGAATAGCTATAGTTGTCGAATAAAAAAATATAAAAGAGTCGAAGCTTGGATATGGAATATATCTTAAGCTTATTGGAGGAAAGATAGTATAATGGGAAAAAAAGAAGCAAAGACAAATGCAATAAGAATACTGGAAACAATGAAGATTCCATATGAGGCACGCACATACGAGTGCGATGACTTTGTGGATGCAGCTCAGATAGCAGACAAGCTTGGTCTTGACCACGCAGGCATGTACAAGACTATCACGACAGTTGGCAAAAGCGGTGGATACTATGTGTTTGTGGTACCGATAGATGACGAAATTGATTTCAAAAAAGCCGCAAAGGCAGCAGGTGAGAAGTCCATAGAGATGCTGCATCTCAAGGATTTGACAAAGGTTACAGGCTATATAAGGGGCGGCTGTACATCAATCGGAATGAAAAAACAGTATCCTACATTTATCCATGAGGCAGCTAAGGAGCAGGACAAAATCACGGTCAGCGGAGGCAGGCTTGGGCTTCAGATTACGCTGTCACCGGATGATTTGTGCAGGGCGGCAAAGGCAGAGTATGCAGATATCATAAAATAATTAAAATGAGAGTTCTTTTTCCTAGGCTTTTACACGTCAGTGTGTTATAATAAAGAAAGCTGGCGATTGCTAAGACAGACGGTTTGGCGAATAAACCTACATTGCAATCGTAATAATAGAACTAAAGCAGAGGAATAATAGAGATGGAAAAAATTATTTTAACAGGAGACAGACCAACAGGAAGGCTCCATATAGGACATTACGTGGGCTCACTTCGCAGAAGAGTTGAGCTTCAGAATTCAGGAGAGTATGACAAAATATTTATCATGATTGCCGATGCACAGGCACTCACAGACAATTTTGACAACCCTGAGAAAATCAGACAGAATATCATAGAGGTAGCACTTGATTACCTCTCAGCGGGACTCGACCCGGCAAAGTCTACACTGTTTGTGCAGTCACAGATACCGGAGCTTACTGAGCTTACATTTTTCTACTCAAATCTCGTTACAGTATCGAGACTTCAGAGAAACCCCACAGTAAAGAATGAGATCAAGCTCAGAAACTTTGAGGCAAGTATACCGGTTGGCTTTTTTAATTATCCAATCAGTCAGGCGGCAGACATCACAGCATTTAAGGCTACAACCGTTCCGGTAGGAGAGGATCAGCTTCCTATGATAGAGCAGACCAGAGAGATTGTCAGAAAGTTCAATTCTATCTACGACGAGGTGCTTGTGGAGCCGGATGTGCTTTTACCTGAGAATGAGGCATGCTGCAGGCTTCCTGGTACAGATGGCGGACAGAAGATGAGCAAATCATTGGGCAACTGTATCTATCTGGCTGATACAGAGGCAGATGTCAAGAAGAAAATCATGAGTATGTATACAGATCCGACACATATCCAGATTTCAGATCCGGGACACGTGGAGGGCAATACAGTATTCACATATCTTGAGGCTTTCTCAAAGCCTGAGCATTTTGAGGAGTATCTGCCGGAGTATGCTAATCTTCAGGAGCTTAAGGATCACTATACAAGGGGTGGCCTTGGCGATGTGAAGATTAAGAAATTCCTCAACAATATCATGCAGGAGGAGCTTTCACCTATCCGTGCGAGAAGAGCAGAGTATGAGAAGGATATTCCTGCTGTATACGAGATACTTAAAAATGGCAGCGAGACAGCAAGAGAGGCAGCAGCTCAGACGATGGCAGAGGTTAAACGCGCCATGAGGATAAATTACTTTGAGGATGCAGAGCTTATAAAGAGCCAGAGTCAGAAATACGCTGAGAAGTAATATCTTTTATTTCAAAGACAATACGTTAGTGATGTCAAAATATTATGTGGCATTATGTGTGTCATAAAAGCCACGGGGAGGCACCATGGTCAAGTTTTACAGGACAGATGACAAATTAATACATGAGCTGGATACGCTGCAGGGAGGTACCTGGATACAGATGGTCAACCCTTCTGTAGCAGAGGGACAGATGGTAGCGGATGACCTGAATGTCGATATTGAAGACGTACTTGCAGCACTCGATGAGGAGGAGAGCTCACGTATAGAGCTGCAGGATGGGTATACGTTGATTCTTGTGGATATACCTTCGATAGAGACTAGGCATGACAAGGAGTCATATACCACAATCCCACTTGGCATCATACTTACAGATGATGAGATAGTGACAGTCTGTACAGAGGATACACCGGTGCTTCAGGTATTTTTAAATAACCGTGTAAAGGAATTTTCCACCAAGAAAAAGATGCGCTTTGTATACCAGATTCTTTACAGGATATCTGTACTGTATCAGAACGATCTGCGCATCATCGATAAGATGCGTACAGAGATTGAGGAGAGAGTCGGAGAGGATACAGAGGAGGACGATTTGATCGCGCTTCACGAGCTGGAATCTACGCTGGTATACTTTGCCACATCACTTCGTGCCAATGGAGTTGTGTTAGAGAGACTGACCAGATACAAGCGCCTTGAGCAGTATCCGGAGGATAAGGAGCTTCTCGGAGACGTGATTGTCGAAAATAAGCAGGCTATTGAGATGACGGGAATTTACAGGGACATCATAAATGGTACCAGAGAGCTTATGAGCACGGTCATTGACAACAGGCTTAACAATGTCATGAAGTCGCTCACAATCATCACACTTATCATGGCTATCCCGACGGTTATCTCAGGAATCTATGGCATGAATGTCAGCTCAAAGTGGGTACCACTTGCGACGACAGCACATGGATTTATGATTATAATAGGTGTTATGGTTGTCATATGTGTGCTGATACTGATTTTACTGAAGAAAAAGAGAATATTGTAATATATTGCGTATTCATTAAAAGGCCGCAGTATTTCATAGAAAATAATGAAATACTGCGGCTGATTTTATTTTAGAACTGATTAGCAGATACTTTCAAAGCGTCCGCTTGCACCACAAGGCAGCACGAGTCCGTTTGAAGAAACCGGAAGACCAATTTCGCTTGCGGTTACCTTACCATCAAATTTTTTAAGCGCAGTGCTTATCATATAGGTGAGCACTGCAGGCTGCAAGCCTGTCGTATAGGAATTAATAAGGAAGAAAAGCGGCTTGTCGGTAAGGAGCTTTGCACAAAGCTGCACAAGCGGATATACGCTTTCCTCAATTTTCCAAATTTCACCCTTAGGACCTCTGCCGTATGACGGCGGATCCATTATGATGGCATCGTAATGATTGCCACGGCGGATTTCACGCTCAACAAACTTCACACAGTCATCCACAAGCCATCTGATAGGTGCGTCACCAAGACCGCTGCTTGCAGCGTTTTCCTTAGCCCATGTGACCATGCCCTTTGAAGCATCCACATGTGTGACAGCGGCGCCTGCGGCAGCGGCAGCAAGAGTGGCACCTCCGGTGTATGCAAAGAGATTTAATACCTTTACATCACGACCGCTTTTTTTTGCATCATAAATCTTCTTTGAAAACCAGTCCCAATTGGTAGCCTGCTCAGGAAACAGACCGGTGTGCTTGAAGCTGAATGGTTTTAAGTGAAATGTGAGCTCTTTATTAATAGGAAGAGAGTAGTTTATGGTCCACTCCTGCGGCAGATCAAAAAACTCCCACTCACCGCCGCCTTTCTTGCTTCTGTGATAGTGACCGTTAAGCTTTTTCCAGTTCTTATTAGTCTTTGGAGTGTCCCAAATTACCTGAGGATCTGGACGCAGCAAAATATATTTAGACCAGCGCTCAAGCTTTTCACCGCATGAGCAGTCAATAACCTCGTAATCTTTCCATCTATCTGCTAACCACATATGTTTATATTCCTTTCTTATCTGCGTGTAAAAAATAAACTACACGTTGCTTGCATTTAATCGTGTTTCTTCTATAATAATATACGTGCAAAAGTGTAATTTTTCAATGGAATATTACCCGAAATAAAAAAATAAATTTTTTTTGAAAAAAGTATTGCAATTATTGGAAACGTCATGTATAATATCACTTGCTGTGGCATGATAGCTATGAAGTTTGAAGTTACTGTCCATGAGACAGAGAATTCGGCGGAGCGAATGTCAAGTTAGGAAACTGACGGCAAGTCACTGTACAGAACAGATATGGTCTACAAAATGTAGAAACAACGTGTGAAAGTCTACAGGACACACACGGAGATGTGTACAGTCACCGCTTGTCGTACTGAAGTTAAAAGTGCGAAAAGGAGGCGACTTTTTTTATGGCAAGTCAAGTAATGAGAATTACTCTCAAGGCGTATGATCACGAGTTAGTAGATTCAAGCGCAAAGAAAATCATCGAGACTGTAAAGAAGAATGGATCACAGGTGAGCGGACCGGTACCTCTTCCAACAAAGAAGGAAGTAGTTACAATTCTTAGAGCTACTCACAAGTACAAGGATTCTCGTGAACAGTTCGAGCAGAGAACTCATAAGAGACTTATCGATATCATCAATCCAACACAGAAGACAACAGAGTCTTTATCAAGGATTGAAATGCCAGCTGGTGTTTACATTGATATCAAAATGAAGCAGAAATAAGCTTCAACAATTAATTAGTATATCCCCGAATGGTTTATATAGAAGATACAGTGCGAAAGCATAACGATCTAGTAGGCTGCTCTAGGATGAACGGTTCCGCTACTTGTTCCGGCTAATTCTTCGCGGGCTGGGTTGACAGGCAAGAGGCGTTCCGCTGTAGAAAACAGGAGGTAAAGAAATGAAGAAAGCGATTTTAGCAACAAAAATCGGTATGACACAGATCTTCAATGCAGATGGTGTATTAGTACCTGTAACTGTATTAGAGGCTGGTCCATGTGTTGTAACACAGATCAAAACTGTTGAGAATGACGGTTACAGCGCAGTTCAGGTTGGTTTCGGCGACAAGAAAGAGAAAGTCGTTGAGAAGGATGCCAACGGTAAAAAGAGCGTAGCACACAGACATGGTGTTAACAAGGCTCAGATGGGACACTTCAAAAAAGCAGGTGTTTCAGGAAAGAGATTCGTTCGCGAGTTCAAATTCGAAAACGCAGATGAGTACAATTTAGCAGATGAGATCAAGGCTGACATCTTCGCAGAGGGTGACAAGGTTGATGTAACTGCTATTTCAAAAGGTAAAGGTTTCCAGGGTGCTATCAAGAGATTAGGTCAGCACAGAGGACCAATGGCTCATGGTTCTAAATTCCATCGTCATCAGGGTTCTAACGGTGCTTGTTCTTCACCAAGTAAGGTATTCAAGGGAAAAGGAATGCCTGGACACATGGGTAGCGTAAAGGTTACAACTCAGAATCTTGAGGTTGTAAGAGTTGACGCAGACAAGAACTTACTGTTAATCAAGGGCGCAGTTCCAGGAGCTAAGAAAGCTCTCATTACAGTAAAAGAGACTACAAAATCTGGTAAATAGTGCAAAGTAAGAAAGGAGGAACTTTACGATGGCTAACGTAGCTGTATATAACATGGAAGGCAAAGAAGTCGACAAGATCGAGTTAAATGATTCCATTTTCGGCGTAGAAATTAATGAGCATTTAGTTCATATGGCTGTTCTTCAGCAGCTTGCAAATAAACGTCAGGGAACTCAGAAAGCTAAGACGCGTTCTGAAGTTCGCGGTGGCGGAAGAAAACCATGGAGACAGAAGGGAACAGGACATGCACGTCAGGGTTCTACAAGATCTCCACAGTGGACAGGTGGTGGAGTTGTATTCGCTCCTACTCCTAGAGATTACTCATTCAAGCTCAACAAGAAAGAGAAGAGAGCAGCTCTTAAGTCTGCACTTACATCAAGAGTTGTTGAGAACAAGTTCGTTGTAGTAGATGAGCTTAAGCTTGATGAGATTAAGACAAAGAAATTCGTAGAAGTATTAAAGAACCTCAATGTTGAGAAGGCACTCGTTGTATTAAATGATATGGACGAGAAGGTTATCGCTTCTGCAGCAAACATCCCGACAGTTAAGACAACTCAGACAAATGAGCTTAACGTATTCGATGTATTAAAATATGACACAGTAGTAGTTACAAAGGCTGCTGTAGCAACAATCGAGGAGGTATATGCATAATGGCAAACGTACAGTACTATGATGTAATCCTCAAACCAGTAGTAACTGAGAAGAGTATGAATGCAATGGCTGAGAAGAAATACACATTCCTTGTTCACCCGGATGCAAACAAGACTATGATCAAAGAAGCAGTAGAGAGAATGTTCGAAGGAACAAAGGTTGCCAAAGTTAACACAATGAACTGCGAAGGCAAGAACAAGCGTCGCGGAATGGTAACAGGAAAGACTGCTAAGACAAAGAAGGCTATCGTACAGCTTACAGCAGACAGCAAAGATATCGAGATCTTCGCAGGACTGTAGACCGAAAGCAACTTCAAAATGATATGCGTCAGAAAAGACGCGATAATGAAAACATATCGAAAGGAGAAACAAAATGGGAATTAAGACATATAACCCATATACACCTTCCAGAAGAAATATGACTGGTTCAGATTTCTCAGAGATTACAAAGACAACTCCTGAGAAGTCACTTGTTACTTCTTTAAAGAAGAACGCTGGTCGTAACAATCAGGGTAAAATCACAGTTAGACACCAGGGTGGTGGAAATAGAAGAAAATACAGACTTATCGATTTCAAGAGAAATAAGAAAGACGGTATTCCAGCAACTGTAATTGGTATCGAGTACGATCCAAACAGAACAGCAAACATCGCACTTATCTGCTATGCAGATGGTGAGAAATCATATATTCTTGCTCCAGCAGGACTTACAGACGGAATGAAGGTTATGAGCGGTGCTCAGGCTGAGGTCAGAGTTGGAAACTGCTTACCACTTGAGAATATCCCAGTTGGTACACAGATTCACAACATCGAGCTTCTTCCTGGAAAGGGCGGACAGCTTGTTCGTTCAGCAGGACTTAGCGCACAGCTTATGGCTAAAGAAGGCAAATATGCAACACTTCGTCTTCCTTCAGGAGAGATGAGAATGGTTCCAATTCAGTGCCGTGCTACAATCGGTGTAATTGGAAACGGAGATCACAACCTCGTAAATATTGGTAAAGCCGGACGTAAGCGTCACATGGGTGTTCGTCCAACAGTTCGTGGATCTGTTATGAACCCTAACGACCATCCACACGGTGGTGGAGAAGGTAAGGCACCTGTAGGACGTCCAGGACCATGTACTCCATGGGGCAAACCTGCACTTGGCTTAAAGACCAGAAAGAAGAACAAACAGTCTAACAAGATGATCGTTCGTAGAAGAGACGGTCGTGCAATCAAATAATTAGGAGGTTGAATAAATGGCACGTTCATTAAAAAAAGGACCATTTGCTGATGAAAGCTTACTTAAAAAAGTAGATGCTATGAACGCTTCTGGTGACAAGTCTGTAATCAAGACATGGTCACGTCGTTCAACAATCTTCCCTTCATTCGTTGGACACACAATCGCTGTTCATGATGGAAGAAAGCATGTTCCTGTATATGTTACAGAGGATATGGTTGGACATAAACTTGGTGAGTTCGTTGCAACAAGAACTTACAGAGGACATGGAAAAGACGAGAAGAAATCAGGCGTAAGATAAGATTTATTGAAAGGAGGTTTCATCCATGGCAAAGGGACATAGATCCAAAATCAAGAGAGAGAGAAATGAAGTTAGAGATACAAGACCTTCAGCAAAGTTATCTTATGCTAGAGTGTCTGTACAGAAAGCTTGTTTCGTTTTAGATGCTATTCGTGGAAAGAGTGTTAACGAAGCACTTGCAATCGTAACATACAATCCTAGATATGCTTCAAGCTTAGTAAAGAAATTATTAGAGTCAGCAATCGCTAACGCAGAAAATAATTATCCGGAAAAGAACTATAAGGCAGAGAACCTTTACGTTGCAGAGTGTTTTGCAAATAAAGGACCAACAATGAAGAGAATTCATCCTAGAGCACAGGGTAGAGCTTACAGAATCGAGAAGAGAATGAGCCACATTACAATCGTGCTTGATGAAAGATAGGAGGCAATCATGGGACAGAAGGTTAATCCTCATGGCTTAAGAGTTGGCGTTATCAAGGACTGGGATTCCAAATGGTATGCAGAGGGTGATTTCGCTGATTACTTAGTAGAAGATTATAATATCAGAACATTTTTAAAGAAAAAATTATACGCAGCTGGTGTTTCAAAGATTGAGATCGAGAGAGCTTCAGACCGCGTTAAGGTTATCATTTATACAGCTAAGCCAGGTGTTGTAATCGGTAAGGGCGGAGCTGAGATCGAGAAGATCAAGGCTGAGGTTCAGAAGCTTACAGACAAGAAATTAGTTGTTGATATCAAAGAAGTAAAGAGACCGGACAAGGATGCACAGCTTGTTGCTGAGAACATCGCTTTACAGCTTGAGAACCGTGTTTCATTCCGTAGAGCAATGAAGTCTTGCATGGGAAGAGCTATGAAGGCCGGCGTTAAAGGAATTAAGACAACATGTTCAGGTCGTCTTGGCGGAGCAGATATGGCTCGTACAGAGACATACAATGATGGAACTACTCCACTCCAGACAATCAGAGCAGATATCGATTATGGATTCGCTGAGGCAGATACAACTTACGGCAAGGTTGGCGTTAAGGTTTGGATCTACAAAGGCGAGGTACTTCCTACAAAAGCAAACAAGGAAGGAGGAGCTAAGTAATTATGTTAATGCCTAAGAGAGTAAAACATCGTAAACAGTTCCGTGGTTCCATGGCAGGAAAAGCTACAAGAGGAAACAAGATCACAAATGGTGAGTACGGTATTGTAGCACTTGAGCCATGCTGGATCAAAGCAAATCAGATTGAGGCTGCCCGTGTAGCTATGACTCGTTACATCAAGCGTGGTGGTAAAGTTTGGATAAAGATTTTCCCAGAGAAACCTGTAACACATAAGCCTATGGGTGTTCGAATGGGTAAAGGAAAGGGTGCCCTTGAGTATTGGGTAGCTGTAGTAAAACCAGGTAGAGTATTATTTGAAATCTCCGGAGTACCGGAAGACGTAGCTAAAGAAGCTTTACGTCTTGCTACACACAAATTACCTTGCAAGTGTAAAGTAGTTTCTCGTGCAGATTTAGAAGGCGGTGAGTCAAATGAAAACTAGTGCATACGTTAAAGAGTTACAGGCACAGAGCGTAGAGCAGTTACAGGCACAGCTCGTTGATGCTAAAAAAGAACTTTTCAATTTAAGATTCCAGAATGCAACTAACCAGTTAGATAACACAGCAAGAATCAAAGAGGTTCGTAAGAACATCGCTAGAATTCAGACTGTTATCACTGCAAAGGCTGCAGAATAGTTTATCCTATCAGAAAGGAGATTTTAGACCGTGGAAGAAAGAAATCTTAGAAAAACACGTGTTGGTGTTGTTGTAAGCGATAAGATGGATAAGACAATCGTTGTAGCTGTAAGAGATAACGTAAGACATCCTCTTTACAACAAGATCGTTAAGAAGACTTATAAATTAAAAGCTCATGACGAGAAAAACGATGCAAAGATCGGTGATACAGTCAGAGTTATGGAAACAAGACCTTTATCTAAAGATAAGAGATGGAGACTTGTAGAAATCATGGAAAGAGCAAAATAATAAAAGGAGGCTACAAGCATGGTACAGCAGGAAAGCAGACTCAAGGTTGCTGATAACACTGGCGCTAAAGAGTTACTTGTTATCCGCGTTATGGGTGGATCTACCAGAAGATATGCGAACATCGGTGATGTAATCGTTGCTACTGTTAAAGATGCAACACCAGGCGGTGTTGTTAAAAAAGGCGATGTAGTTAAAGCCGTAGTAGTTCGTTCAGTAAAAGGTGCTCGTCGTAAAGACGGATCTTATATAAAGTTTGATGAGAACGCAGCAGTAATCATCAAAGATGACAAAACTCCAAAAGGAACACGTATATTTGGACCAGTAGCTCGTGAGCTTCGTGAGAAACAGTTCATGAAGATTGTTTCTCTGGCTCCGGAAGTATTATAGGAGGAACGTCAATGGCAACTATGAAAATCAAAAAAGGCGACCTTGTTAAGGTTATCGCTGGAAAAGATATCAACAATGAGGGCAAGGTAATTGCCGTAAACGCAAAGAACAATACACTTCTTGTTGAGGGAATCAACATGGTTACTAAGCATACAAAACCAAGTATGTCAAATCAGCAGGGCGGTATCGTTCATCAGGAGGCTCCAATTGATGCTTCCAACGTAATGCTCATCCATGACGGAAAGCCTACTCGTGTAGGATTCAAGATGGATGGAGACAAGAAAGTTCGCTTTGCTAAATCAACAGGCAAGGTTATCGACTAATTGGAGAGAGGAGGATTAAGACATTGAGTAGACTTAGAGAACAGTACGAAAATGAGATCAAGGACGCAATGATCAAAAAGTTCGGATACAAAAACGCAATGGAAATTCCAAAGCTTGACAAGATCGTAGTTAACATGGGTGTTGGTGAAGCTAAGGAAAACGCTAAGGTTCTTGAGGCAGCCGTTAAGGATATGGAAGCCATCACAGGACAGAAAGCAGTTACAACTAAAGCAAAGAATGCTATAGCTAACTTTAAAATCAGAGAAGGAATGCCAATCGGATGTAAGGTTACATTACGTGGTGAGAAGATGTACGAGTTTGCAGATCGTCTCATCAACTTAGCATTACCTCGTGTACGTGACTTCAGAGGTGTTAACCCTAACGCATTTGATGGCCGTGGAAACTATGCCCTTGGAATTAAAGAGCAGATCATCTTCCCTGAGATCGAGTATGATAAGGTAGATAAGGTTCGTGGTATGGACATTATCTTCGTTACTACTGCTAAGACAGACGAAGAGGCACGTGAGTTACTGGCACAGTTCAATATGCCATTCGCTAAATAATCGGAGGAATTCTAATGGCTAAGACAAGTATGAAAATCAAACAGCAGCGTGCACCAAAGTTCTCTACAAGAGCTTATACACGTTGTAGAATTTGTGGACGTCCACATTCAGTTTTAAAGAAATACGGAATCTGCAGAGTATGCTTCCGTGAGTTAGCATACAAGGGACAGATCCCAGGCGTTAAAAAAGCTAGCTGGTAAGCCTGAAAGCAACTTGGTGAACACAAGCGCATATGCGCTGTGTGAGCTTAGTGCGAAGAAAGCTTCCTTTCAGCAACAGCTGTTTTTATAAATAACTATATTAACAAACATATTTAAGGAGGATATCGTTCATTATGATGATGACAAGTGATCCAATCGCAGATATGCTTACAAGAATTCGTAACGCAAATACTGCAAAACATGATACAGTAGACATCCCAGCTTCTAAGATTAAAGTAGCAATCGCTGGAATCCTTGTAGATGAGGGATTCATCGAGAAATACGACATCGTTGAGGATGGAAAAATCAAGACAATCCATGTTACATTAAAATATGGTGCTGATAAGAACGAGAAGGTTATTACAGGCATCAAGAGAATTTCTAAGCCAGGTCTTCGTGTATACGCAGGCAAGGATGAGATTCCTTCAGTACTTGGTGGACTTGGAATCGCTATTCTTTCAACTAACCAGGGTATCGTAACTGATAAAGAGGCTAGAAAGCTTCAGGTTGGTGGCGAAGTTTTAGCATTCGTTTGGTAAACATTGAACACTTAATGAATGCAAGCGTAAGCGAAGCATGAATTTAGTGTGAAAGTTGTTCTTTGAGTGAAGCGAAAAGAACTTCCTTATGACGCAAGATTGTAGGTAGTTCGAACTTAGCGAAGAGAACATACCCCTAAAGATCTTAATTTATATTAAGTATAATTTATTAAGTATCCATATTCGATGCATCCATGATGTATAGTAGGGATACAGCAAGTAACATCTTAAAGTATAACCTGACCACAAGGTCAGAAATACTAAATAACTATTAACCTAATATCAAAATATAGGAGGTACGGGCATGTCACGTATAGGAAGAATGCCAATCGCAGTTCCTGCTGGAGTAACAGTTGAAATTGCAGAAAATAATCATGTGACTGTAAAAGGTCCAAAGGGTACTCTTGAGAGAACTCTTCCATCAGAGATGGATATCAAATTAGAGGGTGAAGAAGTAGTAGTTACAAGACCTAATGATTTGAAGAAAATGAAATCCTTACATGGATTAACAAGAACACTTATCCACAACATGGTTGTTGGTGTAACTGAGGGTTATACAAAGACTCTTGAGGTTAACGGTGTTGGTTACAGAGCTTCTAAGGCTGGAAAGAAACTTACTCTTAACTTAGGATATTCTCATCCGGTTGAGATGGAGGATCCGGAAGGACTTGAGTCAGAGGTTCAGGATAACAAGATCATCATTAAGGGTATCGATAAAGAAAAAGTTGGCCAGTACGCAGCTGAGATCAGAGATAAGAGAAGACCTGAGCCATATAAGGGCAAGGGAATCAAATATGCTGATGAGGTTATTAGACGTAAAGTTGGTAAGACTGGTAAAAAATAATTAAAGGAGTGGACAAGTAATGGTTAGTAAGAAATCAAGAACAGAGGTTCGTGTAAAGAAACATAACAGAATGCGTAATCATCTTGCTGGTACAGCACAGCGTCCTCGTTTAGCTGTATTCAGAAGTAATAACCATATGTATGCTCAGATTATTGATGATACAGTTGGAAATACACTCGTTTCTGCATCAACACTTGACAAGGATATCAAGGCAGAGCTCGAGAAGACTAATAACGTAGATGCAGCAGCAAAGCTTGGTACTGTAATCGCAAAGAAAGCATTAGATAAAGGTATTTCAACTGTTGTCTTCGATAGAGGCGGTTTTATTTACGCAGGAAAAGTTAAAGCATTAGCTGAAGCAGCAAGAGAAGCTGGCTTAGATTTTTAGGAGGAGACAAACATGAAACGTGAAATCATTGACGCTAGTCAATTAGAATTAGTTGACCAGGTAGTTGACATCAAGCGTGTAACAAAGGTTGTTAAGGGTGGACGTAACATGCGATTCACAGCTCTCGTTGTTGTTGGTGACAAGAACGGCCATGTAGGTGCAGGTCTTGGAAAAGCAGCAGAAATTCCTGAAGCTATCCGTAAGGGTAAAGAGGACGCCATCAAGAGCATGGTAAATGTTAAGTTAGACGAGAACAACTCTATTACACATGATGTAACAGGAAAATATACAGGTGCTTCCGTATTATTAAAGAAGTCTCCTGAAGGTACTGGTATCATCGCTGGTGGTCCTGCACGTTCAGTATGCGAGATCGCTGGTATCCAGAATATCCGTACAAAGTCTTTAGGATCAAACAACAAGCAGAACGTAGTACTTGCTACCATCGAGGCTCTTAAGCAGTTAAGAAGCCCTGAGGATGTTGCAAAGCTTCGTGGTAAATCTGTAGAAGAAATCTTAGGTTAGGAGGAACGCTAAAATGGCAGATAGAGTTAAAGTTACATTAATCAAATCTACAATCGGTGCTGTTCCTAAGAACAAGAAGACTATTGAGGCTCTTGGTCTTACTAAGTTAGGCAAAACTGTAGAGTTACCAAACAATGCAGCTACACAGGGAGCTGTTCGCAAAGTAGCACCATACGTAAAAGTAGAAGAAGTTTAAGAATAAAATAAGGAGGTACCGTGATGGATTTATCTAATTTAAAAGCGGCTGAGGGTTCAGTTCATAGTGATAATTTCAGAAGAGGTCGTGGACACGGCTCAGGAAACGGTAAGACTGCTGGTAAGGGACACAAGGGACAGAAGGCTCGTTCAGGAGCTCCAAGACCTGGTTTCGAAGGTGGACAGATGCCATTATATAGAAGATTGCCTAAGAGAGGTTTCAAGAATAGAAACACTCTTACAATCGTACCTATAAATCTTTCAGCTCTTGAGAGATTCGATAACGATGCAGTAGTTTCAGTTGAGACATTAATCGAGGCTGGAATCGTTAAGAATCCTAGAGATGGCGTAAAGATTCTTGGAAATGGAGAACTTACTAAGAAGCTTACAGTTCAGGCTAACGCTTTCAGTGCTAGTGCAAAAGAGAAAATCGAAGCTCTTGGTGGAAAAGCAGAGGTGATCTAATGCTTAAGACACTCCGTAATGCGTTTAAAATAAAGGATGTCCGTAATAGAATCCTTTTTACATTCATGATGCTTATTGTCATCAGAATCGGAAGCGAGCTTCCGATTCCTGGTGTCAAGGGCTCCGTATTTCAGAGTTGGTTAAACAGTAAATCAGCAGATGGTTTAGGCTTTGTTGATGCTATAACAGGTGGATCATTCTCACAGATGTCAGTATTTGCGCTGAATATTACACCATACATTACATCTTCAATCATTATGCAGTTGCTTACAATTGCTATACCTAAGCTTGAAGAGATGCAACGCGATGGCGAGGATGGCAGAAAGAAAATTGTTGAGATAACACGTTATCTTACAATTGGATTAGGCCTTCTTGAGTCAGTCATGATGGTAATTGGTTTTTATAGACAGAATTACCTTACAGAAAAGACACCATTGACTGTTATTATGGTCGTTACTTCACTTACAGCAGGTTCAGCTGTACTTATGTGGATTGGAGAGCGTATTACAGAAAAGGGTGTAGGAAACGGAATATCAATAGTATTGACAATCAATATTATTTCACGTATTCCAGAGGATTTAAGTACACTTTGGTCACAGTTCATTGCTTCAGCAGCGAACGTTCCAAAGGCGATTGTTGCAGGCCTTATCGTAGTAGCAATAATTGCTGCAATGGTAGTATTTGTAGTATTACTTCAGGATGCACAGCGCAAGATTCCTGTACAGTACTCAAGCAAAATAAGAGGCAACAAGCAGATGGGCGGTCAGCAGACATGCATTCCACTAAAGGTAAATACCAGTGGAGTTATCCCGATAATCTTTGCACAGTCTCTTATGCAGACACCTGTTATCATTGCCAGCTTCCTTGGAAAAGGCAATGGAAATGGAATAGGCTCTAAGATATTAAAAGGATTATCACAGTCTAACTGGTGTGATCCAAAGGAGCCGGTATATTCAATCGGACTTATTGTTTACATTGTGTTGATCATAGCATTTGCTTACTTCTACACAAACATTACATTCAATCCGCTTGAGATTGCAAACAATATGAAGCGTTCAGGTGGCTTTATACCCGGTATCAGACCTGGAAAGCCAACCAGCGATTACTTAAATCAGATATTAAACTACATTGTATTTATTGGAGCTATTGGACTTGCGTTTATCGCATTTGTTCCGATATTCTTCAATGGAGTATTCAACGCAGATGTATCCTTTGGTGGAACTTCAATCATCATCATTGTCGGAGTTGTTATTGAGACATTGAAGCAAATTGAATCACAGATGAGAGTTCGATACTATAAAGGATTTTTAGATGATTAATTGTACATTGGAGATACTGAATTCAGTATCTCCATTCGTGCTATCAACAAGTTTTGTATAAAAGGAGAAAATTTTTATGAAGATCATCATGTTAGGGGCACCTGGTGCCGGTAAAGGTACACAGGCAAAACAGATAGCTGCAAAATATTCTATACCACATATCTCTACAGGAGATATATTCCGTGCAAACATCAAGAACGGAACAGAGCTTGGTAAGAAGGCAAAGACTTATATGGATCAGGGAGCACTTGTTCCGGATGAGCTTACCTGTGACCTTGTTATGGATAGAATACAGCAGGATGATTGCAAAAACGGATTTGTATTAGACGGTTTCCCAAGAACAATTCCACAGGCAAAGGCACTTGATGATGCTCTCACAAAGATTGGGGAGAAGATGGATTATGCCATCGATGTAGATGTTCCTGATGAGAACATTGTTAACCGTATGGGTGGAAGAAGAGCCTGCCTCAATTGTGGTGCAACATATCATATCGTTTTCAATCCAACAAAGGTTGAGGGCAAATGTGATGCATGTGGCGCTGACACAGTACTCAGAGATGACGATAAGCCTGAGACAGTTCAGAAGCGCTTAGCTGTATATCATGAGCAGACACAGCCGCTTATCGAGTATTATGACAAGCAGGGCATTTTAAAGTCTGTAGACGGAACAAAGCCTATGGATGAAGTTTTTTCAGCCATTGTAGGTATTTTAGGTGAATAATAATGTCTGTAACTATCAAATCAGAGCATGAGATAGAGCTGATGAGGGAGGCCGGCAGGATTCTGGCGGCCGTTCATCAGCAGCTCGGTAAAGAAATCAAACCGGGAATGTCCACTAAGGATGTGGACCGGCTGGGCGAAGAAATGATTCGTAGTTATGGATGCGAGCCGTCTTTCTTAGGATATTGCGGATATCCGGCCTCCATATGTGTTTCAGTAAACGAGGAGGTTGTGCATGGTATCCCGACTGATGAGCGTATCTTACAGGAGGGCGATATCGTGAGCCTTGATGCTGGTGTTATCTACAAAGGATACCACTCAGACGCAGCCAGAACAGTAGGCGTAGGAGAGATTTCAGAGGAAGCAAGACTTCTTATAGAAAGAACACGTCTCAGTTTTTTTGCAGGAATAAAGAATGCAGTTGCGGGAAACAGACTGTATGATATTTCAGGAGCCATACAGCAGCTTGCCGAGTCGTTTGGATACGGAGTTGTATATGACCTTGTTGGTCATGGCATAGGAAGCCATTTACATGAGGATCCTGAGGTGCCGAACTTCAGACCACAGGGCTTTAGGAAAGGGCTTAGACTTAAGCCGGGCATGACACTGGCGGTTGAGCCAATGATTAATGCAGGTTCACCGCATGTTGTGTGGATGGATGACGAATGGACAGTGGTTACTGAGGATTTATCGTTGTCGGCACACTATGAAAATACCATACTTATTACAAAAGGAAAGCCGGAGATACTTTCTCTGACAGAGGATGAAAAAGCAGCCGGATTTCTGGAGCTAATCTAATAATAATCATAACGAAACCCAAGGATTTATTTACAGGAGGAATCAAAATGTCAAAAGCAGACGTTATCGAAGTTGAAGGTGTTGTAGTTGAGAAGTTACCAAATGCGTTTTTTAAGGTAGAGCTTGAGAACGGACACCAGATTTTAGCTACAATCAGTGGAAAGCTTCGTATGAATTTCATCAGAATTTTACCGGGAGATAAGGTAACAATTGAGATGTCACCATACGATCTGACAAAGGGCAGAATTATCTGGAGAGATAAGTAATTTCACAGATAATTTTTTGAAAAAATATATTGACTTCCATTAAGTGTCCGTGTATAATGCTATCTGGACACTTTTGGAAAAGTACCTGAAAAGGACTTTTATAGAGAAAGGAGGATTTGCTGTGAAGGTAAGATCATCAGTTAAACCTATTTGCGAAAAGTGCAAAGTTATCAAGAGAAAAGGAAGCATCAGAATTATCTGTGAGAATCCAAAGCATAAGCAGAGACAGGGTTAATTAGTACAAATATTTGACCCTGTTATTTGTGCGTTTGGTTTATTAAACCTTTTTTCACATCATTATGTGCGGCTGCAGCGAGATATTTATCATCGCTGTTCATAATAAACAGAGGCATTCTGGTTTCATATTATAATACCGAGTGATATGGAACAAAATGCAAATATGGGAGCGCATATGGCTACACACATTTCAGGACGTGCAACCGTAGCTGTAGATGCATATGTGTTTCGGAGAGCATACATCGAGTTGCAGATGTATCGTTACTATAGTAAATAACTAAAAATTATGGAGGTGTAAACACACATGGCTCGTATTGCAGGTGTAGATTTACCAAGAGAAAAACGTGTAGAAATCGGCTTAACTTACATCTACGGAATCGGAAGAGTAAGTGCAGACCGTATCCTTGAAGCAGCTAATGTTGATCCAAGCACTCGTGTTAGAGATCTTACAGATGACGAGGTTAAGAGAATCAGCGCTGTTATCGACGAGACAATGACAGTTGAAGGTGATTTAAGAAGAGAAATCGCTTTAAATATCAAGAGACTTCAGGAAATTGGATGCTATCGTGGTATCCGTCATAGAAAAGGACTTCCGGTTCGTGGTCAGAAGACAAAGACTAATGCAAGAACTCGCAAGGGTCCTAAGAGAACAGTAGCAAACAAGAAGAAATAATCACTTAGAAAATAAGTGAAAACGCCACTTGAACGTAGTGCGCGTTTGGTTCTGTGGACGAAGAAGCAGAGCTACATTATAACTTAAATAAAGTTTAGAAAGTAGAAAGTAGGTTAGTTTAAATATGGCTAAGAATGTTGCAAAGAAAACAACTAAAAAGCGTGTAAAGAAAAACGTTGAACGCGGACAGGCACATATTCAGGCATCTTTCAATAACACAATCGTTACTTTAACAGATGCTGAAGGAAATGCTTTATCATGGGCAAGTGCCGGTGGTCTTGGATTTAGAGGTTCAAAGAAATCTACTCCATATGCTGCACAGATGGCAGCAGAAACAGCTACAAAGGCAGCTTTAATCCATGGATTAAAGACAGTTGACGTATTCGTTAAGGGACCAGGTTCAGGAAGAGAGGCAGCTATCCGTGCCCTTTCAGCATGTGGTCTTGAGGTTACATCAATCAGAGACGTTACTCCGGTACCTCACAATGGATGTCGTCCACCAAAACGTAGAAGAGTCTAATCAGGAGGTATAGATTAAAATGGCAGTTAATAAAGTACCTGTACTTAAGAGATGCAGATCACTTGGTTTAGAGCCAAGTTATTTAGGATATGATAAGAAGTCTAGAAGAAACCTTACAAGAGCAAACAGAAAGGTGTCTGAGTACGGACTTCAGTTAAGAGAAAAGCAGAAAGCTAAATTCATCTATGGTGTTTTAGAGAAGCCTTTCCGTAACTACTACAAGAAAGCAGATCAGATGAAAGGATTAACAGGTCTTAACCTTATGACAATCCTTGAGTCAAGACTTGACAACGTAATCTTCCGTCTTGGTTTCGCAAGAACAAGAAAAGAAGCTAGACAGATCGTTGATCACAAGTTCGTTACAGTAAACGGAAAAGTTGTTAACATCCCTTCATACCTTGTAAAGGCTGGCGATGTTATCGAAATTAAAGAGAGCAAAAAGAATACTCAGAGAATGAAAGATATCGTCGAGGTAGCTGGCGGAAGAATCGTTCCGGAGTGGTTAGACGTAGATGCTGAGAAATTACAGGGAACTGTAAAAGACTTACCTACACGTGAGCAGATTGATGTTCCTGTAGATGAGATGCTCATCGTCGAGTTATATTCTAAGTAAAATTAGGTTGATTTGCCGGGGATTTATTTCCCGGCTTATCCACTCTTTGATAACATATAACAACGATACCCGAGAAGGAGGGAATTTGAAGTGTTCGATTTTGAAAAACCAAAAATTGAAATCGCAGAAATTTCAGAAGACAAGACATATGGCAGATTTGTTGTAGAGCCATTAGAGAGAGGTTACGGTACAACACTTGGAAACTCTTTAAGACGTATCATGCTTTCTTCTTTACCGGGCGCTGCAGTAAGCCAGGTCAAGATTGATGGTGTTTTACATGAATTCAGCTCTATTCCTGGTGTTAAGGAAGATGTTACAGAAATCATCATGAATATCAAGAACCTTGCAATTCGCAATAATAGTTCTACAAATGAACCAAAGGTTGCATATATCGAATTCGAAGGTGAAGGCGTTGTTACAGCAGCCGATATTCAGGTTGATTCAGATATCGAGATTTTGAATCCTGAGTTAGAGATTGCACACTTGAATGGTGGTGCAGATTCTAAGCTTTACATGGAGCTTACAATCACAAACGGCAGAGGTTATGTCGGAGCAGAGAAGAACAAGAACGAGGATACACCAATCGGAGTTCTTGCTGTAGATTCAATCTACACTCCTGTTGAGCGTGTTAACCTTACTGTAGAGAATACCCGTGTAGGTCAGGTTACAGATTATGATAAGCTTACATTAGATGTATTTACAAATGGTGCATTGGAGCCTGACGAGGCAGTCAGTCTTGCAGCTAAGGTATTAAGTGAGCACTTAAATCTGTTCATCGATCTTTCAGAGGCAGCACAGCAGGTTGACGTTATGGTCGAGAAGGAAAACGATGCTCAGGAAAAGGTTCTTGAGATGAACATTGATGAGCTTGAGCTTTCAGTTCGTTCATACAACTGCTTAAAGCGTGCAGGAATTAACACTGTTGCAGAGCTTATCAATAGAACACCTGAGGACATGATGAAGGTTCGTAACCTTGGTCGCAAGTCTTTAGAGGAAGTTTTAGCAAAATTAAAAGAATTAGGTTTAGAGTTAAATCAGACTGAGGAATAATTCATTCGAATAATCCTTGCACTGATTCTTCTAAATAAATTGGTCATATATAAATTTTAAATATCATATTTATGTTTATGTGTGACAAAACTCATAGCGGCAGGGCCAGTAAGACCAAAGAGCGTGACCGTGTCTGATACATGAGTGGCAACTGATTTGAGCATTTGCTTTTTGAAATAAGGCAAAGCTTTATCACAACAAGATACGATGTCTGGCAGTAAGACCGAAGAGCGTGACCGGATGTCCCACAAATGGAGGAAATTAAAATGGCAAAATATCGTAAGTTAAGCAGAACATCAAGCCAGAGAAAGGCTTTACTCAGAGGTCAGGTTACACAGCTTCTTGTTAACGGAAAGATCGTTACTACAGAGGCTAAGGCTAAAGAGGTTCGTAAGATTGCTGAGGGTCTTATCGCATTAGCAGTAAAAGAGAAAGACAACTTCGAAGAGGTTACTGTAACAGCTAAGGTTGCCCGCAAGGACAAAGATGGCAAGAGAGTAAAAGAGGTTGTAGACGGAAAGAAAGTTACTGTTTATGACGAAGTAGAGAAGAAGATCAAGAAGGATTCTGCTTCACGTCTTCATGCCAGAAGACAGATGCTCAAGGTTCTTTACACAGCTAAAGAGTCTGACGGCACAAAGAAGGGAACAAAGACTATCGATGTAACAAACAAGTTATTCGATGAGATCGCTCCTAAGTATGCTGATCGTAACGGTGGTTACACAAGAATCGTTAAGATTGGACAGCGTAAAGGTGACGGAGCTTTAGAGGTTCTCCTTGAGTTAGTTTAATATTTAATCGGTATAAATCTTAGACTAAATAAAACCAGAGATTTGAGTGGATGACACTCACTTCTCTGGTTTTTTATATTACTAAGATAATTATTCAGAACTATTGAGAAAAACCAAAGCTTCATGGTTGCTTGAAAGCAGCAGGTTTGATTGTTCTAAATTTTTTCTATAGTTACTATGAACTTATAAGAAAATAAAAAAGCCATGTGAAATCTAAATCATTTCACACAGCTTTTTTTAAATACGATTAATTATTTATTCTTTGCTGCAGCCTGCTCGTCATTATACTTCTGAACACACTTCTTGATTCTGTCATATGGTGAGAGAAGATCACTGATAGAACAGTCGTGGTTTAATGTATCAATGAGGTATGCGATGTATTTGCTCATGTCACAGCTGATATAGTACTCCTTAGAGAGAAGTTCCGGTGACTGGTAGATAAGGTTTGTTGTAACTACTCTGTAGATGAGACCCTCCTCGTATGCTTTGTCAAATGATGCAAAGCCGTTTGTGAAAAGACCGAATGTAGAAACAACAAAGATTCTGTTAGCTTTACGCTTCTTGAGTTCCCTTGCTGTATCTATCATACTCTCGCCGGAAGAAATCATATCATCGATGATAAGAACATCCTTACCCTCCACATTTGTTCCGAGAAACTCATGAGCAACGATAGGGTTACGTCCGTCAACGATACGGCTGTAATCACGACGTTTGTAGAACATACCCATGTCTACTCCGAGTACGTTTGCAAGGTAGATAGCACGGTTTGTAGCGCCCTCATCAGGAGAGATAATCATAAGATGGTCAGCATCAATAGTGATATCCTTTACGTTCTTTAAGATACCCTTGATGAACTGGTAAGAAGGCATTACATTCTCAAAACCGTTCAGAGGAATAGCATTTACCACACGAGGGTCATGAGCATCGAAGGTGATGATATTGTCTACACCCATGTTGATAAGCTCCTGAAGAGCCAATGGACAGTCAAGAGACTCACGGCCTGTACGTCTGTGCTGACGGCTCTCATAAAGGAAAGGCATGATAACTGTTATTCTTCTTGCTTTTCCGCCGGCTGCAGCGATAACACGCTTTAAGTCAGCATAGTGGTCATCAGGTGACATGTGGTTTGTCTGACCGCATACTGTGTAGGTAAGACTGTAGTTAGTTACATCTACCATGATGTACAGATCATAACCACGAACAGACTGGTTGATAACACATTTAGCCTCGCCAGAACCGAATCTAGGTGTAGAAGGCTTGATAATGTAGCTGTTTTTGTAGTAGTCCTTGAAAGCACTCTCGTTAGCATGCTGGTGCTCTCTGTGCTCTCTCCAGCCCTGTAAGTATGCATCTACCTTCTGGGCAAGACCTATACAACTGTCGGTTGCAACAAGTCCAAGTGTACCGGTTGGCATAGTCTCCAAAATTCTCTCATCGTTTGGCATTGTTATTCCTCCATATAACCATATAATAAATAAACTAAATATATAATATAAAAAGCGTTATTTGGAAAGACGCTTTTTAATTCGTATGTCATCTCCAAAGAGCTTGATAAAACTATAATTGCTTGAAATTCTTGAAAGTGTTCTCTCGGAGTAAATCTCTGCTATCTGCTCCAAATTCAGATTAGTGGAAATAATAGTAGATTTCTGTCGCAGTATGCGCTCATTTACACAAAGGAAAAGCTGTGATGTGGTAAATGAGTTGGAAAGCTCGGTTCCGAGATCGTCTATGATAAGTAAATCACAGTCGAATATATTCTGGTGCGCTGCGATAGCATCTGCATCCTTTTCAAACACACCTTTGCTTAATATATCAAATAATTGGAATGCTGTAAAGTAAATTACGGAGTAACCTGCATCTAAAAGCTCTTTTGCAATGCAATTAGATAAAAAAGTCTTTCCGACACCGGTATTACCGTAGAAAAATATGTTTTTAGGTTTGTTTTCAAAATTATCTATAAATTCATGACAGTTCGTCACGGCAAGCTTTGCTGTGGCGAGCGCAGACAGCCCTGTCGCAGGATTTTTCTGCTCATCTGAGTAATAATCAAATGAGAGCGTGGAAAAATTCTCACGAGACAAAATCTCCCTGATATTGGACTGCGAATAAACGGTATTGATAATAGCCTGCTTGAAACAATGACATTTCTGACCGTTTATGTATCCTGTATCGTGGCAATCTGGACAGGTGTAAATAGGCTCAAAATAATCAAGCGGATATCCGAGTGTGGATAGCAGTGCAGCACGCTCCTCTTTATAGTCATCGATTGCAAGGCGTAAAGCGGCAAGAGCATTCTCATCGCCGTCCATAAGCCTGTACGCCTGCCTGACAGATGCGGATGCAATCTCTGAGTCAATCTCCCTGAGGCGGGGCGCCTTGCGATAGGCTTCCTCAATACGCTTGTCATGTATGTATTTGTTCTGAAGCTGGCGTTTATCGTAGCCTCGCATTATCTCATCATATTGAGCATTGGTAAGTGCCATATACCCTCCTTGGGATGTGTAAATCTAACTTGAAAAATCATACAACGAAATTGCGCAACAGAAATCATACAAGTTAAATTATATAATTGAAATCACGCAACAGAAATCATACAGTTTAAATCATATAATTGAAATCATGTAGCTTAAATCATACCGTAGAATTGAGAAACAGCTTCTCCAGCTTGTCGTAATCATTGTTGCGCTGATTGAAGTTGTTAAATTTATTCTTGGAACTTGAATTATTGCTTTTGGGTTTTGAGGAACCGTTTGCAGCATTTGTGCCTTGTGATGAGCCTGTAGCAGAGGCTTTATTGGCCTTGGCAAAGTTGGCATCAAGCACTTCAACATCCTTTAATGTATGTACATCCTTTTTCCTCCAGTTCGCGAGTATCGAGTCTGTGTACTCGAAGCTTGGCTTCTGGATAGCTGAAATAGTTTTACTGCAGGCGGCCTTTACAAGCTCTATATCGAAACCGTATTCGCCGACCCATTTGTTGATGAGTGACACCTCAGAGTCAACCAGATTGCGGCCTGTGATGCCTAGAGCCTTCATTACAGAATAGTAAATCTGTGAGTGAGCGGCTGCATCGTCCTTTGCCTGGTCTACGGTCTTTATGCCGGCATCGGCCCAGCCGAGAGCAACCTTGTTCATGTACCGAAGGCTTGAATGTCCTTTGGTAATGCAGTACTCCACGAGATACTCCACCAGGTCTGTAGAAAAATGAAGCTCGTCCAGCCAGTAGAGCACCATATTGGTGTCTGTGGATGAAAGCGTATGCTTCAGATATGTCTCTATAATAAAGAAAAGCTCTGAAATGTCAGGATTCTTTCTAAACTCCTTAATCTCATCAAGTGTGTATTCCTTCTGTGAAGAAGCAGCTTTGTCAGTAGTCTGGCTCTTAAGCTTTTCCACAACAGAATCCTGCATCCGAATATCTGCGGTAGAAATATTTTGCGCAACGTTATTAACAACATCGTTTTGCAAACTATTCTGTGCAGCATTATTAACCACGCTGTTTTGCAAATTATTCTGCGCGGCATTATCAGCCACAGCGCTTTGTATATTACTCTGAGCAGCCTGCATACCGGATACAGAAAGACTGCAGAGGTTGATTCCCATAATCTGGCCATCAGCGTCGGATTGCAGCTGTAAAATGCCCTCAGAGGCCCAGTAATTGAGAGCACGTATGATGTCGGCCTCGGTATTGCTGAAATGATCGGCAATCTCTGAAATAGTTGCTATGCCTGCCCCGGAGCCTGTCGCACGGAGCAGATAAAGGTATACCTTGACAAACTCACCGTTTGCCTTTGGCATGTATTGATCTATAAAAATATCTGACACAGTAGTGAATGATGTTGCTATGTCACTGCTAATGTTTATCGCTGTCATATAAAAAACTCTCTTTCGCTTAACCTGTGAGCAATTATAGCACAATATTTTAACCGTGTGAAGATGGTAAAAGTGCTACAAGCCTTGTAAACTCGGGCTTTCTGAATCCACAAAAAAATGTGGATAATGTGGATAACTATGTAAAATAATTGAAAAATCAATGTATCACAGGGTATATAAGCTGTTGAAAATTATTTAAAAAATCCACACACAAAATGAGAGTTGTTAACATTTTGTATGTGGATAACGTGGATAACTTATTTCTTAAGCAGGTCTTCGCCGATTTCTACTACATTTCCGGCACCCATTGTTATCAACAGGTCGCCGTTTACACAATTTTCTGATAAAAATTTCTCGATTTCCTCAAATGATGGGAAATAGTGCGCATTCACACCTTTTTCGAGCAATAAATCAAGGATGTCCTTAGATGAAATGCCATAGGTGTTCTGCTCACGAGCAGCATAGATATCAGCTAGCACCACAACATCTGCCATTGAAAGAACATCGGCAAAATCATTTAAGAATGCCTTGGTTCTGGAATAGGTATGTGGCTGGAAGCAAAGGACAAGCCTGTCATGTGGATATTTTTGTGCAGCTGTCAGTGTTGCACGGATCTCGGTTGGATGGTGAGCGTAGTCATCAATGATTGTGACGCCGTTTACCTTGCCCTTGTACTGGAAACGTCTGTCAGCACCGCCAAATTTGTCGAGGCCTGTGAGGATAGACTCCTCATCAAGACCGAGTGTGGTGGATAAAGCTATGGCTGCGAGCGCATTGCTTACATTGTGAGCGCCCGGAACAGAGAGTTTTACGTCGAAAAGTGGACTACCCTGTCTCATAGCTGTAAAAGATGCACAAGCTTTATCGTCATAGGTTATATTTTCCGGATAGAAATCATATTTTGAATCAAAGCCATAGGTGATAATCTTCTGAGGAAGACCTGCGACAATCTCTTCATAGCGGTCAATTTCACCATTGATGATGGTAGCACCACCTGCGAGAGTGTTTGATGCATACTCGCGGAAGGAATGCCTGATGTCGTTGATATCCTTGAAGAAATCCAGATGCTCAGCCTCAATATTTAAAATAATACTGTAGCGTGGTCTGAAATTCAAAAAGCTGTTTGTGTACTCACACGCCTCAGAGATGAAGTACTCTGAATCGCCCACACGCAGATTGCCGTGGATAGATGACAAAATACCTCCTACGGAAATGGTAGGATCTGTCTGAGCGGCGAGAAGAATCTCACTGATCATGGATGTGGTGGTAGTCTTGCCGTGTGTGCCGGCTACAGCGATAGAAGAATCGTAATTGTCCATAATCTGTCCGAGAAGCTCGGCTCTGGTAAGCATTGGAATACTGGCTGCTTTTGCTGCGGCAAACTCAGGATTGCTTTCGTGGATAGCAGCAGTGTAAACCACCAGGTCGATATCTGAGGTGATATTGTCTGCGCTCTGACCATATATGACTTTTATGCCCTTGGCAGCAAGCGTTTTTGTGAGGTCTGATTCCTTTGAATCGGAGCCGGAAATGGTAAAGCCCTCCTCATGCAGAATCTCTGCGAGACCGCTCATGCTGATACCGCCGATGCCTATGAAATGGATGTGTATTGGTTTGCTGAAATCTATTTTATACATTTATTTTACCTGCCTGATTTATTATAATTTATATTGTAACTATTAAGAACTGCTGAGAACATAGTTACTTTATATTAATTATACAACTAAATACAGTATTTGCAAAGGAAAAATAAGGTGAAAGCAGGCATGACTTTCAAATGATAAGAACCCTTGCAGGTTAAACAGATATACGATAAATGACACTTGTGCAAAATGTCAAAAAAAAGGAAAAATATTATTTGATTTTGTGAAAAATGTTGAAGTGATAATGCGGCTGTGGTATAATTTTTTTTATAAAAATAATTCATCCGGACCATATGAATTTGATGGGTTTAAAGTATATGGCAGTAACTGCAATTTATGCAGCGGCAACTATAATTTATATGGAAACAATTGTGATTTATTATTGTGATTTATTATAGAAGCATTACAGATACGGTTATTACAGAAACTAGTGGTGGGGACCGGATGGGCACAACAAAAATTAGGACAGACGAGGAGTGATAACGTGATTAAGAAAGAAATGATAGCCATGCTTTTAGCAGGCGGTCAAGGCAGCAGACTTGGTGTTCTGACAGCGAACGTAGCAAAACCGGCAGTTTCGTTTGGTGGAAAGTACAGAATCATAGATTTTCCGCTTAGCAACTGCATCAATTCAGGCATTGATACAGTTGGGGTACTTACACAGTATCAGCCACTCAGACTTAACAGCCACATCGGAATAGGTATTCCGTGGGATCTCGACAGGAATAACGGAGGAGTGGCAATACTGCCTCCTTATGAGAAGAGCGGCAACAGCGAGTGGTACACAGGTACAGCCAATGCAATCTACCAGAATATGAGGTATATAGACAGTTACAACCCGGACTATGTGTTGATACTGTCAGGAGACCATATTTACAAGATGGACTATGAGGTGATGCTTGATTTTCACAAGGAAAACAATGCAGATGTGACCATAGCAACAATGCCGGTGCCTATCGAGGAGGCCAGCCGATTTGGTATCGTCATAGCCGATGATGATAAGCGCATCAATGCATTTGAGGAAAAGCCGGTTCATCCGCGTAGCAATCTCGCATCAATGGGCATTTACATATTCTCATGGCCGGTGCTAAAGGAAGCCTTACTTGCACTAAAGGATCAGGAAAACTGTGATTTTGGCAAGCATGTCATACCATACTGCTTTGAAAACGACAGACGTATGTTTGCATACGAGTTCAACGGATACTGGAAGGACGTAGGTACACTGGGCTCATACTGGGAGGCCAATATGGAGCTTGTGGACATCATTCCGGAGTTCAACCTGTACGAGGAGTATTGGAAGATTTACACAAAGAATGATGCAATCGAGCCACTTTATATAGCCAAAGGAGGTCATGTGGAGCGAAGCATCATGGGTGAGGGCTGTGAATGCTATGGTCATGTGGAGCATTCTGTTATAGGTGCCAACGTCAAGATTGGAAGAGGCGCAGTAATACGTGATTCCATCATCATGCGTGACACGGAGATAGGCTCCAATGTCACGATAGACAAGTCCATTATTGCCGAAAATTGCAAGGTGGGCGACAATGTGACACTTGGCTTCGGACAGGAGGAGCCGAACGTATTAAATGAGAGCATATACTCATTTGGGCTTGTCACTATAGGAGAAGATTCTGTGATACCGGACGGGGTAAAGATAGGCAAAAATACAGCAATCTCCGGTGTTACATACGAAGAGGATTACAAAGACGGTGTGCTTGAGGGCGGAGAAGTTATTATCAAGGCAGGTGACGGAAAATGAAGGCAATAGGAATAATTTTGGCCGGCGGCAACAATAATAGGATGAAGGAACTGACAGCAAAACGAGCAGTACCGGCCCTGCCGGTAGCAGGCAGCTTCAGGGCTATAGATTTTTCACTCAGCAGCATGTCAAACTCACATATACAGACAGTTGCGATATTGACACAATATAATGCACGCTCACTGAATGAGCATTTAAGCTCATCAAAATGGTGGAATTTTGGCAGAAAGCAGGGAGGATTATTCCTCTTTACACCTACAGTCACAGCGGACAACAGTGACTGGTACAGGGGTACGGCAGATGCGATGTATCAGAATATTGATTTTCTCAAGAGACGCCATGAGCCATATGTCATCATCAGTAGCGGTGACTGTGTATACAAGCTGGATTTCAACAGAGTGCTTGATTTTCACATCGAGAAAAAATCAGACATTACAGTGGTATGCAAGGACATGATGTACAACGACGATGTCAGCCGTTTTGGTGTGGTACGCATGGATGAGGAGTCAAGAATCACAGAGTTTGATGAAAAGCCAATCGAGGCTTCATCCAATACCATTTCCACAGGTATCTATGTCATAAGAAGACGACAGCTCATAGAGCTTTTGGAGGCAGCAGCTGAGGAAAACAGATTCGATTTCGTAAATGATATCCTCGTGCGCTACAAAAATGTAAAGAAAATATATGGCTACAAGATAAATTCATATTGGAACAATATCGCCGATATTGATGCATACTTCAAGACCAATATGGATTTCTTAAGACCTGACGTCAGAAGCTATTTCTTCAGGGAGGAGCCGACAATCTGTTCAAAGGTGGACGACCTGCCACCGGCCAAGTTTAATCCGGGATCAGACATTTCAAACAGCCTCGTATCAAGTGGCTGTATTGTAAACGGCAGAGTGGAGGATTCGGTGCTTTTCAAGCAGGTATTTGTGGGCAAAAACACCACAGTGAAGAACTGCGTGATACTCAATGATGTCTACATAGACGACAATGTGCACATTGAGAATTGCATCGTAGAGAGTCGCGGAACCATCAGTCCAAACACATACTACTGTGGTGAGGATGGAGTCAGAATAGTAAAAGAAAAAAATGTAAGATATGTAATTTAAAAACAGACCAGGGGGACAAAAATATGCAGATTACAGACATCAGAATTCGTAAGGTAGAAAAGGAAGGCAAGATGAAGGCGGTTGTGTCAATTACAATCGATGATGAATTCGTGGTACATGACATCAAGGTAATCGAAGGAGAAAAGGAACTTTTCATCGCCATGCCAAGCCGTAAGGCAAACGATGGCGAGTACAGGGATATAGCCCATCCGATTAACTCTGCCACCCGCGAGAAGATCCAGAATATGATTCTTGAAAAGTATAAGACAGAGATTGAGAATGCATAAAATCAAACAATAACTTTGAAAAAGCGATGAGCAAGGCGGGATATAAAATTCCTGAGCTGGTATAATAATCCAAATATATTTCACACAAACCGGTCTATCCGTGGTACAATAAGCCACAGACAGACCGGCTTTTTAGAATGTGCGTGGGATGGTTCTGAATAGTTACGAGTATAGCTACAATGAAAGAGGATAGACAAACAGATATGTACAAGACGAAAATAGATAATCTGGATTTAAAACAGATTGCTGACAGTGGTCAGTGCTTCAGATGGAAGAACACAGGAGAAAACGAATACACGGTAGTGGCATTTGACAGGGCACTTCGGATTAAACAGGACGGGAATGAGTTTGAGCTGGACTGTGATGAGGCTGACTGGAACAATATATGGAAAAGTTATCTGGATATGGATACGGATTATGCGGGGATTGCAAAGCTGATAGCAGACGGAGATGATGCGCATCTGAAGGAGGCTTATGCATATGGCAGTGGTGTGCGCATTTTAAGGCAGGATTTGTGGGAGATGATTGTTACTTTTATGATTTCCCAGAATAATAACATAAAGCGAATCACAAATAGTGTGGATTTACTTTGCAGGCGATGCGGGCATAAAATAGACGGCAGTGCAGAGGGGGAAGAACTGTATACATTTCCAAAGCCTCTTGAGGTACCGGATGAGGTATTTGATGACAGGAGCATGGGCTTTGGCTATAGGGCACCGTATCTGAAGGAAATATATGAGTATGGCGCTAATAATCCTGACTGGCTTGATAATCTGCGCAAAATGAGCTATGATGAGGCGATGGAAAGCCTGCTTTCTCGCAAAGGAATTGGCAAAAAGGTGGCGAACTGCATATGTCTTTTCGGTTTACATCATGTGGATGCGTTTCCGATAGATACGCATGTAAAGCAGCTTTTGGACAAATATTATAGTGACGGCTTTGATTTTGAGCGCTACAAGGGTGTGGCGGGAATTATCCAGCAGTATTTGTTTTATTTTGAATTGTAAATGATATGAGAAAGAGAAAGGATAAAAGATGTACGTTATAGTAGGACTTGGAAATCCTGACAAAAAATATGAGCACACAAGACACAATATCGGATTTGATGTGATAGATGCGCTTGCGGATAAATATAATATAAGTGTGACAGACAAAAAGCACAAGGCGCTCTGTGGAAGCGGAGTGATTGAGGGCATGAAGGTGCTGCTCGTAAAGCCGCAGACATACATGAACCTAAGCGGTGAGTCTGTTGCTGAGGTAATGAATTTTTATAAGCTTGATCCGGATGAGGAAATGATCGTTATTTTTGATGATATTTCGCTCGAACCGGGGCGTATCCGTATCCGCAAAAAGGGCAGCGCCGGCGGTCACAACGGGATTAAGAGCATCATTGCAATGACCGGCACACAGGGCTTCAGCCGTATCAAGGTCGGTGTTGGAGAGAAGCCACAGGGCTGGGATCTTGCTGACCATGTGCTCGGGCGTTTCAGTTCTGAGGACAGGGCAAAGGTAGAGGAAGCTATAGGTCATGCGATGGATGCAGCAGTTCTTATGATGCAGGGCGAGACGGATAAGGCTATGAACATATATAACTAGCTGGAAATCGACAAGGTGATTTTGAACAGACAGAAATGGAGAATTGAAAGTGAAAGCATTTACAGAGCCACTCCTTTCCCTTGCGGGCTTTGAGGAGATGACAAAAACGGCAGAAAAATCGTCCGGACTTATATCTGTCACGGGATGTATAGATGCGCAAAAATCACAGATGATATATGCCTTTGGAGGTCACAGGAAAAACAAGCTTATTGTGACCTTTGGAGAGCAGAAAGCGAAGGAACTGTACGATGAGTACAGTTTTTTTGACAAAGAGGTGGTGTATTATCCATCAAAGGATGTGCTTTTTTACCAGTCGGATATCAGGGGCAATCTCCTTACAGCAGAGCGTATCAGGGCTTTGAAGGCTATCCACGAGCAGGAGAGAGTGACACTTGTGACCACCTTTGATGCGCTGATGAATACGATGGCGCCGATAGAAAAGATGTGGGAAAACGTGCTTACACTTGAGCAGGGACAGCTTTTGGATTTGAAGGAAATTCAGGCTGCCCTTATCCGGATGGGCTATGAAAAAGAGTATCAGGTCCAGACGATGGGACAGTTTTCTGTTAGGGGCGGTATTCTTGATGTTTTTCCGCTGACGGAGGAGAATCCTATCCGAATCGAGCTGTGGGGAGACGAGATAGACACCATCAGATATTTTGACTGCGAGAGCCAGAAATCCATCGAAAATACAGACCGGGTGAGCATATATCCGGCGGCAGAGCTTGTACTTAGCGATGAGGAAAAGGCCGGGGGAATTGAAAAGCTTAAGGCAGAGGCAAAGCGGGTGTCTGACAAGCTTAGAAAGCAGATGAAGACAGAGGAAGCACACAGAGTGACTGTGATGGCAGACGAGCTTACCGAGGAGTGGGGAGAACTGTCCATGTATGCAGGCATGGATGCTTTTTTGTCGTACTTTTTTGACGAGAGAGTCGGGCTTTTGGATTATTTTAATCCATCGGACAGCCTTATATTTTTTGATGAGTTGACCAGATGTACAGAGCAGGGAAAGCTTACAGAGACCGAGTTTTCAGAGAGCATGAAGCAGAGACTTGCGATGGGATATATACTTCCGGGGCAGATGAACGGTCTTTTTACAGAGAAGGAGATAGTGGCAAAGCTTGGGAAGTATTCGTGCATCGCACTCGCTGCGCTTGATAATAAAGCAAACGGACTGCACCAGCTGGGAAGCTATGGTATTCACTGTCAGAGTGTCAGCCCATACAATAACAGCTTTGAGCTTTTGATAAAGGACTTAAAGCGCTATAAGAAAAACGGCTACAGAGTCATTCTTTTATCCGGTTCAAGGACAAGGGCAAAGAGGCTTTCAGAGGATATCACAGACCAGGGAATCACATGCTTTTACACTGAAAACTACGACCATGAGCTTTCCCAGGGGCAGATTATGGTCTGCTACGGCAAGGTGAGAAGAGGCTTTGAATATCCTATCCTAAAGTTTGCCGTGATTACGGAGTCAGATATTTTTGGGGCGCAGCAGAAGAAAAAGAAGCGTCACCGCACCTATGAGGGTGAAAAAATACAGAGCTTTACCGATTTGTCGGTGGGGGACTATGTAGTGCATGAAAACCACGGACTTGGTATTTACCGCGGCATTGAAAAGCTTGAGGTGGACAAAAAGGTAAAGGACTACATCAAGATAGAGTATCAGGGTGGCTCCAATCTCTATATCCTCGCTACCCAGCTTGACATGATACAAAAATATGCCGGAAAGGATGCCAGAAAACCAAAGCTCAACAAGCTTGGTGGTCAGGAATGGACTAGGACTAAGAATCGTGTCAGAGGTGCGGTAAAGCAGATTGCAGGAGACCTGGTGAAGCTGTACGCCCAGCGTGAGAAGCAAAACGGATATGCCTTCGGCGAGGATACGGTATGGCAGAGAGAGTTTGAGGAGCTTTTCCCTTTTGATGAGACTGAGGATCAGATTCTTGCAATTGAAGCCACAAAGACTGATATGCAGAGTCATAAAATAATGGACAGACTGATTTGCGGTGACGTGGGCTACGGCAAGACGGAGGTTGCAATCCGTGCGGCCTTCAAGGCGGTGCAGGACAGCAAGCAGGTGGCATATCTTGCCCCGACAACCATTCTTGCGCAGCAGATTTATGATACGTTTTCGCAGAGGATGAAGGATTTTCCGGTGAATGTGGATTTGATGTGCCGTTTCAGAAGCGCAGCGGAGCAGAAAAAGACGATAGAGAAGCTTAAAAAGGGTGAGGTCGATATCATTATCGGAACACACCGCATACTCTCAAAGGATGTGCAGTTTAAGGATCTGGGACTTTTGGTAATCGATGAGGAGCAGCGCTTCGGAGTGACTCACAAGGAGAAAATTAAGCAGATGAAGGTCAATGTGGATGTGCTCACACTGACCGCTACACCGATTCCGAGGACACTCCACATGAGCTTAATCGGCATAAGGGATATGAGCGTGCTTGAAGAGCCACCGATGGACCGTGTACCGATTCAGACATATGTCATGGAGTACAATGATGAGCTTGTCAGAGAGGCGATAAACAGGGAGCTTGCCAGAAACGGACAGGTGTACTATGTGTACAATAAGGTGCGCGACATAGCAGACATAACAGCAAAGCTGCAGGAACTGGTGCCGGATGCGACTGTTGCATTTGCGCACGGACAGATGAAGGAGACGGAGCTTGAGCGCATCATGTACCGTTTCATCAATGGTGAAATAGATGTGCTTGTATCCACGACCATTATAGAGACCGGACTTGACATCTCAAACGTCAATACAATGATTATACACGATGCGGACAACATGGGACTTTCACAGCTTTATCAGCTCCGCGGACGAGTCGGCAGATCTAACCGTACTGCGTATGCATTTCTCATGTACAGGCGCAACAAGATGTTAAAAGAGGTGGCAGAAAAGCGTCTTGCAGCGATAAAGGAGTACTCAGACCTTGGCAGCGGCTTTAAGATTGCCATGAGAGACCTTGAAATCCGCGGTGCGGGCAATCTGCTCGGCGCGGAGCAGAGCGGACATATGGAGGCAGTGGGCTATGATTTGTACTGCAAGATGTTGAGCGAGGCTGTAAAAGAGGCAAAGGGCATCGAGGATATCAGTGATAAATTTGACACGACGGTGGATATTGTGACCGATGCTTATATTCCGGCAGGTTATATTGCAAACGAATTCCAGAAGCTGGATATATACAAGCGTATTGCAGGAATAGAGACAGAGGAAGAGAAGGACGAGATGCTCGAGGAGCTCATAGACAGGTTTGGTGAACCACCAAAATCAGTGCTCAGCCTGCTTCGCGTGGCAAGGCTTAAGGCGTTGGCTCATGCCGTATATATCACTGAGATAAAGCAGACCGGCTCACTGATAAAGCTTACCATGTTTGAACGGGCAAGGATAAATCCGGAGAAGATACCGGAGCTTATTGCCCAGTATAAATCCTCACTCAAATTTAATATGGCAGAAAACCCATATTTCACATTTGATTTAAAAAATGGCAGCGTGGCGAAGAAGCGGGATGTGCTTGATGTGGTGGAGGAACTGATTTCGCAAATGCGTAAGGAACTGATTACGGCTGAATAGTTACCCGAATTTTGGAATCATGTAGCATATAGCATAGGAAACACCACATGCTTTACGCGAAATTGACGATAATTTACAAAGTTTAGAAAATGCTTGCCAGCAGGCCCGAAAAGCTCTATAATATACGAGCGATACTATACCAATTTTAAAGAGGATAGATACAATGAAAGCGAAAAAAGTAATAGCCATGTTATTAGCTGCAACACTCTCAGTTACAGCTTTTACAGGATGTGCAATAAATAAAACCGCAACAGTTGCGACATTAGATAAAGAGGATATCAAGCTTGGGCTTGTTAATTTTATGATAAGGTACCAGGAGGCCGGTTATGATGACATGTATATACAGTACATGGGCGAGGGCTACTGGGACAAGACAGTATCAGGCAATAATACTGTGCTTGAAACATGGAAGAAAAATGCTATCGAGGAGGCTCATGAGCTTTACACATTAAAGGCGCATCAGTCAGATTACGATATAGAGGTTTCTGATGATGAGAAAAAGGAAATCAAAAAGGCCGCAGAGAAGTTTATGAAGGCAAATTCCGATGATGTGATAGACGAGATGAGTGCTACAGAGGAGATTGTCGAGGAATATTTAGAGCTTCGCCTCATAAAGAGTAAGATGTATGCTGCAATCATCAAAAATGCTGATTCAAGCGTGACGGATGAGGAAGCCAATATGGCTGCATACACCATTGTGAAGCTTGATTACAAGGGTGCATATGACTCTAATTACCAGTATCAGACATATACAGATGAGCAGTCAGCACAGATAAAGGCACAGGCAGATGCAGTGGTAGAGGCGCTTGCAGGCGGATCATCCTTAGAGGATGCAGCCAAGGCAGCAGGCACTACAGCCACAACAGGCACATACGCCACATACGTTGATCCGGATGCGGAGAAGACAGATGATTCAGATAAGAAATCAGATGACACAGAGTCTAAAGAGAGCTCAAAGTCATCGGACAGCAAGACAAAGGACAGTGTATACACTACAAACAATCTTGATCAGAGCGTTGTAGATGCACTCAATTCCCTTGAGGAGGGACAGACCTCAGACCTCATCACCACAGACAGCACTTACTATATCGTAAGGCTCGACAAAAAGACCGATGATAAAGCAACAGAGTCAAACAGGAAGACTGTAAAGGGCAATAAAGAGGACAAATATTACAATGGCATCCTTTCAGGATGGCAGGACGATGAAAAATGGTCTGTAAAGCAGAAGCAGCTTGACAAGATCAAGATTCACAATTATTTTACTACTACCAAGAAGGACAAAAAGGCAGCAGACACAAGTGCTACAGAGAGCACACAGCAGTCAGAAAGCACCAATAGTACAGATACAGAGAATACTGAGGCAGTAGATGGAACAGAAAACTAATATCGTACTTATAGGCATGCCGGGAGTTGGAAAGAGTACCATAGGCGTAATACTTGCAAAGGTGCTGGGATACAGCTTCCTGGATGCGGATTTACTGATACAGGAGCAGGAGGGAAAGCTTCTGCGTGAGATAATTGAGGAAAAGGGCACGGACGGTTTTATAGAGGTAGAGAACCGTGTCAATGCCTCTATCAGGGCTGATAGGGCCATTATAGCTACAGGCGGTTCGGTGGTATACGGAAAAGAAGCCATGGAGCATCTTAAGGAGATAGGCAGAGTTGTGTATCTCAAGGTTTCTTATGCTATTTTGGAAAAACGACTTGCAGACATAAAGGGTAGAGGTGTAGTATTAAAGAAAGGGCAGACTTTAGAAACCCTTTTTGAAGAGCGCTCAAAATTGTATGAGCAGTATGCAGACATCGAGGTTTCCGAGGAGGGGCTTGATGTGGAGCAGACAGTAGAGAAGCTGGTGGAGGCACTTGAATTATAGTGCTTATTTATCGTGATATGATTAGATAATAGTAGCTGCTGCGTCATTTATTAAAAGCAGCACCGGCACAAATGGCGGCTTAAATACGTCGTCATAAATGAAATTTGTAGTTGGATGTATAACAATAGTGTAAATTGAGAATAGTATATTAGGAGGAAGTATACTCCTGAATTCATAGAGGTGGAATATGGAACAGTACGTAATCAAAGGTGGAAATCCTTTATACGGTGAAGTTGAAATTGGTGGAGCCAAAAATGCTGCACTTGCTATTTTGGCCGCTGCCATAATGACAGACGAGACTGTAACAATAGATAATTTGCCAAATGTAAGGGATATCAATGTCTTACTTCAGGCAATCGAAGAAATCGGCGCACATGTGGAGCGCGTGGATATACACAAGGTAAAGATAAACGGTTCATTTATCAGGGGCGTAAATGTCGATAATGAATTCATCAGACGAATCAGGGCATCATATTATTTAATTGGTGCATTACTTGGAAAATACAAGCATGCAGAGGTTGCGCTTCCGGGAGGCTGTGATATCGGAAGCAGGCCGATTGACCTTCATATGAAGGGCTTCCGCTCCATGGGAGCAGACATAGACATAGCGCATGGCCTTGTCATCGCCAGGGCAAAGGAGCTTAAGGGCACACACATATATATGGATAAGGTTTCTGTAGGTGCCACAATCAATATTATGATGGCTGCAGCCATGGCAGATGGCAAGACTGTTATCGAGAATGCGGCTAAGGAGCCTCATGTCGTTGACGTGGCAAACTTCTTAAACAGCATGGGAGCAAATATCAGGGGCGCAGGAACCGATGTCATCAGAATTGTAGGTGTGGAGAAATTACATGCTACAGAGTATTCTGTCATTCCGGATCAGATTGAGGCCGGTACATTCATGTTTGCAGTTGCGGCAGCAGGAGGCAACGTGCTGGTAAAGAATGTCATTCCAAAGCATCTTGAGGCCACCACAGCAAAGCTGTTGGAGGTAGGCTGCCAGGTAGAGGAGTTTGATGACTCAGTCAGAGTAATATCAGACGGACATTTAAAGCATACACAGGTCACCACACTTCCATATCCGGGCTTCCCGACAGATATGCAGCCACAGATGGCAGTGCTTTTGGGTATCGCTGAGGGCACCAGTACAGTGACAGAGAGCATATTTGAGAATCGTTTCAAGTATGTTGACGAGCTCACCAGAATGGGAGCTGATATAAAGGTAGAGAGCAATATAGCAATCATCAGCGGCGTGAAAAGATACACAGGTGCCAGAGTGAATGCACCTGACCTAAGAGCAGGAGCTGCACTGGTTATAGCAGGTCTTGCAGCAGAGGGCATCACAGTGGTTGATGATATCTACTATATCCAGAGAGGCTATGAGGCACTCGAGGAGAAGCTTACAAAGATTGGCGCAAAGATTGCCAGGGTAGAGGATGAGAAGGAGCTTCAGAAGTTCATACTCAAGGTATCGTAATAGATATATACGTAAAGCATGAAATGTAAACACAATATAAATGCAATATATAAAATAAGAACCGGCAGCATCTTACTGTAGATGTACGGTTCTTATTTTTGGTTATTTTATAATTTTTTTGAGTAACTATTCCGTAACCCTTTTGATTATAAATCAGCTTACATCACAGATTTGATGAAAAACTCGCGGTTTGTGGACAAATCAAGTATACTGCCGTCATCAAAACGTACAATAGGGCGTGACAGTTCATGTGGGTTGAGCATCACAATATTACAGAACCGGCTGTCGTTGAGCATTACACGGTTGCTCTGGTATGTGGTAGCAAGCTTTTTCAAAAACAAAAGCAGGAACTTTGTATTGTACTTTGTAAAACCTTCACTCTCAAAGCTTGATATGACAGCGAACGGACAAAGTGGTGCGCGATAGCGTCTGGCAGCAGTCATGGCATCATATACATCGGCGATGGCTGTTATCATGGCAAAGTCGTCAATCAGTGAGCTGTCAAGCTGTGAAGGATAGCCTGAGCCATCACAGCGCTCATGATGCATGAGAGCTGTGCGCTTTATTCTGGAGTCAATCTGCAGATCCCTAATCAAATCAAAACCAAACTGTGGGTGCTTTTTTATGAGCGCAAATTCTTCATCTGTGAGCTTGTCAGGCTTGTTTAGCACATCATCGGGAATCTTGCATTTACCGATATCGTGAAGTACTCCTGCGATAGTAAGCGTATTCACATCTGTCTTTTCCATATGAAGCCATCGTCCGATCATCCTTGTAATAAGCCCTACATTCAGACAGTGTGAGTACAATGGGTCTGCAATGGTGCGCATGTTGTAGAGCATGTCAAAGGTCTCGATTGTAGTGCCGCACGATGAGGAAAGGTCAATGACAGCAGTAAGAAGCGCAGCCTCATCAAAGGATTTTTCGCCGGCACAGATTTTGCCAAAGGTATCCTTGATTTGATTTATGCATGTGAGGTATTTGAGCTGGAAGCCTAGGAACTCTTCTGAGGCCTGAACACGCTGGATGTTGGTCACCATCTCATGTGCGCGGGTTTTGGGTACAGGTTTTACCTTGTCTCGCTTTGCTGTATTTTCGCCGGCTTGCGGTGCTGCTGCATAGGATGGGTTTTGAATTGAGATGCTGCCTACCTTATATAGCTTCATTTTGTTGATGAGCTGACGGGTGAGTTGTGTGCCGGGCAGTGCAAGTATCTGCCCCAGAGGGGTCTTTATCGGTTCTGCTGCCACCATACCAATCTGCGCATCTTTTATGCTGATTTTAATCATGAGTTACTCCAAAAATTTATTTTGATATTGTGTGTTTAGTACTATAAATACAAATTTAAGTATAATTACAAAAATTATGAAAGTCAATAAAGGAAGAAAGAATAATTGCATAAAATAGCTTATAAATAATGAATAGGGTATCGAAAATGGATTATTGATAAATCTGTATCGAAAATGATACTTGACATATATATCATGTGGTAGTAATATAGCTGACAGAGATTTGAAAAATTCTATATTGTAACTTCTCTTATTCAGAGTGATGGAGATACAAAGGATCTATGAAGTCACGGCAACCCCGTTAGAAAACAGGAAGGTGCCAACCTGAGCGAGTAATCGAACAATAAGAGGATTTTTATTATCTTAATTTTAATCCACTTATTTGCAGTAAGTGGTTTTTTATTGGAAAAATATTGGTCACACAGTATGAAAGGAGCAACAGATAATTAATGGAGAAATTATTATTTACATCAGAATCAGTAACTGAGGGACATCCGGATAAGCTTTGCGATGCAGTATCAGATGCCATCCTTGATGCATGCATACAGCAGGACCCGATGAGCCGTGTCGCATGTGAGACAGCAAGCTGTACAGGCTTCATCCTTGTAACAGGAGAGATTACCACAAAGGCACAGCTTGATATTCCTGCAATCGTCAGAAAAACAGCACTTGAGATCGGATATGATGACGGAAAGAAGGGACTCGACGGAAACTCATGTGCAGTAATGGTTTCAATCGACAAGCAGTCTGCTGATATCGCCATGGGAGTTGACAAGGCACTCGAGGCAAAAGAGGGCGAACTTACAGACAACCTCGACACCGGAGCCGGAGATCAGGGAATGATGTTTGGATATGCTACAAATGAGACTGAGGAGTACATGCCATACCCAATCGCACTCGCTCACAAGCTTGCATTCCAGCTCACAAAGGTTAGAAAAGACGGCACACTTACATACCTTCGTCCGGACGGAAAGACACAGGTTTCAGTAGAGTATGATGAGGCAGGAAAGCCGGTAAGACTTGAGGCAGTTGTACTTTCAACACAGCACGACGAGGATGTTACCCAGGAGCAGATCCATGAGGACATCAAGAAATATGTATTTGATCCAATTCTTCCAAAGGATATGATTGACGATGAGACAAAGTTCTTTATCAATCCTACAGGACGTTTCGTAATAGGTGGACCACACGGAGATGCAGGTCTCACCGGTCGTAAGATTATCGTAGACACCTACGGTGGATATGCACGTCACGGCGGCGGAGCTTTCTCAGGAAAGGACTGTACAAAGGTAGACCGTTCAGCAGCATATGCAGCACGTTACGTAGCAAAGAACCTTGTAGCAGCAGGATTTGCTGACAGGTGTGAGATTCAGCTTTCATATGCTATCGGTGTTGCACAGCCAACATCTATCATGGTTGATACATTTGGCACAGGAAAGCTTGCAGATGACAGAATCGTTGAAATCGTAAGGGAGAATTTCGACCTTCGTCCGGCCGGAATCATCAAGATGCTTGACCTCAGAAGACCTATCTACCGCCAGACAGCAGCATACGGACACTTCGGACGTACAGATATCAAGCTACCTTGGGAGGCACTTGATAAGGTTGAGGACCTCAAGAAGTATCTCTAAACAATATGTGGGGCTTCGCGCTTTTCAGGTTGTGAGCGCCGGATAGTATACATTATATTTCTTAGAAAAAGTTAGAAAGAATTTAGAGAAAATTTAGACAGAAGTTATCGGATATATGATATAATTAAGTCATGGGACTGACATTGAGTCGGTTTCCATGGCTTTTTATTTTCAGGAGGAACGGATATGAGCAGAATTTTGATAGTAGAGGACGAGGTTGCAATTGCTGATCTTGAGAAGGATTATCTGGAGCTGAGCGGCTTTGAGGTAGAGGTGGAGAATGATGGCACAAGCGGTCTCGCAAGGGCTTTGGCGGAGGATTTTGATCTGTTTATTCTTGACCTTATGCTGCCGGGCATTGATGGCTTTGAGATTTGTAAGCGGATTCGTGAGAAAAAGAACACACCGATACTCATGGTTTCAGCAAAGAAGGATGATATCGACAAGATAAGAGGACTCGGACTCGGCGCAGATGATTATGTCACAAAGCCGTTTTCACCATCAGAGCTTGTTGCCAGGGTAAAGGCTCATCTGGCCAGATATGAGCGCCTGATCGGAAGCGCCACACCTGAAAATGACATCGTTGAAATTCGTGGCATCAAGATTGACAAAACAGCCCGCCGTGTTTGGGTAAACGGAGAGGAAAAGCAGTTTACCACAAAGGAATTCGACCTGCTCACATTCCTTGCTGAGAATCCAAACCATGTATTTACCAAGGAGGAGCTCTTCAAGGAAATCTGGAATATGGATTCGGTCGGAGATATCGCGACAGTCACTGTACATATCAAGAAGATTCGTGAGAAAATCGAGATGAACACTGCAAAGCCTCAGTATATTGAGACTATTTGGGGCGTGGGATATAGATTTAAGCTGTAGTGATTTTAAAAAAATATAGTAGATATTGTAGTATTAATAGGACATATCAAATTCAAATGCGAAAGGATATGTCCTTGTTGTATATATAAAGTGGCTTATTAATTTATTCAAATGGAGAATACTATGAAGATAAAAACAAAACTTGCTATATCATTCTGCATAATTATTTTTGTGCCTGTTGTGCTCACCAGTATAGTGCTTGTGGGTTTCAATAAGATTCAGCTAAAGGCCATAAACAAGACATATGGCATGGAGGATGCGGGCATGCTCGCGCTCACTGACACGGTGCAGTTTCTGAACAAGGTGACAGGGCGCACATATGATGAGCTTGAGAAGACATCGCTCATAGAACCATCCAGGCTTCTTGATAGTGATTATCTGACTAAGATAAATAAGAAGCTGGAGAAGAAGTATTCATATCTCATAGTGAAAAGTGAAGGAGAGCTCATTTTCAATGGTGGAATTGACAATGATGATATTTTGAGAAAGCTTCCGCGAATATCCAATAAGCAGAGCAGCTCTGATGTGAGCAGCTATATGGACAGTGATGACAAGGTGCTAATAAAGCAGCTTAATTTTCGTGACAGTGATGGTGACGAGGCGAGTCTTTACATAGTGACATCAACCGCGTGTGTGATCCCTGAGGTCAGGACTGTTTTGATAGAGGGAGCATTTGCACTTGTATTGATACTTCTTACTACGGCTGCCATGCTTATAGTGTGGATATACAGGAGTATCATCACACCGATAGAGAGGCTGCGTATTGCCGCTGAAAATATCAAGGATGGCAATCTGGATTTTGAGCTTGAGACGAGCCCGAGCGACGGAGAGATTGGCGAGCTGTGTACTGCGTTTGAGCAGATGCGTGCGCGCCTCAAGAAAAATGCCGAGGAAAAGGTGACGAATGAGTCTGAAAACAGAGTGTTAATCAGCAATATCGCGCATGATTTAAAGACTCCTATTACTGCGGTAAAGGGCTACGCCGAGGGCATACTTGACGGAGTGGCAAACACCCCTGAAAAGGTAGATAAATACGTCAGAACCATTTACAATAAGGCAAACGATATGGATAAGCTCATTAATGAGCTGACACTTTACTCGAAGATTGATACGAACAGGATTCCATATAATTTTGCGAAGATAAATGTCACAGATTATTTTAACGACTGTGTTGAGGAAATAGGACTCGATCTTGAGGCAAAAAATATCAGGCTTTCATATGAGAATCATGTGGATAGCAACGTGCTTATCATTGCTGATCCGGAGCAGATTCGCCGTGTGATTAATAATATAGTCGGCAATTCGGTGAAGTATATGAACAAGACACAAAGCTATATAGATATCAGGATAAATGATGTTGGTGACTTCATACAGGTTGAAATCGAGGACAATGGACGAGGAATCAACCAGAGAGATATGCCATATATTTTTGACAGATTTTACAGAGCGGATGCGTCGAGAAATTCGGCTACCGGAGGCAGCGGCATAGGACTTTCCATCGTAAAGAAGATTATAGAGGATCACGGCGGCAAGATATGGGCTACCAGCAAAGAGGGTGATGGAACTACCATGTTTTTCGTAATCAGAAAGTATCAGGAAACACAGGATATGAACCGGCAGTAAACAAATAAACAGGATATTGACATAAAAAGTAAAACTATAATTAAAAATAACAGTTAGATATTAAAATTTAAAATTAAGAGCTCCCGATTGACAGCGCAAATAGTGTTGTCAGCCGGGAGCTTTAATGTATTTTTTATTTAAAATAAGTTAAGGAAAACACAAAAAATATTTGAAAAATAAAGTCTGACGTAGTAGAATAGTAACATTGCACGAAAGAACCATGGAGAAATCGAAAGGGGGACAAACATGCATAAATTCAGACAAAAATATATAGGAGACAAAGCATTTTATAAGCGATATCTCATGCTGGCCATACCAATGATAATCCAGAATGCAATCACAAATCTGGTAAGCTTTCTGGACAACATTATGGTAGGACAGCTTGGTACAGAGCAGATGTCAGGAGTAGCAATCGTAAACCAGCTCATATTTGTGTACAATCTGGCTGTATTTGGGGCGGTGTCAGCGGCAAGTATATTCGGAGCACAGTATTTTGGCAAGGGAAATCATAAGGGGCATATGTATTCCTTCAGATTCAAGCTGTATGCAGCGCTGCTTGTTACAGCAATAGCGATGACACTGTTTATCACGAACGGAACAGGTTTCATATCACTTTATCTGACAGATACGGCAGGAAACGGTGCCACGGAGGTAGCACTGGCATATGGAAAGGAATATCTGGAAATTGTTATGATAGGTCTCATACCGTTTGCGGTGACACAGGCCTATGCGACAAACATAAAGGAAACAGGACAGACTTTTGTACCGATGGTTGCAAGCTTTGCAGCAGTTGGAAGCAATGCGGTGCTTGATTTTCTGCTTATCTTCGGAATAGGACCGATACCAAAGCTGGGTGTGGCGGGAGCAGCTATTGCCACGGTGATGTCGCGATATATTGAGACAATAATAGTTGTGCTGTGGGCGCATAAAAACAGGGATAAGAACAGATATCTCGAGGGCGCTTACAGAGGAATAGGAATGCCGTTTGGTGAGTTTAAGACTATATTCATCAAGGGACTGCCACTTATGCTCAATGAGCTTTTTTGGGCAGCAGGCATGACAACGGTTACACAGTGCTATTCAGTACGTGGGCTCTCGGTAATCGCAGGTTTAAACATTGCGACAACGATAACAAACCTTTTCAATATCGTGTTTATACAGCTTGGTGCATGCATCAGCATAGTTGTAGGGCAGTATCTTGGAGCCGGTGAGCTTGAAAAGGCAAAGGATGCGGATAACAAGATGATAGTGTTCAGTGTGTTCTGCTGTTCTATAATGGCGGCGGTCATGCTTCTGGTAGGCGGACTTTTTCCTCAGATATATAACACAACAGATGAAATCAAATCACTCGCAACAAGCTTCATAGCGGTATCAGCGATAATTATGCCGTTTTGTGCATTTACACATTCGTCGTATTTCACACTCCGCTCAGGCGGCAAGACACTGGTCACATTTCTGTTTGACTCCGTATTTACGTGGGTGATAGTGGTGCCGGTGGCATTTGTGCTCGCCAAATACACAGCAATTGGCATAGTAGCAGTGTACTTCCTTGTGCAGGCCACAGAGCTGATAAAGGTAGTCATCGGATACTTCATGGTGAAAAGCGACGTGTGGCTCGTGCAGATGGTATAGGAATGTAAGTCATTATCTTGCGGAAAAGTAAAATAAAAGTTATACTGTAGCAAAAGTCAGCATAACAGTTCTAACCCAGAATGAAACGGAGCATAAAATGAGCGAAGAAAAACAGCACAAGCGCCGCGTGCATTATAGCGGAAAATATCCCAAAAAATTTGAGGAAAAATACAAGGAATTAAATCCGGAAAAATACAAGGATACAATTGAGCATGTCATCAGCAAGGGAAATACCCCTGCGGGCATGCACATATCCATAATGGTAAAAGAAATCATAGATTTTCTGGACATAAAGCCGGGACAGACAGGCTTTGATGCCACACTCGGATACGGTGGCCACACAAGGGCAATGCTTGAAAAGCTTGAAGGACAGGGACATATGTTTGCTACAGATGTTGACCCAATCGAGTCTGAAAAGACAAAAAAGCGTCTCGCGGAAGCAGGCTTTGGAGAGGATATTCTCACCATAAAGCTTCAGAACTTCTGCACAATAGATGAGATTGCAAAGGAAGTAGGAGGCTTTGATTTCATACTTGCCGATCTGGGAGTTTCATCAATGCAGATAGATAATCCTGAGCGTGGATTTTCGTTTAAGGTGGATGGACCGCTGGATCTGCGTCTTAATCCAAATGCCGGTATCAGTGCGGCAGAGCGGCTTGATAATATATCCCGTGAGGAGCTTTCGGGTATGCTCTATGAGAACTCAGATGAGCCGTATTGCGAGGAGCTTGCAAAGGCAATCACAGACGAGATCAGGAAGGGCAACCGCATAGATACGACCACAAAGCTTCGTCACATTATAGAGCAGACACTCGATTTTCTGCCTGAAAAGGATAAGAAGGACATAATCAAAAAGACCTGTCAGCGCACATTTCAGGCGCTTCGCATAGACGTAAACCATGAGTTTGAAGTGCTATATGAGTTTATGGAAAAGCTTCCGGGAGCATTAAAGCCCGGTGGAAGAGCTGCCATCCTTACCTTCCATTCAGGAGAGGACAAGCTGGTCAAAAAGGCACTCAAGGCAGGATATAAAGCAGGAATATACAGCGACTATTCCAAGGATGTGATTCGCCCATCAGCACAGGAATGTGCTCAGAACGGACGTGCCAGGTCCACGAAGATGCGCTGGGCGGTTCGTGCGGAATAGAAAAGAATAAAAATAGTTCTAAAACACTATTGCTTTATTGAGAAAAATAGTCTACTATGAACGTGTTATATGACTGACGGATAAGTGGAATAACCACATGAAATATAACAAATAAGAGCCGACCGTCTGGGCGATAAACCCGGACAGTTGGCTCTTTTTGATTATAAAATCAGCCATAGTCGTATAAATAACCAGGGAATGTATCTCAAAAGAAACAACATGGATATTGACAAAAATACTGTAGTAAGTATATACTAACCACAGTTAAATAAAACTAATCAAACAAAGTAACATTCATACATTTTAAGGAGGATATTACAATGATAGAAATGAAAGAGTGGGATGGATTTGAAGGACGTCTTTGGAAAGAGGAAATCAACGTCCGTCAGTTTATTCAGGACAACTACACTCCATACGACGGAGATGAGAGCTTTTTAGCTGATCCGACAGATGCTACAAACAAGCTGTGGGATGCGCTTCAGAAATTACAGAAAGAGGAGCGTGCCAAGGGCGGAGTTCTTGACATGGAGACAGAGGTTGTAACAGGAATCACAGCTTACGGCCCTGGATATATAGATGAGTCATTAAAGGACCTCGAGCAGATTGTAGGTCTTCAGACAGATAAGCCGTTAAAGAGAGCATTCATGCCTTACGGTGGAATCAAGATGGCAGTGCAGGCTGCTGAGACATATGGTTACAATGTAAGCGATAAGCTCAAGGAGATTTTCACAAAATATCATAAGACACACAATACAGCAGTATTCGATGCATACACACCTGAGATGATGAAGGTCCGTCATGCAAAGATCCTTACAGGTCTTCCTGACACATACGGCCGTGGACGTATCGTAGGCGATTACCGTCGTGTAGCATTATACGGACTTGATTATCTCATCGAGGAGAAAAAGAAGGATAAGGCAAACTGTGGCTGTGGACAGATGACAGATGATGTTATCCGTTTAAGAGAGGAAATTGCAGAGCAGATCAAATGTCTTGAGGATATGAAGAAGCTTGCAGAGATTTACGGATATGATATCTCAAGACCTGCAACAAACGCAAAAGAGGCAGTTCAGTGGTTATACTTCGGATACCTTGCAGCAATCAAGACACAGAATGGCGCAGCAATGTCAGTAGGACGTGTATCTACATTCCTTGACATTTACATCAAGAGAGATATGGACAAGGGCATTCTTACAGAGCAGGAAGCACAGGAGCTCATCGACCATTTTACAATGAAGCTTCGTATGGTTAAATTTGCACGTATCCCTTCATACAACCAGTTATTCTCAGGTGATCCTGTATGGGCAACACTTGACGTGGCAGGAACAGGCGTGGACGGACGTTCAATGGTTACAAAGACAGACTTCCGTTTCCTCCATACATTAGAGAACATGGGACCTGCACCGGAGCCAAACCTCACAGTGTTCTACTCATCAAAGCTTCCTCAGACCTTCAAGGATTATGCAGCCCGCATCTCAATTGAGACAAGCTCAATCCAGTATGAGAACGATGACGCAATGAAGCCTGTATGGGGCGATGATTATGCAATCTGCTGCTGTGTATCTGCAACACAGACGGGTAAAGAGATGCAGTTCTTCGGAGCACGTGCGAACCTTGCAAAATGTCTCCTTTACGCTATCAATGGTGGTGTTGATGAGAAATCAGGTGAGCAGGTAGGACCAAACTACGCACCTATCACAGCAGAGTACCTTGACTATGACGAGGTAATGGCAAAATACGACAAGATGATGGAATGGTTAGTAGATATCTATGTAAATACGTTAAACCTTATCCAGTACATGCATGACAAATACTACTATGAGGCAGCAGAGCTTGCACTCATGGATACAGACTTAAAGAGAACATTCGCAACAGGAATCGCAGGATTCTCACACGTAATCGATTCTCTTTCAGCAATCAAATATGCAAAGGTTAAGGTAGTACGTGACGAGAGCGGACTGGCAAAGGATTTCGAAATTGAGGGAGAGTTCCCTAAATACGGAAACGATGATGACCGCGCGGACGAAATCGGTGTATGGCTTCTTAAGACATTCATGGACAAGTTAAAGAAGCATCACACATACCGTGATTCAGAGCCGACAACATCAATCCTTACAATTACATCAAACGTAGTATACGGAAAAGCTACAGGAGCAATGCCTGACGGACGTAAAGCAGGAGAGCCGCTTTCACCGGGAGCAAACCCATCATACGGCGCAGAGCAGAACGGACTTCTCGCATCCTTAAACTCACTCACAAAGCTTCCATATGAGTGGGCACTTGATGGAATCTCAAATACACAGACCATCAATCCTGGAGCACTTGGAAACAACGAGGGAGAGAGAATTGACAACCTTGTAAACGTAATGGACGGATACTTCGATCAGGGTGCACATCACCTCAATGTAAATGTATTCGGTAAAGAGAAGCTCATCGATGCAATGGAGCATCCTGAGAAGGAGGAGTACGCAAACTTCACAATCCGAGTATCAGGATACGCAGTTAAGTTCATCGACCTCACAAGAGAGCAGCAGCTCGATGTAATCTCACGTACATGCCACGAGAGAATGTAACATGAGCAAGAAGCGATTTTCGTAAGAAAAGAAGCGTATTGCGAATGGTTGTAGAATTGCGTAAGTTGCAGGGCAACGGAGCAATTCGTAGATCATATTAGGATATGCCATATATTATGTATGTGGTATAAATTTACAGAGTTAATATACAATTATAGACATTCCAGAATGTGCAGGCCAAGTGCCTGCATATTCTGATTTCCAAATAAACTGCATATGTACTAAATTCCGTACCATAAAATAAAAGTAGCAGCAACAACAATCTAAAGGAGGTAAAACATGGGAGAAACACTAGGAAGAGTACACTCGGTAGAAAGCTTTGGCTCAGCCGACGGCCCGGGAGTGAGATATATAGTATTTTTGAAGGGCTGCAATATGCGCTGTAAATACTGCCACAACCCGGATACATGGGCCAAATGCGGCGAAAATGACGGTGCAAAGCTGATGACACCGCAGGAGGTACTAAAGACCGCCATGCGCTATAAAGCGTACTGGAAGCAAACAGGCGGCATCACAGTAAGCGGAGGTGAAGCACTTTTGCAGATAGACTTTGTCACAGAGCTATTTAAGCTTGCAAAGGAAAAAGGTGTAAACACATGCCTTGACACATCAGGAAATCCATTTACCGTGGAAGAACCGTTCTTCGGCAAATTTAATGAGCTGATGAAATATACAGATCTCTTCATGCTGGACATCAAGCATATAGATGACGAGGAGCACAAAAAGCTTACGGGACAGACAAATAAGAATATCCTTGATATGGCACAATATCTCTCAAAAAACGGTAAAAAAATGTGGATACGTCATGTGCTTGTGCCGGGAATCACCACGGATGAGAGATATTTAAAGCAGCTTAGAGAGTTTATCGACACACTTAAAACGGTGGAAAGGGTTGAGGTGCTGCCGTACCACACACTTGGGGTGTTCAAGTGGAAGGAGCTTGGTATACCATATCAGCTTGAAGGGGTGGAGCCTCCTACAAAGGAACAGATAGAATGTGCAAAAAGAATATTAAATTGTCAGAATTAGTTTTTTAATACCATTGCTAACAACTCATTGAGTTGATAAAATATAATAAGTAACTATTATTTTATACCGATGCTGCCTTCGTTTGTATGTGAGGTGACACTTGGCTATATGCTTGCGTATCGCAACTGTAAATGTGCTGAACAGTTAAAAGTTACAATAACAATTTGTGGGAGTTACAACATGGGAAAACCAGATATTATTTACGAAGACAACGACATTATCGTCTGCTATAAGCCGGCGGGAATTGCTACACAGACCAGGCGTATAGGGCAGCAGGATATGGAGAGCTTCATAAGAAATTACAGGGCGGCTAAAAATGAGCCGCCTTATGTCGGCATAGTGCACAGGCTCGACCAGCCGGTAGAGGGCGTGATGGTATTTGCCAAGAATCAGAAAGCCGCGGCATCCTTGAGCAGGCAGATAAAGGAGCATACAACCGAGAAATATTATCGTGCGGCAAGCAGAGGTCAGGGAGTGTCAGGAGCAGATAAGGAAGAAGCTAATAAAGAAGATAATCATGATCTGGCATGGCATACTCTCACAGATTATATCTCCTTCGACAAGCTTACCAATACATCTAAAATCACAAGCGAAAAAGACAAGCTGGCAAAAAAAGCAGTGCTTCAGTACAGGATAATATCAAATGAATGCAATAAAACAGAATTTGACATAAAGCTTCTCACCGGAAGGCACCATCAGATACGTTTGCAGCTTGCAAATATTGGCTATCCACTGATAGGAGATACCAAGTATGGGAAGCCTGCCTCAAATAACTCAGGAACGGGAAGCAAATCCGGACGCACCGGTGGCGGTGTGAGGGAGCAGCTTGCACTTTGCTCCTACAAGCTTGTTTTTGACCATCCTGCGACAGGGGAGAGGATGACATTTGAATTACCATAGTGCTGTTGGGAATAAGATGAATTAAAGTGTATGGTCTTTTTTATATGAAGAAAAATACAGTTGACAATATTATTTATATTATCTATTATAAGTTCATAGGTTAGTTACTTGAGTGGTTAACCATGCAACCATACCGCAAATATGAGCGAAATTAGCTGTGTAGCAGCGATGCTAAACAGAGTGCAGATAAAGTACAAATATCGTGCGGTTTTGCGAATGTGTGTGGTGGTTCTGGATAGTTACGATAATAAAAAGTACAACAAGTAGGTAATTGCGGAACAAGTGCGCACTCCTGATTAAAAAGCGGTAAGAATTCTGCAACGTAGGATTCTTAAAGATGAAAAGTAGGTGCTTCTAAATTTAGACATGACTAAAAGATTTCCCAGATAAACTGCGAAGAAAAGATTATATGCATATTAATAATCAGGCAATCAAGGGCTTCAAACTCCGAATGTATTTGTACTGATGAATCTTATCAGCGACAATTACAGTAACAAGCTGGGTGATTCCGGCAAGAAGTAAATCAGCATGAAGCGTTTTCTCATTCTGGGTCTTACGATTCTATAAATCCAAGCACATATTCTATAAATTCAGATGGAAAAGATCCATCAAGTTGGTCTGATGTATTTTTGGAAATTCAAACAATTTATGAAAATTACAATCTTGTTACTACCAATCATTTAGACGAATTCTTGGCTTTTAGTGAAGATTATATTGAAGATCAGACAGCACATTACGCTTGTGCTATCAGCGCATTATATGCTTGTGCTGCATATTACGGTGCACTAAACTTTGCTGATGTATCTGGAGATTATTTAGGATTATGGGAAGCTACTGGAACTTCTGTAAGCAGTACATCAAATGGAATTACATATGGAATTACAGATGTCTATAATGTTGGTCCTGGCTTTGTATCCTTCTGTGCAGATAAAGGAGTAACAGTTTCTCAAAACACGGTAGACAATCCTAATTACCGTTTTTTTACTAATTGTATAGATGGTGGTAATATGGCAGTTGTTCATTGCGGAATAATTAATGAAGATGATAACATACGTTCCGGTCATTCCATGGCTGTTCAGGGATATGCCACTATACAAAGCAAAAGCTCTGGAAATCAACTCCATACTTTAATGGTATTTGATGGTTGGAATGAATATGTACGATATTTAAATTTAGATTTTGGAAACTGGACTGATTTGCGAGGTACAACTTTTAATGGATAAAAAAAGCGACTACTTATTCTAATATTTGTATTAATATTAAGCGGAATTGTTGTGATATTCATACATAAAAATGGTTCCATGAAAGGAGATTCTATTATGGAAGAAAATGCTATTTCCGGAGATGATAATACTCATTGGTTCCATTCAAACGGTATCATCACATCCATAGATAACTCTCAAAAAAAAATCTGTGTTGATATCAGTCAAAAAAATAATTTTTTTGATGGTACCAATATTACATTAAATTGCAACAAATCATCTCTCGACATTACATATTTAGAGGCTGGTCAAGAAATTACTTTCTATTTCTTTGAGAATAATGTACTTGACACTGAAGTTGCAATAGAGAAACTAAATATCGTTACACCATAACCTTTAGGGATTAGATAGTGTTCATCTAATCCCTTTTATTATGCTATGACATAATATTGGCACATCTCTGTGATTGAAGTGTAAATTTACACATGCTACAATAAGTATTGCTTATAGTTTTCTTTATTTTCAGCACCTATAAATGGTGCTTTTTTGTACCCGTAATTCATTCAATCACTGACAACTGGTTCTAAGTATTTTATACGTACAGCATACTTAACCATATACCAAACGTAAACTGTACATACAGCCATACGTATAACGTTTTCTATTTGTATAGAAAAGAGGCGGAGCATGTGAATGAAATTCTGAATCAGGAGAAATCAATCTATATTCAGATAAGCGAAATGATAGAAAACGACATACTGCGGGATGTGCTTTTGGAGGATGAGCGCGTGCCGAGCACAAACGAGCTTGCAAAGCTGTATGCGATAAATCCGTCTACAGCGGCAAAGGGCATAAATATACTTGTGGATGCAGGAATTTTGTATAAGAAAAGAGGGATTGGAATGTTTGTGAGTGACGGAGCAAAGGAAGTAATAAGGACAAAGCGGAAAGCCCGTTTTTGTTAAAGTTGAACAATATAACGTAGCGAAAAAACAAAAACTAGAAAATTTTCGTCTACATGACGAAAAACAGTAAAATTTTTAATGTTTATCGAAAAATATTCTATAGTGATTCCCGAAATATTTTTGTATACTAGCCTTACCAACAAAACAAAGGGGGACAAAAATATATGAAGAAAAAATTTGTTGCAATCATGATGGTAGCTGCTATGGCAGCGTCAATGGCCGCTTGTGGATCAGATGGGGGTTCTTCTGATACACAGAAAGGGGGAAGCAGCACAACGACATCAGATGTTGCAAACAAGGACAAGCCACTTGTGTGGTTCAACCGTCAGCCATCAAACAGCTCAACAGGAGAGCTTGACACAACAGCACTCAACTACAACAAGGATACCTATTATGTAGGTTTCGATGCTAATCAGGGAGCTGAACTTCAGGGAGAAATGGTAAAAGAGTATATCGAGAAGAACATTGATACGATCGACAGAAATGGGGATGGCGTTATCGGATATGTACTTGCAATCGGTGATATCGGACACAACGATTCAATTGCAAGAACAAGAGGTGTTCGTAAAGCTCTTGGAACAGGCGTAGACAAGAGCGGCGAGATTGACAGTGCACCGGCAGGAACAAACTCAGACGGAAAAGCAGCTGAGGTTCAGGACGGCAAGATTACTGTAAACGGCAAAGACTATGTAGTAAGAGAGCTTGCTTCACAGGAGATGAAGAACTCAGCAGGAGCTACATGGGATGCAGCTACAGCAGGAAATGCAATCGGAACATGGTCATCATCATTTGGCGAGTCAATCGACGTAGTTGTTTCTAACAACGATGGAATGGGAATGTCAATGTTCAATGCATGGTCAAAGGACAACAAGGTTCCGACATTCGGATACGATGCCAACAGTGATGCAGTAGCAGCTATCGCAGAGGGCTATGGCGGAACAATCAGCCAGCATGCTGACGTTCAGGCTTACCTCACACTTCGTGTACTTAGAAACGCACTCGATGGTGTAGATATTGATACAGGTATCGGCACAGAGGATGATGCAGGAAACGTATTAAGCGATGATGTATATGTTTACAAGGATGATGAGAGATCTTACTACGCATTAAACGTAGCAGTTACAGCAGATAACTACAAGGATTTCACAGATTCAACAGTTGTATGGGCACCTGTTTCAAAACAGCTTGATTCAGGAAAGCACCCTACAAAGAAGGTATGGCTGAATATCTACAATGCTTCAGATAACTTCTTAAGCTCTACATATCAGCCACTCTTACAGAAGTATGATGATCTCTTAAATCTTGATGTTGAGTACATCGGTGGTGATGGACAGACAGAGTCTAATATCACAAATAGACTTGGAAATCCAAGCCAGTACGATGCATTCGCAATCAACATGGTTAAGACAGATAATGCAGCTTCTTATACAGCTCTTTTGAACCAGTAAAAGTATTTAAAGCACTTAGTTGGGGAGGGAAAAATCTCTCCCCAAAATAAAGTGTATACAGACGACAGCAAATATAGAGTTAGGAGCAGGAAGTATGGGCGATAAGAATAATGAAAACATCTTATCGATTCGTGGCATGAGCAAGTCATTTGGACGAAACAGGGTTCTTGACCACATCAATTTAGATGTGAAAAAAGGTACTGTAATGGGTCTCATGGGGGAGAACGGAGCCGGTAAGTCGACAATGATGAAATGTCTTTTTGGTACATACCAGAAGGACGAGGGAACTATATATCTGGACGGAAAAGAGGTAAGCTTTTCAGGTCCTAAGGATGCACTGGAAAATGGAATAGCGATGGTGCATCAGGAGTTGAACCAGTGTCTTGAGAGAAATGTCGTAGACAATCTGTTTCTCGGAAGATATCCGGTCAATTCATTTGGTATGATCGATGAAGGACGCATGAAAAAAGAAGCGTCTGAATTATTCAGAAAGCTGGGAATGACAGTTAATCTCGAGCAGCCGATGAAAAACATGTCAGTATCACAGCGACAGATGTGTGAGATTGCAAAGGCAATATCATACAACTCAAAGGTTATAGTATTGGATGAGCCTACATCATCACTTACGGTACAGGAGGTTGAAAAGCTGTTCCAGATGATGAGGATGCTTCGTGACCAGGGTATTTCACTTATCTATATTTCTCACAAGATGGATGAGATTTTTGAGATTTGTGATGAGATTTCGGTTCTTAGAGATGGAAATCTGGTCATGACAAAGAGCACAAAAGAAACAAATATGAATGAACTGATTGCAGCGATGGTTGGACGAGTACTGGAGAACAGATTCCCTCCGGTAGACAACAAACCAAAGGATGTAATCTTGTCAATACAGCATCTTTCGACAAAGTACGAGCCACATCTGCAGGACATCACATTTGATGTGCATGAGGGGGAGATATTTGGACTATACGGACTTGTCGGAGCAGGTCGTACAGAGCTTCTTGAGACGATTTTCGGAATCAGGACAAGAGCTGCGGGACGAGTATATTTTAAGAACCAGCTTATGAATTTCACCTGTGCAAAGGAGGCTATGGACTATGGCTTCGCACTTATCACAGAGGAAAGAAAAGCAAATGGACTTTTCCTTAAGGGAAATCTCACATTTAACACAACAATCGCAAATCTCGGTTCTTATAAGAATGGACCGGCACTTTCAGACAGCAAGATGACAAAGGCCACCTCTGATGAGATAAAGATTATGCACACAAAGTGTATGGGACCGGAGGATATGATTTCGGCTCTGTCAGGAGGAAACCAGCAGAAGGTTATCTTTGGTAAATGGCTTGAAAGAGGACCGCAGATATTCATGATGGATGAGCCTACAAGAGGTATCGATGTAGGCGCCAAATATGAGATTTACGAGCTGATAATCAATATGGCAAAGCAGGGTAAGACAGTCATTGTAGTTTCATCTGAGATGCCTGAGATCCTTGGTATAACAAATCGTATCGGAGTCATGTCAAACGGACGGCTCTCAGGAATTGTCAATACAAAGGAAACCAATCAGGAAGAGCTGCTGAGACTCAGTGCAAAGTACCTATAATAAAGGGAGAAGACGGATATGGCTAATAGTAAGATTTTAACGGCTGAGCAGGAGCGTGCTCTGCGCCAGCCTATCGACGAATATGTTGGTGGAATACAAAAAGAAATTGATGCACTCAGAAAAGACGGAACTACAAAGGTTGTAGAGTGTCAGTCAGCGATAGCAGGCATCAAGAGAGATAAAACTCTTTCAAAGGGCGAGAAAGAGTCAGAAATAGCAGCCTGCGAGAAAGAGCTTGCAAAGGCAAAGGCTGTTGAGGCAAAGAACAAGGATGAGATTTCAAAGCTCATCGCCAAGGCTGAAAGCTATTTAAAGGAAAATTTTGATTCAAAGTATTACAATGCCGTTAAGGCAAGCTGTGAGGCGGAAAAGGCAGAGGCGCTTGCTGCTCATAATGAGAGAATGGCAGAGCTTGATAAAAAGCATAAGGCTGCTCTTGCAAAGACATCAGACAGCACCGAGATAAAGGAAGAAAACTACGTACACAAGAATCGTATTTCAAATGAGAAGCTTGAGCTCGAGAAAGAGTATCAGTCAATCAAGGACAAAAAGCATGAGGCATATAGCTACAAGTATCACCTGATTGATATGCTTCGTCTTTCAAAGTTCACATTTATGGAGAAAAGAGCTCAGAAATGGGAGAATTACAAGTATACATTCAATAAGAGAAACTTCCTGTTACAGAATGGTCTCTATATTGCGATTATACTTATATTCATAGCACTTTGTGTCATAACACCGATAAAGAAGGGTACACCTCTTCTGACATACAACAACATACTGAATATTCTTCAGCAGGCTTCACCGAGAATGTTCTTAGCACTTGGTGTTGCAGGACTTATCCTCTTAACAGGAACGGATCTTTCTGTTGGACGAATGGTTGGTATGGGTATGACAACAGCCACAATCATCATGCATCAGGGTATCAATACAGGCTCTGTATTCGGTCATATATTTGACTTTACAGGAGTACCTACAGGTGCAAGAGTGGTTATCGCATTAATTGCATGTATCGTGCTTTGTACATTCTTCACAAGTATTGCAGGATTTTTTACAGCGAAGTTTAAGATGCATCCGTTTATTTCAACCATGGCCAACATGCTTGTTATCTTCGGTATCGTAACATATGCTACAAAGGGAGTTTCATTCGGTGCTATTGAGCCGGTTATCCCTAACATGATTATTCCAAAGGTAAATGGTTTCCCAACCATCATCATCTGGGCAGTAGCAGCAATCGCAATTGTATGGTTTATCTGGAACAAGACAACATTTGGTAAAAACCTCTACGCAGTAGGAGGAAACCCGGAGGCAGCAGCAGTTTCAGGTATCTCAGTATTTGCAGTAACTCTCGGCGCATTCGTTATGGCCGGTATCCTTTATGGATTTGGCTCATGGCTTGAGTGTGCAAGAATGGTTGGTTCAGGCTCAGCAGCTTATGGACAGGGCTGGGACATGGACGCAATCGCAGCCTGTGTAGTTGGTGGTGTATCATTCACAGGTGGTATCGGTAAGATATCAGGTGTTGTAACTGGTGTATGTATCTTCACAGCACTCACATACTCTCTTACAATCCTTGGTATTGATACAAACCTTCAGTTCGTATTCTCAGGAATTATCATTCTTGTAGCAGTTACACTTGACTGTCTGAAATACGTTCAGAAGAAATAATATCACAAGAAAAATTCTTTTTCATACTTCCAAAATGATTAGCAGAGATGTCATGGTGGCATCTCTGCTTTTTGCTTTAACAGTTACACTTTTGTTTATATAAAGCTACAAAAGAATTTATCAGATGTGGTATAATATAATATAAACAGAGTAACTATTCAGAAACACTGAGAATAAGAAAAGCTGATGCGTCATGCTTGCATGTAAGCAGCAGATTTTCTTGTTCTCAAGGTGGCTCGAATAGAGCCACCCCCACACATATGAGCAAAATTAGCTGCGTAGCAGCGAGAAAGCACGAGTATCGTGCGGTTTTGCGAATGTGCGTGGGTGGTTCAGAATAGTTACCCGGTATAGCAGGGAGAAGACATAAAATGTATACATTATTACTGGTTGATGACGAAGAGGATGTAATAGAGGTAATCGAGAGAAAGGTATCATGGGAGCAGATTGGTTTTCATGTGGTAGGACATGCGGGAAATGGCTTCAAGGCGCTTGAGATGATGGAGGACATGCAGCCGGATGTTGTGATGACTGACATACGTATGCCTTACATGGACGGACTTGAGCTGTGCAGTAACATCAGGCAGAGGTTTCCTGCGACGAAGCTCTTGCTTTTCACAGGCTTCGACGATTTTGAGTATGCAAAGGAGGCTGTGCATCTCGAGATAGAGGAGTATATTCTAAAGCCGCTCAATCTGGCTGAAATCACGGAGGTATTCAAAAAGCTTAAGACAAAGCTGGATGATGAGCTGAATGAGAAGAAAAACACAGACATATTGAAGCAGTATTATGCAGCATCGCTGCCTGTTTTGCAGTCAAATTTTTACACGACACTTATCGAGGGACGCATACCGGAAAATGAGCTGGGCAGGTACATGAGTGACTATAAGATTAGCCTTGAGGGACCATATTACTGCTGTATTATCATACATACCTCCGCAAGTCAGATGCCGCAGGGCATGGATATCAGACTGCTTACAGTGTCAGTAGAGAGACAGGCACAGGCTGATTTAAAGGAGCGCTGGAATGGCAGGATTTTTAACTATCTCGGTGATACGGTAATGATAGCCCAGCTTGTGCAGCAGGAGGATATCTCTGAGCTGACAGATGAGTGTGACAGATTTTGCAAATATGTAAATCATGTAATGGGAGCAAAGGTAACTGTCGGAATCGGGCAGGTGTGTGAAGGTATACAAGAGCTGGTTAGCTCTTATCAGAGTGCGAGGGAGGCAGTATCCTACAGGGTGCTTTATGGCAGTAACAGAGCAATAAACATGACAGAGGTTGAGCCACAGCGACGTATATCAAAGGATGGCGATGAGGGAAATGAGCTGTCATATTTATTTAAAATGATTTGTATCGGCAAGATAGAGGATGTAGAGCAGGCTGTTGAAGCGTATATGCAGCACAATTTTATGTCGCAGCAGTCACTTGAGAACTACCATGTGGCAGTAATGGAGCTGATCAGTGAGCTATATCACTTCATGAGCAATAATGAGCTAAATGCGCAGGAAATATCGGGAAGTGTAGGCAGGCTTTATAATGAGCTCTCCAATTTTGAGCCGGTGGTGCTCAAGCAGTGGCTTTTGGATTTTTCAAGCAGGCTGCACGATGATATGGCTGATGCCAGATACAACTCCAAGAAGTCACTCATAGACAGTGCAAAGGATTATGTGCACAGGAATTACAGAAGTGTGGACCTTGGACTTGACGATACATGTAAGGAATTAGGAGTATCTAACTCGTATTTTTCAAGTCTGTTCAAGAAGGAAACCGGCAGCTCGTTTGTGGAGTATCTGACTGATTACAGAATGGACAAGGCTGCCAGAATGCTTGTGGAGACAGACGACAAGAGCTATGTCATAGCCCAGAATGTAGGCTATGCGGATCCGAACTATTTCAGTTATGTTTTTAAGAGAAAGTATGGGGTTTCCCCATCCAGGTACAGGACAGAGTATGAGAAGAATAAGGTATAAACCAGGCAATATACAATCCATAATAATGCTCTCATTCTCACTGCTGTCGCTTGCAATAATGCTTGTCACAGTTGTGGTGATGTATATAAAATTTGCCGATGCATCGCAGGACAGTATCATAGAGAGCAATCATAAGGTGATGGACCAGACAATAGACAGTGTGGAAAGCTATCTGGTCAATATGAGGCAGGTTTCGGATGCGGCGTATTATTATGTAATAAAGGAGAATGATATTTTAACGCAGTCTGACACCATACACGATGGCATGAGCCTGCTCTATGAATCAAACAAGGAATATCTGCGCAGTATTGCCATGTATAATCAGTATGGAAGCCTTATAGCTGCAGAGCCTGTCGTGTCCCAGAAGGAGGACCCGGATGTGACAAAACAGGACTGGTTCATAGAAGCTATGGAGCGCATGGAAAATATACATTTTTCAACACCTCATGTACAGAATCTGTTTGACGATGGTTCCATGAGATATCATCTGGTCATATCATCAAGCCGTGCCGTGGAGCTGACTTCCGGTTCAGAATCACAGATGGGTGTGCTGCTTGTGGACATGGATTATTCGAGTGTATCAAGGATGCTTGAGAGGATAAATACTTCGGGAAAAGGACAGTATTATTATCTGTGTGATGCAAAGGGCAATATTATTTACCATCCGCATCAGATACAGTTTGATGGAGATGTTCCGGAAAACAGTGAGATTGCGGCAAAGTCGCAAAACAGTATATATGATGATTATCTGAATGGAGTGCATCGTAAGATTATGGTAGATACAATCAGCTACACAGGCTGGAAGCTTGTATGTGTGATGCCATACTCCATCTTTACCAATAAGATGGCGGATGTGAAGCAGTTTGTTTTTGTTATAATGATTAGTATGGCTATGATGTTTGTGTGGATAAACAGAGTGATATCTATACATATTTCAAAGCCGATAATGAAGCTGGATGATTCTGTGAAAAGGTATGAGAATGGCAATGAAGCAGATATTTATGTAGGTGGTTCCTCAGAGATACGGCATCTGGGATACTCTATACGCAATTCATATAAGCAGAACAATGAGCTTATGAAAAAGGTTGTATGGGAGCAGAACGAGAGGCGAAAGAGCGAGCTTGATGTGCTTCAAAGCCAGATTAATCCGCATTTTTTGTACAATACACTTGACTCCATCACATGGATGATTGAAGGAGGCAAAAACGAAGAAGCCTCGTTTATGATTACGCAGCTTGCAAAGCTTTTCCGTATCAGTCTGTCGAAGGGACATACCATAATAACTGTACGCGATGAGCTTTTGCACGCAAAAAGCTACATGAATATTCAGAAGGTGCGCTATAAGAACAAATTTGAGGTGAGCTTTGAGGTAGACGAGGAAATAATGGACTACTGTGCGGTGAAGCTGGTGCTTCAGCCAATTTTGGAAAATGCACTAAATTACGGAATCAGAGAGCTGGACGATTTCGGAGAGATAGTGGTCGGAGGCCAAAAAGTGGGAGAGGATATCATCATAACGGTATCAGACAACGGAATGGGCATTCCGGAGAATGAAATTCCGCTTTTGCTGACAAATACGGACAGGGTTCACAAGAAAGGCTCGGGAGTGGGGCTTGTCAATGTAAATAACAGGATAAAGATACTGTTTGGAGAGCGCTATGGCCTGCATATAGAAAGTGAGCTTGATGAGGGAACAGTTGTGACGATCAAAATCCCGGCAATTGTCTATTCAGAGGAAAACAGACTTCAATTTGAGGAGCATCATATAGTATGAAGTAAGTACAATTCCCTTGCTGCATGGGAGGTGTGAGAGTGACAGTGAAAAATAAATGGACAAATATGAGCAAGAATAAGAGAAACTTCATCATAACAGAGCTGCTGCTTGGAGTACTACTTGTGATAGGAATAGGTTTTATCGCATACAATAAGCTCAATGAGAAACCGGAGCGTATTGCAGTTGTGATGGCTGATGTGGATGAAAGCCACAGTGCTGCGTTTAAATATGGCATGAAAATGGCGGCCTCTGAGTATGGTGTGGATGTAGTTATGATAAGTAAGGAAAATCTGAACAATATGTCAGATGAAATTGATGTCATAAAGCAGGAGATAAACAAAAAAGCTGATGCGGTCGTTTTCAAGCCGACAGCAGAAAAAATGACAGAAGAAAAAAGCCTTAATACACTTATCCGGATAAATAAAAAGACACCGATAATGGTAGTCGGAGACCAGGCGGGAAGCGAGAGCTTTAAGTCGTTAAATACAGTGGAGTTTGACCAGTACAGCATGGGTGAGGAACTGGCACAAAAGCTTATTGCTGACAACAACGGAACACTTTCAGGTAAAAAAATAGGAATCTATTGTGAAAACACTGAATCCGATGCCTGTAAAAAACGAATTGATGGCATAAAGGATACTCTCGCGGAGAGCGGCTGTGTTGTGATGTGGATTGTATCAGGTGTTTCGGATACCGGGGAGAAAATAAATCTGCAGTCACAGAGAAAGGTTGACATAGTCCTTGCAATAGATGATGCAAGTGTGGTTGATGCGGCAAAGGAAGCCTCTGAAAATAATCTGCAGGGTGCACTGGTATATGGGATAGGAAACTCAACAGAAGCCATATATTATCTCGATTCGGGTTGGACAGAGGCTCTTATCACACCTGATGAATTTGCTGCCGGATACAAAAGTGTTGTAGGGCTGGTCGATATGCTGCGTGGCAGTAGAAAGTATTCAGTAGAGGAAAAGCCGGTATCTTACCAGCTTCTTACCAGAAAAAATCTGTTTGATGAAGAAAACAAGAAGCTTTTGTATGCAATCAGCCAGTAGTGGGGGAACAATAAATGAGAAGCAGAATAAGAAATACCATGATGATACTGTGTTTTGCACTGATATTGTCATTTGTCTCGTGCAGCAACACAAGAGTTGACGAGAAAAAACAGATATATATAGGCGTGACCTGCTATGACCAGAAGGATACATTTATCGGGGAGCTGATAGAAACTTTCAAAAAGGAGTGCGCAAGTCTTGATACAGACAAATACGATATCAGCATGACAATCATGGATGCTGCAGGCTCACAGCGTGCACAGGATGACCAGGTGCAGGAGATGATAGAAGACGGCTGCAATGTGCTGTGTATTAATCTGGCAGACAGAACAGATTTGTCGCATATTATAAATGCTGCAATGGAGAATGACATCCCGATTATTTTCTTTAACAGGGAGCCGGTTGATGAGGATTTAAATCGCTGGGATAAGCTGTACTATGTCGGGGCCAAGGCAAAGCAGTCAGGTCAGATGCAGGGGGAACTAATTGCCGATTATATAAAGAATAATCCGGGTGTGGATAAAAACGGTGATGGCAGGATACAGTACGTCATCCTAGAGGGAGAGATGGGGCATCAGGATGCCATCGTCAGGACAGAGAGTGTGACAGAGAGCATGAAGAATAACGGTGTTCAGATAGAAAAGCTGAGCTGTCAGATAGCAAACTGGAATCGTGCTCAGGCGCAGAACCGTATGACACAGCTTATAGGTCAGTATAAAAACAGCATAGAGCTGGTTATTGCAAACAACGATGCAATGGCACTTGGCGCGATAGACGCATACGAAAAGCTTGGTGTGACGGAGTCGAATGTACCTGTATTTTTTGGAGTGGACGGCACAGACGATGGGCTTGAAGCAGTGCAGCAGTCGAAGCTTGCGGCAACAGTCTACAATGACAAGGAGGGACAGGCAAGGGCTATGGCTCAGCTTGCCTATCTGGCAGCCACCGGGGGCAGCATGAAAAACATAAAGTTTGAGGATAAAAAGTATGTTTATCTGCCGTATGAGAAGGTGACCCCTGACAATGTAAATGAATTTGTGAAGGATGAACAGTGAGCTTATTTATGCTCGTTCCTCCACTCCCTCGGAGCCACTCCGTAGATATTTTTAAAGGCGCGTGAGAAATGAAGCTGATTTTCGTATCCAACTGCAGAACCAACATCTGCGATGGACAAGGAGGTCAGCTTTAAAAGCTCTGTGGCCTTTATCATACGATAATTCATGAGAAATTCCTGAGGTGAATGTCCAACGGAATTTTTGAAAATTTTGCCCAGATAGCTTCGGTTTATGCCGCAGACTCTGGCAATATCTTCGATTGAGATATCATTCTGAAAATTCTGCTCGATATAATTCATCGCTTCTTTTATATAAAAATCACTCATTTTTCCACCTGGAACGAGTTTTGATGATTTGGCTGACTGCATCAGATAATCCAGAAAAAGGTACATATGCCCAATCAGGTGATACGGTGATTCTGAGGGGTGCCTTGTGATGTAGAGCATTTCCTCAACAAGCTTTTCGCGGATATCCTTTGAGTGTGTGTGATATACAGGATTATTTTTGGTAAGCTCTGTTGTGGTGAGAGCCTCCTTGACGCGCAGACCGTCAAACTCAATCCATATGTATTCCCAGGGAAGTTTGTCATCTGCGATATAGGTATTTATCTGGCCGGGAAAAATCAGAAAGCCCTGCCCGCTTTTTATGTTGTAGGTTTGTGTAATGCCCTTTGCATTATCTGCCATCAGAGTGCCGGTGCCGGACAGTACATAGTGGAATAGATAGTGGTTTCTTGTGGCAGGACCAAATGAGTGTCCCGGTTCGCACTGCTCGTGGCCGAACTGGTACATACACAAATCTATGAAATTTACATTTGGAAAAATATTGAAGGAAAGCTTGTCCATGTGAGTCACTCCTTATTGATTAATACTATAAATATACCCTTATGCGACATTATATGCAATTATAGCATGTTTTATAGCATATTGGTATAAAAAAGCAAAAATAAAGGTATTTATTGTATGCATAATGGTATGTTATAATCGGTTTATCAGGAAAAAGAGCAAATAAAACAGAAAAGGAGTGAAAAAATATGGCAAAAAGAAAGATTTGTCAGGCTATGGCGGTTGTGCTGGCACTCGGAATGTGCACGACAGGACTGACCGGATGTGGAAATGAAAAGCGGGCGGACGGAAAAACTGAGATTGAGGTGGTTTCTTATAAGCCGGAGGCTGTTAAGGCTTTCGAGAAGATTGAGAAGCAATTTAATGAGACTCATGATGATATTCATCTGACTATTTCATCTCCGAATGAGGCTATGACTATTTTAAAGACACGCTTCATCCGTGAGGATTATCCGGACATCATTGCAATAGGTGGAGATATCAATTATTCAAATTTCCTGGATGCAGATTTGTTTGAGGATATCTCAGATCTAGATGCAGTGGACACTGTAAAAGAGGCATATCTGGATATGGACAAGGAGCTTGAGTTCATTCCAAAGGATGGCACCTATGCACTTCCTTACGCCGCAAATGCAGCAGGAGTACTTTACAACAAGGATATGTTTGCGGAGAATGGCTGGAAGGTGCCTACAACCTGGAGTGAGTTTACAGAACTGTGCGATGAGATAAAGGAAAGCGGAACACTTCCTTTGTATCTGGGCTTTAAGGATACATGGACCTGTCTGGCACCGTGGAATGCCCTTGCAGTAGGTCTTTGTGATTCAGACACCTGTAATCAGGTAAATATGGGAAATACGACATTTGAGGAGGCATATTCTCCGGTTGCCGACAAGATACGCACATTGCTTGATTATGCAGAGGACAATCCATATGCTTACAGCTACAATGACGCATGTACAGCCTTTGCCAGAGGTGAATCTGCCATGTACACGATAGGAAGCTATGCTATTCCTCAGATTAAGTCAGTTAATCCTGATATGAATATCGGTTCATTTACTTTCCCGGCAAATGATAATGAGGCTGACAATGTGTTAAATTCAGGAATAGATTTACAGCTTTCAGTTATGAAGGCCTGCAAAAATAAGGAAGCAGCATACGAGGTGCTTGAATATCTGTACAGCGATGAGACAATTCAGACATATCTGGATGACCAGGGCGGAATTGCCTGCAAGGATGGAGATTTCGCAATACCGGATACACTGAAGGATATGCAGGAGTATATAAAGGACAACCGTATGTCGGATTATCAGGATCATCATTATCCAAGTGAGATGAGCGTGGATGCCATGATTCAGACATATCTGCTTGACACAGGCGACAATGCAAAGGAGAAGTTCTTAAAGAAATTTGATTCAGACTGGAAGCGTTACAACAGAGATCTGATTCGTGAAGTACAGGATTACCAGAAGGAACAGGAGGATGCAAAATGAAAAAGAAAATGTCAAATAGGGACAAGACATTCTGGGCAGTTGTGATACCTGTTGTGGTTTTATTTTTCGCATTCAACACACTGCCGATGATAAAGGGTGTGATTTACAGCTTTACAAACTACAAGGGTTATGGCTCATATGATTATGTCGGACTTAGAAACTATACAGACCTGTTTACCGACGCCAGAGTCGGAAAGAGCTATCTGTTTACCTTTAAATATGCGATTGCAGGAACCATACTTGTAAATGTATTAAGCCTTGTAATGGCAGTTGCGTTAAACAGCAATATCCGCGGCAAGAGTGCATTAAGAGGTGTTTATTTCGTACCGAATATCCTTGGCGGACTGGTTATTGGTTACATTTTCAGCTTTATTTTTACATATATTCTGCCGGTAGTAGGAAATACCTTCAACATCGGTTTCTTACAAAACAGTATTCTGGCGAGTGAAAAATATGCATGGATTGGCGTGCTGATTGTCGGGGTATGGCAGGCGGTTGCCATGAATACCATCATTTATATATCAGGACTGCAGACAGTGCCTGAGGATGTTTACGAAGCCAGCATGCTCGACGGAGCAGGCAAATGGAAACAGTTCTGGAAGGTTACATTTCCACTTGTTATGCCGTTTGTTACAATCAATCTGGTGCTCAGCACAAAGAACTTCCTCATGGTATTTGACCAGATTATGTCATTGACAAAGGGCGGCCCGGCGCAGAGCACTGAGTCAATCTCATACCTGATTTACAGAAATGGTATGGATGGAGGACAGTTTGGCTTCCAGAGTGCAAACGCAGTAATTTTCTTTGTTGTAATTGTGGCTATTTCACTATTCCAGATGGGCGTTATGAATAAGAAGGAGGAGCAGTTATAATGAAAAAACAAAAAACAAACTGGGTACTTACCATCGTTTTAATATTGGGAACCTTAACCGTATTTTTCCCGCTGTATATGGCTGTTATCATCGCCTTCAAGAAACCGAGTGAGATGACAAATGATGTCGCAGGAGCTCTTTCATTCCCTTCAAAGTGGAGCTTTTCAAACTTCACAGAGGCTATGAAGGTGACTGATTTCTGGCATTCTCTCGGAAACAGCTTACTTATCACTATTGTGACCATTGTTCTCGCAATCATTATCCATTCGATTGCAGGATATGTTATCGGACGAGGCATGGCAAGGAAAAAGAGCTTCCGTTTCATATATCTTTACATTGTAAGCGGTATGTTTGTGCCATTCTCAATTCTCATGATGCCTCTTGTAAAGCAGACTGCGCAGATGGGACTTGGAAACAGGGCAGGAGTTATCATTTTATATCTTGTATTTTATATGCCAATGAATGTATTATTATATAGTGGATACTTGAAAAATATCCCTATGGCACTTGAGGAGGCCGCAGATATCGATGGCGCAAGCACATGGACAACATACTGGAGAGTTGTATTTCCTATGATGAAGCCTATGCATGCGACAGTAGCCATCCTGACAGCACTCGGTACCTGGAATGATGTCATGACACCGCTTGTCATCATGTCAGGAACAGGACAGAATACACTGCCGCTGGCACAGCTGAATTTCCAGACACAGTTTGGAACCAACTACAATCTGGCATTTGCATCATATATTCTGGCTTTGATACCGATACTTATATTCTATATAATCTGCCAGAAGCAGATATTAAACGGTGTTGCAAACGGTGCAATCAAGGGATAATTTTTAAACACTATTTTAACAATGATATGGAGTGATTTTATGGCAATTATATTTAATCCAAACAAGAAAATTTTTACTTTACAGACAGCTCACACCACATATCAGATGCAAATAGACAGACTTGGCTATCTGCTGCATCTGTACTACGGAGCAAAAAGCACATGTGATATGGACTATGTGCTGACATATGCTGACAGAGGCTTTTCAGGCAATCCTTACGCAGCAGGCATGAACCGTACATATTCGCTTGATACGCTGCCACAGGAGTATCCGACTCTTGGCACAGGCGATTTCAGAAATATTGCGCTTGATATCAAAAACGAACAGGGCACTGAGAGTGTTGAGCTTCTTTATAAGAGTCATGAAATCAGAGACGGAAAATACGCTCTGAAGGGACTTCCGGCAGTGTGGGCATCTGATGACGAAGCGCAGACTCTTGAAATAGTTCTTGGCGATGATATCGCAGGCGTTGAGGTGCATCTGCTTTATGGCGTGCTTGAGGCTTGTGATGTCATCACAAGAAGTGTGCTCATTAAAAATACAGGCAGTGGGAATATTACAATTGAAAAGGCTCATGCTGCCTGTCTGGATATGGTTTACGGAGATTATGATGTGATCAGATTCTACGGTAAGCATGCCATGGAGCGCAATCTTGAGCGCACACACTTAGGACACGGCACACTTTCATTCGGAAGCCGCAGAGGAACCTCGAGCCACCAGTACAATCCGGCGGTTATTCTCGCACAGCGAGATACTACAGAAAATGCAGGAGACTGCTATGGTATGCTTTTTGTATACAGTGGCAACTTCTCATGTGAGGCAGAGAAGGATCAGATTAACCAGACACGCCTTTTAATGGGGCTTTCCGATGAGCTGTTTTCATATCCGCTTGCGGCAGGAGAGACCTTTACAGTGCCTGAGGTGATTATGTCATACTCGGCAGACGGTTTCTCACAGCTTTCACATCAGTACCACACCTGCATCAGTGAGCATGTGTGCAGGAGCAGATTTGCACATGAGGTAAGACCGGTGCTCATCAATAGCTGGGAGGCTGCTTACTTTGACTTTACCGGTGATACGATAGTAGACCTTGCAAAGGAGGCCGCATCACTGGGCATAGATATGGTGGTCATGGATGACGGCTGGTTTGGAAAGAGAGATGATGATAATTCATCACTCGGTGACTGGTTTGTGAATGAGAAAAAGCTTGGCGGAACACTTTCTGAGCTCATCGACAGAGTGCATGCGCAGGGAGTGAAGTTTGGAATATGGATTGAGCCTGAGATGGTAAATGAGGACAGTAATCTGTACAGAGAGCATCCTGACTGGGCTATCCAGATTCCGGGAAAGCTTCCTGTACGCTCAAGAAACCAGCTTATTTTAGACTTTTCGAGAAAAGATGTCAGGGACAATATTTTCGATCAGATCTGCGCAGTGTTTGACCAGGGAAAAATCGACTACGTGAAGTGGGATATGAACAGAAGCATGGCTGATGTGTATGCAGGAAATCTTGCATACGACTACGTGCTTGGAGTGTATGATTTTATGGAGCGTTTGGTGACAAGATATCCGGATATACTTCTTGAGGGCTGCAGCGGTGGCGGTGGACGATTTGATGCAGGCATGCTCTACTACAGTCCACAGATATGGTGCAGTGACAATACAGATGCCATAAACCGTACAAGAATACAGTATGGCACATCGTTCTTCTATCCGGTATCATCCATGGGAGCGCATGTATCGGCAGTGCCAAATCATCAGACAGGCAGGGTGACAAGTCTTAAAACAAGAGGCATCACAGCCATGGCAGGAACCTTTGGCTATGAGCTGAATCCGGCCCTTCTGTCGGATGAGGAAAAGGAGGAAATCAGAGAGCAGATCAAGAACTTTAAGAAGTATGAGATGCTTATAAATGAGGGCACATACTGGCGTCTTACAAGCCCATTTGAGGATGAGGTGGCTGCTTGGATGTCTGTCTCAAGGGCAAAGGACAGGGCGCTTGTGAGCGTGGTTCGTCTGTATGCGGAGGCAAACGCGGCTACTTGCTATGTGAAGCTTAAGGGCTTGGAGTCTGATGCAGTATATATTGAGGAAAATACCGGCAGGCAGTACACAGGTGCAGCACTGATGAATGCCGGAATACCGCTTCCGTTTGCCGTAAAGGAGTATGAGGCATATCAGTTTTCATTTATCAGGCTTGATGAGGCAAAGAAGCTGTATGATGAGATAAAGAAGGTGTGCGGCAATCTAAAATTAAGTGAGGCTGACACTGCAGATAGTTCTTCTGATAAACGTATTGTAATAAGCATCTACGGCGGCTCAGGCTCAGGAAAGACAACGATTGCAGCAGCCCTGCAGCAGTATTTTTTGAAGGATAATACAGCCTGCTATGTGTTGACCGGGGACAATTATCCACACCGTATCCCAATGAGAAATGACGAGGAGCGCCTTAATGTGTATAACGAGTCCGGCGAGGATGGCTTACGTGGATATCTTGGAACACCTAAGGAGATTGACTTTGACAGGATTAACAAGGAGCTTTCAGAGTTTAAGGAAGGAAAAGATATAATTGAGATAAAGCATATGGGCCGCGAGGACGGTGATATCTCATATGATGAAACTGATTTTACAGGAATTAAGGTGCTCATCCTGGAGTGGACCCACGGAGGAAGCGAATACCTTAAGGGTGTTGATATACCTGTATTTTTGGAGAGTTCGCCTGAGGAGACTAAGGCGCGCCGCATTAAGAGAGGACGTGACGAAAACGCCGCAAGCCCTTTCATATGCCGCGTGGTAGAGTTGGAGCAGGAAAAGCTTGATTTACAGAGTAAAAATGCGCGTATAGTAGTTGGAAAGGATGGCAAAGTCTATGAACAATAAACCTATGCTTAACGCATATCCTGACAGTCTGGGCGGTAAGCTTTCCGATATCGCAGCGCTGCTCAAAAAGAAGGAAATGCAGGACACATTCTCATCATTTTATATTCTGCCAAGCCTGTATCATTCGGATTTGGATCGCGGATTTTCGGTCGTGGACTACAATCTGAATGAGGAGCTTGCGACAATAGAGGATTTATCGCAATTGAAGGAGCTGGGGATTGACTTAAAGCTTGACTTTATTTTAAATCATGCTTCAGCACAGTCACCACAGTTCAAGGATCTTGTGGAAAAGGGCGATGAGTCGGAGTACCGGGATTTTTTCATAGACTGGAACAAATTCTGGGAAGGTCATGGAGTCATGACGGACGAGGGCTACATACAGCCTGATGAGTCATGCTTAAAGCAGATGTTTTTCAGAAAGCCGGGGCTTCCGATTCTCATGGTTGAGTTTCCGGATGGACGAAGGGTGCCATACTGGAACACATTTTACCAGGAGGTGCATGGCAGAGAATATCTGGGGCAGATGGATTTAAATATAAAGTCCGAAAAGGTATGGGATTTTTATCGTGAAACACTTGAAAAAATAGCATCCTACGGTGCGGCTATTGTGCGGCTCGATGCATTTGCCTATGCGCCTAAGGCACCGGGGAAAAAGAATTTCCTGAATGATCCTGAGACCTGGGAATTTCTACAGCAGATCCATGAGCTTGCAGCTCCGCTCGGGCTGACTCTGCTGCCTGAAATACACGCGGCATATGAGGAGAAAATATACAAAACCCTTGCAGATAAGGGCTATGCCACATATGATTTCTTTTTACCGGGACTGGTAATTGACGCGATTGAGAACAGGAGAGCAGATTACCTTGCAAAATGGGCGCGTGAGGTTGTGGATGATAAAATCTCCACTGTCAATATGCTTGGCTGCCATGACGGCATACCTCTTCTGGATTTAAAGGGTCTGCTTCCGGAGGACGATATTCGCTCGCTTATAGATTTGATTGTATCTCGTGGCGGCATGGTCAAAAATCTTCATGGACAGAAGAATATATATTATCAGGTCAATGCCACATATTACAGTGCGCTTGGTGAGTCTGACAGCAAAATGCTTCTGGCCCGCGCCATTCAGATGTTCATGCCGGGAAAGCCACAGGTATGGTATCTGGATCTCTTTGCAGGCAAAAATGACCATGAGGCAGTAAGACGCGCAGGAGAATCAGGACACAAGGAAATCAACAGGACAAACCTCAGTGCTTCCGATATTGAGGAGGCGCTAAAAAAGGATGTTGTTGCAAAGCAGCTTGAGCTGCTTCGCATGAGAAACACCCATAAGGCATTTGAGAAGGGGGCTGTCATAACAGTAGCAGGAGAAGGACCAAAGCTCTCAATCCGCTATGATAACGGTGAAGCATATGCGCTTCTAACGGTGGATTTTGAAGCCGGAGCGTATGAAATTGAGCTGAGCTGATGAAATCAGATTACTCATATATAATGTGTTTAGCAGATGTGCAAACTCACAATCGAAAAAACGATTGTGAGTTTTTTTATGAGAAAAATCATTTAATTGACTCGTAAAAGTATCAGCTATAAGGTATAATAAAACTATAGAAAAGACAGGTATCGAAAAGGAGCAGACACTATGGGAACATATCTGAACAGCATAACACCATATACATTGTATAAAAGTGAGAGCTTAAGTCCGTATTTTGTGGATAAAACACTTATGCTTAGGGAATTGTTTCCATATGTAAGCGCAGGAAATCGTCATATTTGTATTACCAGACCGCGTAGATTTGGCAAAACAATTATGGCAAATATGATTAGCTCATTTTTTCAGAAAGCATCGGATTCGAGTGATGTTTTTGATAGTCTTACAATATCACAGGTGGATGACTATAGAAGATATAAAAATCAATATAATGTCATTCGCATAGATTTCAGTAAAATGCCAAGAAACTGTGATTCATATACACAATATATTGAGCGCATAGAAGCACTTTTGATTGAAGATGTAAAGGAAGCATTTCCACAGGTTAAAATAAATGAGGCAGATGCAGTCGGAGACGTTCTTGAGAGTGTATTTGTGCAGTGTGGTGAGAAATTTATATTTGTATTGGATGAATGGGATTTTATATTCCACAGAGATTTTATAAATGAGATTGATAAAGAAAAATATGTGGCATTTTTAAGTAATCTTTTGAAGGATCGCCCATATGTGGTTCTTTCATATATGACAGGCATTTTACCTATTGCAAAATATTCCAGTGGTTCTGAGCTTAATATGTTTGCAGAGTTTACAATGGTAAATTCACCGATGTTTGGAGAGTATTTTGGATTTACCGATGATGAAGTGGATGATCTGTACAGACGCTATATTGTAGAGTGTGACAGGCAGCATAAGGAAAAGAGCGTGACGAGGAAAGGACTCCGTGACTGGTATAATGGTTACTATACAAAGTCGGGGGAACGTGTTTACAATCCACGTTCAGTGGTATTTGCATTGCAGTTTAACAATCTTGCAAATTACTGGACAAGCTCGGGACCATATGATGAGATATATTATTATATCAGAAATAATATTTCTGATGTCAGGGATGATCTGGCACTTATGATATCCGGTGAGTCCGTGACTGCAAAAATACAAGAGTATGCGGCAACATCAATGAATCTTTCAACAAGAGACGAGATATATTCTGCGATGGTAGTGTATGGATTTTTAAGCTATCTTAATGGAAAAGTGTGCATTCCAAACAGAGAGCTGATGGAGAAATTTGATGAGCTTCTTGTAAAAAATGAGTCATTGGGATATGTATACCGTTTAGCAAAAGAGTCCGAGAAAATGCTTAAGGCAACCTTGGCAGGGGACACGCTGACTATGGAAAGGATACTGGAATTTGCGCATAACACGGAGGTGCCTCTGCTATCGTATAATCATGAGACAGAGTTATCTGCAATAGTTAATCTGGTATATCTTGCAGCAAGGGACAGTTATCGTGTGGAGCGTGAGGATAAGGCCGGAACAGGATATGTAGATTTTATTTTTTATCCATATGATACAACTGCAGATTGTATAATCCTTGAATTAAAGGTAGATCACACTCCGGATGAAGCAATTGCACAAATCATAGATAAAAAGTATGCACTTAAATTTATGCCTAAACTTGCAGGGCAAAAGATATACACAGGAAGGATACTTGCGGTTGGAATTGGTTATTGGAAGGAAAGTAAAAAACATAGCTGTAAAGTGGAAGAAATATTGAAATAACAAAGAAGAACGTTTAAAGATGATAAGAGGTGATAAAGGCTAATGGAATACGAGCACATAACCCACTCCTTTAAGCCTGTCTATGACGAAAACAGCCGAATTCTCATCCTCGGAACGCTTCCATCCGTAAAATCCAGGGAAAACAATTTCTATTACGGACACAAGCAGAACCGTTTCTGGAAGCTGCTTGCGTATCTATTGGATGAACCGGTGCCGGAGACGATAGATGAGAAAAAATATATGCTGTTTAAAAATCATATAGCTATATGGGATGTGATACAAAGCTGTGACATCAGGGGTTCGAGCGACAGCAGCATCAGGAACGTCAAACCGACAGATATAAGGAAAATCCTTGAAACATCCGATATAAAACAGATATATGCAAACGGAAATAAAGCAGGGGCGCTTTATAAGAAATATCAGCTTCCTCTGACAGGAATGGAGGCAGTTACATTGCCGTCCACAAGCCCTGCAAATGCGGCATGGTCATTTGAAAGGCTATGCGAAGCATGGTCACGGATACTTGTAAACCTTTAGAGATTTATATATAGAGGTAAAATTTACTTATGAAAACAATAGAATTTGATACACATTTTTACAAAAAGCTGTGGACACTCATGGTTCCTATAATGGTGCAGAATCTGATGCTGGCGTTAGTGGCGGTGGCTGATGCTTTCATGCTCGGAGGACTGGACCAGAACTATATGTCAGCGGTTTCGCTTGCCACACAGATACAGTTCATCCAGAACATGTTTCTTTCAGCAGCTACAGCAGGGCTTGCAATACTCGGAGCACAGTATTGGGGCAAGCAGGATATAAAGGCGCTCGATGACATATTCGCTCTTGCAATCAGGATATGTGGTATAGTATCGGTGCTGTTTTTCGTGGCATGTGCATTTTTTCCACGATATCTGATGCTTATTTTCACAAACGAGCCGGTGCTTATAACTTATGGTGTAAGCTATCTGAAAATAGCTTCTTTTTCATATTTATTGACAGGTTTTTCGCAGTGTTATATAGTCATGATGAAGATATCAGAGCACGCGGGTACTGCGGCGGCAGTCAGCTCAATTACAGTGCTTATAAACATAATGCTCAATGCCATATTTATCTATGGTGCATTTGGCATCGAGAGCATGAATGTGAGGGGAGCGGCACTTGCCACACTTATATCAAGAGTAGTGGAGCTTATGCTTTCAATCACATTTTCGTACAGACCGGGATATATCAGGCTTAAAATCCGGGAGCTTTTTGCAAGGAACAAGGAGCTGTCAGCAGATTTTATGAAGTGCTCCGGACCGATTCTCGGAGCAAGCCTTGTATGGGGAATAGGCTTTACATCGTACTCTACATTTATGGGACACATGGGAACAGACGCAGCAGCGGCCAACTCCGTCGCAGCGGTTGTGCGTGATATCATTTGCTGTCTCAGTGCAGGTATATCAAGTGCAGCAGGCATTATGATAGGAAATGAGCTTGGCGCAGGAAATTTAAAGCGTGGAAAAGCATATGGCATCAGAATGGCAAAGCTGTCATTTTTGTGTGGAGCTGTTATGACAGTGCTTATGGCGGTTTCAGCACCGGTGATTTTACATTTTGTAAAGCTCACACCGCAGGCTGCAGAGTATCTGAAGCAGTTATTCGGTGTACTTGCCTTCTACATGATTGGACGATCGGTAAATGAAATCATCATAAACGGTGTCTTTGGTTCGGGAGGAGATACGATGTTTGATATGTACTCTCTTGCTGTGACGATGTGGGGCATAGCAATACCGCTTGCAGTTGCAGGCACATATTTTTTGAACTGGCCGGTGGTTGTGGTGTATGCGTGTACCTGCGTGGATGAGGTTGGAAAGATACCGTGGACACTCATACATTTTAAAAAATACAAGTGGGTAAAGGATTTGACAAGATAATGGAAAATGTATGAAAACAAGCGTGTGCGCAGGGAGTAGATCGGATTTAGCGCTAAACTGATTTGAACAAAAAGAGGATATTGAATTGCGGCATCAGCTGTCAAGGGATAACGTAATTTATATGAGAGGGAGTATTTCATGCAGGAAATATACAGAGTAAAGACAAGTCCGGTGGCATTATCGGACAATATGATAATAGGTGAAAAATACAGGATTACATTCCTGACAGAGGCGCTTGTCCGTCTGGAATACAGTGAAGATGGCGTATTCGAGGATAGGGCAACACAGACAGTATTGTTCAGGGATTTTCCAAAGACCGGCTATCATGTGGTGCGTAACGCTGATGGAATTGAGGTTCATACATCAATGCTGCACCTGATATATAATGAGAAGGAGTTCTCATCACACGGACTGAGTATACAGATTAAGGGAAACCTGAGCGCATATCACAGCATCTGGCATTATGGCGAGAAGGTGCATGATTTGCAGGGTACAGCGCGTACACTTGATGACGTAAACGGAGAGGTTGAGCTTGGACACGGTGTCGTTTCACGCTTTGGATATTCAATTCTTGATGACGGTAAATCACAGATTTTACTTGACGATGGATGGATTGAGCCAAGAAAAAAAGGTGTGTCTGATTTGTATTTCTTTGGATATGGACATGATTATAAACAGGCGCTCAATGATTTTTACAGGCTTTGCGGCAAGACTCCGATGCTTCCGCGATATGCACTGGGAAACTGGTGGAGCAGATATTATAAATACTCAGAAGAAAGCTATATGGAGCTGATGGACAAATTCGATGAAAAGAATATCCCGTTCACAGTAGCTGTAATAGATATGGACTGGCATCAGGTTGATGTGGACCCTAAATACGGAAGCGGCTGGACAGGATATACCTGGAACAAAAAGCTTTTCCCGGATCCGAAGCGCTTTCTTGGAAAGCTCCATGACAGAGGAATGCATACTACCCTGAACGTACACCCTGCGGATGGTGTGCAGGGCTGTGAAGAAATGTATGTTGATATGGCAAAGGAAATGGGCGTGGACTATGAAAATGAGGACCCGGTTGTATGTGATCCGGCAAGCCAAAAGTTTATGGAGGCATATTTTAAGTATCTTCACCATCCGAGAGAGGCTGAAGGTGTGGATTTCTGGTGGATCGACTGGCAGCAGGGCAGCAACTGCAAGGTTGAAGGATTGGATCCGCTATGGATTTTTAATCATTTTCATTATCTCGATAATAAAAGAGACGGCAGGCGTCCAATGACATTTTCGCGCTATGCAGGTCCAGGAAGCCATAGATATCCGATTGGATTTTCGGGAGATACACATATTACATGGGAGTCGCTTGATTTTCAACCGTATTTTACAACGACAGCGACAAACATCGGATATGGATGGTGGAGCCATGATATTGGCGGACATATGCTTGGCTACAAGGATGATGAGCTGACAGCCAGATGGACACAATATGGTATATTCTCTCCGATAATGCGTCTGCACAGCTCATGCAGCGAATTTAACGGCAAGGAGCCATGGCGATTTAAAAAAGAGACTGAGGAAGCGATGGAGGCGGCGCTCAGACAGAGGCATTGTATGATTCCGTATCTGTATACCATGAACTATCGCAGCTATGCCGAGAATATGCCGCTGATTGAACCTATGTATTATGAGTATCCTGAAAATGCAGAGGCTTATGAGGTAAAGAATCAGTATTTCTTTGGCAGCCAGCTTATGGCAGCACCTGTTACAACTCCACGTATTAAGGGACTTAATGTGGCAAAAACCAAAGTATGGTTCCCGGAGGGCATCTGGTATGATATCTATACAGGCATGCGCTATGATGGTGGAAGAATGCTGGAGGTTTACAGGGGTTTGAGCAGCATACCGGTGTTTGCGAAGGCGGGAGGCATACTTGTGTGTGCAGATGCTGATGAGCTTGATGCAAGATCTGTTATCAAAAATCCTGATGTATTATGTGTCAGAGTATTCCCGGAGGCTGATGGTGAGTTTGAGCTATACGAGGATGACAATGAATCCTGCGGATATGTGGATGGCAGATGTGTGACCACAGCTATGAAATATTCTGCGGATAAAGATATGTTTGTCATTTCTCCGGCAGATGGAGATACATCATTAATACCTGACAACAGAACCTATAAGCTTGTCTTTGAAAGAAGAACCGAGGCAGCAGCCGATAAGGTAAAGGTATCTGTGGATGGTAAAGAGGTATTGGCAAAGAATAAATATGATAAAGAAAACAGAAAGCTCATCGTTACTGTAAATGCATCGACAGAGAGCGAAATAAGTGTTGCAATATCGAAAGACACAGTAGCGCTTGATAATCAAATCGAAAAAAGATGCTTTGATTTCCTGAATCAGGCAGAGATAGGCTTTGTGCTAAAGGATGAAATCTACGGTCTTATTACATCGGGAAAGAAAACAACAGTGATTTTATCAGAGCTCAAGGCAAAGGAGCTTGATACAGAGCTGTATGGTGTATTGACAGAGATACTTACAGCCTGAGGCTATTGATTTTAAATTTGTATTTTGTAGAAAGTTGCTGGCTACACTGTTAGATGTGAACAGTAACAGTCACCGGTCATACTAGGTGTGACCGGTGACTTTCTTTGTTGTAAAAATAAAAAATGGATGATACTATTATAGTAAACAGAAGTATTTTTATAAGAAACATCAGGAGAAACACTATGAACAATTGGGACAGAATGAGAGCGGGAAAGCTCTACAATGCAGACAGCACAGACATAGCAGGCTATCATGAAAGAGGAATGGGGCTGTGTGACAAATTCAACCGCACACCGATTTGGATGAAGAAGCGCAAGCAGCGTATTTTGGAGAAAATGATACCATCCGCAAAGGATGGTGGCGCATGCATCTTTGCACCATTTTACTGTGAGTATGGTGTAAATATCCACTTTGGCAAGGGTTGCTTTGTAAACTACAAATGTACATTTCTGGATTGCGCACCGATTGAGCTAGGTGACGGTGTATGGATTGGAGCAAATGTCACTATTGCGACACCTTGCCATCCGTTTTTGTCAGAGGAGCGTCTGCCGCAGGAATATCCGGACGGCTTCCATGACCTTGAATATGCAAAGCCTATAAGGATTGGTGACGGAAGCTGGATATGCTCGAGTGCTACAATCTGTGGCGGTGTCACAATCGGAAAGAACTGCATAGTGGCAGCAGGTGCAGTTGTAAACCGCGATATACCCGATAACTGTATCGCAGCAGGTGTGCCGGCAAGGGTGTTGCGCAAGCTTGACGAGCAGGATCGCATGAATGTGTGGGACACTTACATGAAAAATGAGGTGCCGTTGTCGCAGAGGGAAAGAGAGAGGTAGTTATTGACCAACATACCAATAAATGGTACTATGGTAATAACAATGAAACAACTCGAAACTATATAATGATATAAGGGTCAAAATGTATTTTGACCATTTAATCATATAATTCAAGGGAGGATTACGCAATGGGAAATTCATATAAGAACTGTAAAATACAGGACAACACAGCAGAGCTGATCTATGAGAACGGCAGTCTGTTTGTTACCATATTTGAAAACAACATAGTGCATGTTGCACAAAAACCCGGCATCGAAAGTGTTGCAATCGAGGAGGGCTTCATTCCGAAGACTGCCACACCGGACGTAACCAGCAGGGATACGTCTGATGCCAAGGAAACCGCAGCAGAAGCCGGTGTAAGCGATGCAGCAGTTAAAGCAGTCATCAGCGCAAGGAATATTACTGTAAATGTAAAGGATAACGAGAAGCTTGATATTTATTACAAAGGGAAGCTTGTGCTTTCAGATTATGAAAAAGCACGCAAAAAGAGTGAGAAGAATCCGTACGAGGATCTTGCCATCGCAGAGCTTGAGGGACATACTGTCGGAAAAGATGAAGAAAAAACTGACTCTGTTACCATCATCAAAAAGCTTGGAAAGGATGATGCCATTTACGGTCTGGGAGATAAGCCGGGATGCCTCAACAAGCGTGGATATTCATATGTAAACTGGAACACGGATGATCCTGCGCCACATGTGGACAGCTTCAAATCGCTGTACAAATCCATACCATTTTTTATCGTGTTGGGCGATGAATATTGTTATGGAATTTTTGCGGATAATACCTACAAGACAACCTTTGATTTCGGTTATGAAAACACAGATTACTATTTCGTCGAGCATGAGAAGGGCGAGCTGGACTACTATTTTATGCCGGGAAAAGATATGGCAGAGGTGGTAGCACTTTATACATCACTGACAGGCACCACACCGCTTTATCAGAGATGGATATACGGCAGCCATCAGAGCCGCTGGGGCTATTACACACAGGATGAGGTGCTTGATATAGCTGACAAATTCCGCGGGCTTGATATCCCATGCGATGTGATACATATGGATATCGATTACATGAACGGCTACAGGGTATTCACCTTTGATGACAAGAAATTCCCTGATGTAAAGGGGCTTTCAGAGAAGCTTGCTGACAGGGGTGTAAAGCTCATATCCATCATTGACCCGGGTGTGAAAAAGGATGAGGATTATTTCATGTACAAAGAGGGCATGGAGATGGATGCATTTGCACATGATACAGATGGCAATGTATATGAAAATGCTGTCTGGCCGGGCACATCGGTATTTCCGGACTTCACAAAGCAAAGCGTCAGAAGCTGGTGGGGAGACAAGACAAAGATACTTCTTGAGCACGGTATCAGTGGCATATGGAATGATATGAATGAGCCTGCAAGCTTCAACGGACCACTGCCGGATGATGTGCAGTTTGAGTATGGAGCACATGAAAAGGTTCACAATATTTACGGACATTTTATGGCAAAAGCCACATATGAAGGACTTGCGAAAAATGATGGTGGAAAACGTCCGTTTGTACTTACCAGGGCTGCATATGCCGGTAGCCAGAAATACTGCGGTGGCTGGACCGGAGACAATCACAGCATCTGGGCGCATATAGCACTTTCACTCGAGCAGGTGTGCAATCTGTCAGTCAGCGGACTTGCCATGTGTGGCAGCGATATAGGCGGTTTCGGAAGTGATACTACACCGGAGCTTCTTGTCAGATTTTATGAGGCAGCAGTATTTGTGCCGTTTTTCAGAAATCATTCAGCGATGGGAACACGCAGACAGGAGCCTTGGCAGTTTGACGAGACTACGATAGATGCAGTCAGAAAGACAGTAAAGCTCAGATACAGATTTATACCATATATCTATGATCTGGCACATGAGTGTGAAAAGACAGGAGCACCTATCGTGCGCCCACTCGTATACGAATATCCTGCAGATAAGCATGTGAGAAATATTTCCGATGAATATATGCTCGGAAGCTTTGTACTGGTTGCACCTGTGATCGCACCGGGCAAGGAGGCAAGAGAGGTTTATCTGCCTGACGGCGACTGGTATGATTACTACACAGGCGAAAAATACAGTGGTGGCAGATATATTTTAGCAGATGCACCACTTGATAAAGTACCTGTATTCATAAAAGCAGGAGCCATTATCCCTGTTGCAGACGGAGAAATCCGCTCTACAGAGGACATTACAGAGGATAAGATCAGTATACTGACATATCCGGGCAAGGGCAGCTTCGTGCATTATCAGGATGACAATGAAACGTTCGCATACAGAGACGGTGCATATAATGCTGTTGAGTATACCCTGGATGGGGATGAGCTCGAGAAGAAGGTGTTGCATAAGGGATTGTAAAAATACATAACCTTAAATTTAAAATTCAATATCAACCTCAACAGGGCAGTGGTCTGAACCGAGCACATCGGTATGGATCGCTGCCTTTTGCAGTTTATCATTGATGCGCTTTGATGTGATAAAGTAGTCGATACGCCAGCCTGCGTTCTTCTCGCGTGCCTTAAAACGGTATGACCACCAGGAATATATACCCTCGGCATCCGGATAAAAATATCTGAAGGTATCGGTAAAACCGGAACCTAAAAGCTCCGTCATTTTAGCGCGTTCCTCATCTGAAAAACCTGCATTCTTGCGGTTGGTTTTTGGATTTTTCAAGTCAATCTCATTGTGTGCGACATTCAGATCACCGCACAGTACGACAGGCTTTTGGGCATCAAGAGCCTTAAGGTATTCACGGAAATCATCCTCCCACTGCATACGGTACGGCAGCCTTTTCAGCTCATTCTGTGAGTTTGGAGTATAGCAGGTTACGAGATAGAAATTGTCATATTCGAGTGTGATGACACGTCCTTCCTTATCATGCTCCTCAATGCCTATGCCGTAAGATACTGATAATGGCTCATTTTTTGCGAAAATGGCTGTGCCGGAATAGCCTTTTTTCTCGGCGTAATTCCAGTACTGGTGATAGCCCGGCAGGTCAAGGTCAATCTGTCCCGCCTGTAGCTTGGACTCCTGAATACAAAAGAAATCCGCATCTATACTGTTAAAAAAATCAAGGAAACCTTTCTGGACGCATGCGCGCAGTCCATTTACATTCCACGATATAAATTTCATGTCTTAGTCCTCCATATCACTGCAATCTCCTAATAAAATAACAAAATCGCATTTTCTTTTTGGCAATTTTACTACAAAATCGCATTTTTTAAAAGAGGTTTGCATCTGCAGATTGAACTTTTTCCATAAAATACGTATAGAGGAAGAAAATACGCAAGTAAATTTTTCTTACAGCACATCACTTCCATCAGGAATCTTTGAGATGATAGTTCTGTTAATCCTGATTAAGAATAATGTCGAAACAGTAAAGGATATCACCTCTGCTATAGGGAAAGCCCACCATACTGCGTGAAGTCCACCGAGCCTTGAAAGGATGTATGCTGCCGGAATTAAAACCACAAGCTGACGCATGATTGATACGATCATAGAAAAGACAGCCTTTCCCAAAGCCTGGAATACTGTGCCGACGATAATACAAAACCATGCGATGAGGAAATGCACTCCGATTATTCTGAGCGCCGGAACACCGATTTTGAGCATATCGTCAGAGGCGCTGAACATTCCAAGAAGCACCTTTGGTATGAACTCAAAGCAGGCAAAGCCAACGAAGAGCAGACAGAATGCGGTTATCAGGCTGACCTTTATTGTCTTAACCATACGCTTTCTGTTCTGTGCACCGTAGTTGAAGGCGATGATAGGTGTGATTCCGTTGTTCAGTCCGAATACAGGCATAAAGAAGAAGCTCTGCAGTTTGAAATAAACGCCGAAAACAGCAGCGGCAGTCGATGAAAAGCCGATAAGTATTCTGTTCATGGAATATGTCATTACTGAGCCTATAGACTGCATGATGATCGACGGAATACCAATAGCATAAATGGTTCCCATGATTTTGAAATCCGGGCTATAGCCTTTGAAGCTCAGCTTGATATCATGATTGAATTTGTGGTTGCAGACAAAAGCAACAACGGCGGCCACGCACTGTCCCACAACGGTTGCCACAGCAGCACCGGTAGCACCGAGCTTAGGGAAGCCAAGCAGTCCAAAGATCATGATAGGATCCAGAATGATATTTGTGATGGCACCGCAAAGCTGTGAGGTCATGCTGAAAATAGTTCTTCCTGTCGAGGTAAGCACCCTCTCAAAAAAGATTTCCGCAAAAATACCAAATGAAAAAATCATAACAGTACTCAGGTAGCTCACACCCATATCCATGATTTCGACATCAGCATTTCCAATCTGACTCATGTAAAAAGGCTTTACGATTGTAAGTCCGAGAATCAGAAATATTACGTAGCTGAATGCATATAGTACGGCACCGTTGATGCCGATTTTGTTGGCATCGTCGTATTTATGGGCACCGAGTGACTTTGACAGCAGCGCGTTTACACCTACACCTGTACCGGTTGCGACAGCGATGATGAGTGTCTGCAAAGGGAAGGCAAGTGAAACTGCCGTGAGTGCGTTTTCGGACAGCTTTGCAACGAAAATACTGTCCACGATGTTGTATAGAGCCTGTACGAGCATGGAAATCATCATAGGCAAAGACATGTTAAAGACAAGTCTGCCTATAGGCATGGTTCCCATCTTGTTCTCTGTTACAGGGGCTGAATTTGTTTCCTGACTCATAATTCCTCCTATTGTAAATGATTGTTAATTTAAAACTCCTACATTATATATGTACGAAGCTTTAGTTATTAAAATTAAAATCACCGGTAGATTAGCCGGTGTTAAAAATGTGCAACAAAGCGCCAATTACATATAATACCATGACTGCAGGATACTTTCAAGGTATTCATATAACTGTTAAATCATATCATAATAGTTAATGAAAAAATGCCTCAAAAAGTATAGCATTGCAGGGTATAAATTACAATAACCGCTTGACAAAATGACAGAGAGATATATAATTAGTTCAAAAATGAATAATTCAAAAATGTATAACAAAGCAGCAAAATAGGAAAAGGAAAGAAGGAATATCACATATGAAATTTAACTTTGAGTTTGCAGAGAAGATTTCGCGAACCTACAGCGATGAGTGCAGACCACTGTGTCATGAGCTAAAGCTTCCACAGACAGCCTTTGATATACTCATGTTTCTGGCGAACAATCCGGAATATAAGACGGCAAGGGATATAGTTGAAATAAGAAAAATCAAGGCAAATCTTGTGTCTGTAAATGTTGATAAGCTTGTGAATGAAGGCTATCTGGAGAGAAAACCTGTGGAAAATGATAGGAGGAAGACGGAGCTTGTCTGTACAAAAAAGGCCGGGACTGTCATTGAAAGAGGAAGGCGTATACAGCAGCAGTTTACAGCAGATCTGTTTGCAGGGATAGATGAGGAGCAGAAAAAGCAGCTGACGATTGTTATGGAACAGCTTGAGAATAATATGGATGAAATAATCAGGAGGAAATCACACAAATGAGCACATTAATAACTATAATAGTAACATTTTTTGCCGGTATGGGCGCAGGCCTTGGAACCGGCTTTGCGGGACTAAGCGCAGCAGCAGTAATAAGTCCTATGCTCATTACATTTTTGGGAATGGACCCTTATATGGCAGTGGGAATAGCCCTGTCGTCTGATGTACTTGCCAGCGCAGTGTCAGCCTATACATATGGAAAGAACAAGAACCTTGATGTAAAAAACGGGCTCATAATGATGGTCATGGTTTTATGCTTCACGGTTGTTGGAAGCTATGTATCAAGCCTTGTGCCGTCAGCAACAATGGGCAGCTTTTCGGTATTTATGACATTTTTACTCGGAATCAAGTTTATAGTCCGTCCTGTCATGACAACAAAGGAGGCCATGCAGGGAGTTTCAGCTAAAAAGAGAGCTATCCAGTCAATCATCTGCGGTGTGCTTATCGGATTTATCTGTGGCTTCATAGGTGCGGGAGGCGGTATGATGATGCTCCTCATCCTCACATCAGTGCTTGGCTATGAGCTTAAGACTGCAGTCGGAACGAGCGTATTTATCATGGCATTTACAGCCTTTACAGGAGCTGCCTCGCACTTTGCCATCGGTGGAAAACCGGACTGGTTTGTGCTGATTTTATGTATTGCATTTACACTCCTTTGGGCGAGAATTGCAGCGGTCTTTGCAAACAAGGCATCCGCAAAAACCTTAAACCGTGCCACAGGTATTGTGCTTGTAATACTTGGCATCGTGGTATTTGCATTTTCACTTCTGAGCTGATTTATCCTTTCGGTAATTATAAAATATTTATTAAAAAAATATAAACGCGCAGCTCAAAACTTTATCACTTTAGTTATGGCTTATCAAGTGGGAAAATAAATAATTAGTGGAACATCTCTACAATAAATACCGCCACACAGGAAGCCACGGCCACGGTTGTAAGCCCCTTGCCCTTTAATGCAAATATCACTGCCACGATAAGTCCTGCTGCTGCACCAACCCACCAGTTAGTAGCATAAAACACTGCCGGAATAGTCATGGCGGTTAAAACTGCATACGGAATATAGTATAGAAAAGATCGCACGAAGCTGTTGTTGATCTTTTCTTTTATTGCGATAAAAGGAATAACGCGGATCAGATATGTGGAGCCCGCGAGTATGAGTAAATATATAAAAAATACACTGTTTTTCATTATGTAAAATCTCCTTATATGCTTATTATCAAATATTTAATAAATCATTCCTTATCAGTATCATCTGCAACCGGAAACAGCAGCGAACCGATAACTGCAGCCACAATGGCTACAACAGTGATGGTGATACCGCTTGAAATCCTTGACAAAAACGGTACGTAGTAAAACATGCAGCTAAGCACGAGTGCAAGCAGCACAACAAACACGACTGCACGCGATTTCTTCATCTCAGGAACCACGATAGCCACGAACATGCCATAAATAGCAAGACTCAGCGCACTCATAAGCCTATCCGGCAGAATGCTTCCCAGTATAGCACCTATCAGCGTACCGACAGCCCAGCCGATGTATGGAAGAGTTGACAGCCCTGCAAAGAAGCTTCTGCTCACAGAATCCTCCTGGCTTGCCACGGCAAAAATCTCATCAGTCATCATAAAGCCGAGTATCCATCTTGAAATTCCGCTAAATCTGGAATCAGCCTTCTGACCAACCGAAATCGACATAAAGGAATATCTTATATTAATAGTAATCTGCGAAATAAGCATCTGGAAATACTGTCCCGGATGCATCATAATTCCGATGCCTGCAAACTGTCCGGCAGATGTGACAGTGGTCATCGAAATGAGCACAGCCTGCCACCAGGATAGTCCATATGACACCGCCATAATTCCAAAAGTAAATGAAACTGACAGATATCCCAGCGCAATCGGGATTCCTGCTGTCAGTCCTCGTTTATAGTTTTCCATTCTAAATTCTCCTTAGCATAATACAACAACATGTTATTCTAGCACAAATTTTATGAAAATGCACTTTCAAATTGTTTTTGGAAACTACACCTGACTTTAAAATTATGATAAAATAATATAATTAGAGGAAAAAGGTGTTATCGATGCATGCAATTCGATGTATACCTTACTGAACCACATATAAACAAAAATAGAGGAATGGTAAAATGAAGGTTGTAGTAGCAATTGATTCATTTAAAGGAAGCATGACAAGCATGCAGGCCGGGATGGCCTGTAAAGAAGGCATATTGGCGGCAATACCGAAAGCAGATGTGGTGGTCAGACCACTTGCAGATGGTGGAGAGGGAACTGTAACCGCTTTGGTAGAGGGCATGAATGGCACATATGAACATGTTGATGTAACAGGACCGATGGGACAAAAGGTGCACGCAACATATGGAGTACTTGAGGATGATACGGCTGTTATGGAAATGGCAGAAGCGTCGGGAATCACACTTGTTGAAGGTAAACCTGATCCATGGAAAGCGACCTCATTGGGTGTGGGAGAGATGATATTGGATGCCGTGCACAAGGGATGTCGGAATTTCATAATCGGAATAGGCGGAAGCGCAACCACTGAGGGAGGCATAGGAATGCTGTCGGCGCTCGGCTATGAGTTTTATGATGAGGATGACAATATTCTTCCACCGGTATTTGGCTCGCTTGCAAGGGTAAAAAAGATAAAGGCTGATAAGGTTCCTTCAGAATTGAAGCAGTGTCATTTCAAAATAGCATGTGATGTTACTAATCCACTGTGCACAGAGCAGGGCTGTGTATACATTTTTGGAAAGCAAAAGGGCGTACAGGAGCATGAAAAGGCACAGATGGATAAAATGATGAGACAGTATGCAGACTGTGTTGAGGAGTATGCGGGAAAAAGCTTCAGCGAGACACCGGGAGCAGGCGCTGCGGGAGGTCTTGGCTTTGCGTTTCTTTTTGGACTTGAGAACGTGGAGCTTAAATCCGGCATAGATATAGTGCTAAACGCAATACAGCTTGACAAGGAACTGAAAAATGCTGATATCGTAGTGACCGGAGAGGGCAGGCTTGATGGACAGAGCGCCATGGGAAAGGTGCCTGTAGGAGTGGCAAAAGCAGGCAAAAAAAACGGCTGTAAAGTAATCGCACTAGCAGGGAGTGTAACTGACGATGCAGTGGCATGTAATAAAGAAGGCATAGATGCGTTTTTCCCTATTATAAGAGGGGCAACAACGCTTAATGAGGCTATGGATATCAAAAATGCTCAAAAAAATATGAAAAACACTGCAGAACAAGTTTTCAGGCTTATTGACATCAGCTCGCTTATGGAATAATATATGTTAGTAAAATTATGCGTGGTGCAGGGGCCGGATGAGATATAAACGCCCCGTATATCATAGAATATTTAAATAAAAAAGGAGAAAAGCAATGGCTAAGGAGAAAAAATTAGTAGAGGCCATCACTTCCATGGAGGAAGATTTCACACAATGGTATACAGACGTTGTGAAGAAAGCAGAGTTGATGGATTATTCATCTGTAAAGGGATGTATGATCTTTAAGCCCAATGGTTATGCCATCTGGGAGAATATACAGAAAAATCTCGATGCAATGTTTAAAGAGACAGGTGTAGAGAATGTATACATGCCAATGTTCATTCCGGAGAGCCTGCTTCAGAAGGAAAAGGATCACGTAGAGGGCTTTGCACCTGAGGTCGCATGGGTCACACAGGGCGGACTTGAGACACTTCAGGAGAGACTTGCAGTAAGACCTACATCAGAGACACTTTTCTGCGAGCTTTTCAGCAAAACAGTACAGTCACACAGAGACCTTCCAAAGGTATATAACCAGTGGTGCTCAGTAGTGCGCTGGGAGAAGACAACACGTCCATTCCTCCGTTCATCAGAGTTCTTATGGCAGGAGGGACATACTGTTCATGCAACAGCCGAGGAGGCAGAGGCACGTACAGTACAGATGTTAAACATCTATGCGGATTTCTGTGAGAAATACCTTGCAATCCCTATGGTAAAGGGAAGAAAGACAGACAAGGAGAAGTTCGCCGGAGCAGAGGCTACATATACAATAGAGGCTCTCATGCATGACGGAAAAGCACTCCAGTCAGGAACCTCACACAACTTTGGTGACGGCTTCCCTAAGGCCTTCGGCATCCAGTACACAGACAAGGACAATAAATTACAGTACTGTCATGAGACATCATGGGGCGTTTCAACACGTCTTATCGGGGCTATCATCATGGTTCACGGAGATGACTCAGGACTCGTGCTTCCACCAAAGATTGCACCAACACAGGTTATGGTCATTCCAATCCAGCAGCAGAAGGACGGCGTCCTTGACAAGGCATACGACCTCAAGGACAAGCTCTCAAAGGATTTCCGCGTGAAAATCGATGCAACCGACAAGACACCTGGCTGGAAGTTTGCAGCACAGGAGGTTCAGGGAATCTCAACACGTATCGAGATTGGACCAAAGGATATCGAGAAAAACCAGTGCGTTATCGTCCGCCGAGACACAAGAGAGAAAATCGTTGTCTCACTCGATGAGGTAAATGAGAAGCTCGCAGAGGTACTTGAGACAATGCAGAATGACATGCTCGAGAAGGCAAAGGCATTCCTTGCAAGACATATAAACGATGCACATGATTACAATGAGTTCAAGGCAATCGCAGAGACAAAGCCGGGCTTTATCCGTGCTATGTGGTGTGGAGACGAGGCCTGTGAGAACAAAATCAAAGAGGACACAACAGTTACAAGCCGTTGTATGCCATTTGGTGACCAGGAGCAGATTTCCGACGTATGCGTATGCTGTGGAAAGCCGGCGCACAAACTTGTATACTGGGGTAAGGCATATTAAATTCGCGCCTAAATTCCCGTATACGAATGTTACAAGCCTCGGCGTAGTACCGCTACGCCTGCGTTTGTAATCATCCGTCTACGAAAATTTATTTCGCGAATTAATCATTACTTTTGTATATTATTATGATAAACAGCTCGCCGGAGGGGCGCATTGACGCAGCATACGGCTGTGGCAATGTGCCCCTTTGGCGAGCGTCATTTAGAATAAAAAAGGAGAATCCAACGATGCGCATAGATTTACCGCAGAATGTCAACTTCATAATAGACACGCTCTACGAGCATGGCTTTGAGGCATATGCGGTAGGTGGATGCGTGCGTGACAGTCTCCTTGGCAGGACACCGCAGGACTGGGATATCACCACATCTGCAAAGCCTGCGCAGGTCAAAGCGATATTTGACTATACGATAGACACAGGTATCCAGCATGGCACAGTCACGGTCATGCTGGAGCATGTGGGCTATGAGGTCACCACCTACAGGATAGACGGAGAGTACGAGGATGCACGCCATCCAAAGGAGGTCACATTTACCTCCAATCTGAAGCTTGACTTAGAGAGGCGCGACTTCACAATCAATGCTATGGCGTATAATCATAGGATGGGGCTTGTCGATGAATTTGACGGCATAGGAGATTTAAAAGCACATGTGATCAGATGTGTGGGCTGTGCGCACGACAGGTTCAGTGAGGATGCACTCAGGATGTTTCGTGCGGTGCGATTTGCAGCCCAGCTTGGCTTTGATATAGAGGCACAGACTAAAGCAGCCATAAAAGAGCTTGCCCCTGCCTTGTCAAAGGTCAGCGCAGAGAGAATCCAGGTGGAGCTTGTGAAGCTTCTGACATCAGACCATCCGCAGATGATGAGAGATTTGTATGAGCTTGGACTCACAGCGGTATTCATGCCGGAGTTTGATGTGATGATGCAGACACCTCAGCACAATAAGCACCATATGTACAGTGTCGGCGAGCATACGCTTCATACCTTGGAGCATGTGCGAGCGGACAAAATCCTAAGGCTTACCATGCTGCTTCATGATGTGGCAAAGCCTGTGTGCATTACGACAGACGAGGAAGGCCAGAATCATTTCAAGAAGCATCCGGTTGTGGGAGCTGATATGACAAGAAAGATACTCAGGCGCCTTAAGTTTGATAACAGGACTACAGACTGTTGTTTTAAGCTCGTAAAAGAGCATGATGACCGTCCGGCCATCACGGAGCGCAATGTAAGGCGTGCCATGAGCCGCATAGGAACAGAGCTTTTTCCGCTGTTATTTGAGGTGAAAAGAGCCGATACACTCGGACAGAGCATGTATAGGCGCGCAGAAAAGCTTGAATACATCGCAGAATATGAGCGCGTATACAGGAAAATCCTCGCAGACCACCAGTGTGTATCCAAAAAGGAAATGAAGATAAATGGCAGCGACCTGATTAAAATGGGAGTAGAGCCGGGACCGAAGCTTGGCGATATCCTGGACAGGCTTTATGAGCAGGTGCTTGATGACCCATCGCTCAATGAAGCACAAAAACTTAAAGAGCTTGCGAATAAAATAATAACCTCTCTCATATGATTAAAAAGCATCTGAATAGTTATGATGCATTAATCATATGAGGGGGGATTTTTTTGTATAATCAGCCGGAAGTGGCTTTGGAAAAATATGAGCTTACAGTAAGCAGGATAATAAAGGGCAGAGGAGCATATATATGTGATACAGGCATCGGGCAGAAGCTGCTCGTGCCGTACAGAGGGCATGAGCAAAGGGCATGTACCCTGCGGGATACGTTGGCATTTATCCAGAGAAACGGTATGGATGTGGAGCAGATATCACAGACAAAGGAGCAGTGTATCATATCGCGAGATAACTGTGAGGACGCATACATATTGAAGGATTACAGAGCAGGCAGAGAGTGCAGCACGGACAGCATAGATGATATGCGTGGCGGCAGCAGGGCATTAGCGCAGCTGCACAATATATTGGAAAAGTATCCTCTGCCTTCGGATATTGAGATAGAAAGCCTGCATGAAAAAGTTCAGCGAAAATGTGCGCAGATAGTAAAGCTTAAAAACTACATACTGCGTCGCAGCAAGACAAATGCTTTTGAGCATCTGTTTTATGAATGCTATGAGAGATTCTTAGAGCAGGGAAAGAAATCGGCGGAAATATTGTGTGAGCTGGAAAATAGTAAAACGTTGGTTCCGACATATTGTCACGGAGCCTTCAACCAGCACAATGTCGTGTATACACAGTCCGGAAGATGGCTCCCTGTCAATTTCGAGACCATGCATCCGGGATATCCGGAAACTGATCTTGCGGAGTACATGCGCAAGATGCTCGAAAAAAATCACTGGGATACAGCGGTTGCAGATGCAATTCTTGACAGCTATTGCAGCGTAAGAAGTCTTGATGATACATCAATGAGACTGCTTCAAGCACTGCTTTTGTTTCCTGAAAAATTTTGTAAGCTCTGCAATCACTATAGCAACTCGCGCAAGTCATGGGTATGCGACCGTGATGTGGATAAGCTTGCACAGCTCATACAGCTAAGCGGGGAGCGCGAGGAGTATCTGCATGCCATAGTGTAAACAGTAATGCATATATATATAGTGAATTTAATTGAAAAGTAAATGACTATACGATATATTATTATTGTGGAAAGTCTGTTAAGAAAAGTTCAGACATACATCACTGAAACCGACAGTAAATCATCTGACAGCTCGGGGAATAGTCTGACAAATAAAGATATATCAGATTATCTTTCAACATTAACCTCTTTATTAAGTTCAAAGTAAGGTTTTAAGAATGGTAAAAGTACATAAAAGCCTAGGAAATAGCGCATTTTCCTTGACAAACCCCATAAAAACAAGTATATATATTCTTGTAGGTAATTTGGGAATATAGCTCGAATTATATAAATTATGAAAATCCAGAGGAGGAATTTTATCATGAACAAAGCAGATTTAGTTGCAGCTATGGCAGAGAAGGCCGGAGTATCAAAGAAGGACGCAGAGGCATCTTTAAAGGCATTCACAGATGTTGTTGCTGAGGAGTTAAAGAAAGGTGAGAAGATCCAGTTAGTTGGATTCGGTACTTTCGAGGTATCTGAGAGAGCAGCAAGAACAGGAAGAAATCCACAGACTGGCGCTGAGATGACAATTGCAGCATCTAAGGCTCCTAAGTTCAAGGCTGGAAAGGCTTTAAAAGATTCTCTTAACTAATAAGTCAGACTATCCGTAGTAGAAGAATGGGTGAAGCCTTTAAGGCTCCGCCCATTTTTGGCTATATCCACTGAAATCAGGGTAATAGTTATGAATTGATTTATTATTACAAGACACAGAGGTAACAATGAGATTAGACAAATTTTTGAAGGTATCACGTCTCATAAAGAGACGTACAGTGGCAAATGAGGCATGTGACGCAGGCCGTGTCACAGTAAACGGCAGACCGGCAAAGGCATCTGTAAATGTCAAGGTCGGAGACATAATAGAGATAGCATTTGGACAAAAGACAGTCAAGGTTAAGGTGTTAAATCTCCTTGACACAACAAAGAAGGAAGAAGCAAAAGATCTTTTTGAGTATATATAGGTTATATTTTCATGAATCCCGGCATATATTTACATATGTGATTCCACAGATGGCAGCCATATGTGAGGCTGTTTTTGGGACATATAAAAAATATGTGAGGGACAGGAAATGGAAGAAATATCAGGCACAAAGAGTCATAAGCTTATCTTGAATAATCGCAGAACAGGCAGCTTTACAGGCATTTTGGATGTGCTCTCCTTTGATGTGGGAGAGATACTTTTGGAGACGGAGCTAGGCATGCTTGACCTAAAGGGCAAGGATCTTCACGTAAACAGGCTAAACCTTGAGAAGGGAGAAGCCGATATAGAAGGTGAGATAGACATGATTACGTATTCGAAGGTACCGGAGGTGACCGGAAAAAAAGATAAAATGTTTGGCAGGATATTCAGATAAGCACCTAAGGAGGAATAATGAGTAAACGTCGTGCAAAGAGAAGGGGCGGAACTTTAAGTGTTTCTATCATAGTTATAGCATTTCTTGTGGTTATGGTAGTCCAGGTTGTGCAGCTAAAGCAGAAGGAATCTACATATGCCGCACAAAAAGCGGAGCTTGAAAAGCAGTACACTAAAGAATCGGAGCGTGCTGATGAGATAGAAAGCATGCAGCAGTATATGCAGAGTGACCAGTACATAGAGGATATAGCAAAGAGCAAGCTGGGGCTTGCGTATGACAATGAAATAATCTTCAAGGAAAAGGACAAATAATTTTTGAAGATATAGTTGCGCTTTTTCGTCAAAACCTTCATTTTTGACCACATATAATCGTTGAAAAAAGATGGAGGCAAAAAGATGAGGAGTGCAAATTTAAAAAAGGCCGTGTGGGGGCTTATGGCATTTGCATCCACACTGGTGTGTGTGATGGATTGTTATCCGCTGATACCTGCAGTGTATGGAGTTTATTGTCTGAGCAGTGGGCATACGATTATTTTTTACATAGGATTAATTATTGGAATGGGATACTTTATATCGATACCGTCGATATGTAAGTATCTCTTTATTATTGCGGTGATTTACTTTGGGGAAAGGCTATTTGTGAGAAAAAGCAGTAAAAACGGATGTCTGACAACAGCCGTTGTAGCAGCTTGTGCCACGGCGGTGATGAATCTGTCGGTAACATTTCTGGGAAGGCCGGATACGGATGAGATAGTGTTGTCGGTAGCAGAGAGCCTTGTTGTGTTTTCGATGGCCTTTGTGCTTTGCAGAGCATGCGAATATTTAAGGGCTCTTGAGCACAATGAAAACCCGGTCATAGCAGGACTTCTGCCCGACAGGGAGGAGGCATTTGCCACAGCAGTTTCTGGACTTTCAGGCATTATTTCGACTGCAAATGTCATGGCTGTAAAATGTACGGCAGATAAAATCCCTGATGAGAGTGAGAAAATACAGCTTGAGGTGACAGGGAGGCTTTGTGCATGCTGTGAGGGCTGCAGTGTGTGCTGGACAAGCGGGACTTCGATTTCTGACAGTATAAAAATGCTTGCTGATGCAGTGCGCAAACGTATGAAAACAGAGGAAATCGTGCAAAACAGATATGTGGATGGCTGCCCGCACTATACGCGCATGGTGGAAGCCGCCACAGAGGCATTTGCCCGTATTGAGCTAAATGAAGCCTGGTACAGGCGTCTCACGGAAAACAGACGCGTCATAGCCGCACAGCTTGACGCTATGGCAGAGCTCATGGAGAGCTGGTGCAGGGCTGAAAAATGTATTGATAAAAAAAGAAGGCTGCGCCTTTCAAGAGTTTATGTATATACAAAAGAGGCTGGTATACAGGTGGAAAATGCCCATATTTATGAGAACGCAAGGCAGCAGGTATGTATAAAGGCAGATGTCTGCACCAAGATAGATGGTGGGATTGAAATTTCAAAATATGTGCAGGCGGTTTCACGCGCCATGGGAGTGAAGCTCAGGCAGGCACATGGGACAGTTTCAATAATATCCGATGAGAGGACATCTATTGTGCTTTACGAGGAGAATCAGTTCTATGCACTTTCGGGGGTGGCGACCAAAAAGAAGACCGGCTCTCAGGCAAATGGCGACAGCTGCAGCATGTTTCAGCTGGATGATGGCATGTATCATGTATGTGTATCCGATGGCATGGGCTCGGGCAAGCAGGCGCAGGCCGAGAGCACACTGGTGGTGGATTTGCTTGAAAAGCTTTTGGAGGCCGGCTTTAGCAGGGAAAGTGCCCTAAAGCTGATGAACTCTGCCATGGTCATATCGGCGGGCGAGGAGTCCTATTCCACGGTTGATTTTGCCACAATAGACATGTACACAGGTGAGCTTGAGCTGACAAAAACAGGCGCTGCACCGTCATTTATCAAATCAGGGAAACAAGTAAGTGTTATAGAAATTGAATCACTCCCGGCGGGGGTCGATGTCTGGCAGGAGAGCAAACATTCAAAAAATACACTTCAAAGTGGCGATTTTCTTGTCATGGTGACGGATGGTGTGCTAGAATATCTGCATGTAAAGGATAGACAGGGGAAGCTTATGGATATCATCGCAGGCGTCAAAAGTGACAATGCAGGCGTGATGGCGCAGGAAATTCTGGACAGGGTGCTGCTTGACACAGGCGGATATGCCATGGATGATATGACTGTAGTTGCAATAGGAATCTGGGAAAAATAATGATTAGACGGACGAAAGATTATATTCTGGAAAACAAGATGATAAACAATCACAGCACGGTGCTTGTTGCGCTGTCGGGCGGTGCGGATTCGGTCTGCCTTCTGCTGCTTTTAAATGAGATAAAAAGACAGTGCGCAGATGAGCTTGATTTTGCGTTGGAGGCAGTGCATGTGGAGCATGGTATCAGAGGAGCCGAGAGCAGGGAGGATGCGAGGTTTGCGTCAGATCTCTGCGAGAGGCTTAACATACCGTGCCATGTGCATTCCGTGGATGTACCGCAATATGCAAAAAGTCATGTACTCGGACTGGAGGAGGCCGCCAGGATATTGCGCTATGAAGCGTTTGAAGAGGAGGCAGGCAGATATCCCTGTGAACCGGCCAATGCATCAGACACAAATCAGGATAACAGGAGGCAGGTAGTCGTTGCAGTTGCGCACCATATGGAGGATAACGCAGAGACAGTTCTTTTTCAGATGCTTCGCGGAAGCGGAGCAAAGGGTCTATCCGGCATGCATCCGGTTTCTGTGAAGAATGGTGTCACCTATATCAGGCCGCTTTTATCAGCGACACGCGCACAGATAGAGGAATATCTAAAGGAAAACGGACAGGCTTTTGTCACCGATGCCACAAACACTGACACAGCCTACTCCAGAAATAAGCTGCGCCATGATGTGTTTCCACTGCTTTTGCAGATTAATGACAGGGCGATTGAGCATATCAATGAGAGCGCAGGACAGCTTGCGGTGATGAATGATTTTTACGAGCAGCAGCTAAAAGCGGCGTGTGACAGCATGATTTCAAAAAAAGAAGGCAGGGTGATACTTGAAATCAGCCGTTTTGAGAGTCTGCATCCGGCATTAAAAAGCGGAGTGGCGCGCGAGTGCATACATCTGGCGTCAGGGCGGCTCAAGGACATCACGAGCACACATATCGGTGCACTTGTGAAGCTTGCAGGGCAGCAGTCGGGCAGAAAAATCAATCTGCCATATGGAATTATTGCGGAAAAATCATTTGGCGAGGTGATACTCTGCGCCGGAAGGTGTGACGATGAAAAAGCAGAAATTCAAATTACGCAAAAAGAGCTTGAGGCACTGAGTGCCACGGGAGAGCAAAAAAACATAAAGCTTTCGGCAGATGGCTCGTATGTCACACTTTGTATACAAGATTTTAATGGTAAAATGGACGAAATTCCCAAAAAACCATATACGAAATGGTTTGATTATGATAAGATGAAGAAAGGCTTTGAAATAAGAACAAGAAAAGCCGGTGACTATATAATTGTGGATGACGAGGGCCATCATAAGAAGCTGAAGCAGGTATTTACAGGTGATAAAATTCCGGCACAGCAGAGAGCGGGGCTGTGGCTCATAGCCCATGAATCACTGGTGCATGCCATTATCGGATACAGATCCGGCTGTGGCGCACTTGTCACACCACAGACAGGAAAAGTACTTAAGATCACATTTTACGGAGGAAAACAAAATGGATTTTTCAAAAAAATATGATATTTCGGTTTATCTGACAGAGGAGCAGCTCAATAAGCGTATTGCAGAGATTGGAGCGCAGATCACAGAAAAATACAGGGGACAGTCAGTATATCTCATTTGCATACTCAAGGGCTCAATATTCTTTACCACTGAGCTTGCAAAGAGAATTGATTTGCCTATGACTATGGATTTCATGTCGGTATCCAGCTATGGCTCAGGCACAGAGTCATCAGGCGATGTCAAGATTAAAAAGGACCTTGAGCATTCTATCGAGGGAGAGAATGTCATCATCATAGAAGACATCATTGATTCGGGAAATACTCTTAGCAGGCTTTCAAAGCTCCTTGCCAAAAGGAACCCGAAGAGTCTTACAATCTGTACACTTTTGGACAAGCCTGAGCGCCGTGTGGTTGATGATGTAAATGTAGACTACGTGGGCTTTGTGATTCCTGATAAGTTTGTTGTAGGCTATGGCCTTGACTATGATCAGAGGTTCAGAAATCTGCCTTACATCGGCTTCGTCGAGGGCGAAATAAAATAAAAAGGAGAAGTAAATTGAATAAACAAAAAAGCGGTATGCGCGGAATAGGCGTATACATTATCATTGTATTTGCAGTAATCTGCATCTGGTACTGGCTGAGTGCCGGGGCTACATCCAACTCTTACACACAGAGTCAGTTTGAGAAGGATCTTGACAAGAATCAGGTGAAGAGCGTAAAGGTAGTGCAAAACAGGGAGATACCGACAGGAAGTCTGGAGGTGAAGTTCAAGGATGGCACATCAAAGGTACTTTATGTATCAGATGTAAACAATATCGAAAAGACCATGACAAAAGCAGGGTATACCGACTATACAGTTGCGGATGTTCCGGCCGAGAGCTGGATTATGACACTGCTTCCGTATGTTTTGGTATTCGGAGCCATGTTCATATTCTTTGCAGTGATGAACAACAACGCAGCAGCACAGGGCGGCGGTGGCAAGATGATGAACTTCGGCAAGAACCGTGCGAAGCTCACCACACAGGAGGAGAACCATATCAAGTTTTCCGACGTAGCAGGCTTAAAGGAGGAAAAGGAGGAGATTGCAGAGATAGTTGATTTCCTTCGTGATCCGGGAAAATACACCAGACTTGGAGCAAGAATCCCAAAGGGTGTCCTTCTTGTAGGACCTCCGGGAACAGGTAAGACTCTCCTTGCCAAGGCAGTAGCCGGGGAGGCAGGGGTACCGTTTTTCACCATTTCAGGATCTGATTTCGTGGAGATGTTCGTCGGAGTCGGAGCCTCACGAGTGAGAGATTTGTTTGAGGATGCCAAGAAAAATGCGCCTTGTATCGTATTTATCGATGAGATTGATGCAGTAGCCAGACGCCGTGGCACAGGAATGGGTGGCGGACACGACGAGCGTGAGCAGACATTGAACCAGATGCTTGTCGAGATGGATGGTTTTGGTGTCAATGAGGGCATTATCGTCATGGCAGCCACAAACCGTGTGGATATACTTGACCCTGCTATCATGCGTCCGGGACGTTTCGACAGAAAGGTTGTAGTAGGTAGACCGGATGTGGGCGGCAGAGAAGAAATTTTAGGTGTCCATGCCAAGAAAAAACCTCTTGCAGAGGATGTAGATTTAAAGCAGATTGCACAGACTACAGCAGGCTTCACAGGTGCAGACCTTGAGAATCTGATGAATGAGGCAGCAATCCGTGCAGCGGGCGAAAACAGAGAATATATCACACAGGATGATATCAGAAAATCCTTCGTCAAGGTTGGTATCGGAGCTGAGAAGAAGAGCCGTATCATCTCTGACAAGGAAAAGCGCATCACAGCCTACCACGAGGCAGGACATGCAATCCTTTTCCATCTGCTTCCGGATGTGGGACCTGTATACACAGTTTCAATCATCCCTACAGGAGCAGGCGCAGCAGGCTACACCATGCCTCTGCCTGAGAAGGATGAGATGTTCAACACAAAGGGACGTATGCTTCAGGAAATCGTAGTAGACTTAGGCGGTCGTGTCGCAGAGGAACTTGTGTTTGACGATATCACTACAGGTGCATCACAGGACATCAAGCAGGCTACAAAGCTTGCGCGCGAGATGGTTACCAAATACGGTATGTCAGACAATATCGGCCTTATCTGCTATGCCGATGATGAGGAGGAGGTCTTCATCGGACGAGACCTCGCCCATGCAAAGAACTACAGCGAGGGCATAGCATCGGCAATCGATGTCGAGGTAAAGCGCATCATCGATGAGTCGTACGACAAGGCAAAGAGCATGATAGCAGAGTACCGCGATGTGCTTGACAGATGTGCAGCACTTCTTCTTGAGAAAGAGAAAATCACAAGAGATGAGTTTGAAGCACTGTTTGATGAGGACAGCAAAACAGCAGTTGGACATAATATTTAAATAATAGCTGTGATTTTGTACACAATCACTATATGAAAATATTAAAATGCGACTAAAGTACTATACAAACTGCATAAAAACAAACCATGTTTTTTATGCAATTTGTGAACACTTGTCGTCGCAATCATGATACTATAATAACCGTAAAAACCCCCCAATACATTATATAGTTTTTGCTATACCCCATAGTAAAAATACCTTCTCCTAAAAGGCAGCCGATCGTAGGCTGTCTTTTTTAATTTAAAAAAATAGTAACTATTCAGAACAATTGAGAACAAGAAAAGCTGATGCGTCATGCTTGCATGTAAGCAGCAGGTTTTCTTGTTCTCAAGGGGGCTCGAATAGAGCCACCCCCCCACACATATGAGCAAAATTAGCTGCGTAGCGGCGGTAAAGCACGAGTATCGTGCGGTTTTGCGAATGCGCGTGGGGGTTCTGAATAGTTAAAAAATATGCTTGCATAATCACATATGTTGTGATAAAATATGCAAGTATCGTAATTGAATACATGGGCAGATTCCCGAGTGGCCAAAGGGGACAGACTGTAAATCTGCTGCAACTTGCTTCGATGGTTCGAATCCATCTCTGCCCATTAAAAAACCTCAAGTCGTATGACTTGAGGTTTTTGTGTTATTCTGAAATTATCATTTAATCGGCCTGCGCCCCGGTGGCGGTAAGTACAGACTCCCATGCCATCGTATCAGGCCAGTCCTTTGTATCAAAGCCATCACGGATACATCTGCTGTAGTAGTCCAGCTTGTTTCGTATCGGCGAATCATCTGTGAATCTTGCATCATCATAAATGCCGTTAATATAATCGTCTATCGCGGTTCCGAATATTTCAGAGCGGTCCTCTGTTGCAAAGGTCATGCCGTATGAATCAATGAAATACCCGGATATGTGGCTCGATGGATCATCCGGATTGTAGTTTGCGTAGCTATCATCATAAGAGAAGCTGTCAGGGTTAAAGCTGTTCCATTTCCCCTCAGAAAACTCGCTCTTGCCATCGTAGGTGTGTATGAATGTAAGCCTCTGGTCAATCAGATGGGAAATCTCATGGCCTACAGTGTAGCTGAAATCCCAGCTGTAGTTGCAGTTTAGAACCATCACATTGTGGTTGTTTATTATATTTACGAATCCGCTTGGCTCATTTATCATATCTGAGTGGCCTGATGAAATATCACCGCACAGATAGATTCGCATGCCTCTTATATCGCCATAACACAGCTGTGTGAAAAAGTCATCAGGAAAACAGCCAAGTATTTCCTCAAGCGCATCAAGAGAGACTGACAGCTTATCCTTGTTCTTGAATTGATGGATATCGTAGTAATCAATTCTCTTTGGTACCTCAGGCCCGAAATATATGGAAAAGCCGTATTTCTGTTCAAGCGCTGTGATACGTGCATTTATGTCGGATAAATCACCCCAGTCATATGAAGCGGTGTCGGGAATCAGAGTGACCTCATCGCCGTATGTATTGTAGTCGGAATCCTTCCCGGCCTCCTCCATAGCCTCTTGATTTTCATCGGTACTGTCAGCGGGGTCTATGGCAGAATATGGGGATACATATGAGCCGTCATCGCGCAAGGCCTGTAGCAGTGTATCACAGTCATTGTATGACGTGATTTCGGCTTTGCTGTCATTCTTGCCCTTGTCGAGTGACCAGATGAGAATTTCCGGGTTGCACTGCGCTGTGTACAAAAGCATCATCACACAGTTTGCATCAGGCAGATATACCGAGTTGGCAGAACAGTAGGTCTTGGTATCGGCTGCCGCAGAGTCTGATGAGCTGTCGGACATTTTGCCTGTGCTTCGTGTTGTCGGGGTGTATGAAAAGGATGAACTGACACCGGTGGCGGGTGAATATTTATAGTAACTGATGATGTTGTCCGAGGATAAATCCTGGCATCGTATGAGCATGTCACCATCCTCTGCCAGAGTCACATCCACCACATCCGGCAGTGAAAAAAAGCTGTTTTCTCCATCGGATGAATGATAGTTCCAAATATTGTTGGCCGTATCTGCCTCGATTACAAAGCCCTTTGAGTCGACACACGACATGGAAAAACTTTGTCCTTCGTAGGTTGAAAGCACTGTGTTATCGTCAATCCTTATATCAGAGACTGCATATTTGTAGGTATCGGGTGTGACACCTGACACGAGAGCGTATTTTCCGTCAGCGGAGGTGGCAATCTGTGAGACATCATAATAATTGCCGGGATTCGGCACATCGCCATCATCAGAATCTGATGTATCACAATTGCCATCATAGTCCTCAGGATTATATTTGCAGGTTTTTATCTCCTTTAAATCCTTATCATAGATTGTTGCCCTGCCGGCATCGGAATTGATGAGCCAGAGTCGGTCACCTTTTATCATGTAGTCATCACAGTTGGTTTTGTCGTGAGTGAGACTTGCCGTGATTTCATTGGACCAGGGATTATATACATCAAATGAATACTGAACAGATTGATCATCGGTCTCTAGGATGGAATTATTGTAGCTGCCCTGTCCTACCATAAGGATGTTATCACCAAACTGTCTTGTATCATTGTACGGCCGCCCCTCAAAGGCGACATTGTGCAGGATAGACAGGTTGCTGCTTCCTTTAACACTTGTGGTATCCTCCCAAAACGCAGGTGATTTGTGCAGAATAGCCTGCTTTTGTGCGGGACTCTTAAATAGATAAGAGACATCCGAAAAAGAACAGGCTGTCATGGAGATTGCACTGAAAAATACCAGCGAATATGTAATTAAAGTAGTTACATGTTTGCGTTTGAACAATTTTGCCTCCTTTGGAAGGTGGTGTATATGCAGGCTATTCCTCAGCAGCATGTGCGGTGGAAACTCGTGCAGTAGATTCTCTTTCAATCAGCCTCGGACGTAGCTGTGTGCGGCTGATTGGAATATGGTGAATGAGCGAATTCAATATAATATATGCACAGCGGCCCAGATCATTACACTCCTGTCTGACAGTGGTAAGAGGAGGGGTAAGGGCTGCGGCAAACTTGACATCGTCAAAGCCGACCACACTTATATCATTTGGCACATTGAAGCCGTGCAGCTGGCACTCGGAGATAACACCCTTTGCTATAGCGTCGCTTCCGCAGAGGATAGCGGTGGCACCTGCTGCAATAAAATTTGAAACGTAATATTGTGCGGTTTCAGGAATATAGTAGCCGTGTCCCATGAGCTCCGGGTAGATTTCAAGACCTGCATCGCGCATAGAGTTTTCAAAAGCTTCCTGACGCTGATCCGAAACCAAGGAAAAAAGAGAACCATTGATAAAGGCAATCTTTTTATGGCCCAGATTGTGCAGATGCTTTACAGCCATGTCAATGCCCTCGTAGCTGTCGGTGCCTACATAGGCTACATTGGGATTGTTTTCTATATAGTTATCAAACAAAACGGTAGGCATTGTAGTATTTTTGAGCTGCTGCATCCATTCATCGTGAAGAGCAAAACCTACCAGAAATGCGCCACAATAGCCATTCTTTAATATATATGTATCGTATTTTTCTTCTGCCTGAAGCTGAGGTGTGACAGGGATGATGTCCACGTCCCATTTGTGCTTAAAAGCATTCTGTTTGAAACCAAGCACTACATCATATCCGAACTCATCGATAGACTCGTAGTTCATATTTTCAATAAACAGAGCCAGCTTGCGGTTTTCTACCTTTCTGGAGCGCTTTGTGCTGTAGCCCATTTCGACAGCAGTGTCTAAAACTGTCTGACGAAGCTCCTCACTTATATCGCTGGCACCATTTAATCCCTTTGAAACAGTGCTGATTGATACGCCCAGCCGGGCGGCAATATCCTTAATAGTAGCCATAGTATTTATCCTTTCTTATGTGATAATTAAATTATACATTTACTATCAGAAATAGGCAATATTTTCTGTAATAAATTTTTCGAAAAATATCTTTGAAACTGTGGTAATAACTACCAAAAAATGAATGTAAATTACGTGAAAAATGGCAAAAATGAGTTTGAAACCACTAAAAAGATTGACAAATCTGACAATAGGAAATAAAATAATCTCAGATACGAAAAAAATAGAAAATTTTAGGAAAGAGGAATGGTAATTTGGAGGCCAAAGAAAATCTCAGAGGCTCCGGAATACTTCTTTCAATCTCGAGTCTGCCGTCACCATATGGTATAGGTACTCTTGGGAGAGAGGCTTACAATTTTGTTGATCTCCTTGGTGATTTGAAACAGAAGTACTGGCAGGTTCTTCCGGTAGGCCCCACCATATTTGGCGATAGTCCATATCAGCCATCATCAGGCTGTGCGGGCAATATCTATTTCATCGATTTAGATAAGCTGGTAGATGAGGGGTTGTTAGAGAAGGAAGAGATCCTGGGGTATAACTGGGGCACAGACGAATCAGAAATTGATTATGCAGCATTGCATCAGAACAGATGCAAGATTTTACAAAAAGCGTTTGAAAGATTTGATACAAATGCACAAGAGTTTCAGGATTTTGTAAAAAAACAGTCGGAGTGGCTTGAACAATATGCACTATTTATGACACTGAAAACTGACAATTTATACAAAAATTGGAGCGAGTGGCCAAGCGAGTATAGAAATACGCAAACGGTTGCGCTTGAAAAGTACCAAAAAAAGAATTATAATACAATTACTTTTTGGAAGTTCTGTCAATATAAATTCTTCGAGCAATGGGAGGATTTAAAAAATTATGCTAACTCAAAAGGCATCTACATAATAGGCGATATCTCATTCTATGTAGGATATGACAGCGTAGATGTGTGGGCAGAGAGACAACTCTTTATGATGAGCGCAAACGATACACCAGAGTATGTTGCAGCTGCCGGTCCTGATAAATATTCAGAGAGCGGACAGGTGTGGGGCAATCCAATGTATGAATGGAATGCCATGAAGGAGGACAACTTCTCATGGTGGAGAAAGCGAATGCGTGTATGCAGAGAGCTTTTTGATATTGTCAGGATTGATCATTTCGCAGGAATTGTGAAAGCATATGCGGTACCGTACGGACAGGATAAGAGCCTATCCGGGAAATGGTTCAAGGGACCGGGACGCAGGCTTGTCAATGCAATTAACGAAGAGCTTGAAGGGGTTAATGTAGTGGCTGATGATTATACATCAGCAAGCCTTTTACCGGGAGTGAAAAAACTCCTTGCAAAATCTGGCTGGATGGGAACTAAGGTCATGATGTTTGCTTTTGATGGTGATCCGACAAACGAATATCTGCCACACAATTATACCGATTCACATGTAGTTGCATATATTGGCACACATGACAATGAGACGATAGTTGGTTCATTCAGTGACAAGACAGATTATGAGCTTGCTTATCTGTATGAGTATCTGAATATTGAAAATAAATCACAGGTTCCAAATGCTCTTATCAGGGAGCTGTATCACAGCACCGCAGAGCTGGCGATAGTCCAGATGCAGGATATATTAGAGCTTGGAAATGAGGCAAGGATGAATTATCCTTCGACAGTCGGACATAACTGGAGATGGCGCATGACAAGTAAGCCACACAGATTGGACAACGAAAAGATAGCCTGGATTAGAAACATTGCGGTGGTTTACCGCAGATAATTAATTTGATATAAGTTGCACGGCAATTTATATATATACTTTTTTACATTTTATATTCAAAAAGGAGAGGAAGATATGAAGAAGAAAGTATTAGCATCTTTACTTTGCGCTTCTATGGTAGCAACAATGTTTGCTGGATGCGGAAGCGGCAACGGAGGAAATGGAACAGAGAAAGCCGACAAGAAGGACGGCGGTAAGGAGACCATTACAGTAATGGGACCTGCAGAGGATTTAGACGATGCACAGGGCGCTTGGCTTAAGACAGAGTGTGAGGCATTCGCTAAGGCAAATCCTGATTTCAACATCGAGTTCAAGTATGTTACATCATCTGAGAGTGATGCAAAGGACGTTGTTACAAAGGATCCTAAGGCAGCAGCTGATGTTTACATGTTTGCAAACGATCAGCTTGAGCCATTAATTAAGGCTAATGCTATTGCTAAGTTAGGCGGAGATACAGCAGAGTATGTTAAGTCATCTAACTCAGAGGCTATGGCTGCAACAGTTACATATGATGGAGACATCTACGCAGTTCCTTATACATCAAACACATGGTTCATGTACTATGACAAGAGAGTCTTCTCTGAGGATGATGTAAAGAGCCTTGATACAATGCTTACAAAGGGTAAGGTTTCATTCCCATTTGATAATGGCTGGTATCTCAATGCATTCTATGCAGCAAACGGATGTACAATCTTTGGAGATGGAACAGACAAGGCTGCCGGATATGACTTCAGTGGAGATAAGGGTACAGCAGTTACAAACTACATCGTAGATTTATTTGCAAATCCAAACTTTGTAATGGATAACAATGAGGGATCACTTGGTCTTGCTGGACTTAAAGATGGTTCTATCAACGCTTACTTCAATGGTAACTGGAACTATGCCAAAGTTAAAGAGGCACTTGGTGAGGAGAACGTTGGTGTTGCAGCTCTTCCTACAATCAATATTGGTGGAAAAGACTGCCAGTTAAAGGCATTCTTAGGATCTAAGGCTATCGGTGTTAACCCTAACTGCAAGAACCAGGAAGTAGCAGTTAAGCTTGCAGCATTCCTTGGCAGCGAGGACGCACAGCTTGCTCACTTCAAGTTAAGAGGACAGGCTCCTGTAAACAAAGATCTTGCAACAAACGAGGAAGTTGCAGCAGATCCAGTAGCAGCAGCTATGGCTAAGGTTTCATCTGATTGTTCAGTAGCACAGCCTATCATTGATATGTCAGGTTACTGGGATGCAGCTACACCATTCGGTGATGCTTTCCAGAACGGTGCAGAAGGTCAGATTACAAAGGACAATGCAGCTCAGAAGACAGAGGACTTCAATACTCAGCTTAATGATTCTCTTAAATAATTAAGTAGATCAGATTATGATTCCAAGGTTCCGGGTAGCCGGAATCTTGGAATAAATTAGTTTAAAGGATTGGCATATATAATGCATGCCAGGAGGAAAAGTATGTTAGGAGCAAACAAAAAGAAAAAAGTTTCGGAATTTGCTACTCCGTATACTGTTGGCAATGCCCTCACAAAAGGCGGAGCTACAGTTAAGCTATCGGCACTCGTAATGGGACTTGCCAATATGGCTCATAAGCAGATTATAAAGGGTCTGATTTTTCTTGCTATAGAGATTGCATATATAGCATATATGGTTAGCGCTGGTGCTTATTACATTTCCATGCTGCCTTCACTTGGCTGGAGAAAGCAGGAAGAGGTATTTAATGAGCAGAAGCAGATTTATGAATATGTTGCGGGCGACCAGTCAGTATTATTACTGTTATATGGCGTCATAACAATTGCCATCACAGTATTATTTATTTACATGTGGTGCGAGAATTTAAAGAGCGGATATAAGGCAGAATGCCTTTCAAAAGCTGGAAAAGAAATCAATTCTTTTGGCAAAGATGTCAAGGATTTATTTGATAAAAACCTACATAAGACACTTATGTTTCTCCCACTTATGGGAATATTTGTTTTTACCGTTTTACCATTGCTGTTCATGATTCCAATGGCCTTTACAAATTATTCGGTAAAGGGTGATCATCTGGTATTGTTCGACTGGACAGGCTTCGCTTCATTCGGACAGGTGCTTGGACTTGGTGGTAAGCTTGGTAAGATATTCTGGAGAGTACTTGGATGGACAATCTGCTGGGCTGTATTTGCAACCTTCCTTTGTAACTTCCTTGGACTCATTCTTGCTATCGTTATCAATCGTAAAGAGACACATTGCAAGGCTTTCTGGCGTACATGCTTTGTTATCTCAATTGCGGTACCGCAGTTCGTATCACTCCTTGTAATGAGACAGATGTTCCAGCCACAGGGTGCTGTTAATAACCTGCTTTTGGAGTGGGGCTGGATTGATAACCCGCTTCCATTCTGGACCAACACTATGTGGGCGAGAGTTTCTGTTATTCTCATCAACTGCTGGGTAGGTATTCCGTATACCATGCTTCAGGTTACAGGTGTATTACAGAATGTGCCTTCAGAGCTTTATGAGGCTGCAAAGATTGATGGTGCAAACGCAGCACAGATCTTCTTTAAGATCACACTCCCATATATCATGTTTATCATGGGACCATATATCATCACACAGTTTACCGGAAATATCAACAACTTCAACGTTATCTACCTGTTATCAGCAGGAAAGCCTACACCTGTCGGAGACAGTGCAGGAAAGACGGACCTTCTGGTTACGTGGTTGTACAAGCTGACTATTGATAATCAGGAGTACAATATCGGTGCCGTTATCGGTATCCTCACATTCATTGTACTTTCTATCGTAGCGCTTGTTACATACAGAAATACAAAATCATACAAGGATGAGGAGGGATTCATGTAATGAGTAGTGTAGCAAAAGCAAAAAGACCTATGTCTGCCGGACGTGCTAAGAAAGTAGCAAAGAATTCCCTTGTTCATATCATTCTTGGAATACTTGCTGTAGTATGGCTGTTCCCGATTTTCTGGATTATTATGACAAGCTTTAGAGCTGAGAGTGGTGCTTATACAAAGTACTTCTTCCCACATGGCCTTACATTTAGCAACTATACAAGGCTGTTCACAGAGACTACACTGTTGAACTTCCCGAGAGCATTTTTTAATACACTGTTTATATCAGTGTTCTCATGCATCATTTCAACAGTATTTGTACTTTCTGTTGCGTATTGTATGTCACGACTGAGATTTAAGATGCGTAAGCCTTTCATGAATCTGGCTATGATTCTTGGATTGTTCCCGGCTTTCATGTCAATGGTTGCCGTATACTTTATCTTAAAGGCTATCGGACTTACAGAGGGTAGCGTACTTCGTCTTTCACTGATCCTCATATACTCAGCAGGATCGGGAGTAGGCTTCTATATCGCAAAGGGATTCTTTGATACTGTGCCTAAGTCTCTTACAGAGGCTGCCATCCTTGACGGATGTACACAGTTTCAGGTATTTCACAAGGTAATCCTGCCACTCAGTAAGCCAATCGTAGTATATACAGTGCTTACAGCATTCCTTGCTCCATGGCTCGATTTCGTATTTGTAAAGGTTATCGTTGGTCCAAACGACAAGTATTGGACAGTATCTCTTCTCCTTTACAACATGCTTGAGAAAGAGTTTATAAACGGATGGTTCACAAGATGGGCTGCTGCTGCAGTTGTTGTATCAATACCTATCTCAATACTTTTCGTCATCATGCAGAGATTCTACGTGGATGGACTTACAGGAGCTGTCAAAGGCTAATTTGGTTTTATTTGGGCCGCTGCACTTTTGTGCGGCGGCTTTTGGTTTATATTGGGTTGTGGCAAACTTAGCATTTTCAGGTTGTGGGGTGCCGGCATGGCACACAGTATATTCCTCAGGAAAATATGAAGTCAGCCACGGGCTTTCTTCGCTGCTTGGATTTGGAGAGATGAGGTGTGTGGCTTGTTTGTGGGGCATGGTACCCTGTGGCAGTTCATATTTTTCTTCGGAACACACTGTGTACCCTCCGGCCGGAGGGTACTGTGTGCTAAGTTTGTTGCTACCTTGTGAAAGATGTGAGAATGTGTGTAGTGATTTTGTAGATACAAGTTTGTTCAGAATTTAGTTTAGAAAATAAGAAAAGGAGTGCGTATGATTAATAATAAAATAGGCGGCCGCAATATGGTCGGCAGGGCTGTGAATAGATTGGCGGGCAGGTTGACTGCTGTGGCATTGACGGCAGCTATGGCGGTGTCGATGCTTGTGGGATGTGCTGTGGGTGGAAAGAATACCGAGACGGCAGCAAAGAAGGAATACAAGCCTTCTGCGATGGAGCAGATGAATGCGAAAAATGATCCTAATGTGATTCAGGACAATTACAGAACCTGTTATGAGGTGTTCGTATATAGCTTTTTTGACAGTGACGGTGACGGCATTGGGGATTTGAAGGGGCTTACAGAGAAGCTTGACTATATCGAGGGACTTGGCTGCAATGAAATCTGGATGATGCCTATTATGCCTTCTCCTTCATACCACAAGTATGATATTACGGATTATATGAATATTGACAAGCAGTATGGTACTCTGGATGATTTTGATGCGCTTATTACGGAGTGTCACAAGCGAAACATCAATGTGATTATTGACTTTGTGATAAATCACACATCTAACGAGCATCCGTGGTTTAAGGCGGCTGCTGATTATATCAAGTCGCTTCCTGATGGGGCGGAGCCGGATGCTTCGGAATGTCCTTATGTTGATTACTATAATTTTAGCAAAACCAATGCCGGAGGCTACAACCAGCTGCCGGGCACGAATTGGTATTACGAGTCACAGTTTGTAGACAGCATGCCTGACCTTAATCTGCAGAGCGAAGCTGTAAGAGGCGAGATTGACAAGGTTACATCCTTCTGGCTTGACCGCGGCGTGGATGGCTTCAGACTGGATGCTGTGCTTTATTACAATAATAATAACCAGACTGAGACTATAGATGACCTCACATGGCTTGTGAACAATGTGAAGAGCAAAAAGGCCGATGCTTATATGGTTGGTGAGGGCTGGACTACATACAGAGAGTATGCGAAGTACTATAAGAGTGGAATTGACAGTATGTTCAATTTTGATTTTTCACAGCAGGATGGATATATTGGAAAAGTGTTAAACGGTACAGCAAATCATGGTGCCAGCACATACGGCAATGCTTTGGTTGATGTGGAAAATGAGATAAAGAAGTATACAGACTCATACATTGATGCACCGTTCTATACAAATCATGATATGGGGCGCAGTGCAGGATACTACAACGGAGATAATGCCGAGGAGAAAACCAAGATGGCGCAGGCCATGAATCTTCTTATGCCTGGAAATGCTTTTCTGTATTATGGAGAGGAAATCGGCATGAGAGGCACAGCCAATGACGAGACGAAGCGTCTTGCCATGAGATGGAGCGGGGATTCAAAAGCTAAGGGAATGTGTGTGGGACCTCAGAATGCAGAAGAAACCGAGCAGACATATGATACCCTTGATAAGCAGATGGGGGATCCATACTCTATTTACAACTTTGTGAAGCAGACAATATCAATAAGAAATGCTTTCCCGGAGATAGCACGAGGTACAAATACCTTTGAAAAGGATCTGTCAAATGATAATGTGTGTATATTCATAAGAGAGTACAATGGTGAGAAAGCAGTGCTTATATTTAATCCATCAAAAGATGAAGCAAGTGTGGATGTGTCATCGCTTGGAGTAAATGATGCTGTTGCAATGCTTCAGACTACAAAGAAAGCACCGTCATATAAGGATGGAACGGCAAAGCTGCCGGCATATTCGGTGCTTGTTTTGAAGTAAAATTATTAAATTATATAATTAAATTGAGGGATGATTTTTAAAGCGTGCGCAATTATACAATTGCGCACGCTTATTTTAATAGATTTTGACATTATGCATAATTTGTGAGTTTTAAGTTGAGATAATAATGACGTAGCATTAATTATTAAAAAAATGTAATATTTTAATATCAAAAAAGGAGGATTCATATATGAAGAAAATTAGAAAAGGAGCACTATGCTGTATTCTGTTACTTGCGATAATTATTTCGTCAATTCCAATGAATAAAGAAATTATCAAGGCGTCATCAGATTCGTATCTTAGTGTGCGAGGAGTGGATTTATCAAGCATAATAGCATTTGAAAAATCAGGACAGAAATTTTATTACGAAGATGGAAAACAAGGGGATATTTTTGATATTTTGAAAAATTCTGGAGTAAATTATATACGGGTTCGTGTGTGGAACAATCCTTATGATACTGAAACAGGATTAGGATATGGCGGAGGAAATAATGACATTTGGAAAGCCATAGAAATAGGCAAAAGGGCTACCGAAAAGGGAATGAAGGTTTTTGTGGATTTTCAATATTCAGATTTTTGGGCTGATCCAGCAAAACAGTATGCACCAAAAGAATGGAAAAATTATTCAAATTCAAAAAAGATATCGTCGATTTATCAATTTACTTTTAGTTCATTAAAAACGTTGATTGATTCGGGAATTAACGTGGGGATGGTACAGATTGGAAATGAAACAAATGGTTCTATGTGTGGAATGGGTGGATTATATGATGGAGTGTGGAATTTAACATCTGGTGTAGGAGATGGATTGAAAAGTGGATGCAATGCAGTAAATGATATTAATAAATATTATGGTTATTCAGATTCCAAAAAGATACTTCGTGTATTACATTTCACAGATCCAACAACAACTTCTGAATGGTATGCAGAGCAGGTTAGAAATGTAGGTGTAGATTATGATGTTTTGTCTGTGTCAGCTTATCCATTTTGGTTTGGGCATGCATCTGATTTAGCATCTACATTAAAAAATATTTCTGTTAAATATAATAAGAAAGTTATGGTAGCTGAAACAGCATATCCTTATACTTTTAACAATGCTGATGATACAGTGAATAATATTGGCTCTAAAGAAGATATGACATATTGTGATTATCCTATTAGTGTTTCTGGTCAGAAGCAAGCTATTAGTGATATTTTTAATGCGGTTGCAAGTGTTAATAGTATAGAAAAAACAAAAGGATATGGACTTGGTGGATTTTATTGGGAACCATCTTGGATAGGCACCTCAAAAAGAATTAGTGATTCTTGTGGAACTGGATGGAGTTCATCAGTTTCAGAAAATTATGAGAATTTGTTTGTATTAAATGGTTCTCAATATGCTACATCTGCACAAGGAAGTTCGTGGGATAACATGACTTTATTTGATAAAAATGGTGTTGCATTACAATCGCTGCAAATATTTAATGATTTTAAAAAATGATAAGGAATAGAGAACAATATGAAACAGTTATGTGGAAAAATGAAAAAAAGCAGAGTGCTTTTGTGTATGTTGATACCAGCTTTGGCATATGTAATTATATTTTGCTATTTACCAATGTCAGGGATAGTACTTGCGTTTAAAGATTTCAAGTATACGCTCGGAATATTTAAAAGTCCGTGGTGTGGTTGGAACAATTTTCAATATTTATTTGTATCTGGAAAAATATGGAGCCTTACAAGAAATACGTTGCTATATAATATAGCATTTATATTTCTAGGATTAATATTTGAAGTTGGATTTGCAATATTGTTAAGTGAAATTAATAATGTTGTATTTAAGAAATTTGCTCAAGGATTTATGTTTCTCCCATATTTTATATCATGGGTTGTGGTCTCTACAATTATGTTAAACATATTTGGAGATAATGGAGTTTTAAATTCAGTATTAGCACATTTTGGGGTGACTGATTTTAGTATATATAAACAAGTTAACAAATGGCCGATAGTTTTGGTTTTGGTCAGATTATGGAAACAAACAGGCTATGGAACTGTGGTATATCTTGCTGCAATAGCAGGAATTAGTAAGGATTTATATGAGGCAGCATCTATAGATGGAGCATCTATTTGGCAGAAAATCAGGTATATTACATTACCCAGTTTAAAACCAACAATTATGATTATGGTTTTACTTGCATTGGGAAATGTATTTAGAGGTGACTTTGGTATGTTCTATCAATTAGTTGGATCAAATCAGTTGTTGTTGAAGAGCTCAGATATTTTGGACACATATATATATAGAATGTTGACTACATCACCTAATGTTGGACTTACGGCTGCAGCAGGCTTGTATCAATCTGTTTTATGTTTTGTGACAATTTTAGTTGCAAATGGAATTGTGAAAAAAGTAGATCCCGATTACACATTATTCTAGGGAGGAAAAGATGATTAAAGGAAAAGATCAAATAATTTTTAATATATTGGCATATGTTTTGGTTGGTTTATTTGCAGTTGCGTGTTTGCTTCCTTTTTATTTGATAGTTACAGGCTCGTTAACTGATGAAAGTACGATAGTGAAAGAAGGATACAGTTTTTTTCTTACAGCAAAAAATATCTCTACAGAAGCTTATAAGCTTGCCCTAAAAAATCCACAAAGTATTATACATGCTTATGGTGTGACGATTTTTGTAACGATAATTGGAACTGTACTTTCAATTATTATGACTACTATGACAGGATATGTATTATCCAGACCTGATTTCCCATGGAGAAATGGTGTTTCTTTTTTCTTCTTTTTCACTACTCTTTTTAGTGGAGGACTGGTGCCATGGTATTTGTTGTGTACACAATATCTTAATTTTAATAATCATATTTATTCACTTATTATTCCGGGATTATTTTCAGTGTGGAACATGATTATTGCAAAAAGCTTTATGAAGGGAATTCCCTTTGAAATAACTGAGGCTGCTAAAATAGATGGTGCAGGGGATTTCTTTATATATATGAGAATAATTTTACCAATGGCTAAGCCACTTGTAGCAACATTAACGTTATTTATTGCACTTGCATACTGGAATGATTGGTATAATTGTATGTTGTTTATGAGTGGAAGTGATAATTGGAACCTTCAATACACATTGCAAAATATATTGAATAGTTCGGAAGCGCTTAAAAGAATTGCTAATCAGACAGGAATGCAGGTAGGACAGATGCCATCAGAGGGACTGAAATTGGCTATGACAGTTATTGCAACAGGACCTATTGTATTACTTTATCCTTTTTTGCAGAAATATTTTGTGAAAGGATTAACACTTGGTGCCGTAAAGGGATAATAACCTTTTAGACATAAAATGATTTTAGGAGGAAAAAATGAAAAAACAAATTGTAACGAAAATGGTGAGTGCAGCACTCATCGCAGGAATGACCGTTGGATTAGCAGGTTGTGGAAATGGAGAAAAAGGATCGTCACAATCGGCTGCAGATTCAAGGACGAAAATAGAGAGTGATAGTCCATATGCCAATCAGGATTTTGATTTATCAAAGCATGAAACTATTGTAATGTATGTGCTTGGGGATAAACCTAAAGATATGGATGAAGTACTTGATAAAGCGAATGCAGATTATTTTGAACCGAATCTTAATACTACATTGGATCTTGAGTTTTTAAATTGGAGTGATTATAGTACAAAATATAGTTTGCTTCTAGCAGGTGGAGAATCAGTTGATCTTATTTATACAGCAGCTTGGTGTTATTATAATGACGAGGTAGCAAATAAAGCGTTTAAAGAACTTGATTCTGAGTGGTTAAAGAAATATATGCCTCTTTCATATGAGTTACAGCCAAAGGAAAGTTGGGATGAAATATCAATAGATGGAAAAATATATGCAGTTCCGAAGGCAAAATCGACATTTACAGCGTATAATGTAGTGGCTGCCAGACAAGATCTTATTGATAAATATGGACTAACAAAACCTGATTCTTGGGATAATTATGTTTCTTATTTAAAAGAACTTGCAGAGAAACAGGGAGAAACAGGTGTTACAGCATTAAATACAAATGCCAATAGAGAACAATTGCTGACAGTTTATGGACAGTCGAAAGGTGTGCAAGGAGTTACAGAGGGATATGATTTTGAATATTATGCAAATAATAGTGATGCAGCTCCAACAACGGATGATATTTGGTATCTGTATACTTCTGATTTTTACAAAGATTACTGTAATGAGATGGTAGAACTTGCATCAGCAAAAGTTTGGTCTTCTGATGCAATAAATGATACAAGTGATGCTCAAGCTTATTTTGAAAATGGTACAAGTGGCTCATTTGTATGGAATTCATCTGTGTTTACAGCAGGAAAAAATCTCGAAAAAGCACAGGCTGGAACATATTCAGTATATGATGTAACACCAGATGTGAAGAGAACTCGTGGTAGTTATTCAACAGATGCTATTGCGATTACGGAAAAATCGGAAGATCCGGAGAGAGCAGCATTGGTTTTGGATTATATGAAAGGTGATGTGAACCTTAATAGACTGTTATTGGGGGGAATAGAAGGAAAACACTATTCACTTGATTCAGATGGAAATCGCACAACTCTTGATGGCGCAGAAGGTTATGGTTGGAATAACTGGGCATGGGCAATAAATCGTCAGGATGAACCAGATGAAGCGGGACTTGATGAGCGTGAAATTGCTGTGAATAAGCATAATGATGAAATGGAATACATTCCAAAGCAGACAGGATTTACATTTGATCCTTCTAGTGTACAAACTGAGTTTACTGTGGTACAGTCAATAGTAGATGAATACAAGATGGCATTTTCTCTTGGAATTTATGGAGCAGATACGGAAGCTACATTTGAGTCTTTTAAATCGCAGCTTAAGGATGCGGGGATAGATAAAGTACTCAAGGAATTTGATTCTCAGTATGATGCATATATGAAAAATAAATAATAAATGATGAGGATTTATATGGAAAGCAAACCTATACCGATAAAGCAAATAGCAAAGGATTTATCAATTTCATCCACTACAGTATCTAGGGCACTCTCTGGTAAAGGGAGAGTGTCAGAGGATACCAGAAATAAAATTATAGAATATCTGGAAGAGCTGGGGGCACAGCCTGCTGTATACAATCGTGAATACTCCCACAGAAAAACAAAAAATATTCTGATTACGGTTGCAGGAGAAAAAGATTATGGTTTGCTTCCATATTTTTCACAAGTAATAATGGGAGCATATGATTATTTTCAACCATTGGGCTATCAGGTTATTCTGGTAAAAACAAGTGCTGGAGACATAGAACCTTTAAAAAATATAATTAAAAGTCATAAATGTGATGGTGTAATATTGTCAAGGACAATAGAAAATGCACTTGATATTAAATATTTACAAGATAATGGTGTGCCTTTTGTTGTAATAGGCAGTTACAATGATAGCACTGTATATCAGGTAGATGTGAATCAACAAGCTGGCTGTCAGGATTTGACAGAGCAGATATTGAAAATGGGAATGCGTAAAATTGCGTTATTCTGTGGAGATATGACACATGTAGTGACGAAAAGCCGAATGAAGGGGTTTTTGCAGGCATATGAGAAAAGACAAATTGATTTTGACTGTACAAAAGTTTTCGATAATACTGGATATGCGGAAATTGCTGAGAAACAAACGTTAAAGATGTTAAAAGAAGAAATAGAATGTATAATATGTATGGATGATAATATTTGCATAAATGTGCTTAACTCGTTGCGTAAATATAAGGTTCGTATACCTAAAGATATAAAAATTGCATCTTTTTATAATAGCCAGATTTTGGATGAATATTATCCTTCAATCAGTTGTGTGAATCTAGATATTATGAAATTGGCTCATACGGCATCAGATGTATTGTATGGTTTATTATGTGGAAAAAGTAGAGAAAAAAGAATTATACAAGGGTATTCGATATTATTAAAAGAATCAACAAAAGTATAAATATTGAAAGGGTAGTTTATGAGTTTTATTATAGGAGCTGACATTTCTAGCTTAGAGGCAATGGAAGATTATGGAGCTAAATACTATGATTTAAATGGTGAAGAGGGAGATGTAATAAAAATTCTTGCAAGTCATGGTGTTAATTGTATAAGGTTAAGGTTATTTAATAAGCCAACTGAATCATTTGATAAGGGAGATTATTGTGATTTAAAACATACGCTTAGAATGGCGAAACGTATAAAAAAATATGGACTGGGATTTATGTTGGATTTTCATTATAGTGATTTTTGGGCAGACTGGAAACAACAGAAAATTCCAAATGATTGGGAAAATCTTGAAGCATTTGAGATTGAAAAAATGGTTTATGAATATACAAAATATGTCATAAATTGTTTTATAGAACAAGAAACAGTTCCGGATATTGTACAAATCGGAAATGAAATTGGAAATGGTATGTTATGGGAGTTTGGCAATATCAATAATATAAAGCAGTTAGTTAAATTTATCAATTCGGGATTAAAAGCTATTGCAGAGATTAATCAGTATAGCACTAATAGTAAGAAAATTAAAACGGTATTGCATATAGAATGTGGTGCTGATAAAGAGCGTACAAAACATTTTTTTTCAAATTTGAATAGTGAAGGACTTTGGGATTTTGATTATGTAGGATTATCTTATTATCCATATTGGTCAGGAACATATAATCTTTTGATGGATAATATTATAAATATAGGAAATCTATTTCATAAACAGGTTATTGTTGTTGAAACAGCTTTTCCATATACGGATACATCAAATGATGAAATGCAAAATGTTGTTACTGGTGAATTAACTAAAAAAGTGATGGGGTTAATACCTTCGGTTGAAAATCAAGAAAAAGTTTTAGAAAAAGTGATTAAAACAGTAAAGATGTGTAAAAATGGAGCTGGTGTTTTTTATTGGGAACCGGGTTGGTATCAAATTAAGGGAGTTGGTGTTGCTCGTGGAAAGGGGAATGAGTGGGAAAATCAAGCTGTTTTTGATAATAATGGTTATGCACTTAAAAGTATAAAAGCATTTGAAATATAACATAATGTCGAATCAAAAAATATTCTGCCAAAGCAAGGAGATATGAAAAACCGCCCGACTGGGCGGTTTTTTCAGCTATACCATTTCATGAAGCATATCCACAATCACTTCTCTGCAATGAGCTCCGAGATGCTTTTGTTCCTCTTTACTGAGTGCTGCCGGATCAATAGGAGTGCCGTATCGGATAACCACATGCCTCTTTTTGACCCATGGAAGGTGATCCTCGAATATTTCATTTGTTCCCATGATTGCCATTGGCACTATCTTGCATTTGCTCTTTGTGGCAATCTTGAAAGTACCTTCTTTGAAAGACTGTACCTCTGTCAGGTCATCTTTGTTTTTGCAGCGTGTGCCCTCAGGAAATACACATATGCTGATGCCGGATTTGACCTGATCTATGGCTGCAAGCACGACCTTTAGTCCCTGCTTGATGTCATCGCGGTCCAAAAACAGGCAGTGCAGGCGCTTCATCCAAAGACCCAGCACCGGTATTTTTGTGATGCTCTGCTTTGAGATGTAGCCGGTCAGGCGTGGACATCTGGAGTAGGTGATTATGATGTCAAAGAAACTACGGTGATTTCCTATATATAGTACAGCCTCGTCCTTTGGCACATTTTCCTCCCCTATAAATTCAATGTCTGCTCCGCTTAGGAATATGATGACACGGAAAGCCCACTGTACCAGGCGAAGCTGTGCCATATCGGCCCATGCCGGGGCAAATTTGTGTATTATCCACATGGCTCCGAGCACCGGAAGACCGAGCAGCAGATAGAAAAATACGAATATTACGATTAAAACTGAACGCATATTTGACCTCTCTTTTTCATAATATAAAATGTAATGTAACTATTCAGAACCATTGAGAATAAAAAAGCTGATGCGTCATGCTTGCATGTAAGCAACAGCTTTTGGGTTCTAAAGGTGGTTTCGAATAATTACTGATATTATATCATATCGTAAGCGATATGATAAGAAAGAGAGGAAAAAATGTCAGAAAAATTGAGGAAATTTCTGGTGATGGCTGCAGGTGTGCTTGTTATATTGGAAACGACAGTGATTTCGGGCTGTCGCGCAAATATTTCAGGCACGGAGAGTGACAGGATGGTTGAGTACACGGTGATTTGCGGGGATGAAATCCCGGAGGAGTTTAAAAAGCAGATAAATGAAAACAAGGCGAAGGCGATGAAGCTGACGTACAAGGATGATGAATATTTATACATAGCGGAAGGCTTTGGCACAAAGGAGACAGGTGGCTACAGTATTACGGTTAACCAGTTTTATGTTAAGGATAAGGCAATGTATTTTGATACGCGTCTGATAGCCCCGGATAAGGGCGAGAAGGTCAGCAATCAGGCGAGTTATCCGTATATAGTAATAAAGACGGAATTGAGTGAAATGCCTGTTGTGTTTGAGTGAAAATTTCGTAAATTGTGTTAAAAGTTGCGAAAAAACTGACAATCAGTACTAATGCCCTATTGCTATCACTGCGATACTTTGCTATAGTAAAGTTACTAGATATTGTGGTGACATATTTATATATTCAAATATATTGATTGATATAATTGTTGATTAATTTGACCTGTTTATATTTATACAGAGATTGATTTCATATATATGACACCGTCGTTACAATACTGGTTACCATGAGGACTATAGTTATGTGCCAGTGGGCATATCCACAATAAGGAGGCTTAAAATGGAACAGACAGAAATTAGAAAAGTCAGAGCATCGATTCACCAGCAGTGTGGCAACAGGGTAAAAATCCAGCAGGATCTCGGCCGCAACAAGGTTGACATTCAGGAGGGTGTTATTCAGCAGGCATACCCAAGTGTGTTTACGGTTCTGATAGATGATGAGTTTGAGCAGAATCCGCCACAGCTCTTATCTTTCTCCTACACTGATGTGATTACAAAAGATATAAGGATGCAGCTTTGCTAGTATCATGATGTAAAGATGTTACATCTTTTATAATGATCATGAATTTAAATATTTGCATCTGCATAAAGTTACTCCATCTTGAATATGTATTTTATATACATATTTGAAGTGGGGTATTTTTTATGGAGTTAATTACACAAAAAATCAGACAATGCATAGAAAAGGTAAAGGATATGTCGCAGGTTGGCTTCGACAGGGATTATGTCATAAAGGACAACAAGCCTGATGTTTCCAAAGTGGTTTGTCAGAACGGGCAGGTAAAGCTTGACGAGATAAAAGCGTCAGGCGAGAATATCTGGCTAAGTGGAAGCATTGAATTTGAAGTGCTGTATACGAGAGAGGAAGTTTTTGAAGGCGATGAGCCGGAGGAAAATATCGGCGGAAACAGAGTGGAGCATATAAAGGATGCAATACCGTTTCAGGAGAAGCTTGTTCTTCAAGGAGTCTGCGAGAAGGATACGGTTCGTGTGTATACCGGGCTTGATGAGCTTACGGTTGGGGTTATCAATTCGCGAAAGCTCTCGGTCAGAGGCATTATAAGCGTGGAGCTTTATGGAGAGAGGGAAGAAAATCTTGAGGTTGCACAAAGGATTGATGACAAGGACGTGGAGCAGCTTATGGGGCAGATGAAGGTGCTTAAGCTTGACAGTGCTGTAAGGGATATTGTCAGAATTAAAAATGTCGTTACCTTGCCAAAGACTAAGCCGAATATATGCAAGCTCATATCAAGTCTTGTTGATATGAGAAATCTGGAGTATACATACGAGCGTGACCATATTACACTGACAGGCGAGTGCCATGCGTGTATAGTGTATCTGAGTGAAGAACAGGAAATTTGCTGCTTTGAGGTGCAGGAGGGATTTTCAAATGAAATACGCTGCGAGGGTGATGATGCCGGAAATATTGCCTGGCTTCGCACACAGCCTGCCATGCATCAGGTTGAGGCGGAAAATGATTACGACGGAGAGCTCAGGCAGCTTTCGATTGAGGCAGCGCTTGCGGTGGATGGAAAGGTCTGGAGTGAGGAAACAGTAGAGGTGCTCAATGACATGTACAGCGTATCATGTCCGGTAAAACCTGTGTTTGAAAAGATGAAGGTATGCAGCCTTCTTATGAAAAATGACACAAAATGCCGTATTTTGGAGCAGTTGTACAGAGAAAACAGCAAAAAGAGAATTTTAAGAATATGCGGTACAAAGACGCAGGCCGCTATTGCACAGATAAAAAATGCAGACACAGGAATTATTGTGTCAGGTGTATTGCAGGTGAACTGTGTGAATATTGTGGAGGATGATGGCTGTCCGATAGAGATGCATACAGACTCTGTGCCGTTTGAACAGTTTGTTGAGATACCCGGCATGGATGCCAACACCTGCTGCGAGGTAAATCTGCAGGTAGACCAGGTGCAGGTCAATCTGCTCGACAACAGCGAATATGAAATTAAGGGTGTTGTCAGCATAAACGCTATTGCCCTGCAGCAGGATGAAGTGTCAGTCATAATATCGGTGGAGCAGGAAAAAACAGCGTCTGATACTGAAGAGGAAGCAGCTCTGGTTGGCTATATAGTGCAGAAGGATGATAAAATGTGGGACATTGCAAAAAGATACCGCACCACTGTTGAAAACATAATGGAAATAAACGCTCTGACCTCAGATAGCATCAAACCTGATGATAGACTTATAATAGCGCGCATGTGAATCATAAATTAGTGGCAAAATACCTTTTGACCTTTTAATCATATCATTATATAAAATGTGGAAAATTCTGTAAATTTACAAAAAGATGTGGAAAAAAGATTCATTTTGTGCGATAATATATCCGAATGTATATTGAACATAAATTGTGGAAGGAAAGGTCAATCTGACCGTCGTATTACAGGAGGAATAAAATGAATCAGAAATGGACACGTGCTATATGTACTGTGTTAACATCGGCACTCGTTTTTACAGGACCGGCAGTAGAGGGCACTACATTTAGCGGATACATAAACAGTGGACTTGAGAAGGTATATGCCAAGACACAGAAGCAGAAGGATGCAGAGAAGAAGAAGTCACAGGCTGAGCAGGATCTCAAGGATAAGAAGAATGAGATTAATGGTCTAAAGGATCAGCAGCAGACTACTGCTGATGATATAAAGAATAAATCTGCAAAGCTTGATGAGATTCTTGCAGCACAAAAGAAGCTTCAGACAGATATCACAAATAAACAGGCAGAGATAGAGCAGAATCAGAAGGATCTTGCAGCTGCTCAGGAAAAGCAGCAGGAGCAGTATGACGCCATGAAGAAGCGTATACAGTTCATGTATGAAAATAGCGCTGAGGACAATATCTGGACAGCAATTATTGAGTCAAATGGTATCACAGATATGCTCAATCGTATAGAGTACGTGTCAGATGTATATGATTCGGATCGTGCTCTTATGGATTCTTATCAGGCAGCAGTTGAGCAGGTGAAGGAGATTGGTACTAAGCTTGACAACGACATGAATGAGCTCACAGCCATGCAGGATGACTATGAGAAGCAGCAGGCAGATGTCGAGGCGGCTATAGTAGCTCTTGAAAACCAGAAGGAGCAGTATGCAAGCCAGATAGCTCAGGCACAGCAGCAGGCAGAGAATTATCAGAATATCATTACGGCACAGGGCAAAATCATTCAGGAGCAGGAAGCCGCAGCCGCTGCCAGAGCGAACAGCTCGCCAAGCAGTTCAAGCTATGATGGTGGTGGAGCCGGCAAGGGCGGAAGCATTGCCGGTGACTATGCAGCAGGCGGTGGAAAGAACCCGGGTGCTTCAACAGGAGTTTCAGGAAGCTCTGTGGTATCATACGCTATGCAGTTTGTGGGCAATCCATATGTATGGGCTGGAAACAGTCTTACAAACGGTGTAGACTGTTCAGGCTTTGTACATGAGGTATATGCACATTTTGGTATCAGCACACCGAGATATTCACAGGCATTTAAGTCTGTGGGACAGGCCGTATCCTTCGATAATATACAGCCGGGAGACGTAGTGGTATATCCGGGACATGTAGCTATATATGCAGGTGGTGGTGTTATAGTGGAGGCACAGTCCACAAAGGCAGGAATCACAGCAAACAGAAGCGTACAGTGTCATACAATACTTGCTATACGACGTCTTGTATAGGATGGTTAGGAGCCGATAAGTATATTTATTATACTTACCGGCTCTTTTTTTTATCACAAAGAGCTGAATGGTTACCAATAAAGTAAGGGGCGTAAGACGCGGACATGCCACGACCCAATGTTAGTAACCGGCAACAAACTCATTGTAATAAATAATAGCAATTTCCACCCATAAGGTGTATTATAGAGATAGACGGCACCAATTCGCACAAAACGAACTAGCAAGCCTGTAAATAAAGTAAGAAAAGCAGGAGGAACAAGCCATGCAGATGGAACAATTACAAAAAGACATGATTGCAGCAATGAAAGCAAGAGACAAGGTAAGAAAGGATGCTATATCCTCACTTGTATCGGCAGCCAAAAAGGCGGCAATAGATGAGGGCTGCAGAGACAATATACCGGAGGAGCTTGTCAACAAGGTCATTCTTAAGGAAATGAAGTCTGTGAAGGAGCAGATTGACACATGCCCTGCCACAAGAACAGATCTGCTTGATGAGTACAATACCAGATATGCAATCTTTGAGGAGTACGCTCCTGCAATGATGTCGGCAGAAGAGGTAGAAAAGGAGCTCACAGAGCAGTTTTCGGATGTAATCGCAACAGGAAACAAAGGGCAGATAATGAAGGCAGTCATGCCGCATTTCAAGGGCAAGGCTGACGGAAAGGTCATAAATCAGGTGGTTGCAAAGCTTTGCGCAAAATAAGAAAACACATCACAACAATTATACTTGCAGTGCTGGCTGTCATGGCCGGCGTGTAGGCATATATATGCAGTGCTTGACAATGCCGATATAACGGATTATGATTTCTCGGGAGGCAGATATAAGAAGCTGCTGGAGAAAAATAACTATAAAATAAAAGAAAAAGTGTGGAAAAGAGTCGATATGGGAAACGTTACTCTTGATCACTAGAAAGAAGATTTTATGTCAACAAAAATTGGAAGAAATGACCCTTGCTGGTGTGGCAGCGGAAAGAAATATAAGACCTGTCATGCGGCATTTGATATGAAGCTTGAAAAGCTTGCTGAGGCACATCATAAGATACCGAGCCATTCAATCATCAAGACACCTGACCAGATAGCGGGAATCAAGGAGAGCGCCAAGATAAATGTCGCAGTGCTCGACTACATAGGAGAACATATCCACGAGGGTATGAACACAGCAGAGATTGATAAAATAGTCTATGATATGACCACCAGCATGGGCGGCATCCCTGCACCGCTCAACTATGAGGGTTATCCTTACAGCGTATGTACATCAGTAAATGAGCAGGTTTGTCACGGATTTCCTTCAAAGGACGTCATCTTAAAGGATGGTGACATCATAAATGTAGACTGTTCTACAATTTTAAACGGATATTTTTCGGATTCATCAAGAATGTACTGTATCGGAAATGTAAGCCCTGAAAAGAAAAAGCTCGTTGAAGTCACAAAGGAGTGTGTGGAGCTTGGACTCAAAGAGGTAAAGCCGTGGGGCTTCCTCGGAGATATGGGACAGGCGGTGCACGACCATGCATTTGCAAACGGTTACACGGTAGTGCGTGAAATCGGTGGACACGGAGTGGGACTTGAATTTCACGAGGATCCGTGGGTAGGCTACAACACCAAGCGCGGCACCGACATGGTCATGGCGCCCGGCATGATATTTACCATCGAGCCAATGGTCAACATGGGCAAGGCCGATATCTACGTAGATGACAAGAACAATTGGGAAGTATACACCGACGACGGACTTCCATCAGCCCAGTGGGAAATCATGGTACTTGTCACAGAGGATGGCCATGAGGTGCTGAGCTGGTAAACCGGTAAGTATTATCAGAGTGCTATTATTAGCAGACATTATTTCATAGGTGACAACATTATAAAGGGCGTGTGAAAAACGAAGTTTTTTTCACACGCCCTTTTGTATAATCCCATACAGAATCTAGTAAGTGAAGCGTTAGCTTCGGGAGAGCATTTCTGCATCCACGGACATGGCTTATAAACTCATAGTAGATTGCTTCGCATAAGTACCCTAAATTTACCGGAGAGTATGCGGTGTGTTCCGAAGAAAAATATAAACTGCCACGGCGTTCCATAAAATGTGGATACGACAATTCATAGCAAACTATCAATAAACTATCCGCAAATGCTGCCGTGGCTGATTTTATATTTTTCTGAGGAATATACTGCATGCTAGGCCGGTATCCACAGCATAGATATGCGAAGCCCTATAAAGCGCAGTACCATAAGCGATGCACTATGATGCGTCCCTACAGATTTGTATTCACCCCATTTATGGTCGCATTCTCATTCTCCCTCATAGGAATGACGAGACACTTCTCCCCATTGATGACCTGCGCATGAATCTGTGAAGCCTTCTCCGGCTTTACATGAAGCACCACATCATAGGTCTTAATTTGAGAAGTGTAATTATCAATCTCTTCCTGCTTCTCAAGAAGCTGTGAGGTGCGCTCCTCAATCTGATTATTTTTCTCCTGGATAACAGAATCCTTCTCCTCAAGCTGCGCATTTTTCTCATTGAGCTCGAGAGTTAAATCGCCGACCTGGCTCTCAAGAGCAAGCTTTTCCACGCGGATTTCATTAGCTGCAAGAGCCTTTGAATCAATGACATTGGTTGCGATAGGCGGCTTATCACCGAAGGCCTCATTGACGGATTTTTCAATACGAGAAATCTTTTCCTCAGATACATGGCAGTCACTAAGCACCTTGTTCATAGCCTCGCTGTCGAGAATGAACGGATCATCGTCATCATCGTGAGTCTCAGCGTAGTCATCAGCCATCTCGGACAGATTCTGCTGGATATCAAGCAGCTTGTCATCCGTGCTCTCGTCCTCGGCACCTAGCACGTTTCTGACGATTGAATGAAAAGCCATCTTCTGCTCAGTAGCTGTGCGCTCCACACCGCAGCCGAGGCCGTTTGTCATAAACTCAGAGTGAGGCTCCTTGGTATTTTTCGTATAGAAAAGAGTGGAGTGTATGTCAGTGCTCCTATCATTGAAAGCAGGGAATAAAAAGCCTGTCTCAGGTGCACCGACCACCCAGTCCCTTATGCGGGCTCCGATACGCTGCTCCTTTTCAAGATAGCCAAGGCCCGGCTTTGAAAGTGTGACAGGGCAGATAGCGCAGAGCATGTATTTGTACACCTCCTCGGACTCATCCACGTTGATGTTGTCCTTTGTACGTGTCATGACATCGTAGCTGTCGAGGTACAAAAGAATCAAGTAGTTCCCGGCCTCATCGTAGGTGTCGATGACCAGGTCATAGTATGTATCGAGCAGAGTCTCATCATTAAGCTCGCTGTCGCGAAGCGCCATGAGAATCTGCTGGCGGCCTCCGACCTCTTCCTCCTCAAGCGGAAACTGCAGATTGAGCAGGTTGTTTCCGAGAGTGCCGGAAAGCACTTTGTTTGAAATCTCCAGATATTTGTAGTATTCATCCTCCTCCAGAGTGAGAAATTTGCCGCCGAATTTGCAGACCTTTTCATGGTTGCAGTCCACGTAGCAGCCGACCAGACGACTGAAGGTTGCCTGGTCTTTTTTTAATCTTCGTTTTAGTTCCAATACTTCTTTTTTGTTCATATTATCCTCGCATTATTTTCATACCATTCAAAAATTTTCGTAATCACATTATATGTATGGAATAAATATTTGTCAATTGAGCGGCGCCTTTTATGTCCCGCTGTCAATCAAGAAAAAAGATGACAGACCAACCACAAAATGCTATAATTTAGGAAATCAACGGATTATGATATAAAGGCTGACACAGAGACATCCACAGGTGTCTCTGTTCTTGGATTGAGGCATAAATGGAGCAGAAAATGACAAACAATCACATTACAATAGGCATTCTCGCACATGTAGATGCGGGAAAGACAACCCTGTCTGAGGCCATGCTCTACAGCACCGGGCAGATTCGCTCACTCGGGCGCGTGGACCATCAGGATGCATATTTGGACAACGATGCGCAGGAGCGTGAGCGTGGAATAACCATTTTTTCAAAGCAGGCAAGGCTTGATATTTTGCGTGGAACAAATGCGGCAGATACAGCACATACAGCAGATGCAGCACGTACGGCAGATACAGCTCGTACATGGCATGTAGTCATGCTTGATACACCGGGGCATGTGGATTTTTCGGCAGAGATGGAGCGTACCCTTCAGGTGCTCGACTATGCAATACTTGTAATCAGCGCAACTGATGGAGTGCAGGGGCACACGCGCACACTGTGGAGACTTTTAAAGCACTATAACGTGCCGACATTTATTTTTGTAAACAAGATGGATATGCAGGGCACGGATGCGGAGAAAGTGCAGGCAGAGCTAAGGAGTGAGCTGAGCGATGGCTGCGTTGACTTTTCTTCACATGATTTATTTGATGAGCTTGCCATGTGCAGTGAGCCTCTTTTAGATGAATTTATGGAATCGGGAGAGCTTGCGGATGCACATATTGCGCAGGCGGTGGCTCAAAGGGAGGTGTTCCCCTGCTTTTACGGCTCGGCACTTAAGCTTGACAGAGTGGATACGCTGATTCAGGGACTTTCGCGGTTTATGTGTGAAAGAAATTACCCTGACGATTTTTCTGCCCGCGTATACAAGATAGGCAGGGATGACAGAGGCAGCAGGCTGACATTTTTAAAGGTTACCGGAGGCTGTCTTAGAGTCAGGGACAAAATAGAGTACAAAGCGCATGGCGGTGACGAGGCGAAAGGTCTTCTGATTGAGAAAATCGATCAGATAAGAAAGTATTCCGGCGAAAAATATGAGATAGCTGATGTGGCAGAGGCGGGGGAGATAGTTGCTGTCACAGGTCTTAGCTCGACATTTCCGGGGCAGGGGCTCGGGGGTGAGCAGCAGTCCAATATGCCAATCCTTGAACCGGTACTAAACTATAGGATGATTCTGCCGGATGATGTAAATCCGGCGGCATTTATGGAAAAGTTAAAGCAGCTTGAGGAGGAAGACCCACAGCTTTACATAGTGTGGGTGGAGGAGTTTAAGGAAATCCATGTGCAGCTCATGGGACAGGTGCAGATGGAGGTGCTTGTGCGTCTCATAAAGGACAGGTTTGGTGTTGTTGTCACGTTCGGACCGGGCAGCATTGTATATAAGGAAACGATAGCAAGGGCTGTCGAGGGAGTAGGACACTTTGAGCCGTTGCGCCACTATGCAGAGGTGCATCTGCTTTTGTCGCCGGCGGAGCGTGGCAGCGGAATCACAGTCACATCCACCTGCAGTGAGGATGTGCTCGACAAAAACTGGCAGCGCCTCATAGCCACACACGTTGAGGAAAAGGAGCACAGGGGTGTGCTCACAGGCTCAGCGCTTACCGATGTGAAGGTCACTATTCTTACAGGAAGAGCACATGTAAAGCACACGGAGGGAGGCGATTTCCGTCAGGCTACATACAGAGCAATCCGCCAGGGGCTTAAATCCACAGAGAGCGTGCTGCTGGAGCCATACTACAGCTTTATCCTACAGGTGCCGATGGAGTATGTCGGCCGTGCAATGACAGATCTGGAGCAGAGATTTGCAAGAGCCGAGAGCCCGCAGTTTGCCACAACCGCTGCGAGGGAGATGGCAACAATTACAGGAAAGGCACCGGTTGCGACAATGCAGGATTATGTGAGTCTGGTGCATGCGTATACAAAGGGGCTCGGGCACCTGACACTGGAGCTGTGGGGTTATGATGAGTGTCACAATCCTGCGGAGGTGATTGCGCAGATGCACTATGACAGCGAGGAGGATTTCCGCAATCCGACAGGCTCGGTATTTTGTGCGCACGGCTCAGGCTACGTGGTGCCGTGGGATGAGGTCCCGGAGCATATGCACCTGCCGTATGTCTACCACGGAGATGAGTCTGAGGAGGCACTTGCAGCGAGTGCCCGCACACAGAATGCATTTTCAGCGGAGGATGCGCAGGCGCTTGCCGGAAACCGCCGCAGGACGAGCTTTGAGAAAGCTGTTTCAGGTATGTCATCAGTGGAGCTTGATGCGCAGCTTGCAGATGTTTATGCCAGGGAGTTTGGCATGGGCAAAAACGATATCGCAGAGGATCAGAGGCGCAAATGGTCAGGTAAAAAGAAAAATGAGTATGAAGGCCTAAGTGGTAAACCGCGCACCGTAAAGCATGATAAGCACGGCAATCCGATTTATCCGAAGAAATCCCCGGGGGAAGAGTACCTGATAGTTGACGGATATAATATAATATTTGCATGGGAGGATTTAAAGGAGCTTTCACGCATAAACATTGATTCGGCGAGAGATGCGCTGAAGGATGTTTTATCGGATTACCAGGGCTATAAGGGCTGTCATCTGCTGCTGGTGTTTGATGCGTACAAGGTGAAGGGTAATGCCGGAAAGAGAGAGACCTTCCACAACATAGAGGTTGTGTATACAAAGCAGGACGAGACAGCCGATGCATTTATCGAAAAGACTGTGTTTGGCATACGTGACAGGTACAAGGTAACAGTGGCAACCTCGGACGGACTGGAGCAGCAGACGGTCATGAGCCTGGGGGCACTGCGAATGTCAGCCCGCGAGCTTAAGGAGCATATTGAGATGACGAAGCGTGCCGGGATGGAGGCATTCATATCAGGATAAACGGTCACGAATGGTAACAATATGTGTATAAAGAGATGGTTATAAAGACATTTGTATGTCATAAGCAGAGATAAGGAGACAAGAAAATGGTAGTAAACGAAAGCATGTACCAGCTCGGAAGCGTGCGCTCAGCGATCAGGGAGCTTTTCGAGTATGGTAAAAAAAGAGCAGCAATTGTAGGTAAGGAAAATGTATATGATTTCTCAATAGGAAACCCGAGCATACCGGCTCCGCAGATAGTAAACGACACAATAAAGGAGCTTGTGACAGATTATGATTCTGTTGCGCTGCACGGCTACACCTCAGCACAGGGAGACGTGGAAACGAGAGCGGCAATAGCTGAATTTTTGAACAACACACATGGCACACATTTTAATGCGGACAACCTATACATGACAATGGGAGCAGCGGCATCGCTGTCAATCTGCTTTCGTGCGTTGACAAGCGACGCATATGATGAGTTTATTACCATAGCGCCATATTTCCCGGAGTACAAGGTATTTGTGAATGCGGCAGGCGCAAGACTTGTAGAGGTGCCTGCAGACACAGAGCATTTTCAGATAGATTTCGATGCGCTTGAGGAGAGAATCAATGAGCACACCAGAGGTGTCATAATCAATTCACCAAACAACCCATCCGGCACAGTCTATTCTGAGGAGACCATCAAAAAGCTCTCAGACCTCCTTGAGAAAAAGTCTAAGGAGATAGGAAGACCGATATTCATCATCGCAGATGAGCCGTACAGGGAGATAGTCTACGACGGAATCAAGGTACCGTTTGTGACCAAATATTACGACAACACACTGGTATGCTACTCATACAGCAAATCACTTTCGCTGCCGGGAGAGAGAATAGGATATGTCCTCGTGCCTGATGAGGTGTACGATAAGGCTGAGCTGTATGCCGCTGTCTGTGGTGCGGGAAGAGCACTCGGCTACGTGTGTGCACCAAGCCTGTTCCAGAAGATGATAGTAAAATGCCAGGGGGCAACCGGTGATATCAATGCCTACAAAGAAAACAGAGACCTTCTGTACGAGGGACTCACAAGGATAGGCTATCACTGCTTCAAGCCGGACGGAGCCTTTTATATGTTTGTAAAGGCACTCGAGGATGACAGCAATGCATTCTGCGAGAAGGCAAAGGAGGAGGATGTGCTCATAGTAGCAGCAGACGGCTTCGGCTGTCCGGGCTGGGTGAGAATATCATACTGTGTGGATAGGGAAATGATAAAGCGCTCCATGCCTGCGTTTGAAAAGATATACAAAAAATATAATAAATAATAGTTGATTATAACGAATAAAAAATGCACAAATCCCGAAAATTATCTAAAACTGTACAGTTTTCGGCATTTTCAATGTATACTTTTTACAAAATCCGTGGAAAAGAGCTCCGTGTGACCGTTGTGTGACCAAAGAGGTGTATAATCTTATTCAAGAGGAAAACGTATAAATAAAATATGAGGATAAGAACGCGTGCTTTGAGATAAGGAGCCGGAATATAATAGATTATCACAGAGCATACATAGGGACGAAAATGGAATTAAAGCCAGAAGCATTTAAAGGGAAAATGTTTAAGGTAAATGAACGGAAAAATTTTTTTGAAAAAAATTAAAAAAGTACTTGCATTATTCGTTTGACCATGATATTATAATACACGGTTCGTTGGTCAAGCGGTTAAGACGCCGCCCTCTCACGGCGGAAACACGGGTTCGATTCCCGTACGGACTGCTAAGTATTTAAAGCCGGTACATTCATGGAAGCATGAATGTACCGGCTTTTTCGTTGTATATATTCATATGAGGCAGAGCTATTTATGAGCAGCAGCTACTGCATGCTTTTATTATAAAAGTATGGTATAACATGAAAATTTCTCAATAAGGAAATCTGCCCTTGCAATATACCCTACCGGGGTATATAATGCTCTTAAAGACAGATACCCATAAGGGGTATGGTTAGACATATACAACAAATGTGGAATGAAGAAAGAAGGGAGGCACACATGGCAGAAAAAGAAACCAAATGCTGTTGCTGCAACCGCAAAAAAGAGCGGTCAGAGAAGGAATATAAGGATCTCATCAACAGACTTAGCCGTATAGAGGGGCAGATCCGTGGAATCAAGCGTATGCTGGATGAGGATTGCTACTGCCCTGACATCATCACACAGGTGGCGGCCGCAAATGCCGCGCTCAACAGCTTCAATAAAGTCCTTTTGGCCAATCATATAAAGACGTGTGTGGCAGATGACATAAGAGCCGGCAAGGATGAGACAATAGATGAGCTTTTGAACACACTGCAGAAGCTTATGAAGTAGTATTATAAGAAGGCGGGTATAAAAATGAGTACAATAATCACAATATTAATAATAGCAATAATTGCCGCTCTGGTGATTGTGGGCTTAAAGGAGACAATAAAGCATTCAAAGGGCGAGGGCGCCTGCTGTGGCGGTGGAGCCATGAAGGAGGACGAGGAAGCCACAGTACAGCTTACAGGCGAGATAGTCACGAGAGCAGATGTGCACATAGACGGAATGCACTGCATGAACTGCAAGAACTCAGTCACACGCTCACTTCAGAAGATGAGCGGAGTATCGGCAGATGTGGATTTAAAGCATGGCGTGGCACATGTTGAGGCAACCAGAGAGCTAAGCGATGAGGAAATCACATTTGCCATCGAAAGACTGGATTTCAAGGTGACAGGAATTGAGAGATTTTAGAAAAGGCTTCTGAATAGTTAGATTCGAATAGTAGAAAGAAGGAAATACAGACAGTATGAAGCAATATACAGTTACAGGAATGAGCTGTGCGGCATGCTCTGCCAGAGTGGAAAAGGCGGTCTCTAAGGTTGATGGTGTGACGAGCTGCTCTGTCAGCCTTTTGACCAACTCGATGGGAGTCGAGGGAAGCGCGACAGATGCGCAGGTAGTGGAGGCAGTAGAGCAGGCGGGCTATGGAGCGAGTCCCAAAGGCACAGCAACAGAATCAGAAAATGACAAAGCAAATAACAGCTTAGAGCAGCTAAAGGCAGCGCAGGATGCGCTTGTAGACAGGGAGACACCGAAGCTGCGCAACAGGCTTATAGCATCGCTCATATTCTTAGTTGTTCTCATGTATTTTTCCATGGGACATATGATGTGGGGCTGGCCGTTGCCTGAGTTTTTCAATGGAAACCATGTGGCTATGGGGATTTTGCAGCTTCTGCTTACAGTGGCGGTAATGGTCATAAACCAGAAGTTTTTTATCAGTGGCTTTAAGGGCTTGATTCACGGCGCTCCCAACATGGATACGCTTGTTGCGCTTGGCTCTGCGGCATCGTTTGGATACAGCGTGTATGCACTTTTTGCCATGACAGCTGCGCAGGTGAATGGCGATATGGATGCGGTCATGTCATATATGCATGAGTTTTATTTTGAATCCGCAGCCATGATTTTGGCACTGATTACTGTCGGAAAAATGCTTGAAGCGCACTCAAAGGGCAAAACAACAGACGCTTTAAAGAGCCTGATGCAGCTTGCCCCAAAGACAGCAACCGTTGTAAGGGATGGTGTGGAGCAGGAAATTTCTGTGGATGCAGTGAAAAAGGGCGATATTTTCGTGGTCAGACCGGGAGAAAATATCCCTGTGGACGGTGAAATAATAGATGGAACAACCGCTGTCAACGAATCGGCACTCACAGGAGAGAGCATCCCTGTGGATAAGCAGCCGAAAGATGCAGTAAGCGCTGCCACAGTGAACCAGTCAGGCTTTATAAAATGCCGCGCAACGAGAGTAGGCGAAGACACCACACTCTCACAGATTATACAGATGGTTTCTGATGCCGCAGCGACAAAGGCACCTATTGCAAAAATCGCTGACAGGGTATCAGGAGTATTTGTGCCGGCGGTTATTACAATTGCAATCATTACAATAATAGCATGGCTTATAGCCGGTGAGACCGTGGGCTTTGCGCTTGCCAGAGGCATTTCGGTGCTCGTGATAAGCTGTCCGTGTGCACTTGGACTGGCAACTCCTGTTGCGATAATGGTAGGAAATGGCAAGGGCGCAAAGAGCGGTATACTCTTCAAGACAGCGGCAAGCCTTGAGGCAACAGGCCGCACACAGATTGTGGCTCTTGATAAGACAGGTACCATAACAAGCGGTGAGCCGAAGGTGACGGATATCGTGCCGGATGAGACATTTTTTGAGGGAATCGGCAAGCATGCCGGTGAGTGTCAGCGTAAGGCAGACGATTTAAACCCGTACTCATCAACAGATAAAGCACTGTGGTCAAGGAAGCTTCTTGCAATAGCCGCATCAGTCGAGGCCAAGAGCGAGCATCCGCTTGCAAAAGCCATTATGGAGCGCGCTAAAACGGATGAAATCGCTGTCGCAGAGGTGACGGATTTTAGCGCTGTTGTAGGAAATGGTCTGACTGCAATACTTGCAGGCAAAATGATAAAAGCAGGAAATCTTGCTTTTGTCAGCAAATTTGTAAAAGTGTCAGATGATATGCGTGCGAAAGCTGTCGAATTTTCAAAGGAAGGAAAAACTCCTCTGTTCTTTGCCGCAGATGACAGGCTTTGCGGTATCATAGCCGTTGCAGATACAATAAAGGAGGACAGTCCGGAAGCTGTCAGACAGCTTAAAAATATGGGTATCAGAGTTGTTATGCTCACCGGTGACAACGAGCAGACGGCCAATGCCATTGGAAAGCAGGCGGGAGTGGACGAAGTCATCGCAGGTGTGCTTCCGGATGGTAAGGAGGCTGTCATAAGGAAGCTAAAAAAACAGGGCAGGGTAGCCATGGTTGGTGACGGAATCAATGATGCACCGGCGCTCACACGTGCGGATATGGGAATTGCAATCGGCGCGGGAAGTGATGTGGCAATAGATGCAGCGGATGTTGTCCTGATGAAGAGCCGCCTGATAGATGTACCGGCAGCAGTGCGGTTAAGCCGTGCTACATTGACAAATATACACGAAAATCTGTTCTGGGCATTTTTCTATAATGTAATAGGTATTCCACTTGCGGCCGGTTTGTGGTATCCTTTATTAGGATGGAAGCTCAATCCGATGTTTGGAGCGGCGGCGATGAGCCTGTCGAGCTTCTGCGTTGTTACCAATGCCCTGCGGCTGAATCTGTGCAGGGTGTATGATCCTAAGCATGACAGAAAAGCAACACCAGATAGAAAAAACAAAACAGATAAACCAAATGAAAGTGAGGAAAAATCAATGACAAAGACAATGAATATCGAAGGAATGATGTGCGGCCACTGCGAGGCAAGAGTAAAGAAGGCACTCGAGGCGCTTGATGCAGTTAGTGAGGCAGCAGTAAGCCATGAGAGCGGAACTGCAGTAGTGACATTAAGCTCTGACATTTCCGATGAGAAATTAAAGGAGACTGTAGAGGCTGAGGACTACAAGGTTACATCAATTCAGTAATCAGTCAGACAGTATAACAATATGAAGAAATATATAGCATTGGTATTGGCTGCAGTGCTGGTGCTTGGGATTTTTACAGGATGTGGTAACAAGGGCAACAAGGAGACAGAATCACAGACGGATGAGAAAGCCACTGAGTCGGTGAATTCTGCAGAAAATAATACTGAGGACAGTACGCAAAGCAGTACAGAAAATCAGAATGTGGCTGACACAGAGCAGCTCACCACAGAAAACGGACAGGAGAGCTCAGTTCTTGCCTGTCCGTCAGTAAACGGTAAGCTGCATGTGGAGGGCAGCAAGCTCGTTGATCAAAATAACAACGAGGTGCAGCTTCGCGGAGTCAGCACACACGGTCTTGCGTGGTATCCACAGTATGTGACCAATGATTGCTTTGCCACGCTGAAAAGCTTTGGAGCAAACGTGGTGAGGCTCGCCATGTACACTTACGAAAGCGGTGGCTACTGCACAGATGGTGACAGGCAGCAGCTTGAGACACTTGTGCAAAACGGAGTGCAGTACGCGTTCAACAACGACATGTATGTCATCATCGACTGGCATGTGCTAAACGAGGGCAATCCAAACCGCTACAGTGATGTGGCAAAGACATTTTTTGCCAAAATGGCACAGCAGTATGCCTCATACAACAACGTGATTTACGAGATTTGTAATGAGCCGTGCAACGGTGCGACCTGGGGAGATGTGAAGTTTTATGCCAGCGAGGTCATTCCGTCAATCAGAAGCTACGACAAGGATGCAGTCATACTGATAGGCACACCTAACTGGAGCCAGGATGTGGATGAGGCAGTCAAGGACCCTGTCACAGGCTATGATAATATCATGTATACACTGCATTTCTATGCCGCAACCCACAAGGAGGACTTGCAAAACAAGCTAAAATCGGCGGCAGACGCCGGACTGCCGATATTTGTATCAGAGTTTGGCATCTGCAGCGCCGACGGAAACGGTCAGGTGGACATAGATTCCGCAAACAGCTGGATCAGCCTGCTTGACAGCTACGGCATCAGCTATGTGTGCTGGAATCTGTCCAATAAGGACGAAAAATCAGCGCTTCTAACACCTGCCTGCGATAAGACAAGCGGCTTTACCTATGAGGATCTAAGTGATGAGGGCAAGTGGCTGTACGGTGTGCTCACAAGTCATGTGACACAGTAAACATCAGGAACATGAAAATATCCGGAGGTAATATACACTCAGCCGGCATGCACATGAGGCAGATGCAGATACTTCTCCCTGGTGGCCAGTCCACCGCGGATATGGCGCTCTGATTTGTTGATATCGAGAATGTGACGCGCTTTTGCGGCAAGCTCTGGGTCAATGCGAAGCAGCCTGTCAGCATCCGTGATATCCTTGTGCACAGTGGATTTGCTGATGCCAAACTGCTTTGCAGCCTGACGCACCGTGGCATTGTTTTCAACTATGTAGTTGGCGATTTCCACCGCCCTTGTCTCAATATATGATTTCAAAAAATACTCCTGCATATTCTGTTGTTACAGTTTATGCAGGAGTATTTTTAATATTACACACAGGTTGTAATTCTATTTACGTTTTTCGTAAAATAAGAAAACGGTTTCTTAATAGTAATAATAATATCAATTTTCCGTATTGCATTGGTGCAAAAGTTGCGTTGCCTGATCATATTAAGCTCATTAAATATATTAAGTGTATTAAGTATGTTAAGCGTATGCAGCAGTTATGAGCTCAATGCATTTGTCATACCCAAGCACAGAGCTGTTGAGCACCAGGTCATAATTTTTCCTGTTGCCCCACTCCTTATCGGTGAAGTATCGGTAATTTACCGAGCGCTTCTTATCGACATCCTTTAGCAGCTTTTTGACCTCGTCATCGCTTTTTTGGTAGAGCTTTTTTATTCTTGCAGCCTTCTCAGGCTTATTTCCCTCTATAAAAACATTCAGCACATCATCCCTGTCAGAAAGAATGTAGTCTGCGCAACGTCCCACAATAACGCATGGCTCTTTTTGCGCAATATCCTTGATGAGCTTCTGCTGAATATTGAAAATCTGGTCGGAAAGAGAAACTCCTGTGATGTCGCGCCCCACAAATGCATATGAAAAAATACTTCCGGCAGGTGCATATTCGCCCTGGTTTGCGACAATCTGCTCAGAGATACCGAGCTCCTTTGCCACATGCTCAATTATTTTTTTATCGTAAAACTCAATGCCGCATTTTTGAGCAATCTGCTCGCCGATAAAGCGACCGCCACTGCCAAACTCTCGGCTTATAGTGATTATTTTAAAACTCATGATGAAACCTCCCAGCCTATAAAAGTGTTTATAATTCATTATAACGTAATTGCACATAAAATCAAAACAGAAATTTAACAAAATCGCTTGCAGATAAGCACTCCGTAATCTATAATGACATAAGAAAACATGTTGCTTTTACGTAATCAATGAGATGGCAGCAGATAACATATGTTATGTTTTTGTTATTGTTTACATCACAGTGTGGCAAACAGCAATTACGTGACATTTCAAAGATTGTAAAACAGCAGCATAGCGAATAAACAATTAGGAGGAAAACATGGATCAGGAAAAGGTCATAGTCATAGACTTTGGTGGTCAGTACAATCAGCTTGTTGCGCGCCGTGTCCGCGAGTGCAACGTGTACTGTGAGATTTACTCATACAAAATAGACATTGAGAAAATCAAAGAAATGAATCCAAAGGGCATCATCCTTACAGGAGGTCCAAACAGCTGTTATGAAGAGAATTCTCCATCATACCAGAAAGAGCTGTTTGAGCTGGGAATACCGGTGCTTGGCATCTGCTACGGTGCACAGCTTATGATGCATAAATTAGGCGGAAAGGTAATCACACCTGAGGTTGGAGAGTATGGAAAGACAGAAATCACATATTCTGCAAACGGCGTGATGTTCAAGGATCTGCCATCAGAATCAGTATGCTGGATGAGTCATTTCGACAGAATTGCAGAGGCTGCACCGGGCTTTGAGGTAGTTGCGCACACTGCAGACTGTCCAATAGCCGCAACACAGAATGTTGAGAAGAAATTATATGCAGTACAGTTCCATCCGGAGGTACTTCACACCAAGAACGGAACACAGATGATTTACAATTTCGTCCGTGGCGTATGTGGATGTGCAGGCACATGGAAGATGGATTCATTCGTCAAAAACACAATCGACGAAATCAGAGAGCAGGTCGGTGACGGCAAAGTGCTCCTTGCACTTTCGGGTGGAGTAGACTCATCAGTACTCGCAGCACTCCTTGCCAAGGCAATCGGCAAGCAGCTCACCTGCGTATTCGTAGACCACGGACTTCTCCGCAAGAACGAGGGCGATGAGGTAGAGGGCGTATTCGGCAAAGACGGTTCGTTCGACATCAACTTTGTCCGCGTCAACGCACAGGAGCGATACTACAGCAAGCTTGCAGGTGTCACAGAGCCTGAGCGCAAGCGTAAAATCATCGGTGAAGAATTCATCCGTGTATTCGAGGAAGAAGCTAAGAAAATCGGAAAGGTTGACTTCCTTGCGCAGGGAACCATCTATCCGGACGTAGTGGAGAGTGGACTCGGCGGAGAATCTGCAGTCATCAAATCACACCACAACGTAGGAGGTCTCCCGGAGCATGTCGATTTCAAGGATATCGTGGAGCCACTCAGAAATCTCTTCAAGGACGAGGTACGCAAGGTCGGACTGGAGCTTGGATTACCTGATTATCTCGTATTCCGTCAGCCATTCCCAGGCCCAGGCCTTGGAATTCGTATCATCGGCGAAGTCACAGCCGAAAAGGTACGCATTGTCCAGGATGCAGACTGGATTTACAGAAGCGAAGTGGAAAAGGCAGCAAAAGAGTACAAAGAGGCCAACGGCGAGGAACCATCATGGATGCCAAACCAGTACTTTGCAGCCCTTACCAACATGCGTTCAGTAGGTGTCATGGGTGATGAGAGAACATATGATTATGCCGTTGCAGTCCGTGCAGTCCGCACTGTGGACTTCATGACAGCCGAAGCAGCCGAGATACCGTTTGAGGTACTTCAGACAGTGATGAGCAGAATTATAAATGAGGTAAAGGGAGTCAATAGAGTATTCTATGATTTGACCAGTAAGCCACCGGGAACTATTGAGTTTGAATAACGGACATTTGAGCCACAAATCCTTATTTTACTGGGATTGTGGCTCTTTTATTTTGCTCCGTGATGTTAATGTGATGTTAAGAATGATGTGCCATTACTTTTACTACTCAAAATGAGCATTATTCTGATGATGTGCAGCTTCCTGAAAAAGTGCAATCGAAAACAGTTGCAAATCGAAAGTGCAATCAAATATGGTTGCAGATAGAAAAAGAGCCGCCTCGGTCTGAGACGGCTTTACAAATTCAATTCTTGCGAAACTGGTTCAAGCGGTCTGCCAGCTTCTGATCTTTATCTGGATAAAGATGTGAGTAGGTGTCCAAAGTAGTCTTTATTGATTCGTGGCCGAGACGTTCTGCAATCTCTAATGGGGTAAACCCAAGCTCTATCAGCATACTTGCGTGAGAGTGCCGCAGGTCATGTACTCTGATCGGCTTCAGACCAATTCTTTCTGATACTCTTTTCATTTCTTTTTCCAGAGCTGTCTTCTGGAAGTAAAATATCCTGTCGCCATTTCCGATACCATATAGCTTGGAAATGTATTCTTGAATATCATCATATAAGAAATCCGGAATGGAAATACATCTTTTTGCCTTTGGTGTCTTAGGCTCCAGGAATAGCTCCTCACCTTTAATTTTTGCATAGTTCTTATTGATATCAATTCTTTTTGATGAAAGAATGTCTGCAGGTGTGAGTGCCAGAAGCTCTCCGGAACGCATACCGGTATAAAAGAGAATATCAAAAGCAAGCTTCATAGACGATTTGCTAATTGCATTTGAAAACCTCTCATATTCTTTCTGCGTCCAGATGTTCATTTCATCCGCTTTGCTCTTTCCCATACTGCCGGCCGCCCTGCATGGATTGACAGGCAGGCGGTAATGAGATATAGCATAATTCATTATTGCTGATAACTGGTTGTTCACAGTTTTTAAATATGTTTGGGAGAATGGCTTTCCATCATCATCCCGATAGGAGATAAGCTCATTCTGCCATTTTCTGACCTTTATTGTATCAATGTCACAAATCTTCTGTTTTCCAAAGTAGGGGAGCAGCTTCGTGTCGATAATAAACCGCTTATTCTCCATTGTCGTAGGCTTCAAGCGGTGTTCCATATCTTCAAGATAATTTGCAACGAGGGAAGAAAAGAGTATGTCGCTTGAACTGCTTTGCTGATCCAGAAAGGACCTCTCATAATCTTTTGCTTCCCTCTGTGTTTTGAACCCTCGTTTACAGATATGCTTCTTTTCTCCAGTCCAGTCGGTGTAATAGAAATTGGCATACCATAGTGTTTTACCACTTTTGAGAGTGTATTTGTATGCTGGCATTAGATGTCCTCGGATGAATTAACCACACGAGCCAATATCTGATAAATATATTCCGGCTGACGGGTTTCCAAAGGATACTGTTGATCGCCGAACTGGAAAGCAATGCCATTCTGATAAGGAGTTACAGCCGACAATGCCGAAATCTTCTTATCGAAAGCTCCTTTGTTTGCTGAAAATACAACTCTCTTATTCGTAATAGAAAGAACTCCCTGTGTGCGTTCCTGCACATCACCACGGATTGGAGCCGCTTTTTTTGCTCCAAGATGTACTGACATTCCCTTTGCAATACGGACACTAGTGCCACGGCTTCCTCCGGAATATCCAACGACCACATTCTTTGTTTTAACAAAAGTAGCAGGTCCACAGTAATGACACACCTCTCCATTTGCAAGCATTACATTTGATGGCACAACTGGCAGCGGTGCGTCTGCGGAAATCTGCATTGGTCTGTTACCCTGAATGCGTTCTCCGTGTATTGCGGCCAGCAGGTACCGGATGCAGTCAACAAACCATCCGATACAAAACAATCCAAATGTGCATAGGTAAAGAATACCCATACCAATCTTCTTTTCTCTAAATTTATGAACCCCAAGCCATCCAAACAGGAGGCAGATAACAAAGTCGGTCCAAGCTGCAGTCCATACCATAATATTCCTCCAATCGTTCTGTTATTTTTTTTAAGCCCCTTTTCCTTCGGTACCACTCGAAGGAAACGATTTTTTTTCTTCGTCTGCGTATTTGCCATACTCACCAGCTGCAACTGCCGAGATACCTTCTACGCACAAAACACCTGCCTTTGCTACAAGATAATTTTTACATTGTTCATCGCACTTGTTAAAAAGTTGAAGGAGCGATTCTTCGTCCGATGAAATTCTTTTTCTCTTTGAAATGGCAAGAAGATAATCTGCAGATACATTTAATGCACCAGTGATTTTTATAAGATCCTCTATAGACGGCATCCTATTGCCATATAGATAAGCGTCCATTTCGTCTTTACTAAATCCAGTATTTTGCATGAAATCATCTTCGTTCATTCCTTGCTCAGAAATTAGTTCTCGAATTCGCATTTTGAAATCGAGAGCGAATTCAGATTCGTCTATCTGAAAGTTCGCATAATCAAGTCCTCCCTGCCTGTCAACACCGAGTAAGTAATCTAATGATACATGGAAATAATCGCATATTTGCTTTTTTATTTGGTCGTTTGGGGTACTTTTTCCGCTTTCATATAATGAAACGGTTGATTTTACTATTCCAAACTTCTTGCCAAATTCTTCCTGCGTCATATCTGCTGACAAGCGGAGGCTTTTAATCCTATCAGATAGATTTGCCATAATAATCGCCTCCGTGTAAGTTTAATAATTTCAAACTCATTATATACCACATCCTTTCTAAATTGAAGAAATAAAAACAAAGTTGCAAAAACTTCAACAAAACGCTTGACAGCAAAATAAAGTTGAAGTAATATGAACATGAAAGTTGAAGAAACATAAACAACATAAGGAGGTAAAACAATGGATCTGGCACTATTGAGAGCAGAGCGAATGAAACGCGGTATAACCCAGGAGAAACTTGCAAAGTGCCTTGGCTTCAAAGACAAAAGCAGTTACTGCCTGATGGAAAAAGGGAAAACCTCAATTTCCGTAGATATAGCAAATCAAATCGCAATCCATCTCGGATTATCCAAAGAGATGACATATAAAATTTTTTTTGCCAAAGAAGTTCAAGAAACTTCAACTGATACCATTTTAACGCATGGAGGTGATGCAGAAAATGGCAAATGTGACAGCTAAGACCAGCTCCAACATCTTTTACAAAGCCCGTTGCGAGGCGGCAACACACAATGAGCAGTTGAGCAGCAGAGAAGGAGCTGCTGACTATATGTCGATTGACAGAGGGCGGCTTTACAGAATAGAAAGTGGCATTGCTATTCCTTATCCAGAGGAAATCAGACTTATGGCAGATTTATATAACGCTCCGGAATTGGAAAATTATTTTTGCAGGACAATGTGTCCGCTGGGATGCGAAATGCCTAAAGTCGAGCTGGCAAATCTGGACAGGCTTACAGTCAGAACACTTTCTGTTTTCCGAAAAATTGGAAAAACAAAAGAAATGCTTCTCGATATCACATCAGATGGAGTGATTGACGAAAGTGAAAAGCCGGAGCTTGATGAGGTAGTGAAAAACTTGGAAGAGGTAGAGGAAATCGCACAGAGCATGAGGCTTTGGATTAAGAAGAATATGTAAGAATGGGCTCGAATGGTCGGCAGCATCATTGGACCGAGTGAAAACGAGGAAAGTCTGGCGGTGCTATTGGCAGAGTAGAGCTTAATAATTTTTTATTTACAGTCTGCGGACATTTGACAGCAAGTGACAACAAATGTGTCCGTAATCCAATCCGAATCCAAATCCGAATCGGGAAACCAATACAATATTTGCTCGGAGCAACAAGCAGCTCCAAGCACGAGGAGGTGGCAAGTTGTATTTAGCAGAAAACTTAAAGTTTCTTCGGGAACAGAACGGAAAGACACAGGGGGAGCTGGCAGTTCTCTTTGGAATTGAACAAAAGACAATATCTTCGTGGGAATGTGGTAGTCGTAAACCACCAATCGGCACGATTGTTAGTTTGGCAAAACTTTACAGGGTATCACTTGATGATTTGGTTCTGACAGATATGAGACCACCGATACCTGTATATGCACTTAATCTTGCATATCTCCGTAAAAAGCATGGCATGACACAGCAGGAAATATCTGAGCTGTTAGGCTATAGCGGGAAACAAGGCTATAACGCAATTGAGACAGGAAAGGTCAAACCAACAATAGACACTCTTGAAAAACTAGCAGATTTCTTTGGTGTGACTATGGACCAGATTGTCAAACAAGATTTATCGCAGGAGGTGAGCAAATGAACGCATTAGCAACAGCACCGGGTGTCATTGCTACACCGGGAAAGTATTATATCGGGGCAAAAGAAGTGATGGAATACCTTGATTGCAAGGAAAACAAGGCCTACGAGCTGATAAGGCAGCTTCGGGATGAATTGGTTAAAGCAGGCAAGCTTACACCGGCATACCCGATAGGAAAAGTCCCAAGAAAGTATTTTTTTGAGAGATGCATGATTGAAGAATAGGAGGTGCAAAATGGCATATTACAATGTTTGCCCACATTGCGGTTGCAATCTGGATCCAGGAGAGAAGTGTGATTGTGAAAGCATTAAGGCGAGAGAACAGGAGACGAGCAGGGCTTTCTACAGTCAGTTTTTAAGAGCGAATGATAGCAATGGTCAGATGTCATTTGTGTTTGACCATCCCCAAGGAGGTGCAATAGGAGCATGAGAAACAAATGTCTTTTAGGTTTAGGACTGGTATTCGTGATTTCTTTGACATCCATGGTTGCATTCGCTTTCAGCTTTACGGGAACTCCGGCAGACGAAGTGGATGAAACAGAAATGATTGTTAGAGCTGTGGTTTCTGAGGAAGCGGATGCAATGCCAACAATGGAACCAATCACAACAACTGGACAAGAACAGGAAATGGTAAAAAATGAGCAGTCCAAAATCGGCAGTATGGATTGGGATTCTGATGATGCGTATAGGCTTGCCAAGATTGCGATGGCTGAAGCTGAATCAGAGGACACCGAGGGAAAAGCCCTCGTGATGCTGGTTGTACTGAATAGGGTTTGGGATGATGAATTTCCAGACACTATCGAGGAGGTTATCTTCCAGAAAGGGCAGTTTAGTCCGATCAGCAACGGAAGATATGACGAGGTAGAGCCGGACGAGGACTGTTACAGAGCATTGCAGCTTATTCAGACTGGTGGATGGGATGAAAGCCATGGAGCAACTTACTTTGAGAGCAAGAGCGTTTCTACATGGCATAGTGAAAATCTTACTTTCCTGTTTAAACATGGAAAACATTATTTTTACAAGGAGTGAGGACAAATGAGTAAGACACTGAAAAGAGATTTGATAGCGGTTATCTGGACGCTGCTTGTCACATACGCTATCGGGAAATGGGCTTTTCATCTTGCCTATATCGAGAGAGGATACGAGGCTGTCGGAGGTGAGTATTTATTAATCCCTGTGGTTTACTGGGGAGCATGGAAAGCAATTAACTATTTATTTGATTCATTGGAGGAATTGGAAAATGAAAGAAATTGTAGAAAAAAAAGAAGTAGAGGAACTGCTCGGATGCGAAATTACAGATGAACAGTTCGAGGAGGCATTGAAATATGCCAGACATAAGCAGGAGTACATATACCAGCGTGAGCGCAGACAGGTTGTGTTACAGCATTGGTATCTTGTGAAGCTCACAGAGGAATATGTGAGAAGCCTTGCTTTTTCAAAATTCACTATGGATTTATGCAGAACATTGCAGGATATGGAAAAAGAGCACCCGATCATAAATCAGAGTGCCCCTACGAATAACCATATTGTAGCAGTTCCTGCTTTATAAATCAAGCAAATATTACACAATATGGAGGTTTAATCTATGAACAATTCAAATGCTTTGGCTGAAATTCAGTCAAAATATCCAAACTGCAACCTGCTGTTACCATCAGCTACATCAGTGCAGATTAACCCATTTTATAAGTGCTCCGTTATGGAAGTGGTGGCGGACACAGCACCAAGCTCAGGAGATATCTTCTCGGTCGGAAAGGTAAAGACTGGAGAGGATGGAAAAGGAAAAGCCATATATGAGGATGTTTTCTCACCTGCAAAGCCACTTCTTATGAAGCTGGCAACTGCGGCAGGAATCCAGTTCCACCCTGAGTACACGACAGTTATAAGAGAGAATACAAACACCTATGTTGGAAAGGCATACGGAGCAGTAAGACTTCCGGATGGAAGCTATAAGACGCACATGGAAACAAAGCGTATCTGCCTTGATGATGAAGAGTCGAAGTACCGCCTTGAATTTATGGACAAGTCAATTATGGGAATCCATGATTGGAGAGCTGCCAAGGCCGCCTCTGAAATGTTTAAAGGGGAGTGGAAAGATGATCCGGAGAAGATGAATCAGTGGGGCAAGCCGGAGAAATATTATGTCATTGCTGACAGTGACAGGGAAAAGTATATCGAGAGGTCAATCTTGGTGAATATGACACTTCTCAGAAAGACTGCTTCTGAAAAAGCACAGACGGGAGCAATCCTCAGAGTTATCAGAGCATTGCTTGGTATTAAGGGTACATACTCAAAGGCAGAATTGGAGAAGCCGTTTGTTGTTCCTACAGTAACATTTGCACCAGATTACACGGATCCTAAAGTGAGAAGTGCAATGCTCCAGCAGGGGATGAATTCCATGGGGAATATGTTCGGAGCTTCATCCACACCGCCTGCAATCTCTACTGCATTTTCTGGCGAAGCATTTTCGTCAGACTTTAATCCAGAGGATGAAATTGACAATCCTGCATTTGCTTCCGAACAGGTTGAGGATAGTGATGGGGCTGTGGAAGAGCAGGAAAGAAACTGGTTCGATCAGGAACAGCCGGCACAGGAACAGCCACAGTCACAGCCGACAACAAATGGAAATGAGACAACTGGATATTTCTGTGATGGATGTGGAGCAGAAATCAACGAAAGGGTATATGAATACTCACTCAATAAATTTGGAAGACCGCTGTGCATGAAGTGTCAGAAAGGAGCTGGTAAGTAATGAATCTGATTAAGATTTCAACGGATTTGGAATTATCCGTACATGAGTTTCCAACAGGAACCCATGAGGAACAGAACAATAAGCTTCGAGAGCTGATAGGAAATGACTGCAGATTATATGAGCATGTGATGCCAAAGCGATTATATACAGAATTACACCAAATGGACCATCCGACTAAGGTCAAGGGGCAGTGCGTAAGTATGCTAATTGACGAGGAGGGATTGTTGAAAGAAGTAATCATCCCGAATCTCATAGGCAGTTACCTTTATGAAACTGATAAACACAATATTCCAATAACAGGAAACATACTGATTGTTGGGGAAGAATGGACCGGTGATGGCATTGATTTTTGCGGCATTGAGGAATCGGTATTTAAGATATTAGAGCTGCAGCTAAATAACATGATTATGGCTATGAAAGCCACTATGGAGGTGTTGAAATGAAGATATTACATACAGCCGACTGGCATCTTGGAACATTCCGAAGCCCAGTCAAGGACGGAGTAAATCTCCGAACAGAGGACACGAAAAGATGTATGGATGAACTGATCAGAGTTGCAAATGAGGAAAAACCGGATTACTCGCTTGTATCTGGTGACATATTCCATGTTGGCCGCCTGTGGTCCGACAGGTGTTGTGAGGAAATTATTACTGCCATTCATTATATCAGAGAGCTTGCGGCAGTATCAAAGCAGGTTGTTGTTATGAGAGGTACTCCAAACCATGATGGATCAGGACAGTTCAACGTCCTCTCTGAAATGTTTGCAGATGTTCCGAATGTTCATGTGGTGATTACCCCACAGGTAATTTCATTTGATGATGTTGATATTGCGGTGCTCCCGGGATTTGACAGGGGAGTGTTCAGAGCTAATCATCCGGGATTGTCAAGTGATGAAGAAAATGTGGTGTTTACAAATGAATTATCAAATATTGTAACAGGGTTGAAAGCACAATGTTCTCCGGAAAAGAAAAGTATTCTGATGGCACATTACACAGTGCCAGGATGCAATACCGAAAGCGGACAGACAATGATGCTCACACAGTTTGAGCCAATCATTCCACAGGAGGCTTTATTGGCGGCCAATTACAATCTGGTTGCTTTAGGGCATATTCATAGACCACAGAAGATAATGCACAGAGACTGGTATTATTCCGGTGCGATAAATGCCATGAACTTTAATGATGAGGGACAGCAGAGGGGCTTTTGGATTCACAACTGGCACGAGCTGGGAACATGGCAGAGTATTTTCCATGAAACACCTATCAGAGAGTTTGCAACCATTGAACTCAATGATGATGATGTGACACAGATAAATATGCAGGCTATTGATTTTGTTGCTACTGAGAAGTGGAGAGGACAGATCGATGGAAAGATTGTCCGTGTTCATTATAGCTGCACCGCAGAAAACAGCAAGGCTTTGAATAAGGCAACTTTGGAAAGAGAGCTTCTGGAAGACGGAGCATTTATGGTATGGGAAATTCTTCCAGACAAGATAGATGAATTTGCCAACAGAACACAGCTTGAAAATGCCACGGATCCAGAAGCAAACCTTATTAAGTATCTTGAGGAAAAGCAGGTACCGCAGGAAAGAATACAGGAACTTGTATTAAAGGCAAGACCGATTATTGCTGAAGCTGAGGCAAGCATGACAGCGACAGCAAATAGCGGAACATTTGAACCTGTAGAAATTGCTGTTAAGAATTATCGTAACTACGAAGAGGAAACATTTAATTTCGAGGATATCACTTTCTGCACAATCAACGGTCAGAATGGAGCAGGAAAGAGCAGTTTGTTTATGGATGCGATTATCGACTGCCTTTATGAAGAACCGAGAGAGGGTGTAATCAAGGATGATACAGGAAAGGCACCATGGCTTAGAAACGATGAAAGTGTCCGTTCCGGTTCGATTATGTTTACATTCCGTATCGGAGAGAAAAAGTATCGTGTTACACGAACCAGAGCCCGTTCCGGAAAAGGAACTTTGAATATCTCCCAGTTTGTTGAGAATGAATGGAAAGATTGTTCCAAGGAACGATACAACGATACACAGCAGGAAATATTGAACATCCTCGGAATGGACAGCTTTACATTCAAGTCATGCGCTCTGATTATGCAGGATCAGTACGGATTATTTCTACAGGCAAAACCAGAGGAAAGAGTTGAAGTCCTTGGAACGCTTCTTGGACTTGGAGTGTATCAGCTAATGGAGAGAATCGCTTCCGACAAGGCGAAAGTGAATGGAGCCAAGAACAGGGATTTGAAGCAGGAAATCACAATTCATAATGTTACAATCGCTGAATTTGGCAAGCCGGACGAAGAACTGGAAGCATGCAAGACGGAATTGGCAGAGCAGGAAGCCAGACTGCAGGCAAAGATTAATGAGAGAGACCAGAAGAAACTTATTCTGTCGAATCAGCAGGAAGCCGCAGAAAGGCGAAAGAAAGCTCTTGCAGCTGTTACAACATTACAGGCAAAAAAGACCATTGCAGAGCAGAATAGAGCTACACAGCAGGCAATAGCAGACAGCAGTTTAGCAACTCTCACTCAGAAGCCTGAAATAGAGGAAAAGATTGCTGAAAGAAATGATTTGTTGAAGCGGGAACTGGAACTTGCAGGACAGTCAGCACTCTACACCACAAAGAAACAGGAGGCTGAAAATCTTGCAAAGCAGGCTGAAAGTGAACAGAAGAACATTCTGGAGTTGCAGGCTGCTTTACAGAAGAAACAGGATGAAAAGAATGCAATGATACTGGATTCGGCCAATGATGGTGAGGTCAGGCAGAAAGCCGAAACATACACCAAAAAGAAAGCAGAGTTAGAGGATATGCAGGAAAAAGCTGTTGCATATCAGAAAGCAAAAACTGAATACTCTGCGGCAGTTTTCCATGAAAGCGAGACAAGGTCAAGCTTTGATAGGGAGAAGCAGAAAGCGGACGAGCAGAAGCAGTTTCTTGAAAAGAAAGTTGCAATATTGAATGAATCCGGATGTGTGGATATCGAGAAAGCACATTGTAAATTCTTGCAGGATGCCATCGAAGCAAAGGAACAGCTGGAAGTGCATGAAGCATTGTATGTAGACATTGCCGCTCGCAGAGATTGCGAACTTGCAAAGAGCAGATATGCAATAGAGAACAAACAGGCTGAAATGGATGCGATAGGATATGATGCGGCAGCTTTAACAGTCCTGCAAAACGAATGTGCAACATTGCTTCCGCATGTGGCACAGCTCGAAAAAATCAACCAGAGGGAAAACAATCTCGCTTTGATTAAGGCGGCTTTGGAACATTTAAAGTCAAATATATCAGAAGCAGAAAACAGGCTTGCTGAGGTCAAATTAAAGGGCACACAGGCAGAAACAGAGCGTGATATATATGCCAAAGCGTTTGAAGAACATGTGCATGTGCTTAGTGCCATTACTGCTCTTGATCCGTGGGTAGAAAAGGAAAAAATGCTCCCAGTAGCAGAGGAAAGAAATGCAACAGCATTGAACAGGGTTCTGGAGTTGACAGCAGAAATTACCGGTATCGATGATGAAATCTCAGAGAGACAGGCAGAGGCTGATAAAGAGATACTTGCTATGGCGGGAATGGAAGAGGCTCAGGCGATTGTGAACGGACTGGATACAGAAGTGAATGCCATTAACAGCATGGTAAAGGAAAAACAGATGCGAATTGGAGCTTTACAGCAGAAATCGGAACAGATTGCAAAGTTGAAGCAGGATATTGCAGCTTTACAGGACAAGCAGGTGGAATATGCCAAGGAGACAGCTGATTACGATACATTGAAAGTCGCATTTAGCCAGAGCGGTGTGCCACATCAGATTATCCGTTCTATTATTCCGCAGCTGACAGCTACAGCGAATACCATTCTTGGACAGATGACTGGCGGAAAAATGGGAGTGGAGTTCAGACTAGAGAGATTACAGAAAAATGGAAAAGAAAAGGTATCGCTTGATATTTACATTGAAGAATACGGAAAGTCGATACTTCCATACCTTTCAAAATCTGGAGGCGAGAAAGTTAAGTCTTCATTGTCTGTAATCCTTGCATTGGCAGAAATCAAATCGTCTTCGGCAGGAATACAGCTGGGAATGCTCTTTATTGATGAGCCGCCTTTCTTAGATGGGGATGGAATACAGGCATATTGCGATGCACTGGAAACTATTCAGAGCAGATATAACAATATCAAAATAATGGCTATCACACACGATCCGACTATGAAAGCCAGATTCCCACAGAATTTGGATGTAGTCAAAACGGAAAATGGTAGCAAGGTAATTTATTAAGACAGGAGCCGGAGGGAAAACCTCCGGTGTCCGAAAGGAGGATGATCGAATGCCAAACAGGATAATCAAGGAGAGCATCTGCAGGAGTGAAGAAATAGATTCTTTATCTTGGTTTGAGGAGGTTCTGTTCTATAGATTGATTGTAACCTGTGACGACTTCGGCAGATACGACGGAAGAGCAAAGATAATCAAGGGAAGCTGCTTTCCTCTGAAAGATATTACGGAAAAAGATATAGATAAGGCGCTTGGTAGGTTGTCGGCGGTGGGCTTGGTCAGAGTGTATGAAGCACAGGGAAGACCGTACCTACAATTGGTAACTTGGGCGGATCATCAGAGAATTCGTAATCAAAAGAGTAAGTATCCCGGATTTTCAGAGGATTGCGAATTGCTGACATTTGACAGCAAAGGACAGCAGATAAAAACATCAGACAACAAATGTGTCCGTAATCCAATCCAATCCGAATCCAAATCCGAATCGGAAACCAATACAAATATATGCTCCGAGCAGACAGTAGCTGCGGAGCCGCCGGTAATAGGTATCATGATGAATACTGGTGAAGAATACCCGATTACGCAGAGCTATGTTCTTGAACTCGCAGAATTATATCCTGCTGTTGACATTATGCAGGAACTAAGAGCGATGAAAGGCTGGTGTGATGCTAATCCAAGGAAACGGAAAACAGCAGGAGGAATGAAACGATTTATCAATGCTTGGATTTCAAAAGTTCAGAACAGGGGAGGCACACCGGGATATGCACAATCTTACAATCAGGCGGCAGGCGGTTCAAAGGTAGAACAGTTTGCACAGGGAGCAAGGGAGTGGGCGAATGAATAAACAGCAATTCGCCACATTGGCAATCGGAATTAAATCCGCATATCCAGCCTCAAAGATACTAGAAGATAATGCTTCAATGGACTTTTGGTATATGGCGCTTAAAGACATTCCGTATGAAATTGCGGAGAATGCAGTCATGGAGCATATTTGCACAAATGTTTTTCCACCCAATATAGCTGAAATAAGGAAACTGTGTATGGAAAGGTGCAAGCCTAAAATCCTCAGTTTCGATGAAGCTTGGGGACTTGTCCAAAAAGCAATGTCAGAATATGGATGGTATCACCCACAGGAAGCATTCGCAATAATGGATGAGCTGACATTGTCGGTGGTCAAAAATCTAGGGTGGAGCAGGCTATGCCAGAGCGAAAATCCAACTGCGGATAGGGCGAACTTTCGAGAAGCATATATGAGAAAAGCCGCGGAGGCACAAAATACAAATTCGCTTCCGGATTTCGTTGCACAGAACAAGGCATTACTACAACAACATTATGTACCGGCGATAGAAAAGAAAGAAGTGCCAAAGATAGAAAGTGAAGATAGATCAGAACCGGTGCGGCTTACAGAAGAACAACTAGAAGAAAGAAAACGAATGTTTGAGGAGGCAAAAAGGAGGATTTTAGGTGGCAAAGCATAGTGAAGCTATACAGGGGACTGAAAAGGAATTTTTAGACGAATTTCAAAAACTCTGTTATTCACGAAGTTCTTGGCAGGTGTGGGCCGACTTGATGGCAGCTATGGCATGTTCAATCAGCAATGTGGCTGACAGAAGCCCGGAGCATTATGAGAGCAGAGAAAAAGAATATGCACAATGCATAGAGAGACTTGGTTCTGTGGAAGTTCCTGCAAAAATGCTTGCAATCATTGTTGAAGCCTTAGAAAGAAATCCAGAACAGGATTTTCTTGGGGCTATGTATATGCAGTTAAATCTAGGAAATCACTGGAAAGGACAGTTTTTCACACCGTATTGCGTATGCAAGATGATGTCTGAAATAACCTGCGAGGATGCTGACAGCCATATCGAGAAGCAAGGGTATTTATCTATATGCGATCCTGCCTGCGGAGCGGGTGCAACATTGATAGCTGCCGCAAATACTATGAAGAAATGCAAACATAATTTTCAAAATCATGTGGTTTTTGTTGCACAGGACATAGACAGAATAACTGGGATGATGTGTTACATACAGCTTTCACTTTTGGGATGTGCAGGATATGTGTGTATAGCAAATACGATTACAAATCCTTTGACGGGGCATGTACTGTTCCCTAATGAAAAAGATGGACAGGAACTCTGGTATATGCCAATGTTTCAAAATCAAATATGGACATGGAGAAGATTGTTCCAGTCAATGGGCGGTCTTGGTGGAACTGCAACCACCGAAAAAACAGTGGAAAAAGAGCACTTTTATATGTTTTTCGATTTCGATAAAAAGGAGGAAGCCTATGGAAACAGGTAGAAATGTAATGCACTACGCATTAGGAGATAATCAAGATTACGAACACGAATGGAGCAAAGCTGTTCTTGAGTATCTGGAAAACGGATATTCTTCGGAAGATAGCAAGAGCGAAGTTGAGGTAGGGAATACTACCTACAAGATATTAAAGAGAGAGAAAGTAACCGCATTCTATGACGCTGACGGTAACACATTGTTTGATATAGAGAACGACAGATTAAAAGAAGAATATGAGGCTATGGAAAGCCTGGATGAAACAGAGCCGAAGTCAGAGATTGGAAGAGCCATTGCAGGGATTGAGAAACAGGCATTTGAGCAGGCGGTTGATAACAATATAGGTACAGATGAAATGATTCCAATGGGAACAGCAAGCCTTGAAGAAATTGCGAAGGGAATTCCGGCGCCTACACCAGAGGAAGTTGAAACAGCAAAGAAAAATAACAGTTCTGTTTATATCGGAGTTGTTGGGGCAGTTACGAAGTTGCAGGAGGAATTGAAAAAGGCTAAGGATAAGTCATTTGCAGATCCAATAATCAAACATCTGATTGAAAGGTGCAGGGAATCAGAAAGTCTTGCTTCGGATGTATGCCAAGACCATAAGACATGGGAGAAGTGCTACAAATACATTTACGAGCAGGCAAGAAAGCAGGCGAAAGGTAGTAGCTGTGCAGTTCTTGATGATGTGGTTTATGAATGGGCTGAGGACTATTTCCATAAAGATGATAAGGCTGATGAGGATAAAAAAGCTAAAGAAGCTGCGGAGAGAGAAAAGAAGCAGAAAGCTGATCAGAAGAAGCGTCTGGACGGCATGAAGAAGCGTGCAGAGAAAAAGGCGAAGGCGGTTGAAAAAGATAAGGCAGCCCAAGAAGCTCCAAAGCCGGAAGCAAAGGCGGAAAAACCAAAGAAAGAGCCAGAGAAGAAAGAAACTCCTAAGAAGAGGTCGAATGAACTTGAAGGGCAGATGGATCTGTTCTCAATGATGGGGCTGTAAGGAGGGATGTACGATGGAAAAAAGAAAGCTGTCTGCATTGCCTAGACCAGAGGCAACAGCAGAAATGGTTGAAATGGCAGATAGACTGGACGGAATGGAGCACATTGTGACTGCGGAGCTGGTTGATGATAACAAAATACTGCTTCTGAATTTCTATGAGGTGTCGAAGCTCAAAAAAGGAAAAACGGAAGCAGCATTTAGGACATTTCTGTCGAGTGATGATTATATCACGCAGGACCTGTCACAGTCAAAGGTTAAATGGCTTACAGCTGCATTTGATAATATGCAGGGTTTCCGGCTGTGGGAGTACAAATGGGATCAAAAAACATGGAAAAGCGAACACATTCCAAAGGTGTTTATCTGGACAGCAGAGGACAAGGGCATCATGGAGAGCTTTTTCAAGGCTTACCGCAAAGACACTGACGAGAACGTATGGAATGCTATTGACAGATTCCAGGACAAGGTCAAGGCAGAACGACTGGAAGAGAAACACAGAAAAGTCCTTGCACCGATTGATCTGCGGATGGAGCCGATAGGAGAGCCTTCACAGGATTTTACCGACTGGGTATGGGAGCATGGCATGAGTTTCAGTCGGTACGGAATTTATAAAGAGACATCCAAGGGAAAGGCTGAATTTGAGTGTACACGTTGCCAGAAGACAGGAATCGTTGACCGGAGCAGGATAAGACTTCGGAACAATGAAAAGGGGGAATGTCCTTTCTGCGGAAGCAGAGTGACATATAAGGCAAGAGGGAAAATGCCATGCCAGATAGTAGATGAAAGATGGTTCATATATGTGGATCGGCAGGAGGAAGGTTTTTTACTCCGGTACTTCAAAGCATGGAGACACATAAAGAATGACGCAATGATAGCAGGCAGCATATGTAAGAAACGCATTGAAGAAACCATGCATGAGTACAGCCGCTGTTTCTGCACATTCTTCGGCGAAAAGCTGATGAAAGAAAGCTATGAATGGGGAGTGTATCACCAGAAAGGGAATTCTCGCTGGATTCCGGATGAGGGAAATATTGCTTGTATGGAATCTATACTCTATCCGGGAAATCTTCCACAGGCATGGGAGCACACACCGATGAAGTATTCTGCACTGGAAATTCTAGCACAGAACATCCCGACCACAGCTTTCAGATATGAGGATGCCCTTGATGTTTATCTGAAATTCCCGAAGCTAGAGTGGTTCTGCAAAATGGGCTTGAACCAGCTGGCAAAGGATGTGGTAAGAGGCTACAACTACAGCGGGAACATGACGGGGAAGGTCAATTATAAGGCTGACACCATCTACGAAATCTTAGGGCTGAATAAGGTCAATACGAGGACACTACAGGCAATAGACGGCAATCATTACGAACTCCGACTGTTGCAGGTGGCACAGCAGCTTGATATCCAGATGAAGCCGGAGCAGTTAAAGGAATTTTACGAAACCTTTGAATGCAACACAGATCTTCTGAAGGAGAAGAACAGAAGGGTATCGCTCCATAAGCTCTGCCGGTACATAGACAAGGAAAGTGAGAGATACCCGATCGGAGAAAAGAATGCTTGCATGTGGGGCTATTCCTACAACAGGTACAAAGAGAGAACAGATCCACGAATAGAGAGAAAACAGAATATGGCACATGACTGGCTTGAGTATATAGGATGGTGCCGGGAGCTGAAATACGATCTGGATAACAAGTTTATCTACATGCCAAACAATTTCAAAAAGGTACATGATAGAACTGCGGAAGAATATAAGGCATTGCAAGATAAAAAAGCTGCAGCTGAAAAGAAACGCAGAGAGAAACTTGCCGCCAAGAAAATGGCCGAGACAAAAAAAGCGATGGAAGAGATATTTAGCAGAAATGATGGGGTAGATGCTTTCCAGATAAAGGGAAAAGGCTTGATACTGGTGGTACCTCAGAGTGGAGATGAAATCCGTAAGGAGGGCGAGGCTTTGCATCATTGTGTCGGAGGATATGTCGATAGAGTGGCAAGAGGAGAGACAAATATTTTCTTCATCAGAAAAGCAGATCATCCAGAGAAATCTTATTTCACTATGGAATGGAGAAATAACAAAATTATTCAGTGCAGAGGCTTTAAAAACTGCGGAATGCCGGCAGACGTTCAAGCCTTTGTAAAAGTATTTGAAAAGAAAATGAATGAAGCTATACAAGGCGACAACAAGAAGAATGCCAAAAGAAAGGCGGGATGATAAATGGCAGACAATCAGAGACACAGAATAAAGAATTTACTTCAGAAGCTCAATGACGAGGATAGAAATTCCCTCTGTTGCTTATTAGTGAAAGCTGGCTATGCGGTAAGGATTGGAAAAGAGCGACCGGGAGGAAAAGGACAGACAATGTACTTTGTAGAGTATTGGGTGGAGGGAGATGATACAAATGCTGAAACAGGTAACTAGCTTGATAATACCGAAATTTATTGCAAGGAAACCCAAAATCAAGCACGGAACATACAACAAGTATGGCTTTGTTATTACGCTTCATCAGTATTGTATCTGTCCTAGATGTAACCATATCCTCAATGCCGGTCCAGATTATCAGCCGGATTATTGTAGTAAGTGCGGACAGCATGTTAATTGTTCAGATGTTCCATGGGAAGAGGAAGTTCAGCTTGGATATGTCAGAAAGGAGGAACGCTGTGAATAAATCAAAAATTGAGTGGTGTGATCACACATGGAATCCTATTACCGGATGCCGGCACAATTGCTCATACTGTTACGCAAAAAGAATGACAGCAAGATTTGCGGGAGATGTAAGACTGAATCTAATGGCGAAGAAAGATTACTCAACAGAGCCTGCGGCAGATAACTCAGAAAATGTATTCATTCTGGATAAACCTATGCTAAATGAAACGGGAAATACATTGGTTTATCCATTTGGATTTGAACCTACATATCACAAGTACCGCATGGATTATCCGGAAAAGCTAAAAATGGGAAATAACATTTTTGTTGGAGCAATGGCTGACATATTTGGGAAATGGGTTCCGGGCGAATGGATCAGAGATGTAATGGAAACCTGTTTGGATAACCCAATTCACAATTACCTGTTTCTCACCAAGAATCCGGAGAGATATACGGAAGTTGGAGTGCCGGCGGGACTGGAAAATATGTGGTACGGAACAACCATTACCTGTGATGCGGATGCTGACAGATTTAATTATCTTCCTGCTGGATGCAATACGTTTGTCAGCATTGAACCACTAATGGGGGACATTGTTTCTAAGCATAATGTGATGTTTCGACAGGTTGATTGGATAATCATCGGAGCAGAGACGGGACGTAACAAAAATAAAATAGTGCCAGAACTGCAATGGATAAAAGATATCGTTGTAAAAGCTGATTATAATTCAGTGCCAGTTTTCATGAAAGACAGTTTGGTTCCGATTGTCGGGGAAGAAAATATGCGCCGAGAATTTCCAAAGCAGCTGCAACATTCAGAGATTAGCCCGAAGCTGAAAGCAAAGTTGTTTGATGGCTGTGCATCATGCAAGGCTCATTTGAGAAAAAGCGAAATGATAACCCTGCTGGCAAGGTCAAAAAGAGGCGAACAGCCCAAACAATTCGGGTTTATGTGCAGGGATTGCTTCAAGGAGTTTTGCAAAGGCCTTGGATTAGATATACCGGAGCTTATTGGATTGGCAGAGAGCGTAACGATAGGTCCAGGTGATGAAGATGAGTAAATGGAACGCAAACAGAGAGGGCTATGCTGACAATACCGCTAGCATAGCAATCCAGAGAGTGTCAAAAGAAGAAAGGAAGAACGATATGGCAAAGAGAAGCTGCAGACGAACAACTGACGAGAATGCTATTCACAATAAGGCTGTAAAGATAAGAAAAATGACAGATGAGCAGCTGGTACATTACGTTGAGGACAGAGTGGAAAAGGCGAGAAGTGAAGGTTTTAATTGTGGAAAAACACAGGCACCCAAACATAAAACTGTGGATATTACAGGAATTATCGAGGAAATTAGCTCTGTGAAAGGAATTGGAGCAACTAAATTGGCTGATATAAAAGCTATTCTTGAAAAACATCTGGAGGTGAGAACTGATGCCTGATCCTCGAAGACAGCTTGTTGGCAGGAGAAGCAAAGCATCCGGAGAGACATTCGAGAGGTGGATTTCAAATGCGTGTGAATTCTATCTGCAAAACGGATGGGCTCACATAGAAAAGACACCAGAGCCATTTCATATCACAGGCAAGGATAGGGATGGAACTGTCAAAGGATATTACGAGAAGAAAGGACAGCCTGATTACAAAGGAATCCTCTGTGATGGAACTGGGATTATGTTTGAAGCGAAGCATACTGACAGTGACAGAATCAGACAAAATGTTGTGACAGATACGCAATGGGAGAGCTTGGACATATACGAGAAGTTCGGTGCTCATTGTTATGTGATGGTATCGCTAGGGCTAACAAAATTCTATAGAGTGCCATGGGCGACTTGGAAGAAAATGAAAGAATTGTTTTGCCACAAATTTATGACAGAACAGGAACTGGAGCCTTATAGGTTGCAGGAAAAACAATGCACGATTCTTATTTTGGAAGGAGTGGAATTGAAAGATGAAAATACAGAAAACGGAGCTTGCAACAAAGCTTAATCAGATTAAGGGGGTTGTTCCCAAAAAGACAACAATGCCTATCTTACAGGGGATTTTGGTAAAGGAAGGGTATTTAATCGCCAACAACTTAGAAATGACCGTTAAGGCGAAGTTAGAGGGTACAGAGGGAGAATGCTTTATTATTCCAGAGAGAGCCTTTGATCTTATCAATAATCTGCCAGACGGCGAAGTAGATATTTCTGTTTCAAATGGCAATACAATGACGATAAGAGCAGACAAAATCAAAAATAAGTATCAGACAATGGATCCGGAACCATTTCCGGTAGCAGATATTGATGGAGAGGGTAGTGAGTTTACACTTAAAGCGGGACAATTACTGGAATCCGTAAAAAGAGTTTCTTATGCAATTCCTCAACAGGGAGGAAATGCCACTATGTCAACTATGTGTCTGCAGGCTAAGGACGGACAGTTGAATTTCGTAGGACTTGATGGACATGTCCTTGCATGGGACAAGATTGATTATGACGGAGAATTCGAGTTGCTTATTCCAAAGAATACTATAGATAAGCTGAAGACACTCGGATTAACCGGAGAGGTAAGAATCAGACATAGTAATGCAATGGCTATATTTGCAACGGAAGATTTTGAAATATGCACAAGACTTGTACAGGGAGAGTATTACAAATATCAGAATATGTTTAAAGAACTGCCACTACATACTGTAATATCTCGCAAAGAACTTCTGGATGCAATGGTACGAGCCAAAATGTGTACTGCTGAAAAATGCCCCGTTAAATTTGAAATAGCAGGAAGTCAGCTGGGTTTAAGTATCAAAGACCAGACAACGGATTACCATGAGACAGTTGATTTACAGGAAAATATTTCAGAGGAATTGACCATAGGATTTGATGCCAGATTGGTAATTGAAACACTTAAAGCATTTGATTGTGACAATGTGGGTATTTCCTTGCAGAGTCCCAAAATGCCAATGATTATTGAAGCAGAGGATAGCGATTTCAAGACAATCGTTCTTCCTGTGGCTATAAAGTAAGCACCAAGCATCTATTAACAAATATTATGTACCATCTGATTGGTCTCGGATAAGGAATATATCACACAAATAAAAAGGGCGGTAGGTGCTTCCGCCCGGAAAGGAGAAACAAATGGTGTTCAAAATAATACTTATAATAATTGCGTTTGTTATGCTTTGCGGAATGGTTGCTGATGAAAGCAGATATAACAAGAGAACATATTGTATCGGATTTGTGGCTTGCATTATTGCAAGAGCAATTTTGGAAGGAGGATTATTTTAGTGGGAGATTATAAAAAAGTTTGCAGATGTAAGGTCTGCGGGAAGATATATGATAAGGGCATTCCATATATATGTTCAAAATGTGGGGCAGAGATTGGAAGACCTACACCAACAATTTTACAGATGATGGGAAGCGGAGAAGTTACACTTACAGAAAAATGCGAGAAGGTTGTTGCTAAAAAAGGTTTGTTTGGATGGAGGGTTAGAGAACCACAGAATCCCGAGGTTATACAGGAATGACACCAAAGGAGATGTGTAACAGCTGCACCCATGAAAATTACTGCATGGGTGCATATCGCAAAGACCATTGGTGTGGAAATCATACCAGAAAGGACAGAAAAATGCCATGCTGTAAAGATTGTAAAAACAAAAGGTATATAAATAATCGTTACGGAAATGAAAGTATATATGTGCAGTCACCTTGCTTTATGTGTAAATGGAATCCTACAGATAATAGGGTGATAATGTACGAACCAATAAACCGACAAACAAAAAAATAGAGTCTCATATACACACTGCCATAGTGCGAAAATCACACCAAAAAGGAGAGAAAATATGAAGTGTCCAAGATGCGGAAAAGAGGCAAAAAGACTGTTGGCTCTGTCGAGAGCAGACAACAAGACAATGATATGTGATGAGTGCGGAACAAAGGAGGCACTGGATGATGCAGGGCTGACCGAGGGAAGTTCGGTAAGAAAGTCCATACTTGCGTGTGTTGGAAGAGGCTCTACACCACAGGAGAGAATCAGAGCAAAGGTGCAGGCTACAGGAAATAAGTGGGCTATGGAGAATTTTAGAGATACGCATAACTAAGAGTGATGGAGGAAGGACAATGGAATTAAAAGAATTTGCAAATTTGATTGATGGAAGACAATATGACTATCGAATGTTTACCAAAGAAGAATTACAGCTTGCCAAAGATAACAGAATTGTAATTGTTACAGGTGCAAGTGATGACCTGGTTGAATTAGAGGGAGCAATAACAGATGAGGGGGATTGCTGGGAAGGTGGCAAAATATATGTTAAGGCTATTCCTAATGGTGGAATAGTACACAACTGTGAGCGTTCGGATGTATTCGGATTTACTGCAAAATGGTGCGAAGAGAAAGATAAGAACGGAAAGATAATATCATGGACATATGATGTTCCAATAGAACATGAAACATTTGTGATTTATGAAGATGATGAACCTTACTGCAGGGGATTTGTATTTAGGGTTTAGCCTAAAATGAAATTTAGGAGGCATATTATGACAAAAGAACAGATTCACGAAGCACTGTGCAAAGCTCCAGATGAAGATAAAATGAGGCTGGCTATAGCTTGTCAGATGAATGGTATTGACGTTCGGGATATAGAGACAGGGTTGGCAAATGTGCTTACAGGCGTACAAAAAGCTATAAAACCAGCAATCGAATATTATAGATATTTAGGAGGAAAATAGTATGGCAAATTTTGATGAAGATATTAAGAGAATCACAGATGAAATCCTATCGGATGGAACTGTTGACCAGATTATTAGAGAAAAGGTGACGGATGGAATAGAAAAAGCAATAGCTAGTTCATTTAATTATGGAAAGCTTGAAAAGGCGGTCAAAGAAAGAGTTGAGCAGGTTTTAGTTCCGTTTATTGAAAGCTACGACATGAGTGGATACATTGTAAAATTGGACACACTTCTTACGGAAATGGTCAATAAGTCTGTCCTTACTGACAACAAAAATTTGCTGGAAAATTTTAAGTTTATGATGGAAGAACCGCAGGAAACAGATATAAAGATATCTGATTTGTTCAAGGAATATAAGAAGTTTGTTGCCGGTGATATGGAGGTAGAGGGCCGAGAGGTTGTGATAGAGGATAATGCTGAATACGAGGCGATGGATGTACATTTTGAATTCGAAGAAGAGGGTGAGAGAAGCTGGAGCTCATTCAAGTATGCAACTATTGACTTTACAGTGGATGATGAAGAACAGCAGGATGAATTAAACAGAACAGTACGTCTTTCGCACTGGACAGGGGATAGAAAAGCCGGATGGGAAATTAGAACAGACACAAATCCTGACATATATTCACTTAGGCACATGAATAAGTTTGATTTGCTTCTTGCGAAACTGCAGAGAGCGGATGCACGAATTATCATAGACGAGACTGCAGACGAGGATTTTGTTTATTCCGATACAAAGCCAGAGCCGACCTATGAATAGCCATGAACGGTCAGCTAACATTTGATAAATTTATGAATATAACAGAGGAAAAGCCATCGGAACATAAGCAAGAGAGAGTTCCGATGGTGGATCCATGTTATTACTGTTTATGCAGGTCGTGCATCAATAATGCAGAGAGCCTTACTGTCAATCCGGAAGAAGTGCCATACGACTGGCACCCGTGTTTCTTTTGCGATATATGCAATAATTTTGATGGAGAAAGTCCCGAAAATATGGAAAGAGAGGAATGCCATGAATATGTGATAGATGATTATCATGCAAGGCAGAATAGGAAAAAATTTAGAATTGTGAGGTAAAGATTATGAGTATAGAACTTAAAACGTGTCCGTTTTGTGGCGGGAGGGCAGTAATGAAGGCTGTCAATAAGGAATACGGGTTCACTATTTGGTGTCAGTGTAGAAAATGTGGTGCGAGAACCGAGGGATATTGTCCTGATATGAACCATGAAGACAATACTATTACCAGTATTGAAGAGTGCAAAGATAGGGCTGCAAAGGTATGGAATAACAGGGCGGAAAGTGCAAATGAAACTGCGGAAGGTGGGGAAGCCTCTTGATGGAAAAACATGAGAAAGAAAATGTGTGCATTGACTGCAAACATTATGAAGCCTGTGGAAAACCAGAACGATTTATGAGGTGCTTGGGATATGAGAAAGCAGTAAATGCAGAAAGGAAAGACAATGATAGATGAACTTATGGAAAAGTTGTTGGAAGAGCCAGTAGTAGATAATAACGAAATAGTGTTTACGAGCAGAGCTGTAGAACTGATACATGAAATTTCAGAGAAGTGTAAAGGTATTCAGATAGTAGAGCAAACGAGGGAACAGGCAGAGGAATATGCTAAGGATTTATCTGCAGAGGAAGTGTACTATGATATGCTCCGTAAAATTGTGGATGCTCCAACTACTTTACACATGAAATGCTCAGTAAGAATGCTTGTACCCATTATTGACCGAAAGTTGAAAGAGAGGGGACTGTGATGGGATTAGGAAACTACGAACAGAACTTAATAAAGTCAATTGCTGAGAATGATATAAGGGAAGCCAGAAAGTGGGCGGTGGCTGCATTGAATGCGGACACTACGCAAAAAAACAAAGGTTTTGTGACCAGATATAAGAACATCCTCACATCGGAGGGAGCAGGAATGATAGAACTTCCGGGAAACCTCAAAGATATTCTTGTTTGCGAAGATGTTTCCTTGTCGTTCAAAGAGAATCGCTACTATGTGACAGAACGACAGGAAATCATTGCAAAAAATATTTTCAGACTGGCTAAGGTTAGCGGGAAACTTATGGAACTGATGATACCATACAAAAATGCAACTCTACTCTATGGACCGCCTGGGACAGGCAAAACAATGTTTGGAAAGTACATAGCGTACAAAATGGGATTGCCTTTTTGCTATTTGAATTTTTCAAAGGTTGTGGATAGTTACATGGGGGTTACTTCTCGGAACATTGCACAGGCATTTACCTATGCTTCTACAAATCCTTGTGTTTTTATGTTGGACGAGGTTGATACTATAAGTTGCAATAGAGAAAGAACTTCAAGTGGAGCAGACCGGGAAATTGGTAGGGTTACAGTTACTTTAATGCAGGAATTTGACAAACTTGCAAATGATGTTGTGGTTATTGCGGCTACAAATAGATTAGATATTTTAGATAAAGCATTTGTGAGTAGATGTTCCCAAAAGTATGAAATGCCACCGTTTACAGTGGAAGAGAGCAAACAGATGGTCAATAAATTTTTAAATGATATTGAGATATCGATTCCAGATATTGAGATTGATCAGATTGTTCAAAAAAATAGTGACCAACGAACAATTATGGCAGATGTTATTCGGCTTATTGCAGACAGGCTGGAGGTGGAGGATGAAAATAGTTAGTATTTCAGACTATGCAATACATCATCGAATAGGCAGGAGCGAGCCAACAGGAACTACATACATTACACGATTTGGAAATACCAGACAGAAAAATGTGTTCAAGGAATTCTACAAGACCAACATAGGAGAATTTACTCCGGAGAAGTGGTTGGAAGTTACCTTGCAGATAATACAGACACTTATGGAAAATGAACTTCTGGAGGAAATAAAGGAACATGTCGCAGGTCATTGTGTGTGGCTTAAAAATGATAAGGAGATTGAAGAATACTCGGCATCCTGTTTAGCTTCTGGGGCATATATGTACTGGGAAGATTTTAAGGACAAGAGACTACCGGCACATAAGGTATTTATCTTTGAGGGAGGTGATTTCTGATGGCAGTCTGTATGGAATGCGGAAGAAAATTGAGAAGCCAACAAAGCAAGGAAGTAGGATACGGACCGGTATGTTATAAGAGAGTGTTCGGTACCAGTATGCGGATCCGTGATGGAGATTCAAAAACAGGTACTGCTTCAGACGATTTTCCATATTATGAAATACCAGGGCAAATGTCGATTGAGGATTTTATAAAAGCAGATGAAAAGTAAAAGGAGAGTGCTTTCGCAACCCTCCCAACAGACAGTTAGATTATATCATAATTCGTTATGAATTTGAAATAAAAAAGAAGGAGGGCGACAGCATGGACAGCCAATCAACAGAAGAAAGAGCAGAAAAAGTTATAATAGCTCTTACACCAGAACAATTGAAGGATATTTGTGCAAATGCAGCTGAAATTGGAGCAAAGGAAGCATTAAAAACCTATGATCAGGAAAGAAAAAAAGAGCAGGGAAAACGGGCAGACAGAAGATTGCGAAATACAAAGCTGCTCCTGCGTAATTATCACATGCTCAAAGAACATGCGGAAAACTCAGTTTTCGGGCGAACACAGATGGAGGAATCGGCTTTGGATATCTTGGAATCAATGATGAATCTTTATGACAATGAGGTAATTATTGAAAGTATCAAGAGAAGTGCAACCAGAACGGCTATTATTGTATCGCATATCGAGACGATGTTCGGTTTGTATGATGCCTATTGTGAAAAATCTCCGAACCAGGATATAGACCGTAGGAGATACGAGGTGGTTTGGGATAAATACATGGCAGAGCCGGTTCTTACCGTAAAAGAGATTGCGGCAAAACACAATATGTCAAAGGAAAATGTGTATTCCGATTTGAGAGTTGCAGAGGAAAGATTGACCGCTCTTATATTCGGGGTGGACGGATTGAAAGTACGATAAAGCCACCGTCTACAAAATAATTACATTGACATCACAGCTTATAAATGGCAAAATCGTATTTGTAAAATTCTAAATCAAACGTCGGGGAAGTCTGCAGAGTTGTTGCAGGCTTCTTTTTTGATGCAAACTTTCCGAGAAAGGAGAGACGATTGAACAGGAAATGCACCTGCTCCTCCAGAATAATATTGATTGGAGGATAATAATGAATTACACAATTATGGTGCTGGCCGCTTATGCGGTAATTATGATTGCAGCAACAGTACTTATGACAAACAAAGAGAAAAGCGTCGAAAGGTTTTGTGTTGGAAATAGAAATACAGGATGGTTTATATCTGCATTAAGCATTGCAGCTACATGGATATGGGCTCCTGCACTATTTACATCAACAGAGAATGCTTATACCAAAGGCTTTGCAGGGCTGTTTTGGTTTCTGGTACCTAATGTGCTTTGCCTCATATTCTTTATTCCGTTTGCTAGGAGAATAAGAAAAGAAATGCCGGAAGGAATCACACTGTCTGGATATATGCACCAGAAATACCAGTCTGAATCGGTAAAAAATATTTACCTGTTTCAGCTTGGAGCATTATCGGCATTATCTACAGGAGTCCAGTTATTGGCAGGAAGTAAAATATTAAGTATGCTGACAGGCATTCCATTCTGGATCATGACAGTAATCATGGCTGTGATTGCCTATTCGTATTCACAGTTCTCTGGAATAAAGGCTTCGATACTGACGGATTCTATACAGATGGTCTTTATGTTGATTGCAAGCGTTTGCTTTGCAGTTTTCGGCATTAAGAATGGTGGTGGTATTCAAAATATGTTCGCAGGAATTGGCGGATATACAGGAGAGTGCAGCTCCCTTTTCTCTGCAAAAGGCATAGAGATATTTCTTGGTTTTGGACTCCCCACAACAGTCGGGCTTATCTCGGGACCATTTGGCGACCAATGTTTTTGGCAGAGAGCATTTTGTGTAAAGAAAAATCGAATAGGAAGGGCTTTCTTTGTTGGAGCAATTCTATTTGGCATGGTGCCATTGTCAATGGGAATCCTTGGGTTTGTCGGAGCTGGAATGGGATATACGGCAATTGATACAGGTGTGATTAACTTTGAACTCATTTCAGAGTTATTTCCGAGCTGGGCGGTAATCCCATTTTTATTTATGATTGTATCTGGATTATTATCTACGATTGACAGTAATCTGTGTGCAATATCATCCCTCACAACAGACATATTCAAAAAGAATACACTCGGAAAGACCAAGATTGCCATGGCTGCGCTGTTGGTAATAGGAATTATAGTTGCCAATATCCCAGGGCTTACAGTTACGCATTTGTTTTTAATGTATGGCACACTCAGAGCAGCAACGCTTCTCCCAACAATATTTACATTAAAGGGAGTAAAGCTCAAACCAGAAGGTGTTGTTACTGGTATTGCGACCGCACTGATTATAGGACTTCCTGTATTTGCTTATGGAAATATCACAGGAACTGCAGCTTATAAAACAGCAGGCAGTCTTTTGACAGTCCTGTTATCCGGAACAGTCGCTTTGATTGTAAGCAGAAAGAGGGGGGCAGAGAATGGATAGCGTACTCGGAAGAAAGCAGCGAATCAAAAACTCTGACTGGATAGAAACTTTTGACAAAATCGAACAGCTGATAACCAAAAAAGAGTTGGATCAGCTTGTAGATAAGACCATACAGGATATAAAAGCTAAGACGAAAGGAAAGAAAGCTGCCTACGCATGGAGCGGAGGAAAAGATTCCCTTGTGCTTGGAGAAATTTGCTGTCGGGCAGGAATAAGCTCCTGCGTCCTCGTAATCAGCAATTTGGAGTATAAAGCATTTACGCAATGGGTTGAGGATAATAAGCCTCCGGAATTGTCCATTATCAATACAGGACAGGATATTAAGTGGCTTGTTACTCATCCACACATGCTTTTCCCACAGGATAGCAAATATGCAGCTCAATGGTTCCATATTGTTCAACATAGAGGACAGGCAAAATACTACAAAGAAAACAACCTCGATATGCTCCTTCTTGGAAGACGAAGGGCTGATGGGAATTATGTTGGAAAAGGTGACAATATCTACACCAACAGCCAAGGGGTTACACGATATAGCCCTTTGTCAGATTGGACGCATGAGCAGGTTTTGGCATATATCCATTATTATAATTTGGCTATGCCGCCTATATATGATTGGAAAAATGGCTATCTATGCGGAACGCATCCTTGGCCAGCAAGGCAATGGACAGGAAGTACAGAGAATGCCTGGAGCGAAATCTATGAGATTGACAGCTCCATAGTAATTGAGGCGGCAGAATATTTTGAGAGTGCAAAAGCATTCTTAAAGACAATAAAATAAGTTGCTGACACTTGACAGCATTTGCAGACAAAAGATTGCAAGTGCTGTCTTTTGCTATTTGCAGATAGCGTATATATCATACGGATTTGTTCCTCCAATCAAAATACAGGAGGAAACAAAGATGGAAATTATCACAATGAAGCTGGTGGACCTCGTGAAGCCAGAAAAGAATGTCAGAATTCATACGGAGCAACAGCTGAAAGAGTTCCAAAGAAGTGTCAAAATGTTCGGACAGATCCGTCCGATTGTTGTTGACGAAAACAATGTAATCTTGGCAGGAAATGGTTTGTATGAAACATTGATTGCCATGGGAAAAGAAACAGCTGATGTTTATAAGTATGACAACCTTACTGAAAATCAGAAAAAGAAGCTGATGATTGCAGACAACAAGATTTTCAGCTTAGGTATTGAAAATCTCGATACACTCAATAGCTTTTTAGAGGACCTGCAGGGCGACCTTGATATCCCGGGCTTTGATGAAGACATATTAAAGCAGATGGTGTCAGAGGCAGAGGATGTAACAGAAAAGCTCTCCGAGTATGGCACTTTGGATGATGAAGAAATCCAGAGCATTAAAGAAAGTGGAGAGAGAAAAGAACAGCAGATTCAAAAAGCGGAGGCGGAGCAGGCAACACCAGCACCGCAGCCGATTGCTCAGCCACAACAGGAAATGCCAGAGGACAGTGAAGATACCACCGAAGTAAAGAAATTTGTTATCTGTCCGAAATGCGGGGAGAAAATATGGCTATAAAGAGGTGTGAATCCAGTATAGATGTTGTAAAGGCCGCCAAAATCCGTATAAGAAATGTATTCCAAAACGGATTGCCGGTGTATATGTCTTTCAGCGGTGGTAAGGACAGCCTTTGTATGGCACAGCTTGTTATGGAGCTTGTACAGGCAGGGGAAATCAATCCGGCACAGCTTACTGTACAATTTATAGACGAGGAAGCCATTTTCCCTTGCATGGAAGATAAGGTGAAAGAATGGCGAAAGAAATTTATGCTAATTGGAGCAAAGTTTGAGTGGTATTGCTTAGAAGTAAAACACTACAACTGCTTTAATGAGTTGTCCAACGATGAAACTTTTATTTGTTGGGACAGATATAAAAAAGACGTTTGGGTAAGACAGCCACCATCATTCGCAATCAGAAATCATCCGCTGTTAAGACCTCGTATCGATGCATATCAGGATTTTCTTCCAAGAATATGCAGCGGAGGAATAACAATTACTGGAATCAGGACGGCGGAATCCGTGCAGAGATTGCAAAATATTGCAACTATGCTTAAAGCTGGAAAGACAATGACAAATAAGCACCAAGTCTTTCCAATATACGATTGGACCAATAATGATGTATGGCTTTACCTCCTTCGGGAAAAAGTTGACATACCAGAGATTTACCTGTTCTTGTGGCAGTCAGGAACACGAAAAGGACAATTGAGGGTATCGCAGTTCTTTTCGATTGACACGGCAAAAAGCCTTGTCAAAATGAATGAATATTATCCGGATCTTATGGAACGGATAGTAAGGCGAGAACCGAACGCATATCTGGCCGCCTTGTATTGGGATAGCGAGATGTTCGGTAGAAGCACAGCTGCAAGAAAACAAAACGAGAAGGGGATGACGGAAAAAGATTATAAGGCCGCCCTTTTAGAATTGTTTTCTGATATGGATGGAAATTTCCAAACGAAGCACAAGAGATATGTTGCGGAACGATACAGGAACTTCTTTATGAGTGTTTCTGCTATTGCGGACAATAAGGATTGCAAGGCTATATATGAAGGACTTATTTCTGGTGATCCAAAGCTGCGTTCCTATCGTGCTTTATATCAGAGAATCTATGGTAAATACATTACAGAAGCCAAAAAGAAGGAGGGCATGACAAATGGATAAGAAATTGAGTAGTCCGCTTTCCACTCTCCAATGGGTAGACAGGGACAGAGTAAAACCAAACGATTACAACCCAAATAAAGTATCGAAGCAGAACTTGGAATTGCTGAAGCAATCCATACTAACCAACGGATGGACGCTGCCGATTGTCGTGAGACCAGATTTCACGATTATTGATGGCTTTCATCGTTGGACTGTTGCAGGGGAAGAACCTCTGAAATCAATGCTTGAAGGCAAGGTTCCTGTTGTAATTGTAGAACATAAGGATAAAGCCGGTAATATTTACGGTACTGTAACCCACAACAGGGCAAGAGGTACACATTTGCTTGAACCTATGAAAGCGATTGTTAGAGAGCTTATGGGAGAGGGGAAATCTGTTGAAGAAATCGGTAAGCAGCTTGGTATGAGACCAGAGGAAATATTCCGATTATCGGACTTCTCCAAAGAGGACTTTTTGAATATGATGATTAAACCAAATCAAGGTTATTCAAAAGCAGAGTTTATAACGAAGATTTAATGTTAAAACAATAAATATTCGTGAGAGTGACACACGGGAGGGCATACACCCTCCCTTTTGTGCGTCCACGATTGCAAAACGAACAGGAGAGAGGTGGTGATATGCCGAGAGCACCGAGCGAGAAAGTAACACAAGCTGAAAAGCTATTCAACGATGGTATGGCAATGGTTGAGATTGCTAAGAAACTGGAAGTTTCAGACGGAACAGTACGCAGCTGGAAGAACCGGTACGGATGGGGAAAAGCCTCAAAAAAAAACAAGTGCAACGTTGCGAAAAAAAATGAGAAGAAAAATGCAACGTTGCAAAAGAAAAAGAGGGGAGGTCAACCCAAAAATCAGAATGCAAAAGGCGGTTCTGGCAATCCAAACCCAAACCCTCCACCAGACAGAACAAAGCATGGCGGTTATGTTCCTGTATTTATGGATGCGTTGGATTCAGATGAGCAGGAACTTCTTGAGTCTATTCCAGAAGATACAGAGCTTCAACTGATGGAACAGATACAGCTTTTTTCGATTAGAGAGCGAAGAATACTTAAAGCAATCAATAAATACCGCGAACAAAAAGGGGAGGTTGCGGTAATGGATGTGAACCGGAGCGAGTCTAAACGCTCGTTTAAAGACCAAGAGGAAGAGGCAGAGTACGATAGGCGCCAGAAGGAGAAGGTTGATAATAAAGAAATTCTTCCGGGTAAGTCCTATAATATAGCAACACACACAGCCAATAAGGATATGATCATAGCGAGGCTGGAACAGGAACTTTCTACTGTGCAGAGCAAAAAGACAAAGGCTATTGAAGCGTTGTCCAAGTATCGCATAGAAAAGGCAAGGCTTGAAAGTGAAAGTGCTGGCAACGATGCGGTTGATGATTGGATTGCAGCTGTATTGGGAGAGGAAGTGAGCGAAGATGAATAAGAACTCACGGACATTACGAAGAAAATTCTTCCAGAAGAAAATCCCAATATACAGGAAAAATCCAGTGCTATTTGCACAAGAGGTATTGCTGTTTGAGCCTGATGATTGGCAAAAACAAGCTTTGATGGATTTGGCAGAAAGCCCGAAGGTTGCAATCAAGTCTGGACAGGGTGTTGGAAAAACAGGTATGGAAGCTGTTGCTTTGCTGTGGTTTTTATGCTGCTATCCCTATCCGAGAATTGTTGCAACAGCTCCTACCAAACAGCAGTTGCACGATGTATTGTGGTCCGAAGTCAGCAAGTGGATGAGCAAGTCTCCTTTGCTCTCAGACATCCTCAAATGGACGAAGACCTATATTTATATGGTTGGCAACGAAAAGCGTTGGTTTGCCGTAGCTAGGACTGCTACAAAGCCAGAGAATATGCAAGGTTTTCACGAAGATAATATGCTGTTCATTGTTGATGAAGCTTCTGGTGTTGCAGATCCTATCATGGAAGCAATACTGGGTACTCTTTCTGGTGCAAACAATAAGCTGCTGATGTGCGGAAACCCTACAAGAACATCTGGAACATTTTACGATGCTTTCAATGTGGATAGGTCGATATACAGGTGCCATACGGTATCGTCGGCAGATAGCAAGAGGACCAACAAACAGAATATCGAATCTCTCATACGGAAATATGGGAAAGACAGTAATGTTGTTCTTGTCCGTGTGTTCGGAGAATTTCCAAAGCAGGAAGATGATGTGTTTATAGCCCTTTCCATAGTAGAGCATTGCTGCATGTTGGATTTGCCAGACGATGTTCCTATTAAGCGAATATCATTCGGTGTGGATGTTGCGAGATATGGCTCGGATGAAACAGTTATTGCTAAGAACGTAGGAGGAAGAATAACGCTTCCTGTATCATTCAGAGGGCAAAGTCTTATGACAACAGTTGGAAAGATTGTGCAGCTCTATAGGCAAGCTATAACAGAGTTCCCACGATACAGAGGGAAGATATACATTAACATTGATGATTGCGGCCTTGGCGGCGGAGTTACAGACCGCCTTGAGGAAGTAAAGCAGGAAGAAAAGCTCACACGAATGGTAATTGTTCCGGTTAATGCCGCAGGTAAAGTTCCGGAAGAAACACTTGGTGATGGGAAACAGAAAGCCTGTGATATTTACGACAATATGACAACATATCTTTGGGGCACAGTGAAAGATGCCTTGATGATGGAGGAAGTAAGTCTGGAAAATGACAATGAGCTTGTCGCTCAGTTTACTTGCAGGAAATATAGGCTGACGAGCAGGGGGAAGATGCTGCTTGAAAGCAAAGAGGAAATGAAGAAACGAGGAATTGATTCCCCGGATAGAGCAGATGCGGTTGCACTGTCTTGCTACCAGAAAAAGACATTCAATATCGGAAGTCTCGTAGATTAGGAGGTGAGGAAATGCAGGACAATGAGAAAGAAAGCAGAGCAGATGGATATAAGAATCTGATGAATAAGTATGGTACTCAAGATGATGTGTCAGAGCAGTATCGTTTTGAGAGTGATGATCCTGTAACAGATGTGGAACTCACACTGAACTACGAGGAAAACGGATTGTTCGCTAAGATAATAGATATCCCATCTGATGATGCTGTTAGTAGTGGATTTGAATATGGTGTAAATGATGTTGACCTGGAAACATTTATAAATGATTCACTTGACGAGTTGGACTTTGAGGGTGCAGCTTCTACAGCTATCAAATGGTCGAGACTTTATGGCGGATCGCTTATGGTTATGATTATTGATGATGGCAAACAGATTGATGAACCTGTTGATTGGGATAACATCAGAGGGATTGATGAACTGCTTGTGTTTGAAAGACCTTTGATTACACCAGATTACAACAGCATATATAATCACGATCCAAAGACCGGTAAATGGTCGAAATTTGGAAAGCCTGAATTCTACGATGTATCTCCAATGTATGGCAAGCAGTTTCGTGTCCACGAAAGCAGGTGCCTATTGTTCAAGAATGGAACTCTGCCGCAGTCAAGTTCAAGAACCGAGTATCGGTTCTTTGGAATGCCGGAGTACACGAGAATACATAAAGCCTTGCAGGAAACTGTTACATCGCATGGAAATGGAGTTAAATTGCTTGATAGGGCGGTACAGGCAATTTACAAGATGAATGACCTTGCCAATCTTCTGGAAACAGACGAGGGCGAGGATATTGTTCTTAGAAGATTGCGTATAATTGATATGGCGAAAGGCATCATCAATTCTATAGCTATTGATGCGAACGGAGAAGATTACGATTATAAGACTGTGACATTTTCCGGAGTAAAGGATATTATCGATGCGACATGCAATATGCTTTCGGCAGTAACAAACATCCCACAGACGAAGCTCTTTGGAAGGTCACCAGCCGGCGAAAACTCCACCGGAGAGGGAGATATGGAGAACTATTACTCCTATGTGAATAAGATTCAGAAGTTGAACCTCAAAAGAAATCTTGGAGTGCTGATTGATATTATCTTGATAGCCGGAAAGTATAAAGGCGAGTTCGAGGAAATACCGAATTATACACTGAAATTTAAACCTCTTTGGAACCTGAGTGAAGCGGAACAGGCTGGGGTTGATCAGACGAAGGCGGCAACTGAACTTACAAAGGCACAGACCGCACAGGTTTATGTTGATATGCAGGCTCTTGATGCTTCGGAAGTCAGAAAGCGATTGGCAGAGAACGGAGAATTTACTGTTAATGATATTCTGGATGATGAAGACGATTGGGAGGCTATGGTAGATGATGCTCCGGTTAATGCCAATGAATCAGCCGAAACATCGAATACAGCATTGTCTGCAGAAACAAAAGCACCAAAGGAACAGGAAGAAACTGAAACTGATTCAGCAACGGATACAACTATTCCTACCGGATGCGGTGTCATTGTTGTGAAAGATGGGAAAGTGCTTGTTGGCACAAGGAAAGACAATGGACTTGTGTGTGGACCTGGAGGACATATTGAAATAGGGGAAACACCGGAAGATGCAGCTATAAGAGAAACAAGGGAAGAATTTGGCATCAATATAGCAAATATAATTCCAGTAACTTTGATTTCTGGTATGTCCGAACAATATTGTCCTTCGCAGGTTTTTCTATGCACAGAGTATTATGGAAATCCAATATGCTTTAATACAGAGATGGAAGATGCTCGTTTTGAAGACATAGGAAGTGTTCTTGACATGGACTTATTCCTTCCGTTTAGACTTTCACTTGAGGACTTTCTAAGGCAACTGGATGAAATTCGGTTGACAGCTGAGATAAGTCAAAGTAATATGGAAGCTGATGGAGGTCCTGGCTCCGGAAGATACCCAAAGGGTAGCGGAAAAAAGAATGAAAAGAGCGGCTTTAAGAAAAAGAAATCCCAGTCCTTGCCAATGACTGCAAAGGAAAAGGCGAAGGTGACGCATGATATAAATAATGTGTATCACGCAAAGTATAAGGGTAAGTCGAGTTGCTATATAAGGACGCATTCAAATGAGCCAGATAGCCCAGCTTATGTATATCGATTCAGAAACCATGGTTTTGATGATTACGAAATATACATGAAGGAATCCACAGATTAAGGAGGTTGTCCTATGAAAGAACAGTTATTAGCTGAATTGAAGGAATTGACTGAAAATGTTTCGGACACATACGATGACTTTGTGTATGGAATAAATTGCACAATGAAAAAGCAGGATGAAGAGGACATTCAAAGCGTCATTGATTTCATCAAAGAGAATCCAGAGAGAACATCATCCGATATTATTGAGTATTTGGATGAACTTGGAATATAAGATACGAGCCTTGCTGAGCGTGAGGCTCTTTTCTTTTGCCCTGTAGTGCCGCTAATTGTGGCATTATGGGGCTTTTTTAGTGCCAATAGTCAAATAGACGATTATAAGCTAATTTCCGAACAAGAGGCAATGAGAGAAGGTGAGAGTTTGGATGAAAGATTGAGAAAAGAACTGTTGCGGTCTGAATTGAAAGAGCGGAACAATGGGAAAAAGATTATCCGATGCAAATACAGGCCCAAGTATCCTGACAGTGCAGAAAGAGAGTATGTAAGATTGATAAATGCCTATATGACCATTGAGAAAGAAGTGCTTATGAAGTATATACCAGAGATTAAGCAAATACTCAATGATGGTACACAGCTGCATACTGATTCCAAGAAAGATAACGAGAAGAAACGCAGGACAGCTCGGTTTTCAGCTTTGGATAATACAATAGTCCGTCTTACAATTCTTTTTAAGACTATTCAGAGAGAGCTTGATAGTGCCTTTGGACTTTATGATTTGAAAAGGCAGATAAATAGAATTGCCAACCTTGATCACAAACTCACAGTTCGGGAATGGAAAAAAGCAGTAAGTAAGACATTAGGTATTGATTTGCTTGATGACTATTATTCTGGAGAATATTACGCACAGATGTTGGAAAAGTGGGTGTCTGACAATGTGGACTTAATAAAGACGGTTCCTAATCAATCTCTTGAGCGAATGAAGGAACTGGTTTATGAAAGCTATATGAAAGGCTCAACCACAACGAATATCGTAAGAGAAATTCAGCGCCAATATGGAATGAGTAAGCGTCATGCAAAACTAATAGCCAGAGACCAGACAGCGAAGCTTAATGCTGATATTACGGAGAGCCAACAGAGAGATGCTGGTGTGTCAAAGTATGAATGGTCTGGAGTAATGGATAGACGAGAGCGGAAAAGCCATAGAGAGCTGGAAGGAAAGATAATCAGCTGGGACAATCCGCCAGATGTAGGAAATGGCAGAAAATGCCATCCTGGACAGGATTATCAATGCCGGTGTTGTGCAATTCCGGTGTTTGATATAGATAATCTGGATTTGCCAGTTTGAAAGGAAGTGGTTGCATTGAAAAAGTGACAGAAAGCAGGAGGTGCAGAAAGTGAAGCTGAAACGAATTGACAGCATTTCCATGGATCAGACTTATTACACAGATGAAGGCTATCTTGTAGATCACCCAATTGTGACTACATGTGGCATATTTGAGTATAAGAATGATGATGGAAGCACACGGAGGGAACTCCGATTGCCTGAGAATGTCTTTGACAAGAAATCGTTGGAGAGTTACAAGGGCAAACCAATCATCATTACACATGATGCTGGAGAAGTGGATAAGGAGAATGTCCGCAGAGAACAGATAGGCACAATTATGAGTGAAGGATACAGGGATGGAGATAGCGTTCGCTGTGAGATTATTATTCATGATACAAATGCTTTGAAAAGTTGCGGATTGAAAGAGTTATCCCTTGGATACAGCCTTGATACTGATGATACTCCGGGAGTATATCACGGAGAGAAATACGATTGTATTCAGAAAAATATCGAAATCAATCATCTTGCACTTGTCGGAGAAGCAAGAGCGGGAGAAACTGCTCGCTTGAATATCGATGGCAAGGATGATGATACACAAATCTTAAAAGGAGGCAAAGTAATTATGTACAAACCTAATTCAAAAGGCCGCAGAGCTGATGAGGGCGAAGAGCTTACACCAGAAGAGATGGAAGCTGCTATTGCTTTATTCAAGGCTCAGAAAGCCGCAAATCAGGCAACTGGTGAGGGAGTTGATGGAGAAAATCCAGAGGAAACACCAGCGGCTAATCCGGAGGAAAATGGAGAACCGGAAAAGACACCCGTTGAAAAGGTCAAGGAGAATATTGACCGCAGAGATGCCGAAGGTGATGGTATGTCGCCAGAGGATATTATTGCGGAGCAGAAAGCAGATCTTGATACTCTCTTACAGGAGATTGACAAGATGCAGGCTCAGAGCGATATGAATGGTGATGAAGGAGAAGATACTGGAGAGAAAGATGAAACTGCTCCTACAGACGAAAACACAGATTCGGATGATGAGGGAGCGGGTGCAGAATGCGATCCGGAGAAACAGAAAGGAGTAAACATGGATTCTGTGGATAAAATTATTCAGGACCGCCTTGATGTGTGCCGAATGGCTGACCGATTAAACCTTGATGGAGTTGAGGGACTTTCGGTAAGAGAAGGAAGAAAACGCATTATCAAGGCAGTTAATCCGAAGATGAATCTTGATGGAAAGAGTGACAGCTATATCAATGCAGCTTATGACATTGCAAAGCAGTCATTCCATGAGAGAAAGAGCACTAATGATCAGAGAGAGAGAATTGCAGCTGATAAGGTCCGCAAGGATGCAAAAGAGGTTAGTAATTCAACATCTGCTCGTAAGAAAATGATTGCGAATATGACAGGAGGTAGAAAGTAATGAGCACAGCAGTACAGACAAGTTATGGCTTTGGCTTTCCTAAAGGAGTGGCCGGCGGGCTGTTTGATTTATCGGCCCATGATGTTACAACAAGACAGGCAGAAGGTGATGGTGTTGCCTTTGGTCTTGGTGTTGTCGTTGGAACAAATAAAGGCACTGATGTAAAACTTCCGGCAACAGGTGCAACATCTGATGATTTTGAGGGTGTTGTAGTACACAATTCTGTTATGGTGGAAAAGGATATGGATAACAATGTTTCCATCAACAGCAAGCGTACAGTAGGCTGCCTTCATTTTGGAAGAATTTGGGTGCAGACTGGAGCAGCAGCTAAACCTGCATACAAGGAGAAGGTTTACTTAATTACGGATGGTGATGAGGCAGGAAAGTTCACAACATCTGCAGATACAGCAACCAAGGTGGAAGTAAATGCTATTTTCCTTGGAGAAACTGATAATGGCATTGCAAACGCAGAGTTCAGACCGGGTGCGGTTGTGAAAGCTGCGGAGAAATAAGAAGGAGGTATTCACGAATGAAAGATTTTAACATGGATGATTACAGTGCATTAAAGGGCTCTACCCTTGTTAAGGGGCTTGCGGGAAGTGAGCAGCTTCGTTTTGATAGTGTTGAATCTGCAACTGTATTCTTTGCCAGAGAGCTTGACCAGGTAAAGACAAAGACTTATGACAAGCAGTATCCGGAGCTCTCTGCATTGTCTTACTTCCCTATCACTTCTGAGGTTAATGAGGGAGCAGAAACCACAACATATTACAGCTATGATATTACCGGTATGGCGGCAATCATTAACAATTATGCCACAGACCTTCCTAGAGTTGATGTACAGGGCGAATCCCACACTGCTTCTATTAAGTCTGTCGGTGACAGCTATGGTTACAATGTGCAGGAAATGAGAGCTTCCAGAATGGCAGGAAAGTCTCTTGATGCCAGAAAAGGTGCAGCTGCAAGAAGAGCGTCAGATTATATGGTTAATAAGATTGCTTTTGCAGGCGATAAGAAACATAATCTCGTCGGCATTTTCTCTGATGGTACCGACATTCCTCTGTACACTTTGTCCGAGGTTGAAGTTGATGGAAAGAAGTACACAGACTGGGCACATAAGACTGCTGATCAGATTCTTGAGGATATCAATGGCATGCAGAAGTTTGTTGACAAGATTACAATGTCTATCGAAAAGCCTGATACATTAGCTCTTCCGTCGTACATTTACATGGATCTTTCAACAAGAAGAATTCCAGATACGGAGACTACTGTACTCAGCTTTATCAAAGACCATGCACCATACTTAAAGAACTTCGAGAGCATGGCAGAGTTACAGGATTCCGCTACTGATATCAATCCTACAGGAAAGAATGTTGCATTTATGTACACGAAGGATCCGGAAAAGTTCAGTTTGGAAATTCCGCTTCCGTTCTACCAGTACCCATTGCAGGTACAGAAACTCGAGACAGAGATTCCTTGCGAAACAAGAACTGCTGGACTTATCATTTATTATCCGTTATCAATGCTTCTTGCATACGGAATTTAAGGAGGAAATGACATTATGAAGATTATCAATAAGTCGAGAAAGATTATCGGAATCAACGGAGAGCCACTCCTTCCTGGAGCGGATTTAGAGTTACCGGAGGGAATGGAAACCCATCCGGTAATTTCTTACTATCTGCAGAAAGGAATTGTGGTTGACTCCCAGAATGTCTCTGCGGAGGAGAAAACAGGTATTAGTGACCTTGAAAGAGCTCACATTGAGGAGGAAGCTATTGCCAAGTACAAGGCAGAGCAGGAGAAAGCGGCAAAAGCCGCAGCTTCTAAAGAAGCTGAAATTAAGGCTGTTAATACCATGAAGAAAGACGAGCTGCTTACTAAGGCTGCCGGTATGGGACTTGAAGTAAACGACGATGATAAGGTTGAAACTTTGAAGGAGAAGATCATAGCCGAACTCAGCAAATAGGAGGTGGCTGTTATGGATGCCTTTGAAATTATTCGGAAAACTATGAATGAGTTTGCGGAGGTGTCAGATGATACGATACAGGCTTTCATATCTCTTGCAGAGCCACTAATCAGCAAAAAGAGGTTCAGAAAGTTGTATCCGCAGGCTTTGGCATATTTAGCGGCACATAAAATGAAAATGTCTGGTTTAGGAAAGACAATCGGCATAGGAACGATAGGGGACACCATTGGATTATCTTCTGTTTCGGAAGGTGAGACATCGGTGTCCTTTTCCAATAATCAGGCAGGAAACACTGCGACGGATTCAGAATTTGGATTAACAGTATACGGCATGCAGTATCTCAATTTGAGAAAGCGTTGCATTGTTACTATTGTGTCGGCGGGTGTTGATTATGGCGGTTAAAGTCAGAGAGAAAGTTACTGCTGATGGCAAGAAGTTTCAGAAGATGTTAGAGGACCTTGACAAACTGGAGGTACGAATAGGCATACAGCAGGGAGCCGGTAGCGATAATGGTGTGGATTTGGTTGATATCGCAATGTTCAATGAACTTGGAACTGTCCATATTCCGTCGAGACCATTCCTGCGAGATAGTGTTGACGCTCATTCTTCTGAAATCAATGCCTTTTTGCAGTCAATGAGGATGCAGCTGGTAAAAGGTGGCTCTGCAGAAGATGTACTAAAGAAAATAGGAGTGTTTCAGAAAGGCTTGATACAGAAAGAGATTGTTAATGGCGATTTTGTTCCGAATTCTCCGGAAACGATTAAAAGAAAAGGTTCTGATAAGCCATTGATTGATACAGGCCGCATGAGGCAGTCAATTAACTATGTAATACAGGAGAAAGGAGGGTCTGACTAATGCCATTCTTTGGAAACACATACACATTGAGAAGATATGGGGAAGACCAGATTATAGATGGATATCCGACTGCCGGATACGAAGACATCCAAGTTGTTCTTGATGTGCAGACTATGTCGGATGATGAAGTGATAGAAGCTGGCGGGAGCAGAGATGAACAGATGTTGAAAACATTTGGTAATTTTTCAATCAGAACATCGAAACAGGAAGAATGTGTTAGATCAGACCAGCTTCTGTATGATGGAAGATGGTTTGAATGTATGTCTTCTCGCCTAAGCAGGAATACAATTTTAAAGCATTGGACATCAACATTTAAGCTGATACCAGTCAGCGAGAACAAAGAGCCGAGCAATTCTGAAATGGAGGAAACAGAATGACATTTTCGGAGGTTAAGAAGTTCATTTACGAACTTGTTAAGCGATATCATCCAGGAGCGATGGTGGTGTGGACGAAAACCAAAGGTGTAACACCTAAACCGCCATATATAACACTTGGATATAGCAATTTGAATAGGTCAGCTTTTCCTTTGTCAGACGATGAAAGAGAACATAGATATTACAATTATGATTTCATTTTCGAAATCAATTTGTACACTGTGGGAAGAGAAGTTAAAGCTGGAAACAGCAACTACTATGAAAATACTGCAGTTGAGGACTTGGAAGAGTTTATCAGATTTCTTGATTCGGACGGAATAACAGAAGAGCTGGCAAAAAAAGATGTAACTATTGTTATGAATCCACCAATACGGGATTTGTCAGAGCTGATTGGAGACACGAAATTTAATTATCGTTCAATGTGCGAATTTACGGTATCGTATGTCGGATTAGCAGATGGAAAATATGGAGTTTTGGAAAGCAAAGCAGTTCCAAACCCGAGCGGTGGAGGAATGAAAAAATTTGCAGAGGTAGAAACCTATGCAATAGAAGAAATAAAAATACAGGAGGAAACAGACAATGGCGATTAGAAATAATCTTAATGATATTGTCAAGGTGGATATTGCAATTTCTACTCCCGGTTCAAGCGATGAGAGCTTTAGCAATGTGCTCCTTGTTGTCGAAGGTCCGGAAACAGGAAAGAAATCTACAGATAATATTGGAACAAAGGTCGTTAGTATTTCACAGGCATCTGAGCTTGTGGATTATGGATTTTCAACAGAATCACAGGCATACATTATGGCGAGTGTGGCATTTTCTCAGTCACCGGCACCAAGTCTTATCTATGTTGTTGCAAGGCAGGTTACAAGCGAGGAAACAGACCCTGTTACTTATGAAAAAATCAGCGTAACACTTGATAGAGCCAAAGAAGCTGGCGGGTGGTATGGAATTGCCTTATCAAAGACATTTCTCACAAAGACTGACCTTGAAGAAGCTATCAAATGGACAGAATCCAATGACAAACTCTTTGGATTTACATTTATTGGAGAAACATTACCGGTCAGCACAACAAACTTCTTCCGCAGCTTTGCTGTTTATGGCGGTGGAGTACCAGATGTTGAGAGCAATCCAGATGAAAATTATTACATTTCTTTAGCAATGATGGCTAAGTGCTTTGGATATGATCCTGGAAGCGAAACATGGGGGTTAAAACCACTGGCGGCCGTATATCCGTGTAAGTTATCCACTGCTATGAAAAAATATTGCGATGAAAACTGCATTACATATTTTACAACTTATGCTAAAAAGAACGTCACAAGCTCGATGGGCGGCAAGGTGCTTGCAAACGAATGGATTGACACAATTCGATTCAGAGATTGGTTAAAGAATGACATGCAGGAAAGAGTATTTAATCTTCTTGTGTTGAACACGAAAGTGCCTTTTACTGATGAAGGTATTACTGCGGTTGAAGGCAAGATGGAGGAATCGTTAAAAGTGGGGCAGAAAGTCGGAGGAATTGCGCCTACAGAGTATGACGATGATGATAATGAAATTCCGGGATACACAATAACTGTGCCTTCATCCTCAAGTATGAGTGATTCAGAAAAGGCATCCAGACAGTTGACAGGCTGCAAGTTTACCGCCAAGTTAGCAGGAGCAATCCAAGTAGTAAATATCAGTGGCAACCTTGTGTACGCATAGAAGGAGGTGAAGGTTAATGCCAAGAGTAACAACTTATAATCCGAAAAAGATAACGCTTGCACTCGGAAACCATATTGCAAGTGGTTTTGCTGATGACAGCTTTATTGTTATTGAGCCTGCTGGCGATGGAAACAGCTATGTGGCAGGAGCAGATGGTGAAGTCTGCGTGAGTGTGGATCCGTCATCCATCTATACCGTAAAGGTATCTGTTCTTCAGAACTCTAAAACAAATGCATATTGCAAGAAGATGTATGAGAAGATGAAGAAAAATGGTAAGGGATTTTTCCCTGTTACAGTGAAGGATCTTGTTGGCAATGAGAAATTCAGCGCATCTACAGGCTGGATTACTAAGCCCGCAAGCAAAACTTACGGAAAGGCACAGAACAATCGCGAGTGGGAGATTGTAGTAGCTGATGGTGTAGAAAGTTAGGAGGTAAAATATGGCACGATTAAAGCAGCTTGAACCAAAGAAGGAAACGATTGGAGGTCTGAATTTTTATATAAGACCTTTTCCAGCTATGGTTGCCGCAAACCTTACGGGAGATTTAGCTTCGTTGCTTACCCCGGTTCTTGCAGCACTTATGCCGCTTGTAGGCAATAGCGACAATGAAAGCGATGGAGAAGATGGAGATTTGATGGACATTGATGTAAATGATGCGGCCGCTTCCATTTCAAAGAGTATGGAAGGGTTTTCTGGTAGCAAAGTTGAATCGATGATGAAAAAATTGCTCATTACTCATAAGAATGTAGTCGTTGAACTTCCTGTAATGGATGAGGACGATGTGGAGACAGGAGAGTATTCACAGGAAATACTTGATATGGATATCGTAAATGAGATTTTTTGCGGGGATGTACAGGACATGTTCATTCTCGCTTTTTATGTTATCCGTTTGAACTTCAATGGTTTTTTCAAGAGACTCGCCGGCCCATCTGGGAAAGTAGGCGAGTCTATAGCGAAGAAGATGAGGAAGATATTGTAAAATACGGAAAACTTGACACCTCGCAATTTTCCGAGCTGGAGTTAAGAATGTACATACTGATTAAAGCTAAATTAGCTTCAATGTTTGAGTTGAAGGAATATTACACCTTAGACGAGGCATTGAAGCTATATGCTTTATATCGTATGGATATGGATATTCAGAATGGAAAGGCTGAGGAAATGAGAGAAAGGAGGGAATAGCATTGACGATAAGAGACATTGCGGTTGCATTTGGTATTGAAGTTGATCAGAAAAGTGTCAGTGCGGCAGAGAATGCCATTAAAGGTGTAAAAAATATGGCCTCAAAGCTCTTAGGCGCTATTGGAATAGGCTTTTCAATTGCCGGTATTGCAAACTTGGCGGAAGCTGCGGCAGATGCAGAGGCATTAAAATCGCAGTTTTCGCAGGTGTTTGGAGATTTAGAGCAGGACGCTTCAGACAAGCTTGATAAGATTGCTGATGATACTGGAGTAACTGTAAATAGAATGAAGGGCAGTTTTACCCAGATAGCCGCATTTGCAAAGACAACAGGAATGGAGCAGGCGGACGCATTAGATATTGCTGACAGATCCATGAAAGCCGTTGCGGATTCTGCCGCATTCTACGATAGGAGCATAGAGGATGTAACTAATTCCCTCCAGTCTTTCTTGAAAGGTAATTTTGAAAATGACGCTGCTCTTGGTCTTTCATGTACTGAGACAACGAGAAATACAGCCGCAAATGCGTTGTACGGAAAGTCGTTTAAAGACTTGTCAGAAGCGGAAAAACAGCTGACATTACTGCAGATGGTTGAGGATGCGAATAAAGCCTCTGGTGCAATAGGACAGGCGGCCAGAGAATCTGATACATGGACCAATCAGCTTGGTAATTTGAAACAGAATGTGCAGGATTTGAAAGCGGCGGCTGGAAATGCGTTCTTAAAGCCGGCAGTAATGGTATTAAAACTGCTAAATTCCCTAGTATCAAAGGCAACTGTGGGGATGAAAAAGCTGACATCAGAGACAGGAATCCTAACCAAAGCATTCAATGGTATGCATGCTTTAGTAAAAAGATTGAAGCCAGCTATTGATCGAATGATGCAGACCTTGCAGATAGGGGCTAAAAAAGGCATGGGAATGGTGAAAAATGTTATAGATAAACTTGGTGGAGTTGATAACGCTCTGAAGCTCTTGGCTATTATTGCCGGAGCTTTTTTTATTGTGATGAATTGGAGCAAAATCATATCTGGAGCAAAAGCATTTATTACATTACTTACAAAGATGAAAGGCTTATTCAGCTTGGCAAACCTAAAGACTTTGGCAATAGTGGCAGCGGTTGTTTTACTAGCGTTGATTGTTGAGGATTTCATCAATTTCCTTATGGGGAATGATTCAGTTATCGGCACGATTTTCGATAAGGCAGGCATTGGTGCAGATAATGCCCGGGAAGCCATTTTTAAAGCTTGGCAGAAAGTGAAAGAGTTCCTGCTTAATGTATGGGATTTTCTCAAACAAGCTGCCGGAATGTGGGTTGACACTGTTAAAGGATTCTTTGAGAGGCACGGAGAAAGTATAAAAGAGAACTTTATGAGAGCCTGGGGAATCATAAAAACTTTTCTGAGTGGAGTGTGGACATTCATATCACAGTTAGCGGCAACGATATTTGGTGGAACAGAAGATAGTATTGATGGTTCTACAACAAGCACAAAGGATAAACTATTGTCAGTATGGCAAGCTATTCTCGATGCTTTGTCAGCGGTTTGGGATGCTTTATATGAAGCCGGAAGTGCTGTATTCAATGCTATTGCGACTGTAATAGAAACTGTATTTGGATGGATCCAGACATTTTGGAATGCGTGGGGTTCTACAATACTTGCATGGTTTAAAGGACTGTGGGACAACTGCGGACAATTTATAAATGGATTCCTTGAAGTAATAAAAGGACTTGCGAATTTTATAAGTTCTGTATTCACAGGAAACTGGTCTGGAGCATGGGAGGCTATCAAACAGATATTCTCTGGAATATGGGATATGATTGTAGCTTTCTTACAGCAGGCATGGAACACAATATCAACAGTTCTGACTATTGGATTAGGTGCTTTGCAGGCACTTTGGAACGCAATTTGGGGTGCAATAAGTGCATTTTTCTCTGGAATATGGAATGGAATAGTTTCTTTCTTGACAGGAATATGGAATACAATAACAAGCACTATTTCAAATGCAATAAATTCTGCTTATAACACGATAGTTTCAGTATTGCAGTCCATATACAACTTTTTCAGCAGTATTTTTTCAAACATAGCTAATTCCGTAAGTTCCACATTTAATAATATAGTGAGTGGAATTAAAGGTGCTGTTGGGAATATCAAGACTGCCATTGTTGATGGTTTTAATGCGGCAATCAGCTTTATAACAAGCCTTCCGTCAAAAGCTATTCAATGGGGTGCAGATTTCATAGGTGGCTTGAAGAGCGGAATTATGTCTGGTGTGCAGGGGATTGTGGATGCTGTGAAAGGCATTGGAGATAAAATCAAATCGTTTCTGCATTTCTCGGTTCCGGATGAAGGTCCATTAACAGATTATGAGAGCTGGATGCCTGATTTTATGGGTGGACTAGCCGAAGGTATCAGTTCAAACGAGGACACTGTTCTTGACAAAGTTAAAGGGCTTGCAGGCGGCATATCAACCCTTATGAAAGGAGCTACAGCTTCAGCTGCAACAGCAACTGGAAGTGCAGTAAATAACACAAGTAATACGACAAATGTGACACAGAACAATACCTTCAATAATTCTTACTCTGGCAGTGATGTACAGGCACAACAGAATGTATCGAAGGGCATGAAACAGTCGGCACAGGATGCCACAAGCTATATGGCTAAAGGGCTGGCATATGCAAGGTAGGTGAAAAGGAATGGCAAGAAATCTAAAACCGGTTAGCATTGCCGGAATAGAAGGGGATGCTCTTATCAGCGAGGATATCAGCTATTCTGCTGACATTCCTGAGTATCCTGTTGAAAATGGTTACAATGTATCAGACACAATTATATTAAAACCTATTCAGTTGAGCATCACTCTATATATAAGTGATAGCCCAGCTACATGGAGAAATCGCAAAGGGCATAGCCCTTCTGCGGGCAGAACCAAGAAGATATGTGAGAAGTTTGAGAAATTGTATTTTCAGAGAAAATTGGTAAAGGTTGTCACTACAGACAAGATATATACCAGTATGGGAATCACATCAATGTCAATTTCTCATAGTTCGGAAATTGGGTACGCACGACAGATACAGTTTTCATTAAAGAAAGTGTATATAACCAAAAGAAAAACGGTTTACATACCTAAATATATTTTGCAGAGTGGAGAATCGAAGAAGAGTGCAGGAAAAGCGACAACGTCATCCAGTAGTTCAAAATCTTCGAGTTCTTCGACAAGCAAATCTGGAGGCTCTAATAAATCCGGAGGCTCTGGCAAGTCGAGTGGTGGAAAGAAGGGCTCTATATTATATAACATCGGGAAAAAAACAGGATTTTTGTAGGAGGTGGGTAAATGCTATATATTACAGTTCCGGATATGAACGATAGTGTATCGTCGGTGACGATTGCAGAAAAAGAGTATCTTATCCGCTTTACATACAATGGAACAGGAGATTTTTGGAGCTTTGGATTATCAGACACAGACGAAAATCCTATTATTTCTCCGACCAAGATTGTGCCTAATTTCCCACTGACACATTTTATGAATTTCACATCATTGCCAGATGGAATATTTGGTGCAATTAGTGAAGAAACAAGACTTACAAGGGAATCTTTCAATAATGGAACCGCAGAATTTGTTTTTATACCTTGGGATGAATGGGAGGATTAAAATGGCACAGGAAAATTTTATCAGAAGATATCTTATGAAGGCTGGAAAAATGGGGCATAACGGATTTCAAATCGGTCAAACTTCAACCGAGAATCCGCATGCATTGCATATAAGTTTTAGCATTGAAAAATCGACATCAGAAACTGCCAATACAGCCAAGGTACAAATATGGAATTTATCCCCTGCCAATCTCAGCATCCTCGACACGAAAGATTGCACAATTGAATTACAGGCGGGATATGCCAATCACATTGCATTGATTCTAGCAGGAAATGTAGTTACATCGTCAACTGAAATGGATGGGGCAGACAGAATGACGGAAATAGAAGTTGTCGACGGAAGGGTTGCTTTGAGAGATACATATATATCCATTTCTCGCTCTGGAAAAGTTAACAGCAAGGAGGTATTTGACCAAATTGCAGGAGAAATGGGTGTGTCGGTTGTGTATTCAAAAGGTTGCAAATTCAAAACCTTACCGCATGGATTTAGCTATGTAGGAGCAGCTAAAACAGCTTTGAAAAAGCTATGTAAGACATGTGGTCTTAAATGGTCTATTCAGAATTCGGTTTTACAGATAAGGAAACCAAATGAGGCTATAACAACTAGGGCGTATCTTTTAAGTACCGATACGGGACTTTTAGAGGTGCCTAAGCGAATAACTATATCCTCCGAAAGCGACGATTCGAGCAACGGAAAAAGCAATAGTCAGATAGGCTATGAAGTGAAATATTTTTTGAATGGAGCGATTGGAGTGAATGATTATATAAGATTGGAAAGCGACAAAGTGCGTGGATATTTTAGAGTTTACAAGCTGACGATTGACGGAGACAATCTGGAAGGTGATTGGATATGCACAGCACAGCTTTTGGAGGTGAAATAATGTTACAAGAATTTGTAGAACAGGTCGAAAAGGCTGCAAGGTCGGTAATGGAAGAAATGCATACTGCGATTCCTGGAAAAATAACGGCATTTAATGCAGGAACAGGATTTGCAACTGTAAAACCTTATGGAACATACACTACTGATTCTGGAAGAAAAATGGCATACCCAACAGTAACGGAAGTACCGGTCATTATTCCTCAAAGTCAGGTGAATGACATTTATATTGCCTTTCCAATAACAGTTGGTATGGATTGCTTGCTAATCATTTCAGAACAGGAATTGGATGCATGGATAGGTGGCGGCGAATCAGAAAACGATATTCGGTTTGACTTGACAAGTGCCATAGCAATCCCCGGATTGTCCAATAAGGGCAACGCTGCTTTGAGGGAGGCTTGCAGTAAAAAGAGTTTGATATTGCAGAATGGTTCGACAAAGGTGTCGGTGAATAAAGACAATGTGGAAATCGCAGGAAATTTAATTGTGAGTGGCGATGTAAAAGCTGGAAATATATCTCTGAAAAATCATACACATGCAGGTGTGCACGGAGACACATCAAAGGCAAAATAAAGAAGGAGGCGAGGAAGTGGATATATTGCTTGACAGTAATGGTGACTTGGCATTCAAGGGAACAGACATTGTCCTTGCCAATTCTGTTCGCCAAAAGATAAAAATTCGGCTAAAGTGGTTTTTTCAAGAATGGAGATGGGATGATGAAGCTGGTGTTCCGTATTTTGAATATCTTTTTGTGAAAAATCCAGATATAGACCAGATTAAAGAATTGGTAGAAGAACAAATTTTCAATGTAGACGAAATTACGGAAGTTAATGACGTATCTATAGAAATTGATAGCTTAAAAAGGTCGGCAGTAATCCGATACGAAGCTGTTACAGATGAAAAAACATATAAGGAAGAGGTGAAGATTGGTGGCTGAATATGGAATTACAGATAAAGGATTTGAGATTAAAAGATTGGATGAAATATTGGAGGAACTTCATTCAGAACTTTCTGGAAAATTTGGATTTAACACCAGATTGGATCCTCAATCATTTCTGAATGTACTAATAACAACATACGGCGGACAAATTTCCGAGCTTTGGGAAGTGGCACAGGCCAGTTATTATGCAAAATATCCGTCTACAGCTGAAGGAGTAAGCCTTGATAATGCTGTGCAGTACGGTGGCATTCGACGAAGCCCTAATAAATACAGTTATTACACATTGCATTGTACAGGCGATGATGGAACGATTGTAAGACAGGGAGCTACAGTTGCGACAAATACAGCACCACAAGCTAAACTGGCGGCTGTTTCAGAATTTGTTATAACGAGGGAATCTTTCAACAAGGTATCAATAAGGGTATCAGCTCCTATTACAGGGGCTATATATTCTGTATCAATAAACGGTGTTCAGTACAGTTTTACAAGTGTGTCCGATGATGAATTATCAATCATTGAAGGCCTGAGTAAAGCTGTAAATCCAGATGGATATAAGGTATCTGTGAATGAAAGCAATATTACATTGGATGTGATCAGTGAATCGGCATCAAGGAGTGGAATACTTGTGCTTTCTGACAATTTAACAACAGCAAGCGTTACAACACTTGCTGATTTTGCAACTATAGATTATGGAAAACTTATATTTCCTAACGGAACGATAACAATCATGATTACAAATATTAGCGGGTTCAATGCTGTTGAGAATTTGATTGCACCTACATACGGAAGGTTACAGGAAACGGATGTAGAACTTCGACATTCATATTTGGCAAAATCGGCTATTCGCTCTACAAGGATGATAGACAGTATTTGTTCTCAGTTAATAAATAATGTTCCGAATGTAGAAAGCGCAACAGGATATGAGAACAATACGGATGATACAGACGAGGAAGGAAGACCTCCGCATAGCGTTGAAATAATAGTAGATGGCGGAGATGAAACAAGTATCGCAAGTATTATTCTGGATAAAAAAGCTGCTGGTATTCAGACGTTTGGCTCTATTACTGTTAATGTTGCAACAGAGTATGGAGACTCCATTCCTGTAAGTTTCAATAGACCGGAATACATTTATGTCTGGATGAAAGTTACATTAGATGCAGACAAAGCATATCTTCCTACAAATTATGCAAACTTGGCGATAAATTCAATTGTCAAAGATGCTTCCAAATTACAGGCAGGTGACAATATGTTGTCACAGACATTCAATGATGGGATTTATTCGGCAGTGGGCGGTGTAACTTATGTAGATATTAAATGTGCTGCCACAAAAGACAAAGAGCGTATTCCGACCAGCGATGAATACACAAAGGTAAATATAAATGTTGAAAGCAGACAGAAGATTGTGGTTGCAGATACGAGAATTGAGGTGGTGTATAGTGGACATTCTTGATAAATGGTTGGATGATTTACCGCAACAGTTTCAAGGAAAGAAATACATAGAAGCCCTTATTTCGGTGTTCGCAAAGCAATTAGAGGACTTATATAAGGTATTCGAACAGCTTGATACAGAGACAGATTTAGATAGTGCTGTTGGTATGAATTTGGATATGGTCGGAGATATTGTGACACTTACACGAAAAGAAGCTGGTGTTCTTGCAGGTATTGATGTTGAGGATCCTGTTATTAGCGATGAGAGGTACCGCCAGTTCTTAAAGTATCAGATGCTGGTTAATACAAATGAATGTACCTACCATGACCTTATGGATGGATTGGCATTATTATGGGATGTATCTCCGATTTATTACAGAGAAGATCCAGCACTTCCTGCTGTGATTATCCTCACAATGCCATTTCTTACACCAGGCGGAAAAGTTGTAACATTGGGTGAAGTTCCGATGGTAAAGCCGGCAGGTGTCAGAATTGAATTTGAGTATTATATCAAGGCTATCGTTGAGGTAGCCTTTAATTTTTGGATATCATCCTATGACGTACCGAGATGCAACACTATTGTTTGCGGCACACACCCAAAGAGAGCAACACTTGGAACTATTATTGAAGTTCGCTGTGAACAGGATGTGAATGCTTTGATAGCAGCTTTTGAATCAAGCAAAACAGGTACAATTCGGATAGGCGGAACTGCATATAATGCGACACTTGGACAATTGATTAAAAAGGATATAGAAATTGAGATTGACAGCAACCTACAAATCGTAGACTTTCTGCAGTCTGGACAAAGTGTGGCAGGATTGAAGCCAAATAAGGCAAAGAAGGGAATGATAATTCCGAAAGATATTCTTATCGATGGAAGCACATATTTACAGAAATACAACATGCCAGCTTCTGGCCGTCAAACATCTGGCGGTGGAGTGCTGGCTGATTCTTTATCCGTGGATGTTCAGAGCGGCATACAAGCTGAGGAAAATATAATGCTTGGAACATCAACCGAGATATATGCTTCGCCAGAGCACAAAGCTGGTAAAGCATATAAAACGCTTGCTGTTTCATCATCAGAAACAGAGGCAGATGTAAATGTATTCATTGCTTCGGCTACCATCAGACGATGTGGAACCAGAAGCTGTGGAAATAAAGAATAGGAGGTAGCAAGATGGGATTCTGGGAAAAAGATTTTCTCGACAGAAGACGGCAGGAATGGATGAGCTCTATTCATAAATTCCAGTACCAAGTAAATGGAAATTGGTATGATGCCAAAATCAATAGTAAGAAAATCACAGGCAACAAGATTGTTTTTATTGTAAGTTTGCTCACCACTCCCAAGACAGCCCACACAATTACCGGAATTCGCCTTTGGGACATTACCGGTCGCATTTGTGGAGGACTGGAAGTTGCTGTTCAAAGGACGGCAAATCAGGGTGTGTTAGCTAAATTTGAATTTCCAATTTACGAGAAAGGAGATGAATAGGGATGAATGTATTACCAGAATATTTGGAAGGCAACAGAACTGGCTCATACACACCAGAACAGTGGCTTGACGAAGTAAAGGACAAAAATTCGGACGAGATTATCCAGGAGGGAACTCCAATGGATGCCGAACACTTCAATCACATGGAGCAGGGCATTCATAACAACTCACTTATGTTGGCTCTTTTGTTAGAGAATGTAAAGCATACTCAGCAAAGCGTAGAGTCTGTTGATGGTGAGGAACTTGAAGTTACATTGACCAACACAAAGGATTTCTATTTTAATAATTCTGTTAAGACTGTGGCGCTTGCGAATATGCGTAGCACATTGGATTACAGGGTTATCACAGAAGTACAAGGCAATCCTGTAAATGTTGGCGATGTGGTTGTCTATGATAAGCAGGTGAATGGCTTTAAGATTGCTTTTACAGGCAGTGCTAAAAGCGTGACTGTTCGCTGCTTTGTACAGGGAGGAGGTACGGTGTAGTGGCAAATATCATTATTCATAGTGACGAAAGAAAAGCTGAAACAAACAGAACCCTTCGGGATTATGGTATCAATCCGGAACATGCAACCAAAGCACAAAGGGATATGGCGGATTGCGTAGCCCAAAAGACAGGCGAAGCCTGCAGAGAATTAAGGAGGTATGACAGATGAAAGTCGTAGAGGTAAATGTTGGAAAGAAAATTGAGTACAGTGTATCGAAGAATAAGATTACATTTGCTGATGAGCTGATGCTCAATTGCGAAAAGTTGGAGAGAGATAATGATGAATGTGTTGACATTTGCATTGCAAAGAATGGGATGATTACTTCTGGCCAGCTTGGTGAAAAGTATGCAGCACAAATTGAGATTCCGGCAAGGCAGTATATTGAAAAGGAAGTTCCTAATCCAGATTATGATTCTGAGGTAGAAAACAGCAGCGAAACAATTATGGAAAGAACCCCTGTTCCGTTCAATATGGCAAATGTTACGCTCAAATTATATGCAATCGAATAAGGAGGACTATTATGGGAAATTATGATCAGATGGCAGCTGCGGTAAGCGAGCTGTCAGGCGGAAAAAATGTGGTATTACTGGATGACATCGGAATGCCATCAATTTATGTAAGAATTCCAAAAGGAAAAAATTCAGAGCTTGTAAGCGGCCTTAGCGATAATGTTCATTATGCGTTTAATGTGGACAGTGTCGAGAAGACCGCTTTTTATTATTCCAAGTATCAGAATATTATTGTAAATGAAAGGGCATATTCTCTCGGACACAGAGATCCTGCAAATTCCATAAATTGGGATGCTGCAAGGAAGGCTTGCGAAAATAAAGGAGCGGGCTTTCACCTTGCAACAATGGCAGAGTGGGCTTATATTGCTCTCTGGTGCCGCAAGAATGGCACTATGCCGCATGGAAACAATAATTACGGAAAAGATTCGGCTTATACACATGAACACGGCGAGGAATCTTCAAAGGATAGCGGAAAAACTGGAAGATGTTTTACCGGTTCTGGACCTGTAACATGGAACCATAACCATCACGGAGATGGCATTTGTGACTTAAACGGAAATGTATGGGAGTGGAATGCAGGCATGCGTCTTGTTGATGGAGAAATCCAGATCATTCCATACAATAATGCAGCAATGGGTAGCAAATGTGATATGTCGGCATCCTCTACTCTCTGGAAAGCAATTAAGGCGGATGGCTCGCTTGTAGAACCTGGAACGGCCGGAACATTAAAGTGGGATTGGGTATCAGGCAAAATTCAGCTTACTTCTGGTGCGATTACATATAAGACTGATAGCGGTGTCGGTGGACAGTATAAAGATATGACACTTGCAAGCGGGCTTACTGCTCCAGAAATTGCAAAGATGTTATTGCTCTACCCAGACGAACCAAACGGAGATTACGCAGGTGATTATCATTGGTTCAACCCTGTTGGCGAGCGTTTGCCGTTTTGCGGGGGCGACTGGAACACTGGTGCCGCCGCTGGTGTCTTCGGCTTGAACCTCACCTATCCCCGCTCCAATGCGCTCTGGAGCATCGGTTTCCGCTCCGCTTTTGTTGATCTGTAATCTGTTGCACTGTAATCTGACTGAGGCTGCGATAGCAGCCTCTTATTTTATTTTTTACCTTGCAATAACGAAATACGATATAAAATAACAAATAAATCCGAAGCAGAACTATGTGTGGTAGAATGGAAAAAAATATGGTATAGAGGGACTTTATGGAGGAATTAAAGATATTACAAAAGACCTTCGATATGATGAACTATGCTTATCCTGCATTGGCACAATATCCAAAGGGCGAGAAATTCGCCCTTGTTGTGGATATAAAGAGGTGCATGGATGTTATGTTGGAGAGGATTATCGAGGCCAACAAAAAGTATTATAAGAAAACTACACTACAGGAATTAGATGTAGAAGTGGAAAAGTTAAAGGCATATGTCCGATTGTCATATAACTTAGGTTTTTTACCTCCGAAAAAATATGAACAATGGTCCGGTCTGGTAGTTGAAATTGGCAGAATGGTAGGAGGCTGGATAAAGAGTGTAAGCAAGTAGGGTACGGAATACTGCGTTTGCCGATTTGCGGGGGCAACTGGAACAATGGTGCCAACGCTGGTGTCTTCAACTTGAACCTCAACAATCCCCGCTCCAATGCGAACTGGAACATCGGTTTCCGCTCCGCTCTGCCTTCAAGTCAGATGCTGCAGACCTAATGGGTGTGCAGTCAGTACAGAGGTGTAAAGGATTCCGTCTCCTTTGCTCTCGCAAAAAAATGTAATGGGCATGAATGCCGGTAGTAGTATAAGCGAATCCCGCAATGCTCTGAAAGGAGATAATATGTCCATTAAAAATGTGTATGCTCAAATCGTATCTTTTGATAATTTGCTACAGGCTGAGAAAGATGCCCGAGCAGGAAAAAGATATGAAAATGAGCAGCTTGCATTCTGGGGGAACCTGGAAGACAATATACATTCGATATCCGAAAAACTTAAATGCCATAATTATCCGCCAGACATATACCATCATTTTTATGTGTATGAGCCAAAATTGCGAAAAGTAATATTTTCTGATTACACAACAAAGGTAATTCAAAGGGCAGCATACAATGTACTCAATCCTATAGTTTGTAAAGGGATGATTAGTGATACCTATTCCTGCATAGAAGATAGAGGACAACTTAAATCTATGCAGAGATTAGCAGGGTGGGTTGATTTTGTAGAGAAAAGCGGTGAACGTTGGTACTATCTGAAAATGGATGTGGAGAAATTCTTCTATCGAATGGATCATGAGGTGCTTATGAGCATAATCCAGAAAAAGATAGGGGACAAGGAAGCGGTTAGATTCCTTGAACATTATGTGTGCCATGCTTCCAGAGCATTTGGACTTCCGCTTGGAGTAAAGTCACCACTGGAAATATCGGATAAAGAAATGCTGTGGGATGTAGGGATTGCCATAGGTGGCGGATTGTCACACATGTATGGCAATATGTATTTAAACCCTATGGACCAAATGGCAAAGAGAAAAGAGGGCATACAGTATTATATTCGTTATATGGATGATGTGATTATTCTATCGACGGACAAGGAGCTGTTACACAGGTACAAGAATATGTTTTCTGATTTTTTAGGCGATGTTCTGAAACTTCGATTAAATAATAAAACAGCAATTCGACCTGTCTCACATGGCATGGAGTTTGTTGGTTATACTATTCGCCCTTTTGATGTTCGATTGAGAAAAAGCACAAGCCTTAGAATGAAAAGGCATTTGAAAACAATACAGGAGCTTTATCGTGATTATGAGATAGACCTTGATAGAGCCCGCTCCACTCTTATGAGTTATAAGGCCTTGATGGACCATTGCGACTGCAGGGCTTTGGAAAAGAAAATATTTGAGGATTTTGTTCTTACGCACAATCCGAAGGAGGCTGATACAGACAATGGATGAAGACAATATGTTGGAACTGCTCGAACTTTATATGGATATGGTTGAAAAACAGGATGAAATCATATACCGCCTTGGAAAAATCGTAGCCAGACAGGCAACGGATATTCAACTGTTGAAAAATGACAGGGAATTTTCGGACGATAAACTGACGGAGGATACAGCAATTGTAGATGAAGTTATCGGGCAGTATAACGATATGAAAAGCGAATTAGAGCCGTAAGGCTCTTTTTTTATGCCCTTTGGAAGGAGGTGAGAGAACAATGGAGGATCCAATTACAAGAGCTGAGTATGAAGAATACCAAAAGCGAATGGAGCAGGAAGACCACAGGCAGAACCGACGGATTGAACAGTTGGAGGAAAATACCAAGCAGATCAACGCTCTTACGGTATCAATAGAAAAACTGGCACAGAGTGTTGAAAGCATGGTCAGGGAGCAGGAGGCACAGGGGAAACGTCTCGTGTCTTTGGAAAGCAAAGACGGAGAAATGTGGAGAAAAGTCGTTGGTTATGTAATAACTGCGGTAATAGGAATTGTCCTAGGATTTGCATTTACGCAAATTGGAATGTAACTTTAGTTGAGATTATTTATAGGAGGAATCATCATGAACATGGAATTTATTATTGCTAATGCGTCACAGTTACTTGTTGTAGTTGCGGTTATCTGTACACTGATTTCTGTAATTACAGAGTTCACAAAAGAGATTGGGATTCTTAACAGAATTCCTACATCTTTGCAGGTCTTAATCCTGTCAATTATAATTTGCGTCACAGCCTTTTTTGCATATATTTCATATGCGAAAATCACCTTCGTGTGGTATTACCTCGTGGCTGTAATTTTTGCTTCATTCATTGTTGCTATTGTTTGCTGCAAAGGTTGGGAATATCTGATTACTATTTGGAAAAGGTTCTATAAGCCGGAGGATAAATGAGAACGGTGATTATGGTCTACATAATCATTGCAATTTTAGGATTCACAGCAGGAGTGATTTTGCTTTGCAGGGCAATGTATAAATCTATATCCAAAAGACACACAGAGAATACACCGGGGATAGTAATATTCCCGGTATTTCTTGTGTTAGCATCAATAGCATGGCCGCTGTGTCTAATTGCACTTTGTGTACTGACCATAAAAGAATTGGATAATGAACAAAATAACTATGATCAAAGAGATTTGTAGGAGGAACACATGAAAGAACAGGATTTTATTCAGAAAATATGTGGATATGCGATAAGTGATATGAAAGAGAACGGAATTCTCGCCTCTGTCACGATTGCTCAGGCTATTCTTGAAAGTTCCTGGGGCACATCTGAATTGGCGAAGAAAGCTAATAATTACTTCGGCATGAAATGCTCTCTGAGCAGCAACTCGTGGGGAAGTGTATGGGATAGAGTATCAAAATACACAAAAGTCACAAACGAGCAGGATGAGGCCGGAAAAATTTATACTATCAAAGCGGATTTTAGGGCATATCCAGACATAGAAATGAGCATAAAGGACCATTCAATGTATCTTGTTGGTGCTATGAATGGAACGGAACATAGATATTGTGGTATCGCAAACGAAAAAGACTACAGAAAAGCGGTTGAAATCATTAAAGCTGGAGGATATGCCACAGATATAAATTATGTGTCTAAGATTTGCTCAATCATAAAGAAATATGAATTAACACAGTATGACGAAATGGAGGAATTGAATATGGGAATTGAAATCAGAAAGCAGATTGCAACGAATAGTCCCTGCAATAAAACGGGAGATGAAATTACTGTAAAGGGCTCTATGTTACATAGTGTAGGGTGTCCGCAGCCTAAGCCGGAAGTATTTGCAAAGATTTGGGAGACTTCTACAGGAGCCTGTGTTCATGCAGTTACAGGCGCTGACGCTTATGCAATTCAGTGTTTACCTCTTTTCCCGGAGCGGAAAAAGGCTAGAAGAGGATGGCATGGAGCAAGTGGAAAGAATGGCAGTGTCAACAACACACATTTATCTCTTGAAATGACAGAGCCGGCTACAATTAAGTATGTGGGAGGGGCTACATGGATTGAGACAGGAGACGGAAGCAATACCAAGAGACATGTCCTTGCAACATATGCGAATGCAGTACAGGTATTTGCTAAATGGTGCAAGGAATTTGGGCTAAATCCATTGGAGGATGGTGTAATTATCTCACATCATGAGGGAAATCAGAGAGGTATCGCAAGCAATCATGGGGATGTTGAGCACATTTGGAACAAGTTTGGACTTACTATGGATCAGTTTAGAGAGGATGTTAAGAAAGCCATGGGAGGACAGACGATTAACACAGTGCCGGATGCACCAGTAGATAACAGCAGCGATGATACAAGTTCACAGGCTGTCAATCCTTTGAGCGGTTCTGTGAAGATTATTTACACAGGTGATGATGGACTTAATGTAAGAAAAGCACCTTGTATATTAGACAAGTATGTTGATCATGTTGAACATGCAGGCACATTCACTGTAACAGGTATATCCGCAGATGAAAAGTGGTATCAGTTAAAGAGCGGGCTCTATATCACAACCATACCTGAATATGTATCATTCAAAGCAACACCGGCTCAGAAGCAACAGACAGCAGGCACAGGATATTACAGAGTAAGAAAAGCCTGGAGTGATGCAGGTTCACAGATTGGAGCATTCAAGAATCAGAACAATGCCATTGAATTATGCAAGCAGAACAGCGGATACAAGGTATTTGATAATGATGGCAATGAGATCTATCCTTGCATCAAAGATGATGGTGCTCCTTTTAAGTTCCGAGTAACAATTCCTGATCTCCGAATTAGAAAAGGGCCGGGAACCACATATGATTATTGGAAAAAGAATGGAAGTGCTGAGCACACCGGGGAAAATGTATTCACAATTGTTGATACATCCGAGGGTCCAGGAGCAAAAATGTGGGGCTTGTTAAAATCCGGAGAAAAGGATAGAAACAGATGGATTTCTCTTGATGAAGATTATGGAAACAGACTGTAATAGTCAAGACGGGCAGTTGCTCCATAACCTATACCGATAAGATATAACACAATCCGCTATAAAATAACAAACGACACAAAAAGATGTCAGAAAATGCTATTTTATAACGGAAGGAGCAACGACGTATGATAAGAATTTTACTATCTACAAAGCTCGGCGAAATGAAATGGAGTCAGGCGGATCTGGCCAGGGCAACCGGAATCAGACCCAACACCATCAGCGAATTGTACCATGAGTACACAGATAGGGTGAATTTGGAACACCTCGACCTAATATGTGAGGCTCTACATTGCGAACTCGATGAACTGATTGTTAGGGTGCCAAATGATTATGCGAAGATTACCCACACCAGATCCGGCTCCTTGATTTCGTCAGACAAGTAGTGCTGCAACACTGCTGTCATGGAGAAAGACGTTCAAGGACCGAACGTCTTTTTTTATACCACAATATTTATCTGCATTCAATGGTATTTCTATCCAACGAATTCTCAAATAGTGCTAAATCAAAATTATTATCAATATATCCCTGCCGGATGGTTTCTATGTAGGTCGAAGATGGTCTTCCGGGTGTACGCTGTTGGTTCATAATATAGACCATAGCTCTTTTCTTTTTCCCACCAATATCAACCATTACATTCTGCTTATAATAATATCGGGGATATCCTTCATATATATCTAATCTTTTCTCGTCTTCTGGTTCAATATTCCATAGTAGAACAGGAACATATGAACCATGCTTTTTGGCTATTGTTGCGTGCGAATTGGTTGCACTGCCTCTATACAAAAGTTCCCAGTTAGTTAATTGTCCAGTGCTATAAATACTCGCAGAGGGGCATCTATAAGCCATCTGCTTTAAGTTGAGATTGCTTCCGTATGCTACATACAATTTTCCCATATTATTCTCCAATCTCCCCGTTGTGCCGATAGGCCAGCACTTTTTACTAAGCTGCTCGACAAGTCATTCCGGCAGCTTTTTTAAGTGGTGTCATAAGATGAAGCCTGCATGTTTTGAATTCGTCTCCATAAAGTCCAAGGCGGTGAGTGAGGATGTTTCTCATAATTGTAACTTTCTGTTCTGGTGTGTATCCATCCATTGAACGGAATACAATTTTTTCTTGTGAAGTGATAGCCCATGCTGATACCGCCAAACAAAACTGTATATAGGCCTTGATTTTTCCTGCGTGAAGTGTGCTGTTAAAAAGTCTGAATTCCACTGTACCCTTGGTGAAGAAAGAATGGAGATTTACTCCATGATATCTTGTGGAATTGTAATGCTGATGATCGATTCCACCGCAATAACCATCATTTGCTCTGCTATACCAGATTTCTTCGGCTTTTTCTTTTGTAAGATACTTATCCTTTTTCATGGCATCAAGTAGCGTTTTGTTAAGTTTGTGGCACCAGCTACTCTCACGGTCTCCGATTTGGAGTGCTTCGTAAATCAGATCCTGTCTGGCTGTCATAAAGTTAACTAATCTTCTGAGAGATACTGCTGTATGGTTTGCACCATCGACATGGATATGAATACCGCAACTGCTATGAGTCTTTGCTCCGTTCTCTCGGAGTTTTCGTATGATGTTTTGGAGAAGTTCAATGTCGGAATAATTGAGCGGCGGTGTTACAAATTCGACTCTGTATTCATCAAGAGGCTCGCTTGTATCATCGTTTCTTATTGGTGTGATAGATGAATCTCTCATAATTTTCCATTTGCGAGCTGCCTGATCAGCAATCGTGCGTGTGTGGTAGCAATTTGATTCTGGATGAGAAGGTGTTGTTCCAAGAACTCCGGCAACGAGACGAGCTGCTTTTTCTCTTGTAATACCTGTCATTTCTACTTCAACTCCGAATAATTGATTTTTTAACATATATTTATCCTTCTAAATTGTTTTTCTGTTTTATTGAACTTTTATTCTGTTTCTATGAATATATTACCATATGTACACCCAGTGTCAATGCTTTTTTCTAATATTCTGAATATTTTTTCTGAAAAAGCAGAATAAAAAGTTGACAAAACAGAAAAACGAATTTATAATAAAACAGAGGTGATTATATGATTGATGAAAGATTGAAAGAGCAATACAATCAATCGGTTGTCGAGCTAAAGGAAGCTCTTAAAAGGGAGCGTATTTTTAACAGGATTTACCGAAATATGATTGCGATAATGGATAAATTAGAGAAAATTTTGCGAAAGACAGGGGGAGAAAGAAGATGATTTGCTACGATCGACTGTGGAAAACACTAATTGATAAGCACTTGAAAAAGACAGAGCTTCGGGATAAAATAGGAATCAGTAATGCCACATTAGCGAAGCTTGGTAAAAACGAACCTGTCAATCTTAAAGTTATAGATGCTATATGTCAGGAGCTTGATTGTGATGTTGAAGATGTTTTGGAGATAAAACATTAAATTTAAGGAGGCATTATGTACGTTGAACAGGATAATAAAGTGCATTTTGACAAATCTGATTTAATTGATCCGGTTATTCCTTCTCCGTTTTGGAAAAAACCGTCTATCACAATGACGAATCCAGAGGTTCAAATTATTGCAGAAAATTGTGATAATGAAAAAAATGCACAAGCAGGTGAATCTGATAGATTAGAACATCAGCCTATATTTGATACATATACTGGTATTGACAAAAACATAAATGATGTTATTATGATGTTATTAGAGAACACAAATAAAAGTAATGAAAGTAATCACAAATAAAATTCATAAAATTAGTGGAAAAATTAACGATGAACGTACACAGAAATGCTGTTACGAAATCGAGTTTGAATAACGGATTAGAATGCCGAAAGCCTGTATTTATGCGGGCTTCCGGCATTTGTTTTATCAAATGGCTCTAGTTTGGCTCTATTTGAGAACGGAGTAATGATAGGAAAGATAGAACGGACAGGAATAAGGAGGAGATTGCCATGCAATATGCCAGAAAGTTAAGAAAAGGTGACAAGGTAGCAATTGTTAGTTTGTCAAGCGGAATGTTAGGGGAAGAATTTTGCAGTCATAATATAGAAATAGGTGTAAAGAGATTAAAAGAATATGGATTAGAGCCAGTATTTATGTCAAATGCATTAAAAGGTATTGAATACTTAAAGGAGCATCCTGAAGCTAGAGCGAAAGACTTAAAAGATGCTTTTTTAGATGATTCTATTGCAGGGATTATTTGTGCAATAGGTGGTGATGATACATACAGAATTTTGCCATATTTGATGAAAGATGAAGACTTCATTAAAGCGGTACAAAAGAATCCTAAATTATTTACCGGATTTTCGGATACCACGATTAATCATTTAATGTTTCACAAACTTGGGTTATCTACATATTATGGTCCAAATTTTATATGTGACTTAGCAGAGATTTCTGATGAAATGTTGCCATATAGCAAGAAGGCATTTGAAAGCTATATAGAAGGAAATGAATATCGTGAGATTACATCAAGTGAAATATGGTATCAGGAAAGAACTGATTTTTCAAAAGAGGCAGTTGGGACAGAGAGAATTTCTCATAGAGAAGAACATGGATTTGAATTATTACAGGGGAAAGAATGTTTTGAGGGAAGACTGTTAGGCGGTTGTTTAGAGAGTTTATATGATAATTTGACAACAACAAGACATGAAGATGAAAAAGCAGTATGCGAAAAATATGGATTATTTCCTGATATAGAGGAGTGGAAAGAGAAGATTCTTTTTATAGAAACCTGTGAAGAAAAGCCTGTACCAGAGCAGTTTGAAAAAGAAATTGCTATCCTTAAAGAGAAAGGTGTATTTGATGTTGTTAGTGGAGTTTTGGTTGGAAAACCACAGGATGAAGTATACTACGATGAATATAAAAATATTCTTGTGAAGGTAGTAAATAATCCGGATTTACCGATTGTTTATAATGTGAATTTTGGACATGCAACTCCAAGATGTACTTTGCAGTATGGTGCTATGGCTAGAGTGGATATGAAAAGGAAAATAATAAAATGTGAGGTAATGTAAATATGCTAAGATTAAGACCATACAATAAAAATGATGCAGAAATAATTATGTCGTGGATAAAGGGAGAGAATGCTTTTTATAAATGGACAGCAGGAGTTTTAGGTGAATATCCAATTTCTGCGGAGCAGTTCAATACGGTAAGTTATCTTATGGCATTTACTGCTATTGATGATAATGAGATAGTGGGATTTTTTACCATGAGAAGACCGAATGAATTTTATGAGGAATTGCGGTTTGGCTTTGTAATTGTTGATTCGAAAAAACGTGGGCAGGGATATGGAAAAAATATGCTGAAATTAGGCTTAAAATATGCTAAAGAAATATTTGGTGCTAATAAAGTTTCATTAGGTGTTTTTGAGAATAATGAATCAGCTTATTATTGCTATAAGGCAATAGGTTTTGAGGATGTATCTCAAGATGAAATAGAAAAGTATACTGTAATGGGAGAAGAATGGAATTGCTTAGAATTGGAAATGAAACTATAAAATAAGATTTATATTGTAATTGTTCTTGCAGAGAGAATAGAGTATTGATGAATGTAAAAGTTCTATGTGTTGAAGTCATGAGAATGTAAAAACTGAATTGGTTAAAGGCACAAATTTGGTTTAAGTAACTCTTATAATGAAGATGGGGAATGTCATAGAAAATGCCGTAGAAATGTCATAGAAAATGTCACAGAAATTTTGAGAAAAATCAAGTGGCTAAAATCAGAATATTCTAAGAAGAAGCTTTCTAAAGCGTGAGAGACGCTTAAAGAGCCTTCTGAAAAACGAATATTTCAAAGTTAGTCTCAACGAAGTCTCACGAGATTTGAGACTAAGTGAGACTCTATGATATAGCAAAATGTGATAAAACCCGGATTTACAGGTGAATTATAAAGTAGTAGTCTCAAGTCAGTCTCATTTTTGAAATTGTTTGTTGAGACTAACATGAGACTGAGGAGGTTCAAAATCATGGACATAAGTAAAAAAGATTGGAAGCTATTTCGAGAAAGATTATCAGGTTGGCAGGAAAAATATATGGAAGGTCTTGTTAAAGAGTATGCCAATTTTCTGAATGATGATAAAAAGCCTGCATCAGAGAAATTCTGGAAACTTGAAAAACGGATAAAAGAAGATAAGCGTCATCCGGGCGTAGTCATGGAACTGAAAAAATCAGAGGTAATATGGGATATTGTTCGTCTTATTAGACTGAAAGTAATTATATATGATGATTTATCAGAATTCAGTGGAGAATTGAGGCGGGAAGTGAAAAGAATACTTGAGATGAATAGATAATGACGGAAAGGGAGGTATGACAAATGCGTGATCCAATAGAGAATGTGACTAGATTGCAGAAGCAGTTGAACAATCTGCAATTGGAGAATCAGGTATTAAAGAATATATTGGATAAAGCAGGATTGTCATATCAAAATGAACTGGCAAGTATAAGGGAAACGGATACGAAAGAGGATTTTGATCCAGAACAGGGTAAAAGGATTGTGCACCCAAAAGAGATTACAGACAGGATGGCAAAGCTCTTTTTCTCATTCTTTTGGGGAAGAACAGATGTATATGCGAAAAGAAATGTAAATAAAAACGGAGAGGCGGCATATTATCCGCAGTGTGATAATTTCTGGTCAGATAATTGCCATAGGAAATTAAATACACATATAGATTGTAAGGATTGCAAATACTGTTCATATACAAGATTAGACTTATCAACCATATTGATGCATTTGAGGGGAAACTCTTATGCTGCAAAAGATGTAATTGGTGTGTATCCATTATTTAATGATGGAACATGTAGATTTCTGGTGTTTGACTTTGATAATCATGAGAAGAATGCAGAAACTGTCTCTTATACAC